>Ga0207709_10000017_pt1 | contig 470753 bp, 371 predicted proteins | sample KBSM34metaG_FD_184397 | JGI IMG/M metagenome (GOLD analysis project Ga0207709, IMG submission 184397) | Miscanthus rhizosphere microbial communities from Kellogg Biological Station, Michigan, USA - KBS M3-4 metaG (SPAdes) (version 2) | ecosystem: Host-associated > Plants > Roots > Rhizosphere...
TTAGCTTAATGGGACGAAATGGCGAGGTCTGGGATTGGTTGAAAGAATTGGCGTCCTCGTCTGGGAACGCCGAAGATTGTAATTCAATGGAATTCAGCGGCATGGATAGCACTCTACCGCACTTGAAGGACTCACGGGAACGCTTATTGGACTCTTAATGGACGCGCGATTTTCTGCAAACCTGGAAAGCCTCGTGGCGGTGCTGAACCTGTAAATGTCGCGGTGGATCCGCCCTTGAAAGTGAGCCCCCCTTTTAGGATCAACCGAGGTGTTCCATCGCGGGATACATTTTTGGTGGCGTCAAGCTACTGAACTTCAAACGTCGGTGAATAAATAGTCCGCGGCGATGTCTGTGTATCGCGGCTGTTGTAATAAACAAGTGATAGGCGGTAAGTGCCGGGGCCATTCGGGCTGAGGACGGACCAACTTCGCGTGATGCTCATGGTGGTGCGCAGTTCGAGCAACGCGGTCAAAGCATAGTCCATGGTAATTCTAGTTCCGGCGCCGTTATCGGTCGTCGTGGTCGCGTCTGACCGGCGACCGAACGGCAACACTGGAACAAAACCAGAGCCCACCGCCCGCTCAATCTGTAACCCTTCCCCTCTGATTAAGCGTGACGGATCGAGGGCCTGTCTTAGGTAGATCGAGTTCCCGGTATTGTTCTCAATTCTCAGGACGATAGTGTCGCCCGATCTGAATTGTGTTCTGGGTCGGGAGAAACGGGCATCGGATGCATATAGATTGACGCTCAGGCGGGCCTGTCCTGCCTCGCTCCGGCAGGTTCCGCGCGTCAGGATCACAGTGAAAGCCCCGCTGTTGTCGCTGGGACTATTGTCATTAACAGTCAACCACAGACGTCCGCCACTCGCGGCGCAATATCGATTACCCGGAAGATCTCCATAAACAAATTGCTCAAAGAGTCCGTCTTCACTCCTGCCGGGATTAATGTCGGCACGGGCTGTGAGCCGCGCGACCAGCCCGTAGCGCGATCGCGTCTCAGCCGGAAAGCCAGGTGCGTCAGTGAATGTGGTTGTGCCTCGCGGACCATAAACACGGCCGCCCCCTACCTCGACTTCGCCTACGGCTGCCAGCCGCAAAAGTGTGCCCGGTGCGATGTCAAGTTGGGTGTCAAACCAATGGTTTCCGGATGTTCCCGGAACGATGAAGGTCTGATCCTGCGCCTGAGCAAGAGATGCAAATATCAGGCAGCAGGACGCAGCCAGCAGTAAACGCGTTGTTCGCTGACGCCAAACAGGATCGAGTTGTCGGTGACGAGTATTCATGATTCACACGTCCTTTCATAATTTCATCTGCGCCGTCTTTCGGCTGACTATCCCGCCGCCAGGCGTTCGGATTCGTACCAACGAGGCTGCGCACTCAGGGCAAGCGCTCCACGAGCAGAAAGATGGTGTAGCTGCCGGCACCGTAGTTACTTCCATCCTGGTATTTGATTTCGACGACGCCGCGAAGGCCCGAGCTGCTGTTGGAGGTCCCGGAGGCTGCCGCCTCTGCATTGTCAAAAGTCAAAAACATGACTGCCGGGACAAAGGTGGCGGGCAGGCGAAGAGCCGCTAACGGATTGAAAGTGTCGCCCTCAATTCCAATGGGACGATCGAAATCGATAACCTGAGGAATGGTGCTAAGCACTGTGTCCGTCCGAACCAGCAACTTAGGGCTGGCCTCGCCGGTAAACAAACGGCCACTCGTCGATGCAAGACGTCTGAGATAGGTGTTCACTTGTATATTCCAGATATTGAGCACCTCTGGATTGTTATCGTTTTCCCAGATCGTCGGAATAATTAAGACCGCGTTCGGCAACGGCGCCCCACGTCGTAAGTACCCGTCCCACAGAACCATTGGAATTAACCGCGCGCGGGTTGCCGCATCTGCCGAGGGCAACCTCTCTGCCGGGACGCCGGGTAGCGGATAAGCGTCCTCGGTTCGCAAACCGCCGGTGTGGCTGGCCCTTCCCGCGTGCAGGATTCTGGGTATCGTATTCGACCCCAGTCCAGAAGTGTCGCCATAGCGCAAACTCTGAAGGCTTTCCAATGGCCCGAAGATAATGTTGTTCGGCCCAACCTCCACCGAATTAACCATCGCAAAAACCTCATCGCCGGCACCATCGGTAGAGGTGGGGCCTTCGAGAGTCTGCTGATTCACTGCAAATCCAGTTAAGGTCACACGAAAGTGCCCACCGTCTCGTGTGACCAAAACATTCACCCTTTCAGTGGGGCGCACTGCCTGGGCAAACCGACAGTCCCCTTTGATCGCGATTCGACTGGAGTCGAACTCCTTTAGACCCGCCGGAAGCGACAGAGTGACTCTCAGAAACACCAGGTCGCTCCAACTGTTGGTATGCCGTAGATCGACTTCGAAGGTATATACGCGCTTGTCGTTTACAGGTAACCGGCGCGATTCTTGCGCTGATCCGTCACTGTGCACGAACTGAACACTTGCGACGCCCAATCCCGCTTCGTTAACTTTAAACGTACCTTTCAAATGGACGTCCCTGGGGCAGGGACCGATATAGTCGGAGCGATCAGCCTCGACGGTGAGATCACTAATCATATCCAGCTGCTCGCCGGAAGCGTGCCCGGCTGTGACAAAGAGCAGCGCCAGTAAAATCGACGTCAACAAAGTCGTTCTCATTAATTTGTTTCTCATTTGCTTTGCCTTCCTCTTGCCACTGACGCACTTGAAATGCGATGCGGCGACCAAAAACCAGATGCCGGAGTGATTTGCTTAGCCTGACCCATAAACACGGGCTTACCAATCCGGCTCGATGTCATGATCGGTCCAGGTGATCTGCGTGAGAGCAGTTCCGTCTGCGTTCATCTTCCAGATATTCAAGCCGGCCCCGATGGGGTTCTGAACAAACGCGATTTTTCGACCGTTGCGGGACCAAACCGGATCACCCTCGTTAAAAGATGTGCTATGGGTGATGTTTATTGGCCGGCTGCCGTCTGCGTTCATGATCCAGATGTCGGAATCAGTTGGCGTCTGCCGTATGAAAACAATCCTTGAACTGTCGGGCGACCAGTTAGGAGTATTGTCCATCCCCGGATCGTTTGTGAGTCGCACCGACCCTCCCGTCGCGACTTTGACAATGTGGATGTGGGCGCTTCCGCGTAACCGACTCACGTACGCGACCCAGCGGCCATCCGGCGACCAGGTGGGGTAACTATTGGAGCCAACATCGCGGGTGAGAAGTGTCTGGTCGCTGCCGTCGGCGTTCATCGTATAGAGCTTAGAACCCGTATCCGGGCCGCGTTGAAAGACAATGCGTAGGCCATCCGGTGACCAGTCGGGCGCAAGGTCGTCATCGGGATCGTTGGTCAGGTTTCTCAAATCGCTGCCGTCCGTCTTCATTGAGTAGATTTCGCCGTTACCGTCGCGATGGGTCTGAAAGACGACGTGGGTGGCGTCCGGCGACAGCCGCGGCACCATGTCCATATGCGGATCGTTTGTCAGATTTGTCCGCTCGCTGCCGTCCTCGTTCATGATGTAAACCTCGTAGTTGCCTTTGGTCTCACTTACAAAGACCATCTTTTTCGTCATGGTGAATTGACTAGCGCCTCCCGCTAGTCCCATCACAGGACCAGGTGATACTGCCTGAGTGCCGGCGGCGACGGTGAGTAGCAAGAGGCCAAAAACTATGAGCCGGAATCGTGTGCCTTGTTTGGCGACAAGTTCGAAAGCTCGAAATACTGCATCAATGACCGGTGTCCGCGTACGGTGCTTGGTCATTCTCGATGTTGAGAGAATAGAAGTGGTATTCATCACCTATCATTGCTCCTTCTAACTGAACCTTTGGCCGCTATAAGTCACTCGGTCCCTACTCCCTGGCGGTACGAGGTGGTCCGCTACCTATATAAACGGGGTTTAGGAACGAAAACTGGCATGCTCGTCAAAAGCATCCGGCACTTGCAATTGGGGGAAGGGGTCCGCTGTGATGCGGTGCTAGCTGATTAAGCGAGGAATGAGTCCGTTATCGCAGAAGGTGGTCACAAACAAAGCAACCGGCAGAGAACTAATTCTGCCGGCTGTTTCTGTGTGCGTGAAAATGGGCTCGGTGGCTTAACCCGGCGTCACGAATGACAACATCGCGCAAAACGGAAACGGTCCCCTCGCGTCTGCAACTCCTCCGGTAACCGTATTAGTAAAAGTACCAGCCATAAATCCAAAAGCCGGATCTCGCGTCCCGCCGAGCCGGATTGCGCCCTCAAAAACCGTTTCGTTTGTCAACGAACCCGGGAAACCAGGGGTTGGACCAACGGTTGAATCAACGGTGAATGATATTCTAGAAACATTTTGGCCCCCCCTGACCAGGTTGATTGTGCCGGTGACATTTGTTGCTGCCGGAGCGGCTTTACCGGAGGCATAATACTTTCCGACGAGCGCACCGGAATCGTTAGTTAATTGAGTGAGGTTGGTGATTTCGAGTATGAAGTCGCCAGCTCCTCTCATCCGCCCGGAAGAGTCAATTCTGAAGATTCTTGAACCCGTCCCGTTTGAAACGACCGCTCCTCTTATCGCAGCAATGCTCTGCGCGTGTACGGACGGAGCCATCATTGCCACGGCTAGACCGGCAAAAATCATGGTGCCAACCAAAACCGTTGTCCGTTTGAAACTGTAAGTGCTTAACATAGATTTACTCTCCTACTTCGGAAGTTATTTCCCAGATGCTTAGATATTCTGGTCTCCACTTAGAGAAACGAGATTCGAGAAAGAAAACTGGCACAGCTGGCATGTTTTCTTTCTTCGCGGTTGAAATCGGGTCGAAAGAGTCCGACGGTGGTATAGTTGCCGGCAACAAGCAGGATTCTCAAACCATCCCCAAGTCAGTCTTTAGGCATCTCGAGATGTCCGACGCGCATTCAGTTACGCTGTTATTGGAGCAGTGGAATCACGGCGATCGTGAGGCGCTCGACAAGTTGATGCCCCTCATCTACGAGGAATTGCGCAAGATGGCCAGGCGTTACATGAGCCAGCAAAACCCGGGTCACACTTTGCAGACCACCGCGCTCATACATGAGGCCTATCTGCGCATGGTCAAACAGAAAGAGAAACACTTCGAGAACCGCGCCCATTTCTTTGGTGTCGCGGCGCAAGCAATGCGGCACATCCTGGTCGACTATGCACGCACAAGGCATACAGCCAAGCGCGGCGGCGGAGTCCGTCCTGTGTCACTGGAAGAGGCTGCCCTGGTGACCCCGGAACGGGCCGGCGAGTTGGTTGCTTTCGACGAGGCGCTGAAGGAGTTGGAACAACTTTCAACGCGACAGAGCCGGGTGGTGGAATTGCGCTACTTCGGTGGGTTAACCGTGGATGAGACCGCTACCGTTCTGGAAGTTTCGCCCGAGACAGTCATGCGCGATTGGAGCATGGCCAGGACCTGGTTACATCGCGCCCTCAGTCAGAGCGAGTGAAATATGACACCGCGACAATACGAACGATTGACGGAGCTTTTCCATGCCGCCGTCGAGATTGCTCCGGACGAGCGGGCTGTCTTTCTCAACCGGGTTTCTGAAAGCGATGCCGACTTGCGAGCCGAATTGGAATCACTGCTGGCTGCTCATGAGCAAGGAAGCTTGACCGAGAAACCACCGCACGACATAGCTGCCGGTTATCTGGCACAGCAGGGTGACAAATCTGCGAATCGTCCTTCACTGGCTCCCAATACCCGTTTCGACCACTATGAGATTCGCTCGCTGCTCGGCAAAGGTGGGATGGGTGAAGTCTATCTGGCGGAAGACCTGCGGTTGCATCGCAAAGTCGCGCTGAAGATACTGCCGCCCGAAGTTGCTGCTAATCAGGATCGAATGCGGCGCTTTGAGCAAGAGGCCACCGCTGCTGCGGCATTGAATCATCCCCACATCGCGCATATCTACGAAATCGGTGAGAGCGACAGCACGCACTACATTGCGATAGAACACATTGACGGTGAAACCCTGCGCGACAAGATCCACCGCACCAAAGCTCCGCTCCAGAAGTTCCTGAAGTATCTGACGCAGGTTGCTGAGGGTCTCACCAAAGCGCACGCGGCCGGCATCGTGCATCGTGATCTGAAGCCCGACAACATCATGATCACCCACGATGACTACGCAAAGATTCTGGACTTTGGTTTGGCGAAACTGATCGAGCCGCAGATCCCAACCGGATTTGCATCGACTGAAGTCAGCACCGCGATCATGGCACAGCAGTCGTTGGCCGGCATGGTCATGGGCACGGCGGGCTACATGTCTCCCGAGCAGGCGCAGGGCAAGGTGAAAGAGATTGATCATCGCTCGGACATCTTCTCGTTCGGCTGCATTCTGTATGAAGCAACGACCGGACAGCGGCCGTTCGCAGACGAGTCGGTAATCAAGTCGCTGCACAAAGTTGTTTACGAGTCGCCGCCGCCAATCAAGGACTTCAACCCTTCAGCGCCACCTGACTTGCAGCGGATTGTGCGGCGTTGTCTGGCCAAGGACCCGGACGAGCGGTATCAGACGATCAAGGACGTGGCGCTTGAGTTAAAGGAAGTGAGACAGGGGATGTCGGGAGCAGCGGAGCTTGATACCAGTGTGCCACCATCAGGCGGCACTGAGACTTCAGGCCGGGAAACAAACCAACAATCGGCCAGATCGACATCGAGCGCCGAGTACCTCGTTACTGAAATCACACGCCACAAAAAAAGCATCGCCATTATTCTGGCTGTCCTCGTGGTTGCCGCCGGTTTGGGGCTTTATAAACTCGCGAGTCAGAAGCGCAGCACTCCTGCATCATTGGCGAACAAGATAACCAGGCTCACGGCCACGGGCCAGGTGTCTACCGGGTCGATTTCGCCCGATGGTAAGCACGTTGTTTATGTAGAGGAGCTTGATGGACAGCAAAGCATCTGGGTCCGACAGGTCGCCACCTCAAGCAATGTGCCGATCGTTCCTCCGTCGGAGGCCAATTACTCGAACTTTAGCTTCACGCATGATGGCAACTACATTTATTTCAACAAGAGAGAAAAGAACGGACCTGATTCGCTTTATCAAATGCCGTCTTTTGGCGGCACGGCGAGGAAGATCATAGAGAATCTTAAGGCCCACGTGGCGCTCTCTTTGGACGACAAGCGCATCGCCTTTATTCGCGGCGATTTCTTTGCGGGCGAGAACTCACTGGTAGTGGCAAACAGTGACGGCACCGGCGAACAGGCGATCGCTACGCACAAGGCCCCTCTGAATTTCTACTTTGGAGGAATCACGTGGAACCCGGATGGAAAATCGATCACCTGTGTTTCCGGGCCTCGTGCCGAAAAGCTCATTGAGGTGCCACTCGATGGGAGTGCGGAGAAACCGATCAATACGCCGAAGTGGTTTGGTGTCATAAATGTCAGTTGGCTGCCGGACCGTAGTGGCCTGATTGTAACCGTGCTGGAACGATCGCGCAGCACACCATTGCAGGTATGGCATCTCTCGTATCCGAGTGGTGAGGCGCGCAAGATCACTAACGATTTCAGCAACTATGCCGATTTGAGCCTCACTGCGGACGCGAGTGCTCTGGTGGTGACAAAGCGGGACCTGTCTTCGCACATCTGGCTCGCGCCGAATGGCGATGCGAAACGCGCCAAACAACTCACCACCGGAGCCGACCGTCGGGATGGGTACCCGAACGTTACCTGGACGCCTGATGGCAGGATCGTTTACGACTCGACCGCGAGCGGCAGTATCCATACCTGGATTATGAACGGTGATGGCAGCGATCAGAGACAACTGACAGACGGCCCATACGAGGATCAGGGAGCGCGTGTTTCGCCCGATGGTCGCTATATCGTTATCGCCTCTAATCGCACCGGCACCCAACACATCTACCGAATGGACATCGACGGGAGTCATCCGAAGCAACTAACTAACGGCCCTGGCGACTCCGCCCCGTTTTTTTCGCCGGACGGACGGTGGGTGATCTTTACTACTGTCAATTTTATTTCATGGAAAGTGCCTGCCGATGGCGGGGAGCCGGTCCATTTGACAGACAGTTGGGCTTCAGACATCTCCCCTGACGGCAAACTCGTTGCCTACGTCCGTCCGGCCGAAGCGGGGCCGCGCCTCTGGAAGATAATAATCATGCCATTTGAAGGGGGGCCGCCGCGTAACACGTTCGACGTGTCATCCGAATCCCGTCCTAATTCGCACTGGACGCCGGATGGGCGTGCGATTATCTACAACCTTACACATGGCGGTGTTCTTTCCGGTGTGACAAACCTCTGGATCCAGCCGCTCGACGGTGGCCCACCGAGACAACTGACCAACTTCACTTCAGGAACCTTCTTCGCATTCGACTGGTCACCCGATAGTAAGTCGCTCATCTGCGGGCGCGGCAATACCAGTAGCGACGTCATCCTGATTAGTGATTTCCGATGACCGCACGTCTCAGGTTGCTGGGACTGTAACTCGAAGCGTGGCATCGAGCCTTCAAGCCAGAAAGCAAAGTATGACGCGGGAACAATACGAACACTTGACGAAGCTGTTTCATGCCATCCTGGAGATTGCTCCCGAGCAGCGTGCAGCGTTTCTGGACCGGGTGACTGATGGCGATGGGGAGTTGCGGCGCGAGTTGGAATCACTGCTGGCTGCTCATGACGAGCGCGCGGGCTACACCCAGAAACCGCCGGACGATATAGCCGCCGGAATGTACCTGGCCCAACAAGATAACAGCGGCGCCGCTGCCGCCTCACTCCCGCCAAATACTCGCATCGACCGCTATGAGATTCGCTCGCTGCTCGGCAAAGGCGGCATGGGCGAAGTTTATTTGGCGGAAGACACCACTCTGCGGCGTCTGGTAGCGCTCAAAGTGCTGCCGGTCGTGGCGACTGCCAATGAAGATCGAATGCGCCGGTTTGTTCAGGAAGCCGCTACCGCCGCAGGACTCAGTCATCCGCACATCGCGCAAATCTTCGAAGTCGGCGAGTATGAGGGCACGCACTTCATCGCGATGGAGTTGGTCGACGGCGTCACGCTGCGCGCCAAGATTCATGGCGAACCTACGGAACTGCGAAAGTTGCTGAAGTATTTGCAACAGGTGGCAGAGGGCCTGGCCAAGGCGCACGCCGCCGGCATCGTGCATCGCGATCTGAAGCCCGACAACATCATGATCACGCGGGACGACTACGCGAAAATTCTCGATTTCGGGTTAGCGAAACTGATCGAGCCAGAGAAGTCCCTGGGTGTGGATAGCATGCCAGCGAGTGAAGCCGGCACCGCCATCATCGCGCAGCAGTCGTTGGCCGGCATGGTGATGGGCACGGCAGGTTACATGTCGCCGGAGCAGGCTCAGGGCAAGGTGAAAGAGATCGATCAGCGGTCGGACATCTTCTCGTTCGGCTGCATTCTGTTTGAAGCAGTCACCGGGCATAAGCCGTTTGAGGGCCAGGACCTGCTGGATTCACTTCACCAGATCGTGCATGCGCCGACGCCGCTGATTAAGGAAACAAACGCAAATGCACCCGAAGCGCTGCAGCGGATTGTGCGTCGTTGTCTGGCGAAAGAACCTGAGAAGCGCTACCAGTCAATCAAAGAGGTAGCGATAGAGCTCGATGAAATCCGGCAGGAGTTAAAGGACAAAGCCGCGCAGGAGTATTCGGTTCAACCGGAATCAAGCGGACTGTTTGGAATCTCGCCTTCAGGCAATTACTCGACCGATACTCGGGAAGATCCTCCTAAAGGCGGGACTCGAAGCGCATCAAGTGCGGAGTATTTGGTAAGCGGGATTAGGAGTCATAAAAAAGCGCCGGCCTTGTCGCTCTCGCCCTTTTGCTGGTGACCGGCGGACTCGTTTTTGCGATCTATGAATTTTTGACCAGGGCCGATAAACCTCCGCCAACGATAAAAATTGAAAGGTTGACCACCAACGGCAGAACTTCTGATGCGGCCATCTCGCCAGACGGTAAGTATGTCGTCTATATCCTTAACGAAGGCGGCCAGCAGAGTCTCTGGACGAGACAAGTAGCCACGACGAGTAACGTGCAAATTATTCCCGCGGCGGATGTGCGATACCTGGGCCTTGTATTTTCACCCGACAGCAACTACATCAACTTTGTTAAGAAGGAAAAGAGCGATGCGCTTCCGGCGCTCTACCAGATGCCGGTGCTGGGAGGCGCTCAAAAGAAACTGATTTCAGATATTCACGGCGCAGTCACCTATTCGCCGGACGGCAAGCAGTTCGCCTTCGTGCGCGGTAACTTTCCGACGAAGGATGAAAGTTCATTATTAGTCGCTAACTCCAACGGCGCGGGCGAACGAATACTCGCCTCGCTCAAGCAACCTGTGGAGTTTCGTCCGGGGGATGGACGGCATGCCACCTGGTCTCCCGACGGAAAAACGATTGCTTGCATTGTTGCCTCGGGCGGTTCTGGGAACAACTGGAGAGTCATCGAAGTGCAAGTCGCGGACGGAAAGGTGAACCCCCTCACCTCTCAAGGCTGGAATAACATCAGGCGCATCGCCTGGCTGCCGGATAAGCGTGGGCTTCTCATCCTCGGAGCGGACAAAGTCTCCGCGTTCAATAACCACCAAATTTGGCGAATCTCTTACCCCGACGGCGAGGCGCGAAGAATCACCACCGACTTTAATGATTATGTCGGATTGAGCCTGACGGCGGATTCCAACACTCTTGCCGCTGTCCAGTCTAACCGGCTGTCCAACATCTGGGTTGCCCCGAACGGCGATGCCGGCCGCGCCGTGCAAATCAAAGCCGGCGGCAGCAATCTTGAGGGAACAAGCGGTCTGGCGTGGACACCGGACGGCAGAATTATCTACTACTCGCTTGCCAGCGGCGTTCAGGATATCTGGATTATGAACAGTGATGGCAGCGGTCGAAAACAGCTAACCTTCGAGGCGGGCGCAAATTATGGAGCGGAAGTGACGCCTGACGGCCGCTATGTGGTTTTCACTTCCCAGCGGGATGAGGTGGCGAAAATCTGGCGGATGGATTTGGACGGAGGCAATCCCAGGCAATTGACGAGCGCCAATGGCGTTGGCGCAGCCATCTCGCCCGACTCCCGATGGGTGATTTACTCGTCTCGAAGTTCGGGAAATCCGAGACTATGGAAAGTTTCAATTGACGGCGGCAGCACCCTGATGTTGAACGACTACCTTTCGTATAAGGCAGAGATCTCGCCCGACGGAAAGTTGATCGCCTGCCGTTATCGTGAAGACATCGATTCGGACTTGAGATATGCAATCATCCCGTTTGAAGGCGGCAAGCCCGTTAAGATTTTTGATTTGCCCGGTGGCACAGAAGACTTTCACTGGTCAAAGGACGGTCGCTCGCTCGCCTACAAATTGAATCGCGACGGAGTGTCAAATATCTGGAGGTTTCCTTTGGACGGCACTCCGCCCCAACAGTTAAGGAACTTTAAGACCGAACAGATTTACAGTTTCAAGTGGTCAGCGGACGGCAAACAGTTGGTTCTCGCCCGCGGCACGACCACCAGTGACGTCGTCCTCATTAGTAATTTCCGATGAACGTACGACTTCATTCCCCTGGGTTAAAGAAAGAGGAAGAATCTCCCGGAGAGGCACTTGGATGTCTGTCATTCGATCTCTTATTCCCCTTCCTTTGGGAGGGCGGATATCACCTGTAAGTCGATCTCTTTCGGAGTGCCGTAATGCCAGTTAGCGAAGTATGACGCCACAACAATACGAACGATTGACGGAGCTGTTTCATGCAGCCCTGGAGATTGCTCCGGACGAGCGGGCCGCCTTTCTGGCCCAGGTTTGTGATGGCGACGTGGACTTGCGGCGCGAGTTGGAATCAATGCTGGCTGCGCATGAGCAGCGCGCTGCCTATACCGAGAAACCACTGGACGATATAGCCGCCGGGTACGTGGCGCAGCAGGGGGGCAGCTCTGCCAGTCTCCCTTCACTTACTCGCAATACTCGTATCGACCATTACGAGATTCGCTCGCTGCTCGGCAAAGGTGGCATGGGCGAAGTTTACCTGGCAGAAGATACGCGGCTGCATCGTAAAGTTGCGCTGAAGATTCTGCCCGCCGCAATTGCTACTGATCAGGATCGAATGCGCCGCTTCGAGCTGGAGGCGACGACCGCGGCTGCACTCAATCATCCGCACATCGCTCACATCTATGAAATCGGTGAGAGCGCAGGCACCCATTTCATCGCCATAGAGTACATTGACGGTGATACGCTGCGCGACAAGATCCACCGCGACAAAGCTCCGCTACAAAAGCTCCTGAAATATCTCATCCAGGTTGCCGAAGGGCTGACCAAAGCGCATTCAGCCGGCATCGTGCATCGTGATCTGAAGCCCGACAACATCATGATCACCCGTGATGACCATGCAAAGATTCTCGACTTTGGTTTGGCTAAGCTGATCGAGCCGCGAAGTCCGTTGGGCTCATTGGGCTCGGCCAGCGCGAGTGAAGCGGGCACGGGAATCATGGCTCACCAATCGTTGGCCGGCATGGTGATGGGGACCGTGGGTTACATGTCGCCCGAGCAAGCTCTGGGCAAGGTGAAAGAGATCGATCAGCGCTCGGACATCTTCTCGTTCGGCTGCATTCTGTTTGAAGCGGTGACCGGGCAAACGCCGTTCGCGGACAAGTCAGTTATCAAATCGTTGCACAAGGTTGTCTACGAGGCGGCGCCACCGATCAAAGACTTCAACCCTTCGACGCCGGCTGACTTGCAGAGAGTTATCCGCCGTTGTCTGGCAAAGGACCCCGAGGAGCGATATCAAACGATCAAAGACCTGCTTATTGATCTCCGCGAGCTCAGACAAGAGTTGGACTCTGAAGCGAAGCCTGAACGCTCGACTGAGCAGGAGTCTCGAAACGGAGCGCCGGGGAACGAAGGAGACTCGGGCGCCGGGCCGGGGGAAATTGAGACAGCCTCCCTGCAGACAGTTCGCACTGGCGATGAGTTCGCCACTGGCACGATGTCCAACACCAGGATTGGCACGGTAGGAATCCGGCGCCACAGGCGCGGAGTGTTGCTTGCTCTGGGGGGGTTAGCGCTGGTCGTAGCGGGCGTCGTGTTGGGTATCAAATACATCGGGTGGAATCGATTCGAAACTAAGTCGTCGGAGCCTTTCACCAGGATCAAACTGGCCAGACTCACAACCAACGGCAAGGCCAGCCAGGCGGCTATCTCGCCCGAGGGCAAATACCTCGTGCATGTCATGGGCAGCGCCGGCCAACAAAGCCTCTGGCTCAGGCATATTGCCACGGGCAGCGATAAGGAGATCGTGCCTACCACAGGCGGCGACATTCTGGGCGCCACCTTTTCCCACGACGGCAACTATCTCTACTTTACGAGGCAGGACGCGCTGGATAGCGTACTCTATCAGGTCCCGGTCCTGGGCGGCGCAGCGAAAAGGTCGGGAGCAGACATTGATACAGTCATCACGCTTTCTCCCGATGACAAGCGGTTCGCCTTTATCCGAGGCTATCCGGAGTATGGAGAAACCGCGTTGATGTTGGCGAATGCGGACGGGACGGGAGAACAAAAGCTCGTCGCACACAAGCCGAGAGATTTCAACTCCTTCGTGAAGCCGACGTGGTCGCCCGGTGGAGAGATGATCGCCGCCGCGAGCCGAAAGCCGGAGGCCGAGGGCAGTTTCCGCACAATCATCACGGTGCGGGTGACAGACGGGGCGGAAAAGGTTATCACCTCTCAGCGATGGACGGACATCGTAGCCATCGCATGGCTGACGGACGGCAGCGGCTTGATCGTCAGCGCGGCCGACGAAGAGAGTGGGCCCGCGAATCAAGTCTGGCACGTCGCTTATCCGACCGGCGAGGCGCGCCGCCTCACCAACGACACGAACGATTACCGCGGCATCAGCCTCACAGCCGACTCGTCATCTTTCGTCACGGTGCAAACCGAGACCATCTCGAACATCTGGGTCGCGCCTGACCGCAATGTCAGCCGCGCCACACAAGTGAGTTCTAACAAGAATGATGGGAGCGAGGGCCTCGCGTGGATACCGGATGGCCGTATAGTTTTCCAATCGCGCGCGAGCGGCAATAATGATCTCTGGGTCACTAATGCCGATGGCACAAATCAAAAACAACTGACCACCGAAGCCGGCAATGACATCTGGCCGGCGGTCACGCCCGATGGCCGGTACATCCTCTTTGTCTCGAATCGCGTCGAAGGCAGGGACTCCATCTGGCGGATGCGCACGGACGGCACCGACCCACGACCACTAACCGTCGGCGAACTAAAACTATCTCAGCCTGCCTCAGATAACCAGTCGGTATTTTTCACTTCGAGCATCAACGGCAAAGCATCGCTGATGCGTGTTTCCGTTAACGGTGGTACGCCTGCGCAGTTGACCGACTACGCTGCCGCGGGGCCATTACTCTCGCCCGACGGAACGCAACTCGCCTGCGGCTTCGTTGATACACAAACCTCAACTTATCGGATCGGGATCCTCGGGCTCGAAGGCGGTGCACCGGTTAAGGTTCTCGATCTGCAAATACCTTCTCGATATCAACCGTTGCGCTGGACACCGGACGGACGCGCGCTTGCTTACATTGATACCCGTGCGGGTGTTTCCAATCTCTGGCGACTGCCCCTGGATGGCAGTAAGCGGAAACAGATCACCGATTTCAAAACGGATCAAATCTTCCAGTTCGACTGGTCACGCGATGGTCGCTGGCTGGCATTGGCGCGGGGCTCGGTGACCAGCGATGTAGTGTTAGTTAGAGATTCCAGGCAATGATAATCACCCCAATCCGGATTCATAAGCACCTCGATACACCGAAAGCGCGAAGGGGTTATCAGGATTTTTTCGCGCTCTGGAAAGATGCTGACCCTGATTTGGCGGTGCTGATCGAAGCGAAGAAGGAATACGAAAAGTTGAAGTGACTCCGGTGGGCGTTTCTGAACGTCCGGGAACGGTTCGAATCGTGCAGGTTCTTGGGTAGTTTGGCGTCCCGTACGGGAGTCGAACCCGTGTCGCCGCCGTGAAAGGGCGGTGTCCTAGGCCACTAGACGAACGGGACGCATGAAGTGAATGACCGCGGTTTGAAGTGACTTGGTAAGTTAGCGTAAGCGAAAACAGACTGTCAAACGGCGGGTTAGTTCAGTGCTGAGCTAATTTCATCGCGAGTTCTTCTGTAGGCCAGGCGTTTACGCCTGACTGGGAAACAGGAGGTGCCATCAAAGCCCCATTAATAGGGCTTTTGAAACTAATCGCTCTTTTATTCCCGGGCGTAAAGAGGGTGTGTCAGAACCGCGAGCCGTAGCGACCGGATCAGGGAGTCTCCTCAAATCAAAAAACGAAACCTCGCGGAAAAGGATTACAGCCAGCCGGGCCGAGATGAATTTCGCGGCTCTTCCTGATCCGGTCGCTACCCCTCGCGGTTCTGACACGGCCTCTAAACGCCTGGGCTACGGACAAGTTTTTTCAAATTGGGGCGGCAAAGGGAAACCGCCACGCAAGACACTACGGCTCGTTCGCAGCCGCGGCCTCTAAAACTCTTATCGCCTTCATAAAACCCTCTTCTTCGCGGCCACCGAAAAGAAAACGAACTGCAAACCCCATCTCGCTGACGGCATAGACCACAGTTCCCCAGACCGTCAACATTTCGTCCGTTACCCGCAAGTCCAGGCGCGTCAATTCTCCCTGCGTCACCTCTCCCCCGGTCAAAACAAAGCATCCGGATGAACTTAGATCGCAAACGGAGCCCGTTCCTTGCGTCTTTAATGTTTCCCAGCGCACTTTGATATTCGTGCGCAAGCGAGTAGCGCGTCGTCGTTCTTGCATATGCGAGGGTCTATCAGGCCTGAAAGCAAAGCTACCGCAGGCCGTGCTGATGTTCTATAATTGCGCCTCATTCGGTACCTGAGGCTTTCAAAGCCTACTTACTGTAACACATGGAGTTCACTCAATGATGACTCGGTTTCTTTCAAGATTGGCGCTCGCCGGAGCGCTCTTTTTCACTGCCGGAGCGGCCATGGCCCAGCATGATATGGGCGGTGGCGGCACCACTTCAGGAGCCGCGACGTCCAGTGGATCCAGCCGCAGCACTGCTCCCGTGCGGCGACCGCCGCCACGCCGCACGACTCCTCCACGGACGACGACGACCGCGCCGCCGCGCCGGGGAATCACGGCTGAACAGTACAACACGGTTGGCGACGAGGCGTTCAAGGCCAAGCAGTACGACGACGCCCTTGAAGCCTACCAAAAGGCGGTGGCGATGAAACCAATCGCGAGCGCCTACTATCACATTGGGTGGATCCAGAACGATAAAGAAGACTATGACGAGGCGCTGATTTCGCTCCAACAGGCAGTAACGTTGAATCCGAATGATGCGGTCGCTTTTAACGAGCTGGGCTACACCTATCGCAATCTAAAGCGTTACTCCGAAGCCCTGGATGCGTATCGCCGCGCGACCCAGGTCCGCAGCGATTACGCTTCGCCGTACTATCAGATTGGTTGGGTTTACAACGAACAGGGTCAATACGCTGACGCTATTCAACCGCTCAAGCAAGCTACTTCGTTAAAAGCGGATTACGCTGAAGCTTACCAGGAAATGGGCTATGCCTATTTCAAACTGAAGCGCTCGCAGGAGGCGATTTCCGCGTATCAGGAAGCCGTTCGCCTCAAGCCTGACTATGGCACGGCCTATCTGGGACTCGGCGATACTTTCTACTATCAGACGAAGCAGTATCGTGAAGCGCTGAACGCTTATAAGCAGGGCGTAAGGTTGAAGGACGACAATGCGACGGCCTTCTACAATCTCGCATGGTCGGCTAATGAATTAAATGAGTATGCCGATGCGGCCGCGGCGGCGCAGAAGGCGATTTCCCTCCAAGCAAGTTATCCGGAGGCCTACCTTGAATTGGGATATGCCAAGCGAAAGCTCAACTCTCCCGATGAAGCCATCGCCGCGTATCAGGAAGCAATTCGCCAGAAACCGAATTACGGTTTAGCGTATACCGGGCTCGGCGACCTCTACTACGTCGATTCCAAGCCGCGACGTTGTCAGGATGCGGTTGCGGCATACCAGAAGACGGCGGCAATTTCTCCAAACAACGCGCAGGTTCGTTTCCGCCTGGGCTGGTGTTACAACGACATGAGCCAATATGGTTTAGCCGCTGAGCACCTCAGAGTGGCGACGCAATTGAAGCCGGAAGATTTTGAGGCGCACACCGAATTGGGATTTGCCCTCTATAAATTGAACCGGTTCCCGGTGGCCCTGGAAGAGTTGCGCACGGCGATCAGACTCAAGAATGACTACGCCCTGCCGCATTACTACGCGGGCCTGATCTTCATCCAGCAAAGCAACAAGGTGGCAGCTCAGGAGCAATATCGAATCTTGACGCGTCTGGATCAGGCGCTGGCGAAAAAGCTTTTCGACGCCGCTCCGCCGTCAATGCGGAATTAAGGTTGAGTGGCACAGACTTTAGTCTGTGATTTACTAATTTGAACCCGTGCCGATTCACTGATTCACAGACTGAAGTCTGTGCCACTTGAATGCCTACTGCCATAGTTCATCATCCCGTCTTTGAAAAGCATGACACGGGCTTTGGTCATCCCGAACGGCCTGAGCGCTATCGCATTGTAATCGACGCCTTACGAGGTGACGATGACTTGTGGAACGGCGTCGTCGAAGTTGAAGCAGCCGAGGCCAAACGGACCGATATTCAAGCCTGTCACACGCCGCAGCATTTCAAGCACGTCGAAGAAGCTGTGCGCGAAGGCCGGGGCTATCTCGATGCCGACACGATGGTGTCCGGAGACTCGCTCGAAGCGGCCCTGCGCGGAGCGGGCGCTTCGTGTCAGGCGATCGATCTGATCATTGAAGGGGCCGCAAAGAATGCGTTCGTCCCGGTGCGCCCGCCGGGCCATCACGCCACGCCGGATCGCGCGATGGGCTTTTGTCTTTTCAACAACGCAGGCGTGGCGGCGCGCTACGCGCAGAAACGATATAAAGAGATCGATCGGGTTGCGATCCTCGACTGGGACGTTCACCACGGAAACGGGACCCAGGGAATCTTCTATGACGACCCGTCTATCTTTTATTTTTCGATGCATCAATACCCCTGGTATCCCGGCACCGGTTCGCGCGGCGAAACCGGACAGGGCCGCGGGCGCGGTTACACCCTGAACGTGCCGCTGAAGGCACTAACTCCAACCAGCGACCAGCGGCGCGCGTTTGATTCGGCGATTGAAGAGATCGCCGCGAAATTCACTCCCGACCTCGTGATCATTTCAGCCGGGTTTGATGCGCATGCAGATGATCCGCTGGGCCAGTTGCTGCTGACGGACGAAGACTTTGTGCAGATGACTCGCGTAGTAAAACAGTGGGCCGATGAAAGCTGCGGCGGCCGGATCATTTCCTGCATGGAAGGCGGCTACAACCTCGACACCCTGGGCGAAACCGTCAGGGCCCATGTGCTTGAGTTGCAGAGTTAGCCTCAAACACCTCTTTAAACCAAAGCCAGGCTCATCTCATTAACACCTCGCTTCAGCGAGGTGATCGTGGGCAGAGATGACTCCTTAAGCCGTTTTGACGGATTTTGCAAAAACTGTTGAAACGGCAATGAGATATCCGACGCGGAAGCTAATTGTTGGCCACTCAGCGCCAACGGCGTGAAATGTAAAAGCCTGGGCCAACGGCCCAGGTTAACGAAGGAATTCTGGTCAAAGCGCTGAAGGCGCGGAATGAGAACCGGAATTGCGCAGGCGAGATGATGGTCTTTACGCGATGTCGCGCCTTCAGCGCTTCAGGATTTGCCGGCATCTTACCTGGGGCGTTGCCCCAGGCTGTTTCATTGCGCACCTGCGGTGCTGATTAAGCATGCTCGACAGGTGGATTGATGAGTTAGGGTTACCCTTGGGCCGCCCAGCTAATTTCCTGTACACCTTTCCCCTCAGTGCGGTAAACTCCCGACCATTAACAGGAACCCCCCTCTGAATGGTTTTCTCGGGAGATACCTATGCCAGACATGGAAATCACTTGCGCCGAGTGTGGAAACTCCTTCGAATTTACCGAACGAGAACAGGATTATTATCGCGAGCGCGGATTGAGTCATCCGAAGCGCTGCAAGCCTTGCCGTGATGCGCGCCGGGCTAACTTTGGTGGATCAAAGCAGGGTGGCGGTGGTGGGGCGGAACGTGAACGTTTCGATATTGTTTGCGATCAGTGTGGTAAGCCGGACACCGTGCCTTTTAAACCACAGGTCGGACGGCCGGTCTTGTGCGGGTATTGTTTCAGCGCCAGTCGCGCGCAAAATCGCGGCGCTTGATCAGCAGATCGGCTTTAGCCGGGCTTTTCCTTTTTTCATAAGAACCCAGCCAGATTTCCCAGTCCTGCGAGGCAGCTTCCCCGGTAGTGTGCTTACGACCCGGCCGTAATAATCACGGCCTGTATTCCCAGCAGTTCGGAAAAATCTTTGCTGTAGATCGCGTCGATCTTGCGCGTGTTGCTGACGCATTCGACTAACTCATCAGTCGAAACGAATCCATCGCTGACCGCTTCCAGGGCCCACACCTTAATGTGTGCCGCGGTGTGCAGCAAATCATCAATCAAGCCAAGATACTGCTCCTTGGTCTCAACATAGGCATCGAGTTTGCCGCCGCGTTCACGGGCCAGTTCGCTCCGGAAACCCTTTCCCTGACGAATCCATTCTTCTCTCCAGGTGATCACGCGTCCGTTGCGACTGTCGCTCGAGCGGGCCGGCCGCGGCAAACGCAGGAACATTACGTCCGTGTCCTGCATCTCTGCCACAAACGCTTTCGCCGATTTGTTCGAACTGATATTTCTCCGCAGGTTATTCACGGGTGGCAACGTCGTGTGCCACAGTCGACGAAAAACATTCGAGAGTGAAAGCGGCTGGCGTAGATCGCGTGTATCGAGATTAAAAGAGAACACGTAATCGCCCACCGACATGCCCAGAGCCAGCGCCAGCGCTCGCTTGTAAGGCGATGATAAGCGATCGGCGTTCGCACGAACGTTGTCGAACCACCAGGCGTCAGTTTCGTTGAACCAGGTCAACAAGGTCGGATTGCGAAAGTAGTTTCGCGGAACGTAGGCATCGTCAAGGACGGTCGCGATGTCTTCTTCCGAGAGCGATTCGCAATTGTTTTCGATGAACGCCTGTGACTTGGTCCAGGCCCATTGGGCCGGATCGTTCGCTGACACCTGAGCGTCCCAGCGCTTCAGGTAATGGCCGAGTTGGGGTTCGCCCGACAGCGGCAGAGCAATCGTTTGAAACTTCAAACGCCGAAGCACGGTAAGCTCAAAGCCAAGCCAGCCAATGCCCACAGCGTTGAGAGCGTTTTGAGTTTGCATGAAATTAGTTTCGGAGTGCCGCCTTTAGGCGGAATGTTTTACGGGGAAGAAGGCCGCGTAAACGCGGAACTCCAAACCTCATCTTACAGTCCCGTTCCCAGATCCTGCATTCGAGACATGATTTCGTCGGCAATCAAATTCAAATCCGGCGCCGGCTCGACTTCTTTCGCGTAACCCTGAAGTTCTTTGAAAGGCTCAAGCGCCAGCAATGCGCGCACTACGCGCGGATCAAATTCCAACCCGGTCCACTCGAGCAGATGCTCGCGCGCCTGCTTCTCGGAATAAGCCTTGCGGTATGGTCGGGCGTCAGTTAAAGACGCGTAAGCATCGGCCACCCGCAGAATTCGCGCGCCCAGCGGAATCTGTTCGAACCGCAATCCGTCGGGATAACCGCCTCCGTTCCACCACTCGTGATGCCATCGCACTAATAACTGCGCACCGCGGTCGGCGCCTGAAGCAGCCACTTCGCGTTCACTCAGGAGTGGATGCCGGGCGAGGTCAATACGCTCATCATCGCTGAGCGCGCTGCCGCGTCGAATGTAATCGCGCCGCATCGCCACCTCGCCCAGGTCGTGTCCGAGCGCGGCCACGCGCAACGAAAACCGATCGCGTGTGCCGAGATGAAATGCTCGCGCCAGGTGATCGGCAATTGCGGAGATCCTGGTCGCGTGCGGGTTCTCATACCCTTCGAACTCGTCAGCACGATGGCTGAGGTTCTTGAAAACCTCGATCACGTCCGATTGGCTGGTTTCGATTGCGTCAAAGGGCGGCATTTTCTCTCTCTCGGTGAATTCCCATTTTCTATTGCTTGCTCCTGAGCTTGGAAAGCAGTGCGCGCGCGGCCTGATTTTTTGGATCATCAACCAGGGCCCGCGTGACTTCAGTTTCAGCGCGACGGCGCAAACCAACTCGTTGATACAGCTCGGCCAGCATTATCCGGAATGCCGAATTGTTTGGTTCCATCGCCACGGCCGCCTGTAGCTCTGATTCGGCGACCCGCCGGCTGTTGGGTAGAAATGTCAGGGCACGCCCATATTGTGCACGATAACGGCCTTCGCGCGGCTCCAGGGTCGCAGCTTCGGCCAGCAGACGGGCCGCTTCATCAAACCTATTTTGCTCCAGCGCTTCCATGCCACGCCGAAAGCTGATCTTCGCGCGACTGTCTTCCTTTTTCGCCTGAGCGCTGGGTTCGGTTTTTTGTTCCGGTATGGCATTTCCCGAGCCCGGCGCCGGCATTAGCTTTTTGTCGTAGGCCGCGCGTTGCCCGGAATCGCTCAACGTCTCGTAGGCCTGCGCGATGCGGGCAAACGCCGATCCAATTTCGGCGCGCAAACCGGTGTCGCCCTGATGGAAGCGATCGGGGTGATATTGTCGCGCCAATTTGTGATAGGCGTCCTTGATCTCATCGCCGGCCGCGAGCCTGGGCACGTCCAGGACGTCGTAATAGTCTTTGGCAGTTTTCATCCGGGCGAGAAATGCATCGACGTCGGTTGCTGCCGAGTCGGCGGGTGCAGACTTCTCTTTAGGGGCCTCTGCAGTTCGTTTCGTCTTTGCCTTATCCGGCCGGCTGATGTTGAACGCAAAGTCCCAATCGGTCCGATGAATAATTCCGGAAAGCGAAAGCGCGTATACCCCGCGCAGGTGATCCTCCTCGGAAAGACCATTCGCTGAGATGTCTGACAGTTTAAAGACCTCTCCGGCGGATTGGGCCCGCGAAAGCACGAACGATTCAGCCGGCAATAATTTGAGCGAGGGAGTTTGTGACCCCAGCGAATATCCGGCATTAGCATCATCAGCACGCGCTTTGACAAAAGGGAAGGGGAGATGTCGCGCCGTTTCGAGCAATAATCTGCCGACGTCAAACGTTACTCGCATTTCAGCGGGAATCCGCACCTTTTGATTAAACTGCCAGGCTCCTTCCGTCCAGAGCAGAGCCGTGCGCAGGACGTCCAGGGCCTGGCCGCTACGGGCTTTTTGTAACTCCTCGGGCTTGAGATCGCCACTTGCCATTAACGTCTGAGTCAGCTCTTCATCGGTCGCCGTTGCCGGCAAATTCTCCAGATACCAGGAGTCAAGGTTCTGTCGTTTCAGGATCTCGCGCAGCCGGTGCGCGCGTAAATTCGACGCTGCATAAATTGGTTGGCCGGAATCGAAGTAGACAGCGACTTTGGCCGCCTCGCGTGACAAGCGCAGGGCGCCCGATAATTCACTGTCGCTTATTTCGCGAATCAGTTCGGCCAGGGGGTGTCGGCTAAGTTGTCCTTCCATAGATGCGAAAAGAGTGGCGCATGCACTCGAATTCTGATGATATCGCACGGGGGCAGAGCCGCGAAAGCAGGGAGAGGTCGGATCGTGGCTTAGAAAGGTTGCGGCTCCGGATTTCACTGCAGTTTGAGCTCATTCACACCTCGCGTCTGGGGCCTGTCGGAAAAAGCATTCCTCTGTGTCGAAGAGTGTCAGAACCGCGAGCGGTAGCGACCGGATCAAGACGCAGATGAGTCGAACAAGAAACGTTTTCAAGTGTATCGCATGATCCGGTCGCTACCGCTCGCGGTTCTGACACGATCGCAGAGAACCACAGCAACACGAATTTCCCGTCAAACTCCTGAAGCGCGGTGTGAATGAGTTGACTTCAATTTAGGCGCTAAAAGTCCTGTCTTCAACGTTGCGAGCGAGGAGCATGGGCTCACGCTTTGGGATGGGCCTTATCGTAAACTTCGATGAGCTTTTCCATGGAAACGTGGGTGTAGATTTGCGTGGTCGAGAGCCGCGCGTGGCCGAGCAGTTCCTGAATGTCGCGGAGGTCAGCGCCACCGTCGAGCAGGTGAGTCGCGAAAGAATGTCTCAGTGCGTGCGGACTGATGTCGTGAATCCCGGCGCAGAGCCGAATGTATTTTTCTACCAGACGGCCGACTGAGCGCGTTGTCATGCGCGTGCCCTGATAGTTAAGGATCAGCGGCTGGGCGTCGCGTTTGGTCACCGGCGCATTAGCGAGAAAGACTTCCCGCACACTCAGATATTCCTTGAGCGCTTTCACCGCCGGCTCGCCAAACGGAACAATTCGTTCTTTCCGCCGTTTGCCGAAGACGCGCAGCAACCTGTTTTGGAAATCTATGTCGCGGAGGTTAAGCGAAACCAGCTCGGATACGCGCATCCCGGTTGCGTAGAGCAGCTCTAAAATAGCGCGATCACGCTTGCCCAAATCCGTCTCAATATCAGGTGTCTCAATAAACCGCACGGCATCTTCGATGGAAAGATGCACCGGCAGCTTCTTTTCCTTGCGCGGGGTGGCGACCAGTTTCGCCGGATTCAGTTCGGTAACGCCCTCGCGCACGAGGAATTGGAAGAAGGTGCGCAGGGCCGCCAGCTTGCGGGCGACCGAGGCCTTCTTTTTGTGATCTGAATGCAGGCTCGCCAGCCACTCACGGATTGTCAGATGATCGATCTGGCTGAGCTCAGGTTCGTTTCGCTGGCCGGTGTCTTTGTCTCTGGGAGCCAGAAATTCGAAGAACTGCAGGATGTCACTCTCGTAGTTGCGCAAGGTATGCGCGCTGACGTTTCGCTCGTAGCGAAGGTGATCGAGAAACTGTGTGAGCAGGTGATCGAGCGAACTTGCCATGGCTATCTAATTGGCATGGAAAACCGGGTATGGGACCACCATGATCGCTTCCTCGCTTAAGAGTGCGCGTTTCACGACGGTTCGAATTCTTTCAGCATACAACTCCACGATGAGGCGGTCGCGGTCCCAAAGGAATGATGTATCCGAGAAGAGGAGCTGAATCTTGTCCGGTAGAATCACCCCTCCGGACGAGCGATATTTGCCGTTTGTAGCCACACTCGTACAACCACCGTACGCGTAAGTAAGTTCATTCCCGAGTTCCTCAAGAATGTTGGCATAAATGGGGTCAGGTAAATCAGGAATGAATATTTCGATTCGAACCTTTTCTGATAGCGGCAATCAGTTTCTCCATCCGTTTTGGAAAATCCTTGACGCGCTTGATGGTTTCTTCGCGTGTGACCCTTTCCCTCTTCGGTCGCTGAATCTTGATCTCTTTGACTGGTTTCATCGCCTTTGAATCTCGACAAAATCATACCGGATCCTGATGATTGCTAAAAGAGTACATCAACGGAGGTAGGCGGGCATGCCTGCCCATTAGATCGTCTTTGGTTTCCATGTAAACGATCCTATCAGGCCGATCAAGGCAAGAAATTTATCAAGTATTTGTCGTCTTGTTCCCTGAGCCGCCGCAGACGGAGCATTTACCAACGGAACGGACTTACGTATTATCGCGTGACTTCACCACAAATCCCCTGCGCGCGCGCACACGCGTGTTTGCCAGGGCCTTCACCTTGACCGTAATCAGATGATACTTGCCGTCGCGCTTGTCCATGTCCGGATAGTAGCTGAGGACATATTGTTGTGCGAGATCGGCAGAGATTTGCGCGAACGCTTTGTCTAGATCTTCGACGCTTCTGGGAATATACGCGGCGCCCCCCGTTTGCGCGGCGAATTCCTGCATGCGTCGTTCAGCAGCCAGGTCGCGCACGTTGGCGTTATCATAAACCCCGGTCTGTACTACGTAGACCTGACACTCATCAGACGAAAGACGCCTCAAAGTACCTTCGAAATCGTGTTCGTCGCGGCTCGTCGTATCGCGACCGTCTGAGACGATGACAATTACTCGCCGGCCTTGAAACGGTTTTAGATAAGCAAGCGCATCGAAGATTGCATCGTAGAGCGAGGTCGCGCCTTCCGGTTTGAGAAACGATTCGATCGTTTGCTGCAGGCGGCCAACGTCGCTGGTCATCGGTTGGGCCAACACGATATTGGTTGAAACCGAATAGATGGCCGCCTGATCGGCCGGTCGCAGGACGTAGTGAAAGAAGCGAACAGCCGCCCGCTTTTCGAAATCTCTGGCGAAGTCCAGCGAGCCGCTGTTATCAAACAGCATCGCCAAACGCACGGGTGATTCCGTGCGGGTGATTTCGCTGATCGGCTTTGTCTGGCCGTCGACAGTCAACTCAAAGTCTTCAAGCTTCAGGTTCGTGACCGCCACGCCGCGGGCATCGAGTACCGTTGCCGGCACGGGCACCAGGTGCGAACTTACCTTGACCACATCCGTATCATCAGGCGCGTCGGTGTTTGATTTCGATGACACCGGCATAATCGGGGGCGGAGGTAGGGCCTTTGTCGATTGACGTGGCCGCGTTGCCGGAGTAGGTGAAGCGGCGGCGTTAGTGTTCTTTTGTCGTCCTGATTGTGAGTGCGTGGCCGGAATGATCAGAAACAACAAAGAGGCGCAAAGGGCCAGGCCTGCGAAAACGAGTGAATGTCTTTGAGGGGATCTCATCTTGTGGCCGCCACCAACTGAGGCTCGCTTTCCTTCCGGGTCGTCTTTAGCCAGGCGTCCCATTCTTCCAGCGCCAGCCTGACCTGTAAAGAGTGCCGATCACGCTTACGCTTTACCGAGCGCGCTTGTTCGGGGGTAAGCGGTTTGAGCAGGGCGAAAGTTATGTTCACCGGCTGGTAATTCTTCGTCTCGGCGGTCGCAACGTATCGCGCCAACGCTCCGATCGCGCTACTGGCCGGCGCCACCAGGAGCTCATCGTTTCTCAATAAACGCGCACCGTTCTGCCCTGCTAACCAACCCATCGCGACTGATTCAACGTAACCTTCGACGCCGGTAATTTGTCCCGCGAAGAAGATGTTTGGATGCTCGCGCATCTGCATGGTTGCCGCCAGAACTCTCGGCGAGTTGATATAAGTGTTCCGATGTATCTGGCCGAACTGAAGAAACTCAGCGCCTTCCAGTCCCGGAATCGTACGCAGGACTCGCGCCTGTTCTCCATACCGCAGGTGATTCTGAAAGCCCACCATGCTGTAGGCGTCGGCCATAAGGTTTTCCTGGCGGAGCTGGACGGCCGCGTAAGGCTCGCGTCCCGAGCGCGGATCGACCAGCCCGACCGGCTTCATTGGCCCATATCGCAAAGTGTCGATGCCCCGGCGCGCTAATTCCTCAATCGGCAGACACGCCTCAAACCAGCGTGTCTCTTCAAAGCGCTGTAATGGCACGCTGTTGGCTTCGGTCAGAGTTTCATGGAAGTGCGCGTATTCATCCTCGTTCAGCGGGCAATTCAGATAGTCATCGCCACCTTTGCCATAACGCGCGGCGCGAAAGGCAATCGACTGATCGATTGAATCCGCGGCAATGATTGGCGCGATCGCATCATAAAAGTAAAGCTGATCGTCGCCGGTTAGTTTCATAATCTGAAAGGTCAGGTCGTCTGAGGTCAGCGGACCGGTGGCGATTATCGTGATCGAATCTCTCGGGATGGCGCTGACTTCTTCGCGGACGATTTCGATCTGAGGATGCGAGGCAATCTGCCTGGTGACGTACTCCGCAAACTTTTGACGATCGACCGCAAGAGCGGCGCCGGCAGGAACCCGCGTGGCCGCTGCCGCCTCCATCACCAGAGAGCCTGCGCGCCGCAACTCTTCCTTCAAAAGATACGATGCGGTCCCGGGCTCGTCTGATTTCAAAGAATTAGAACAGACGATTTCGGCAAGCCTGTCGGTGCGGTGCGCCGGCGTTTGCTTGAGCGGACGCATCTCGTAAAGGCGCACCTGCGCGCCCGCGTTCGCGGCTTGCCAGGCAGCCTCAACGCCTGCCAGTCCGCCGCCGATGACGATGATTTCGTTCATACGTGCTGGTGACCGTCGTACGGGGTCAGTACCCGGAGCGATAGCGACCGGGTCGGTACGCACGCCTCTGGCGTGCCTGTCACGCGCGTTGACGTTGATCGTTCGTCAATAGCACGCCAGAGGCGTGCGTACCGCCCGGTACTGACCTCATCCTATTAGAGAAGCCACTCGCTTGACACTCAAAAGAACCGATTCGTATAGTCAGATGCAACGGAAGCCGGCTTAGCTCAGTTGGTAGAGCGTCTGATTCGTAATTAGAAGGTCATCGGTTCAAATCCGATAGCCGGCTCCAACTTATGACCTTCACCCGCCATTTAATCATTTCCCTTGCGGTTAAGACAGCCGGGGCATAGACTACCGCTCCCCCCAAACAACATCACGCCCGTCTCTGGAGGAAACATGAGAATACTTTTGTGTTTGCTGCTTCTATCAGCACCGTTGGCGGCACAGGTCGCCCCTGATGCAACGCTTCTTTCTGGCGGACCAATTACCGTGTCCGAGTACAAACTGCCCGCCGCAATCGATCCGGTTGTTTCTACCGCTCTGGCAACGGAACTTTGGGCGCGAGTCTACCGGCCGTCGAATCTGGGTAGTTCGACCCACCCACTCCTGGTTCTGCTGCACGGCAACCACGCGACCTGTGGTCGCCTGTCAGGGCCGGCCGAACATTTTGATATCAATGTTCAATATACTTTCACGGGAACCTGTCCCGCCGGTTACATCCCGGTGCCGAGTCATGCTGGATATGCTTACTTCGCAGAGCGTCTCGCGAGTCTTGGCTATATCGTCGTATCCATTAACGCGAACCGGGGCATAAACGCTGCGCCGGGCACTCTCGTTGATCGCGGACTCAACCTGGCGCGAGGGCGTTTGGTGCTGCGCCATTTACAGCAGCTCAGCCGCTGGAACTCTGGAGCAGACACTCTTCCAGCAGGACTCAGCGACCTGTTGGGTAAGATTGATTTCGATCACGTCGGCCTGCTGGGACACTCGCGCGGCGGTGAAGGCATGCGCGCAGCCTATAACTTCTATCAAAGCGATCCGGGCGGCACGAACTGGCAAAGCCTGATTGGTCCCATGACGGTTGAGGGCATCTTTGAGATTGGGCCCGTTGACGGGCAAACCTCTCTGACGCTGAATGCGCTGGGCACCTCGTGGAACGTCCTTTTACCGATGTGCGATGGAGACGTATTCAACCTTCAGGGGGTGAAGCCTTTCGATCGCATGCTCAGAGTGAATTCGGAAACGCCGGCGCGGCCAAAATCAACCTTCGCGGTTTGGGGTGCTAATCACAATTTTTACAACACTGAATGGCAGCTCAGTGATTCAGCCGGCTGTTTCGCTAACCGCCGTTTGTTTGATCATTTACCTGGCTCGCCGGACGAGCGCACCACAGCCATCGCCAGCGCGGTCGCGTTCTTTGTAGCCAACGTGGGCGCCAGCAAACTTCCCGACTACAACCGGATTTTTAATCCGCAGTTCGCGCTGCCGGCATCGGTCGCGAATGTGACGCGAGTCGATCGCGGCTACACAGATTCGCCCGACTCGTCATTCACTACAGTCTTCGACAACTTTACCGGCCCGACCGGCTTCAACAGCAATGGACCAGCCAACAGTTCCAGCAACGTCTCTGTAGTTCACGGTCACGTCGCGAATCATGATCCCCTGCAGCAATTTGCCGCGTTGGTCTCATGGAATGGCGCCGGATCAGGCACGTTCTTTCAGAGCAACTGGACCAATCCAAACAGCGGCGTTGATGCCAGTTCTTTCGGCACTCTCGATTTTCGCCTGTCGCGTCAATGCGCTGATCCAACCGATTTGCTCTGCAACAAGACGTCGAACTGGTTCAACTTCGAAACTAACCTCTCGGTTCGCCTGGTGAGTGCGAACGGAACTCTTTCGAATCCGGTACAACTTCGGGATTATCTCTCGCTCACCGGCCCGGTGGGCAGCCTGGTGATTGGATTCGGGACTGCAGGACATCCCATTCTGCAAACCGCTCGAATTCCGCTCACGGCCTTCGGCAATGCCGCGATCGTTGGCAACTTGCGCGGGGTGCGCTTTACCTTTGACGATACCCGTCGCGACGAAATCTATCTCGCGAATATTCAACTTTCTAAACTTAACGGACTGCTGGCGCCTGCCTCGGTAATCTCGACATTCCCCAGTGCCGATACTCCGCTCGACACTACGAACGGCGGTGGTAATGATGTTAACCAGATCAAGTCGGTGCGCTCTGTCCAGTCATCGACGCTGGGTAACGCCGTGGAAATCGAGCTGTCCAGCAATCGCGAGTTTCTGCCGCAGGGCGAAATGCTGGTGCTTCGCATTGGCTCACAGGAGATCAATCTGAGCCGTTATCCCGCCACAGGTGAGACTGGTACTGTGGTCTTTACGTTTACCGCCGACGAATGGGCGCGAGTTTCGCAAAGCGACCCGGTGAGGGTTCAGTACGGTAGTGGAACGAATTATGCCGGCTGGAACTTTGGCAAGGTCGATAAAACTTTGCTCGGTCGTTAGCCGGAGTCTCTCAGGTCTCCAAAGCTAAACGCGACTTTAGATGTTTCAAGTCCTGAGTCACCCGTGGTTCGGGACCCTCATTTTGAAAAAGGAGAAAAGGGGTCAGGCCTGCTCATACCATCAGGCCTGACCCCATTTTGCTAACGGAGGCGAAGAAATCCAGCGAGTCTCGTAATGGCACGCCGGAGGCGTGCGTACCGAACTACTTCTTCTCCGGAAACAGCATCACCTCAACATAGCGATTGGTATTCAGGTAAGTCTTCGCGGCCGCTTGAATCATCGCTTTGTCGAGCTTCTTGTAATAGTCCGGGATCAGCCAAAGGACCGCCGGGTCTTCGCCCTGCTCGTATCTGAGTGAGATCTGATTCATCAGATAGTTGTTCAGTTTGCTGTTGCTTTCAAACTCGCGCAGGAGCGTCTCTTTCTCGTCAGCTACTTGCTGATCGGTCGGGCCGTTTGCTTTGAAGGCCTCGATCTCCTGAAAGACGCGTTTGATCAACTCGTCGGTGCGGGTTGGGTCACTGCCAAACTGGATGGTGATCGAGTAGGTCTGAATTGGAAATTTCTCGTAACCAGGCGAGGCGTTGATGCCATAAGTACCGCCCAGATCCTCTCGAATCGTCTCGGACAATCTGCGTTGCAGAATCTCAGCCATCGCGCGGAGGCTAACGCGATGCATTTGGTCATACTCAAATGGTCCGCTAAAGACTATGGCCGACGAGCCCTTGGGCTCAACGCCTTTCTCAACTTTTTTTACGACCACATTGTCTGGCGTGCGCACGCCCACGTCCTTCCAGCTTTCCGTGCGCTTAATCGACGGGAGCGATCCCAGGTATCGCTCCACCAGCGGCTTGATGGTCGCCAGATCAAAGCTGCCAACAAAAACAAAAGTGAAGTCACTGGCGTCTGCGAATCGATCCTTGTAGAAGGCCATCGACTTGTCGAGGTTCCATTCGTCGATCATCTCCGGCGTGGTAAATCGCCGCCTGAGGTGATTTTGATAACGCGCTGACATGAGCGCGTTGGAAAATGCGAACCCGGGGTCCGCTGCCTGGTTTCCCAAAATGGTCTTCATCTGGGACGCCTGAGCGTTAAAAGCATTCATGTCAGCTCGCGGCGCAGTAAACCTGAGATAAATGAGTTGGAACATCGTCTCCAAATCTCTGCGAGAGCTGGTGCCGTTGAACCCCTCCTGAATCTCGCTAATAAATGGAGTGACTCCAGCGACTTTCCCAGTCATGAATTTACGCAAATCGATGCTATTAAATTTACCCACACCCCCAGCCGGGATCACCTGGCTCGCAGTGCTTGCCGGGATGTAGTCTTTGTCTGGGGCGAGCGAAGTTCCACCTGGACTCGTGGCGCGCAGCAGAATCTCATCCTCCCTGAAGGTGGTCGGTTTGAGCACGACTTTGACGCCGTTTGATAATTCCCATTCGGTAATGCCTACCGACTCTTTGGTCACGCTCTTGCTGACTTTGCCCGGGGTCGGCATCGAATCAAGTAGCGTGGCGCCGGCGATCGCATCCACGTAAGGTTTTAGATCCTTCGCGCCCGTCGCCTTGATTACAGCCGCCAGCTTTGACTGATCGGGAATGACCAGACCGGCCTTCTCTGGTGCTCTCACCACGACCATGCGGTTTCGATCGGGAAACCATTCCCGGGCAATCTTGTTGATCTCGTCCAGAGTGACTCCTGGCAGAAAGCGTTTGTGCAGCGCGTATTCATCATCGGCGTTTGGCAGGGTCTCGTCGCTAACAAAGTTTCGGACGTACTCATCGGCCCGGCTGGCGGACACGCGGTTTTCTTTTTCGATGGCCAGTCGCTCGTAGTTTCGCAGGACACTCTGCTTTTGCCGGTCCAGTTCGGTAGCGGTAAAGCCGAAACGTGCTACTCGTTCGGCTTCAGTCAGTAACGTGTCTAATCCGCGTTCGATGGCGTCCTCTTTTACCAGCGCATTGAGCACGGCCGAATCTTTCGACCGCGCGAAGAAACTGCCGCGACCGGCAAACGCAAAAGTGAACGGCGGGTTCGGCTGTTGGGCAATTTCCGACAATCGCGCCGAGAGCATGCCGGAGAACAAGCGATCCACGGTCTTCTGCCGATAGGCGCCGACAGTTCCTTCCGCGCGTGCGGGCAACAGAGTATCAATCTCAACCGTCGTGTTGCTCGCTTCCTTGTCGGTGACAATCGCATAGGATGTTTCCGTATGATCGGGAACGTCATAACTCTTCCGGGGGCGTGGACTGGTGGCCGCCGGAATAGAGGCGAAATGATTCGTGAGCATCTTTTCCATCGCGGCTTTATCAAAATCGCCGACTGCGACGACGGCCATCAGATCCGGGCGATACCAGTCGGCGTAGAATTGCTTGATTCGTTCCTGTTTTCCGTTCTGGATGATCTCCGGCTTGCCGATCGGTAATCGATCGGCATAGCGCGAACCCTTGAGTATGACGGGAAGGACTTTGTCCAGCATGCGCCGGCCGGCGCCACGTCCCAAACGCCATTCTTCCATCACCACTCCGCGCTCTTTTTCGATCTCGGCCGATTCGAAAGAAAGATTGTGGGCCCAGTCTTCGAGAATCTGCAGCGCCCGATCCATCATTTCCGGTTTGTCAGTGGGAACAGTGAGTATGTACACCGTCTCATCAAAACTGGTGTAGGCGTTGACGTCAGCGCCAAAGCGCATGCCCAGCGACTCCAGGAACGTGACTACTTCATTCTTGGGAAAGTTCTTGGTGCCGTTGAAGGCCATGTGCTCGACCAGGTGAGCCAGACCCTGTTGGTCGTCGTCTTCCAGAATCGAACCGGCCTTGACGACCAGTCGCAGCTCCGCCCGCTTCTCAGGTTTCTTGTTAGCGCGAACGTAATAACGCATCCCGTTGGCAAATTTGCCAATCGTGATCTGTGGATCGACGGGCATTGGGTCCGAAAGAGCCTGGGCTCGGGCCAGTTGGGACGGGCTGGTTAGAAATGACGCGAGAAGGATCGCCGAGGTCAGCAGCAGCAAACGTGTGCGGATGCGAATTCGCATGATGGTTCTCCTTAGGAATGGATAGGATTCGTTGAAACGTGAGAACTCCTTGACGAAACGGAGCGATGGAAACCGCGGCCCTTATATCACCGGCGAGGCGAGGGAAGCAAACAAAATGTTCTAAGCCAAAATGGGCTAGGGCCTGCCATTCTGCGATTCTCAGGATGATGTCAGTACCGGGAGCGGTAGCGACCGGGTCACCTGGCGGCGATTATTGATCGTCGCAATAACCGGAACCCGGTCGCTACCGCTCCCGGTACTGACCTCGTTCAAAGATCGCAGAATTGCAGGCCTGACCCTGATAGGCCGCCAGGGTGTGGCAAAGGCGCGCTCGCTGCTTGCACGCCGGAGGCGTGCGTACCTACTTTTTCTCCGGAAACAGCATCACCTCGACGTAACGTTTGGTGTCGAGATACTTCTTCGCAGCTTCCATGATCATCGCCTTATCGATTTTCTTGTAGTAATCCGGAACCAGCCAAAGGCCGGCGGGATCGTCTCCGGCGTCGTATCGGGCCGCGAGCTGTCCCAGCAGATAGCTGTTTTGCTTGCTGCTCGTCTCAAATTCACGCAGCAAGGTCTCCCGCTCGTCGGTGATCTGTTGTTCGGTCGGTCCGTTGGTTTTGAAGGCTTCGATCTCCTGGAAGATGCGCTTAATTAAGGCCTCCGTTCGATCGGGTGAGCTGCCAAAGGTAATGGTGATCGCATATTCCTGGTTGGGAATTCGCTGATAACTGGGGTTGGCGTTGATGCCGTAGGTGCCGCTTAACTCTTCGCGGATTGTTTCAAGCAATCTGCGCTGTAAAATCTCAGACATGGCGCGAATGGCCACGCGATTCGTCTGGGTGTATTCGAAGGGTCCGCTGAAAACGATCGCGGAGCTGCTTTTCGGCTCGATGCCTTTTTCAACTCGCTTGACGACGACATCGTTCGGAGTGCGCACGCCGACGTCCTTCCACGTTTCTTTTCTCTTAATCGAAGGCAGCGATCCCAGATACTTCTCGATCAGAGGCTTGATGGTGGGAAGGTCGAAGCTGCCGACAAACACGAAAGTGAAATCGCTCGCATCAGCAAAGCGGTCCTTGTAAAAAGCCATCGACTTTTCCAGGTTCCACTTGTCAAGCATTTCCACGGATGGCATCTGGCGCCGCGGATGGTTCTGATATCTCGCAGCCATCAATTCTTTCGCGAAACTGAAATCCGGGTTCGCGCTCTGATTGGCGAGTTGCGCCCTGAACTGGCTTATCTGGACATCAAAAGTGTTCTTGTCGGCGCGTGGTTGGGTGAAGCGCAGATAGATCAGCTGGAACATGGTTTCCAGATCTTTCTTTGAGCTGTTCCCGGACAGACCTTCCTGCACCTCGTTGATGAACGGAGCTGCACTGACAATCTTGCCGCTCATCATCTTGTCCAGATCGATCGCGCTAAATTTACCGACGCCGCCGGCCGGCACGACCAGACTGGCGCTGCTGGCCGTGGCATAGTCAGCATCAGTCGCCAGAGATGTCCCGCCGGGACTGGTCGCGCGAAACAGAATTTCGTCTTCCTTGAAGTTCGTTGGTTTGAGAATGACTCTGACGCCGTTCGAAAGCTCCCATTCGGTAACGCCGATAGCTTCTTTCGTTACGGTCTTTGTTACGGTACCGGCCGCCGGCGCGCCCTCGAGTAATGCTGATCCGGACGCCGAGTCGACATAGGCTTTCAAATCCTTCGAGCCTGCCGATTTGAGCACCGCCGCCAGTTTTGTCTGATCGGGAATTACCACGCCCGGTTTTTCGGGCGCTTCGACAATCACGATCCGATTGCGATCGGGAAACCACTCTTTGGCGAGTTTGTTGACCTCGTCCAGGGTGATTCCCGGCAGGAACTTCTTGTGCAACGCATATTCGTCGTCAGCGCTCGGCAACGGCTCTGCGTCGAGAAAGTTGCGAATGTATTCAGCAGCGCGCTGACCCGATTCGGTATTTTCTTTTTCCAGCGCGTATTGCTCGTAGTTTCTGAGCACATCCTGTTTTTGCCGATCGAACTCGGTCGCAGTAAAACCAAAACGCGCTACCCGCTCGGCTTCGTTCAGTAAAGCCTCGAGTCCGCGTTCGATACCGTCTTCCTTAACAATAGCGACGAGGGTGGCGGTGTCTTTCGACTTGGCGAAGAAATTGTTCCTGCCGGCGCCGGCATTGAGGAACGGCGCGTTCGGTTGTTGGGTGATTTCCGCAAAGCGGGCTGAGAGCATGCCCGAAAAAAGGTTGTCGACAGTTTGCTGCCGATAATCGGCGACGGTCTTCTGTGGTCGAGATGGCAGCAGCGTTTCGAGTTCCACGACAGTGCCGCTAGCTTCTTTGTCAGTGGCAATCGCGTAAGCGGTTTCGGCATGATCGGGCACGTCAAATTCCTGACGCGGCCGCGGCTTGGTGGCGGCCGGAATAGACCCGAAGTGAGTCGTGATCATTTTTTCCATCGCCGCTTTATCGAAATCCCCGACGGCGACTACGGCCATCAGATCGGGCCGATACCAATCGGTATAAAACTGCTTCAGACGCTCGGCACTGCCTTTTTGAATGATCTCCGGTTTACCAATTGGCAGACGGTCGGCATAACGCGAACCCTTCAGCACGACTGGAAAGATTTTCTGCAGCATGCGCATGTTGGCGCCCTGGCCCAGACGCCACTCTTCCATGACGACTCCGCGTTCTTTTTCGGTTTCGGCCGGATCGAAAGACAAGTTGTGGGCCCAGTCTTCGAGAATCAACATCGCCTTGTCCATCATCTCGGGCTTATCAGTGGGCACCGTCAACATATAGACAGTTTCGTCAAAGCTGGTGTAGGCATTCACGTCGGCGCCGAAACGCATCCCCAGCGATTCCATGAACTCAATGGTTTTGTTCTTCGGAAAATTCTTCGTGCCATTGAAAGCCATGTGCTCGACCAGGTGCGCCATGCCCTGCTGATCGTCGTCCTCCAGAATCGATCCCGCTTTAATCACCAGTCGCAACTCTGCGCGTTTCTCTGGTTTCTTGTTGGCGCGAATGTAATAACGAATCCCGTTTGCGAACTTGCCCACGGTGATTTGCGGATCGGTCGGCATGGCATCGGTCAATGCCTGCGCGCGCGCGACCTGAATTTGCGTGACGGCAAGACAGCCGGCTAACGCCAGGGCCAGCGCCAAAAGGAACGAACGGATAGGGGTGCGAATGGTCATGTCTATGCTCCGATTAAGAACTGATTTGTCTTCTCTCAATTGGCTTTGAGAGGCCGACGGGGTCAAGGGGAAGACGAAGCGGTTATAGCATCGGCGCGCGGGGAGAGGCAAACGCCAAATTCAGGAACGCGGAACATTGTCCAAAAAGACGCGGAGCGCGAATCTTTGTGGAGTAGACGCGGCTCTGCCGCCTGATGTGCGGAAAGGCTTTGCCTTTCCGGCTACTCATAATGGTCTTTGAGGCTCCGCCTCAGATTCGAGGCATAGCCTCGAATGAAATAGGTACTCTCATCGGAAAGGCAGAGCCTTTCCGCACATCGGCTGGCAGAGCCCCCGTACTGGATGCATGATCACGCTCTACAAATCGTCTGGGTCGCGGTTGACGTCGGCCACGTGAAGCCTAAGAATGCTCTACCAATGAACCCTGCTGAACTCGATCAATACGACCGTGACGGCTTTCTAGTCTTGCGGGATTTTGTAAGCCTTGCGGCGTGCGATCGGTTAAGAACGAGGGCCGAAGAACTCGTGCGCGATTTCGATCCCGCAGGGATCGTTTCGATCTTTTCCACCCGTGAGCAGACCCGGACCAGCGACGACTATTTCCTGGAGTCAGGCGACAAGATCAGATTCTTCTTTGAAGAGGACGCTTTTAGTTCCGACGGCACCCTGCGGCAAAGCAAGGAGCACTCAATTAATAAGATTGGCCACGCACTTCACGATCTCGATCCGGTGTTCGATGCGTTTTCGCGCGCGAACGAGATCAGTCAGCTGGTCTCAGATCTCGGAATTGAGAATCCTTTGCTGCTGCAATCGATGTACATCTTTAAGCAACCGCGGATTGGGGGTGAAGTAACCTGTCATCAGGACGCGACCTTCCTTTACACCGAACCGCTCCGGCTGGCGGGACTCTGGTTCGCTCTGGAGGACGCCACGATTGAGAATGGATGTCTGTGGGCTATTCCTGGCGGTCACCAGTTGGGATTGAAATCGAAGTTTTTGCGCGCAGAGGGCGGGGGAACGCGAGTCGAAATTATCGATAACTCACCGTGGCCCGAAGACCAGGCCCAGCCGCTCGAAGTAGAGAAGGGAACGCTGATCGTCCTGCATCCTCTGCTGCCGCACCTCAGCCGCGAGAATCGTTCGGCGAAGTCGCGACATGCCTACACGCTTCATGTGATCGATGCGGTTTCAAATTATCCGGAGAGTAATTGGTTGCAGCGAGGGGTGGAGTTGCCGCCCAGGGGATTCTGACCGGTACGCACGCCTCCGGCGTGCCTGAAGAATTGACGTAAGCAAACCGGCACGCCAGAGGCGAGCGTACCGCACTTACTCAACCGTCACGGACTTCGCCAAATTTCTTGGCTGATCGACGTCGCAACCGCGACGCACGGCGATGTGATAGGCGAGCAGTTGCAGCGGAATGATCGAAAGAATCGGAGAGAGCAGGTCGCTGGAAGAGGGAATCTCGATCACGTGATCGGAAACCACCGAAGACATCGTGTCACCTTCCGTCAAAACAGAGAGGACGATGCCCTCACGTGCTTTGACTTCGACTATGTTCGAATGGGTCTTCTCGTAGCGTAACTCCGACGCCCGGTTGCCGGCTTCACGCGTGTTGATGAACAGGACGGGCAGCCGCTCGTCAATCAGGGCGTTCGGTCCATGTTTCATCTCGCCCGCCGGGTAGCCTTCGGCGTGAATGTAGGAAAGCTCTTTCAATTTCAAAGCGCCTTCCAAAGCGATCGGAAAATTGATCCCGCGACCGAGGTAGAGAAAGTCCGTCGAACGGAAAAATTCTTTGGCCAGATCTTCGATCGCGTCTGCGCCGTTGAGCAGATGCTCCATCTTCACCGGCAATTCGGCGAGCTGCTGCGCGTGAGCTCGGCTTTCTTCATCGGTGAGCGTTCCGCGTAATTGGCCAAGATACAACCCGAAGAGATACAGGGCGATCATCTGCGAGGTAAAAGCCTTGGTTGACGCCACGCCAATCTCGGGGCCGGCATGCGTCAGAATTGTGCCGTGAGCTTCGCGCGTAATCATCGATCCCTGCACATTACAAATCGAAAGGACTTTCCCGCCCCGCTCTTTTACTTCGCGCAGCGCCGCGATTGTGTCGGCAGTTTCACCGGACTGGGTGATGACCAGCAGCAGAGTATTATCATCCAGCACTGGATCGCGATAGCGAAACTCTGAGGCATAATCAACGTCCACCTTGATGCGAGCCAGCTGTTCGATCATGTACTGCCCGGCGATTCCGGCGTGCCATGACGTGCCGCAGGCAGCGATTTTGATCGACGTGATATTTTTGAAGTCAGCTTCAGTCAGCTCTTTCATCTCGTCCAGAAAGACGCGGCCGCTGTCGAGCGAGATCCGGCCTTCGACTGTTTCTCGCACTGCGCGTGGCTGCTCATAAATTTCCTTGAGCATGAAGTGCTTGAAGCCGCCTTTTTCGGCCTGAATCGGATCCCAGGTGATGCGCTGCCGCTGCGGTTCGACGTGATTGCCGGCAAAGTCTGTGACCCGGACGCCGGCCTTGGTCATCACGGCAATCTCTTTGTCACCGAGAAAAAATATGTCGCGGGTGTGTTCGAGAATTGCCGGAACATCGGAAGCGACAAAAAATTCACCGTCGCCGATCCCGATCACCACCGGTGGCCCGAGCCGCGCTGAAATAATCGTGTCGGCTTCTTCCGTGAACAACATTGAGAGGGCGAAGATACCGCGGAGCTCTGCCACCGTTTTGCGGACGGCAACCTCAAAGTTGTTATCTTCCTTCAAATGCTCTTCGACCAGATGGGCGATTATTTCCGTGTCCGTTTCGGTAACAAAGTTATGATCTTTTTTCCTGAGGGCTTCTTTGAGCTCCAGATAGTTTTCGATGATTCCGTTGTGAACCACGACGACCCGGCCGGAGCAATCACGATGAGGGTGGGCATTTTCTTCGGTAGGCCGTCCGTGCGTGGCCCAGCGTGTGTGGCCCACGCCGTAGGTCCCGTCCAAAGGTTTATGCCGCAAAACGTCTTCGAGGTTTCGCAGCTTGCCTTCGGCCCGCTGAATTTTGAGCTTATGATCCACGTCGACGACGGCAATGCCCGCCGAATCGTAACCGCGATATTCCAACTTGCGCAGGCCGTCGATAATCAGCGGCACCACTTGTTTGTTTCCGACGTATCCGACTATTCCACACATAAAGGATCAGGCCTTAACCAGGTAGTAATTAATTAGAGTACGGTTGTCGAGCTATTCTTTGACGAGCTTTTTCTTAACCTTAGCCGGTACGCCGGCCACCAGAGAGTTGGGCGGCACATCTTCAGTGACCACTGATCCGGCGCCCGTCACGGAACCATGGCCCACGCGCACCGGCGCGACCAGCATCGTGTCCGAACCGATCTTAACATTGTCTTCGATGACGGTCGGATGTTTTTGTTTTCCGTCGTAATTGCAGGTTATCGTTCCCGCGCCGATGTTTGTTTTCTCGCCGATGGTTGCGTCGCCAAGATAAGTCAGGTGCATCGCTTTGGTCCCGCGACCGATCGTTGAGTTTTTCACCTCGACAAAATTTCCCACTACGGCGCGCTCCTCCATCCGTGTGTTCATACGCAGGTGAGCGAAGGGCCCGACGGCACAATCTTCGCCAATCTCAGAATCAACAATCAGGGAATGATCTTTCACCGTCACACGGGCACCCAGCTTTGAGTTAACGATGCGCGAGCCCTGGTAAATCTCGCAGCCTTCGCCGATCGCAGTATTGCCTTCGATGTGAACGTCAGGCTGAATCACACAGTCTCGCCCGATTCTCGCCTGACCGCTGATGTAAGTATGCGAAGGATCGATAAAGGTAACGCCTGCTTCCAACATCAGACGGCGAATCGTGCGGCGGCGCAAAAGGTTCTCGAATTCCGCAAGTTCCGCGCGGGTGTTGACGCCCGAGACTTCACGCGAGTCCGGATGAAGATAGAGGCCGACGCTTTCACCCGCTGATCTTAAAATAGCCGCGACGTCCGTCAGATAGTACTCACCCTGGTCATTTGCCGGTCTTACCTGGCGTAGCGCGTCGAACAATTTGCTGCTCTCAAAGCAATAAATTCCTGAATTGACTTCGCGGATTTTTCGCTCTTCATCGCTACAGTCGCGGTGCTCGGTGATGCGCAGAAAATCATTTGCTTCGTCGCGAACGATCCGTCCGTAGCCAGTGGGGTTCTCGAGGTTGATCGTCAGAATCGTGCACGAGGACTGGTCGTGGTGATGTTTGTCGAGCAGGTTGCGCAGCGTTTCCGCAAGGACCATCGGGACGTCGCCGGAAAGAATCAGGACGGTTGAGTTGGAATTTGCCAGAGCGTCTTCGGCTGCCAACACCGCGTCGCCGGTGCCGCGCTGTTCCGCCTGGAGGGCAAAGCGAACAACGTGCGCGCCAAGTTCCGCCTCGACCGCTGTCTGAACATCGCTGGCCTGATGACCTACGACAATGACAATTGCATTCGGCTTTAGGTCGGCAGCCGTGCGGCAAACATGCGCGATCAGCGGACGCCCGTCGAGCTTGTGCAGAACCTTCGCCAGGTTCGACTTCATACGGGTGCCCAGTCCGGCAGCCATGACGAGAACATCCAGCGATGACTTCTGGTTATTGGCCGAGGTTGATGGCATCAAGAGGTATATTTTGACTTAAACTGCTCGCTGCAGCCAGACGCCGGGCCCGATCACTTGCGGCGCAGGCAATCACAATTTGCGCCAGGCGCTTTGAGTCATGGCGAACCATTTCGCTTTCGTCCAACAGGTCAGCGCAGGCAATCTCAATTGAGCTGTCGAATCGATTGGCGTTGGCGTCACCTTCCAACAGTATCTGATAGGCGCCATCGGCTCGATATAACTCAGACTGCCCCTCAGAAATTGAGCGGTCGTTAACTATGGCGTAATCGAACTGAATTTGCGGAGCGTAGCTACGCACCGCATTTAAGTGCTCCCAAAATCCGAACCCATCCGTCTCGCCGGGTTGCGTCATCAGGTTCCCAATAAAGATCTTCGTGGCCCGCGCGGCCCCAATCGCGTCCGCGACGCCTTGTACGAGGAGGTTGGGAACTATGCTGGTGTACAGCGAGCCTGGGCCAATCGTGATTACGTCGGCATTCCTGATCGCCTCCAGGGCCTCGGGCAAAGGCTGACATTCTTCCGGGACCAGCCGCAGTCGGACAATCCGGGAACGCGATGCGGTGATTTGAGTTTCACCGTGAACCTCACGCCCATCCGCAAGTTCGGCCATGAGCTGAACGTCGCTAATCGTCGCCGGGAAAATGTGACCTTTGCTGGCGAGAACTTCTGAAGAGAGACGGACCGCCTCCACAAAATCACCCGTGACATCCGTCAGCGCTGCCAGGAAAAGATTTCCAAAACTATGCCCTGCCAAATCTCCCGAACCACGGAAGCGGTATCGAAATAGACGGGCAAGCAGTGTCGAATCTTCGGATAACGCAATCATGCAGTTGCGTATGTCCCCCGGCGGCAGCATTTGCAACTCCTCGCGCAGGCGACCTGAACTGCCGCCGTCGTCTGAAACCGTGACGATGGCCGAAAGCGAATCGATCCAAAGCTCTTCACTGCGCTCGCCGACAAAGCGCTTCAGCCCGGCCAGCAGCGAAGACAAACCGGTGCCGCCGCCGATAGCTACGAGCTTAAGGCTGCCGTTGGCGTTTGGTTCTTGCAAGTAATGTTGCTCCGGAATTAACCAGCAGTGACGTGACTGAGAATAATACTCGAAACGGAAATCGTTGGAAATATGAGCGCGCGAGGCAGGGCAAGTACTTGAGGGCTAATCGCGAGCAGCAAACACCAATTGTTCAAAGTCAGGATCGCTCCGCAAGGGATTGAGATCCTGATCCCTTTGGGCCCTGATGCGAAGGCTGGGTTGCAAATCGAGCGCGCGCTCCAGAGACTTCAGTGCCGTGTCAATTGCTCCAAGCCGGGCCCGTGTTGCTGCCAGTCCGTAGTGAATATGGGCGGCTTCCGGCTCACGACGCAAGGCGCGTTCAAAAAGTTCCTGAGCAGCAACGTACTCGCCCCGGTTCAGTTCAATTACGCCTCGGTCATAGAGCGAGTCGGCATCACGAGGCAGAGTCATATCCGTTCGCAAGCGAGACTCCGCAACTGCCAGATATGTTCGCGAACGCGCCGTGACCTCTGAAACAGAAGGATATCTTTCGACCAAGGTGCGAAACAGGTTCCGTGCCTCGGCAAAATGCCCGCGTGAAAACTCCTTATGCGCAGCCTCAAATGCCTTCAAAGCGGCGGCCTCATCATGCGTTGGCTGAGGAGGTGGTTGAGGCGGCACGGGCTTCTTAAGAGCGAGAGGCGCGCTAATCACACCCGCTTTTCTTTTGCTGGGCGTGGCTTTGCTCGGAGCGGCAACTCGCCTGGAAACCTTCGTAGCCTTCCTGGTTGGAACGATTTTGCGGGCTGTCTTGCCAGCGGCGCTTGCGGAAGCCTTACCTTTTGGTTTTGCTACCTTTGTTTTCAAAGCCTTGTGAGCCCGTGCCTTTCCTGCAGGCGAGCTTTTGGTCGCCGGCTTAAGCCGTGTTGACTTTGTGACCGCTTGCTTGCGAGAAGAAGGGCGCCCGCTTGATCTGCCAGACGAACGGGAAGAAAGTTTCTTCCCACCCTTTTCAATTGAACTTCTCATACCGGAAAGTCCTCACTGTTGACACGAGCAATAAGTAAAATGGCCCCAAAAATAAGGGCGAATCTTAACATAGCTCGACCTGCTAAATCAACGAAAGAGTAGGGTTTGCGGCCATCTTAAGACGGATTGTTAAACGAACCATATACATGTCAGCCAAAGAAAAACACTTGAAGCCAAAAAATAGGCGTGTTAAGGTGAATCATTGGCGTCGGTGGCCGCTTTTGGCCGGCCGGCGCTTCGAAGAAACTTATCCGAGAGTGGCTCCGAAAGCGCCGAAAGACGCAAAATTTGTCTCGTTCCTGCCTCCGCTCACTTCTATTTATTTAGCCACATGGCAAACGGCCCAATCCTTTTGCGGGAAAACCGCTATCACCAGATAAAGGCGATCTTGGCTCGCCTGCGACTGGATTCGTCAGCACGCATAGTCGTGTTGGTGGACAAGGACGGCCAGCAGATTGCCGTTCACGGTGAACTCGGCGACCTGGACACGACGAGTCTCGCCTCTTTGGTGGCCGGAAATGTGGCGGCGACGGGCGGAATGGCCAAGCTGATTGGGGAGGACGAGTTTCCCACCCTTTCGCACGAAGGTGCAAAAGAAAGTATTCACATCTCGGTGATTGGACGGGTTTTGCTGGTCGTGGTCTTCGATGACCGGTCAAGTCTGGGGTTGGTGAAGCTGCGGTCCAAACAAATCTCTCAGGAATTAGCGAGTGCCTTCGCGGAAATCGAGAGAGACTCCGCAACACCCGGAGCGAAGAGTGCGCTCCCATTTGCCGAGATTACAGATGAAGAGATCGACAGCCTCTTCTCCCACGCATAAGGCCCCGGGGCTCTCCGATCGACAGGTTGAATAGGCTCTATGACGTTCATTAACTACGCATCACGCGAAATCAACTGCAAGATTGTCTATTACGGCCCCGGATTGTGTGGTAAGACGACCAACTTGCAATACATCTACGATTCGACGGCTACTCAGGCAAAGGGGAAACTCATCAGTCTGGCGACTGAAACCGATCGCACGCTCTTCTTTGATTTCATGCCGCTCGAGTTGGGAACAGTTCGCGGTTTCAAGACACGTTTTCATCTTTACACCGTTCCTGGGCAGGTTTTTTACGAAGCCTCCCGCAAGCTGATCCTGAAAGGTGTCGATGGTGTAGTGTTCGTGGCCGATTCGCAGGAAGAGCGAATGGACGCAAACATCGAGTCGCTTTACAACCTGGAAGAGAATCTCCAGGTTTATGGGTATGACTTGATGAAACTCCCTTATGTGCTGCAACTCAATAAACGGGATTTGCCGAATGTGATTCCGTCGCCCGATTTGACCTCGGAGTTGCAACGCAAAGGCGAGCCCGTAGTCGAAGCTGTGGCCTCAACCGGCGCCGGCGTTTTCGATACACTGAAAGCTGTAGCGAAACAGGTACTTACGGAATTGCGGAAGAGTTAGCAGCTCAAATGGATTTGACCATCAACAGGCCGTCCCCACCATTTGAATAATATTTAGGCAGTCTTTGAGTAACGGAATATCCCAGACTGGAATAGAGCTTCTGGGCTGAGACGTTGCTTGAACGCACTTCCAGCCTCACGATTCGCACGTGACGCCGGCGAAACCCCGATTCAATCGTTTCCATCAAACAACTTGCCAGTCGGCGACGCCGATGTTCGGGAGCAATTCCGATTGTGGTGATGTGCCCCGTATGATCCGGCTCGAGCAAGCCAATCACGAACCCGGCCATCATCCCGTTCTGCATTACGGCGCGGTAGGAAACCGATTCAGGTGCAGTTAGTAGATACTCGAAAGTGTCGCGACTGTAGGCCTCGCCATCCACAAAACAGCGCTGATCGAGGCGCCAGCATTCATCGATTTGCGAAACAGTGAGCGGCCGGACGTCATAGCGGGCATTGACCGGTGGGACCAGGGCGATATTTGTCGGGCCTTCAATTTCGGGCGATTGTCGCCCGTTCAGCCACCACCTTGGTCTAAACTTTTTGAGAACTGCCATACTCGCAGAAATTTCCGATCATTCGAAAAACGAGGCGCAGATTATATCCTGTTTCCCGTCCGTTCTTACAAGCGTCCTACAGGATTAACATGCAGTCGCCATAACTGTAAACCCGATACCGCTCTTCCACGGCATGATGGTAGGTCCGAAGCATGAAGTCTCGGCCGCCGAATGCGCAAACCAGAACGAGCAGGGATGATCGCGGCAGGTGAAAGTTTGTTAGCAATGCGTCCACGATTTGAAAACCGTATCCCGGAAAAATTGTCAGGGCTGAGAAGCCGGATTGGGCCTTGACCTGACCGGGAGCGACAGCTGCCGATTCCAGTGCGCGCGCCGTAGTAGTACCAACCGCAATGATCCGGCCACCCGCGCCGTGTGCCTGATTGATCACAGCGGCGACATCCTCAGTGATTGAAAACCATTCCGCGGCGACGCGATGTTCGAAAATGTTATGGACCTTAACGGGTTCGAACGTGCCGTAGCCAACATGAAGCGTTACTTCGACCACGCGAACACCGCGTTCCTGTACCGCTTTCAAAACAGCCGGTGTGAAATGCAATCCGGCGGTTGGCGCTGCAATCGAGCCGCGCTGTTCAGCGTAAATTGTCTGATACCGCTCCCAGTCACCCTTTGATTCTCCCGAACTCCGCTTGATGTAGGGAGGGAGCGGTGGTTCGCCAATCCTGTCGATGACGCTCTCAAGTGGCTCCTTTGATTGGAACTTGATTGTTCGCAGGCCATCATCATGCGAAGCGATCACCCTGGCGCGTAAGTTGGCGTCCTCGAATTCGAGCTCTGCCCCGGTCCTCAGGCGACGCCCCGGCCGTGTCAAAGCCTGCCAGGTTTTGTCTTCCACTTCACGCAACAAAAGCAACTCGATTGAGCCTCCCGACGGCCACCGTCGGCCGCGCAGGCGGGCCGGGAAAACTCGTGTGTTGTTGAGAACCAACACATCCCTGTCAGTCAAATTGTCCGGCAACGTCGTGAAGCTGGAATCGCGCCACGAGTGCGCGGCTCTGTTTACGATCAACATGCGTGAGGCATCGCGCTCAGCCAGCGGTTGCTGAGCGATTAGATCTTCCGGCAATTCGTAATCAAAGTCCGAAATCTGCATAGCGGATCGCGCTTCAGACGATCGTGGGTCGGGAATTCTCAGGAATAAGACGCGGAGGGGACATTTATGCCGGGCGCCGGAATGGGGTGTTCCATCTGTTCGCGATGAAAGACGCCGGTCAGTTGGGCCCCGAAAAGTAACACCAGGCTCGAGACATAACCCCACGTCAAAACTGCGACTACCGCGCCGACGGAACCGTAAACCTGTTCGTAGTTGAAATAGTTCAGGGCCCAGGCAAAAACATATTTTGCCGCTTCCCACAACAAGCTGCCAATCAATGCGCCGGGAATTGTATCGCGAACGGTAACGTGCGCATTCGGCATGAATCGATAGACGATTGCGAACAGGGCGAACGTGACGAACAGACTTACCAGGGCAAAAACAATTTGCCAAAAGAGACTACCAACGGAGGCGAGCAGTTTGTAATGCTCCAGCTGTCTTGGCGACATGCGGCCGGCAATCTCCTGGAGCCACACGAGGATCGAGGTCCCGAAAACCGATGCGACCAAAAGCAAACCGACAGTGCCGATCATTCCCAGGGTTAACAGACGGCCATGGAGAAAAGTGCGATGAGTAGTCCCCCAGACGCGATTCAAGGCCCGTTCAACTACGGCGAAGACCCACGAACCCGCCCAGAGTACAATGACCGCGCAGGTAGTGATTATGCCGGTGCTGACATTCGCGAGGGACCGCATTGTTTCATGAAGAAATTTGCTCGAGCCCGGATAGACCTCGACAATCTGGTGGATCATTTGGTTGGTCGTAGCGATCCGGTTGCTCAACGCCAGCAACAGAAGCAACGCGGGAAACAAGGTCATCAAGCCGAAATAGCTCATGGCCGCGGCCGACGTGAAGAGATCGTTTTCATGAAACTGATGAATCGCGTGGGCAAACATCCGCCGCCAGGGCGAACGGTTCTTGACTCCGAAAGATTCACGAGAGATTCGTCGTGCCATAAAAATGATGTGCTTTGAGCTTTGTACTTTGTGCTTTGTATGTGCCGGCTACCGAGCGCCATGAGCTCAGCTACAAAGTACCAAGCACAAAGTACAAAGTTCTCTTTTTGCTAATCGAACAGGCCGGGTCGTCGTTGCTCCGTCTTCATTTCAAAATGCTGATAAGCAAGTTGGGTTGCCATCCGGCCGCGTGGAGTGCGATTAAGAAAGCCGATTTGGATTAGGTATGGCTCGATTATTTCTTCGATCGAATCCTTTTCTTCATGAATCGCCGCCGACAACGTGCCGACGCCAACGGGGCCACCTTCAAACTTCTCGATAATCGTCAATAATAGTTTGCGATCCATCTCGTCAAGGCCGTAGGTGTCAACTTCCATACGGTTCAGCGCGTCGTCGGCTACCTCGTGCGTAATGATGCCGTCGTAATCGACTTCAGCGTAATCGCGTACGCGGCGCAGCAACCGGTTGACAATTCGCGGAGTCCCGCGCGAGCGGCGGGCGATTTCATGCGCTCCACTGTCGTCAATTTCTACATTCAGGATTCCGGCCGATCGCTTGCAGATGGTTTCCAGATCTGCATGCGAGTAAAAATCCAAATGGAAGTTGATGCCAAAGCGGCCCCGCAATGGGGCGCTAATCAGTCCGGCGCGGGTGGTCGCTCCGACGAGCGTGAATTTTGGCAAGTCGAGTTTGATGGAACGCGCGCCAGGGCCCTGGCCAATAACAAAATCAAAAGAGAAATCCTCCATTGAAGGGTAAAGCTTCTCTTCGATGATCGGCATCAGGCGATGAATCTCGTCGATGAAGAGAACGTCGCCTTCCTGTAGGGTCGTCAAAAGGGCCGCCACATCGCCGGTTTTTTCCATTGCCGGACCGGAAGTTGAGCGCAATTGAGCGCCCATCTCGTTAGCGATGATATGTGCCAGCGTGGTCTTTCCCAGTCCCGGCGGGCCGGTCAGCAGCACGTGATCCAGAGCCTCTCGCCTTTTGAGTGCGGCCTTGATGTAGATGCGCAAGTTTTCTTTTGCTTTTGATTGACCGATGTATTCGGCCAGCTGAGAGGGTCGTAAAGACAGATCGTATTTACGATCCTCCTCGGTTGGGGTCGGACTCAAGGCTTCTGCTGCTCTGGTGGCGTTGGGCATTTGCGAATTGAATTGTGATGCGAAGCTGATGATCGGTCAACTTGTCCAGTGGCACAGACTTTAGTCTGTGATGGTCTTTCGAGTCACAGACTGAAGTCTGTGCCACTTCTATGTCTTAGCCAGCGACCGCAGGCTGCGTCTGAGAATCGCTTCAACTGACAGTTCGCCGCCTTCATCAATCGCGTTTTTCACCGCTTTCTCTGCCGCGGCGCGTTGATAACCGAGATTTGCCAATGCCGACATCGCATCATCGCGCACGGCGTCCGGAGATGACGGCGCACCTTCGGCGGCGGCTTTTGCGGCGAACTCCTCTTCGAGCGCCGGGGATGACAAAGCCGCGATCTTGTCCCGCAAATCGACCACCAGACGTTCGGCCGTTTTCCGCCCGACACCCGGAATGGCGACGAGGCGCACAAGGTTGTTCGTCCGAATGGAAGCGATCATTTCATCGGCGGGCATACCCGACAGCAATTTGATCGCCAATCCGGGCCCGACGCCGTTTACTGAGATAAGTTGCAGAAACAATTCGCGCTCTCGCGCGGTTTTGAAACCATAGAGCCGGATGGCGTCCTGGCTGACGTGCGTATGGACGCGCAGTTGGACGGCCGAGCCGGTTTCCCCAAGTTCGTAAAAGGTGGAAACGGGAATTGCGAGTTCATAGCCGACGCCGCCCACATCGATGATTGCCGCCGTTGGCTGTTTCGAAAGTAACGTCCCTGATAGATGTGCGATCATTTTGGAGTGCGGCGCAGCAGGTGGCACAGACTTCAGTCTGTGATTACGGCTCGAAACCGCTCACAGACTGAAGTCTGTGCCACTTTGTCGCGACTTCCCGGCAGATGATTATGGGCGAAGCCCGTCCTGGTTCGCAATTCTATCATTTCTCGGTTCGTCGCATCGGCGTTATACTTTTCTGGCTCGCCATGAAGAGAGAAAAGATTTCTGAACTGACAACTAATCGTCTGAGCGTCTACCTGCGTTGTCTGAATGAGCTCGCGGCCGCAGGAATCAAGACGGTTTCTTCTCAGGAGCTGGCCGAACAATTCAATCTAAATTCGGCCCAGATTAGAAAAGACCTCGGGTACTTTGGCGAGTTCGGAATTCGCGGCACCGGCTACTTCATCGAAGATCTACGGGCGCATTTGATCAATATTCTGGGTCTCGACAAACCGCACCGGGTGGGAATCGTAGGGGCCGGGCGTTTGGGAGTAGCGCTGGCGAATTACAACGGGTTGGAGAAATCCAATTTCACCGTTGTCGTGATGTTTGATAACGATCAGGAGAAGATTCACAAGCTCGTCGGACCAAATCGAATTCCGATCCATGACGTTAAGACGATTGCGAAAGTGGTCCGCGAAGAGGCGATTGACGTGGCGGTGATTGCCGTCCCCGCGCGCGTGGCGCAAAGAGTTCTGAATCAAATCATGGCGGCAGGTGTGAAAGCCGTTTTGAATTTCGCGCCGGCGCCGTTGAAGACGCGTTTGGGCGTGAAGGTGAAAACTGTGGATCTGACTACATCGCTCGAATCGCTTGCGTATTTTCTGGCGCAACCACCAAAGCCTCGCGTAACCAATCCAGCTAACCACCAAAACGAACAGCCTGAGAATCAACACGCTGAAGAAAGAGTTGGCCACTGACGGATGGACGAAGCCGCAGCCAGACGTGATCTAATTCGCATCTGTCATTTGATGTACGAGCGGAGCTATGTCGTCTCGTCGGATGGCAACGTGAGTGTGCAGCTTGACGATGGCCGCATTCTGGCAACGCCAACAATGACGTGCAAGGGCCGGATGATCGAAGAACTGATTGCGATTACCGATCTTGAAGGCCGAGCTTTGAATGATCAGCGAGCCTCCAGCGAGCTGGCGATGCATCTGTTGATTTATCGTGAGCGGCCGGATGTAAAGTCAGTTTGTCACGCACACCCGCCGCACGGGACGGCGTTTGCGGTTGCCGGACTTCCCATCGATCAGCCGATCCTTTCCGAAGTGATTCTCACGCTCGGTTGTGTGCCGCTGGCCGAATATGGCACACCGTCCACCGACGAGTTGAGCAATGCGATGCGGCCGCTGGTGAAACATCACAATGCTTTGCTGATGGCTAATCATGGCGCAGTCGCTTACGGATCGGATCTCTGGCAGGCGTGGGATCGTCTGGAGACGCTGGAGCACACTGCGAAGATTGCGATCCTTTCGCGGATGTTGGGCGGATCCCGGAATCTTTCGGCTGATGCAGTCGAAAAGCTAATCAACGTGAGAGAGGCTGCGGGTTATCTGGATCAAAGTGCGCGCTGTCAGGCTTGTGGTTATTTGCACGAGACAAGTCTGACGTGTCCCACGGGCGATCGTCCAACGCGTGCGTCCTCAACTTTGAATGGGGCCGGAAAAGTTTCGCTGACCAGAGAAGAACTTCTCGATCTGTTGACGCAGGCGGCCCGCTTGGTAGAATCGTAGCTCGTTCCTTTTGAACCAGGTTCTATTCTTCATTCTGATATTCTTGAAAGCTATATCCGGGGCCGGGAAAATCATGAATAACCTTGAAGTTTATCGCGAGCGGTTTGGCGAGAGCGGATGGCGGGTTTTTGATCACGCCCTCAAAGAATCGCGTCGTCGAGAGCAGAATTACGTTTCACTGGCGCATGTGCTCCTCGCTTTGGTGGCCGAAGACAAGGAGTCTTTCAATCATCATCTGCAGAAGATGAGGGCAGCCCTCAAACTCGAAGATGAGTCAGTTGCCGCAGAGGTGCGGCTCGAAAAGATTTTGGATTACAGTCCGAAGTACGACGGCCAGGGTGTGCGGATTGGGCCGGACGCGATAGGATTCTTCCGGCGAGCACTGAAAATCGCGCGCTCGAATGGACGCGAAAAGATCGAGGTTGCCGATCTCTTATCAGGCGTCTTGCAGCTCGCGCCAATAATCTATGCTGGTCCGCAGCGGCCCGGCCACGGTTGATCTATTTCGGTTTTTATTTCTAATTGCTTGGACACAGGAGAAACTGAATGCAGGAAGCACTCGGAATGGTCGAAACAAAAGGCCTGGTGGCGATGATTGAAGCTGCCGACGCCATGGTCAAAGCGGCGAACGTGACATTGATTGGTTACGAAAAGATTGGCGCGGGCTTTGTCACGGCGATCGTGCGGGGCGATGTCGCGGCGGTAAAAGCGGCGACTGACGCCGGCGCAGCGGCGGCCCGCCGGGTGGGCGAACTGGTCAGCGTCCACGTAATTCCGCGTCCGCATGGCAGCGTCGATGAAGCGATGCCCATAACCGCCGAAGCACGCGGATGATCATCGCGAAAATTATCGGCACGGTCGTCGCTTCGCAAAAGGACGAACGGCTGGAAGGAAAAAAGCTGCTCATCGTCCGGCCCATCAATCTCGATGGCTCAGAGACAAGCGGCTATGTCGTGGCCGTGGATACCGTCGGCGCCGGTTTTCACGAACGCGTCCTGGTGGTGGCCGGATCGAGCGCCCGTCTGGCGCAGAACATGAAAGACGCGCCGGTCGATGCGGCGGTCGTGGGTGTGATTGACACCGTCGACATCATGGCCCCAGAGAACTGACATGCAGCTCGCGCGCGTAATCGGAACGGTGGTTGCTACGGTGAAGAACGATTCGCTTCAGAACCGGAAACTGCTCGTCGTGCAATCGCTCAATAAAGATTTAGAGCCGCAGGGAAAGCCTCTGGTGGCTGTCGATGCGGCGGGCGCGGGCGTCGGTGAACTAGTCTTCTGGTGCCGGGGAAAGGAAGCGAGCTTCCCTTTCAAACGCGAAGACACCCCGACGGATTGTACGATTGTCGGGATAGTGGACTCGGATAACCATGTCAGTCGTCAGTAGTCGGTGGTCAATTGTTAGGTGATCGGGATTCAACTGACGACTGACAACTAACCACTGACAAATGACGGTTTTTGCAATGATCTTAGCCAAAGTCTTAGGCAACGTTGTCGCCACCCAAAAAAATCACCGCTACGAAAGTGCTCGCGTGATGTTGTGCGAGCAGATTACGCCGGAAGGCGATCCCGGCGGGAACACTATTCTGGCGCTGGATTCAGTTGATGCCGGTGTGGGCGACACGGTCCTGATCGTTCAGGAAGGATGGAGCGCTTCGACTGCGGCGACCGGAAAAGCGGGAGCGGCAATCGATTCAGCCATCGTCGGCGTCGTCGATCGCATCGATCTTTTGCAGGATGAGTAAAGGAGCTGCCAGCTTGCTCCGGCAGGGTGTCGATTCCGCATTCTTCCATGCCTGGGTGAACGGCAGCCCGGCCACTAAGGTTTGGGCGCAAGCCGGCAGCTTGGACTATCAGGAAATGAGCACTAATCAGGACCAGGCACGATTGATAGCTGAACGCGTCGCGCGAAGACTTGCGGGCGAGCCCTCCGCGCGCGAAAGCAATGAGCAGACGTCAGGCAATGGTGTTGAGCGTTCCAGTGGACCGCGCGCGCGCGTGATCAATTTCATTTCTGCCTCACCACCTCCGCTGACACGTCCGTCAATTGGTGCTCAAAAACAATCGCAACCACAAAGCCAGGATCGTCCAGCAAACCTTGTCCCTCGCGCAGCACAATCGCCCTGGCTGGCTCCTTTTTCGCGGGCGAACGACCAGACCTTCGTGCCAGATCCGCAAATTGCTTCCCACCCAAGTCAGGAAAGGTTCGGCGTTGAAGAGGCCACCGTCTCAGAGCTCGTCGAGTTTTTCGAGAACGAAAAGCAGTGCTCAGTCGATCCCAGCGGCAAGCCCTGCGACCACTGCGCCATGTGCAGCTCGCGCGGCTTCTGATCCAACTTTCGACTCGAAAATCCAGAATCGTTCCAGGTTAACGGGATTTTCCGGCGAGGCGTTGCGGATAGAGCTACTGCCGTGATTGTGCAGCCGTTCATCGCGGTGAGCCGGAAGGTCCCGTCCGGGAAATGCTTGTTCGAGATGACGAGAGAACGCAGGAGCGATTGAGATAACGTCCTCGAAATGCCCGTTAGTTGGGCAGTCTTTTACCATCTCGAGCGAGCCGAGTCGATCGACATGCTCAGGATAATTGAACACGGCGGCCGCATCCGTCGGGTCGAAACCCAGGTGGAAACTCACGCTGTCGATACTCCTGAAGATTTGCGCCTGTTCGAACTTCTGATGAAGGATGATCCACTCCTGCTCAAATACGATTGTCTAAATGCCCGCGCGGAGGTGGTATGACCTGGCGAGTCTTAATCAGCGCACCCTACTTGCTGAAGGCAATTGAAGATCTTCATTCACGTTTGCAACCTGCCGGCGTAGAGATTGTTACGGTCCCAGTCGCCGAACGGTTGAACGAGGCTGACTTGCTCGCAATAATCGGGACGATTGATGGAGCAATTTGTGGCGACGATCAATTCACAGAGCGAGTTCTGAGGGCCGCGCCCCGCCTGAAGGTGCTTTCTAAATGGGGCACAGGCATTGATTCAATCGACAGGTCAGCCGCAGCCGCGCTCGGAATCCGAGTTTGCAATACGCCAAACGCATTCACGGATGCAGTCGCCGATACGACCCTCGGGTACATTCTTAGCTTTGCCCGCCAATTGCCGTGGATGGATCTGGACGTACGTCGTGGGCTGTGGACAAAGCCGGTATTGGTTTCGTTACGAGAGTGCACCCTCGGCGTAATTGGCGTGGGAAATATTGGCAAAGCCGTCGTGCGGCGCGCGCTCGCGTTTGGCGCGAGAGTAGTCTGCACTGATCCAGTCCCGCTCGACTCTTCGTTCATTGCGGAGACCGGGGTCATCTCGGTGTCGCTGGAGGAATTGTTGGCGGCCGCCGATTTCGTTTCGCTCCACTGCGACCTCAATTCGACGTCCTTTCACTTATTGGGACGCGCGGAATTCCAAATCATGAAACAGTCAGGGTGCGTGATCAATACGGCGCGCGGTTCAATCATCGATGAAGTCGCGCTCATTGAGGCGTTGCAGGCGAAGCGTATCGCCGGGGCCGCCCTCGACGTGTTTGAAGTCGAGCCCCTCCCCGACGAGAGTCCGCTCCGCCAGTTTCCAAACTGCCTGCTGGCCACTCACAACGCCAACAGCAGTGTCGAAGCGAGAAGTCGAGTTCTGGAATCCACGATCGAGAATCTCCTAAGAGGGTTACGCGAGGCTTGATTGACGACCGTTTATAGCGCAGCCGCGGCGTGTTTCAGGACGGGCTCTCAATCATGCGTGAGCTAGCTAACGGTCACACTGGCTTCGCACAGTCAGTACCACCGCGTAAGCGGGTGGGATCAGGCTATTCCATCAAGTCACGCGGATGGTACTGACTCCGCGGCCTTGTGCCAGCCGCTATTGAGTGTCGCGCCTCCGGCGTGTTACCTCAAAAAAATCCATAAAAACTATTGACAGGCCTTTGGTACGAGCGTACTATGCGCCGGTGGAGTGAAGTGGAGCAAGGTGGCCTCAACGACACGAATCAAATTTGAAACCAGCGCAAGAGGCAGAGGCGTCCCTACTCAACTCCGGAATCAGTCTCAGTGCTACGAGGTAACTACACTGCACGAATAGATTCCAAGGGCCGGTTGAAAGTGCCGACCCTTTTTCGACGTTACGTTGAAGAGAAATACGGTTCGGCGCTTTACGTGACCAGCCTGACGGGTGAATGCGTACGCATTTATCCGATGCCGGAATGGGAGGCCATCGAACAGAGGCTGTCTCTCTTGCCCTCGATGGATCCGGCCCGGCGCAAGTTCCTTGACAGAACGAACTACTACGGTCAGCAGTCGGCGATGGATACGCAGGGACGAGTCCTGATTCATCCGCTGCTGAGAAAGAGCGCGGCAGTGATCGGCGACGTCGCTGTACTTGGTTATTTGTCGTATCTCGAAGTTTGGGAGCTGGACAAGTTCCAGCAGCGTCTGCTCTCAGATCCTTATACCGAGGAAGACGAAGCGGCCATTGCACGACTCGGAATCTAGGAGTGAACGGTGAGCGGTAAGCAGTGAGCAGTTTGGAAAAGTTCAAAGCGGTTTGCAGCGCCAGGTTGGAAGTGGCAGTAAGGGCGCTGCTTACTGCTAACGGCTCAGGGTTCACAAGCAGTTGTTCTTTGAACGAGATCACGGGGCGGTGGTAATGGCAATGGCCTTTGGGGGGCAGGGGCCCAGTCATCAAGGCCATCGCCCCGTGCTACTTCGAGAGACGATCGAGTTGCTCGCGGCAGGGCGCGGCGGATTGTTTGTCGATTGCACGGTAGGCCTGGGCGGGCATAGCGAAGCAATTCTGCAAGCATCTTCCGATGCGGAAGTGCTGGGAATCGATCGTGACGAAGAGGCGCTCGGGTTGGCGAGGGAGCGATTAGCGCAATACGGCTCGCGCTTTCGCTCAGTGCATGCTGACTTTCGTGAACTTACGCGGGTCCTCGCGACAGCGAAAGTCAGGCGCGTGCGTGGTGTTCTTGCTGATCTCGGGGTTTCGTCGTTGCAGGTGGACTCGCCTTTGCGGGGGTTCAGTTTCCGGCACGACGCGCCGCTGGACATGCGCATGGATGTCACCAGCGGCGAGACCGCCGCACAGCTTCTCGGTCGTCTTTCGGAAGTAGACTTAGCGCGGATCATCTTCGAGTACGGTGAAGAGCGCCGCGCCCGCCGCATCGCTCGATGGATTGTCGAGCGCAGGGAAAGCGGCGAGCCGATTCATACGACGCGCGACCTCGCCAACTTAGTTGAACGCGCCGTCGGGCCGGATAAAAAACGGAGGATCCATCCCGCCACTCGCACGTTTCAAGCGTTGCGTATCGCGGTCAACGGCGAGCTTGAAAACCTCGACAGCTTTCTGACTCAGGCTGTTGACCACTTAGAACCTGACGGGCGGCTTGCAGTAATCAGCTTTCATTCGCTTGAAGATCGAATCGTCAAGCGGACGCTCTTGAAGCTTTCCGGCCGTTGCCAGTGTCCGCCCCGCTTCCCCCAATGTGTTTGTGGAGCAGTGAGCGTGGTGGAGATTCTCACCAAACGGCCGATTGCCCCAACGGACGAAGAGATTGAAGACAACCCCCGAGCACGCAGTGCAAAATTGAGGGCGGCCAGAAAGCTCTCTGATCCGGGATCTCAGATTTGAGATCTGAAAATCGAGATTTGAAAGATGATTCGCCGAGTTCCTTCGAAGCAAAGAAACACGCTGGTGAAACGCGAGCGTGATCCGCGGGCGCTGACTCGTCTGGCCTGGCTCTTGTGGTGCGGGCTCTTGCTGGCCAGCGGATTTATTTATGCAGGCGGGCGGCACTTCGCCGCGCTCAGGCTGGGCTACGAAACAGAAAAACTGCGCAATGCGCTCAACACGGCGCGGGAGGATCAGCGTCGTTTGACTCTCCAGCGTGAAGCGGCGGCCAGTCCGGCGCGTTTGGAACTCGCTGCGCGCAGGCTGGGCATGCAGCCGATGCAGCCGGCGCAGATTGATCCGTTAAAGCAGCGCAGCGAAGTTGCGAGTCCTAAACCGGCGACCGAGACGAAGCTGGTGGCCGTGCCGAAGGTGGCCGCAAAAGTTGCCGTCAAGCAAAAGCCGAAACAGGAAGTCAGGGCTCGATAGACGGATCGACCAAGTGACCGAAGTGTCTGGAGATTTCAATGCCCCGTCGTGCGACTGCCATCGAAGTGCCGCGAACCGGGATCTCGCATCGCCGCGCTGTCTGCGTGGCGATTGGCTTGCTGATCTGGATGTGTGCGATTGGCGCGCGACTGGTTCAGCTGCAAATCCACCAGCATGATCAACTGGCTTCCCGCGCCAGAAATCAACAGTTAAGTTCAATAGAAACCGCCGCTACGCGCGGTCAGGTGCTCGACCGGCAGGGTCGGGAACTGGCCCGCAGTCTTGATACCGAATCGTTCTACGCGGATCCCAGCGAAGTCAAGAATGTCGAAGCGACCGCGGGTCGCATTTCTGCGATCACCGGTCAGGATCGGGTTGAACTCACGCGCCGTTTGAACGACGCGCAGGCGGCGAGCAAGAAATTTATCTGGATCGTTCGGCGCGTGGAAATGGAGAGAGCGAACAAACTCGATGGGCTGGAATTGGAAGGCGTCTACTCGCGCCGCGAACCGAAGCGATACTATCCGAACGATACTCTGGCCGCCCACGTGCTCGGTTTTGTCGGTACCGATGAGATCGGCCTGAGCGGTGTCGAGCAGTCCTACAACGAAAAGATTCGCGGCGAGGCAGGAAAGGTTTTCCTGGAAGTGGACCGTGACCGCCGGCCCTTCGAGAGCTACGAAGTCCAACCGCATCCCGGCCAGACCGTCGTCCTGACCATCGATCAGGTGATTCAATATCGGACCGAGAAGGCGCTCAGCGAAGCAGTCGAGCGGACCCAGGCAAAATCCGGAACGGCAATAGTCATGGATCCTCGCACCGGCGAAATCCTGGCGCTGGCAAACGCTCCGACCTTCGACCCGAACCAACCCACGGCGAATCCCCCCGAAGCGCGCGCCAATGGCGCGCTGCAGAATATTTATGAGCCGGGATCGACCTTCAAGGTGGTGGCTTACTCGGCGGCGATCGAAAAGGGCCTGGTTAAACCCGAAGACAAGATCGATTGTCAGATGGGACAGATAACCGTCGCCGGCCGATTAATTCACGATCATAAGCCATTCGGAATCCTGACCATTGCTGATGCGCTGGCGCAGTCCAGTAATGTCGGCGCGATCAAGCTCGGGTTGTTAGTCGGCAACGATGCGATGTACGACTACATGAAGAAGCTTGGATTTGGATCGCGGACCGGGATCGATCTCGCAGGAGAGTCGCCTGGCATTCTGCGGACGCTGGCTCGCTGGCAGCCGTCATCGATCGGATCGCTGGCTATTGGCCAGGAGATTGGCGTGACGCCTTTGCAAATGGCCTCAGCCTATTGCGTGCTCGCTAACAATGGTACCTGGGTAAAGCCGCACGTAGTCCGCGAGTTGCGCGGGCCTGATGGAACGGTGAGCTATCAGGCAAAGATCGAGAGTCGAGCCGTTCTGAGGGCGGAGACGACCGCGGCTCTGCGAAACATGCTCGAGGGCGTCACGCTGCGCGGCACCGCGAAGAGGGCGCAACTGGACGGATATACGGCGGCCGGCAAAACAGGAACTGCTCAAAAAATAGATCCGAAGACGAGAGCCTATTCCGCTACAAAATTCATCGGGTCATTTGTTGGTTTCGCGCCGGTAAACAATCCGGCAGTGGTAATCATCGTTGTGATTGACGAGCCGCTGGGCTCTTATCATGGCGGCGATGTGGCCGCGCCTGTATTTCGCGAAATCGCAGAACAGATTCTTCCCGATCTGAATGTTACGCCGGACACTGAGACAAAGCTGCCGCCGGCGCAGATTGCCCAGACGACCAGGCCTTCGCCCCAACAATTGAAGGAAGATCAGGCAAGTACCGAGCAGCGTGAGGCGACTCTGCCCAGGGTTGTGGCGGCGCAAAGCTTCAACGGTCGAAGAAACGAAGTGGTCTTTGCGGTCGCGACCAAACGCGGCGCGGTCATGCCGGACCTGCGCGGGCAGAGCGTGCGCGACGTGGCGCGAATGTGCGCGCAACTGGGATTGCGACTCGAGGCGCGCGGCGAGGGATTGGCGACGCAACAAAATCCAGCGGCCGGCGCTGAGATTGATACCGGACAGACGGTCCGGGTCGGGTTCAACAGACGGAACTGATGTCAGGGCCGGTACTCACGCCTCTGGCGTGCTGGACGTCGGGCCATCGACAAGCACGCCAGAGGCGTGCGCACCGAGACGTGGATATTCAAACCGCAGCGAATTTGATGGGCGCGACCACCGACGGTCTGAGCCCCGAGTTGTTTGACAAAGAAATAGTTGATTTTTCGATCGATTCGCGAACAGTCGGCGAAGGCGAAATCTTCTTTGCGTTGTCTCAGCCTGATTATGAGCGCGCTGGTTTCAATGGCACCTTCGTTGACGGTCACGGATTTATTGCGGGCGCGTTTGCCAAAGGCGCCATCGCCGCCGTTGCCCGACGCCAGCGGGTCAACGGTAGCGAAGACATGCGAACCCTAAATGATCGTCTGCTGATCGTTGACGATGTGATCGCGGCGTTGCAGACGTTGGCGCGCAAGGTTTACGAGCAATGGGCCCGGCCGGTCATTGGCATCACCGGCAGCGCCGGCAAGACAACTACCAAGGAACTAACGGCGCATGTTTTGTCCGTGACCGGTCACCGCGTCTTAAAGAGCGAGCGCAATTATAACAACGGCCTGGGATTGCCTTTGTCGGTTTTGCAAATGGTCAGTCGCGGCCGCCGCCCGGAGGATTACGATCTGGCCGTACTCGAAATGGGAATGTCCTCGCCCACGCATGAGATTCGCCGCCTCGTGCAAATCACGCCGCCCGACATCGGCGTGGAATTGATGGTAGCGCCGGTGCACCTGGAGCATCTGGGCACGATCGAAACCGTGGCCGCCATGAAGGCCGAACTGATCGAAGGTCTGAAGCCCGCAGGCGTCGCGGTCCTGAACGCGGACGACGAATTGGTGATGGAAATGAAGTCGAAAACCAACGGGCCCGTGCTTACTTTCGGCGTGCAGCACGCAGCGGACGTGACCGCTAAAGAAATCGACACGTCCCGCTTTGGCTCGATCAGGTTTCAGTTGCAGACACCTTTGGGCCAGGCGGCGGCCGACCTACCAATGACGGGCGGTCACAACCTGATGAACGCGCTGGCAGCTGCAGCCGTGGCTACCGCGCTCAGGGTCAAGCCGGAATTGATCGCGGACGCCCTGAGAAGCGCCAAACCGCCAAAGATGCGAGGTGAAGTCTTGAATTTCGCCGGAGGGTTCACGGTTGTTGACGATTCGTACAATTCGAATCCGCGATCGCTTTTGAGCATGGTGCGGACCCTCGCCGAAGCCCGGGACAAAGTGAGGCGGCGGATCGTAATTGCGGGCGAGATGCTCGAGTTGGGGCCGGACTCGCCACAGATGCATCGTGAGGCTGGCCACGAGATCGCCGAACTCGGAATCGAGGTACTCTGGGGTGTCCGGGGTTTTGCTGAGGACCTGGTGGCCGGCGGGCGCGACCGAGGGCTGATGGCGACCCGATTCTTTGCGAGTTCAGACGCGGCCGCTGCGGAGATCGTCAACGAGGTCCGCGAGGGCGATTTGATTCTGGTTAAAGGATCGCGCAGCGTTGAAACCGACAAGGTGGTTGCGGCTTTGAAGCGAAGGTTTTCGCTGACGGCCGACGACCAATGATTTTTGTCAGTAGTCAGTGGTCAATTGTCAGTAGTAACCGGAAGCCTGGGAATGCTTTTTCCAACTGACAACTAACCACTGACGACGGACTGCTGAGAGATGATCTATTACCTACTTTACGAGCTGATCTACGGCCGCCTCAAAGATCAGGATTGGTATCTCGTAAAGGCTTTGAATGTTTTTCAATACGTCACTTTTCGCACCGCTTATGCCTCGGTTACGGCGATGCTTATCTCTCTCTTGTTTGGGGGAAGACTGATCGAGGCGCTGAAGAAATGGGACATCGGGCAGCAGATTCGCGAAGAAGGTCCGCAGGCGCACATCGCCAAGCAGCACACGCCGACAATGGGCGGGTTGCTGATCATTGCGTCGGTCATCATTTCGACGCTGCTATGGGCCAAGCTCAACGGACTCTATATCTGGATTACGATTTTGGCCACGCTCGGATTTGGGGCGGTGGGCTTTGCGGACGATTACATCAAGCTGGTAAAGCGTCGCAGCCTGGGGCTGACGGGCCGTCAGAAGCTGGCGTTTCAATTGATCATTGCGGTCGGTGTTTGGCTGGTGCTGTTCGTCGCGACCAAATACTTTCAAACGAAATACTCTTGGAACGTCAGCATACCGTTTTTCAAGAGCACCGCGGATGCGAATCCGTTGACCAGCATCAGTTGGGTCGGACCTTATGTCTATCTGGTCCTGATCATAATTGTTCTGCTCGGCGCGACCAATGCAGTGAACCTGACCGATGGGCTCGACGGCCTGGCGATCAGTATTACTTTTATTGCCATGACCGCGCTGACCGCCTTCACTTATTTGAGCAGCGATGCGCGCTGGGCGGGCTATCTGGATCTGACGCACCGGCCCGAAGCGGCCGAGCTTTCGGTTTTTTGCGGCGCCATGGCGGGCGCCAGTCTCGGCTTTCTTTGGTACAACGCGCCACCCGCTGAGGTGTTCATGGGCGATGTCGGCAGCCTGGCCATTGGCGGGGCAGTCGGGACCATTGCGGTGCTGACCAAGAACGAAGTAATGCTGGTGATGGTGGGCGGCGTGTTCGTCCTGGAGGCTTTGTCGGTGATGCTGCAAGTCAGCGTTTTCAAAATGACGAAGCGCACCAGCGGAGTGGGGCGGCGCGTCTTTAAGATGACGCCGTTGCATCATCATTTTGAGATGGTGGGCTGGAAAGAATCGAAGATCGTTTTTCGATTCGTGATTCTGGCCATCCTGTTTGCGCTCTTAAGTCTTTCGACTTTGAAATTGAGATAGGAATTAGCCACAGAGGCACAGAGAACTGAGGAGAGAATTTGCCGCGGATTAACGCAGATAGTCGCGGATAAGGAACAAATGAAGCAAATTCTGAAATATCGTTTTTATATCTGCGTTCATCCGCGTTCATCCGCGGCTGATTATCTTTTTCCAGTGCCTCTCTGCCTCTGTGGCTGATCGATGAAACTCGCCGGCAGAAAAGCTCTGGTCATCGGCGCGGCGCGCAGCGGCATCGCGAGCGCGCGGTTCCTGGCGCAGCGGGGGGCAACCGTCGCGCTGAATGATCGTAAGCCTTTAAGCGAATGGTCGCCGGCTGCGCTCGCATTGAAAACTGAAGGCGTCGGCCTGGTCGAAGGCGATCCGCCGTCCTGGCTCCTGGATCAAGTCGATCTGGTGGTGATCAGTCCGGGCGTGCCGACAAAGACGATTCCGATTCGTTACGCGGATCGGCGCGGCGCGGAAGTGATCGGCGAGATTGAACTGGCTTCGCGTTTTTTGCGCGGCCGGATCGTGGCGATCACCGGTTCGAACGGAAAGACGACGACCACGTCGCTGGTGGGAGAGATGTTGAAGGACGCAGGAATTAAGGTTCAGGTGGGTGGCAATATCGGCACAGCGCTGATCTCGATGATTGAATCGTCAAGCGACGATGGATGGAACGTAGTCGAGCTGTCGAGCTTTCAGCTTGAAACAATTGTGGATTTTCATCCGACCGTGGCCGCGGTGCTGAACGTGACCCCGAATCACATGGATCGATACGAAACCTTGATGGATTACGCGGCCGCCAAGCACAACATTTTTCGCAATCAGACGGCGGGCGACGCAGCGATTCTCAATGCCGACGACGAAATAGTTTCGTCATGGGCGAGCGGGTTGCGAGCGCACGTCGTGCCTTTCAGCGTAAAACGTCAGTTGGATGAAGGATTGTTTCTGCGGGGACGAGAGTTGGTTTCGCGCACGAAAGATGGCGAACGGGTTTTGATGTCGCGCGACGAGATGCAACTCCGCGGAACACACAATGTTGAAAATGTTCTGGCGGCTATTGCTGCGGGACTGGCGTGCGGCGCATCGCCTGACTCTCTGCGCGAAACGGTCAGCCGTTTTCGACCAGTCGAACACCGGCTGGAAGAAGTTGCGGAGATTAACGGTGTGCGTTTTATCAACGACTCGAAAGCCACGAGCGTCGATGCCACGATGAAAGCGCTTGAAGCCTTTGCTGAGAACGAGGGAAAAGTGGTGCTGATCCTCGGGGGCAAAGGAAAGCAGGCGCCCTATTCGCCGCTGGTTGATTTGATCAAGTCCGGCGTGCGTCGAATGATTTTGATTGGTGAGGACGCCAAAACGATCGAATCTGAAATAGGCGGCGCCGCGCCGTTCGAGCATGCTGCTGACATGCGCGAGGCGGTCGCCAGAGGTTTCGCCGCCGCGAGCGAAGGCGACGTCGTTTTACTGGCGCCGGCCTGCGCCAGTTTTGACATGTTCGACAGTTTCGAGCACCGGGGAAAAGTCTTTAAGGAAGAAGTCCAAAGTCTAAAGTCCAAAGTCCAAAGTCCGTGAGACTGACGTTGGACATTGGACGTTGGACATTGGACCGTTTTTAAACATGCCGCAAAAGCTGCAAATCGACAAGTGGTTATTCTCGGCGACTGTGGGGCTCGCGTTGTTTGGCGTGGTTATGGTTTACAGCGCCTCGGCGGTGATCGCGCAACAGGAGAATCACAGCCAGTTTCACTATGTCGCCAAGCAGACTTTGTGGACTTCGATCGGTTTCGCAGTGATGTTCGCGGCGATGCGTTTTGATTATCAACTGCTCAATCGCCGGTGGATTATTTATGGACTGTTGCTGGTCACGGTGCTCTTGCTGGTTGCCGTGTTTGGTTTCTCGCCGGTTAACGGCGCGCGGCGTTGGATTAAGTTGAAGGGCTTTTCGATACAGCCTTCGGAAATCGCCAAGCTGTCGCTGGCTTTGTTTCTGGCGCGATTTCTCGAAAGACGCGCAGGTGATGAAGCTTCATTCTGGAGAACATTTCTGCCTTGCTTCCTGGTGCTGGCGGTGGTCGCCGGGCTGGTGGCGAAAGAGCCCGACCTCGGCACGGCGTTAATGCTCGCAATCATTTGTTTCACGATCTGTTTTGCCGCCGGAATGCGGCCCCGTCACCTCGTCTATGCGGTGGTGCCGGCGCTTCTGTATGTCGGAAAGATGCTGATCTTCACTCCATTTCGTATGAAGCGCCTGTCGGCTTTCATCGATCCGTGGGCCGACGCGCAGGGCACCGGCTATCAGGTGGTGCAATCGCTAATCGCGGTGGGTTCAGGCGGCACGCACGGGCTTGGCTTTGCGCAGGGCCGTCAGAAGCTTTTGTTTCTGCCGTTCGCGCATTCAGATTTTATTTTCGCGGTCGTGGGTGAAGAGTTGGGACTGGTCGGGGCGCTGATCATTGTCGCGGTCTTCGCGGTTTTCCTTTGGCGGGGAATGCGTGCCGCGCTGCGGGCGCCCGATACGTTTGGCATGCTCCTGGGGATCGGGATCGTCGTAGGCATCGTCGCTCAGGCCCTTCTTAATATCAGCGTCGTGCTGGCGCTGGTGCCGACGAAGGGAATTCCGCTGCCGTTCATTTCTTATGGCGGATCGTCGCTGGTGCCGACGCTTGCGGGCGTGGGAATCCTCTTGAACATTTCGCAGTATGCGGCGCTCGGCAAGCGAGAAAACCACGACGACGATGGCGACTATGAAGATGAATGGCAGGAAGCGCCGCGCGCTCGGAAGAAGCGCCAACCGCGGCAGCGGGCGTCAGCGCTGGCGCGCGCGCGTTACAGATAAATGATGCGCGTACTGATTGCGGCCGGTGGCACGGGCGGTCACATCTATCCCGGCATCGCGGTGGCGAACGAAGTTATGCGCCGCGATCCAGCTTCGACGGTCAGGTTTGTGGGCACGGCCCGTGGCTTGGAAAATCGTCTGGTGCCGCACGCGGGGTTTGAATTATCGATCATTGAAAGCTCGGGACTGAAGAATGTCAGCATGGCTGCGAGACTGCGCGGGTTGGTCGTTTTGCCGAAGAGTATCTTTGCGGCGCGCCGTCTGATTCGCGAGTTTCGTCCCGACATTGTGGTGGGCGCCGGCGGGTACGTTTCGGGTCCGGTTTTGTTGGCCGCGGCGATGTTGGGCTTACCGACGCTGGTGATGGATTCGAACGCCCTGCCGGGTTGGACGAACCGAAGACTGGCACGCTTTGTCGATAAGGCGACGGTTTCGTTTCAGGAAGCGCTGCCATTCTTTCGGGGCAAAGGCGTCCTGACCGGTAATCCGGTGCGCAGCGAGTTCTTTGAAATTCCAGCAAAGCCCCGCGAGGCGAAACGTTTTGATCTGCTCATCTTCGGCGGTTCGCAGGGAGCCCGCGCGATAAATGACGCGATGATTGCGGCCTTGCCGCATCTCGCCGGAAAGAAAAACGCTCTGCACGTCACGCATCAAACTGGCGAGAGCGAATTCGATAAAGTCCAACGCGGATACGAAGCCGCAAGCTGGCAGGCGAGCGCCGACGTGAAACGTTATATCGACGACATGGTGGGCGAGTTTGCCAGGGCCGACTTGATTATTTGCCGGGCAGGCGCGACGACGAGTGCTGAATTAGTTGCTGCCGGAAAAGCGGCCATCATGATTCCGTTTCCGCTGGCGGCTGACGATCATCAGCGAAAGAACGCTGAGGCGTTGGAAAGGGGTGGCGCGGCGCGAATGATTTTGCAGAAGGATCTCAGTGGCGAAAGATTGGCAGGCGAGATTGGGGCGCTGCTGAATGAGCCGGAAAGAATCACGGAGATGGAAATCGCGAGTCGCAAGCTGGCCCGGCGGGATGCGGCGGCGGCGACAGTTGAGTTGATGGAAGAATTGAGCGGTAAGAAACAGATCTGAAATCCAAAATGTTCAGACCATTTCAACACATTCACTTTGTCGGCATCGGCGGCATTGGCATGTCAGGCATCGCTGAAGTTCTGGCGAACCTTGGCTTTCGCGTCTCTGGTTCCGATCAAAAGAAATCCGAGGTCACCGCGCATCTGGAAGAGTTGAAGGTCGAAGTCACCGAGGGTCACGATGCCGCGAATGTAGGCGATGCCCACGTAGTGGTGCGATCGACCGCCGTGCGTGATGACAATCCGGAAATCATCGAAGCGCGCCGCCGCTCCATTCCCGTAATTCCGCGCGCTGAGATGCTGGCCGAATTGATGCGCATGAAGCCCTACACCGTCGCCGTGGCCGGATCGCATGGCAAAACCACGACGACTTCGATGATTGCCACAGTGCTCGGAATTGCCGGGCTGGATCCGACTTTCGTAGTCGGCGGCATCGTGCGCTCGTATCGCGCCAACGCTCGCCTGGGTAAGAGTGAATTGATGGTCGTCGAAGCAGACGAAAGTGATCGATCTTTTCTGATGCTGGATCCGATGATTGCAGTGGTGACCAACATCGACCGCGAGCATATGGACTACTACCATGACATGGAAGACGTGCGCCAATGTTTTGCGCAATTCGTCAACAAGGTTCCGTTTTACGGCGCGGCCGTCCTCTGTCTGGACGATCCGCATGTGCAGGCGGTGATTCCGAACGTTTCGCGTCGCCGCATCACTTATGGAATGAGTGCGCAGGCCGACATCTCAGCCCATGACATTCAATATGATCACTCTTTCGGATCGACTTTTCAGGTCTTGAGTGGAATCAATGTTCTGGGTCGGGTCACGCTGCGCGTTCCGGGCAAGCACAACGTCTACAACTCGCTGGGAGCAATAGCGGCGGCGCTGGAATTGGACGTGCCGTTCGACACGATTGCGCACGCGCTTTCGGAGTTTGGCGGCGCCGAGCGACGTTTTCAATTCAAAGGCGAAGCGCACGGTATTACGGTCGTTGACGATTACGGCCATCATCCGACAGAGGTCAAGGCGACGTTGGCCGCGGCGCGAATTGGCGCGCCGAACCGGCGCATCGTCGTTTTGTTTCAGCCGCATCGTTACTCGCGCACCGCGGATCTGATGGATGAATTCGCCAGCGCGTTCAATAACGCCGATATCCTGCTGGTGTCGGACATCTACGCCGCCAGCGAGACTCCGATCGAAGGAATTACTGCTGAAGTCCTGACGAACCGGATCAAGAGCTATGGCCATAAAAGCGCCGAGTACATCGGCAGCATTGATGGTTCCGCTGAAGTTTTGCGCGACACGGTCCGCGAAGGCGATTTGGTAATCACGCTGGGCGCCGGAACGGTTACCCGCATTGGCGATAAGTTGTTGGGATTGTTGAAGTGATTGAAGTGGCACAGACTTTAGTCTGTGTCGGCGGAAGGGAATCACAGACTGAAGTCTGTGCCACGAGCAACCGGAACGGTTGCGGTCCAGTCAATTCAAAATGGACGAGTTAGAAGCACAGCAAGATCAGAATAAGAGGGCACGGGACAGCGCCGTTGAATCGATCGCCTCGCAACTTGACGTGCGCGCTGAAGCAGGCCTGCGGTTCGCGGAACTAACCAGTCTAAGGGTCGGCGGCGCCGTCGATTGGGTGCTGTCCCCGCGGACGGAAGAGCAGGCCGCAGCATTGATTCACGAGTTGGAAGAGCGCGAGATCGCCTGGCGGCCTTTAGGCTCGGGCAGCAACGTGCTCGCTGATGACGGCGAACATCACTACGTGATTGTCAGCTTGAAAGATTTGAAAGCAGCGCCGGTTTTCGATCGGCAGACGGTTTCGGTCAGCGCCGGATATTCGTTGCCGCGCCTGTGTATCGATGCTGCACGCCAGGGTCTTTCGGGTATTGAAGGTCTGAACGGCATCCCCGGAACCGTGGGTGGGGCGTTGTGGATGAACGCCGGCGCGTACGGCCAGGAGATCGGCACAGTGGTCGAGACGGTTCGCGTCGCCCGCGCGGGCAAAGTGCACGCGATCCCTGGAAGCGAAGTGCAGTGGAATTATCGCCACACTTCGTTCCGCGAGGGCGAGTTGCTTTTGGGCGCGACGCTTTTGTTGCAGCCGGGCGACCCGGACGAGATCGCGGCGCGCATGGAAAAAGCCAAGAGCCAGCGCATGGCCACGCAGCCGCACGGCGCGCGCTCAGCGGGCTGTTTCTTCAAGAACGCACCGGCAAGTCCGGTCGGCACAGGCAAGATGATTGACGAACTGGGCATGAAGGGAACGCGCCGCGGCGGCGCTGTAGTTTCGCCCAAGCACGCGAATTTCATTGTCACCGAGGGCGAAGATGCCAAAGCCGCCGACGCTTTGGCTTTAGCCGAAGAGATTCGCGAGAAAGTAAAACGTGAACACGGAATCGATTTGGAATACGAAGTCGAGTTGTGGAGTAGCAAGTAACGCAAGTGCCACAGACTTCAGTCTGTGTTTGCCGGTCCAAAAAGTTCACAGACTGAAGTCTGTGCCACCAAGAATATGAAAGAACAAGTCATAGCATCGCGCGGCCCGCGTCGGGCTGCGGCTCAACCGAAAGGCATTGTGCAACGCCCGGCGCGCCGGAATGGTGCGGTGCCCGCAGGCCGCAGCTTCTCGCCGCGCGCGCTGTTTGGCTATCTCCCGGCGGCGTTGAAAGTCGGGCTGGCCGTGCTGGTGCTGGTTACTCTGATTGTTGGATATCGCGTCGCCGCATCGGCCGCGTTATTTCAAGTTCGGACGATCGATGTGACGGGAACCACGCGCACCTCGGCTGAAGAGATCGAGGGGTTAACCAGGAGGGCCGTTGCGCGCACCGGAGTTTGGCGGGCTGACCTCAACGCCATCAGCCGCGAGTTGTCGCGCCTGCCCGGCGTGCGCCGAGCCGTTGTTAGTCGCGTGCTGCCCGATCGTTTGCGCGTGCGCGTCACTGAACGCCTACCCGTCGCCATTATGCACACGGCCGGCGGTCATTTCGTCTGGGTGGATGATGAAGGCGTCGCGCTGGGAGAGATGAAGCCGGACGATCAAATGCCGGCGTTCTTCGTTCGTGGCTGGAACGAGGAGGGTACGGAAGAAGCGCGTCAGGAAAATGTCGAACGCGTGAAAAAATATTTAGAGCTGGTTCGCGAATGGAACGCCCTGGGACTTTCTGAGCGGGTGAGCGAAGTTACTTTGGTCGATGTGCGCGACATTCGCGTGCAACTCGCGGGTAAGGATTCGCAGATTGAGGTCAGGCTGGGCTCGCAAGATCCTGGGCAACGTTTGAAAATCGCGCTCGATACGCTCGACGTGTACAAGCAGACACCCCGAGGCTCAGCGATCACCTACGTCGATTTGCAAACTGGGCGAGTGGTCATCGGATTCAGTTCCGGAAACAATTTGGCGTCAGATTCGTCAGATGTAGCGACGCCGACCCCCGGTCAAACCAGCCCTGCAAACACGAACAGCAATGCCGGCGAAAAAAGAACTCAAACTGAAAGGACTACGGGGAATGACAACCGGCATAGGAATGAACGCAAACCGGCGGCGCCGAAAGACTCCCCGACGCCGGGTACTGGTCGTTTTCGTTAATCGACGGTTGCTGAGAAGAAGCTGATGGCGAAGCGCACGAATCACACAATCGGGCTGGACATTGGCACGAGCAAAGTGACTTGCATCGTGGGCGGTCCCGCGGAAGAGGGAGTGCTCGAGGTGCTCGGCATCGGTGAATCAGAATCACGTGGCCTGCGCAAGGGCGTGATCGTTAACCCGGATGCCGCCGTCGAATCGATTAAGCGCGCAGTCGAAGAGGCCGAACGCATGAGTGGCATGCAGGCTGAAGAAGTGACGATCAATCTCGCCGGTTCGCACATCATGGGGTTCAACGGTCAGGCAATTGTGGCGGTTGCCGGTCGCGATCGGGAAATAACCCCCGACGACGTGCGTCGCGCAATCGATTCGGCGTGTGCGATTCAACTGCCGGCCGGCCGCGAGATTGTAGATCGGCTGCCGCAGGAATTTATCGTCGACGATCAGGATGGCATCAACGATCCGGTGGGCATGACCGGCGCGCGCCTGGCGGTAAAAGTTCATATCGTGACCAGCCCCGTCACTGCCCGGCAAAACGCGATAAACGCAGTGAATCGTGCGGGATTGATCGTTGCCGACATGATTCTCGAGCAGCTGGCCGCAGCTGAAGCAACGCTCACGGATGACGATAAGGAATACGGCTCGGCTCTGGTTGATATCGGCGCTGAGACGACCGGGCTTTGCGTCTATCAGCGTGGCGCGGTGCAGCACACTGCGGTGTTTCCCCTGGGCGGCTCGCACTTTACCAACGACATCGCTTTTGGCTTGCGCACACCTATACCTGAAGCGGAACGAATTAAACGGTCTGTTGGTTGTGCTTCGAGCGCAACGCTGACTGATGCTGAGCGCGGTGAAATGGTTGAAGTGCCATCGGTTGGAGGCCGCGCGCCGCGTCAACTATCGCGACAAATTCTTTGCGACATCCTTCAGCCGCGCGCGGAAGAAGTTTTGATGCACGTTTCCGACGAAATCAGAGATGCGGGCTGGAACCGGCAATTGTCGAGCGGAGTCGTATTGACAGGCGGCGGTGCTTTGCTCGACGGGATGGTGGAAATCGCCGAGCAGGTTTTCGATGCGCCTGTTCGGGTCGGTTATCCGGAGCGAGATCGTTTCGGCGGACTGGTCGAAGACATTCAAAGTCCTTCGTGGGCAGCGGCTGCCGGACTCGCTCTGGTTTCGCAACGCGCTCATGCGTTGGAGCATCGCGCGGGCACAACGAAACGCGGCGGCAGCGGCCGCTTAACGCACTTCGTTTCCAAGTTTCGTAATCGTTTTAGCAGTAGTATTTTTTGAGCAAGTATTGTATGCTGGCGCGCTTGTGGCACAATATATTGTCCGCAACATATAGGGTCCCGAGGTTCAGCCAGCCCAAAATAAACGAAAAGGCAGTGGAAGCCTTTCAAGTTCGGAAAAGAGGAAAAAGCAATGACACCTGAGGCACGCGAACCCGGCAAAGGCATAAATATTTTCATCGACGATGAGCCTCCCATTACCGGAGCACGCATAAAGGTGATTGGAGTGGGCGGCGGTGGCGGCAACGCAGTCAATCGCATGATTGATGCCGGCATCGAAGGAATCGACTTTGTAGTTGCCAACACAGATCTCCAGGCTTTAAAGCGCTCGCGCGCCTCCGTGAAGATTCAGTTGGGCGGGCGTTTGACCAAAGGCCTCGGGGCTGGCGCGGATCCGGAAGTCGGACGCCAGGCAGCCCTCGAAGATACCGACAAGATTATTGAAGTTCTCGAAGGCTCAGACATGGTCTTCGTTACCACAGGTCTGGGAGGGGGCACCGGCACGGGAGGCGCTCCGATTGTCGCTTCACTGGCGACTGAATTGGGGGCGTTGACGGTGGCCGTGGTCACCAAGCCTTTCAATTTCGAGGGCCGGCGACGTTTGCAGCAAGCCGAGCACGGCCTCAACGAACTGCACGAATCGGTCGATACGGTAATTACAATTCCGAACGAGCGGCTGTTTGGCGCAGTGGCGCAAACGGCGTCAGTCACCGATGCTTTCAAGACTGCCGACGACGTTCTGCGTCAGGCCGTGCAGGGCATCAGTGATTTGATCACCGTCCCCGGGTTTATCAACCTCGACTTTGCCGACGTACGCACAATCATGCAGGGCATGGGCATGGCTCTGATGGGCACCGGCTATGCGCGCGGCGAAAATCGCGCGATCGAAGCGACCCAGGAAGCTATCTCTTCGCCGTTGCTGGAAGAGGCCTCGATAAAGGGGGCGCGCGGCGTGCTCATTAACATCACCGGTGGACACGACTTGACGTTGTATGAAATCAACGAGGCCGCCTCGATCGTACGTGAAGAAGCGGACGAGGACGCCAACATCATTTTTGGACACGTGATTGACGAGACGATGGCCGACGCGATGAAGATCACAGTCATCGCCACCGGGTTCCGTCACGAAGTGGCAACCGTCGCGCTCCCGACCGGCGTGCAGATGCCTCTGACTGCGCCCCCGCGATATGCGCCGCGCTCGCCGGAAGAATTTCCTGGCGGAGCAAATAGGCGGGTTGACGATCTCGACGTGCCGACGTTTATCCGGAAAAAAGCAGATTAAAGTTGTAATCGCAGGGCAGTGAGTAATCGACAGAAAATTGGATTCGGAAATAAAACATTACCAAATTCCAGTCACTCTGTAACATAACCCTCGCCCGTAACGCTTAGCATAAAAGTTAACGCTTTATGCTTTGCGTTTTTCCCCTCAGTCGTGTAGCATGCGCCCAATCCCTGAAGTTATTTAATCTTATTGGGTCAGTGCATCTCTCCTCAGGAAGGCCGCAGCCTGCGACTTGCTGTTTTTATCGCACTCGACTGAGGTGAACTCAGGGTCGGCAATTTTTCTTTTTTTATTCGTTTGGAGGAAGCATTGTGAATCGCAAACTCATAAGGACGACGCTTGCGGATGTAAAAGCGAGACGTGAGCAGAACCATCAACGCGAACGCACGAATGGCCACGCGCAGTCCGGAAGTATGGGGGGTGGCGGTGGCCAGCAGCGTCCGGGTCAGCCGTCACCGTCTTCTTCTTCTTCGGTGCAGGTGCGCAAGCGGCAGCCGCCACCGTCCGAAACTCACGCTGAAATCTACTATTATAAGAAACAGATTGATGCTCATACGCCGATGGTTCTGGTACTGCTTGATGGTGAGGAAGTTGAAGGGACGATTGAGTGGTACGACCGTGGTGCATTGAAGATCAACCGGCGTTCGGCGCCGAACCTGCTCGTGCTCAAACGCCATATTAAGTACATCTACAAAGCTGAAGAGCGCGTGTCCAACGGGTCCAATATGACGCGCGTTGATGATGACCTGCCTCACTCGGTTGAAAACTAAAGTTCGTTCCCAAAGCGGCGCTCAGACGAAGCTGTCCGGGCGCCGCCCTTTCACTAGTGAATAGCTCGAATCAGGATTCTCCTCAGCCCACAGCGCTCCGCCCTCGGGTTGGCATTACGATGGGCGACCCTAGCGGCATCGGACCGGAAGTGGTCCTCAAAGCCGTCGCTGAAGAAGAAGTGCGGGCAGTTTGTCGGCCCGTGATTATCGGCGATGCGCAACTGTTGGCCCACAACGCGCGCACGCTCGATTTGCAATGCGGTTACGAAATCGTTCGCCGCGACGAACCTCTGCCAACTGACAGTTCGGACCCGCTTATCTTTCATCTCAACAATATTCACGGACATGTGGAGCCTGGCATTGAGTCCGGCGACGCGGGCCGGGCCGCGGCCGAGTACATTGAAGCGGCCGTTGAGCTGTGCGCCGCCGGGAGCATTGACGCGATCGCCACCGCGCCAATCAACAAGCGGGCGTTGTTTCTGGGCGGATATAGTTTTCCCGGTCACACAGAGTTTCTGGCTCACCTGACCAGCACCGAAGATTACGCGATGGGCTTCGTTGCCGCGAACCTCAGGGTGGTTTTGATCTCGACTCACGTGCCGTTATCCGAAGCGATTGGTTTAGTCAGGCGCGAACGTTTTGAGAAGACAATTCGACTGGCCGATCTGGAATTGCGGCGCTGGGGCATCGAACGCCCGCGGATCGCCGTCGCGGCGCTGAATCCGCACGGCGCCGAAGGCGGACTGTTCGGTATCGAGGAGTCTTCTGAGATCCTGCCGGCTGTCGAAGCCTGCAAAGCCATTGACGACATCAACGTCAGCGGCCCATATTCAGCAGATACGGTCTTTTTGCGCGCTTCGCGAGGCGAGTTCGACGCAGTGATTGCGTGTTATCATGATCAGGCAATGATTCCGGTCAAATGTCTTTCGTTTGGCGAGGCCGTTAACGTCACCCTGGGTTTGCCTTTCATTCGCACCTCAGTCGATCACGGCACCGCCTTTGACATCGCCGGGAAGGGGATTGCGGAACATTCGAGCATGGTTGAAGCCATCAAATTGGCAGCCGAGCTTTCGTTGAAAGCCGGTGAGAGCGGCAGAGCATTGGAAGCAGCCTGAGTGGCACGGGCGTCCCGCCCGTGGATGATGCGAAAATCACAGCAGATTGGGTAAGAATAAATCGATTGAGCGATAACAAAGGAAAAATTCTGGTAGCCGATGACGATCCGGCCATCCTGCGTCTGATCACAATGATCCTCGAGAAGGAGGGTTACGAAGTGGTCGGCGCGCGTGACGGCAAGGAAGCGTACAAAGCGCTCCAGGACAATGCGAATATCACGGCCGCAATCTTTGACGTCGTGATGCCGCATATCGCCGGGCCCGAATTGGTGCGGTTCATGAAAACCGAGAAGCGTTTCATGGGCATCCCGGTGATGATGATGACGGCCGAGCAGGATCCAAAATTGTCCCGCGACAGCTTCTCGGCCGGCGCCGTCGTCTTTCTGCCGAAGCCCTTTACTAACGCGCAGCTCCAGACAATGCTGCGCATGCTGATCGGAAAAGCGAAGACTGAGAATCAGAACCGGGAGCGCTAGCGACCGGATCATCCGAGACCTTCGCTGACCTGATTGGACAACGAACGTGGATGATCCGGTCGCTATCGCTCCCGGTTCTGACACGGACTCACGGAGTATCACTCATGTCCAAACGAAATGTCCTGATTATTTTACTCGTTCTGGTCGCCATCTCTGCCGGTATCACTCTTCACGCATCGGCCGCCGGTGAGCTCTCTGCTAAAGAAGCTCGCCGTTTGATCGCGCATCTGGCGGGGATTAATTTGCCTTCGGACGCCGTGCGCGTGAAAGACGTTTCGTCAATGGGCAATTCAGCCACCGTCACCGCCCAGGTTGAAACCGCATTCCGTTTTGAGAAAGACGGAAAAGGCAAATGGCGGGTCGCTGAAATCCGCACCGGCGATCGCCGCTGGGAAGATGTGGACAGTCTGATGAAGGCTCTGAATGCTGAAAAGACTTCCCGCGCTCGGGCTGAGCTTGAGGTGCTCGCGACGGCGCTCGAATCGTTTAGAAGAGAACGCGGCGCCTATCCTGAATCAAAAACTCAGGCCTCTTTAATCGACAATCTCAATCCGCGTTATCTGAAGCGCGTTGTCCGCATCGATCCCTGGCACCAGCCTTACGAGTACGAAGGCAGTCGCACCTCATTCGTTCTGCGTTCAGCAGGGCCGGATGAAAAAGCCAATACCGCTGATGACGTCACAGTCTCCAGCGGTCGTTAACCTGCGCGAGTTCATTCCCAAAAGTCTAATCAATTTTCATTCAAACCGGACTCAGCTCGTTAACGCTGCGCTCCTTCCGTTAGGACGTGAGCGCTGATTCACTGGCGCGAGATATTCATCTGCGGATGCGTGAAAGTCCGCCCTCATCGTCTGTCGTCGTAAAAAAAACCGGCTAAATCCTGGGTTTCAGTTAAGACCCCCGCGGGCATGGCCATTGCCTCATGCTAGGTAAAGCCCCTTAGTGGGTAAACGAAGGCGGACTAATTATTGCGCCCCATAGTGATCGCAGTGAGCCAAGGAGCAATGTCATGCTGTCATTCCCCAATCATCGCGCGTTTATGCGTGTTTGTTTGTTCGCCGCAGTCCTGGTAGCTTCAGTCGCATTAGCATCGTTCCCGACTCGCCATCCCTCCGCCAACTCAGAGCCAACAAGCGCCGCGACGATCGTTCCGCGAGGGCCCAGGAGTTCCGCCCCAGCACCACTGTCATTGTTGGTGGTGGGCCATATTCCCCACGGGACTGCCACTAGTGCCGTCTACTCGTTCAGGTCAACGGTTGGCGCCAGTTCGACGAATTGGAATTCCGCAAACGCTAACCCGGCCCCACTTGTTCCGGCGCCATGTTTAAGCGATCCAATTGTCACCACGAACGCCGACAGCGGCGCAGGCACTCTGCGACAAGCGATTATCGATGCTTGTGCCGGCTCGACCATCACCTTTGACATGAGTCAGTTGGTCAGTCCCATCAGGCTGACCAGCGGCGAGTTGTTGATTGATAAGTATCTGACCATCAGTGGTCCGGGCGTGAGTGAATTGGAAATCTCGCGCGATTTTAACGCTGCAGATTTTCGCATTTTCACCGTCACCTCCGGCACGGTCAACATCTCAGGCTTTACCATATACAGGGGATTCACGAGCGCCGGCGGTGGCGGGATATTGAACAACGGCACGCTGAGCGTCAGCTATTGCAGGATAGGAGGTAATAATGGATGGCGAAGGGGCGGCGGCGGTGGCAACGGTGGCGGCATTCTGAACCAAGGCACGCTGACCATCAGCAACAGCACGATTAACAGTAATGGCGATGGCGGCGCCACCGGCGGCGGCATCTTCAACAACGGCTCGGTGATCATCAGCAACAGCACGATTGAAGGTAATTCTGTCAACACTGAGGATGGCGGCGGCATCTTCAACAACGGTCCGATGATCATCAGCAACAGCACAATTAGTTATAACCATGCGAACAATGGTGGCGGCATTTTCAACAAGGCCGTGATGACCATCAGCAACAGCACGGTCAGTGGCAATGGGGTTAGCTACGGCGGCTTGGGTGGCGGCATTCTGAACCAGGGCACGCTGACCATCGGCAACAGCACGATTAGTAATAATATCGCCGCCGCGGGCGGCGGCGGCATCTTCAATAACATCGGCACAGTCACCCTTAATAGTTCGATTGTGGCCGGCAACAACAACGGTGAATTCTGCGAATGTGGACAAACTGCAAACATCGGCGGCACAGTCGCTCCGGCAAGTTCCTTTAACCTGATTGGGATTGGCGATGCCGGAGGATTAACAAACGGTTTCAACCACAATCAGGTAGGTGTCGCCGATCCCGGTCTCGGCCCGCTAGCCGACCACGGCGGCCCAACCCTGACGCACGCGCTGCTGGAGAGCAGTCCTGCTTTGGACGCGGGCAGTAATGCATTCATAACTAATCCGCCCTTCAGCGGACCGCCTTTCACCGATCAGCGCGGGACAGGCTTTGATCGCATCGTTGATGGCCCTGATGCAGACACGTCCGCGACTGTTGACGTCGGCGCATTCGAATTGCAGAAGGGTGTCATCGAAGATATCACCGACAAGACCATGGACGAGGACACGACGCTTCAGTTCACCTTCTTTGTTGGCCCGCCTGATTCAATCGATTCGGTTACCGCGACGTCCAGCAACATTGCGCTCGTACCCAATTCTTACTATGACAACCTCATGGTGAATGGATCCGGCCCATCTTGCACGTTGACGATCAGGCCTGTAAGCAATCGATTCGGAGCTTCAACCATTACCGTGACGGTCAAGGGAAAGGACGTTCAGAGCAGAGCGGATACTTTCGTGCTAACCGTTAATCCCGTAGCTCATACTCCGTCGGTGACCAACGCGACAACCACTGGGAATACTCAGACCACAGCGGGTTTGGTGATCAGTCGTAACCCGGTGGACGGTGCAGAGGTCACGCATTTTAAGATCACTAGCATTCAGAACGGTACGCTGTTCAAGACAGACTCGACGACCCAGATCAACAAAAACGACTTCATCACCTTAGCCGAAGGCCAGGCGGGTTTGAAGTTCACGCCGGCGAACAATGTGTTCAGTCCGCAGACGTCCTTCGGCTTTTACGTGCAGGCTTCGACGAGCAATTCGAATGTCGGTTTGGGCCCTGGCAAGGCGTGGGCAGGCATCACGGTAAGGTGTGGCGAAACCAGAGTAGTCACTAACAGCAACGACCTCGGCCCGGGCAGTCTGGCACAAACGATCTGGGATGCTTGTATCGGCTCGACGATCACTTTCGACATGAGTCAGGTGGTCAGTCCCATCATGCTGAGACGCGAGTTACGGATTGACAGGGATTTGACAATCAGTGGTCCCGGCGCGGATGTCTTAACGATCCAGCGCAGCAACTTGGTTGAAACAAATGAACGATTTCGCATTTTCAATATCACCTCAGGCACGGTCAACATCTCAGGTTTGACCATCGCCGGAGGACGCTCGGAAGTCGGCTTTCACCAAGACAACCCCCCCAGGTCCAATATTGGCCTCGACGGGGGCGGCATCCTTAACAACGGCACGCTGACCATTATCAACTGCACGGTCAGAGACAATCAGACCGGCCACGGCGGCGACGGCTATCTCTGGTGGGATGACTCGTGTTGCAGACGACACCCGGGCAGCGGCGCTCCTTGCTGCCCCCGAACATGGTACTACGATCCGCCTGGCCGCGGCGGCAACGGCGGCGGCATCGCTTCGGGCGGTCCGCTGACCATCATCAACAGCTTGATTAGCGGCAATGAGACTGGCCCCGGCGGCGCCGGGTACGGCGGCGAAGGGTACAGCGGCGGCGGTGGCCCCGGCGGCGCCGGTGGTGCCATCTTCTCGAGCGGCCCGCTGACTATCATCAACAGCACGATTAGTGGTAATCGCACGGGCCCCGGTGGCGATGGCACTTTCCGTGGGCCCGGGGGTTGGGGCGGCGGCATCACGGGCAGCGCGATAACTCTTAAGAACACGATTATCGCCGGCAACGCTGTTGCGTCAGGTGGACAGGGGGCGGACGTCAGCGGCACGGTTGATCCTGAGAGTTCCTTCAACCTGATCGACATCGGCGGTTCAGGAGGATTGATCGACGGAGTCAACCACAATCAGGTGGGTGTCGTTAATCCCGGTCTCGGCCCGCTGGCCATCAACGGCGGCCCCACTCAGACGTACGCGCTTTTGCCCGGCAGTCCGGCAATCGATGCCGGCAGCAATGCCTTTATTACTCATCCACCTTTCATTGGCCCGCCGTTTACTGATGAGCGCGGCACCGGCTTCGACAGAATTGTCAACACGACCGTGGACATCGGAGCTTTCGAATCGCGTGGCTTTACCATTGCGGCCACCAGCGGCAGCTCGCAAAGCACACCAATTCTGAGTGCATTCGGTTCGCCTTTGGTGGCAACTGTCCTGACCACTTTCGGAGAACCAGTCGCCGGAGTAGTCGTTAGTTTTACCGCTCCAGCAAGCGGAGCCAGTGGCACGTTTAGCGGCAATGTTATGACAACGACAGCGACGACCAACTCTATTGGTGTTGTGACTTCGCCGACGTTCACCGCGAACGGTACGCCTGGTGGTCCTTATGAAGTAGTCGCCAGCATCGGCACGGGTCTGCCCACTGCGACCTTTTCGCTGACCAACTTGAAGGTTAACCAGACCATCACCTTTGGCGCGTTGACGGAGAAAACTCTTGGCGATCCTGATTTCACTGTCAGCGCTAGTTCCGACTCAGGCTTAGCCGTAAGCTTCGCGGCGAGCGGCAACTGCACAGTTTCGAACGCTGTTGTCCATATCACTGGCGCCGGCTCTTGCACGATCACTGCTTCGCAGATTGGTGATGCGACCTTCAGCGCGGCAGCGGAGGTTCCGCGGAGTTTCGACATTGCGAAAGCGAGCACAGCAACTGGCGTAACTTCTTCCGGGAACCAGTCAGGTCCCAATCAAGCTGTGACCTTCACGGCGACCGTTACCTCGGGGGCCGGCACGCCAACCGGAACAGTCCAGTTCAAAGATAACGGCACGAACCTCGGAGCACCTGTCACGCTGAACGGCAGCGGCGTCGCCGCCTTTACCACATCATCATTGGCGGCCGGTATACACACGATCACTGCCGACTACAGCGGCGATGCTAACTTCCTGGCGAGTACCGGTGCGCTGGCAGAGGAGCAACAGGTAGGTTCAATCATCAGGTTCAACTCAGCCGCCTACGACACTACCGAGAGTTCATTAGTAATGACGATCACCGTCGAGCGTGTGGGCAACACCACCGAGGCGGTAACCGTCGACTATGCGACGCCGGATGACAGCGCGGCTACGCCCACAATCCTGCCATGCTCGACGCCTGGTTTTGTTTCGGCTCGCTGCGATTTCACTACTGCCATGGGCACGTTGAAGTTTGCCGCGGGCGAGACCTCAAAGACCTTCACGGTGCTGATCTCTCAGGACAATTATGTGGAAGGAGCGGAGAGTCTGACGCTGACACTGTCCAACTTAAGCGGTAACGCATTTCTGGGTTTGCCGGCGACGGCCACGCTGACAATCGCCGACGATCTGTCTGAGCCGGCCGAGGACCCCATGGATGATTCACAGAACTTTGTGCGCCAGCACTATCACGACTTTCTGAACCGCGAGCCGGTGCCGAATGATCTGGCGGGTCTCAACTTCTGGACCAGTGAGATGGGAGACTATTGGGCCGACCCGGGGTATCACGAGCTCAAGTGCCAGAATGTCTCCGGAGCGTTCTTCCTGTCGATCGAATTTCAGGAGTCAGGCTACTACGTCTATCGCATGTACCAGGCAGGTTTCGGAGACATTGATCCAGCGACGGTGCCGGTGCCGGTGAGATATCTGAATTTCATGCGCGACACGCAGGAATTACAGACCGGGGTAATCGTGGGCCAGGAGAATTGGCAGGCAAGACTCGAGCGTCACAAGCAGGCCTATGCACTTGAGTTCGTGCAACGGCCGGAGTTCCTCTTGCGCTATCCGTTACTGGCGGCCCCGGCTGCGGTTGTACACCTGCTCAATGCCAATGCTGGAGAGGTGCTCACGTCGAGCGAGCGTGAAACGTTGATCAGACAGTTGTCAGTTAGTCCTGCTGACCCGGCATTGCGAGCTGAGGTGGTGAGGAACGTGGCTGAGAACGCGGCTTTGAAGCGGCAGGAATTCAATCGGGCCTTTGTCTTGATGCAGTATTTCGGGTATTTGCGGAGAGATCCGGATGCGGCGCCGGAGCCAGGATTGAACTTTGAAGGCTACAACTTCTGGTTGCATAAGCTGAACAGCTTTAACGGCAACTTCGTCAAGGCTGAAATGGTCAAGGCCTTCATCAACTCCAACGAATACCGGCAACGATTCGGCACGCCATAACGAAGGAGAGTCGGGATACAGTTTCTGATTGACTAGCTGTGGCTGAATGAGCCTTCAACCTTCGGGATGATCACGAAACATGTTCGTGGTTGGTTTGCCTGGGATGTTGATCGACAATCTCAATCCACGCTACCTCAAGCGCGTTGTCCGCATCGATCCCTGGCACCAGCCTTACGAATACGAAGGCGGCCGCACCTCATTCGTTCTGCGTTCAGCAGGGCCGGATGAAAAAGCCAAGACCGCTGACGACGTCACAGTCTCCAGCGGCCGCTAAGCCAGCTGATCAGAGTTCGGCCTCCCTGGCAGTAGCCTGACCGTGAGGGAGGGCGTCTATCCACGACTCTCTCGCCCTCCCTTACGGTTGGGCTACCGTCCCGCCGAACCAAATTTTTTTTGCCCGCACTCAGGCCAAACTAAAATTTACAACCGCGCACCTTACTTTCGCTTGAGAAAAAATCAGAGTTGAAAACTCCGCGTTTTTCTTCGTCGATGCAAGAAAATTGCGTTGACTCGGCTGCTAGGATCTTCGCGTTTCAATAAAACATTTGTCTCGTGACGACCTTCTTTGGAAGAAGCGTTTCTTCCAGGAGATCGGCTCAACTTTGATTCAGATAGAGCCGCGCAAGTGACTCAATAACGAGGAGAAGATCAATGCAGCCCCGCCTCCTGACTCAACTCATCTTCGTAGCGTGCCTGACAATATCAATCGCGTGTCTGTTGAAGCTTCCTATATTGGCCAGTGCCGAGTACTCATGCGGGCCGGGCTTTAGGACTGCATCGCATGTGTTATCGACGGATACCGGTTTCAGCTCTCAACCGGCTGAGGTGTCATGCGATCCCAGTGCTACTCCGGTAGCCTATGGCGATGCCAGGTTCCTCAGATTTGACGGTGGCGTTTTGGGCGGGGGCTGGCTGGGAACGGCCGGCTCTTACATGACAATTAACAGAGCTGGGTGTCCGAGCAGCTATTCAAATCAACTGACGATTACTTTTGGAGGTCCTCCGGTCGCGTTCGCCAGGATTGATCTCGCCGGCGATCTTAGCAACTTACTAGTGAGTGATGGATCGCCGGTTATTATCGATCCTGAGTCCGGCCGCGGACACATCGAGACCAGCAATGTTTCAAGCCTGACGATCACTGCAATCACTCCGGAGTGGGAATTCGGCATCTATGATGTTGATTGGGCCTATTGCTTTCCGGATTCGACACCTACACCTACACCTTCACCCTCGCCTTCTCCATCTCCAACGTTTGACGACGCCAGGAATCTTGGCAAGGGCTGCCCAAATCAGATGGTGGGGAAGCCGGTAAATGTGACGAATGGCAACGTCTACCTGGAGCAGGTGGACTACCAACTGCCAGGGGTCGGTGAGGCAATAAACTTTGTGCGCTCTTACAACAGTCGCGGAACTCGATTCGGCTTGTTCGGGCCTGGTTGGTCCAGTAACTACGACGAATCTCTTAGAATCAATTTCGATAATATGACTTTGCGGCTGTTCATGCCCGACGGACGCACGACCGACTTTGTGGGTGACGCCAATGGGTTATTCAATCCGCTGCAGAGGGATTTCTTTGGAAGTATCCGTCAAAACGCTGACGGCACCTATAGACTGACTTTCAAGGATGGGCGCGTACACCTGTTCGACCAATCCGGAGTCTTACTTTCACTGGCCGATCGTAATAATAATCAAACGACCTTGACTTATGATGGAAGCGGGAGGCTGGCGTCGATCACCGACCCTTCCGGGCGCGTGGTTTCAGTCGCGACCAACGCTTTCGGCATGGTGCTTTCGCTGAGCGATAGTCTGGGCACGATCGCGACCTACGCGTATGACTCGAGCTTCAGACTAACTTCGGTGACTTACCCTGATAACTCAGCTTTCGGATTTAGCTATGACGCGAAAGGCTTCCTGACCAGCGTCACTGATGTAAGCGGAACCGAATTGGAAGCACATTTATACGACTCTCAGGGACGGTCGACGCTTTCAACCCGAGCGGACGGTATCGAGCGATATACACTAACTTACGTGAGCGATTCGGAAACGGACGTTACAGATGCGCTTGGCCACGTAACTAAATACTTTTTTGATACCAGCCTCGCCCGTAACGTCGTGACGCGGATTGAGGGTCAGTGCAGTTGTGGGGCCGGCTCGCAGTCTCAAACCTGGGCGTATGACAATGATCTGAACGTCACCAGCTATACAAATGGCCTGAATCAGGTAACGAGTTACACCTACGACGCGCGAGGTAATCAACTGACCGTCACGGATGCTGCCGGCACTACAACCAGCACCTACAATCAATTCGGCGAGATCATTACCATTACGGATGCTCTTGGTAACACAACCTCAATAACCTATGACGATCAGGGACTTCCAGCTTCCGTTACGGATCCGCTTAGTCACCAGACGAGTTACGCTTCAGACTCGCGTGGTCAGCTAATCTCAATCACCGATGCTCGGGGAAAGAAGACCAGCTTCGCCTACGATAGTGCAGGCAATTTGATTACGAATACGGATGCGCTTGGCCATTCCACGCAATTTGTCTATGACGCCCGCGGACGTCTGACGAGCACCACCAATGCGCTCGGTCACCCGACGGCGTTTGCTTACGACTCAGTCGGAAGGATCACTCAAGTGACCCGCGCTGACGGGAGCACGATCGGCTATCAATACGATGGGGCTGGAAGACCGATAACGATAACGGATGCAAAAGGTAACCGCACAAGCTTTACTTATGATCGCGGCTATCGCTTAAGTAGCGAGACTGACGCGCTCTTTCAAACAACGTTTTACGAGTACGACTTGATGTCAAATCTCATTTCTCGCACAGACGCGCTCGGGCGAACGACTAACTTTGAATATGACGATTTCAACCGTGTGTCCAGGACGATTTATCCGGCAGCCAATGCCGGCGACGCTCGCTTGTTTGCCAGCGTGACTTACAACGCGATAGGGAATGTCATCAGCAGAGTCGACACGGCAGGGCGCACAACCAGCTACAATTATGACGACCTCAATCGCCTGATCAGTAGCACCGACGCCGACAATCAGACGACGACTTTTGAATACGATGCGCTCTCACGCATGACTGCACTGGTAGATGCTCGTAGTCAACGATATCGATTTAACTACGATGCTTTGGGAAGGTTAAGGCATGTTCGCCGAGGAACGGCGGTGATGACCTATAACTACGATGCGGTTGGGAATCGGAAACGGCGCACTGACTACAATGGCGCGTTGACCGAGTATACTTACGATGCGCTGAATCGCCTCAAGGCGATTGCTTATCCCGAAGCTATCACGGTCGATTTCACTTACGACAAACTCTCACGCTTGCAAACCGCTACGAACGAGAATGGAACCATTAACTTTGATTACAACAAGATGAATCGCTTAACCCGCTCGACCGATGTCTTTGGCCAGATAGTCGAGCACAACTATGACGATAACGGTAATCGCACGAAACTCAGTTTGAATTCGGTGCTCGCCGGAACGTATAGATATGATCCGCTGAACCGGCTCACGAAGATACTCGACACCGCGGGTGCAGCGTTTACTTTTGACTACGATTCAGTGAACAGGCTGACACAGAAGAAGGCACCTAACGGAGTGAAAACAACTTATCAATACGATGGGTTGGATCGATTGACTCGGCTTCTCGACACCAAAGGCGTTAACACAATCGCGGATCATCAATATCAATATAACTTGGCGAGCCAGGTCACGCAGATCGCTGAACCAACAAATACGAGGAACTTTGGTTATGATGCGGTCGATCGCCTGACGTCGGCTCTCAATACGAATCCGCTTCAGTCAACCGAGAATTATTCCTACGACGCCGTAGGCAACCGCACGTCATCGCATCTGAGTGCAAGTTACAGCTACCAGACGTTCAACCGCTTGACGAACACAAGTACCGCGACCTTTACATACGATTCGAACGGAAACGTATCCGCCAAAACTGACGCGGCTGGCACAACCCAATACAGTTGGGATTTCGAAAACCGTTTGAAACAAGTAACACTACCGAACGGCCGAACAGTGGCGTACAAGTACGATGCTTTGGGCCGGCGCGTCCAACGTACCCCCAGCGTAGGAATTTCCACCAACTTTGTTTACGACGGGCCTGATGTCATCAAGGATCTAAACAGTGACGGCTCGACAGTCGATTACGTGAACGGGCCGGGAATCGACAACAAGCTTCGATTGACGGATTCGCGTCTATCTGGACCAATGTACTTTCTACAAGATCATCTTGGCAGCACGACAGCTTTGACGACTTCGCTCGGCGCAGTCGTGTCGCAGACGAGCTACGACAGCTTCGGCAACCCATCTTCAGGCGCCAGCCTGACACGGTACGGCTACACAGGACGCGAATTCGATTCGGAGGTGGGCCTCTACTACTACCGCGCTCGCTGGTATGATCCAAAGTTGGGGAGATTCATCAGTGAGGATCCGATCGGGCTGGCGGGAGGAATTAATCAGTTTGCGTATGTAGGGAACAATCCGCAGAATGCGAAAGATCCGTCGGGGATGTACGAGATCGATGTGCATTACTATTTGACCTATTACTTGGCAAAGAAGACAGGCTGTTTCAAGGAATGGGAGGCGCATGAGATTGCTAATGAAGATCAGAAGACTGACGAGGATGAGGCCACGCGACCGGGATACGGAGATACTGCGCAGCAGCGCATGCAAAATCGCGTTTTTCACGGATTTACGGCCAACGCAGCCGAAGGCGTCGGTTCACCGCTGCTGTGGCGCGGAGCGATGAATGAAAACTCCGGTCACGTCTGGTTTGGTCGGTATTTACATGAACTACAAGACACGTTTAGTCACGCCGGTTACACTGACGACGTTACCGGTCATTCTCCTCCCAACTTTTCATTACTATCCTGGGCCGGCTGGGGAGATCATAGTAATGATAAGACAGCAACTGATCCGGCAAGGGCTAGGCGTATGGCTTATGCGACTTGGCAGGCTCTCGTTAAATATGCCCAAGCTAAGAACTGCGGCTGTAACGCTAAGTGGGATGATGCGTGGTGGAAGACGATCGATGAGTTTAACAGTGTCACTACGAACGATCCTCGAGGGTCGACGATTGATGCAATTACCTCCAGTTGGGATAATCCTGGAGTGGGAGATCCGGCAGCATTGATCAGAAAGCGTCGTATTCTAGGCCTACGCGATAGGTATTCCGGCGAATGGTAAAGAGCGATCACTCTACTAACTTTGATTGTGTGTTGCACCGAAAAGTCTTTTTTGGTCGCATGGAAATGTCGCATGACCTTAACGCCGGAACCTAAGCACGATTCGTGACAAGAAAGTTTCAGATTAGCGCAAGGCGGTTTCTTCTGTTCTTTTCAATCGCCCTCGTGCTCCAAGTGTTCTTGTTGTTTGGAGGACTTGGTCTGTTATTGCCGGGCAGTGAGAAGGCGTTTCGAGACTTCTTACTGTTCGATGTCTACGCTCCGTTCATCAATTTCGTTGGGGCTGGGGGGCATTCCGGTGAGGCCGCAATGATCTGGCCGCCGTTTATCGGGGCTCTGATTGGTGTCCTGTTTTACTCCGCTCTGTGCGGACTCATCGCGGCTTTTGCTTTCCGCCCGAGGTCAGTCGAACGTCCAAAAGAGAAAACGTAGGGTCAGGCCTGATTTGGCTTCGCGCCGGTCACGAAGGCTAACTCTTTTCTTTCCCCATTCTGAGATCGCAGAATCGAAAGCCTGACCCAGGTTTGATTCCGACGATGTAGTCGATTCGGTTGACCGCTGCTGTCTATACGAATCCGAGACAGCCAAACCAAAAGTTACTTTGCCGAACGGCAGAACAGTGGCGTAGCAGATAGATGCCTTTATTATGGTGGACACTGCTGACCCATACTCATCAACTATTGATGCCTATCTCTCAGAAGTAGACAATCCTGGGACCGGCGACCCTAGTAAAGAAAAGGCGAATTCTCGGACTGGCCGATAGATACTCGAGTGCGTGGTAGGCTTTCAAGGTGTAACGAAGCGAAATGAACCCCAAGAAAGACCGACTCCATCGATTCGACACTCCCACAATAATCAAGGCTCTGTTGATTGGAGTATTTTTGGAGACCGCTGCGTTCCTACCGGCGGTGCTCTCTCCATGGGGCCACGCTGGGCCTGAGTCGCTTTGGGGCTGGATCGGCCTCCTGCTTAATCTCCCAGGACTATGTCTAGCTTGGTTCTTAGCAAAAGCGTCTGGAGTTGAGCAGTTCTCCATCATAACGTATGTGCTTGTAGCCTACTCGAGTCAGTCTCTAGGCTTGGCATATATTGTATTCGTCGGCCTTCGTGTGAAAAGTCGTAGACCAAAAGCGTCGCCTAAATGCTAAAAGAAAATGCGTTTTGAGTGAGGTTGGAAGCGGCTTTTTCAGTTCGTTCCAATGCGGTGGGGCTACGGCTCTTTCTACTGGGCTTTGCGTCAAAATGCTGCTGGCCTGGGTGATCCGACGGCTTGCGTGCCTCAATGGCCCGGTTCAAACTCGCGATCGACCTATGAGGAGTTAACGGGTGAGACTGCGGTAAGTTGGCCTCAGTGTTTTGGTTTGGTTGATTGGTCGTGTCGCCGCTTTCATGGTGGCAGGAGTAGCGTTTTGCTTGTTCAATTTCCAGCATTCGAGTCTACTTTAAGTATGATCTTACCAAACTGCATATAGACAATGCAGACCCATATTCGAGCCAGCATAGGCTTTCTGCTAGGACTTGCATTGGCGGCGATCGCTTTCCTCTTGGCGGGAGCCGGGCATGGCACCTATGTGCCGATGATTGCGAATGTTTCCGTTCTGGCTTTCATCCCCTTGCTTGGCATTTTGATCGCCGTTCTCGGCCCACCTTTCCTTTGGGCCGGGTATTTCATTCTGATTCCCGCAATCGTTTCTCGGGTCAAAAGAACTGTCGCGTTGGCGCTCGTTACAATATTCCATCTTATACCGCCACTCTGGCTTGCATTTAGCGACTCCGCATTTGAGCGCGCGCTTCAATATCAAGGCGGCATTCTGGTCGTCCACGGCCTGGCTTTAACTTTCGCGATTGTTTGTCTCGCGTATGTATCGTCAAGGGTCAACGTCCGATCCTGACTTGCTTGCCGCACAAAAGTCTCTGAAAAAAAGCGGTTGACACGAAGCGCACGATGCCCTAATGTGCGCTCTCCTTTTTTGAACGTTCCCCAACTTGTTTCCGCGACCTCCTCCTGAAGATTTGTTTCTTCCCGAGAGAGCGACTCAACCCCGATCGATTCGCCCGCAAATCGATCCTCATGAAAGGAAGCCCCCATGTTTCATTCGTCGCGCAAATTTCATAGTCTGTTCATTGCGCCAGTGTTAGTGCCGCTGCTATTCCTCTTTGGTTCGAATACCCACAGTGTCACGATAAATGTCGCTGACGCGAACTACAATGTACATGGAAATCTCAGTCGCTCCTTTCCATTCAATCAGCCATTTTTCCTTGTCTCGTGGAGTCAGGTATCGCATGGGACACTCAGCGTCGCCGCCCACTTCAACGGCTACAGCCAGGAATCCTTCAATTACCAGCCGAACTATGGTTATGTCGGAAGCGATAGCTTTACCTACCATGCCTGCGATTCGAATAATAACTGCACTGATGGAACCATCAACCTAAACGTCGTCAACGGTGCTCCGCATGCGGTGGCTGACAGTTACACGGTTCACCGCCGGCTCGATCTAGGCGGAGAATCGCGCCCTGCTGGAAAACGATTCCGATCCTGACGGCGATTCTTTCCACGTCATCTCTGTCTCTCAGGCCTCGCACGGAACCTTCACTTACGATATTCCGCATGGCGCAGCGACGTATATCCCGGAAATTGGATTCACCGGCACTGACAGCGCGACCTATCAGATTTGCGATTACCTGGGACAGTGCGATAGCTCCACAGTGACATTTAACGTAGTGGACCAGCCACCCCATGCGGTTGATGATAGCTATACGGTTCATCGCAGACTTGACCTAGGTGGCGATCGCGCGTTGCTTGAAAACGATTCTGATCCCGAAGGTGATTATTTCCACGTTGTTTACGTTACCCCTGCGTCACATGGAACCTTCACTTATCTCTTTCAATATGGCGCGGTGACCTATATTCCTGACAGCGGATACACGGGCTCGGACAACATTAGTTATCAGGCCTGCGACGATCTTGGGCAGTGTGCGATCGGTACGGTGCATCTTGATGTGGTGAACCAATTGCCGGAACCGCCAGCGAGTGAATTCAGGGCCCGTGTTAATCAGAATCTCTTTGTCGGCGGACCGGATGCCCTGCAAATAAACAATTCCGATCCCGATCACGATTCTGTGAGCGTTACCAATTTCACCCAAACCAGTCATGGGAGTGTGTATTACGCCAATGGTTATGGGTATCTTAGTTATGCTCCCAACCAGAATTTTGTGGGACAGGACTCATTCAACTACACAGTCTGCGATGATATTGGCGGATGCGCGACCTTCACCGCTTTGATCGATGTCGAAGGTGACGATACAGACGACGGTGCTTGCAGTTGTACGGAGTGTGTGGGCAAGCCGGTTAGAGTTACGAATGGAGATGTGTATCTGCAACAGACTGATTACCAACTGCCGGGCATCGGACCGTCTCTCAATGTGGCCCGCTCGTACAACAGCCGTTCGCAGCAAGTTGGATTATTCGGCCGCGGCTGGTCCTCAAACTACGATCAGTCAATTCAAACCTACAGCTCGACATTCGCGGGGTTAAAAGCAGCGGATGGACGTGTCACTTATTTTAGTCGCGGCAATTCCCCGGCAGGCTTATTACCACTGGAAGGGGATTTTCACGGGCAAATCGGGGGCAGCGCCAATCTCACGCTGACTATGAACGACGGCAGCGTTGAGCAGTTTAATTCAGCGGGCAAGTTGCTTTCGTCAATGGATCGCAACGGAAATGCGACCAGCCTTACTTATGATACGAATGGAATCTTGTTGTCGGTGACGGATCCGTTTGGGCGAGTCCTGTCAGTTACGACCAACGCGAATGGGCGAGTCACTTCGCTGAGCGATTCGCTCGGGACCGTCGCGACGTATGCTTATGGTGCCAGCAACGAATTGCTTTCGGTGACCTATGCAGATAACTCGGCCTTTAATTTTGCCTATGACGGCAACCTGCGTTTGACGACTGTGACTGACGCGCTCGGCAACATTGTCGAATCGCACACGTACGACGGCCAGGGACGAGGCATTACCTCTGAGAAACAGGGTGGGGTCGAGCACTATTCGTTAAGTTACGTGAGCGCGAACGAAACCGATGTTACTGACGCCCTCGGTCGGGTCACGAAGTACACCTTTGACGCCAGCAAGGGCCGAACCCTGGTTACTCGCATCGAAGGCTTATGCAGTTGCGGCGGGGGCAACAATTCGCAGGTGCAAACCTTTACCTATGATAATCAGTTGAATGTCACCTCGAACACTGACGCATTGAATCATGTCACCTCTTACACCTACGACGCTGACGGCAATCGATTAACGCAGACTGATCCGACCGGCACAATCACGTATACGTACAACGGCTTTGCCGAAGTATTGACGCGCAAAGATCAGATGGATGGCACAACCACCAACATCTACGACGGAGTCGGTAATCTTCTGACCACTGAAGATGCGCTGCACAATACGACGACTTTCACCTATAACGCGCGCGGCCAGATGCTCACGGCGACCGATGCGCGCGGCAAGGTAACCAACTTCACCTATGATGCGAGCGGTAACCTAACGCAGCGGCGTGACGCAAACAGCATCACCACATTCTTCTTCTATGACGCGCGCAGTCGCATGACGAAGGTTCGCGATGGGTTAAGCCGCTCTACGCTGTTGGCCTATGACGCGTTTGGCCGGATCAACAAGGTCACGCATCCCGATAATTCGTTCATGACGTTCACCTACGACCTGGCCGGACGCCGAACCGTAGTTACGGACGAGCGCAGTAATCCGACGACCTACGCGTACGATGGCGCTTATCGGCTGACGAGTGTGACGGACGCAGCGAACCATGTCACGACCTACGGCTATGATTCAATGTCGAACCGAACGAGCGTGACGAATGCGCTTTCACACACCACGAACTACGATTACGACGCTTTTAATCGGCTGGTGAAGATTACTTATCCGCCGGCAACTACCGGCGCAACTCGCTTGTTTGAGACATTGGGTTACGATGGCGATGGTAATGTCACCTCTCGCACGGATACGGCAAATAGGACAACCAGTTACGCCTATGACAACGTAAATCGTGTGACCAGCACCACCGACGCAGACAACAAACCGACGAGCTTCGCCTACGATCCTTTAAGTCGGGTCACTTCACTCACTGACGCCATTAACCAGCAATACCAGTTCACCTATGATCCTTTAGGGCGTCAGACTCAAATGACTCGCGGCGGCGTGTCGATGAGTTATGTATACGACGAGGTCGGCAATCGCACCCAGCGTACCGATTACAACGGTGTGGTCACGAATTACAGCTACGACAATCTGAATCGTCTAACAACGATTACTTATCCGACGCGAACGGTGACGTATGCCTACGATCCGCTGAACAACCTGACAGGAGCGACCAATGAGAATGGGTCGGTCTACATTGCCTATGACAATCGGTACCGCGTCGCCAGCTTCACTGATCCGTTCTACTACGGCATCAGCTACAACTACGACACAGTTGGCAATCGCACCAAGTTGAAGGTGAATGGGGCGACCCATGCAACTTACACTTATGATGCAGCGAACCGGCTCACAAATATCGCAGATAGCACGAATCTCAACTTTGTTCACACTTACGATGCTGGGAATCGTTTGACCAGCCGTAGTGCGCCGAACGGTGTAACCAGCAGCTACAGCTATGACGATTTGAATCGTCTCACCAGCCTGATGCATACGGCGGGCGCAACGACCTTGAGCGGCAACCTCTACACGTACAACGACGCAAGTAATATTTCGAGTTGGACAACGCAAACAGCACAGCGAGCTTACACGTACGACGCGGTGGATCGTTTGACGGGCGTGAGCAACTTTGAACTGCCGACTGAAAATTACACCTACGACGCGGTGGGGAATCGTACTGCCTCTCACCTGAGCGCAACGTACGGCTATCAAGCTTTCAACAAGCTGACGAGCACCGCGAGTGCGACCTACAATTACGATAACAACGGGAATTTAATCTCGAAGACGGACAACCGGGGCAACTGGGCTTTCGGTTACGATGAAGAGAACCGTTTGACGCAGGTCGTAGTCCCCAACGGCCCGACCGTGAATTGCAAGTATGACGGGTTGGGTCGCCGTATCCAACGCACGACGAGCACTGGCACCAATCAGCGTTATGTCTACGACGGATCGGATGTATTGATCGATCTGAACGCAGACTGGTCAGTAGCTACTACTTACTTCAACGGTCGTGGAATCGACAATCATCTGCGACAAACGAATGCCGGGAGTGGGATATCGTATTTCCTCGCCGATCATCTGGGCTCAACGTCAGCATTAACGGACACCGAAGGAAACGTTGCGGAGCAATTAGCTTATGATTCGTTTGGCAATAGCGCTGGGTTTGTTCGAACCAGATATGATTACACTGGACGTGAACGCGATCCCGATACGGGAATGCTGGACTATCGTGCAAGATTCTATGATCCCCAGACTGGGAGGTTCGCAAGCGAAGATCCAATCGCCAGTTTCGAAGCAAACAACAAATACAATTACGTGAGGAACAACCCGATGATGCTGAAAGATCCCAACGGAACCTTCCCGATTCTCGCCGGTGCTGTTGTTGCGGCGATTGGCGCGGGTGAAATCGCCCTTCACGTTGCTCTCGAACTGCGTGCGGATAGACTTTTTCCCGACGACCCTCATGGACGCAAGAAGCATTGTTATGTCAATTGTATGTCGGTTCGAATACACCTTGGTGATCCGGAAGTCGCCACAGTCGCGAGCGTCGGCCAAGAGATACCGACGCTGATACAGGGGGCAGTTACCGGCACTTTCGGAAAAGAACTTAAGGAGAGCGCAGGCGACGTAGCCGCTGATATTAAGGGTCAGATGGCTGCTTTCACAATTTGGAAATCATGTAAGGAGTTATGTGACCAATGTCAAGGTTTCTAAAGTATGCTGTCGTTGTTGTTATCACTATCATTTTCTTGGGCAGTGTTTGGTATTTGATGCGTCTCCATGAGATGGCTTCCAAACCTAACTGGCCCAAGAGTGTTCATCGACGCCTCAGTGCGGTGGGTATGGTAAATGTATACGATGCGGATTCTGGAACTTCTCTGTTTTGGCACCATACTGATCCGGACGCCGAGCCTATTCGTATCGAAAAACAGGACGAGAATCATTGGATCGTAGTCTTTGAGAAAAGGAAGTAGCGAATTTGGCCTGACTCGCCAGACTGACGCCATCAACCAGCAATACCAATTCACCTATGATGCCTTAGGAAGACAGATTCAAATGACGCGCGGTGGTGTGTCGATGAGTTATGTCTACGACGAGGTCGGCAATCGCACCCAGCGTACTGATTACAACGGTGTGATTTTTTAAGATCGAGATGATATTCGGTGCGCTATTCGTCATCTGGGGCTGTGCTTGCATTGTGCTAAATAAGCCTGGCGGCAGAGCGTATGCAGCCCACCAAAAGGGCTGGGGTCTTGGTGACTCGGCCTATGCCGTTGGTCGCATCATTAGCGTCGTTGGCGGTTCAATGGCCGTGATTGTCGGACTCATCATGATTTTCGCTCGCCGATCTTGATTACCCAAAGACCTAGTGGCGTTACGTAGGTTTCAAAAACAACGACCATCTAAGAATGATGATCAGAGCCTTCAGATTTAGCCTGATTGCTGCATTGACTTCAGCGTCGATTTGTTGCTCCTTCACGAAAGCGTCGAAGCTTGCCGAATCGGGTGTGGCTGAATTTCATAGTCAGTATAATTCGGGCAACTTCCATGAAATCTATGTCCAAGCAGACGAGGGGTTCCAAAAGTCTGGGAAGGAAGCGGATTTTCAGACCTACCTTGAAGCGATGCGAAGAAAACTTGGTACCGTTAAAGAAGCAACGCGAGCCGCGACCAACATTAATACGACGCCAAGTGGGACATTCGTTACGCTTAACTACAACGTAAACTTCAGCGAAGGTAAAGGCAGCGAGCAGTTCGTTTTTCGGATAAGCGGCGACAAGGCGCTGCTTTATAGTTTTAACGTTAATTCACCGCTACTTATCACGAGATAGAGCGGGATCCGGAGAAATCGAACTGAAGGAAAACGGCGTCACGCGTCGTCCGTTAACGTCCGCGCCGGCGCTGCAATTAATAAAGTGTTCCAAGCTTTCGATTTGTCCGCCCTTGGCAAAAATTCCTCCTTAAGCTTTTAACCCATCCCGACTCAGAAAGTTGTTGACGCCTTCGATTTGGGGCACCTATAGTTTTTCTGGTCGCACCTTCGCGCGGCCTGCCCAACCTTCTCACCACTCTCAAAGAAAGGACTTCCCATGAAATCTCGAATTGCTTTTGTGGCGCCTCTGTTACTCCTGCTATTTGCCACTGCAGCTTCGGCGCAGGAAAACCCCAGGGTGATCTGTAAGGACTCATCCATACCGGATGGTTTTGCGTACTTTCTTAACAACCATCTCGGCTCAACTGCTGCGCTAACGGACGCTGCCGGGAATCTTATCGAGCAGCTTGATTACGACTCTTTTGGCAAAAGCAGCGGTAGCTCGCGAACAAGGTATGGGTATACAGGCCGCGAACGCGATCCTGAGACTGAAAGCTGTATTATCGCGCGCGTTGGTACGACGCTCATGCAGGCAGGTTCATTTCTGAAGATCCGATCGGTTTTAGCGGTAGAGACTTAAACTTCTACGGCTACGTCAAGAATCGACCCCTTCTTCTCCGTGATCCGAGCGGACTGGTTCGATGCAATCCGGCCCTTGGTGCTGCCCTGGGCTTTGTTGGTGGCAGTGTCGTTGGGTTTGTGGGAGGGGGCCTCTTGGGTCCCTATGTTGGTGCCGCAGCAGGTACAGTGCTTGGCGGTACTACTGGCTCGCCTGTAGGTCCAGAAGGAACTCTAATCGGCGGAGGCGGTGGAGCTGCAACGGGAGCGGCTATCGGGGCCGCGACGGGCCCATATGTTGGGGGAGTACTTGGCGCAGGAGTGGGCGCCTATATCGGGTACAAGATATGCTCGGGGGGCGACACAGTTTGCGAGAAGGCTCAGCCAAAGACAGCCCCGGGACCGAGCCCAAGTCCAAGTCCGACTCCCTTCGATAACGATCCTTGTTATAAACAGTACTATCTCGAAACCGCATGGTGCGGGTCAACGTTTACAGACGATTACCATTACGAACAATGTATGGAGAACGCCTGGCGCAATCTTTGGAGATGCAAGAACGGTTTGCCTCCTAAACCCTTTTTCCCGATCAAATAGGTGTTATGAACAAATATCGCGAACTACTCGAGCAAGCGTTGCAATTGGCCGCCGCTGGAGATCAGGATGCTGGCCTCAAGAAATTGGACGAAGGTATTCGTTTGGCAACTGAGTCCGGGGAGAATAATTGGGTTGCCCTTTTATCCCGAAATGCAGGATTGTTGTACGAGCAAAAGGGAGCTTTAGAGCTTGCGAAGAGATCGTATGAACTCGCCCTGGCTCACAATAAGTCTGATCCATACCTTTCTTATGCTCTGGCCGATGTGTGTAAAAGACTAGGGCTTGGAACGTTGGCTGAACGTCATTTTAAGTCATCGTTTGAATTGGCCTTGGAGGCAGATGACGACGACCTTGTAAGCAAGCTATCAGAGCTTGGTTATGGGAAAGTACCTCACCCTTCTTGAATTAGTATCTCCGGGAGAGTGGTATCTATAGATCTATTCATAGCTCTCCTACGAACGCTGGTGGTGGATTTGGAGCTGCAAGCGGAAAAGCACAAATCTGGAATCTCGCAGACTTCCAGCGATGTCGATTGAATGTGGGCAACGTAAGCGGAATCGCAGAAACCCAGGACAAAGGAACGAGCACGCATGCGATTTGTGTGATTCGTGACGGGGCGTCGGCATTAGCATTGGGATCGGAGCGGGAATCAACTACTGCAATCCAGACGACACCTGTGACAAGGCTGAAAAGAACCTGAACCGAGTTCCAGCCCTCGCCAACCTAACTGCACTAAATCCAAATCCAAATCCGGGGTCAGGCCTTCGATTCTTCGATTTCCTCGGCGAGCAAGCTTTATCGCATCTCAGACGAAAGTAACTAACCTCAAGGCGTAAGGCTGAGATGCAAAGTTGTTGCGTTGACGCAGGCGTCGACTCGGACTAGCATCCGCGTTCCATGGCCCGGAGGACGCGCGCGGAAATTGAAGGTGGTCTCTATCAGGTCATGACGCGCGGCAACAATCGCCGCCAAATATTCAATGCGCCCGCAGACTATGAGAAGTTTCTATCGCTGCTGGACGCGCAAAAGAGCAAGCTCCCATTCTTTCTTTAGAATCGAAGAATCGAAGGCCTGACCCCGTATTTGTATTTTTGGTTTGATGGATAGAAAAATCGCAATTCAAGTTCAGCAACACGCGTTAAGTGCGGTCAAGTCTTTGTCGGAGGCCCTCGATGCGTGCAAAGACCATTGCTCGGCGGAGGAGTATGAGCGGGTCAAGCGAGGAGTCGGTCTGTCGATGGGCCGTATAGAGACAGAATTATTGGCCATAATCTATGAGGAGTTTCCTCATCTGGATGATCTGAGTTAGTGCCGAACCCAGGTCAGGAATGCCATGCTACTTTTCAAGCAGCGTCTCGATCATCCGCGCCGAGTTGTTGATGAATTCTTTTGTCACCGAGTAATGCTCGGTGTCTTGGTAAGGCACTTCAGTAAAGCCGCCGTCCTCAAGGATCAGGATTTTGGCTTCGGGATAAGCCATGAGTATTGGTGAATGCGTTGCTATTACAAACTGCGAATTATCCAACACAAGATGATGTATTCTTCGAAGCACTGCCAACTGACGCGTCGGTGATAAAGCGGCTTCAGGCTCGTCAAGAATGTAGAATCCATTTCCGCCGAAACGATGTATGAGAAGGGTCATAAACGACTCTCCGTGCGATTGCTCGTGGAGCGAGCGGCCGCCATACGAGGCTGTGACCGGGGGGCTGAAAGCGGGCTCAGCGTCCAATTGCTCTATGTTTGTGGCCAAGTTGAAGAAGCTTTCCGCTCGGAGGAAGAACCCATCTCTTGGGCGTTTATGCGATCTCACTAACTGAATATGTTTATACAAATCAGAGTGAGAAGCCCGGGTAGAGAATTTGAAATTGATCGTGCCACCTTCTGGGTTAAAGCCCCAAGCCACGGCGATTGCCTCTAGTAGTGTAGATTTACCGCTTCCATTCTCGTCGACTATGAAGGTCACATCAGGATGGAAGGCAATAGTGCGGAGGTTTCTAACCGCAGCGAGATTGAAAGGGTAATTGTTTCGAGGCAACTTTTCTCGCTTCAACGAGATTTCGCGGAGGTAGGGTTTGGCGGAGCGCTTCATTTCCTAAATGAAAATATCATTCGGGAAGTTGGCGAACATTCACCGTCGCGGCGCGTCGATGGGGCCGTAGCGGAAACAGTTTCCAGATGGCAGCATAGTCAACTAACTGCTAATGCCAAATTGTTGAGCGAAAAGCAAAGCGGAGAGACCATGAATAATAGCGACAGCATTGGCGGCGATTCCCAGTTTGCGTATCTAGCCGCCGCCCAAAGCGCACTTGCGAAACGCAATTACAGAGACGCCCTTAACCGGTTACATTCGGGCATCAATGATGACCTAGCCTCAGAGCCGCAGGGCGAACTAGGACGATTGCTCAAGAGTTTCAGCACTTTGTTAAGTTATCTGGATTTCCGTTTAGGGGAAGACTTTGGTTCGCAATGGGAGGCCCAACCTAATGAAGCCGCGGAAGCTGATATCAGATGTTCCTTCTGTGGAAAGAAAGAAAAAGAGGTGAGCCGAATAATTGCCGGACCTGGAGTGTTCATTTGTGATGAGTGCGTGCGAATCTGTGCTGACACTCTAACCGGTGCCTAATCGTCTAATAGGTGCATATGGGATATAGATTATGACTCCAACGGAGTTCACCAATATTACTCGCTGTCTAACCCGAAGATTACTGACCCGTCGGTAACCACTGGCGCAACGCCTGTTCGAGACGCTGGCCTCCGATTCTGCATTTCTTCGTTGACCAATGAGAGAAAGCTCTCATCACGTTTTGTAGCGTCAAATGTGTGAGAATCGCAGGCGTGACCCCATCAATTGCTTACCATCAATAAGTTCGGAGAAATCCTTCAAAAGAGTCTTGGTCAGACCGAATCTGGAGATATCCGGGCGGCTCTGGCCGATCTTCAACAGAGGGTCCACTAAGGATGTGAAGCAAAATCCTCTTGCCTTTCGCCTTGTCCGTCTTTGGCAAAAATTCCTCCTTAACTTCTTAACCCGACCAGGTTCAGAAAGTTGTTGACGCGGTTTCTTCACGGCACCTATGGTTTTCTGGTCGCACCTTCGCGGCCTGCCCAACCTTCTCACCACTCTCAAAGAAAGGACTTCCCATGAAATCTCGAATTGCTTTTGTGGCGCCTCTGTTACTCCTGCTATTTGCCACTGCGGCTTCGGCGCAGGAAAACCCCAGGGTGATCTGTAAGGACTCATCCATACCGGATGGTTTTGTCGTGTCTGGCGAAACGGTGTCTGATTCCTGCCGCGGCGGCACGGGCTGGATCATTAAACGAACGCGGCGCCCACAAGGCAGCCTTGATCATTTCGCTCTGGCAGCGTCGAGTTCGTTTTCCGAAGCAGAGCCGAACGAAGTCGTCGCGCTTGGTCAATGCGGCGCGTTTCAACAGGAGATTGGCAGAACCTATAACTTCAATCCGGCCGGCATGTCTGATAGCCAGAGAGAAGTTCAATCCAACAGGCTGGACGCATTCTGGAGTAAGGTCAGACAATCGCGCGCGACTTTGGTTCCATGCCTGCGCAAAGCGCTCAACGAAGAGCGCTCCGATTCATTTTTCAATATTGATGGCAGCATGCTTCTGGTTGACGTCGATCCTTCGCGGGCATCGAAGGCATTACAAGTGCGAAACTTCGTCAAAGCCAACCTGGACGGCACGGACCTGGAGTACTGGGTCAAGACGATGGCCCGTCGCGGCGTGGAAGGCTTTGATACCTCCGGAGCCGGCGCCAAGTGGCTGGCTTATCCGAAAGCAAAATACAACGATTCAGTGCATGGCGGTTTCCCTGTCGGATCGTTCTTCGGCGCCGTGTTCATTTTCGGCAGCATGGATGAAGACCTGGCGACCCCAGTGTTGCTGCGTATCGTTAATCAACTTGATCACCCGCATCGCGACGATGCCTTGGCAATATTGATGAGTCAGGCGACTTCGGCTTCTATGAATGCACTAAAGCAAGTCAATACGGCCGGATTTCCCAAAGGGACGAGCGAATCGATTCGCGAATTGCTCGAAAATCCAAATGTGCTCAAGCCGCGCGCGCAACCGAAACTGACGCGTGAGGAACAGCTCATTGCCTTTCAGGGAATCGTCGACGGCAACTATGGGCCTTTCCGTGAGATGGTTATGAAGGCGCCGGACGGTGAGGCCGACGCTGTGGCCACGCTGCTGCCGGAAGATATTCCGCTCGTGCGGGATGCCCGCCGCGCTTCAATCTCGCGCTGTAATCAGCACGCGGTCAGTGATTACGGTAGTTTCACCAAGATTCTCTGGGCTTTGGTGTGGAAACATGAGAAACAGTCAGCCATGGTTAGATGAACGCCCGACGCTCCTCATGGAAGCATTTGAATCATGGTTTGGAGCCCAAAAGTGTTGCGTCGCCAGAAGCTGACCCGAGCTGCTCGGTTTCAGTCAGTTTCAAGCCTGAAGTTGTGCTGAAACCTGCATGAATCCACCAGCTTTCAAGAAAAACCCTTGACTCGCTTTTCGCGTGGGTGCTACGTTCGCAATAGGGCCAAACACGACAAACCAGAATCGATGGGCCCACCGCAAAGAGAGCGAGCGAAAAAATCCAGGTGTTGACCGGAAGAAAGTTGTTGTTGGCCGACGATTCGGCGGCTATTCGGAAGGTCATTGAATTGACGTTTTCCGACGAGGGCATGGAGGTCATCACCGTTCCGGATGGACGCGCAGCCTTCGAAAAAATGAGCCAGGTTCGGCCCGACCTTGTGCTGGCCGATGTCTACATGCCCGAGGTTGGCGGCTACGAACTTTGCCGCTCCATCAAACAAGATGAACGATTTGCCAAAACCCCGGTGGTCCTTTTAATAAGCTCGTTTGAGCCATTCGACGAAGCTGAAGCGCGCCGCGCCGGCGCCGATGATGTAGTGACCAAACCTTTCCAATCTATCCGTCAGTTAGTTAGCCGCGTAGGCTCGCTGCTGAATAAGACCGACGAGCAATCCGAAATGACTCATCAATATTCGCCGCTGGGAATCACCGAAACCGAGTCGGTTGCGCCTGGTCCCCTTGACGAGCAGGCAAGTGAGACGCAGGTGACAGTCATGGTTGAGGCGCCGATGATGGAACATTTGGAGCCGGCCGAGTCTGTGGGCGTCGCCTGCCCGACGGATCTTGAGCTGCAGACCGCCGACACGATGAAGCTGGAACGAATTGTTGATGAACCGCACGAGGGTGCAGCCGCTATCAGCCTGGAGGACACGATTGAGGTGGAACCGGTCGTGGCAGTAGCGAGCGACGAGCCCATCCCGGTCGAGCCGCAGCCAGAGCCGGAAACAGTCGAAATCAGCTATGGCGATATTAGCGAGCCAGTTCAGGTACAGCCCACATCGCAGATGAAGTTTGATGAAGCAGTACTCGATTTAGAGGATGAGTTCCTGGGCGAACCCCAGATGGTTGGGGACGATGTTTTTCTGGATCTTGATTTCGCGGATGCCGTGCGGACCGAAGCTGTGGAAGAAGGTGCGGCCGCGGAACCTTCCGCGCCGATGGAATTTGCACCACCGGCTCAGTTTGCAGATGCAGCAGTAGAAATTGAACAGACTTTTGCGCCGGTAATTTACGAACCGCCTGCGATCGTCACACCGGAAGAGCCGGCAAGCCTTGAGCTCTCAGTTCAGGAGCCAGTGAACGAGCCGGTCGCCGAACAAGCGACTGCTCCGTTCCGGTCTGAAGGGGCCGAAGGCTTATCGCCCGCCGCTATCGATGCCATCGCGCGACGCCTGGTCGAGCAAATGTCCGACAAAGTGATTCGGGAAATCGCCTGGGAGGTTGTGCCGGAATTATCTGAGTTGCTGATTAAGCGGAAGCTGGACGAGCAGAAATAATTCAAGAACAATCTGAGCACTTAGAGGCGGGCGTTTGTCCCGCCTTTTTGTTTTACTGCTGTGAAGTCAGTATCGGGAGCGGTAGCGACCGGGCCGCGGCGGACTACACAATCGGGCTCAGAAGACATCACCCGGTCGCTACCGCTCCCGGTACTGACTGTGTGCGACGATCCCTCGCGACTGAAAACAAGTGTTCAATATGAAAACAGGCATCCATGATTTACAATCGCTCAAACGTATACAGGCGGACAAGGGCCCGTTTTTAAACATAAGGCACTTTTACGAAGCATGATCGAAATCCCCAAAACTTACGATCCGAAGGAAGCCGAGCGCCATCATTACGCTCGCTGGGAAGAGCGTGGCTATTTCGCTCCCGAAATCAATAAAGACGCAACAGCGCCGGTCTTTACCATTGTTATTCCACCGCCGAATGTAACCGGCTCGCTCCACATGGGCCACGCTTTGCAGCACACGATGATGGATGTGTTGACACGGCACAAGCGGATGCTCGGCTGGCGCACTCTCTGGTTGCCGGGTATGGACCATGCAGGCATTTCGACCCAGTTGATGGTGGTGCGGCAACTGAAAAAGGAAGGTTTGTCGCGGCACGACCTGGGCCGGGAAAAGTTTGTCGAGCGCGTCTGGCAATGGAAACAGGAATACGGCGGCCAGATTCTTAACCAGTTGCGGCGCGAAGGCGCTTCGGTCGATTGGTCGCGCTATCGCTTTACTATGGATGATGACCTGTCCCGCGCCGTGCGTGAAGAATTTGTGCGATTGTATGAGGACGGGCTGATCTACCGGGGGAATCGCATTGTTAACTGGTGCCCGAACGATCAGACGGTGCTTTCCGATCTGGAAGTGCTGCGCGAGCCTCAGAAAGGCAAGCTGTATTACCTTCGTTATCCATTCAAAGACGGTAGTGGAGCAATCACCGTCGCTACGACGCGGCCGGAAACGATGTTAGGCGATACCGCGGTGGCGGTCAGTCCAAACGACGAACGCTACCAGACGGTTGTCGGCAAGACATTGATCCTGCCGATCCTCAATCGCGAGATTCTGATTGTGGCGGATGACTTTGTTGAGTCAGAGTTTGGCACGGGCGCGGTTAAGGTCACGCCCGCTCACGATCCGAATGATTACGAGATGGGGTTGCGCCACAACCTCGAACAGATCCAGGTGATCGATCAGTTCGCGAAGATGACCGAGGCGGCAGGTGCTGATTTCGCCGGCCTCGATCGATACAAAGCGCGCGAACTGGTGATCGAAAAGCTTGAAGCCCTGGGCCTGCTGGAGCAGATCGTCGATTACGAATTCGCAATTTCCAAATGCGAACGATGCAAGACAGTGCTTGAGCCTTTGACCTCTACCCAGTGGTTTTGTCGCATGGATCAATTGCGCGACCTGGCTCTGGCAAAGCTGCGGGAGGATCGAAAGCCAAAGTTCGAGCCCGAAGTCCCTTATGAGAAAGTTTATGAGGATTGGCTCGAGAATCTGCGCGACTGGACAATCTCACGCCAGCTTTGGTGGGGCCATCAGATTCCGGCCTGGTACACAAAGGATGGCGAGCTGTTTGTCGCGCGCACGCATGAAGAAGCTGAGGCGAAGGCCGGTACTAATGAGTTGACTCAGGACGAAGACGTGCTCGACACCTGGTTTTCGTCGGCGCTTTGGCCGTTCTCAACTTTGGGCTGGCCCGATGAAACGCCGGATTTGAAGACTTTTTATCCGACGTCTGTTTTGATTACGGCGCGCGACATAATTTTTCTCTGGGTCTCGCGCATGGTCATGACCGGACTGAAATTCATCGGGAAAGAACCTTTCGACGACGTGTACGTGACCGGAACTATTCTCGACAAGCACGGTCAGCGCATGTCGAAAACGAAGGGCAACGGTGTCGATCCGCTCGAGGTCTTTGACAAGTTCGGTGTTGATGCAACGCGGCTCACGTTGGCTTCGGTGGGATCGACCGATACGCGTTGGAACGAGAAGCAGGTTGAGTCCTACCGCAATTTCGCCAACAAAATCTGGAACGCTGCGCGCTTTTGTTTGATGAATGCGGACGGCGCCGGGACCTCGGCCGATCCGTTCGCCGGCGATCGGGCAACGCTGCCGCTTCATGATCGATGGATCCTGTCGCGGCTCAACAAGATTGCCGCCGAGGTCAACGCCGAGCTCACAGCCTACGATTTTCACGGCGCGGTGCAGACGCTTTATCATTTTTTCTGGGACGACTTCTGCGATTGGTACATTGAATTTACCAAAGCCACGGTTACTGCAGAAGCTGATTCTCCGGAACGAAGCCTCGCCCGCGCGCGCCTGATTTCCGTTTTGGACCAGGCCCTGCGCCTGCTTCATCCGTTTATGCCCTATCTGACCGAGGAACTTTGGCAGAAGTTGCCAATCAGGCACGCGACCCTGCTGCACGATGCTTATCGCGATGTCGAACCCACAATTATGCTGGCGGCTTATCCGCGGGGCGAGGCGAGTTTGATCGATGAAGCCGCCGAGGCCGAGATGAGCGCAGTGATTGATTTGATTTCGCGGGTGCGAAACATCCGCTCTGAGATGAACATAAAACCTGGCGATCGTATCCAGTTGATGATCGCCGCAAAGGCGGACTTGCAGCCGGTCTTTACCGCCAGCGCCGACCAGATTGCGCGTCTGACACGCGCGGCCGAGGTCTCGATTGACGGCAATGCACAGACGCCTAAGGCTTCAGCCAGGGCAGTCTTGTCGGGTGGTGCTCAAGTCGCAGTGCCGCTCGAGGGTTTGGTTGATTTTGCCCAGGAGCGCGCGCGTCTGGAAAAGGAAAAAGAAAAGCTTCAGAAAGAGGCGAGCAAATTGGAGGCACAACTTGCGAATGCTGACTTCGTTGAGCGCGCACCGGCTGAGAAGGTTGCCGGGTTGCGTGACAGAATCGCAGACATTGCGCAACGCACGTCCGTCCTGAATGAAATGTTGGAGGCGCTTTCGTGAACGTTCAGGGTTTGAAGTTCCGACTTCAGGCGGAATCTTACATGCGCGGCAGGTGCCGCCTAAAGGCGGAACTCCTAACTGAGCTGCCGGCAGGAGGTTTCATAATTGAACTGGCTTGACGAAGGCGCGCTCTACTCGAGCATCGGTCTCTTCTTGCGCGAGGACCTCGGTCGTGGCGACATTACTACGCAAAGTGTGCTGATGCGCAATGAGCGCGCGAAGGGACGATTCATCGCGGCCGAGAAAATGGTGGTAGCCGGATTGGAAGCTGCCGAAGAAGTCTTTGTTACGCTCGATCCGCAGCAGCAGCTTGAAGCTTTTGCCGGAGACGGCGAGGAGGTTGAAGCCGGCAAAGTGATTGCCCGCACCAGCGGATTTGCGGATGTTCTGCTGGCGGGCGAACGAGTGGCTTTGAACCTGCTGCAACATCTGTCGGGCATTGCGACCGTCACGCGCCAGTTTGTGCTCGCGGTTGAGGGCACATCGGCGAAGATTGCCGACACCCGGAAGACCACACCCGGTTTGCGCATGCTGGAAAAGTACGCTGTCTTGTTGGGCGGCGGGGTAAATCATCGTTACGGTCTCGACGACGGTGTCTGCATCAAAGCAAACCACGCGGCCATTGCCGGTGGCCTTGGAGCCGCGATAAAGAACGCGCAGGAAAGAATCGGTCACGTGCATCGTATTGCCGCAGAGGTAGCCAGCCGCGGCGAGATCAAAGAGGCGGTCGAAGCCGGCGTCACCGTTGTGGTTTTGAGCGAAGTAAACGCAGATACGCTGAAGGAATCAATTGATTATGCCCGGGAATTGTCTCCGGCAATTACGGTCGAAGTATCCGGAGAGATCAATCTCGAGAATGTTCGGGTCTACGCGGAAGCCGGCGCCGACCTGATTCGCGTCGACGCTTTGACTCAGTCTGTGCGCGCAAAGATGATCAGTTTTCAGATACAGCCCGGTTAGTTGGAAGCGTTAAATACCGGGAGCGCAGGCGCCTCGCCCGCATTCCGTAGGCAATTGAATCTTGAGTGGAATCCTGCGGGTATACCGGGTTGCGCTCAGTGCGGGCGAGGGCGCCCGCGGTCCCAGTAAGTAACGGCCCTGTTCCTAAAAAGGAACCGAACGTTGCAGGCAACGTTCAATGACAAGGAACTCAAACACGGTGGCTATGGCTCGCGTGTTCTTCCACGAAGCATCCCAGTTGGTATGGAGAGCATCCCTCATTTATTGAGGAGGTAGCGAATGTCGGGGAAATCAATTAGCAGGTACGCTTTGGTCGCCTTGGCGCTTTTCTTAGTCGGCGGTCTGCTGATGGTCGACTCAAATGCGCAAAAGCGGAAGCGCAAGCGAAGGTCTTCAGCCCCCAGAATTACGAATCCCGAAATTTACCAACCGACCACGACTGAGAATAGCAATGCAAATAACTCAGGTGACAGTACGCCGACTGAGAGTCCCTCGCCAACGCCTGATCCGGAAGCAATGAAAAAGACGATTCAGACGCTTTCAAATCAGGTTGATAAACTCTCCGACAAGCTCAACCAGATGGAAGAGTCACAGCGGTCAATGGTTGATCTTGAGCGTCTGGGTCGGGCCGAACAACGCTCGTCGCAACTACGCGCTGAGCAGCGCGACGTGCAGGCGAAAATTGGCGAGCTGGAGGTTCGGCTCGAGGACGTTGAGTTTGCGCTCAAACCTGAGAATGTTGAAAGAGCGACGGCAGTCTATGGCACGACCAGACCTGAGGAAATACGCGCGCAACGCAAAAAACAGTTGGAGACTGAACGCGAGAGAGTGCAAAGGCAATTAGAGCAATTGCGCGCCGGCGATGCGCATTTGACTCAGGCCATCGCCACGTCTGACGCCGAAGCGGACCGCTTGCAGAAGAAACTCGATGCCGCAGATCGCAGCGCCATTGAGAACTCGAAGACGAAGGTCCAGTCAGGAGATTCGATACAACCGCAGCCGAGTCCGACGCCGACACCGAATCGGTAGTGGCACAGACTTTGGTCTGTGTTTACTTAAGAGGAATAATCACAGACTGAAGTCTGTGCCACCTCATGGGAACCATTGCTCAAAACGAACTCTACGAGCTGATCGACCGGGCAAACCGCCGGGGCGAGCGAGTTGTGGTAGCTACGGTTGCGCACACACGTGGCTCAACTCCGCAACGTCGCGGAGCGAAAATGCTGTTTTTCCAGAATGGCGAGACCGCGGGTACCGTGGGTGGCGGCTGTGTCGAAGCTGAAGTCTGGGCCGAAGCGCGCCAAACAATGCGCGACGGCAAACCGGCTCTGCATCGTTTCTCTTTGACTGCCGATGAGGCCAGCGAAGAGGGAATGGTTTGTGGCGGCACGATGGACATCTTCATCGACGTTTGGCAATCCGACGCACATGTCTGAATCCCTGGTTGAGAACTACAAAGCGAAACATCAGCATCCGCTGAACCGGCTCTGCCACGCGATCGGCATTCCGCTGATTGTGCTCAGTCTGCCATGGTTCTTCTTCAGCTGGCGCTGGGCGCTGGCGATTTTTGTCGCCGGCTGGATTTTTCAGTTTATCGGCCACTTGATCGAGGGTAACCAACCCGCTTTCTTTCGCAATCCGATTTACCTGCTCGTTGGTCCCTGGTGGTTGGTGCGGCGCGCCGCCCGGGTTTGGAGTCAGAACCGGGAGCGGTAGCGACCGGGTCGGTACGCACGCCTCTGGCGTGCTGGCGTGTAGATTATTCGTTTCCGGGACAGCACGCCGGAGGCGTGCGTACCGAAACGCAAAAGCACTTGTGTTCATTCCATCCACTTAATGACTTCTGATAAGACTGATCCACAGAAACAAATCACTGAGCAAATTCGCCGCATCCTTGACGCCGGTTCACTCGCGGTGCTGGTAACGGTGCTGGAATCGGAAACGCTCGGTGCTGGCGCAAAGATTTTGGTGGGCGCCAGTGACGACGCGACTGGTGACCTGGGCGATGCCGGTTTGAAGACCGCAGCGATCGAGGAAGCCCGCAGGTTCATGCGTACGCGAGACGACGCGAAGTCAATGAGAGTGTCGGAATTTGCGCCTCAACTTGAGAACCTCGCGAATTCACTCGTGATGTTTGAAAGAATCGAAAGTGAACCGCGGCTGGTGGTCGCGGGCGCCGGTCACGTCGGCGCTTCGCTGGCGCGTTTGGCAACGCTGGTTGGATATGACGTCGTGTTAATTGACGACCGCGCTGAGTTCGTAGCGCGCGAATTGTTTCCCGGTAAATCAGAGCAGGCAATTGAATTGATTGTCGCCAAAAGTTGGGGCGATTCGTTGCGCGAAGCCATAGGGAAAGGTCACAGCGTCTCAGTAGCCATTGTCACTCGAGGGCACAAACAGGACGAAGACTGCCTGCGAGCGGCGATCGAGGCGCGGCCGGCTTATATCGGGATGATTGGCAGCAAGCGCCGCACCAACATTGTGTTGGATAAATTGCGTGAAGAGGGTTTCGACACGGAGGGGTTGAAGAAAGTCCGAGCGCCGATTGGGCTCGACATTGGGGCGGTTTCACCGGAAGAGGTAGCTCTGGCGATTCTTGCGGAGATAGTCGCTGAAAGGCGCGGCGGTAAAGGCGGGTCGCTTTCCCTCTGGCGACGATAGACTGAGTGGCCCAGACATCAGCCTGGTAACGTCAAGAGCTTGGGCGCTAAAGACATCCGCAGATTACGCAGATTACACAGATTGAAAAGGCTTAAGACTCACACTTGGCCGGTCAAGAAACTAATCTGCGTAATCTGCGGATGAGTCTTTCAAAGCTCGCGGCGAACCTAATTCCTACTTCTCAAATATTCAGCCGGCAGCGGGTTCTTTTCGTCTTCGCCCTGCCAGAAGATTGTGACGATCCACCAGCGCTTACCGTCGTTCATCAATTGAATGCTGTTGATGCCGCGCGCAAATGGTTTTTCCTCGTCCCTGGCGTGGCGCGATTCGTAGGTGCTGAACAGGTGAGCGATACTCCCAAATCTCTCGGTGCGGCGGGAGATTTCGCGCTCGAAGAAACCGGTCTTTTCCATGAAAGCAGAGTTCCGTTGGGCGTAGTCTTCGGGCGTCAGCGAGCGCGATACAAATTCACCTGTAGGGCGGCGGCCAGTCGGAATCAAACGCGCGCCCGGCGCAAACAACGAGCGGAACCGCTCCCAATTGCGCGGTCCCGGCGGACCTGAAATTACGTCGTACAAAGCAGCGACGATTGAATCCATGGTGACGACATCGGCGGGATTGGCCGCAGGTGCAGGCGCAGCCGTTTGCACCGGCGTTGACGACGGCGCTGGAGTTGGCGTGGGCGCTTGAGCTTTCACTGCGACAGTGAACACCATTGAGATCAAAAGCAACGCGAGCAAACTAAAGATTGAGTTGAAGCCGACCTTAAGAAAGTTCATCGTTTCATCTCCGTGACGATTTCGTTGAGTATTGCGGATTAGAACACGAGACACTGTGACCGGCAAAATGCGACGACACTTCGCGACTGGGTCGAACTGTCTCGGTCGCCTGGTTTTGCAAGTGAGACGCTTGCGTTCCAGTCTTGATGTTCGTGCTCCTGTTTGGTGCGCATGCTGTGCGAATGGTATTAACTTTGTTATGTCGAGCCGATTGAACGTTGAATCCAGGAACAATCGCGGCGTCAGCGAAATGTTCCGCGCCCTGCGTCATCGCAATTTTCGATTGTTCTGGTCGGGCGCGTTTCTCTCCAATACCGGCACCTGGATGCAGGCCGTTGCTCAGGGTTGGCTGGTGCTCTCGATCTCCAATTCGCCGTTCTACCTCGGTCTGGATGGATTCATGGCTACGGCGCCAGGGCTTTTTCTCACACTCGCCGGCGGTGTGTTCGCCGACTTAATGGACCGTCGCAAGCTTTTGATTTACACGCAAGCGGTGTCCGGTGTGGCCGCCATCATCCTGGGAATCCTGGTGCTGACTCATGTGGTGCACGTTTGGATGGTTCTTTGTCTTTCGTTTGTGACGGGCTGTTGCCTGGCGCTGGCAGGTCCATCCTACATGGCGCTGGTATTCGATCTTGTGGGTCGCGAGGATGTCGCCAACGCAGTTGCCTTGAATTCGACTCAGTTTCAACTGGCTCGCGCCATTGGGCCAGTTGCCGCCGGCCTGGGCTTCAAAATATTTGGTCTGGCAGGCTGCTTTATCGCCAATGGAATTTCCTTTGTCTTTGTCGTTATCGCGATGATGATGGTCAAATTCAATCGTCCCGGTGCAGGAGACAGCACCCCGCCGCGTTCAATGAAACAGAAGGGAGTGTTTGTGGGGGATCTGGTGGCCGGGCTTCACTACGTCGCCGGTCGGCCGCGGGTCCTTATGTTATTGATAATCTCGGCAGTGACCAGTCTGTTTGGCGCGCCCTACATCTATATGACGCCGGTTTTTGCCCGAGATATTTTTCATTTAGGCGAAACCGGACTGGCAGTGCTAATGGGGATGGCGGGCGCGGGAGCGTTATTTGGGGCATTATTTCTTGCCTATCTCGGCGATTTCCGGCGAAAAGGATGGTTCGTCCTCTGCGGCGATTTAGCATTTGCCCTGTGTTTAGTTGGCTTTTCGCTGTCGACGCACTTCGGCTTGTCGCTGGTTTTCCTTTTCGCGCTGGGTTTTGCCATCGTTTGTTCTGTGGCCGTCACCAATACGTTGCTGCAAAAGCTGGTGACGGACGAAATGCGCGGCCGGGTCATGAGCATGTTCATGCTTTCCTTCATTGGGGCGATGCCGATAGGCAATTTGATCGCCGGCGCCGCGTCTCATCGTTTTGGAGTTCAAAGAACGCTGGCTGCTGGAGGTCTGATAATCGCAATATTCGCCACGATCGTTTTGCTGCGCAGTCCGCGGCTGCGGGAATTATAGTGCGGAAAAAGCCGCACCACCCACCTTTGGTTAAATCACAGTTCATGTGTAAAACTTCTTCAAAGCCAATGATTAGAAAACCTGGACAACTGATCGCGGTGATGCTCGTCAATTCGTTGGCCCTGGTAATGGTCTGCCGCGCTCAAAACGGTTGGACGAGTAGCCAGGTCAGCTCGGGTGGCCGGGACTTGAATGCGGTTTCCTTTGCGGACTCAAAACGCGGCTGGGTTGCGGGCGATTCCGGCTTTTTGGCTTACACCGAAGACGGTGGTAGCAGCTGGATCGAGCGACCACTGGGTATTGATCGATCCATTAACGATATTTACTTTCCCACCAGGGAAAGGGGTTTTGTGTTGGCCGGCGGCAGCATTTTCGAAAGCTCGGACGGCGGCCACATCTGGCACGAGGCCCATAAGTTTTCTCCGGCCGAGTTTGACGGGGCGACCCCAGAGCTTTATAGCTTGCGCTTCAACGGCAAAAAGCGAGGGTGGGTGGTAGGCTCTGCGAGTCGCGGGGACATCGTGGTTAACAGCATCGTGGCGATAACGCGAGATTCCGGCGAGACCTGGCAGGTGCTGCAAGTACCCACCAAACAGGAGCTAATACACATTGATTTTGTCGATGACCGGCGTGGTTGGATCGTGGGCGCGGGCGGCGCGATCCTGCACACGGATGATGCCGGCGAAACCTGGGTGCGGCAGAATTCAGAAACGAACGCGACCCTTTATCACATCGATTTTCGCAACGAAAAACAGGGATGGGCAGTTGGCGAACGCGGCACCATCCTGCGAACGGAAGATGGTGGGCAAACGTGGCGAAGCATTGTATCGCCAGCCCGTTCAACTCTGCTGAGCGTGCAGTTTGTGAGCGAAGACGATGGTTGGATTGTCGGGCGCGGTGGCACTATTCTTCGCTCCGGCGACCGCGGTAAGACATGGTTAGAGCAGGAAAGCGGCACAAAGCAAAACTTGTACGCCCTGTTCGTGGATAAAAAAATCGGTTGGGCCGTCGGGAGCCGTGGATTGATTTTGAAGTACCAGCGATAGACGGGTTTCATCTGATTGGAGAGAGGGCGATTGCCGCAAAGCTGCGGAGCACGGGGACCAAATAATTTATATGAGTTTGATAGAGCGACTAAAAGAAAAACTTGGATTGGCTACAGCGGATTCAGGACGACATCCGATTCGGATATTTCTGCTCGAAGATGACAGTCGTCGATGCGATTGGTTCGCCAAGCGGTTCAAAGGCGACCATCTGGACATTTCCTGCGAGATCGACGAAGCCAAAGAGCTTTTGCGAACACGGCAGTACGATTCGATCTTTCTGGACCACGATCTACAGCCGGAGCACTATGGTTCAGAGGTGCCCGACGACGAGCGGACTGGTTACGCTATTGCCTCATTTCTCGCAACGCATCCGCAGCTGCAGCGCGCCGCCAACATCACAGTTCATAGCTTCAATGCTGATGGAGCGATGCGCATGGTGGAAGAACTGCGTAACGCTGGAAGGCAGGCCGATTACGTTCCTTTTCACTTCCTGGAAGAGCGATTAAAGCGGCTTTGGCCGAGGTGAGTCTCGTCCAGCAGCAAAGCGAAAGCAAAACGAATCTACTCTTTGCTCCTCGCTCTTTGCTCTTCGCACAATTGGTGGCCAGCAAAAGCACCTGGCGCTCCTCTATTGTCAAAAGAATAAAGGTGATGACTCGTTGTCGAGCGGCAGGCATTCAAGCGAAGTTGGGAAGATTTTTCAAATGTTTTGGCCATTGAGAGTCAGGTAAGTAAGTCGCCAACCTGACAGCCCTGGCGAGACTCCGCGCGCACAAGACAAAACCATGGCAGCGAAAAATGTCGATGTGAGCATATTGACTTTGTAGATGCCGTCTCTCAATGAACATTCTTGATCATTACGATGTCTCTTCGTCTCCCGCCTCGCGAAAGAATGAATTGCCTTCCTGAGGGTGCCCAGTCATAGTGCCAAATTCGATCTTCGTCAAAATTGGTTAGCTTTACCGGTGCCCCTCCGTCGAGGGATTGTCGCCAAATGTTTTGCACTCCATTCGCTTGATCGAGATACGTGACGGCCTTGCTGTCAGGTGTCCAACGGATTACTTGATAGAAAGGCGACGGGAAAGCGAAGGTCTTGAGCGGCTCACCGCCATCGCTGGGCAGAATGGCCAGCTTCCACTTGTCGCCCTCATCACCGCGAAAAGTGCAGGCGATTTTCTTCCCATCAGGCGAGACCAATGGATTCAAAATAATTCCGGCGAAGGTTAGCTGCACGGGCTCACCGCCGGTAGCGGCAATCTTCCAAAGTGTGCCGCGGTTTTTGTCACGGGATACATAAAAAACCCACTGGCCATCGGGCGCGATGTCCGCGAAATTCTCCCCGCCGCCAAACGTAAGCTGATGATTGTTTTGGCCGTCGCTATCGACCAGCCAAACATGATGTCCGCCCTCAAAGGCTACGTAAGCGATAGTCTTACCGTCGCTGGACACGGAAGGATGAATGCCGGCGTTCCTGGTTAGGAGCATGCGGTTGCTACCGTCCAGGTTCATGCTCCACAGTTGCGAAGCAAATGATTCCCCCTGCGTGTAGACAAGTCGACCGGTACTTGTTACGGCGAGCCCGTCGATGCCGCTATGGCCGTCATTGGTCAGTTGCAGCAGGCCATTCGCCTGATCGGTGGACCAAAGGTTGGCAACCTCATAACGTTTGGTGGCGACGAGCATGTTTGGACCGGGCGTCGCCTCTTCATATTCGTTGTCGTCACTTGTAACCTGGGTGATTTGGCCTCCGGGATAGGTCACCTTCCAGATCTGCAATGCCGTGCTGCCGGGCTTTTGTCCCGAGAATAAGATTGTGCGTCCGTCATTCCCCCAGACAATGCCGGCAATTTCTGCCCACATCCACGGCGTAACCTCCGCAGGTAGACCACTATCCAGTCGCACCGCCAGAACCGCACCTTCCGTGTTGTCCTGGCGCGTCGCGCCCACGGCGATCATCTTCCCGTCAGGCGACCACGAAACTCCTGCGCCGACCAGCTTGTCCGGATGTTTTCGCACCAGAAGTTCACGCTCAGCCGATCCATCGACGTTCGCCACAATCAACGAGTCGCGGTGTTGTACCGGGTAGCTGCGCACAAAGGCGATCTCCATGCCATCAGGAGATAGGCCGGGCGGGCTATCGATATTCACCACCAACTTCTCGGAAGGTCCGCCGCGCACGGGCACGCGATAGAGCACGTTGACGGTGCCGCCAGCTTGCTTTGAAACGTAGAAGAGACTCTGATTATTCAAGGCGAATCGCATCCCCCAACAAACTACCAGGTCGGGTGGCAGAATCTCCCAGTCTTCGCCTGACGACAGATCTTTGATTCGCAGGCTTTGCTTTCCCGCCATGGAGGGAACATAGGTGAGCAGCCGGCCATCGGGCGATACGGCGGCGTCCTTCACCCGCCCGTTGGTTGTCAGTTGGACCACCTCCAGCGGCATGGCCGCATGAGCCCCGGTCGGCCGCGACGTTAGACGGGATCTCACCAGTACCAGGGCGGTCACCATTGCCGCCGCGACGAGCAGCCCGGCCGAAAGAAGCAACCACCGTGAGCGACGGGTCGAGGGGCCGCCACGACCAGAGACTTCGGGGCTGATTGAAGAATCGCGGGTTGCGAGGATCTTTGACTTGTTTGGTTCGCCGCGTGTCGATTCGGGGTTTTCCCTGTCAGCGGTCTCAACTGAGTTTTTCGGCAACGGCAAGCTAACGTTCAAAAGGGCTTCAGCTTCGAGTTCTCGATGTAACTGGTGAAGAGAATTGAGGAGATCCGCGATGGTCGCATAACGATCTTTTCGATCCTTCACTAATGCCTGACTAATCAACTGTGTGGCACTGCTCGGAAAACCGCGGAAGCCCTTGCTCAATAACGACGGCTCACTCTTTAAGATTTCGGCAATGACATCGCTATTAGTGGCGCCGTGGAAAGGTGGCTTGCCGGCGAGCATCTCGTAGAAAACTACTCCCAGGCTCCAGATGTCGGTGCGAGCATCGACGTGCTGGCCGCGGGCCTGTTCAGGTGACATATAGGTTGCGGTTCCCAGCAGCAAACCGGGCTCAGTGTGAAACGCGTGAGTGATCTGGGTTTTGAATTGCGTTTCGTCAGTGCTGGCGGCGGCGGGTTCGCTGAGTTTCGCCAGACCGAAGTCGACTACCTTCACCAGGCCGTCGCGCCTGATCATGATGTTCTCAGGCTTGATGTCCCGGTGAATTATGCCTTGCGCGTGGGCCGCCGCGATTCCCGCCGCCACCTGCATGGTAAGTTCGACAGCTTCACCGACGGTCAAGTCAGATTGCTCCAATCGAGCGCGCAGCGTCGGACCGTCAACGATTTCCATGGCGATAAAAAGCCTGCCTTCGGCTTCGCCGATTTCGTAGACGGACGCGACGTTCGGATGTGAGATCGCTGAAGCGGCGCGAGCTTCATGCTTGAATCTGCGGGCTCGCTCTTCGTTTTCGACAATCAGCCGGGGCAGCAGTTTGAGTGCGACCTTGCGGCCCAGACGTTCATCGTGCGCGAGGTAGACTTCGCCCATGCCTCCCTGGCCCAAGCGCCGCACCAGGGTGTACGAGCCGAGAGTTCGTCCCACGAGCGACTCAGAATCACGGCTCAGCAAGTCAGCGCCCAGCGTGAAGTTCGTCTCGCTCAGAAAACGATCGGCGTGGCTCACTTCGCTTAGCAGCGAATCCAATTCCGCTCGCAAATCCTGGTCATCGCCACAAGCGGTAATAAGGAACGGCTCGCGCTCCGCGAGCGGCACGGCGAGCGCCTGATTGAAAAAAGCTTCGATTTGTTGCCAGCGGTCGATGTCCATTGAGAGGCGAGCGTTACATAACTCCCGATCCTTACGCGCTGATTCACGAAAAAGTATATAAACCCGGAGTGAGGAAAGTCTTATTTCGATCGTTCGTCGGTCACTAACTCAGCTTCACCGCGCATTTCACGCTGCAGCCACGCCCGGGCTAACCGCCAGTGAAGCATGACGGTAATCGGAGCGATTCCCAAAGCCTCGGCAACTTCATCGACCGTCAATCCACCGAAGAATCGCATTTCGACAATTTTAGCCTTTCGCGGATCAAACTCGGCCAGGCGGGTCAGAGCATCGTCGAGGGCGACCAGCTCCGCAGATTTCTCCGGCGCCATCACCGCCACGTCGTCCAGGTTGAGCGGAATAGCATCGCCACCGCGTTTCACACGCCGTTGTGATCGCGCGTGATCGAGCAGAATGCGGCGCATTAGTTGGGAAGCCAAAGCAAAGAAGTGAGAGCGGTTTTGCCACCGGACCTGCCTTTGATCTACGAGTTTTAAATAAGCCTCGTTAACCAGCGCGCTGGTTTGCAGAGTGTGGCCTGGTCGCTCGCGGCGCATGTAATTCGCAGCAATGCGGCGCAGCTCGCTCTCAACCATGGGCATGAGTTTCTCCATGGCTTCGGGCGAACCGTTGTTCCAGTCGATTAGAAGTTCTGTGATCTGCTGGGGCAAGGGGATTAAAAACTCTGCTGAATAATAGTCAATCGCCGGGGCGATATCTTACTCAATTTTTTGTCTCAGCACACCTCCCCAGGAGTCTCGGGCGATGACAACCCTCGACAGCCACCTTCCCCGGTATAGGTTTCATTCCCTTTTGTCGCGTATTCAAGTGAGGCCTATCAAAGTGAATCGGGCCCTGATGGTAGAGGTCATGTTTGAACGCTGGGCGGATTAACCGAAATCTGCGGCAGGTCTGGCAGTCTCAATTCCCCTTGGAGGTTATCGATGTTCCACCCCTTGATCCGTAACCAGCGCAGCCTGGTTCTCATGGTTCTTTTAATGGCCCTCCTGATCGCCGCAGGCCTGGGATTGCGAGTGACTCAGGCAGATTCAGGGCCTCCCGCCCAGCGGTATGCATTGCGCTTTGCACCACGCCTTACGGCCAGCTCTCCAGCGAGCGGAACATTGGCCTTTAGCAACCAGGCGACGATGCAAGCCTGGATCTGTCTGGAGGCAGCGTCACCGAACGGTCACGTTTTCAGTAACAATACGAGCTACGGCTTCAGGGTTGATGGTTCCGGGCGGATTGCGTTTTTTGACGGTGGGACGGTGGCGACCGCTCCCGCGGCTTTAACATTACGGAGTTGGACACACGTTGCCGCAACCTTTAACGCCGGCGCGATTCTCCTCTACGTTAATGGTCAACAGGTGGCCAGCGCGTCAGCGGGGGCCTCTCTGCCGGCAAATAATCAGCTGATATTTAGCGGAACTACTCCAGAGAATGGCGGTTATTCCAGCGGTGGTTTTTCAGGGGCACTGGCACAGGTAAGCCTCTGGAATCGCGCTCTGAACCAAAGCGAGATTCAAACTTTCGCCAGCCAGTACCTGCTGGGGAACGAGACTGGTCTTGCCGCTTACTATCCTTTTGATCGGATTGAGATTTTTAAGGCTCGCGACGCGGGTCCGAGTAATCTCGCGCTCCAGTTCGGCACGAGGCAGTACGGTTCGGACGACGCAGAACCGAAGTTCGCAGACTTTGATTCGGTAACGAATGGACCTTACTTCCAAAACGAAATCATCGCCAATCCCGGGTTTGCGTTGCGCGGCAACGAAGGGCGCCTGATCGACGTGAACAGCGACGGTAAGCCAGACCTCATCGCAAATCGATTCGACAGTGACAGCCTCGTATCGATGTTTGCGATGAGCAATAACGGAACCGGCGGCTTCACAAACGCCACGACGAGCATCCTGGGGAATTCGCCGCCACAAACCGAACACGAACGGGACTACGCCGTCGCTGACTTTAATGGCGACGGTCGCCCTGATCTGTTTCTGGCTGATCACGGCCCGGAATCAGGCCCGCTTGCCTTCGCCGGCGGATTTAGCAGGCTCCTGATCAATCACGGCGATGGCACAGTGGTTGACGAAACTGCCGCGCGCATGCCCGTGCGTCGCATGTTCACGCATCACGCTGATGCCGCTGACATCGATGGAGATGGTGACATTGACATTTTCCTCTGCAACCTCGGCAATCAAGCCGACAATAAGAATCCGGAGTTTCTGATCAACGACGGCACGGGTCATTTCACCGAAAACAGCGCGCGTTTGCCGCAATCCTTGCTGAACAACGGCGTCTACGCGTCAGGCCGCTTTGGAGACATCGACAACGACGGTGACCGGGACATCGTGCTCGGAGCGGCGAGTTATTCCGGCTATAACCGCGACGCTCTCCTATTAAACGATGGGAATGGCAACTTTAGCTTTGCGCCTGCGGCGGCGATGCCGAGCTACTCGAATGGAATGAATGGCACAACCGATTCAGCGATTGCTGATTTCGACGGTGATGGGAAGCTCGATGCTGTGATGGCCAACAACCGCGACGATTGGGAGTCGCGCGTGCAATTGCTTTTGAATAATGGAGACAATACCTTCCGCGATGCTACTGCGCGAATCGAACAATCATGGCCAGCGAGTGAGAGTGCCGGTGGCGGACGTTTCTGGATTATTTGGATCAAGGTTGTGGACTTTAATAAGGATGGTAAGCCGGACTTCATGACCACGATGGGCACATTCCTATCGCGCTATTTCATGAATCTCGGTAATGGTCAATTTGTCGAAGAGACAGGAATTCTACCAGCTGAAATGCCTGGGAATGGTGGCTCAGATTTATTTGGCGACGTTGACGGCGATGGCGACACTGACGTCTTTAAGATGGACTACAACCAATTCGGTTTCGCGGTCGAGCGCAATCTTAAACCTTACACACCAAACGCCGGCTGCACGTTTTCGCTGGCGCCGTCCGGCCCACAGAGTTTCACTGCGGCGGGTGGCAACGGTTCGTTCGGCATCGTTGCTTCGGGCAACGGATGTCAATCGCTGGCGTCGACTGACGCGAGCTGGATTTCCTTTACCGGTGAACGCGGCGGATCGGGATCAAGAACGATCAATTTTACAGTGGCGTCAAACAGCGGCGCGGCCCGCAGCAGCACAATTCTGGCCGGCGGCCAGACAATCACGGTAAACCAGGATGCTTCGTCCTGCACGTTTTCACTCTCGCCTGCCAGCCAGACCTTCGCTGGCTCTGGCGGAACCAACAGCGTAAACGTGACGACCCAGGGTGGCTGTAACTGGACCGCGGTTAGCAACGATTCGTGGATTACGGTCAACTCAGGCGCGAACGGTTCGGGCAATGGCAGCGTCGGCTACACCGTGGCCAGCAACCCGGGAGCTTTGCGCACCGGGACCGTGACCATTGGCAGTCAAACCTTCACCGTGACGCAGGCGGCCTCAGGAAGTGGAGGTTATTTCAATCTCGAGCCTTTCTCAGTTCCCGCTAATGTGGCCAGCGGGCGGTTCATAGATTTCGATAACGACGGCGATCTCGATCTGGTGCTGGTGCAGGTGGGTCCCGGTTTCTCACCCCGGGCGGTCCTCGCCTACCGAAACGATGGTCAGGGTCATTTCAACGATGTGACGAATACCGAGATCACCAGCAGCGTTACGACTGAGGATCCAGGTGAAGCGCGACTGTTCACCGCTGATTTCACCGGCGACGGCCGGACGGACATATTTATTCCTGATGGCGGCCCGGATACCTCGCCCTGGCCCGGCGGGCAGAGCCGCCTGCTCGTGCAGTCGGCTGACGGTCACCTGGTCGATGAGACAGCCACAAGACTCCCGCAAATCAAGAGTTTCGTGCATTCCGCGAGTATTGGAGACATCGACGGTGATGGCGACATCGATATCTTCATGGGGAACATCGGCAACAACCTGGGAAACGGCCTGCCGTCAGTGGGCCCGCGGTTTTATATTAACGATGGCGCAGGACATTTCACCTCGCGCAATAACAATTTGCCGTCCTGGGTCGCCTCAGTTGATTATCCCAATCCACAATTTGGTGGCACCCTCTTGATCGACGCGGACAACGATGGCGATCTGGATCTGGTTCTGGGGCCAAACCGATCGAGTACTTCGTTCGACACCTCACGCGATCTTTTGTTGCTTAACAACGGCAGCGGAGATTTTCAGACACGGGCGCCCGCTACGGCGCTTCCCCTGCGGGCGAATGGAGCTGACGGCATATCGATCCAGATGACCTCGGCTGACTTCAACAACGACAACCTGCCCGACATGCTGTACACGAGTCAGAGCGGTACCAGCGATGCCGCCAACAAATTAATCTTACTTCTGAGTAACGGCAACGGAACCTTTCGCGACGCTTCGGACCGTATTCCGCAGGGTAGCGGCCGTTGTTATCACTCTGAGTCAGTAGACATTAATAACGACAACCAAATGGACTTCGTTTGCCGGAGCAGTCCGGGCCAGGTTCCCAGGCTCTTCGTCAATATGGGCCAGGCGCAGTTTATTGAACAGACTTCCGCGATCGGCAACGGGATTCCGTATGGCCGTATCTATGGTGGCGATCTTGATGGCGATGGCGACAAGGACTTGCTGATGATTGGCGGTAACCAATCAGCGGTTGCGCGTAATCTTCAGCCGATCGTAATCAATCAAGGATGCAGTTTATCTTTGTCTTCGCCGTCCCAATCTTTCGGCACTGGGGGCGGGCCGGGATCTGTCAATCTAACCGCAGGGGCGGGTTGCAACTGGATGGCTTCGAGCGATGCCGACTGGATTCACATAACCTCCAATCCCGGGACCGGCACCGGAAATACAACGGTGAATGTTTCTGTTGATGGTAACAACGGGGCGGCTCGCAACAGCAAGATCATCATCGGCGGGCAGAACTTTGCGATCTCGCAGGCGGGATTTTCGACCTTCACCATTTCCGGGCAAATCTCTACGGCCAATGGTCCATTGAACGGGATCGATGTTTATCTCAGCGTTAACAATGTAAGCACGCGACTTTCAACCACGGGGCCAGACGGGCGTTATCAATTCACGCAATTGCCCGCGGGAAGTTACGCCATCACACCCACCGCCAGTAACTATCTGTTCGGCCCCGATAAACAGACCGTGACGCTGACGAATGCAGATCAAACGGCAGTTGATTTTCAAGCAACCTCACCTACGTTAGGATCACCGCCAGCGCAGAATTACGTCCTCGACTTCCAGCCTTCTGCCGGAAACGATCAGCGCGCAGCCATTGCTCCGCAGTCAGCTTTGCTCAATCTCGGCGCGGAATTCTCGATGGAGGTTTGGATCTATCGTGAAGGCGCAGCGCCGTTTGCCGACATCATGGGCAAGACCCACACCGACCCCGGCAGCGATCCTTTCCGCAGCTATTCACTTACATTTGACGATACAGGTACGAAGATCGCCTTTGTCCAGACGACTGGACAGCCTGGCTCGTTTCGTGCGGCCGGCTCTCAGACAGCCCTCCCCCTGAACACCTGGACGCATGTCGCGGGGACTCTGAAGAACGGGACTATTCGTCTGTATATCAACGGCGTCGAAGTCGCCAGTACTGCCAGCGTGGGCCTTCCGACTAATACCACGACTCCGTTTTCGCTGGGCTCAGGAATTCGGAATGGACAGGTGTACGGCAGCAGTTTTCCATCGCGCTTGCGCCAGGCCCGTGTCTGGTCGCGTGCCCTGACTCCCTTCGATCTGTTTTACAACTCTTCCAGAGTTCTCAGTGGAAATGAGCAGGGTCTGATCGCCTATTGGAAGCTGGATGAAGGCTTAGGTCAGGTCGCACATGACGCGACCGCGAATCATCTGGACCTGCAGTTAGGTGTCACTCCGAGCATCGACGTAAACGACCCGCAATGGGCAGACCTGCTCGGGTGCACTCTCAGTCTGTCGTCATCCAGTCAGAACTTTGCATCGGCCGGCGGCAGTGGAACCGTCAACATCACTACGCAGAATGGATGTAATTGGTCGGCTGTAAGCAACTCATCTTTCGTAACTATTACCTCGGGCGCGAGCGGCACTGGCTCGGGCAGCTTCGGATATTCAGTCGGCGCGAACTCGGGCCCATCGCGGCAAGGGACGATTACCGCCGCAGGGCAGACATTCACCGTCACGCAAGACGCTGCGCCAAATCCCACGCCGACGCCGACGCCGACGCCGACGCCGACGCCAACGCCAACGCCGACGCCGACGCCGACGCCGACGCCGACGCCAACGCCAACTCCGTTGACAATTCAGTTCAGCGCCAATGCTTACAGTGTGGGAGAAGGCGCGGGCCACGTCGATGTCCAGGTTACCAGGCTCGGTAGTTCGAGCGGCGCCGCGAGCGTGAGTCTCGTCACCGGCGATCAAGCCGGCGTGTTGCCCTGCAATAACTCCACCGGCGCGGCGTCGTCACGATGCGACTACGAACGTCGTGGCGCAACTGTAGATTTTGCTTCTGGTGAAATTTCGAAAACAATTTCGGTTCTGATTATTGACGATGCATACGTTGAAGGCCCCGAAACCTTGACGGTTACTCTGGCTGACCCCTCGGGAGCAGGGCTTGGTACGCCCTCAACGGCGACCGTGACGATTGTCGATAACGATTCGACTGCCACCGGAAACCCTCTTAACGACCCGAGCCAGAGGTTCTTCGTGGGACAGAACTATCTTGATTTTCTGAATCGTCAGCCCGACCAGGGAGGTTGGGATTTTTGGACGAACAGCATTACCAACTGTGGCAGCGATCTGCAATGCATCGAGGTTCATCGCATCAATGCGTCCGCCGCTTTCTTCCTTTCAATCGAATTCCAGGGAACGGGCTATTTGGTCGAGCGGGTTTACAAGACGGCGTACGGTGACGCGATTGGCACTTCAGTTTTTGGTGGCTCGCACAGCTTGCCGGTGCCTATCGTCAGGCTCAACGAGTTTTTGGCAGATACGCAGGAAATCGGTAATGGAGTAGTGGTACTGCAGGGCAACTGGGAGCAGCAACTCGAGGACAATAAGAATGCGTTTTCGGCTGAGTTCGTCCAGCGCCCGCGGTTCGCGAGTGCTTTCCCCACAACTTTGACGCCGGTGGAATTCGTCGACAAACTCTTCAGCAATGCAGGTTTTTCTCCTTCCTCAGCCGATCGCAATGCGGCCATTAACGAGTTTGGCGGCGCGGGAAATACCACGAGTGCCTCCGCCCGAGGCCGTGCGTTGCGGCGTGTGGCTGAGAATCCAGCCTTGTCGCAAAACGAATTCAATCGCGCGTTTGTGCTGATGCAGTACTTCGGGTACTTGCGTCGAAACCCAAATGATCCGCAGGACTCGGACTATACGGGTTATGACTTCTGGCTGTCGAAGCTCAATCAGTTCGGCGGCAACTACATCAACGCCGAGATGGTTAAGGCCTTTCTTTCCTCGATCGAATACCGTCAAAGATTTGGGCCGTGATGTCCTGCAGTGGCAAGCCAGCCGCAGATCAACCGGCGGGGCATTTATAGCTTTCAGGCCAATTCATCGCGTAAGCAATTGAGGCTTATCAGGGATGAATCGTACCGCAGAACGGCCAGAGGATGTGTTACATCAATCGTCTCGAAACCAAAAGTCCGTCGTTGGCTCTCTACCCGACTATGTGCGACGGCTGCGGCATGAAAGGAATCTCTCGCTGGCCGTGGTAAGCGCTCGCGCGCGCGGAAGGATCGGAAAAACTCACATCAATCGCATTGAGAACGGCCTCGTCAGAAGTGTTTCGCTGATAAAGCTTAGGGCTCTGGCCCTGGGTCTGGGCGTCCCTGACGACGAGATCATCGCGGTCGCGCAGGGCAAGTTTCCCGATACGGAAGCGCAGGCCGACGAAGCCAGGCTTTTGATTTATTTCCGGCATCTGTCGCACGAAAGGCAATTGGACGTGCTGGAGATGTTACGGGCGCTGGCAAACCGATCTTAATAAGCCGCTCGATTCTCCCGGCGCGGTTTTTTCAGATCTCAGATATAGGTTTGCGCTGTTTATGGCGCGTATAGAAGTGAACCCTTTAGCCCCGAGTCTCAGCTCTCTGGAGGTAAATGATGCCCCGTTACTCGAATTCTCACGCGCCTGGTTCTGTGTTTTCGCGAAAATCCGATCCGTTTTTCGGGCGATTTGCGAAATTGTTTGTCGTCGTCGCCTGTTTAGCCGGTGTGGTGCTGGTCGCCAGTATTGTTCTGGTGATGCGAGAGAAAAATCTTCGCGGCGGAATTGACTCTAAAGCCGGCGGCAGCGGACTTGAAGCGCGGACAAGAGAAGCCTACGGAACGCTTCCATTGAGTTTTGAGGCTAACCGAGGACAGACAGACCCTCAGGTTAAATTCGTGGCTCGCGGTTCAGGGTACAGTTTGTTCCTCACTCCAAGCGAGGCGGTGCTGGCGCTGAGCACCGCCTCATTACCTGCCCCCGATCGCGACGGTGACGTCGCGAAGACAAAGTCTTCAGCACAGACATCGGTTACGCGCTCAGTCTTGAGAATGGTCATTGAAAACGCCAACTCAGCAGCAAAAATTTCGGGAGAGAACGAGCTGAGCGGTAAGAGCAATTATTTTATCGGCAACGACAGCCGCAAATGGGTCAAAGGTGTCCCCAGCGTCGCCAGAGTCCGCTACGAGGCAATCTATCCAGGAATTGATCTGACTTATTACGGAAATCAAAGACAGCTGGAATACGACTTTATCGTTAAGCCGGGCAGCGATCCGAAACAGATTGCTTTGGGCATTGAAGGCGCTGACGAAATCAAGCTTGATGATGCAGGTGAGTTGGTGCTGACCGTCAATGGGCGCGAAGTGCGTCAACACAAGCCCGTTGCTTATCAGGAAGTTGATGGGCAGAGACGCGAGATTAGCAGTCGCTACATTCTCCGTAGTCGCAACCAGGTACAATTTGAACTGGGTGAATATGACGCAGCAAAGCCGCTCGTAATCGATCCGGTCCTGGTTTACCAAACATACTTCGGCGGTACCGGGAGCGAGAGCGCGACGGCAATTACCGTCAACAGTGCCGGCGAAGCTTTCATCACCGGCACCGCGCCTTCCCTGGGATTTCCCGGATCGCCCATTCCGGGTGCTAACGGATCAGGCGGCAATGTGTTTGTCTTAAAACTAAATGCGGCGGGAACGGCCGTCGTGTATTCAAGCTACTTCGGTGGAGATGCGGTGGACAGCGGTAGCAGCATTGCCGTTGACGCGAGCGGCAACGTGTATGTCGCCGGCCAAACTCAGTCCTTCAACTTTCCCACCGCCGGGCCGACTTTTCAGAACAGCAAACGCGGCGGAGCGCAAATGCTCAAGACAACCGACGCTGGCGCGAACTACGCAGCGCCAACCCTGGCGGGATTGTCGACGGCAAACGTGAGTGGCGTGGCAATTCATCCGACTGATCCCAACACGGTTGTAGTCACTTCGTTTCGGGGCGAGGGAATTTACAAGACCACTGATGGCGGGGCGAACTGGGTTTCGATTCGCGGGACTATTCCCGACACTTTCAATAACGCGGTCGCCATTGACCTCAGCAATCCTGCAAAAATGTACGTAGCCGCCTGCGAACCGGGCGGCATTTATCGTAGCAGTGATGGGGGCGCCACGTGGTCGGCGACCTCTGTTCTGGGTCAGTGTATGAATGCGGTCGTCGTTGATCCGTCAGGCGTAGTCTATGCCGGCGGCTTTGATGGCCAGGGGCTTCATAAGAGTACCGACGGAGGGCAGACGTGGTCCAGTTATTCCGTCGGAGGGTCCTTTTCAGTTGGGGTGCTGGCGGTCGACCCGAATAATCCAAGCATTCTGTATGCAGAAGCGGATGCGGGTGTCTATAAAAGCCTGGACGGGGGCGTTACCTGGAATGTCACAGGGCTTTCGACAGGCGATGCCTTCGATGATTCACTCGCCGTCGATCCCAATAACTCGCAAATTGTCTATGCCGTTAACAGCGGCCAGTTAAAGATGACTACGAATGGTGGCGCGTCGTGGAACACCATCACGAATCTCGGTATCTCTGTGAACGGCGCGCCGACTGCCGTGATGATCGCGCCGACCAACCCGTCCACAGTCTTCGTTGGTTCGACAACTGACGGGGTGCTGAAGAGCACCGATAGCGGCGTGAACTGGAGTCACATAAGCGGCTCTACTGACGATGTGTCAGCGATGGCCTTTGCGCCATCCAATAACGCAATCGCCTACGTTGGTCTCTTGTCCGGCGCGGATGCTTTCGTCACCAAGCTCGACCCGAGCGGCTCATCGATTCTCTATTCAACTTATCTGGGGGGCGGGCTGGCTGGGGGAAATGGGACCAAGGACGATAACGCGTTCTCGGTGGTCGTTGACGCGAGCGGCAATGCATACGTTGCCGGCAGCACGACCTCGAGTGATTTTCCGACGCAGAACCCGTTGCAGTCATTCGGCGGGACAGTAGACGCATTCTTTTCCAAGCTTGATGCTACTGGTTCGAATCTTACCTATTCAACCACGTTCGGCGGTCCATTGGTCGATACGGCGCGCGGCATTGCCCTGAGTCCGGGCGGCAGTGTGTTTATCACCGGTCGTACCGATGGTGGAATCACGACTGTAAATGCCGCACAGGGAGCCGCGGGTGGGGGCCAGGATGCTTTCGTGGCGCGCCTGAATCCGAGCGGAAACAATTACAGCATTGCCTATTCAACCTATCTCGGCGGTGTGAGCACGGATCTGGCGAATGGAATTGCGATTGACGCGAGTGAAAACGCTTATGTCGTGGGACAGAGCGCCTCAGCGGGTTTGGGCACACCTGGCGCGGCCCAGCAGAATAAGGGCAGCGTGACTGATGCCTTTGTGGCTAAGTTCAATCAGAACGGCGCCAAAACTTACTTCACTTACATCGGCGGCAACGGAGGTTCCGGACAAGCGGCCCTGGACGCGGCAACCAGTGTTGCGGTTGATGCAAGTGGCGCAGCATATGTCGCTGGATACACACGCTCTTCGGTTTTTCCCACGACAAATTCTCTGAAGACATTCAACGCGACGACATGCGGTACGCTGCCTTGTTTCGATCCATTTGTGACGAAGATAAATCCGGCGGGTTCGGCGCGTGTTTTCTCGACCCTGCTCGGAGGCGACGGGGACGATCAAGGCTTTGGCGTGGCGCTCGATTCAAGTGGCGCCGTTTATCTGACCGGCTCAACCAGCTCAACTGAAGTTCGGCCCGGCGCGCTGCAACCGAATAACGGCGGCGGGACTGATGCTTTCATTACCAAGCTGGGAATGACGAGCGATCTTTCGGTCACTCTTACTGATAGTCCCGACCCGGTCAGCGTCAATAACACCCTCACTTACACCGCGACGGTCACGAACAGCGGCGAAGGAAATTTGAGCGGGGTCACGCTAACCGATAGTCTGCCGGTCAACACGACGTTTGTTTCGGCGACGCCCTCACAGGGAAGTTGCAGCGGTACTACCAGCCTCAATTGCAGCCTTGGCACTATCAATGCAGGTCAGAACGCGACCATCTCCATTCAAGTGACGCCCACCAAAGAGGGAACACTCAGCAACACAGTCAGCGCGAGCTGCAACGAATCAGAAACCAACAGCGCCAACAACAGCGCGAGCCAAAGCACCAGAGTGACCGTGGGAACGGTCTATACCGTCAACTCAAATCTCGACACCGATGACGGCGCGTGCACCGCGACGGGCACGGGCAACGGCTGCACTTTGCGCGAAGCGATTAACGCGGCCAACAACAATGCCGGCAAAGACACAATTCTTTTCAGCATCACGACCGGTGCGCAAACAATTACGTTGACCTCATCACTGCCGGCTCTTAACGCGGCGGTATTCATGGATGCAAGTTCGCAGCCCGGCTTCGCGGGTCAACCGATCATTGAAATCAACGGAACCACTGGCGGCAGCTGCCTTATGATTCCTTCATCCTCAAGCGGCAGCACCGTACGAGGTTTCATACTAAACCGCTGTGCCGGCCATGGGATTTCGATCGACGGAAACAGTAACAGCGTTCAGGGAAACTACATCGGCACGAATGCGAGCGGTACGGCCGCGGCCCCCGTCACCTTCAGCGGTATCTTCATAAATGGCAACAATAATCAGATCGGCGGGACCACACCCGCGGATCGTAACGTCATATCCGGCAACGGTCATCAAGGGATTGCCATAACCGGTTCGAACAATACTGTTCAAGGTAATTATGTTGGCACGAACGCGGCGGGCACGGCGGCGCTCGGTGGCGGCGCAATGTTTATCTTCCAGGCCGCCTCAAACAACATAATCGGTGGCACCGCGGGAACAACTCCCGGCGGATCTTGCACCGGCGCCTGCAATCTTGTTTCCGGCAATGCCGGCTCAATTTCAATCAACACTACCGGCGCGCCGGGGGCGACGAACAACACGATTCAGGGCAACTTCATAGGGGTCAACGTCACGGGTACCGCGGCCATCCCCAACAATGGCCAGGGCGTGCTGCTGATGGGAGTTTCCGGTAACCATGTTATCGGCAATCTGATCTCCGGAAATAGTAATACCGGCGTGTCATTGTTTTTGAGTGATCTCGCTCATCCCACACCAACCGCGAACAACGATATTCGGGGTAATTTCATCGGGACGAATTCTGCCGGCACTGCCGCGATTCCGAATGGGGCCGGAGGCGTCGAATGCCACAGTGGCGCATCGGGCAATACCATCGGCGGGGTGACCGCGGCCGATCGCAATATCATTTCGGGTAACACTGGTTCCGGAGTCAGTTTCGGTAATCTCAATAGTGGCGCAAACAATAATCTCGTTTACGGAAACTTCATCGGCACGAACGCCGCGGGCAATGCGCGCCTGCCGAACACGGGCGACGGCGTTACGATGTCCGGCGTCTCGGGTAACCACATCGGCGGCACGCAGGCAGGCCAGGGCAATCTTATCTCCGGGAACAACAACCGGGGCGTCACCATTGTCTCGTCAAGCCCCGGCGGAGGACAGCCGCCTATTCCTGCGGACAGCAATTTCGTTCAAGGCAACCTCATCGGCACTAATGCCGCCGGGACGGCCGTGCTGAACAACACTCTCGCAGGTGTCAGCATCAACTCTTCGAACAATAACCTGATCGGTGGCACCGTCGCCCTGGCGCGCAACGTCATCAGCGGCAGCGGCGGCAATGGGGCCATCAATCTTGCCAACAATGGCACAGGTACCGCCGGCTCTAACGGCAATCTGATCCAGGGGAATTACATAGGCACCGACATCAACGGCACCGTCGCCCTGGGCAACGTCAACGGCATCGCCTTAAGTGGCGGTTCATCAAACAATCAGATCGGCGGCGATGACGCGGCGGACGGCGCGACCGATGGAGTGGTGCGCGCGCGCAACATTATCGCTGGGAATAACAACGACGGTATCAACATCAGTAACTCCGGCGGACAGTCCAACGGGAACATAATTAAAGGTAACTACATCGGCGTGAATGCAAGCGGCACCGCGGCGATTCCGAATAACTTCAGTGCGATCACGCTTGCCGGCGTAGCCGGGACTCAGATCGGTGGCACGACCGCCGGGGCAGGAAATCTTTTGTCGGGCAACAATCAAAACGGCGTCGGCATGAACGAGTCCAGTCCGGGCAGCGGCCAGCCGAATTTGCCGGTCACGAACACCCACATCGAAGGCAACCTGATCGGCACTAACGCCGCCGGCACGGCGGCCATCCGAAATCAACAGACCGGGGTAAATATCAGCGGCACCAATTCGTCGAATAATTATGTCGGCGGCAGTGTGCCGGGCGCGCGCAATCTAATCGGCGCGAGCGGAGGCAATGCAGTATCGATCAGCCCGAACGCCAACGGAAACTTCGTGCTGGGCAACTGGATGGGCGTTGATATCACTGGCACGACTTCGCTGGTGACGAATATCAGCGGCGTTAACTCGTATGGAAACGGCAGCGGTGTAGTGATCAGTGGTTCATCGAATAATCAAATTGGCGGCCTGACTGCGGCTGAGCGGAATGTGATCTCGGGCAATGGCTGCCAGGGCGTCAACATTATCAACGCGCTGGTCAGTAGCACATTGGTCCAGTCCAGCAACAATCGAGTGCAGGGCAACTACATTGGCTTGAATGCGGCCGGCACCGACATGGTGATCGATCCGACTAACGGATCTAAATTTGGCAACAAGTGCAGCGATGTCTTCATCGCCGGCGCGACGAATAACCTAATTGGCGGCACGGCGTCCGGCGCCGGAAATATTCTGGTAGGCGCGACTCATCAGGGCGTGGTCGTCAGCAACAACAATAATGTGATCGGTTCCGGCAACACGATCCAGGGCAACATCATCGGGTCGAACGCGGCCATGACCATGGCGCTGCCGAATCCCATCGGCGTCTTTCTCATCAACGGCGCATCGAACAACACAATCGGCGGCGACGATGCGGCAGACGGTTCGGTTGATGGCGTGGTCAACGCGGGCAACAAGATTTTCGCCAGCACCAGTGACGGCATCAATATCCAAAGCGCATTCGTAAACGGCGCCAATGCCCTGGCCACCGGCAACATAATTCAGGGGAACGTGATTGGCGGCAGCACGCTGCTCCGTAACTTGGGCAACGGCATCAACCTGAACGGTGCGATGAACACGCTCGTTGGCGGCTCGACTGCCGGCGCCGGCAACACGATTTCCTTCAACCTCAATAACGGGATTGTGGTGAACTGTCCGGTCCTGAACGGCGTCGTCAAGTGCGGCGTAGGCAACACGTTCTCTCGCAATTCCATCACCAGCCATCCTAACAATCTCGGGATTCGCCTTAATGCAAACGGTGCGAATGTCGGAAACAACAATCAAGCGCCGCCTGTGGTTTCGTTTGTGACTGCTTCGGGCGCCGGTACGATCGTTCAAGGTTCTTTGACGACCGGGGCCGCGAATCAAAACTACGTGATGGAGTTCTTTGCCAATGATTCGTGCGGTGTCAGCGCGCAGGGCGAAGGCAAGACTTACATTGGAACTTACAATGTAACGACCGATGCCAACGGAGCGGTAAGTTTCACGACGCCGGCGCTTGATGTTGTGCCGCCCGGCAAGATCGTTACAACGACCGCGACGCACGCGACTAACGGAACCTCGCGGTTCTCGAATTGCACAATCGTGTCGAATTCCACGGCGACAATCTCAGGCCGGGCTACCGACCAGGTTGGAACGCCGTTGGCCGGGGTAACTGTGACACTCAGTGGCGGCCAGAACGCATCGGCTACAACCGATGCTCAAGGCAATTATTCTTTCCCGAATCTGGTCTCCAGCTCGAGCTACATAGTATCGGCTTCGTTGGCGGGAGTTACTTTCTATCCAGCCAGCTTCACGCTGACAAACCTACCGGCGGCTCGGACGGTCAACTTCACCAAAGCAGTAGCGAGTTACACCATCACTGACCTGGGGGTGTTGACTGTAAACCCCGTGAGCATAGCCTGGGATGTTAATAACGCGGGCCAGGTGACGGGCTGGTCTAGCACTGCGACCTCGACGAATTTCCGGCCGTACTTTTACAACAACGGCTCGTTGACGAATCTGACCCCGCTGGGCACAGGCCTAAGTGCTTTGGGTATTGCGATCAACGAGAACGGGCGAGTTGTTGGATATTCCGACCTGACCTCGCCGCCCGTGAACGGACAAGTTCATGCGTTCTTCTCAGACAACGGTGGTGCACTGAAAGAGATTGGCACCTTCGGCGGCGCAACCAGTCAGGCCTGGGGTGTGAACGACAACGGGGTCGTCGTCGGTTCGGCCCAAACCACCGGCAACGCGGCAACGCATCCGTTCATTTGGAATGACACTAATAACGATGGCCTCTGGCAACAGAGCGAAATGATTGACATAGGCCAGATCGGCACCGGCGCCTCGGGGCGTTTGTTCGCAATTAACAACCTTGGCGTTGCCGTTGGTAACTCAAACATAGTTGGGGGCGGCGCTCAGCAACCAACCCTTTACAAAGACGACAACAACAACGGCCTGCCGGATCCAGGTGAATTGCGTTCGCTGGGGACACTCGGCGGACCAACCCCGAATGGCAATGCTTCGGGCATCAACGAATCAAATTACGTGGTGGGCTTCACTAGCACAACGGCGTTCAGTACCGGCGACGGACGGAACATCACCCGAGGGTTCCTCTGGCATGACGACAATAACAATGGCGTCAGTGATCCGGGAGAAATGAAAGACCTCGGCACCCTGGGAGGCGACTACAGTAGTGCGCTGCGCATAAATGCCGCCAACGAAATTATCGGATGGTCCGACGCGGTGGGAATCTCGACACCTCGCGCAATTCGCTGGAAGAACAACTTCATGCTGGATCTGAACGCGGCGATTCCGCAGAACTCCGGCTGGGTACTGATCGAAGCTCGCGGCATCAGCGACAACGGCAAGATTGCCGGCTACGGCACAATCAACGGCGTCCAGCATGCCTATTTGCTGACGCCTTCACTAGTCAGCCAAACCGTGACCTTCGATCCGATCGCGAACAAGACTTACGGCAATGCGCCGTTCACGATCAGCGCGACGGCCTCATCAAACTTGCCGGTAACCTTCAGCGTGGTGTCCGGACCGGCGACCGTAAATGGAAACACCGTCACGATTACCGGAGCCGGCTCGGTGACGTTGCGCGCCACTCAGGCAGGCGACGGCGCCTACGATTCAGCATCAGCCGACCAGACGTTCACGGTGGCGCCGGTGCTGTTGCGCGTTATTGCAGACAGCAAGACCAAAGTTTTCGGTGCGCCGAATCCGGCTTTCACAGTCCACTATTCCGGCTTCATCAACAGCGACACTGCGAGTTCATTAGGTGGCTCACTATCGTTCAGCACGGCGGCGGATAACAGTCCGGTCGGGAGCTACAGCATTACACCGAGCGGACTCGCTTCAACCAACTACACTCTCCAGTATCTGTCGGCGACGCTGACGATTGATCAGGCAAGCACCAGCACGAGCAGCGGCAATTACAATCTGCCGGTGCCCGGTCCGGTGAATCTGGTTGCCCAGATCGTTGGTGATTCGCCTTCCACGTTGCCGGTCGGGCAGGGAACTGTCACGTTCGTGGTGCGGCAGGGAGCTACAACCATCGGCACCGCCACGTCAGGCCAGGTTTCGAACGGCCAGGCGAGCGGGAGCTTCACGATTCCGGCAGGTGGCGCGTATACGATTTATGCGAGCTACGGCGGCACCGGAAATTATCTCGGCAGTACCGGCCTTGCAAGTTTGACGGTCGGGAATGCTAATCCGGTTCCCAGCATCACTGGCGTTACGCCTGACTCAGCCGTAAAGAAACCAACCGAAACCGGTCAGTTCACGCTTTTGATCGATGGCAATGGATTCATGGCGACCGCGAATGGCGACCCCGCCAACTCGAGCGTCGATTGGTACGATCGCACGACGGGTCAGCACACGAATCTATCGCTGACATCAATCGCGCCGGCGCAGATTCAGGCCGTTGTGCCGTATAACTTGATTCGCGACGGCAAGACCGTCGAGGTCACGGTAGTCAATCCAGGTCCTGGCGGCGGCACTTCAAACGTCCAGCCATTCTTTGTTACCGATACGACGGCGACGGTTACCAGCACGGAAACGGTAATACCTGATCCATCGACCGGAACTGCGTCGACTACTTCGGTCGCGCCATCCGGAGCGGTGCTCTCAGCAGAAGCCTCGAGCGGCGGATCAGGCGGCACCGGCACGTTAAGCGTCGCGCAATACAGCGGCGATCCGATTGGCACCAACTCTTCACCGAATACATCTGCGTTCAGCACAGCCGAAGGAAGCGGCTACTTCGATGTTTACGTTGCTCCCGGCAGCAGCTTCACTTCATTGACGTTGGAGTATTCGAACACGGGCGGGACGACGCTCTACTGGTGGGATGGAACGGTCTGGGCGCTCGTTTCAAATCAGTCATACAACCCGACAACCGGTACCATAACGGTGACCGTCACTACCACCAGCTCGCCGAGCATCGCTCAACTCACGGGTACGGTCTTTGGCGTTGCCAATGGACCGTCGATCAGTTCGATTGCAGTTACGCCTTCGGCGACCGTTGCGCTCGGCAGCGGACTGGTGACGATGAATGCTGTGATCGTAGATCCCAGCGGGACTGGGCCTTACGCGGCAGAAATCAATTGGGGTGATGGCCAGACCAGCACGTCATCAAACATAACTGGTTCCTCTGTATCTGCCTCGCATACTTACGCAGCAACCGGAAGCTATTCCATCTCGGTCAAAGTTTCGCGCGGCAGCAGCTTTGGAACTTCTACGTTCTCGCCGCTGGTGGTTTTCGATCCGGCGGCCGGATCGATGAACGCTGATGGATGGTTTAATGCTCCGCTGGGCTCTTACACGGCCAATCCTGCTTTCGCGGGGAAGATTCATTTCGAGTCGAACGTGAAGTACCCGAATGGTGCAGCTATTCCGACGGGCACGGCGAAGGTCAATCTCCCTGGGAAGGACTTCGTTGCCGGCAGTCTCTCATGGCTGACGATTGGCGGATCGAACCTCCAACTGAGCGGTATCGGGACAATCAATAACGCCGGCAGTTATGGGATTCTGCTGACCGGGATTGATGGGAAGCTCGACGGCAAGAAACTGCCCGATAAGATACGCATCAGGATCTGGAATCGAGCCGACGGTGCCGTTGTCTACGATAGCCAATTGAACGCGCCGGACAACGCGCCACCGACAATCGTACTCGGCGGTGGCAACGTCAATATCAAGAAGTAATGTAATTCTGCAGTGCGGCGGTGGGCGCTGCTACCGTGCCGCTTTGGATGGTTGCCGCCGATATGCGAAGAGCCGGTGGCTTGCTGCGCAGATCAAGACGGTCCAGTTGAAGACGTTCGATGGTCGGGAGTTATGGCCAGATTCGTGCGCCTGGCGGTCGTCAAGGGATCGCTTCGGCTGGCTTAGTATCGACACGTAAGGCCCCCATCTTTCGCGCCCAGTGGGTAGTTCATTTCAAGTTTTTGATAACACAGATGAAGGGATTGCCCTCGCGCTGTTTGATAAACCCTTGTGCGTTAAGACGGACTACCGATCGACGAATCGCGTCGCTTTCATTTCCGCCGACGCAGAATGCAAATCCGCCCTGAGAATCTTGTCCGATTTCAACCACAATGACGGAATGAGATTCGTAGTTCGTATGCGACTTCGCAAAAGCGAAGTCGAATGTGTTGTTTCTCCGATTGTTTTGGATAATGTCACCGACGGCAGGCTGCTTCGCGCTTATCTCAAAGGCCTGGAAGACGCCGGTGTTATTAGCGGCGTTCTTAATTGCCTGGTTAACGAACACCGAATGAGACATGGCGAACTTGAACTCCGGCTTGGTAGCGCCGGCCTCTTTGACGCACCACGAAATGAACACAGCAGACCAGGCAACCTTAGTACAACTGGTAAAGGGGAAGCCGATCGCGGTGGTCCATCTTTTGATTTCTTTGCATAGCGCCGGATCCGCCTCGTTGATGAATTGGAACCTTGCGTGTTGGGCCTCCGCGATAGCGGCCAACCTGGTGGCGAAAGGTGAAGCATTGGGCATCTAATTGTTCCTCTCTTAGGAAGTGTTGCGAGAAGTGGCCCTGAACCGGACGAGCCAACATCCCGGCGCTGCGCGCGTCTGCGAAAACTCAGTGAGACTAAAGTGGTAAGTCACCGCTGTCAAGGCTCAATCTGAACGCGCGTAATGTTTGAAACGATTGGGTAGCGATAGGATCATCGTGCCTTCCTATCTGGAGATGACCCTGGTGTAAGATGCGATTGCTCAGATGGGGATTTCGCGCGATCTGTGTCTGCGCTGGTGTGCTATCGCGCAGATTTGGTGCCACTTATGCGAGGGAACAAACATCTTGCGTCGAATATCCATTACGGAGAATGATTCTGTCTTGTTCGAGGGAGGACGGTCAAAAAAATGGCAAAAGGTAGGGCGGGAGCTGATAGCACACCGAGAGTCACTCACACCATAGATGGTCACAACATTATTGACAGTGCTAGCGAACTATTCGGCGAGAAGCCGCTGTTCTGGGGAAGATACTTCAAGGCCATTCATCACCCGAGTGACTATGAATATGTTGGTCGAGAGGAAAGTCCGATTCTTCATGAACGTGGCATCAAGCTACTGCCGCTGGCTCAGCAGACAAATTTTGTGGGAGGTTCTGAGGAACGAGGGGCGAGTGATGCGCAGCTTAATACTCGGGACTTAATCGCGTCGCTTAATGTAGAAACGTTTGCGGCACAAGGCGCTGAATTTCTCTTTTTCCTGGATGTAGAGCCAACGCATCCCGTCTCGGCAAACTACTACCGGGGCTGGTCACGAACGGTGATCGCAGAAAGCTTAGCGCTAAGTGGTGACCGCTTTAGGGTCGTGCCTGCTATTTACCTTAATGGTCAAGAACCTAGAACCTGGCGTTCTCTGATTTCCGCAATGGAAAACGGATCGGAATGTGGCGGTCTGTGGGTAGCAAGTTATGGCAAACCTTCAAGGCCTGGTTGCACTCCGCTCATCGAGTGGGACGCGTCTGTTCTTACTCCTCACGGCATCGAGGCGCCCTGTCCGATCTTGATTTGGCAATACACCGAGGAGTGCCACGGGGGAAATGGCTTTGATTGTAACGAGACCAATCCGACTATTGATCTGGAAAGAGACCTGATGAGCAAACTGGTTTTGCCGCCGGGATAGCTTCACTGAGGCCTGAAGGTAACTGGCTTGTTTGTCCTCAATCAACCTTGAGGAGGCAGGCTTAATGAGGTAGTTCTTTATGGGGTTGATACTGACATCAAAAGCAAACAATGCCTCTCAAGAAGCCCTCGCCAAAATGATCGCAACGGAGCGTCCGCTTGCTCTGGTAGGGGCGGGACTGAGTGTGCCAGCAGGATTGCCTACCTGGTCAGATTTGCTGCAGGAAATGCATCGAAAACTACCGTCGAAAGCGAGTAGCGAGTTTCGCGCCGCTCTCAGCAAGGAGGTCGACATGCTCTGGCGGGCCCAAGAGTACAAAGACCTTTTCGGCGGCGAAAAGTTCGAGTCTCTGCTGCGAACGAGGTTCAGTCGGGCGCCGGTGGTTAGCGCCTCAAATCCGGCGGTTGCATTAGTCAAACTCCCTTTTCGCCACTTTATGACGACAAACTACGACGATGTCTTGCTCAGCGCACACAAAGTCGCGAAATTGCCGGCACCTAACTTCCTAAACTGGTCTCGAGAGGACGATATCAGGGCATTCATCTTCAGTCTCCGAAGCAACAGCCCGGTTCGCTTTCTTTTGCACTTGCATGGCCATCACAGCGATCCGAAGTCGATTGTACTGACTGATAATGACTACACTGACCGATACGTAAGAACGAACAGCACGACGCGTCGGCTGTTTGCGATTTTTACCACCGAGCGAGTTGTATTTGTTGGGTTCTCACTAAATGATCCGGACCTTATGGCTCTTCTGCGCGAAGTGAACGCTGTGCTGCGATCCAATGAACCACGCCATTTCGCAATCATGGGGCTGGAACATCGAATTAGCGAAGCTGTTGAGCGGAGCAGGTTGAGGAAGAGATATGGAGTGGAACCGGTTTTTTACAACAATCCCGACAGCAAACATCGCGGACTGAACGAAGTCCTTTCGTATCTTAGTGAGTCTATCGCAAATGTTCAGACGGAGACCGACTCCGTCCTTAAGGCGCAACAACGCGCCGAGACTTTCACAGCCACAGAGTTTGATCCGGAAGATCCGCAGAAAGGGAAGTGGGGAAAGAGCATTGCTAACGGGCGTGAAGTTAGAGCCACAGTTCGCGAATTAGAGCCGGGTTGGTTTGAATCCACGATCGCGGTGCACTCAACTCGTTCCCACAAGCCACTCAAGGGAGAAGTGTTCTTCCACCTTCACCCAACCATCATTCCTCCAATTCGCAGTGCCAAAGCAGTACGCGGCACCGCAAAAGTCAAAGTGGAAAGCTATGGTGCTTACACCGTGGGCGTTGAAGCCGACGATGGGAAGACCAGGTTGGAGCTGGATCTCGCAACCTTGTCGAACGCCCCAATGCTGTTTCGAATGAATTGAGCCTCGCCCCTGAGGTTGGGCCCTGGCAACACGCCGATCGAATACCTTCATGCTCAAAGCGCAAGTATTCCCCGCTCTCTCATCGACGAACACTTCTGTGGATCGGACCGGTTCAGCCTGCGTCTCTAAGTCATTGAATTTAAATGGTGGCCAGGGACGGAATCGAACCGCCGACGCCGGCCTTTTCAGGGCCGCGCTCTACCAACTGAGCTACCTGGCCGTCGGATTGAGGAATTGGCAGTATAGGAAGCGCGCTTTATCGTGTCAAATTGCCGATAAAATAAGGACTTCCAGACGGTGTTCGAGGCCGCCGGATCGCCGACAACGCGTCAAATCTACCCCTGGCCAGGCTGTTGCAAAAATCCGTTGACGGATAATTGGGGAGGAGTATAATTCTCGGTGTCGGGTGGGTTGACCCCAAAGTCAGCCGGTTGTAAGAGTCATTCGACGCTTGAACATCGATACTACCCGCCAGTGCCAGCTCGGCCGCCGAATCGCGCCCCCCGTGATCGCTACCTTCGAGCTGGCACAGCTTTTTTGACCAAAGTAAAAGCGGCTTCGAAGAAATCTTCGAAGCCGCTTTTGTATGTTAGCTCAACTTGGTGAGCTGCGGATGGATAACACAAGTTAATAACTTGCGTTACATCCCCATGCCGCCGCCCATACCGCCCATGCCGCCTGGCATCGGAGCCTTATCTTCCTCAGGAATCTCCGAAACCATCGCCTCGGTCGTCAGCATGAGCCCGGCAATAGAAGCCGCATTCTGCAACGCCGTGCGCGTGACCTTGGCCGGATCGATGACGCCGGCTTTCACCAGGTCTTCGTACTCCTCAGTCGCCGCATTGAAGCCAAAGTTGTCGTTCTTGTCGGTGCGTACGCGGTCGACGACGACTGCGCCTTCCTTGCCCGCATTCTGAACGATTTGCCGCAGGGGCTCTTCCAAAGCGCGACGCACGATGGAAACGCCGATTTGCTCATCGGCATCGCCGTCCTTCGCGACATCGAATTTCTCCAGCACCTTGGCTGCTCTCACCAGGGCCACGCCGCCACCGGGAACAATACCTTCTTCCACGGCCGCGCGCGTCGCGTGCATTGCGTCTTCGACCCGAGCTTTCTTTTCCTTCATCTCAGTCTCAGTCGCGGCGCCGACTTTGATGACGGCAACGCCGCCAACCAACTTCGCCAGACGCTCCTGCAGTTTCTCGCGATCGTAGTCCGAGGTGGTTTCCTCGATCTGAGCGCGAATCGTCTTGACCCGACCTTCGATGTCGGCTTGCTTGCCCGCGCCTTCAACGATGGTGGTGTTGTCCTTGTCAATGGTGACTTTCTTGGCGCGACCAAGATCACCAACCTGGACGTTCTCGAGTTTGATACCCAGGTCCTCGCTGATCGTCTTACCACCAGTCAGGGTCGCAATGTCTTCGAGCATTGCCTTGCGACGATCACCGAAGCCCGGCGCCTTCACCGCCGCCACGTTGAGTGTGCCGCGCAGTTTGTTGACCACCAGGGTGGCCAGCGCTTCACCTTCAACATCTTCAGCGATGATCAGCAGCGGCTTGCCCATCTTGGCAATCTGCTCGAGTAACGGCAGCAGATCCTTCATCGAGCTGATCTTCTTCTCGTGAATCAGAATCAACGCGTTTTCCAGGGTCGCTTCCATTCTCTCGGCATCGGTCACGAAGTAGGGGCTGAGATAGCCGCGGTCAAACTGCATTCCTTCGACGACTTCCAGCGAAGTTTCCATCGTGCGCGACTCTTCAACGGTGATGACGCCGTCTTTGCCGACCTGATCCATCGCCTTCGCGATGATGCCGCCGATGGTGGCGTCGCCGTTTGCGGAAACGGTGCCGACCTGAGCGATCATGTCGCCTTTAACCGGCTTCGCCAGGCGATGAATTTCTTCGGTGGCGCGCGCAACAGCCTTATCGATACCGCGCTTGAGGGCCATCGGATTTGCGCCGGCGGCAACCGTCTTCACGCCTTCCTTGAAAATTGATTGCGCCAGAACTGTCGCGGTCGTGGTGCCGTCGCCGGCCACGTCGGAAGTCTTGGAAGCGACTTCGCGGACCATCTGCGCGCCCATATTTTCGAGGTTGTCTTTGAGTTCGATTTCCTTCGCCACGGTCACGCCATCTTTGGTGATCGTCGGCGAACCGAATTTCTTATCGATTACGACGTTGCGGCCTTTGGGCCCCAGCGTAATCTTCACTGCATCGGCGAGCTGGTTGATGCCGCGCAGTATTGCTGAACGCGATTCCTCGCCATGAACTACTTGCTTTGCCATTTTTGTTTCTTCTCCTAATTAATTGTCTTCGTGCCAGAAGCCCGACCGTAAGGGAGGGCACTTGAGTCAACGAAAAAGTTTGCTCGTCTAAGAGCTACTTGCCAGCCTTCTTTCCTGCGGCAGCGCGTTGAATGATTCCCAGAATCTCGTCTTCGCGCATGATCAAAAGCTCTTCATTGTCGATCTTGACTTCGGACCCGCTGTACTTTCCGAACAGCACCCGGTCACCGACTTTCACATCCAGGGTCTGGCGGCTGCCATCTTCGCGATACTTGCCTTCGCCGGCTGCCACGACCTCGCCCTCCTGGGGTTTCTCTTTCGCGGTATCGGGAATAATGATCCCTCCACGAACCTGTTCGCCTTCTTCAATGCGCCGCACAATTACACGGTCATGAAGCGGCCTGATATTGACTGCCATACTTCTTTAGCTCCTCTCAAGGTTTGATGAATTTAGACACAACATTGCGAATAAGAACTGCTCTTTAACTTCCCAGTTTTTGGCAATCCGGGGTTATGAGTGCTAGGAAATATAATTAACTGCCAGTCAGGTTGTCAACCACACCTTACGGTACGCCCTTCGTGCCATGGTTTCTGGGCCCTGCTTGCTGGTCTAATGACCAAATTACCTCCTTACGCACCTGAGAACCGTGGCGTGGACCTCGTTCCTTTCGAGGGCGGGGCCCTCCTAGTGTGGCCACCCACGTTCCGAATTAAGGTCGAGGTCTTTACTCTGGGAAATCACTCCTGGCGTCGCCAGCTTGATACTGTTTCGCGATCTCGATATCTCGATAAGTTTTAAGAAATCTATGCCTCTCAGAATAAATATCAGTTTGGTGCTTGTTTTGTTCCTTACGCTGGCCTCTTGCTCGAAGAAGGCAGCGGTCCAATCAACCCCCTCGAAGCCGGACCCGGCGCGGTTTGACAACTTGCGTGACTCCGTCACTCAAATCGCGTCTCTCGCTAAAGGCCACGTCGGTGTCTCTGCCATGATTCTCGAAACTGGAGAGACGGTCGCGGCGCTCAATCCGCAAGATCATTTTCCGATGCAGAGCGTTTACAAACTGCCGATTAGCATGGCCGTTATGAAGCAGGTTGATGCCGGGAAGGTAGGTCTTGAGCAGAAAGTGGCGGTGGCGAAAATTGATTTTGTGAGAGCCGGACAGCACAGCCCGATTCGCGATCGCAATCCAAATGGAACCGAGATTGCCGTTAGCGAACTAATACGGTTTGCGATTGCGGAGAGCGACGGGACAGCGTCTGATGTTTTGATGAAGCTTGCGGGCGGACCGCAGGCGGTGCAGAAGTATCTTACCGACCTCTCGGTCAGTGACATGATCGTGCTCAATACTGAAAAGGAGATCGGACAGGATTGGCAGGTGCAGTATCGCAATTTCAGCACACCCGATGCAGCTGTAGCTTTGCTTCGCGCATTGCATGAAAAACGCGGGCTGTCGGAATTGAGTCAGGGCCTCATCCTGAAATACCTGGTCGAATCGATCCCCGGCGCAAAGCGCTTGAAGGGCTTGCTGCCGGGCGCCACGATTGTCGCGCATAAGACCGGAACGTCGGGGACGGAGAAGGGGATTACCGCGGCGACGAATGACATTGGGATTATCACTCTGCCAAACGGAAAACATTTGGCCATTGCCGTATTTGTTTCGGATTCGCCTGCCGACGAAACAACGCGCGAAGGCGTGATCGCGAAGATCGCGAAACTGGTTTTTGACTCCCTCGGGCATTGAAGGGCGGGATCTGCTCGTCAACCTGGAGACCTTTGTCTAGCGCCAGGCAGGAACTTCCATTTTGAACCAATTCGCACCAACAAATAAAAAGCTTGGCATCCCTGCGGCTGATTTCGTATGATGACTGAGCCCGGGTGGCCGTCAGGCTTGATGGGATTTAAGAGTTACGAGCCACCAACCTTGCCCTTACTCCCCGATACACTTACATAAGTTCCCGAATCTAAATGTCACGTCGAATTCTGTTGGCTCTCCTACTGGTCGTATGGTTGTCTGCCGTGGCCTGCGGCATGGCTTTCATGTGGTCCTACAACCACCGGCCGGGCGAAGCCGCGAACACACCGAACCGCTGGCCCGCCGACAGTCGCATCCCGCTGGCTGAAGATCGGTTTACGCTCGTACTGCTGGCGCACCCGAAGTGCCCGTGCACGCGTGCGACCATCGAAGAGTTCTCAAAACTACTAGCTCATACCAGCGGAAAGCTGAACGCTTATGTTCTGTTCGTCAAACCGAAGGAAGCACCCGCCGATTGGAACCAGACTGATCTTTGGAATAGTGCGTCGGCAATTCCCGGCGTCAAGGTATTAACGGACGATAACGGATTGGAAGCAGACCGCTTTGATGCTCACGTCTCAGGCCAGGTGGCGCTTTACGACGGAAAAGGAAATCTGCTCTTTCATGGCGGCATAACTGAATCGCGTGGTCAGGTGGGTGATAACGCCGGACGGGCCGCCATCGAAGCGATCGTAAATCAGGGAACATCTGAGTGTGATCAGACCGTGGTATTCGGATGCCCCTTATTTGATCCCGACTCTGAATGTCGAAGACCGAAGCATGCCAAATTCAACAGATAGTGCCATCCTGTCACCAGGAATTTTCGAGCGCGCGGAAGACAATTTTGCAGCGCATAGACAGGCGATCTATCAGGACACGGATCGCATGTTCGCGGTTCTGATGGCGGTGCAATGGATCGCCGGCATAGCCGCGGCGTTGTGGATTTCGCCACGGACCTGGGCCGGTGTAGTTAGCCAAACTTCAGCGAATGTTTGGGCAGCAATCTTTCTGGGTGGCGCGATTTGTCTTTTCCCGATTGTGCTGGCGGTTAAGAGTCCGGGCAACGCCACCACCCGCTATGTGATCGCGACGGCGCAGATGCTGATGTCAGCGCTGCTCATCCATCTGACCGGCGGCCGGATTGAAACTCACTTTCACGTCTTTGGTTCGCTGGCTTTCCTGGCATTTTACCGTGACCGGAATGTGTTGATTCCCGCCACAGTTGTGGTGGCGCTCGACCATATCCTGCGCGGAGTGTTTTGGCCTCAATCGGTCTACGGAGTTCTTTTTGCGAGTAATTGGCGTTGGCTGGAACACGCCGGTTGGGTCCTGTTTGAGGATGCGGTGCTGTTTGTGGCAATTCGACGCAGTGTCACCGAGATGTGGGACATGGCAGTGCGATCAGCGCAAACGGCTGATTTGAATCAGAGCCTGGAACTGCGTGTGGCTGAACGCACCGCGGAAGTGTTAAGTATCAATCAGGGGCTGGAAAAAGAAATTGCGGACCGCAAACTGGCGGAAGAGGCGCTGCTCTATTCAGAGAGAGAACACCGCAGCATTTTCGATAACGCCACGATGGGAATTTATCGGTCGACTGTCGACGGCAAATTGGTAAAAGCGAATGATGCGTTTGCGAATATGCTTGGCTACGACTCTGTCGATGAAGTTTTGGGATGCGACATGCGGCGCGACGTTTACTACTATCCCGAGCAAAGAGAGCAATTGATCGCGGAACGCTTTCCATCCGGTTCCGCGGACGGGCTGGAGATTCTTTGGAAAAAGAAGGACGACAGTCCAATCTGGGTTCATCTTAACGCCAAATCCATAGCTGATGATTCTGGCGACGTCGCCTTTTTTGACACTTGTGTCCACGACGTAACCAAGCGAGTTCACGCAGAAGAGTCACTTTTCGAAGCGAACCAGCGGGCTCTGAAAGACTATGAGCAATTAGTCGAAAGAATCGCCGCGCTTGGTCAGACGCTGGGAAATGCGCGCGAGCTGAAGACCATCTTTCGGGCCTTGCGGGATTTCGCGGCCGTATCGGTGCCTTGTGATGGATTGGTGATTTCGCTTTACGATCACGACAAAGAGACACGTCGTGCCGCCTATTGTTGGACTGACGAGCGCGAGTTCGATCCGAAAGAAGTTGCCGAGGTGCCGGTAAGCGACGGGATGACCGGTCGCGCAATCAGGTCCGGAACCGTGTTGATCGATAACAACTTCGATCGCGAACTGAGAACCAGAAAGAGCGTTGTCTCAGTCGGCGATGTCGCCGGCGATCAGTTGCCCCAGTCGGCGTTGTCGGCGCCAATGACGGTGATGGGTCGCACCGTTGGCTGCATCGAAGTGCAGGCGCAACAGCCCGACAGCTATCGCCAGGAACACGCGACCGCTATGCGAATGGCGGCCAACCTGGCGGCCACGGCCGTCGAGAATGTGAGCCTCATCGAGCGCGAGCAAGCCAAGGAAGAACAACTCAGACAGTCGCAGAAGATGGAAGCAGTGGGGCAACTCGCAGGTGGCATTGCGCACGATTTCAATAACTTGCTGACCGCTATTACGGGTTACAGTGAACTCGGGTTACGCGGTCTCGACACCCATAATCCGCTGTATCCGAAATTGACTGAGATTAAGAAAGCCGGTGATCGGGCGGCTTCTTTAACTCGCCAGTTGCTGGCATTCAGTCGCAAGCAAATTCTCCAGCCGAAGGTACTCGACCTTAATGCGGTAATTCCCGAAATGGAAAAGATGCTCCGGAGATTGATCGGAGAAGATATTGTGCTGGAGACGGTGCTGGAAAGTTCGCTCGGCCAGGTGAAGGCCGACCCCGGCCAAATCGAACAGATCGTGCTCAATCTCAGCGTGAATGCCCGCGACGCCATGCCCGGCGGAGGGCGACTAACGATTGAGACCAGCAACGTCAGTCTCGACGAGGCGTACCGGAATCAACAGGTTCTCATTCGCGCCGGTCACTACGTCATGCTTTCCGTTTCAGACAATGGCTGTGGTATGGACGCCGAGACGCAGGCGCGCATCTTCGAACCTTTCTTCACCACTAAAGAGTTGGGAAAGGGGACCGGGCTCGGTCTCTCAACGGTTTATGGAATCGTGAAACAGAGCGACGGTGCCGTTTGGGTTTACAGCGAGGCCGGCAAAGGCACCACCTTTAAGATTTATCTGCCGAGGGTTGACGACGTAGGACACACGTCCGAGCAAACCAATCAGTTGCGTCCAGTCCCGCGTGGCTCCGAAACAATCCTGGTCGTTGAAGACGAAGATATCGTGCGCGCTCTGTCCACTGAGATTTTGGAGAAGCATGGTTACAGAGTGCTTTCGGCGGCGAATGGACCCGAGGGCTTGCGATTGTGCCGCGATTTTAGTGGTCGCATCGATCTGCTGATCACCGATGTGGTGATGCCACGAATGAGCGGCCGCGAGCTCGCTGAACAGCTGGCCATCATCCGCCCGGAGACCCGCGTGCTTTACATGTCCGGCTTCACCGACGACGCGATCGTCCGGCACGGCGTGCTTGATGACGACGTATTCTTCATTCAGAAGCCGTTCTCTCCGGACGCCCTGGCGTTCAAAACCCGTTCAGTACTGGATAGCGGAAGTCCTTTTACCGATAAAGAGGGCTTGAGTCTGGAAAAACAACTTGCCGAGACGACGCAAGAAAATCATGGCCACGTTACTTCTAATTGACGACGATCCGGCCGTCCGGGATTTACTGGAGATGCTGTTTTCCGCATCGCATGACTGCCATACTGCGGACCGGGCTGAACAGGCATTGCAGTTTCTGGAGTGCCAGGATTATGACGTTGTGATCACGGATGTTTCCATGCCTGGCCTGGGTGGCGTCGAGGTCTTGCAACGGGTCCGGCAACGTGAGAGCGGAACGCCGGTGATAGTAATTTCCGGCCGTCCCGATGAGTATCAGGAAGCAGTACTCGAGATGGGTGCTTTCGCTTTCTTTGCGAAGCCCTTTTCTCTCAGTGCCATCGAAGCGAGTGTGAACGGTGCAATTGCCGAGGCCCGGACTGCCAGGCTTTATGCGCGCTAATGATTTTTGTTTCTGACTTTGCGGGTCTCTGTTCGTCTTTCGGTCTTTCGTTCCTGAGCCCGGTATGAGTTGACGCGTTTGGAGATCGTGTTACGGTGTGCGCCGAGCGCGGCCGCGGTGTGAGTAATGCGTTTTTTGTTGCGCGTGAACGCTTTTTGAATATAGAGCTTCTCGAACTCTTCGAGTGCTTCATCAAGCAATATGTGGCCGTCGAGCATGTCTTCAATGACAGCTTCCAGGCGGGGGCGTATCTGCATCGGTCTAAAGTCCTTAAATAATCAAAGTATGAGTTCGTCGGGAAAATGGTTAGCCACTATCCGGGCCCGCCAGCAAAGAATCCAAAGCGCCGTCGCCGCTTCGCTCTGCCGGCGCACTCCAAAATCAGAGCTTTTCGCCGGTAATCAGTTCGTATGCTTCCAGGTAGCGGGCGGTCGTCGCCTGGGCGATTTCGTTAGGTAGTTCCGGACAAGGGGGCTGTTTGTCCCACTTAATGCTTTCGAGATAGTCGCGTACGTACTGCTTATCAAACGAAGCCTGCGACTTGCCAACTGCGTAGCTGTCGAGCGGCCAAAATCTTGATGAATCGGGTGTCAGCACCTCATCAATCAGCGTGATGGTGCCGGTCTGGTCGCGGCCAAATTCAAATTTGGTATCTGCAATAATGATCCCGCGACCACGGGCATAGTCGCTGGCTTCGGTATAGAGACGCAGCGATACTTCACGCAGTTTTTCCATCGCATCGCGGCCGACGATTTCGGCCATCTGCTCTTCGCTGATGTTTTCGTCGTGCCCGGTTTCGGCCTTTGTTGCCGGGGTGAATATGGAGGTGGCCAGTTTCTCAGAATCACGCAAACCCGCGGGCAACTGATGCCCGCAAACCTGGCCCGTCCGTTGATAATCCTTCCAGCCTGAACCGGACAGATAACCACGTACGACACACTCAACCGGAAAGACTTCGGTGCGCTTTACGAGCATCGAACGGTCGCGCAATTCGTCAGCGTGCGCGCGCACCACATCCGGCATTTCGTCAATCTCGGTCGTAATCAGATGATGCGGAACGACGTGTCCAAGCTTAGCGAACCAGAAACGCGACAGCGCCGTCAGCACTTCGCCTTTTCGTTCGATTGGTGTTGGAGAAACGCTGTCAAAAGCCGAGATGCGATCGGTCGCGACGATCAGCAAACGCTGATCATCAACTTCGTAAACATCGCGAACTTTGCCACGGCGTAAGAGTTTGAGATCGGTAAAAGTGGTTTCCAGAACCGGAGCTACTGAGGGCATCAGAACGTTCTTTCGAGTTGAATTTAAGTGAAGCGACATCTTGCTCATTCGCTCGCGCGCTGTCAAGAAAACGAGCAAAATAAAACCGATCGATTTGATTGCGATTCAAGATCGATCGGTTTCGTGTCGGAACCGCCTGCGGTAGCGGGCGGTTGCTGTTTGATATTTCGACTTTTGCGAGTAAATGATCAACCGCCCGCTACCGCAGGCGGTTCTGACACTACGCAGTCGCTGCGACGCTCTCACCCAGCGCTTCACGCAGTCTGCGAATTTGTGCCGCATGATTATGCGCATGCGCGGCATAAATCTTCAGCCAGTCTTCTGTACTGTAGGAACCACTTTCTGAGTGAGTGCCTTCTTTTTGCCAGTCCGTATCAGACATGAATTCAAACAGCTGCGCCGTTGTCGCCCGCGCCGAGCGAAACGCCTCAAGCGAAGGCGCAATATCACGCTGATTGTAATTTAGCGAATTGGCGTACACGTCCTGATCGTAACCCTGAATCAGAGGATGATCTTCGACCAGCAGCCGGCGGAGCCTTAATCCGCTGGTGGTTTCACTATCGGCGAGATGGTGGATGATCTCGGCAGCGCTCCATTTGTTTGCGATCGGGTGGGCAAAGAGCTGTTCAGCCGGAAAGCCTTTCAGTGCATTGGCGACTTCGTCGTATCCATCTTTGTATTGGTTTATTAGTTCTTGTCGTTCGGAAGCGTTCATCGATAATTCATCTCCTGTTGCCTATTTGGATTTGATGAAGCCCTCCCTGCGGACAGGCTTCTCGTGCGAAACATTGGTCTGGATAAGCGGAAACTACTCCGCACCAGTTACTCGCGTCAAGCGGTTACGCATTAACGGACGCCTTGCTCTAATGCAATGCGAACCAAAATCATACGTGCGTCTTAATCAACAAGCCTCCTCCACATATCAGAGTCAACAGGGCGCTCGAACGCAAAACCCCAGCGATTTGTGCGAACGAACGCTTGCGGACCGGTCTCAGCCACATTTGGAATGGCTATTGCACTTCCACCGAAGTGACCGATTATTCCGGCCAATTCAGATTCAGATTGGAACTCGTGAGCGAAACGAGATAAAGGAGAAAGAAATGACTAACCAGGAATCAGAGCATCGACGCATAGTGGTGGAGACGCCGACCGCGAGACGGGAAGAAATACACTCAGAAGCAGTTCATTACCCTGAACGCAGAGGCGGCGTTTCGAGCGCGGCCCTGGCGGCGATTGTGATCGGGGTTGTGGCACTCGCAGCCATCATTGTTCTTTTTGTTCTCAATCAACAGCAGACTGCCGTTAATGACAATATGACGGCACAACAACAGCCGCCGCAAACTATTATTCAGCAACCGGCACAACAACAGCCGCCGATCATCGTGCAACAACCTGCACCGGCGACTCAGCCGGCGCCAGTGATTATCAATGGACAATCAGCGCCACCTGCGGGCAGTACTACTTCAAGTGGCCCCGATGATTCGACGATTCAAGCCGCGGTCGACAAGAAGTTCAGCGACGATCCCAAGCTGTCAGCGCTCGGAGTGACAGCCACCGTCATGAATGGAAAAGTCACACTGATGGGTTCAGTCCAAAACGGTGCGGATAAAAGTCTCGTAGAGCGAGTTGTCCGCAACGTTAAGGGAGTGAAGTCCGTCGATAACCAGATCACCGTTTCAGGTGAATAGTCATAACGTGTCCTTGGGCGGGCTCCCAAAAGGGAACGCGCCCAACACCCCAAGCGTTCACGCGTCGAAGCCAAGTGCTTCGGCGCGTATTTTTTTTGGGCGGTGAACTTGTTAGCTTCTCAACTACTAAACTATTCTCATCGCATGGAAGAAGAGACTGAAGGTAGCCAAATTCCCGAAACCCCGCGGACCACTCTGAAGCGTTTACCCAAACGCGCCAGCTATGATCGCGAAGTAATTAACTCGATTCTGGATGAAGGTTTCATCTGTCATGTCGGGTTCGCGGTTGAAGGTAAACCTTTCGTGATCCCGACCGGTTACGCCCGCGTCGAAGATAACTTGTTGATTCACGGCTCGCAGGCCAGTCGCATGTTGCGCACATTGAGCCAGGGGATAGAAGTTTGCGTTACCGTTACCTTACTGGATGGCCTGGTGTTGGCGCGCTCAGCTTTTCATCATTCAATGAACTATCGATCGGTCGTTATCTTTGGCCGCGCGACACTGATTGAGGATCGAACCGCGAAGATGTCTGCGTTGTTCGCGTTGTCTGAACACATAATTCGCCATCGTTGGTCGGACGTGCGCGGACCGAATGAGAGCGAGCTGCGCCAGACAACGGTGCTGGCGCTGCCCATCGATGAAGCCTCGGCGAAGATTCGCACCGGCCCGCCGCTCGATGATGAAGAGGATTACGATCTGGAAGTTTGGGCTGGCGTAGTGCCGTTGCGCGTTCGGGCCGGAGAGCCGATATCAGATCCACGTTTGGAACCCGACATCGACCCGCCTGAATACGTCCTTAATTATTCGCGATCAAAAACATCATGATCGCAGGGTGGGTGCAGTTTGAATGTGGCACGTGAACGCCTGCGTGATCATCACAGGGACACGACTGAAGGGTGTTCGTGAAGTAGATGCAAGCGGCGAATCAAGCCGCGGAGCGGCGACAGATCTGTAGCCCATGGCGTAAAGCCATGGGATCAAGTTACATGAATAACGCAGCCCCGGAGGGGCGAAACAGCATCGTGCCTGTTTTCAATGTTCCGCCGCTCCGCGGCTGGTGTGGATCACGGCTTGATACCCACGGCTCACGCCGTGGGCTACAGACCTTCCGCCGCTCTGCGGCTAATCGTTTTTTATCCGATGACTTAGTTCATCCGGTATTAGGCAGGCCCGCTGCCCGAACGGCGTCTTTGAGTCGTTGACGAAGCGTCACAACGGAAGCTTCGGCGGAACTGATTGAGCTTTGGATTCGCACACGATTCTGCTGGAACTGATCCAGTTGAGTCTGAATTCTTCGCTTCTCGTTCGTTAATCTCTGTTTCATGGCTTCGCGATCTTCCTCCGGCCGCATTGATCCGACGCCGGCGCGAGCCTGTTCGATCTGGTCAGGACGCAGTTGCGGTTCAATCTCATCGAGTCGATTTTGCAGCGCAGTCTCCCTGGCGCCGATGTCCGCTAACTCTTTCTGCAAGGTCTCTATCCGCTGCTCTTCTTTCAATAGCTGCTCGCGCAGGTAATCAACCTGACGATACTTTTCGAGCTTGGCGTTCTCAGCCTTTAGTCGACTAACCTCGGCGCCGAGTTGTCGCACGGTTTTGCGCAGCTGATCAATATCATCAGTTTTCGGCGCGGCCTGGACGGGCGCGGCCGAGTTCCGGGCCGCCTCCTGGGCGGCTGCATTTGAACCCTCGATGACTCCGCAAAGCAACGCCGCCAGGATCAGCGCTTTGTAAGCTCTTACCAACCTGATGCCGCAATATCCATCGTTTTGCATAGTCATCGTCCTTTCGGTCTTGTCGATTGGGACCCGAGGGCCCGACGGCGTTCGATATGTTCCTGTGAAGTTGCTCCGGCTAATGATACTCCAACGAAATCGAGAAGGCCTCCATCGGTCAAAATCTGCACATGGGCCGTAAATAGAGGCTCTTTTGCTGATGATTCGTTATCAGAACTCTATCAGCTATTTGTTACTACATCTATCAGCTATTTGTTATGACATTTAGCGGACGAGATTCGTAGACTCCGCATCGTACGTTGCCAGATTCACCCCGTTGATTCCGACAGAAGCAGAGGTGAAATGAAAACCAGAAGAACCAAATTCGTCGCGGTCCTGAGCCAGACCCTTACTACGACTTCGACCTCCACCAGGACGTCGAGGGTTTATTCGGAGGGCGGTAATGCCGACTATGACTTCAAAAATGGTGAAGGGAATGCGCTCGCCAACGGGCCGGCTCCGCTCAGTGGTTCAGGACATCAATGGTGCGTCGAGTGTGCCACGCCCATGGCTATGATGCCTCCTGAGTTGGCCGCTACGGTCTGCTTCCAAACTGCGCGAGCTATCTACCGGCTGGTGGAAGCGGGCCGGGTCCATTTCACTGAGGGGCCGGAGGGAGTGATGGTCTGTCCTGCGTCCTTAATGAAGGATTGGGCAGGCGACCAGAATGTTGGGCTACTGACAGCGGTGCCGGCGCGTCTGGCCGGCTTCGAAATCAAACGCGCATGAGGCTCGGTACCGCAGACTGCCTAGTCTGCGGGCTTGCTTCACCACAGTCCCCGCAGGCTGGACAGCCTGCGGCACATTTGAGATTTGTCAAAGCTTTAGACGGGAATAAGGAGGGAGGCATTTCAACATGAGTCAAAATCTTGAAGTTATCCGACACTACAAAGGCGGGATGATCAATCTTGGCAATGAACCAATCCCAGACGAGCACACCACGGTAGAGAGAAGTCTGGATGCGCAGGGGATGCTGCACGATGGAATCGATTCGCTGAGTCGTTTGGTCGAGCAACTTTCGGCGGCGGTGGAGACACTCGACGAGCCGACTGTTCCTCCGATCGAGAACGGGCTCGACTTCTACGCCGAGGTCCGCAAGTTCGAGATGAGTTTGATCCAGCGCGCTTTGAAACACACCGCTGGTGCACAGAACAAAGCTGCGAACATACTCAGGCTGAAACGCTCGACGCTGAATTCCAAGATCAAAACGTACCGGCTGGGCTAGCGAGGACCAATCATGAATCCGGGAAAGGCAACCTCGTTTTATCACGGCCGTCCGCAGATCCATGGTTATCTTGATCGCGACGAGCTGGCCCGCGAGTTGAGTCAGGAAGGCCACGACCAGTCGCCGGACTTTACGCGCGACACGTTTGCGAGTAGCGATCGACTGGCCGAGAGTATTCGGTTGAAATTGCTGAAGGTGCTAACCCTGACCTTGCTGCGAGAACTCGAGGGTGTCGGCGTCGAAACCGCTCGCTCAGAGAAATTCGATTTGCAAAGTGAGGTGCAGCACTTTGAAGCAGAGCTGATTCGCAGCGCGTTGATCATGACCGGCGGCCGTCAACGTCGTGCCGCCAAACTTCTGGGAATGAAAGTCACGACCCTGCACTCAAAGATTCGCCGTTACGGCTTGCATGACACAGCTAATGGCGACGTCATCAGCGGGCATGAACCATCCGCAGCCGAAGCTGTGCGCACCTCGCTGGAGCTGGTCGAAGCGATGTTCGAAACAGAGAGAACTCCCACCGGAGAATCTCCGGAGATTCACGTAACCGGAGAGAATTGAGCGCCACGCGTTCCTAAGCTCCGTTAGGAGCGACATATTTCCAGTCAGTCGGATATGTCGCTCCTACGGAGCTTGTTTGCGATGAAGTCAGTACCGGGAGCGATAGCGACCGGGTTGATCTGAGCCAGAATGCTCCTTTGTCTCGGGTAGCGTCCTGACTCAGATCAACCCGGTCGCTACCGCTCCCGGTACTGACCCGGTCACTGACTTTACCTCGTTCGTAATTCGGAACATCGCGATCACAAAATCCATCCGCGGTTCCGTTCAATCTTCAAAACTCGCAAGACTTCAATCCGCAAGAAACCAATTCGCCAACGTGCTCGGGTCGCGGTTTCTCAACTTCGACGGCGAAGAATGTTGAACCTCATCGCGCGCTCACGCTCGCCAGTCCTAATCGGCACGACCCTTGCGCTTTAGAAAACCGCGGCCAGGTAATTTCGGTTTGGGTGTTCCATCAACAGAACAGGGGCCGATCAGTCCGTTGATTAGAGCAGAAAGGGTGAGAAGAACTATGAGACATGCATTTCGATTTATTTATGCTTCGTTGCTCGTGCTGGTGCTGGCGTGGGCCGGCCAGGTTGCGGGCCAGACATCGACCACCGGGTCGATCGAAGGAAGGGTCACTGATCCGAATGGCGCAGCGGTGCGCGGCGCCACGGTATCTGTGAGCAGTCCGAATTTGATTTCGGCAAAGACTGCGACCACCGATGACGATGGTCATTATCAGATTCTGGCGTTACCGCCGGGCACCTACAAAGTTGCCGTCGAGGCATCAGGCTTTGGCAAGTTCGAACAGAGTGAAGTCGGCGTAAATTTGGGTAGGACTGCCAGTCTGGATGCCCAATTGCAGTTGGGAACGGCAACCGCGAGTGTCACGGTCACTGGCGGGGCCGCGGTCGATACTGGTCAGAATACGAGTGGATCCAATGTGTCGACCGAACAGTTTTCCAATTTCCCAACTCAGCGTACCGTCCAGGGGCTGTACACGATCGCGCCATCAGTTACGCGTTCAGGCCTGCGCGATGCGACCGGACGCGACCGAGATCCCTCGGTGGCCGGATCATCCGGACCCGAGAACAACTATATTCTCGACGGTGTGAACACGACCGACCCGGCTTTTGGCGGATCAGGTGCAAACCTGCCGTTTGAGTTCGTCCAGGAGGTCGAAATCAAGACCGGTGCTTACGGCGCTGAGTACGGCAAAGCCACCGGCGGCATTTTCAATGTCATTACCAAGAGCGGCAGCAATGAATTTCACGGCGACATTTTTGGTTATGGCACCACCAAAGGCCTGGTCCGCTCCGTCAACAACTTTCCGTTTACCGGATCGGCCGCCAACGGTTTTTCTGAAGTAGACATCGGGGGCGACATTGGCGGTCCGATCGTCAAGGACAAACTTTGGTTCTTTGGCGCTTTCAATCCGCAGCGTCGTTCCAACTTTTTCCTGACCCAGACTTTCCACGCGCCGGTAGAGAACAAGGTGACCATTCCATTCTACGCCGGCAAGATTACCTGGGCGCTGAATAGCAAGAACACAATGACCGGATCGACTTTTGGTGACTACACCAAAGCTGAAGGGTTCCTGGCGACGTATTCCCTGGCCAACGTGCTGACGAACGTGAACGGGTTCGGCGATAACGTCGACGCGTTTTTAGGAACGCAGGAATCAGGCGGACAGAACTATGCGATTCGTTTGAACTCAACAATCCGAAACAATTTTATCGGTGAGTTTTCAGGCGGATTGCACTTTCAGAGGAACAACGTCATCCCCAACGGAGTCGCTCAACCGCTGATCCTCGATAACTTTGCAGTGTTGCGCAGTGGGTCGGTCCTGACGCCGGTACAGACCGGGGTCGACTTTCAGACCGTGGCGAACGCCAACGGCGTTGTGAACACCACCGGTCTCATCGATTTTGTCGACGGCCGCGGCGGTTCTTTACAACGCAACTTCAGTCGTGGTCCGGGCTTCGGCTTGTACACCGCGCAGGATCGCAACCGTTACGAGTTCAATTCACATATGCAAAACCTCGCCGGCAAGCACACGGTCAAGTGGGGCTTTGAGTGGTTCACTAACAAATACAAGATCAACACTGTCTCCAGCGGACAGGACATCACTTATGCTAATCCGTTGGGCCTGGCATTCACCAACGGTGCTGATGTCAACCAGACGCAGGGTTCGCGCATTACCAACAACTGGTTGGTTTGTACCGTTCGTACCAGCCAGATCATTTGTCCGAGCGCTGCGGGCACTCAACGTGCCCAGGCCATTCCCGCCGCCAGCCTTGCTGCTATGGGTTTGACAGTGGGGCCAACGGGAGCAGTCACGACGGTTGAGGTGTCTAACAATCCGTTTCTGTTGAGAAACACCACTCGCGTCCGCGACTTCAGATTGGTGGGGGCAACGAACACGAACTCGGAAGCGTTCTACATCCAGGACGATTACAAGTTCGCCACCAATTTCCAGGTCAATATCGGCGCGCGTTGGGATTACCAACAGGCTTACAGCAACGATGGCACGGCGTACGCGAAGTTCAACAATTTCTGGGACAATCTCGCGCCCCGCATCGGTCTGAGCTGGGACTTTACTGGCCAGGGTAAAGGAAAGTTGTTTGCCAACTATGCGACCTTTATCGAAGTGCCGCTGCCGCTGGACGTTAACGTTCGCGCGGGCGGGGGAGATGTGCAGACGGACAAGAACTTTAACGTCAATCGTCTAAACGCGCCGGCTAATTCCACCATCACGGCCGGCTTCGCGCCGGTGAATCTGGGGGCCGACCCGACCCCGCTCGATCCCGGGCTCAAACCTCAGAGCGTTGGGGAATACAGCATGGGTATTGAATATGAGCTCAAACGGGATCTCGTCGTCGGCGCGCGCGGCGTCTATCGTCACATGAGAAATGTGATCGAGGACGGCTCGTTCGACGATGGCAACACCTACTTTATTTTTAATCCGGGACGAAATGAACCGGGAACGACGGAAAGGGCCGCCTGCGAAGGCGATCCGACAGTGGGACGCTTACCTCGTTGCTTCGGCAGCGCGGCGCGTTTCTACCGGGCGCTGGAACTGACTGCGACCAAGCGATTTACCAACAACTATCAGTTTATCGCCTCGTACGTCTTCTCGAGTCTGACCGGTAACTATGAAGGACTGTTCCGCAACGACAACGGCCAGGCCGATCCGAACATCACGTCGTTGTTCGACCTGCAGAGCCTTCTGGACAACACCTATGGGCGTCTGCCGAATGATCGTCCGCATCAGTTCAAATTCAACGGCAGCTATCGAACTCCGTGGCGGTTAATGATTAGCGGTAACTACTACGTTCAGTCCGGTACGCCGTTCAACATGCTGGTGCCACACGTGGTCTATGGAAATAACCAGGGTATCGGCGTGCCGCGCGGCACAGCTGTGGTGCCGGTGGTAACGGCGGTCGAGCCAGGATTTCCAAATCGCGTCGAGAGTGTCGGCACGACTCGGACACCTACGACCATGAATCTTGATCTGGGTGTTTATTATCCAATCAGGATTGGTGAAAAGCGCGAGCTTCGTCTCAGTGGTGACTGGTTCAATGTCTTCAACAACCAGCGAGCCATCACGCTGGATCAGACCTTCTCGATCAACAGCGGCGTGACGGGCGTGCCCGCGGTTGCCAATCCGTTTTATGGATCGGCGCAAATCGTGCAGGCTCCTTCGGCGTTCCGCTTTGGAGCGAAGTTCACGTTCTAAGTGCTGCCGTTTTGTCGGCGGCTAAAACCAACCCGACAGGGGAGAGTGCTCGAGAAATCATCGGGCACTCTCCCCACTTGCATTGTGTCAGAACCCCGAGCGGTAGCGACGGGATCATCACGCGTTACCTGCAAGTTAATTACTGCGCCGTGATCCGGTCGCTACCGCTCCCGGTTCTGACCCTTACAAATTTTTGCAGGCTCTACCATTTGATCGAAAACTTTCTTTACAAATCTTAACAACTTAACGGAACGTGAAGCCAACCTTTCGTCGTAAATTGAATTCATAGTTATTTGACAGTCTTGATGAATTGTCTTGATTGGGCGGTCGCGCGGTGCACCTGGTCCCGTTTGAGACGCCCGGTCAAAGGTTTCCGCAACCACAACTAGTAGAGAATCGGAAGTAGAGGCGGGAATGTTCCCGCTTTTGGTGAGAGGTCAGAGTCCTTCGGTTTCGAAACTGATTACGCTGACGACCCGATCCTTTGACATCCGATTCTTAGAAAATCCTGGGGTCGAAACTCAGTCCCAAAATCGAACTGAGACGACTTCCGGGGCGTTTCGTATTTAGGCGTCAGGACCAGTTCGTTCCAGTTTTGACGCAGGGGCGAGCGTTTAGCTAGCGTCCGCAAACTAACAGTTTGCGTTACGAAAAACTTTGATAGGTTGATTCAGGGAGTTGATCATGAAGGACGAACCATCATTGTTTTACGAGTTCGGGCCGTTCCGCGTGAATGTGGCTGAGCGTGTGCTCGAAAAAAATGATGAATTGGTGTCGCTCACACCCAAGGTGTTTGAAACCCTGCTGGTGCTGGTCGAGCATAGCGGACACGTTCTGGCCAAAGATGATTTGATCAGCCGGCTGTGGCCGGACACCTTTGTCGAAGAGAGCAGTCTGACGCAAAACATTTCGCTGCTGAGGCGGGCCCTCGACGAAGCGCCGGGCGCTCACAAGTACATCGAAACAATTCCGAAGCGCGGCTATCGCTTTGTGGCCGACGTGCGGCGTTTGGCAATCGACACGCACGAAACCACGACCCAACAGAGCATCAGCACCCAACTGATGATTGCGGCGCAGATCGAAGAAGAGGTCAGCGATGCTCCGGCAACGGCGGCCATCGCCCCACGCTCCGCCAGCGTGCTGACTCGCTATCGACTTATTGGCGCTACCGTCGTCGCGTTGATTCTGATCGTGGGGTTAACGGCAGCGTATCTAAGCTATCGCAGCCGTGCGGCGGCGACCCGCATCGCGCCGGCGAGTATCGCTATTCTCCCATTCAAAACAATTGGCAACGCTGAAAAGACAGACGTACTGGGCCTGGGAATGGCCGACGCCTTGATCATCAGACTGAGTCATCTGAATCAAACCACTGTGCTGCCGACCAGTTCAGTGTCGCGCTATACAAATCGGGAAAAGGACGCGGTCGAGATCGGAAAGGACCTGGGGGTCGAAGCCGTGCTCGATGGCACGGTGCAGCGCGAAGGCGATCAGGTGCGCATCAGGGCCCAGTTGATCAGACTGGCGGACAAGAAATCAATCTGGACCGCCGACGTCAAACAGGACTATCGCGATCTGTTTGCTTTGCAGGACGCTATGTCTGAGCAGTTGGCTGCTTCTCTGATTCCGAAGCTGTCGGCGCACGAAACTGACCACACTGACAACCGCAGTCCCGCGAATCAGGAAGCTTACGAAGCCTATCTGACGGGCCTTTATTTCTGGAATCAACGCTCAAAAGAGAGCCTGCAAAAGTCGGCCGAGTATTTTGAGCTCGCGACCAAAAAGGACCCGAGCTATGCTCAGGCTTACGCCTTGCTCGGCGACGTTTACTTCTTGAGTTATGCGGACGGCTACGATTTGGTGCCGCCAAACGATGCTCTGGTGAAGGCGAACGCCGCGATAAATAAGGCTCTACAGCTAAACGAAAATATTGCCGCCGCGCACGTGACTAAAGCCGGGCTGATGCGAATGGATCCCGAAGGATCCGATCGCGAATACCGGCGCGCGCTCGAGCTGAATCCCAATCAGGGCATAGGTCACATGCGCTATGCTCAATTTCTGTTCAATCAGCGCAAGCTGGAAGAAGCGGTATCGCACGCCAAACGAGCGGTCGAACTCGATCCCATCTCGCCGGTGGCTCACATTGCGTACGGGTTCATGCTGTCGATGTCCCGCGACAACGAGGGGGCGGCCGCGCAATACAGCAAAGCGCTCGAACTTCAGCCCGATCAGGTCATCGCGCGTTACAACATTGCGAATGTCTATGCGCAGAAGCATATGTTCAAGGAGGCGATGGCCGAATTCGATCGCATTGCTGAGAAGGATCGGATCCTGAGTACGCTGGGCCGCGCCTATGTCTATGCGAACTCGAAAAAGCGCGACGCGATGCGACAGGAATTGTCGAAGCTGGATAAGGAGAGTCCGGGACGGGTCGGTCCGCTTAATGTCGTGGCCCTGTACGGCCTGGCCGGGGATAAGGAAACCGCCTTTGATTTGCTCGACAAGATTGATCCGGTACCGTTCGTACTGGCGCGCCTTAAGTTCGATCCTGATCTGGATCCGCTGCGCGGCGAACCGAGATTTGGTGACTACCTGTCGCGTCATCACATCGACAAACTCTGATCACATCATCCCGCGTCGAGGAACGTCCGCAGATTACGCAGATTCAAAGAGCCTGGCAAATTCCATTAAATGCCTGAGGGCGCAGCCTGGACGTGTTTGTTCTAAACCGTTCCTCATTTCTTCTTCTAATCTGTGAAATCTGCGTAATCTGCGGATTAATTAATCCCTCTCCTGTTCATGAAACGGAACAACGATTTCTCACCTCGCGATCCGAATACATCGAAACCGCCAAACTAAAATCCAAATCGCGCAAGCCCGACTTCATTTCTCGCGTTCCTCTTCACACAAATGCCGCCTCCAAAGTTTTGGCAGCACAAACGGCATGATGGTTGCGCCTTCAGTAATCAGCTGATCCACCACTCGGGAGTTTTGTTCGTTAAGCGGAACAGGTTGATCCAAATAACGGGTCGAGTGGCCACAAATCGAACCACAGTCGAACAATTTTCGAAGGGAGCCATCTATGAAGAGATTTGTTTTTAGTCTGCTGGCTGTTTGCTTGTTGGCAATCACCATTGCAGCTCAATCGAATCGCGGTAACTTGAGCGGCACAGTCTCCGACTCAAGCGGCGTTATCCAGGGCGCAACCGTAACTGTGAAAGACAATCAATCGGGCAAGGAAGTAACTGCCGTCAGCAACGAGTCCGGAGGTTTTACCGTCGCCCAACTGGACGTCGGAACCTATACGGTCAAAATCAGCGCGGCCGGACACAAATTGTTCACGGCGACAGCCGTAAAGATCGACGTCGGACGCGAGTACACGTTGAACGCAACGTTGGAAGCGGGAAATATCAGCGAGAGCGTCACCGTGGTTGCCGGAGCCGACATAATTAATTCAGCGGATGCTCAGCTCAGCAACTCGGTCAGTCAGCGCCAGATACTCGAACTGCCTCTCAACGGGCGCAATCCGCTCACGCTGGTGCAATTGCAGGCGGGCACATCTTCAAACAGCGCGCAGACTACCACCATCAACGGGCAACGCTCGTCCTTTACCAATATCACCCGCGACGGAATTAACGTGCAGGACAATTGGATTCGCGCCAATGCCGTTGATTTCCTGCCCGATCGTCCTAACGTGGACGATACGGGAGAGTTCACCATCGTTACTCAGAACGCGGGTGCCGAGGCCGGCTTTGGTTCATCGCAGGTACAGTTGGTGACGCCGCGCGGTTCGAACGATTTTCATGGCGCTGCGTTTCTCTTCAATCGGTCGTCGCATTTCGCGGCCAACACCTTCTTCAATAATTTCTCGGCAGTGCAACGACCGTTTTTGAATCGCAATCAGTATGGCGGCAAGATTGGTGGGCCAATTCTCAAAAACAAACTCTTCTTCTTTGGCACTTACGAAGGGTTCCGGCTGCGCCAGTCAACCTCGGTCAATCGCACGATTCTGTTGCCGAGCGCACGCAACGGCATCTTTACGTATCGCGATACCACTGGAGCGACTCGAACCGTAAATCTTCTGGGCGGTGGCTTCGCAGCCGCCACCGGGGTGACAGCGATTGATCCGGTGATCACCAGTCGCATTTTAGGGGCGCTGCCCACTGCCGGTAACAACTCCACGTTGGGAGATCAGCTCAATACGACGGGCCTGACCTTCTCGCGTGCCACGAATACCGATCGAGAAGCGTTTACCACACGCTATGATTGGAGTATCAACAGCAAGCACAGCATCGAAGGTGTGTTTGCCTACAAGAAGGAAAACAATCTTCGCAACGACGTCGACGGGCAACAGGGTTTGACCGTGGCTTCGACGGCCTGTTGTTACACCACCATCCCGTACGGCTTCCAGGGCGCGCACACCCCATTCCTATCGCTCGCATGGCACTGGCAGATCAGCAACAACCTGACCAACGAGGTGCGGGGAGGATGGCAGGGCAGCGATCCCCTTTTCGGTTCTACCGCCGCCAGCGTGCCCTTTTATATTCAGGTCCCGCTGATCAACAACCCTGAGAGCGGCTTTCAGCTCCAGGGCCGCGACACTACGATCGCGAACCTGCAGGACAACGCCGTGTGGACTCATGGTTCACATTCCATCCGGTTCGGTGGCCAGTTCCAGGGATTCTATGCCACCACGTTTGGACCGGGAGCGTTTGGTCAACCGTATATTCCCACTTACGCCCTCGGAGGCGGGACCACGCCGGCATTCACCACGGGTAATACCGGATCTTTCAACACGGCTGCCGGCTGTATAGCGGCCACCGGTGTCAATTGTGCCAGCAACACCCAAGTCGCCACGGCCAACAATTTGTTGGCGCTACTCGGGGGCTTAATTGGGACGGCCAGCCAGACTTTTACCGCCGCGAGTAAGACGGGAAGCCTGCAACCTGCGGAGCCGCGACATTCGATCGACTATCAAAACTACTCGGGCTACATTTCCGATCAGTGGCGCGCGACTCCTCAGCTGACACTCAATTTTGGATTGCGCTATGACACGTTTCTGCCTACTGCCGAGCCTAACGGACTGATACTTGAACCGGTACTTGGCGGGCGCGATGTTCGCGAAGCGATGCTCAATCCAAATGGCATCTATAACTTCGTTGGTGCTAATGGCAACGGTGTCAGGTTCTTCAAGACCGATCATAATAACTTTGGACCGGTAGTGAGTTTTGCCTGGGCGCCGGCTTTCGAGAACAAGTTTCTCGGCAAGTTATTACCTGATGGCGGGCGCAGCGTGATTCGCGGCGGCTATCGTCGCAGTTTTGTTAACGACGAGTTCGTACGAGCTGCGGATAACGCTCTCTCCGGTAATGCCGGCCTGACCACGCAGTTAACCACCGCGGGCCTTAATGCGCGGTTCGCGACCGCCCCAGCCTTTGCGGCCCCGCCCCTGGTCGTCCCGACCACCTATGCGGCAAACAACGCGCTGGCCGGGAACTTTGGGACCGTGTTCGCAATCGATCCCAACATGCAGGTCCCGAATACGGATGAATTCAATATCGGCATCGAGCGCGAGATCGGTTGGCAAACCGCCGTGGAAGTTCGTTACGTTCACGTCCGAAGTAATAACCTCATCCGTGGACTCGACCTCAACCAGGTCAGGATTTTCGATAATGGATTCCTGACTGATTTCAATCGCGCGCACTTTAACGCGATTACTTACGGTACGGCGAACATCAACTGTGCGGTGTCGGCGGCGACCCCGCTGTGCCGGCCCTTGCAGTTGCTGAACCAGGCGCCATTCAATAACAGTGCGTTCGGTAACCCGCTCGGGTTTACCAACACCACAGCGCCGATTGTCGCCGGTGACGCGGGCCAGCTGGCGTTCGTCTATCTCGGAACATTTGGTGTGGGCAACAACGTTCTGCTCAACAACCCCAACACCGGTGTGGCCGATCTTCTGACCAACTCCGCGAAGTCCCGCTACAACGCCTTGCAGGCTGAGATTAGGCGTCGCTTTAGCCACGGTCTGGCCTTGCAGGCAAACTACACGTTCCAGAAGCTCCTGACCGACGCGCCCGGCACGGGTCAGACCCGCTTCGAGCCGTTAATCGATAACGCCAATCCCGGGGCCGAGTACGCCATTGGAGATCAGGACACGACTCATGTCTTTAATCTCAATGCGATTTACGAACTGCCATTCGGCCGGGGCAAGAAGTTTGGCAGCGATGCCGGCCAGTGGCTCGATCGTTTGATCGGCGGTTGGCAGGTCACTTCGATCCTCCGGATTGACAGTGAAGCGCCATTCTCAATCACCGATCCGCGCGGCACGCTCAATCGGGTCGGCCGTTCAGGTCGTCAGACGGCGATGACTAACCTGACGAAGGCTCAGGTTAGGGACCTGGTGGGTACGTTCCGCACACCGTGCGGCGTGTTCTTCATCAATCCTTCGGTGATCAATCTGGATTTGGCGCAATGCCAACAGGGACTCACGCGACCGCGTCTCGCTGGTACGACGGCGGGCGTAGCGGCCCTCGGGTTTGACCAGGCGACCTTCCCCGGTCAGGTGTTCTTTAATGTGGCGCCGGGCCAGCGGGGGAACATGGAGCCAAACTTCCTGCACTTGCCGATGAAGTTGAATTGGGATGCTTCGATCATCAAGAACATCCCGATCACTGAGCGAGTGCGTTTCCAGTTGCGCGCCGAGCTCTTCAACGTGCTCAATCGCGCCAACTTTGCCTTTACCGCGGCGAACGCTCAGTTCGTCCAGGCCAACATCAACGCGACGACGTTCGGACGACTGCTGGGAACTTCGCCGGCAGGCTCACCCGCTCGCGTGGTGCAGTTCGCGGGCAGGTTGGAGTTCTAGTTTCAGCAGCCTGACCGTTGAGGGAGGGCTGCTGTTGCCAGCAACAACTCAGGGCGCAGCTTCGAAAGAGGCTGCGCCTTTTTTTTGGATAAAGCGGTCCCGGTCGCTATCGCTCCCGGTACTGACTCTGTTGGGCCGTTAGTCATCAGGTCAGTACCGGGAGCGGTAGCGACCGGGTCAGTCTTCAAAGTCAGGCAGTTCGGCTCCCTGCCCACACAACACATACTCAATGGCCCGCGCTACACTTCTCTCGTTCCATAGATATCTCTTGCTGCCTTTTCCAGCCCAAGGGCTCGAGTTTCCTGGCCAACATCCATCCTGACGCATTTGTCTTGTTGAGTTTGCCTTGAACGCAGTCAAGGCTCGTTCAGGTCTTAGTGAGCCAATACAAACGACCACGTGGACGTGGTTGGTCCTGATGTTCAAAGCATGTAAATGCTACTTCCGAAAATGACACGTAGTACGAATGGCGCGCTCAACTGATTTGCGTTGCCGCGCGTCGAGGATTACGGGTTGACCGTCGAGCACCTCAGTATTGTGACGATGCCATCGCGGGTTGGGTTCGATGTACGGCGACTTGTAACGATTGTGATGGCGGTCTATTGAACCTCGCTCGTCGCCATGCAACCAAGTGCCATAACCGCGAAAACTGATCAAGTATGCCAGGGGTACGTCGGTATCGTTCCACATCCAGATCAGCATCTCACCGCGGTCAAGTAATGAAACTTGCAATCCTGTCGCTCCCGATACTGACCCGGTCGCTATCGCTCCCTGTACTGACCCGGTCGCTATCGCTCCCTGTACTGACCCGGTCGCTATCGCTCTCGGTACTGACCCGGTCGTTATCGCTCCCTGTACTGACCCGGTCGCTATCGCTCCGGTACTGACCCGGTCGCTATCGCTCTCGGTACTGACCCGGTCGTTATCGATACTGACTCCCACACCCATATTGAATGTCGCCGCTTTCAAGGTTAGAATCCCAACTCTCTCAACTAACTTCAAAAGTCGTTCATCAAGGAGGGAGGTCTTTGCGCAGTTCAGTCAAAGCCTACGCCTTAGGAATCGCCCTACTAGCGGCCGTCGTATTACTGCGTTGGCTCCTCGATCCGTTGCTGGGAGATATGTTCCCGCTCGTGACTCTCTATGGCGCGGTCGCTGCTACCGTATGGTTCGGCGGCTATCGTCCCGCGATTTTGGTGACAATTCTCGCCTACCTCTCCAGTCATTACCTGTTCATTCAACCCCGGGGCCATTTCGATCTTGGAAACACCGCAAATTTAGTTGGCCTGATTGCGTATCTCTTCACTTGCGCTGTGATTATCGCCTTCGGTGAAGCGACGCGCATCTCGCACAGGCGGGCCAGTCAGCAGGGCGCACTGTTGCGCGTCACGCTCGAGAGTATCGGCGACGCCGTAATCACCACAGATACCGGCGGTCGCATCACTTACCTCAACAAAGTTGCCGAGGCCTTAACAGGTTGGTGGCAGCCGGACGCGTTGGGCCAACCGCTGGAAAATGTGTTCCGCATCGTAAACGAGGCCACCGGCCAACCGGTCGAAAGTCCGTCCATCAGGGCTTTGCGTGAGGGAGTCGTCGTCGGTCTGGCGAACTACACCGTGCTCATTCAAAAAGACGGCAGCAGGTGTCCCATCGACGACAGTGCGGCTCCGATTCGCGATGAAGACGGAAACGTCTCCGGATGCGTGTTGATCTTTCGCAACGTCACTGCGCGGCGGGATGTCGAGCGCGACAAAACCAGCCAGCTGCTAACGGCCCGCCTGCTGGCCGCGATCGTTGAATCATCGAATGACGCGATCATCAGTAAATCGCTCGACGGTATTATTCAAAGCTGGAATGCGGGCGCGGAAAGAGTTTTCGGTTTCACCTCCGAAGAGGCGGTGGGTCAACACATCTCGCTGGTCATTCCTCCGGAACGTATCGGCGAGGAAGACCGCATCATTGCCAGTTTAAAAGCCGGCCAAAGAGTCGAACATTTTGAAACCGTGCGGAGAGGACGCGACGGCCGGCACATTCATGTTTCTTTGACCATCTCGCCTATCCGAGATGATTCAGGCAAGGTGGTCGGTGCTTCAAAAATCGTGCGGGACATAACCGAGCGCAAGCTGGCCGAGGCCGAGCGCCAAAAGTTTGTCACCCTCGTCGAAAACAGTACCGATTTCATCGGCATGTGCGACCTCAACGGGATTCCCTTCTTCGTCAACCAAGCCGGATTGGAAATGGCCGGGCTGGACAGCATCGAACAGGCGGCGCGGACGCCGGTTCCTGATTTCTTCTTTCCCGAAGATCAGGAACGGATCATGAATGAGTTCTTCCCATCGGTGATGGAAAACGGGCACGGCGAAATCGAGGTGCGCTTTCGGCACTTCAAGACGGGCGAAGCTCGTTGGATGGCCTATAAACTCCTGACGCTGACAGACGTAGACGGTAACCCGACGGGCTTCGCGACCGTGAGCCAGGATGTTACCGAACGAAAGCAGCTGGCGGATGGTCTGATGAGGTTAGCGGCGGATCTATCCGAGGTCGACCGGCGCAAGAACGAGTTCATCGCGACCCTCGCTCATGAGCTAAGAAATCCGCTCGCCCCGGTGTCGAATATGTTGGAAGTTCTGAAGCATGCGGAAGGCGACCGTGAGACGCTGAGACGCGCGCGGGACACAATGGAGCGCCAACTGGGGCAAATAGTTCGTTTGGTCGATGATCTGCTGGACCTGAACCGCATCTCTCGCGACCGCCTGGAGCTGCGTCCGAGCGACGTTGAACTATCGTCGTTGATCCACCAGGCAGTCGAGGTGGCGGGTCCGCTGCTTGACGCCGCCGGTCACGAGCTGCGGCTGGACCTGCCTGAAGAACCCATCTATCTGCATGCTGACCCGGCGCGTCTGGCCCAGGTCTTTGGCAACTTGCTGAATAACAGCTGTCGTTACACCAGGCCCGGCGGCTCTATTCAAGTGAGCGCAAAACTGCTGGACAACCAGGTCCTGGTGACGGTGAAGGATAATGGTGTCGGCATCCCGAAAAACAAGCTGAAGAGTATCTTCGACATGTTCACGCAGGTTTATCGAGGAACGGAGACAAGCCAGGGTGGCCTGGGGATCGGGCTGACGCTGGTAAAGCGTCTGGTGGAAATGCACGATGGTTCAGTTGAGGCGAGAAGTGCGGGCGAAGATCAGGGAAGCGAGTTCCTGGTGCGTTTGCCGGTGCTTAGTGAAGCACAGAAGCCCTCGGCTGTGAGGTCAATCACTGCGGCAGAACCCGCGGCCACTCACCGCATCCTGATCGTTGACGACAACAGAGACAATGCTGAGTCACTGGCCCTCTTGTTGGGGATCACCGGAAACGAAACTTACATCGCCCGCGATGGTATCGAAGCCATTGAAGCGGCGGCAGAGCACCGGCCCGAAGTGGTGCTGTTGGACATCGGACTGCCGAAACTGAGTGGACACGATGTTTGCCGGCGCATCCGGGCCGAGAGCTGGGGCAAGGATATTGTGATCATAGCGCTGACGGGTTGGGGCCAGGAAGAAGATCGACGCAAATCCCAAGAGGCCGGGTTCGATGGTCACCTGGTCAAACCGGTGGACTATGACGAACTCCTGGAGTTGTTAAGTTCGCTGACCAATGGCTCGCGCAACGCGAGTTGATTGTAGGGATACCCTCTGACAATCCGCAGATTACGTTAGATTCAAAATAATCCAATTCAGCAAGAAAAAGACTGGAGGCAATCGTCTCGGTTGCCAGGTGAGCCGATTCGAGTTACGAGGCCCTTGGATTGTACCCTGAGTTCTAATCAATCTGTGTAATCTGCGGATACAACCAAATCTACTTAACAATCGTGAACGTTCGCTCCTGCAATCGAGGCTGCGTCCTCTTCATCACGGCCCGAAGCGCTGACGATGCTCGCCTGAGACAATGAACGCCGCGCAACGGCGCGTAGTACATAGGCAGAACGAAAACACATGATTTTGGTCTGAAATGAAATTGCCGCTTTTTGCATAAGTGTATGGGAGTCCACGAATAAACTCTTTCTTATCCAATGCCTGCTGCTGTCTGCGGTATGAAAATGCGGGCCGGCGGCACACAAACGAAAGTTTCTGGCGGCTAGCAATAAATGATGCGACTTGTGCGCTAAATAAGAATTGAAAATTTTAGCTGACGCAATGATGTGAATGCCCATGGTTTAGCGCTTTAGAAGATGAATGCGGTCGTGTGATTTGAGCAGAGTGACTCTCAAAGAGAAAGTGCGAACAGAGAGTCTGCGTACGCAATAGAAAAGTTTGTGCCGGCCGCGCGGAAAGATCAGAGCCGTGTCCGTGTTAACAATCTCACTGTATCGAACTCGGCGCTCTTGGTAATGTTGAAAATCGATTCAGGTGAGGATCCAATCACTTCCCCTACTGCCCCGGCGTGGTGATTGGTGATTTGGTTTCAATTGCTCAGAAGGGAAACCTGAAAACACCCAGGTCTGGTTACTCACTCTTCATTTAGCAATTTTTTGAAATACGCGATTGATGGCGCGTCACAGCGACAGTGACGCGCGTCGACCCGGAAGTGTGCCTCGACAACCGGGGTCGTTGTTGAACCAACCGACGCACCCCTGTTGGAGCCTGCGAGCTGAACTTGAATTCAAGAAATTGGCGTCGCACGTTTGAATCCACCGCTGCGCCTGGAGGGTTGAAAAAGAATGAATAAACGCACCTTGCTCCTAATCGTTGTAGTTGCGACCGCAGTTGCTTCGCTAATTTCGCCGGCCACACGTGCTGAACGCGACAATTCGTCAACACCGAGCATCAACCCGGTGCAGGCAATCAGGGACCTGTTTACGTTCCCAATGCCCGACGCAACACCAAATGAGACCGTCAGTAAGACGGGCGTGCCGGGTGCGGCGCCGCCCTCAGGCAGCGGACCGCAGACAGTTAATTGGACCATCGATTACGGGCTGACGAGCAGCGCGCCGTTGAATACTACGCTTAACGACACCTGGAGCGCCGGACAAGTGTCGGTGCCGGGCAGCCTCAAGACGCCGGGCGCCTTGTGGTCGGCATCCCAGCCGAACTCTACCTCGCTGAATTTTGCGAACTCGCTGGTTGCCACGAACGGGAAGGGTCTCACTCAGGCTTTCCCGCGGCCCATCGGTGCGGGGGTCACCTTCACCGGATCGGGCGACGGCTATAACCCGGTGATCACGGCCAGTGGAAAGCTAATGGGCGTGAATCATCATTCCAACCCAACTCCGATCTGGTGCTTTGACATGAACACGGGAGCGGCGTGCCCCGGCTACAAAAAGTCTCTCAGCGTCGCGACCGGATATTCACCGGTAACGATCGCTATCGGGAACAAGATCTATTTTAGTGATGATTCGAGTAACACAGCTTATGGCCAAACGGGCCACATCTATTGCTGGGACAGCGACACTAACGCTTCCTGCGGTCAAAGCCCACAGGTTTTTGCGCTGGGGATGGCGTTGGTCAGCGGAAAGCTTTTCACACTCAGGACCACGGGCTTCCTGGATTGTTTCGATCCCTCGAACAGCCTGAATCGCTGTGCCGGTTTTACGCCGGTGAATCTGGGCATGCCAACCGGAAATTCCAACAACTACACGAATGAGGGAGACGATCTCTTTGCGGTTGGATCCAGAGTCTATGTGGCGAACTATCAGCGTAAGCTGACTTGCTTCGACTCGGCCACGAACACCATCTGTGCTGGTTGGCCCGTCTTGCCGGCGCTAGTCACTACGACTACATCCGGCAATGCGCGCTACAACCTCTTTCCGCGTTTGAACGCGGCCGGCGGCGTCACTGGAGTTTGCGTCGCGGGTCAGGGCACCAACGCAACTTGCTATAACTTTGATAGCACCAGTCCGGTGGAAATTACCATGAGCCTTACGCACGTGATGAGCATGGGGTTCAATACCCACACAGATGTGGCCGTCGGTACGCGGGTCTTCTTTCCGAATTTTTTTAACGCACCGGGCCTGAGCTGCTTTGATTGGGCCACCCAGGCTCGCTGTACGGGTGCAGGCTTTAATGCCAATGGCATCACGACCGCCGACGCGAATTATGCTTATGGACTAACCACCGACGGCGTAAATGTCTTTTCCTTTGGCGATCAAGGCGTGCTCCGCTCATGGAACACGCTCACTGGCGCGACCCCATCCGCCCGCGTCGCCACCACCGCGACAGTCAACATCGACAGCTTCTATTGCGGAAGCGCCACGCCCGTCAGCGCCGCCTGGGACAAGATAGTTCTCACCGATGTCAATCTTTCCGCCGGCGTTGAATTTACTTCGTTGAAGATTTCTTTGGTTGATCCAGCAACCGGGGCGACTGTGTTTGGGCCAACTGAAGCCATCGGCACCGGCGGCGTCTTCGATGTTTCTGCGGTATCTGCCTCGCTGCGCACCTTGCAACTGGTCGCGGATGAAACGCCCGTAGGCACCAATGCCTGGAACGACAACGTCGCGCCGAAGGCGACTCTGACATTTACTAATTCGACCCCGGTGCAGTTTTGCTATCAGACGACTGCGACCTGTGCCGGTATCTCGCAAGTATTGACTGACACCATCAACACGTCTCTAGATCCTCACTCGGCGACGGCCACGGTGGCGGCTTGCGTTCCGTCGGCGAGTCTCTCAGTTGTAAAGAGCGCGCCATTTCCTTCGCTGGTCCCCGGACATCTCTCGACGTATTCGATAACAGTCACCAACAACGGCAACCTTGACGCGAATTCTGCAACGGTGAAGGATGCTTTGCCCATCGGGCTGGATCTGATGAGTACTGCCGGCCCGGGTTGGGATTGTACGCCGCCGGCAGGGATCTCGCCTGTGGGTACAATCACTTGTACGTTAAGTGGTGGTCTGATTCCCGCCGGTGGCGGGACGGGCATTATTAACCTCGTGGTCCGGCCGCGGGCTCCCTATGCAGGCACGACTGTAATCAATTATGTTTCGGTCGATCCTTCCGGCGGCACCAGCGCCCCTAACCCGGGAAACTGCATCGGCGCGGGAAGTCCGGTAGCCGGCTGTGGCGTGCCAGTATCCAGCAGTGTTGGCGCTACGCCACCGAACAGCGCGCCGATTGCGCAAAATCAATCCGTCACCACCAATGCAGACACGGCAATAGCGATCGCTCTCGGGGCGACTGACGCGGACGGCAATTCGCTGACGTATTCAATTGTGAGCGGCCCGAGTCACGGCTCGCTGAACGGAGCCGGCGCAAACCGCACTTATGCGCCAACGCCAAATTACGTTGGGCCAGATAGTTTCACCTTTAGAGCGAGCGATGGCATCGCGGATTCCAACACGGCCACAGTTTCGATCAATGTCAACGCGTTGAATGGTCCTCCGATAGCATTGGCCGATAGTTACTCGGTCACCAGCGGTCTGACGTTGCAGGTTGCGGCGCCGGGCGTGATCTCTAACGATAGCGACATAGACAGCCCTACTTTGACAGCCGTGCTGGACAGTACGACGCCGAATGGGACGCTGACTCTCAATCCTGCTGGCTCGCTTACTTACAGGCCGAACCCTGGTTTTGTCGGGATTGACACGTTCACTTATCACGCAAACGATGGCAGTTTGAGTAGCAACATCGCGACCGTATCGATCAACGCAACCGCGCCGGAATGTGTGAATCATCCGGCTGATCTGGTGGCGTGGTATCCGGGCAATGGCAACGCGAACGACGTGATGGGTAACCGCACCGGGACGCTTCAAAACGGCGCAACTTATGCCGTTGGCCAGGTGGGCCAGGCATTTAGCTTTGATGGCGTTAACGATTATGTCAGCGTACCGGGAACTTACGGTGGCGGTAGCGAAGCGACGGTCGACGCCTGGGTAAAAACGAGCGGTACCTCTGGCGATTTCCAGGCAATTGTTTCTTCAACCGCGTTTGAATTTGTTCACCTACAGCTGAATGTTACGACCGGGCCATGGAACATTGTCGTATATACCAACACCGGCCGGGTTGACTTGCCTATCGTTCCCCAGACACCGATCGGCGTATGGCGCCATCTCGCGTTTACCATCAAATCCGGTGATTCCCGGTTGTATCTGAATGGTCAGTTAATCGGCCAGAACAGCCAGACCTTTACGCAAATCATACCGACCTCCAATCTCCGTATCGGCTCGGGGTTTGGTAATGGCCGCTTCTTTAAAGGCGAAATTGACGAAGTCGAAGTCTTCAGCCGCGCGCTCTCGGCCTCTGAGGTTCAATCACTCTATAACGCCAGCTCAGCCGGTAAATGCAACACCGCCGCCGTGGCGCATGATCAGTCTGTGACTACGAACGAAGACACAGCGGTAAACATCACACTCAGTGCGACGGACGCTGACGGGAACTTCCTGAATTATTCAGTTGTGGACAGCCCGACCAATGGAACATTGAGTGGCACGGCGCCAAATCTGACTTACTCTCCCAGCGCAAACTACAACGGCGGCGACAGTTTCACCTTCCAGGTGAACGATGGCTTTAGCGATTCAAACACGGCGACAGTTTCGATCAACGTTAACGGCGTGAATGATCCGCCGACGGCATCGTGCCGGAACTTGACGCTGGCTACCTCAGGCGGCGGAGTTGCTTGCCCGCCGGGCCAGGATTGCAAGAAAGGTGGAGGCGCCGGCACAAAGCACTGCAAAGCAGGTGACCCGACTTGTATTCCCACCGTCGGCAGCTGTTTGCTTAACGTTTCTGGTGACCAGGTCGATAACGGCTCGTCAGATCCGGATGGCGACGAGCTGACCTACAGCTTGAGTCCGGCAGGCCCGTTCACCGTCGGGAGCACCGCGGTAACACTCACGGTTACCGATCCTGATGGTGCATCAAGTTCTTGCACAGCCAATGTCACGGTGATCGACGACACATCGCCAATCCCGATTGTCACGAAGCTTGATGATGTTACCGGCCAGTGCTCGGTAACCTTGACGCCGCCCACGGCGGTTGATGACTGTGCCGGCACCATTCAGGGAACCACGACCGATCCTCTGACTTACAACCAACCCGGGACTTACACCATCACCTGGACGTACGACGATGGGCACGGCAACGTGACCACTCAGAACCAACAGGCGATCGTGCACGACACGACACCGCCCGTGGTACCCAATCTTCCGGGTTCGCCACAAACATTTACCTGGGTCAGCGCGAATACTCCGGCCGGGGCCCCCGGCGCTCGCATCGGGCACGCGATGGTGTACGACCCGGTGCACGCGAAAGTAATTCTTTTTGGCGGGGAAGACTCACAAGCGATCAACAACGAGATCTGGGAACTGGATTCCGCGTCGAACATCTGGACGAATGTGACGCCTGCTTCAGGTCCGATGCCCAGTCCGCGCTTCTATGCCGCGATGGCTTTCGAGCCATCAAACGGCAATGTCCTGTTGTTTGGTGGCCAGCTGACCAACCTTGGGCCCAGCATTGCCGGCGACACGTGGGAATGGGACACCATAAACCACACCTGGTCATTGAAAGCGAGTAGTTCGGTCATCGGCAATCGACTGGGAAGCGCCATGGCCTACGATCCGAATCTGCACCAGATGATTCTTTTCGGTGGACGTGACTTCTCGAGCTTCGGCAGCACTCTCACCCAGACGTTTGCCTGGGACGGTACGACGTGGCAACAACTCGCCGCGCCGGTTGGCCCAATCGGCCGTTACACGCAGGGGATGGTGACGGACACCGCGCGCTCGAAAATCGTCATGTTCGGTGGCTACAACGGCAATCTCTTAGGCGACACCTGGGAATGGAATGGAGGTTCGTGGACTCTGGTCGCCCCGAACGGCTCCGGGCCATTCATGCGCAGCGGTCCAGGGTTGGCTTACGATTCCGCGCGCCAACGGACAGTGCTTTTTGGCGGCAGCACCGGCCAATCTGCTTCAGATACCTGGGAGTGGAACGGAAACGTTTGGACGCAGGTTCAGACTCAGGCAAGTCCCTCCGGACGCTCAACGCCACTTGTGTACGACAGCGCCCAGGCGAAGCTGGTTCTCTTTGGCGGAGACAGTTTTGCTCAATTAACGGACACCTGGTATTCGCAAGTTACCTCGGGCTTGCCGACCGTAACAGGTGAATGTTCGGCGAGTGTCACCGCACCCATTGCCAATGACAACTGCGTTGGACCGGTGACGGGAACAACGAGCGATCCTTTGACCTATTCAAGCCAGGGCACTTTCGTAGTGCATTGGACCTATGATGACGGTCACGGAAACATCTCGACGCAGGATCAAAATGTGATTGTCAAAGACATCACCAAGCCGGTCCCGAACGTGGCTTCGTTGCCGGACGTCACTGGCGAATGCTCTGCGACGATCCCGTCGGCGCCAAAAGCAACCGACAATTGTGCCGGCACGATAACCGGTACGACCAGTGATCCCTTGACTTACTCAAGCCAGGGCACTTTCGTAGTGCACTGGTCCTTTGATGACGGTCACGGAAACATCTCGACGCAGGATCAAAATGTGATTGTCAAAGATGTCACCAAGCCGGTCCCGAACCTGACTTCGTTGCCGGACGTCACTGGCGAATGCTCTGCGGCGATCCCGTCGGCGCCCACGGCCACCGACAATTGTGCGGGCAGCATCACCGGGACGACGACGGACTCGCTGGCTTACACCGAGCAGGGAACCTTCACGGTGACCTGGCATTACAGCGACGGCCACGGCAACGAATCAACACAGACCCAGACGGTGATTGTGAAAGATACAACGCCGCCGGCGCTCAATGTCCCGGTTGACATAACCGTCAACACAGGGGCGGGAGCGGTCTCGTGCTCAGCGTTGGCGCCGGATTCAACGATTGGCTCAGCAAGTGCGACCGATAACTGTGAACTTCAGAGCCTGACTCGCACCGGTGTGCCGGCCGGGAACATTTTCCCGGTAGGGACGACAGTCCTGACCTACACGGCTACCGACATTCACGGCAAGATAACGACGAAAACGCAGCGAGTCACCGTGGTTGACGACACCATCCCGGTCCTCAATGTTCCAGCCAACATCACCATCGGCACCGCGGCCGACGCGAGCTCGTGCGTGGCATTTGTTAGCAACGCTATGTTGACCCCGACGGCGACTGACAACTGCGGCGTTGACGTGAACAGCTTCACGCGCACTGGCGTCCCCGCCGGCAATAACTTCCCGGTCGGCACTACCTTAGTCACTTACACGGTGAAGGACGTTCACGGCAACCTGACGAGTGGCACCCAGTCAGTAACGGTGACCGATGCGACCTTGCCGGTCATCACTCTTACTGGCAAGACGATCACTCTCTGGCCGCCTGATCATAAGTATCAGACGATAAAGATCAGCGACTTGATCGCTTCTGCTGCAGATAACTGCGATCCGAATGTCACCTTAAGCAAGGTTGTCATTGCGATGGTCACCAGCGACGAGCCGGAAAACATTAACAGCGGTGACGGGAATACAGTCAATGACATCGTTATTGCGCCCGACTGCAAGTCGGTTGACCTCCGCGCGGAACGTGAAGGGTCCAGGAACGGCCGGGTTTACACGATCTATTTCCAGGTCAAAGACTCTGCCGGAAACGTGCAAACGGTAAAGGCAACGGTAGCCGTCCCCAAGAGTCAGGGGCCGGGTGGCGCGGCAATTGACGACACGCCTGCTTATCCTCTGCTGCCACCGTATAAGGTCATGGGCAGTTGTCCGCCGTAGACGAGACGTTCGCGCCAGGAACGCAGCCAGTTCAGGACTTTGTTTCGAAGGAGATATGAAGGATGAAAAACTCAAAGGCGAAATCACGCTATGGTCGAGCTTGCTTAGCTTTACTCGTGGCTCTTTGGTGCGGGTTCGTCATGGCGCCGTTAGCATCTCGCGCCAGGTTGCAGGCCACAATCACCCTGACCAACAATTCAAGTAGAGAGATAGCGCATGTTTACACCTCACCGACTGATCGCAAGGAATGGAGCGAAGACCGGCTGTCCGAGGGTTCCAAACTGCAAACGGGCGATTCGTTAACCCTCACTAACGTCATCGCCGAAAGCGATCAGATCAAAGTCATCGCCGAGGATACGGAAGGATGCTTTACGTCCGCTGTGGTTTCGTGTGCGGAACCGGCCACCTGGATCATTAACAACAACATGCCCCGTGATTGCGGCGATTAGAGACTCAAAGCACTCGCGCCATACTTTCCTCTTTGAGCAAACAGGAAACCAGGCGGCAGTTTTTGACCTTACTTAACCGGTTCCGGCAGCTTTGGTGGATCGATGGTCGCCGCGCCCTTCAGACCAGAGCCAGTGACATTGTTGATCCCAATCAACGGCCCGGTAAATCCCCTTACTTTAATATCCTGAATCCTGGCGCCGGCAACGTTGGCGAGCGTAATTCCTTTCGCAGCCGTACCCGTCACGTTGATCAATGAAAAGCCCTGCAGCGGCTTATGCGGATGGATCGAGATCCCGTCAACCAGGACCGGCACGTCTTTCACGCGCACATTTGAAAACCGGAAGTTTTTGATTGTCGGAATGCCTTCGTCGCCGGGCACAGGTGTTTGATCCTGCAGGCCGCTGTTGAGAATGTTGAGACGAAGAAATCCACCGATCATTCCGGACACGTCCAGATCGTCAGCCGAGATGTTTTCGATGAAAGCGCCCCGGCCCGGACGGCTCTTGATGTAGATGGCGAAGGTCTGCGCGTGAGTAAACTTGCAGTGCTGTATGCGCACGTTGCGAATCCCGCCGGAAGTCTCACTGCCGATGCCGATGCACGCGAAGATCGAATCCGCCAAGGTGCAGTTGGTGATCAGCACGTCTTCCGTCGTTCTCAACAACTGGTAGGCTTCCATGCCGCGGCCGGATTTGATCGCGATGCAATCGTCACCGGTGGCGATATCACAGCTATCGATCAGAACGTGACGACACGAATCGATGTCGATCCCATCGCCGTTCCCGCCGGTGCTGCGAATGGTCAGGTTCTTGAAAACCAGATTGTCACTGTAGGTCGGATGCAGCGACCACATGCGCGTGTATTCGGTCGAGAAGTCTTCAAACCTCACGTCGCGACAACCGATCGGTTCGATTAGCGCCGGATGTCGCAGAGGGTTTTGCGCGTTGGGCCGGCCACCCAGCGCGGCGTTGCCGATGATTTTGCCCGGACCAACGACACCAATGTGTTCAGCATCGATCGCGTAGATCAAACCGAGATGTCCCTGAATCCATTTTCCTTCCCAGCGAACCTGGGTCACCGGATAGTCGGCGAAATCAGGCGTGCCCAGAATGACCGCGTCCCTATCAAGTCGGAGCAACACGTTTGATTTGAGCGCGATCGCTCCGGTGAAATAGTTGCCGGCCGGAACCAGCACTTCACCGCCACCCAGGACATAAGCGCGATCGATCGCCTGTTGAATGGCGGCGGTGTCCTTTGTCTTGCCGTCGCCGGTCGCGCCAAAATCGCGGACGTTGAGTTTTACGCCGGGCTTTGGTGGGGACGTTTTCGATTGGCTTCGGACAGCATCTGCAAAGATCAGGAGGCAGAGAGTGAGGCAGCAAGATACGTAGAGTGATCTGATTGTAGGTTTTGACATGATTAGGTCAGCGACGGTGCGGCTTTGCCGCCTGATGTGCGGTAAGGCTATGCCTTACCGTGAACGCTGGTTTAATGAACTCGGAGGCTACGCCTCCAATTTGTCGCGAGGCGTAGCCTCGTTAATCTATCTGGACATCAGTTACGGAAAGGCAAAGCCTTTCCGCACATCAGGCGGCAAAGCCGCGATCACTCTTCAACGCTCTTCCGGAAACTGATCAAATCGTCGCTCGACTTTCTTTCCCAACAGAAACTTGTCGGCAAAAGAGAGCAGAGCGTCCCAGTCTCCCTGTACCATGCCATGCGGCCGTTCGGCCCAATTAACACCCAGGCGATCAGTCGCCCCAAACATCGCGTAAGTCGACTGGGCCGCCAGCCATGATTGCTTGACGCCGTTTTGATTCACATTTTGATCGATGGTTCCTTCCAGCGCGATGAATGGGCGCGGCGCGGCCAGCGCAATCAACCAATGCTGATCGAACGGTAACTTCTCAGCCTGGCCCCAGAATTCATGCAGGTGCGGTGAGAACCAGTTCGGATACTTCTTCATCATTTCGCTCAGGCCTTCCTTGCCGCCGTGCTCGGCGCCGCTAAAACGAAATGCCGGAGTGCCGCCGCCTGAGCTGGCCACCGGCGCCACCATCGCAATGCGATCGTCGAACGCCCCGGCAACCAGCGCCGACTTACCGGTGCGCGACACGCCTGAGACAATCAGCTTTGTCTTGTCAATCAAAGGATCGGTTTGCAGATAGTCGACGATGCGCGAGACACCCCAGGCCCAACCGGCCAACAAGCCCCAATCATAATTCGGATAAGCGGGGTAGAACCGCGTCGTGCGAAAGGCCCAGCTGCCGTCAGCGTTTCTGAGCGTCGTGTCTTCGCCGCAATCGCTGTTGTTGAAAGTCACGAACGCAAAGCCATGCGCCAAAGCCGGATTGCGCGCGGCGACGGTTTCGGCGTCGGCGGGTACAGGCGCCGGGCGAGCGGGCGTGGCCTGAGGATTCGGACTGCCTGGCCCGACAGTGAGCAATGCGTCAACGCCCGTCCCTTGTCCGGGTCCCTGAGACAAACGCGGCAGAGCTGTCGCGCCAGGCGGCGTTCCCCCCGGCATAATCAACGCCGGCACCGGGCCGCCGTTCACGGGCGTAAACACGCCGATGTCCAGACTCAAACTTTCCTTTGGCCCAAAGGTTAAGTGAATCAGGCGGTACTTCACTTTTCCATTGCGAACGATTTCAGCCTTGATCTCTTTACCCTTGACGTTTCCGGGCGGCGGCGGCGCGAGTCCGGCAAAATAGTATTCAAGAATCTGCTTCATCTCGGCGCGGCGCTTACGCCATTGCGCCGGGGTGCTGACTTTCGTCCCATCGTTCATCAACATCACGTCCGGCATGCCAGCGCGGGCCGTCAAGTCCTTAACGCCCGGCATGGGCTTCAGCGAGGTGCGAATGGCTGGTACTGGTATCTCACGCGGGTCGGGGCGCGATGGATTTTCGTTCTGCGACCTCGCGCCGGTGATCAGGACGCACATCCCGGCGATGGCTGTGACGAGAGCAACTGCCGATTGTTTTTGCAGACTAGTCATATGGATTTGGTCTTGCCTCAAAGTATTTTGTCCTCGTCCGCGGAGCACTGAAAGACATCCGTCCGCTTCACGGACTGCACGTATGTCTCAATCCGCATCCCACCGATGATGAGGCTGTGTCAAAACTTTGTAGGGGCGTCCCTCCGTGGGCACCCCGTCGCTCGAATGCGAACATTCCGGGTGCAAACGCAAGCGGGCGCCCACGGAGGGACGCCCCTACAAAGGGTTTGAGGCAAAGCCTGGCTCTCAGTAGATGTACTTCGCCAACTCAGGCACAGCTTTCCTCATTTCATCGGCCACGAAGAACCCGACGGCCCGGCTGCCTTCAGGATTGAAGTGCGTGTAGTCCAGCACGGTAGCAGGCAGCTTCGTTGGATCGCCGCCACGCGCCAACGCCGGGTTGGGTTTCGTAAATGACCAGGTGTCGGTTACTTTCTGTCCAACTCGTTCGTAGAATTCAACCGCCCGCGCATGCAGGTCCATCAGGGGCACCTGTTTCGCGGCGGCGACTTGCTTCATCGCTTCCACAAAGGGGCCCAGCTCAGAATGAATTCGTCCATCGTCCCGCCAGTAGCGACGGCTGATTGGCGTGGCCAGGATTGGTTTGATTCCGGCCGCCCGAGCTTCATCGACATAACGGCTCAGGTTCGCGGCGTAGACCTCAGTTGTCATTACGCCCTCGTCGTTGTGGCCGAATTGGATTAAGACGTAGTCGGGTTTGAGGTCGAGCATCTGTTGCCAACGCCCATCCGATCTGAACGTCGCGGTCGTGCGACCGCCGCGCGAGAGGTTCACCACCTGTAACTGCTTGTCGAAATGCGATCGCAATCCGCCGGCATATCCAGCGCTATAGGTCACGGTCGAGTCGCCCGCCAGAACCAGTAGCACTTTTCCAATGCGTGGCGTGTTGGCCGAATCCTGTTGCTCGTCCTGATTACCCTTAACCTCGAAGGGCTGTAGTTGCGGAGCTGACCCGGCCGCCGGCACATTCGCCGCCAGCGCTTTGGTTAACTTTGACAGCCGAAGTTGCTTGAGACCTTCGACCACCGCCTCGGCATTTACTCGGGCGCCGAACTTCGTCGTGTGCTGGAGGTCGTTGAAGTATGGGCGCGAGCCTTCCTGGCCCAGAGCGTCGTAGCGGTTAGCGGCAAGCGTATTGAGGTCCAGGAACAGCGAGCCACTTTGTTTAGCTGCTTCGGCCGCCCATTGGGCATACCCATCAAAACCACGTTTGATGTGTCCCTCGATCCAGGTGTTGCGGGGCACGGGTGAGCAGATGATGATCGTAACGCCTTTGGTCTTTGCGTCCCTGACGTATTGCCGCAGGTACCAACCGTAACTGTGAATCAGTTTTTTCTGATGCGTAACCGGCGATTCGATTTCCTCGGTCTGGTCGCCATTGCCTTTGACAGAAATACGATCCGGATAATTCTGCGAGTTGGCCGCATCGTTATGGCCAAACTGAATGATGACAAAGTCGCCGCGCTGCAGCTTCGCCAGAATTTCCTGCCAGGCTCCCTCTTCGATATAGCCACGACTGCTGCGTCCGCCGCGTCCCTCGTTGTAGACATGAATCTTTGCCGGATCGAAGAAGGGAATAATCTCCGAACCCCAGCCCCAGGGTCCGCGTTCGCCGTTGCCCGTACCCGTTTTCATGATCGAATCGCCAACCAGAAATAAGGCCGGATGAATTGTGGCGGGACGCGGCGTGCTCTGGTCCTGCGCTGCGACATTGGCCACGAGGAAGAGCGCAAAGAGGCAGCCCGTTAAGGCCAGTGACCGATTGGATTTAGTCATGCGGGTTGGACTGTTCGACTTCCGCTTTGGTCAGACCATTAATTCGAGTCGATACTTTTATGCTTAAATGAGCAGCAAGTCAACTAAGTTGCCTCGACTGTTTTCCTAGCCAATATTGTTTTCAGCGGGTCCGAAGCTTTTTTGGTGGTTAGACCAATCGGCATTGACTCCGACCGGCCTGCGGTTGGAATGCTTCTTAAGGGCATCTATGCAGTTGAATCACCGGAGTCTTTAAATCCGGTATGTGAATCCCGAAGGGATTCAGTCCTCCAGCCCAGGGCTGACGTTTTTCAGCCAACCCTGGGGAGGAAAGAAATCAAATTCGCAACCCTGAAAAGGGTTGTGTCAGTTTTTGAGAATTGCTTGACGGGCGCTGACGCAACCCCGTCGGGGTTGAATCTCCTGGTTCTGCCGTTCCCCAGGGTTGGCTGAAAAACGCCAACCCTGGGCTGGAGGACGAAATCCCTTCGGGATTCATACCGCGATTGAAATTCTGCAAGTTGCCCTGGTGAGTTAACGATATAGTTACTTTCTTAAGCTAAGACTCTGCCACTTCGTATTCCAATCACTACTCAAGCTGTCGAGTAGTTCTCTCTGTGACGCTTGATCCGGAAAGCAACTCGCCTGACGCCGTCTTGATAGAGGCAAACAGTGAACTACCTGATTCGAGTTCGAATGACGCACGGGCATTTTCTTTCAAGCGTCGCCGGATCTGGCGGGCTTGCCAAACATCGCGAAAGCCTTTTCCGAAAAAGAAGAATGCCGGGATCAGCAGAAGCAACCACAGCAGGCTGCTGATGGTTGTGTGTGTCGCGCTAAGAATGACGGCGACCATGAAGAACCCGTCGCCGATGAAAACGCTGGCGACGCCGTTGCCGGTTAATTCATCCGGGCCTTCGGAGTGGAGACCTGCAAACCTTCGCCTGGACCAGACGCCTGGATATTTTGTTTGCCTCTGGGAGCGTTTTGGACAGTTGGTAAATTCGCCCCACATCGGCGGCAAAACCTCTCGCTTTCGTCACTGCGATTTCCGCAGTTTGCACAAAACAACATCTGTTTGACCTCGTCGCTTAAAGACTTTTACGGCGGGAACGGATTCAAGGTTTCGCGGCGAAGAGGCTTTGCCTCAAAAGCCCGACAATTCAACTTCTCATTCACACCGGGCTTGAGCCCGGTGACTGAGCCCCCGTTTGACTCATCAAGGAACCGTTTCAACGGTTTGTCAGTCTGGGCGGTGACGTAACTGCCTCGTGCTCAAAGCCTAGTGGTCGCGGAAGAAGACGAAACCGTTAAAACGGTTCGCGAATTTCTTCCAGCCGCCGATCACCGGGCTGAAGCCCGGTGTGAATGAGAAGGTGAACTCCGCTCAACTCTCAACTTTCAGACTTTTGAGGCAAAGCACAGCGAACACCCAAACACAATCGGGCGTGAGCGATTTGACAGTCAGAGTAAGCATCCATATTGTCTTTGGGCCGGCGCCCCAAGCTGTTCGAGGCTTCGTCTAAGCTTTGGCATAAGGTCAACGCTCATCCCTCCAAGCTTCGACTGGGATCTTCACAACCTTACGTTCACAGACCAGATAACCATCGCGACGTTGTCGAAACGTGCGGGTGCCCTTATGGAAAAAACGCGCACGACCAAAGAAGAGACCGAAACAATTAGGGCGTGGGTACAGACGGTTTTTCGTAAACGGCGGCAACTCGTCCGCTACGGCTCGTACGAGTCGCGTCTGATTGTGGGGGCGGCGTTGCTCCACATGCTGGTAACAGTGGGCTTGTTCGCCGTCGGGCGAGCGCAAATTGAGCCTAGCCTCGTTGATCGGGACGGGATCATGGAATCCCTTGCCAGTGACAGCTACAACTACCGGCGCGAGGCGCTCGGGCTCCCAATCGTGAATGAAAACGATCCCGGAGCAGAACCTGAACAACCCTGGAACGCACACGTCAAAATACTCTCGGCCGAGTTCGCCATCTTCGGTCGCCTCTTTGGTTACACCATCCTGAGCGCCGAGCCGTTCAATCTCCTATCTTATGTTTCGATTCTGATCCTGGTGATGATGCTCGGGCGTGAAATAGGGAGCAGACGAATAGCTCTGGTCGCTGTGGGGATTGTCGCCGTGTGGCCCAGTCTTCTCCTGCATAGCACGCAATTCTTAAAAGACCCTCCCTTCATCGCACTGGCCCTCGCGCTTATCCTGATTGTGACGACGTGGCTTACCAGAACCTACAACTGGCGCGGGACTTTAATCTCTGGCGTGGCGTTGTCAGTCGCGGCGGGACTGCTGCTGCTCATTCGCCTAAAGTTTGCGGGCTTCGTTGTCGCGATCGTTTTCTTCGGATTTACTTATCTGATCATTCGACAGTTGCTGGAAAGGCGCTGGCTGCGCCGAAACCTTATCTGTCCGGTGCTGCTCCTGTTCGTAACAGTGGCCGCGGTCTTTTACCTGGCCGCGACTTATAATCAGAAGTTCAAACGCTACCCTTCCGACCAAAGCGGGGTCGTTAAACTTAGCGCTCCGGTTGGGCAATTACACACCGTGCTCTATCGGGAGCGCGCTTCGTTCAAGAACACAACCGCGCCCTCAACCTACGCGAGACTGTCCGGGTTGAATGATCAGGCCCTCCGTGGGATTGCCGCCGCCCGTTTTGATTTCAATAACAGCTACGCGGGATCTGGTTCTTTGATAGATGGTGACGTCTATTTCCATAGCTTCAAAGACGTGCTTTCTTATCTCCCGCGCGCACTGGCCATCGGACTCTGGGCGCCCTTTCCCAATATGTGGTTCGGAGCGGGCAAGCACGTAGGTATTGCCGGAAGGTTATTGTCCGGCGGGGAAACTCTGTTCATGTATCTATGCGGCTTACTGGCACTCGTGGCTGTCTGGCGCGCGCCCCATCGTCTCGCTAATTGGCTGTTGCTATCCATCTACGCGTTGGGGGTGACAGGCCTTGGGTTGGTCGTCTCTAACATCGGTGCCTTGTACAGAGTGCGTTACCTTTTCCTGATTCTGCTGATTGTTCTGGCGGTGAAAGGATTGGAAAGTATCGTGACGAGTTGGACGGCCGGGCGATCCATCCCGCTGGCAGCTAATCCACCGAAGAACCTTCAACGAGGTGGAGCTGGAAATCAAAAGGCGATCAAAGGATTAGCCGTTATCGTGATGACGACGTGCGTCGTAGCTGCCACATGGGCTTTCTTTGGCGGCTCGGCAGTCGCAACCGGAGCGTCATCCGCAATGTTGGATTTCACCCTGGTTAATCGGACGCGCTCCGGAATTCATGCAATTTACCTATCCCCACACGAGTCGGCAGCTTGGGAGGAAAATGTCCTGGGTGACGGGAAACTAGACAACGGCCAGATGGTGACGATCCGATTCAGGCCGGAGACCCGGTCTGCGGTCTGGGACCTGCGAGTGGAACTAAACCGCGGGGACAAGGCGGAATGGAAGAACCTCACTCTCGGGGAAATCTCTAAAATCATTCTTCGCGTCAGCGAGGACGAGCAGGTGTTTTATGCCGAGATCGAATAGCGCGTTCTTGCCCAGTACAACCTGGACTAACGTAGGAGCAAGGCATTTCGGAACGCACAGACGATGATTGAGTAGTGGCCTGATTTGTAGGGGCGTCCCTCCGGGGGCGCCCGCTTTATTGCCTGCTTTGAGAAGAGCGGGCGCCCACGGAGGGACGCCCCTACAAATTAGGCCACCACCGATGATTGGATACATCGAGACAATCATGCTTAGGTCTGGTGTCAGTGGATAGTTCGACGACAAGCTAATGCGTCACGCTGGTTAGCCTGATGGTGCGTTGAGATTATTGGGTTGCCGTAAAGGCTAAGCGAAAGATCTCGGATAGCTCCTCTCCTCTTTCGTTACCCCCGAGGAAACTCTGGGTACGGTGCAGGTTCGGTGTGATGAAAAACATTGTGTTACAGGACCAGCAAACGCTCGCATAAGCAATCAATCTTTCCCGGTAATAAAATTTGATCGCGAAAGCCGGTTCATGACAGGCGGAGAGACTTGAAGTATAGGTCTGGCGGCGCCAGAGCGAAGCTACTTTCTGTGCCTCAGCTCCTTTCAGAACCTTACTGGCCGCGACTTCTCCATTCCACCGATCATCTTTGAGCTCTAACTTCAAGAGTTCAATCTTATCGATGCGTGGAAGATTGCGGGTGTACGGGAGAAACTCCTTTAGCCCCCGAAAGCGCGAAGTCTGGCCCACCGTCCGGCCGACAACGCCAGGCACGATGAACAACACCAGCAGAAAGGTAAGGACGCGGCTACTTTTGAGTTTGCTTGCCTGCCTCATGTTCTCTCCTTGGCGAATTAGAACTGCGCTGAAATTTCCAGTGGCCAACAACGAAACAGCAGCACGAAAGCCGCAGTCTATGTCCGACAAGCTTTAGCGTGTCGAAGCTCCGGCGACAAACTGAAGTTTGGCGGACATTTATTCCAAACTGCATTACAGTCTACGACGCTTGCGGCGGCGCCTTTTGCGTGAGACTTTATTGCCCATTACACAAATCATGAGAAGAGCAAATTTCCTGTCCGCACTGATCGTCTTTGCCTCCGTTTCTGCCGCCGCGACTTTCGCGCAGAAGGTCGTCAGAGTTTCCGACCCTGACGCAATCAATCCGGCGGAGGTTACGATCGCCATCAATCCGAAAAATCCCGATAACGTTGTGGCGGCATCGTTCGCAATAGGCAAGCCCCCGCGTCCGCCTTATGGCAGCTACAACTATTCTTCGATGGACGGAGGCCTGACCTGGAAAACCGTCCCCGTGGCTGATCCCAAAGGGCTGACTCAGGGAGACGATGCGGTCTATTTCAGCAGCGACGGCACGGTTCATCACATTCATCTTTCGTTCATTGGCATACGCGTCAAGCGTCCGTCGCGCGCGGAAAGCGGATTGATGGTTGAATCTTCCACCGATGGCGGCTTGACGTGGAGCCCACCAGTCGCTGCCATCAACCATGAAAACACGGTCATACCTTTCGAAGATAAGCCGGGCATTGTCGTCGATAACGCGCCCGGTTCTAAAAATAAGGGGACCGTTTATGTCGCCTGGACGCGTTTTGATGAATACGGCAGCAAGGAACCTGATTGTCATTCGCACATCTACTTCACCCGCTCGACTGACGGCGGCAAATCGTTCGCGATGCCGGAGCGCATCTCGGAAAGCGCGGGGGATTGCCGCGACAGCGATAACACAGTCGAAGGCGCCGTTCCGGCGGTTGCACCAAACGGTGACGTGTACGTGGTCTGGGCTGGTCCGCTCGGGCTGGTATTCAAGAAATCGACTGATGGTGGGCAGACGTTCGGCAAGGAAAAGGTTATTAGTCAGATGCCCGGCGGTTGGGATTTCGGCGTTGCCGGACTCGAGCGCGCGAATGGAATGCCGGTGACGGGCGTCGATTTGAGTAACGGCCCAAACAAGGGGACCCTGTACGTTAACTGGATTGACGCGCGCAACGGCGATGAGGATGTTTTTTTGATGGCGTCGAAAGATGGCGGTGAAACCTGGTCGCCGCCGGTGCGTGTCAACGATGATCCATTGAAGAACGGCAAGCCGCAATTCTTCACCTGGATGTCCGTCGATCCCGCTGACGGGTCAGTCAATGTCGTGTTTTATGATCGGCGTGATACTAACGGAGCGATGACCAGGCTGGTCATGGCGCGCAGCGTGGATGGCGGAAAGAGCTTTGTGAATTATCCGATCGATCAGCCGGCCTTCAAGTGCGAAGATAACGTTTTCTTCGGCGACTACACCGGAATCTCGGCATACAACGGCCGTGTGCTGCCGATCTTCATGCACTTTGACGAGAAGAAGAAGCTGGCGGTTTCAGTCGCGCAGTTTCGTTTCAAACCAGGAACCCAGCAACGCCTGTTGGATTGAAGCGAAATTTGGAGTGCGCCGGCAGAGTCCCGATTTATCGGAACGGCGACGGCGCTTGGATTCTGATCTGACGCAGACGCAAAAGCGGTTTCTCTCCTTCCAAAAATCCTGGACATTAATTATTGAAAGTCGGAAAATCGCGCCACCCTCGCTGGCAATTCTCTATCGACTCTCTGGCTTGTGTTTGCGGGTCGGTCGCCAAATTCCTAATCAACAGGAGTTGAATCATGAGAAGACTCAATCAATGCTATCCATGGATCGTAGTTGGTTTGCTTTGCGTGTTGATGCTTGCGGGCATGATTTACAGTGCGGATCAGTCACCTGTTGCCGCGCAACTATCCAGAGCGACTTTTGACTTCGAACGATATACGAAGAACAAACCGTTCAGACTCAACACTCTTCCGACCACCCGGTATGGGCCGCCGTGGGCAGACATTGTGACGGACCCAAAGAGCAACATGCTGCAATGCCAGGGCAACACCGCGGCGATCGCGCTCTGCTACTACTCCGGTCCGGGACCAACCACACCCTGCAACCTGGATGGCCTGGGTATCGCCAACTGTACCTGTTACGAGATTCCCGCCGGGCAACCTTACATGGTTGACATCAACGCCATCCTGAACATTGACGTCTACCTCAAAACAGTGGCCGTGTGCGGCAAAGATGGTGGCTATTGCCTGCCGGCGGGAACTCGCCAGGCGCCTGTCTGCGACGCTATTAACAAGAACACCTTGATTCCCGGCGCTGACCTGATCTCGACCTTCAGCCTCTATCTCGAAAAGAAGAAAAAAGACCAACCGGAGTTCAGCATCCAACCGACACTCTGCCCGGCCGCAGCTTATGCCGGATGCATGACGGCGCCCTGCAAACGAACAGGGAAGACCGATCCGAATACCGGCTTGCCCCTGGTGCAGTGCGGGTGCCCGACCTACACGGGTCCTTATCAAGTCGGGACCGCCATTAACACGGACCAATGCGTGCTCGGGGGAAACTATGTCTGGTCGGCCGCATACACGCCGGCAACCGGCCCGGGACGCTAATCGTATTTGGAATTAATTGGAAGGCAATTGATCCGTTATCGTGGGCTGACTACCTCGCTGTGATGAGCCGGTCTCTAGCGCGCCCGCTGCGGCGACCTCGCGAAAATCTTCACTGGAAATAAGGCGCCGGTTGGCTTTGCCTCAAAAGTCGACAGTCCAACATCTCATTCACACCGGGCTTCAGCCCGGTGATTGGCGGCTGGAAGAATTTCGCGAAACCGTTTGAACGGTTTCGTCTTCATCCCCAACGACTAAGCTTTGAGGCACGAGGGAGTTACGTCACCGCCGAGACTGAGAAACCGTTGAAACGGTTCTTTGATCAGTTACTGGGGCTCGGTCACCGGGCTGAAGCCCGGTGTGAATGAGAAGTTGGAACTTCGCCAACTTCAGACTTTTGAGGCAAAGCCGGGCGCCATCTAAGCTTCCGGGATCTTAGTTAAACGCTCCGATTGTCCATCGTGCGGCGAATAGGAAGGCGAGCTCAGATCGGGGATGCGTAATTCGTGGAACTAAAAGGTCTCCGCTCGCTAATACACAAATAGAGAAGGCCGCGATGAACCGACGAGAGGAACGAACGATGCGAAAAACGCTGACGCTATTTCTCATTTTGATTCCAATAATCGCCAGTGCTTTATTCGCACGCGGCTTGATCGCGCAGACGCCTCCATCAGGTCCGGCCCCGGGCTTATTGGTCAATATCGGCAAACACAAGTTACACATTCGCTGTGCCGGGCCCGCAAGCGGAAAGCCGGCGGTGATTCTCGAAGCCGGCGGTGGGAACTTCTCCACCACCTGGTCTGCCGTGCAGGGCCTCCTGTCCTCGCGAGTGAGGACCTGTGCGTATGATCGCGCGGGACTTGGTTGGAGCGAGCCCGGTCCGGGACCTCGAACCATGAGCCAGGAAGTGTTCGAGTTGCACTCGCTCCTCAAAGCCGCAAAGGTTGATGGTCCTTACGTGCTCGTAGGGCACTCCATCGGAGGTCTGCTCGTGCGCCTTTATGCCGAGCGGTACAGCAATCAAGTTAAGGGCTTCGTGCTCGTCGATCCCGCCCACGAGAGCGGTGTCTTCTATAGTTTGCGAGCCGGCAAGTGGGTCCGCCTCCGCGAACAAGGCAGACGCGCCGTTCCGAAACCCGGGCTCGATGGGCCGATCGCCACCAAGTACAACCCGGATGACGACTACCTGGCTGAGGAGTTCCAACTGATCTACCTTTCGCGGCTGGCCAATAGAAAGCCTCTCGGGGATCGTCCGTTAATTGTTTTGGGAGCAGGGAATCGATCGCAGCCACCAGGGACGTCGGCAGAGCTTTGGAAGGAGCTGAAAGAAGAGCGAGATACGCAGGTTCGTGATCTCGCGGGACTGTCAGGGAATTCACAGTTCGTACTTGATCCTTCGAGCAGCCACAATATTCAGAACGACAACTCGCAGCTCGTGGCCGATTCGATCGAACAAGTCCTCAAAGCGATATCCAATCGGTCGCGTCTGGCGCCATGAGTCAGGCGTCGGTGTTGGGATAGGAGTTAATATCCCGACGCCTGGTTGCGCGCATCGTTGACTTTGATCAAGCCAAAGCATCGGCGCCGGTTCTGAAAAGTACACCTGACCCCAATGATCACCTCGCCAATATTCTGACCGCAATTAACGGTTTTGCCTTTCATGCTCAGCAGAACGCTTCTGACGAGCGACAGGTCCGCGAATATCCCCAGCAAATCCTCAGTGCCAGCGATCGCGCCGCCAAGCTCTATCGCCAGTACCACATCCTCCGCCTACACGGCGGAATCGAGCCGGAACTTGTTGGCCCATTCCCCTCCGAGGACGCTCGCGATCAGGCAGCTAAAGCGCTGCGACGAGAAAACCACGAGGACCTCACCCTCTCCGTCGATGGACCTGGTGCAAGCATTCAAATTGACTCCTACAGTCACGGATTTCTCAGTCCGCACGCCTGAGTTTGCGCCAGCAGAAAACAATCGTGAAACAAGAAGCCTGGCCAGGTAGGGGGCCATCTTTCGCTCCAAAAACCTTGACACATCCTATAAAGGGATTATAGTTTGCGGCTATCGGCTAGATTATTGCGAAAGGTAGGAGTCTGTGGTCATAAAAGTAATTATTGGAACGCTTATCCTGGCTTTGGGGCTGGTATTTGGCTTTCAGCGTTATAAATCCAGTCAAGAATTGATAGATGCCATGCGGCGAGGTCGACTGGCCACAGCCGTCGAAAGGGCTAAGGCAAGTGGCAAACGGGAAATTAAACTTGATGCGCCGGTTGGATACTATGCCGCGGTCCCGAATCTGGCTGACGCGTTAAGTCACTACACCACGGTATTAGCAGAACCGATTAATGAAAGTACCCAACTCAGCAGTGACGGTCAGCAAATCGAAACCTGGTACAAGTTCAAGGCGGAATTCCTTTCCAAGCCGAAAATTAACGGATGTGACCTTTGTCCATCCGCTCAGAACATGCCAGCGAAGTTTCAGCCGCTGCAGCAAGATGAATTAGTTCTCAAGCGTTACATTGGAAGCATTATGATAGACGGAGTCACTGTTACGGTAAACGATGATGACTTTCCGGTATTCAAACGTGGTGAGCAATACTTTATGTTCGTAAAGTTAAACCCAACCATGGGCGTTGCTTCGTTGGAGCTTGGGCCGGAAGCAGTTTCAGTAATAGACGCGAACGGTCGATTTTCACCGTTTTCACCAAAACATCAGATTTCAAGTAGACATTTGACAGAAAAATACATCGATTCTAAGTCTGCAAAAGCTGCTCTTCATAACAGGCGGTTTCCCGAATAGAGGCTTGTTGTTCCTTCCCTAATCTCCTATGAACAAACTAACCTTTGCTCTAATGGTCATTTTGTTTTCTTGCGGCGCAAGTTTTGCTCAAGTACAAGCATGTCCTCCTTGCGACCCAGCACATACTCAAGTGCAAAGTTTTGGTACTGCCGCTGATAGCCGACCTCAAGTTAATATGTACATAGATGCTTCATGGAATATTGATGCAAACGGCAATACAATCTCAGGAACAAATGCTAATGTATGGAATTCTGTATGTGCTGGCTCGGCTGGTACCGGGTGTAGCACAGCATCAGGGCCTAGCGCAATTGCAATGTGGAATACCACAACGAACACTAACCAGCAAAAAGGACCGATCTCCTTTCAACTGAATCAAGATGTATTTTCTGGACCGAGCATCGTTGTTAGTCACGTTCCGGAAGCGGCTGGTGGTTGCGCCGACATTTCTTATGATAGCTATTCAGGAGTCTGGTATATTGAGCTCTCTGATTCATTAAAAAATCTACCGCAGGCGTGGGTCGCAGCGATAATTGCTCATGAAATGGGACATATAATCGGACTGATGGAGGTTTACGAGGAGGATGGGATGTGTGCGGATTCTGTCATGAACGGACACTATCAAGGCGGATGCGAGCCAATTCAAAAGACGGTAACTGGCAATGATATAAGTACTGCGCGCCAGTTTAATGGCAATTCATCCACTTGTACCGCCTTTGCAACACCCACGCCAGAAGAGTGCCATCTTGACCAGGATTACCTGAATTGGTGTACTGAGAACCACTATGTCCTCGACCCGAACGGCGGATGTTTCTGCGGTCCCACACCAATACTAGTAGACATTACGGGTAATGGATTTAGCCTAACTGATACGGTAAATGGTGTGAACTTCGACATTAGGGGAACAGGTGTGCCGGTGCATATCTCCTGGACAGTAGCCCGCTCTGAGAATGCCTGGCTTGTGCTCGACCGTAACGGCAATGGCTTTATTGATAACGGCACAGAATTATTCGGGAATTTTACTCCACAGCCCAAACCACCTCAGGGCGTTCAGAAAAACGGGTTTCTTGCTCTTGCTGAATATGACAAACCAGCCAATGGCGGCAATGGCGACGGCGATATCGATAGCCAGGATGCAATTTTCTCTTCGCTTCGTCTCTGGCAAGACTTGAATCACGATGGAGTTTCGCAGTTCGATGAGTTGCACACTCTACCCTCTCTGAATGTTGAATCGCTGTCCTTGAACTACAAAGAATCAAAACGCATTGACCAGTACGGCAATCACTTTCGTTATCGAGCGAAAGTAGATGATGCGGCGCACTCACATGTTGGTCGCTGGGCGTGGGATGTCTTTCTGACAACCGTTCGTTAAGAACAACCGCCCATAGTGTTTATGGAGCGGTCTGCATCCGGCTTTGGATCGCCGCGGTCTTCAAAAGGAAGGGGTTGTGTTGCTGGCTTCCAAGCTTGCCGGCGTAATTCTATTGGTCGTTTACGTAGCTTTCTCCTTCCGAAGGCCCAAAGAATCAATAACAACAATCTAGTATCCCAACGCCGACGCAGGCGTCAGGCGAATCATGTGTTTGAAGTTAATGGCTCCGCCACCCGTCGGTGTGGCAGAGCCATTTCGAATGTAGCGTTGTTCTTCACGGTAGCGACAAAGGGTCGCCGGGATTGTTCACGTAAACACTCAGGACAGCGAAGTGCGCCGGATCCCCGGACAGCAGCGCGTGGTTGGCAACCAGCACCGACTTGGTGCGGCTGTCGAACGCGATACCTGCGGGATTGTCCAGCGGCACTGGATCGCCAGGTTGGCTCTGGATTCGACCCAACTCGACGCCACCAGTAGACAAGAAAGAGATCTGGTTTGCGAACGCCAGAGTCACGTACAGCGTACCGTCGTTGGCAAAAGCCAATTGGTCCGGACCCTCGCCGGCGATGTATTGGTAGAAGGTTTGCAAGCTTCCCGGTGAAGGACTGTTGACGAGCGGCAGGCGATAAATGGTTCCCAATCCCGGATTAGTCGGCGAAGTGGTAGCGACCATGTAAACAAACTGCCGGTCGGGATCGAGTCGAATTCCGTTGGGGCCAAACGGGATGAAACCGCTGCCGATGAACTGCGGACTCTGGAACCAGATTGTCGGAATGCCGCCGCCCGGGCCATAGCGGAAGATGGTCGCCTGCAGCGAGTCGGTCACGTAGGCATTGCCGGCATCGTCGAACACCACGTCGTTCGGAATTGGGGGAAAGTCTGGACCGGGCGCCAACGGCGGGATGTCGGGTAGCGGTGCGCCATAGGCTGATTGTTGATAGGTCTGGCCTTGCTTGGTGAACCGGAGCAAACCGAGTTGGGTGCTGAGTGCATAGATTCGGCCCTGACTGTCGATGGCAATGTTGCTCAAGGCATGCTCGAACGCCAGCGCTTCACCCTGGACCACGATCGTCTGATCAAGCTGTCCGGTCTTTCGGTTGTAAACCTGAATCGCCGATGGTCCGGTGCCGGCGGTGCCGAAACGTGCGGGGCCGGATACAAACACTGAGTTACCGTGAACTGCGACGCCTTCAGGGAAGCCGGGGACCGCCGGCACAGGCGCGAACGTAGTGATCGTTCCAAATGCCGGCTTCGCGTTGGCCGGGCTCGCAGCCGTCGTCAGGCAAACGCTAAAAACCGCAATGACCCAAAGTGCAGCGCCTTTTCTCAAATTCTTTTGAAGTCGAAGTGACATGTCGTTTCCTTTCGGGAAATGCAAAAGGCTCGGATCGGCCCATGCAAGTCGTGAGTGAATTGAAGTACAGAGCCACAGAGGGACGGGATGTTAATAGCTCATTTGCTCTAAATCAAACTTTTCGAGGCTGAAGTAGTGTCTTTTTCTCTGTGCATCCTTTGTGGTTCTCAGTATCTCGGTGGTGCACTTTGCTTAGGATGATTTCACCACAGAGGCTCGACGTTCCCTCAGAGGACCACGGAGATTAGGGTCTAATGCGGTAGGGACGTCCCTCCGTGGGCGCCCCTTTTTAGTTCGATTCCGGGGCGCCCACGGAGGGACGCCCCTACAATTTAAAAGACTACCGGGGACGATTGCTTCTCTTGCCGAGTGCCGTGAGCGTTGTAGTATTGAGCCTATGAGTGTACCTGGCGATCTTCCTTATGGGCTTCCTTACGGGCGCGATGCTTTGCGTGGACGCGTAGCGGTGGTCGCTGGCGCAACGCGCGGCGCCGGCAGAGGCATCGCCGCAGCTCTGGGCGAAGCAGGCGCGACAGTGATTTGCACCGGGCGATCGAGCACTCAACGAAATCTTAAGTCGGACTATGATCGCAGCGAGACGATCGAGGAAACCGCGGAGCTGGTGACGGGCCTGGGCGGGAAGGGAATCGCCATCCCCATCGATCACCTCGTACCTGACGAGGTAAAGGGGTTGGCCCAGCGTCTTGAGATCGAGTTCGGAAAGATTGACGTACTGGTTAATGACATCTGGGGCGCGGAAGTTCTTAAAGGCGGCCCGTCGGAATGGAATACGCCGGTCTGGGAACTCGACCTGGCGAAGGGTCTGCGCATCCTGCGTCTGGCGATCGACACTCACATCATCACTTCAAAGTATCTTTTGCCGTTACTCATTTCCCAGTGGCCCGCGCATCCTGCGCGTGATGATCACGGGCGAGACGCGGCTGACACTCAAGGTCACGGGCGGGACGCCCGAGCTACGGGCGGACTCGTCGTGGAGGTTACTGATGGCACGACGATGTACAACGCTTCGCATTACCGAATCTCGGTCTATTACGATTTGGCGAAGGTTGCCGTGAACCGGCTCGCGTTCTCGCAAGGACACGAACTTGCGCCGTACGGAGCGACGGCAGTGGCCGTGACGCCCGGATGGATGCGTTCAGAAATGATGCTCGAACACTTTGGCGTCACCGAGGACAACTGGCGCGATGCCTTAGACCAGACCAGGGCTGAGCAGGGTCAACCCGTGGCGCCGCCCGATTTCGCGCTTTCCGAAACGCCTCGTTACGTCGGCCGGGCCATCGCTTCCCTGGCGGCGGATCCGGAACGTGCGCGCTGGAATAAGCAGTCGCTCACTTCGGGTGAGCTGGCAAAAGTTTATGGGTTTACGGATTTGGATGGGACGAGCCCGGATGTTTGGCGAAAGATGGAAGAAGATGAACGGTGATGACGCGTCCAGCCGCGTCACTCGAAAAGAGTTGGGCGGGTGCATTCCTGCGGCGCGCGGCTTTGCCGCAGCACATGGCGGAAAGGCTCTGCCTTTCCGAAGCTGCCTCTGTGAATTTCTTCGAGGCTACGCCTCAAATTGGCGGCATAGCCGCAAACCAAATTAAAGAGCTTGCACGGTAAGCCAGAGGCTTACCGCCATGTGGAGCGGCAGAGCCGCTCTTCATCACGCATTCCTTCTGGCAGGCTTCGCCTTTAGCTTAAGCATCTTGCCCGTCAAACCATATTCCATGGTCGCGATATATTTCGGCTGGGCATGTGGACCGTCCACCATCACCTCGATTTGCAGGTTGCCGTTGTTTGCTTTGATGCCGTTCTCGTTAATTCCCCAATAACCGTCGGCATCAGTGTAGCTGGCGCGATAATCTCGCTCCATGCTCTTGTCATTAGTCGCAGCAAGTAACGCGGCGTGGCCATTCTCGAGGGTGTAGACATTGACTTCCGAACGGCTGAAGTTGGCGCCCATCGCCCCGCAGTCAATCGGCACGATCGCTTCTTCCTTACCATCGCCCGTCAGATCTGCATAAATAATCCTATCGCTCATCACCGAAAAATAAACTCTCTTGTTCTTGAATTCGCCATTACGCACATTGACTAGTCTGCCGATGCCTTGTTTTCCATACTCCTGTGAGCACTGTGCGGAGTTATAGGTGAAGTTAAGGAAGTCCACTTTCCTAATATCAGTAACCGGAGGGGTAGTCTGAGCGGCACTGGACAGCGCGCACAGGAAGAGAATCATCAGGGATAGCATCATTTTTCGTTTCATTTTTCTCCTTCAATTGGGAACGGGGGGTAATCTCACAACACGCAGAGTTTCGGACTGAAGATCGGGCTTAGCCTAACACACCTTGCATCAACCGGAGCCGCTCAGAATTGAATCAATGGATCAATGATTCAATGAATCAATGGATCAATCGGAGTGAATCGCAGGACTGACCCCCAGTTTCGATTTACCCGAATGGGCCCAGCTGATATGTGCAAAGTGGATCTTGTCCAAAGGTCAGTTTCACCTAGTATGGTGACAATCCTGGAGGATCGCCCAGCGTTGCAAATCTTCATGTGCTGTTTCCCACAGTTCGTCATCGCCGTACCTGCTCTGGTTTCCGTGCCGTTTGGCATGTCGGCGATTGTCTTCTGGATGTACGTTTGTGCGTTGCTGGCTTTCATCATCGGCCTCATCAAAATTTTCGGGGAACTGCCGCAGCAACATGGTGTGGACAAGATCATGCCGTTTGGCCGGTTGTTTTTTGCGATTCCCATGGCCGTTTTTGGTTCCGAGCATTTCACCGTCACGGCGAGTATTGCGACCCTCGTTCCTCGCTGGATTCCCGCGCATACGTTTTGGGTCTATCTGGTGGGCGTCGCTTTTCTTTGCGCGGCGTTCAGTATTGCCGTTCTCGTCCAGGCACGGCTGGCCGCGGCTCTGGTCGGAGCGACGCTGCTGATCTTCGTATTGATAATGGACATGCCAGCCGTCGTTGCGCACCCCGGCAACAGATTTTTTTGGGCTCTGGCGCTGAGACAACTTGCCTTCAGCGGCGGCGCTTTCGCATTCGCAATCTCGCCGTGGAGCACTCGGCCGGGCCAGCCATCGCCCACACGACCGAACCCGGCAATTGCGGCCATTCCGCGATTCTTCGTGGGCATTCCTTCGGTGTTCTATGGCGTAGAGCATCTCTTGCACCCGGAATACGTGCCGGGAATTCCGCTGCAAAAGCTCACCCCCGAATGGATCCCCGGGCGAATTCTCTTGAGTTATTTTGTTGGGGTGATTCTGATTCTCGCCGGCGTCTGCCTGCTCTTAAACAAGAAAGCGCGCATGGCAGCCACGGCTTTAGGGCTTACGATTCTGCTGACCGTGTTGTGGATTTACCTGCCGATGCTGCTAGCTGCGCCCAAAGACGTGGTGGCGCTGAACTTTTTCTTCGACACACTGCTTTTCTGCGGAGCCATTCTCCTGTTGGCGAACGCGACCGATAAGAATTGAAACATTGAAACAATGGATGATTGAATCAATCGGAGCGAATCGCGCCTGACCCCAGTCTTTGTCTCAGTTTTCCAAATCCACCGGCAATGGCTCTCGCCAATGGGCGCGGTTGGTTTTAGACCTTCCGGGGTCGCCATTCGTCTTCATCCATCACGGACCGAATCTTTGTCGATACTCGACCGAGGAGATGAAGGCCTTGACCATCTCGGCGTTGATGTAGTTGCCGCTGAATTGATTCAGTTTTGTCAGCCAGAAGTCGTAACCGGTGTAGTCTGAGTCCTGCGGGTCGTTCGGGTTGCGACGCAGGTACCCATAGTATTGCATCAGGACAAAGGCGCGGTTGAATTCCTGCTGCTGCAGAATCGTGTTCTCGGCCACATCACGTAAGGCGCGCGAGCGGGCCCCTACGTCGCTCGTGTCCGTCACCGAGCCAAACTCGGCTATCGCCGCATTGCGATCGCTGGCCGAAGGCGTAACTCCGGCGTTGCTGAAGAGTTTGTCCACAAACTGTGCCGGAGTTTGTGACGTTGGAAACGCCGGTGTGAATTGCGTACGTTGGACGAAGTCCAAAGCAAAAGCCTGTTTGTTACTTTCCAACTTTTGCTCCCAACCAGGAGTGAGCACAATTACGCCTTGCCCAATCTGCCGGGTATCGGAGGTAAACTGGTTGAAGCGCACACTGGGCACGGAGAGTTGATGCGCACTGGGGAAAGTCGAAGTGCCGGGCGCATCGCCGAAGGCGGCTTTGTAAATGCGTTCGACGAGATACCCGGTGTTCTGAAACTCGATCGACAAAAAGAAAGAGGCCGAAGTGCTAATGCGCTGGACCTCGATGCAACCCGGGTTGTTTGCCCCGCAGTTGTCGATGTTGTTGCTCCAGAAGTCCCAGCCGCCCTGGTCCGGCTCGCGATTCAGAAAATCGAGGTACTGTAGCTTAACGAAGAATCTGGTCAAATCAATTGGATTTGAGCCATCCGCCGCATCATTGTCGTTGATTGTCACCGTGGCGCTTGAGGGCGAACCCAGCGAGGCATTGAAGGGATTGCTAAGACTGACGGTAAAAGTCTCGGCGCCTTCCTGATAAGCGTCATCAACGAGGAGCAAGGAGACGATCCTGGAAGTTTCTCCCGGCGCGAATATGACGTTTGCGAAACCAGCCTCGTAATCGCAACGTGAAGAAGCAAAGCCATTCTTGACGTTGCAATTCTGAGCGCTGGCCTGATCGCTGGTAGCGAAGGCAACGCTGGTCGCTGCGCTTGAGTCGCCCGAACGCGTCACAGTGATATCCACATGCCCGTCGCCCTCGCCGGCGGTGTACGTACCAGCGCTAAGCTGAATTGTCCCGGCGCTCGGAGTGGGCGTCGGTGTCGGAGTGGGCGTTGGTGTCGGGGTAGGCGTCGGGGTTGGAGTGGGCGTCGGTGTTGGACCTCCCTGGACGACTATGGTGCCCGCCATGCCGCCAAAGCAATGGGGGCTGCAGAAATAATCGAAATTCCCAGGAGTATTGAAGGTGTGAGTGTAGACAGTACCCGAATTTGCAGATCCATTGTTTCCGCAGTTTGCGTTGTTCGGCCAGCAAAACCCGTTGTCTGGTAGGCATGACGATCCGCTTACGAGGTCGTGACCAACGGTCGCAAATGTCCAGCGGACCGTATCGCCCACATTGATGCTCACTACGGATGGTTGGAATACCAGCTGATTACCCGGGCCGACGGTTACATCAACCGTGATGGCCAACGGCCCTCCGGCGCCGTCGCCTGGGCTGTTTGCAGGCGCCGCCTGAAGCGCAACGCTTTCACGGCGCAAACCCAACTGCTTACTCCAATTCTCAAGCCAGGTATTCGAGCCGAGATCCGTGCGTCCAAACAGCCAGTAAGAAACTAAGGATGGCCTCTCCATGTAGTGCCTTGAACTCATTGACCTGCACAGAACGTCAGCTGGGCGAGAATCAATGGCCTGATCTTTGTCCGGGCCGCTCGCCCATCCGGCAGTGGCCGGTCCCAACATTGCTACGCTCAACGTGAACAAAATCCCTGCGCATAAGAGCAAACTAGTTCGATATCGCACGAGTGCTACCTCAACAGTCTTCGGTACAGGTTAAAGCCAATAGTGAATCTGCTGGGGGGCAGTACTAAGTTACTAGAGTTGTAGCGGCTGGTTGTGGTCGTCTGCGTATTTGAAAAAGTCAGCGAAAAAGAGTGACGACCAACGTCCTTCTGGATGCCAAAGCCAATCTCAGCTTCTGATTCGTGTCGAAAGCCAATGACCCGGCCGGTCGAATTAAAGATGGGATCGACTCGGCCCAGCTTAAATCCCACCCGCGGCGTGTATTCAAAGAGCACCGAGACCGAACGACTAATGCGCGCGTTCGCGCCCAAACCAAAAGAGCCCGTATGCCTCGGCTGAGCCAGGGTTACCGTCGCGGGCGGAAAGAAATCGGTGGCGCGGGGATCGAACCTTCGGTCTGCATTGGCATTTAAGTGCAAGGCCGGCGAAAAGAACAGGTTCACGTATTTGGTGACACTACGCGCCACCATCAGTTGAAGATTGTAGGTGTAGTCTTCGGTGAAATTGTCGTCACCTTCGACACTGGCATAGGTCGAAAGCGCGATGGGCGACTCCTTGCCCTCGTCGGCCCAATGATAGCCCACGCCGAGCTCAATGGTGCGGCATAGGCCGCGCTGGCAAACCGCCGAGCGATATGCGTTCACGTAAAGCTTGTCAGTGATACCGTAAAACAGCCCAAAGGAAGGCACCGCTGAGCTATCGAGTCCAATTAAATCTCGGGCGCTTTGATTCAGCGGCCTCACCGGCTGGGCAAATCTATGCGTGAAATAGAGGTTTAAGCTTCCTTTCAGTACTCGTTTTGGTGTCGGCACGTTCACCAGACGATAGTCGTAGGGTTCCGCCTCAGGTCCGCGGGTTTTCGGTTGTTCGGCGGTTTGCGTCTGGGCGGGGGTTGCGGTCTCGGGTTTTGGCTGCTCAATCCGCGTCCAGGTTTTGGTGGTGGTGTCGATTCGGTATCGCTCACCATCAACCTCCACGACGGCCACGCCGGGAGCTTGCGCGTCAAAGGTGACATCCACTTTTTTCTGCGCCGCTTCCTCGACGACCAACTCGCCGAGCATGTCGTCGTGGCCAGGGCCGCAGACGACCGAGCACCGAAACTCAAATCTCCCCACCCGATCGGGAGTAAACGTCACATTGATCGTTTGCTTCGCCGCGACTTTCTGGTTGATGCCAAACTCCTCGAGCTTAATTCCGTGATCGACGTCTGTGGAAGTGATGACCAGTTTTACCGGCTTGCCCTTTTGCACCGTAATCGTTCGCGGATCAAACTCGAATCGTTTGGCGGTGACTTTGATCTCGATGGGCTGCTGTGGATCAGTCTGGCTTTGAGCAACGGCCGGCGTAAATAGGATGAGCAGGAACAACGCAAGCACCGTCAAACCTAAGGTGCGGTCTCTCAAGGCGACATTTGGCATTGGTAGTTCTCCTCGACCGTCATCAATCAGAATTCATACAAGTGCCACTTTTCAACAGGGTCCTTCGCGAAGACAGTATTCCCCCCGTGCCGGCACTCGCCTTTTCCGCGGGCGCTCCGGCAAGTCAAATGATGATCCGTTTGGGGGTTAATAAACTGAAGACGTTATTGGCTGAGCAAAGACAATGCCACTATGACTAAGGAAGAAATCGAGCAAACTCGCGATGTCAACTCTGAGCGAATTCAGAATTCTATTCGTTTCTTCCGAAGTTTTGTATTTTGTGAGCGCAACCTTGTTCGGGACTGGGGTCAGGCCTTCGATTTTACGATCTTGCTTGCTTGACGCTCGGCGATAAGATTTCCTCGGCCCGCATTTGCATTCGTGAACCAACGATCGATTACGAGTCATGAGAAGATTCCCCACATCGATTATTGAGAATCGCAGAATCGAAGGCCTGACCCAATGTTACTCCGGCGCGGAAATTTACGGTTGTACTTCGAGTTGACGAGACATCGGCTGATTCGTAGTCTTGGTGGCAATCGAGCAGGAGCACAGGAATGCGTCGCCGCATCAAGATAACCATGGCTCTGTCGGTAGCGCTTTTGTGCTGCGGGCGAATTGCTGCCCAATCCACCGGCACAGAAAGCGGCCCCGCGCCTAAGCCGAGCCCGCAGTTTCTGATCTCACCTCCGAAGGTGTCAGGCCCGGTAATCGTTCGGGCCAGCTTCATACTGTCTGACGTCAACGAGATCAATGAGGCGAGTGAGACGTTCGAGTTTACCGGCGTCCTGACGCTGACGTGGCATGACCCACGCCAGGCGTTCGATCCGACGATTGTGGGTGCAAATGAAAAGGTCTATCAGGGAGCTTACCAGGTCAACGAAGTGTCAACCGGCTGGTACCCACAAGTCGTTCTGGTCAATGAATCCGCCTTGTACCAGAAGAGCGGTTCTACGCTGCGGATACAACCGGACGGCACTTCGACTCTGGTCGAGACGGTGAACGCGATCGCCGAGTCGGAGATCGATATGACGCGGTTCCCGTTCGACCGGCATCGTCTGGAAGCTGTTTTTCAAGTACTTAGCTTTAACAACGATGAAGTGCGGTTGCAGTTGGCGTCGCATCAGACTGGAGACCGCGCCTTGCGCTTACCTCAATGGGCCATCAGGGAAGTCTCGACCTCCATCGAGGATCGCCCTGGCTCCAAAGCCGGCAGTCAGGGGACCGCGTCAACTCTCGTCGTGGGCGTCAGTGTAAACCGAAGACCTTTCTATGCTCTGCGGCTCGTCGTTTTTCCGCTCGTAGTTATCGTGCTGCTTTCATTCTCAGTATTCTGGATGGACAGCTCGTCACTGGGCGATCGAATCAGTGTCTCGTTCATCGGAGTCCTGACCGCGGTCGCCTACCTGCTGGTGACGAGCGATCAACTGCCGCACATTTCTTATGTCACATTGATGCACGGTTTTGTGAACGCAAGCTTTATGACCATGTGCGCAACCGTCGTGATCAATCTGGTGGTGGGTACCCTGGACAAGCGAGGAGACCTTGAGCGGGGAAATCGCATCGATCGACGATGTCGATGGATATTCCCGTCTGTGTATTTTGGATTGCTGCTCGTCATGTTTGTGGTGGCGATGCTTTTCTACTAGCGAGAGCTACTCAGATTGGCATTTTCATGGAGCGACCCACCGAATATCGCAGCGTCGATGTCTGACGCGACTGAGAGGAACCCGTGCGTTCAACGAGGCGCGCCCTTGAGACGGCAAACCTCGATCGCAGCGTCCGTTCTGGAGGCGCGGTTTCTTCGCTTGAACCATTTTCAGGTCTCCTTTCAAAAATAATTACTTCGTCGGAAAATATTTTGGAAGTTTCCAGCCTCCCACGGTGAATTACTTATGTGAGCCGAGCTGACGCCGAAACCACTTGATGACGCCAAATATTCCCAACGATGCTGAGTTGCTCAGGCTCATGGCCGCCGGGGACGAGCAGGCATTCGCAGTGCTCTATCGCAGATACCAGGGACCTATCTACCGGTTCGGGCTTCTTATGTGTGGTTCGGTAAACATCGCCGAGGAAGTCACACAAGAGGTCTTTTTGGTGCTGGTGACCTCGGGATCTCGTTTTGACCCGAGCCGTGGTCCGCTCTTGCCTTATCTGTTTGGATTAGCTCGCATTCAGGTCTTGCGATTTCTGAAACGTGAGCGGCCCTACGTTTCATTGGTTGACGAAACTGATGGGGAGCGATCCAGCGAGTGCTACATCGCTAAAGATGACCCGTTCGGAGATTGCAGCCGCAACGAGGTAGTCCGCCTGGTAAGGCAAGCGGTTTTGAGTCTGCCTCCACGATACAGAGAGGTTGTGGTGTTGTGTGATTTTCAGGATGTCAGTTGCACGGAGGCGGCGGTCGCGCTTGATTGCGCCCTGGGTACAGTGGGTTCGCGATTGCATCGGGGTCGCTTATTACTGCTAAAGAAGCTCAGTGTGATGGGCAAGCGCGACTCGACCTCACTTAACGCTCCGCAGACAAGGTGTTTCGCATGAAGTGTCGTGATTTTGAATTGATCGTAACGGATTTGGCTCGCAACCGATCGGATGACGAGCGCGCTCTCGCTCATGCCGAGGCCTGCGATCGGTGTGCGACTCGACTGGTCCATGAGCAGGCATTGTCGTACGGTGTGCGCGCGGTAATCGCAGATATTGCCGACGACCAGCCGTCGCCCCGAGTGGAGACTGCGCTGCTTGCCGCTTTCAATGCTCACTTTGCCCAAAAAGCTCCGTCTACAACTTCAGCAACGCTCTTAACCAGACGGCCCCGATTATCCTTTAGGCTGGCATTCGTCTTTGCCGTCCTCCTGATACTGATTTCAATTCCGCCGATATTGTGGCTCCGGTCACGTTCATTGACCGGTGTGCCGGAAGTGATTTCTCAGAACCCTTCGGCGGGATCCATTCCGTCGCTAAGTGCGGATGCAGGCGTTGACGTCAAGCCGCGCCCGGGTGCTGCAACTTCCTGGCGGCCAAAGAGCAAGCGACCAACGGTCGTGAAGAATCCAAACGTAACTGAAACTAACGCGCCTGAAGAGGTCACAGAGTTCCTCCCGCTTGCTGATGGCGAGGACCTTACTTCGCTGGAAGCAGCGCAGGTTGTGCGCGTTGAACTACCGGTTTCGGCTCTCATGGACCTTGGCTTGCGAGTTGGTCCGGAAATATCGCCGGGGCAGGTCAGGGCTGACATCCTATTGGGCCACGATGGCTCGGCCCGTGCCATCAGGTTTGTTCGCTGAGGCGGCTGGCTAGTGCCCGGTGTTGATTCCACAAGAGGAGTTGATGATGCTGAGAAAGTACAGGTTGCGGTTAATTCTGGTAGCGTTGCTGGTACTAAGCTATGGGCAGATGAGGTGGCCGGTGATGGCCCAGCAGAAACCGCCGGCTGGTGAAAAGCAAAAGTCCGGAGCGGAAGTCAAATCGAACGACGCCCTCTCAGACGGTACCTTTAAGTTGTTGTGGTCCAAACTGAATGTGGATTTCCGAAGCGTAGTGACCGGAGCACCCTACTCGGCGATTGCGGCTATGGAGCACACTCAAACACTGAGCGATGGCAATCAAATCATTCGGAAGAGCGCGTCCGCTTACTATCGCGACAGCGAAGGTCGCATTAGAACGGAACAAAAGCTGGACTACCTTGGCAATTGGACAGCGACTGGAAATGCGCCTCAGCTAATCATGATCGCAGATCCGGTAGCGGGGCGATCTTACACTCTCGATCCCGGCAATCGCACCGGACGAGTAGCTCCTTACCTCGCGGCGCCGGCGGCGCCGAAGAACCCGCAAGAGAGCAAGAATGCCGTGAAAGCGGCCGCCCCAAAACCACCCGCCAAGGCAGCGCCCGCCAGATTGCCTGCCGAGGCTCAAATCAAGTCAAGTGCCGCCACAGATTCCGAGGCACTAATCAAAGAATCCTTTGATGGAAGGACGAAGCAAGAGTCGCTCGGCAAACAGGTAATTGAGGGTGTCGAGGTAGAAGGGACGCGCACCACCCGAACCATCCCTGCCGGCGAGATCGGAAATACTCGTCCCATTCAGATCGTGGATGAAAGCTGGTACTCGCCGGAACTGCACTTGCGGATCATGATCGTGCACCGCGACCCGCGATCGGGTGAGTCGACATTCCGGCTGACCAATATCAATCGAAGCGAGCCAGCCAGAACTCTTTTTGAAGTTCCGCCCGACTACCGCCTGGCAGGGGACCTGTCAAGCCCATAGACGAAGGGCCTTTCAGTTTGACGCCGCAATACCTGCCGAAAAGTTTTCAGCCATAAGCCGAAAATAAAAAAACTCAGCAACCGCTGCGCCGTGTACTCAGAGTACAGGCTCTGATAATCAGCCAGACCCACCGGCCCGTTCGTCTCGCTTATTCGTTTACTACTCGAGTAATTGGGAAGGCCGGAGTGTGCGCCGATACAAACACAACTTTCTCCCGTGCAAAATTGGAGGTAAGAAGATGATTAGGAGTCGACATTGGTTCCCAGCCGTAATCCTGACAGCTTTGGTTGTATCGACTACAGCTGGACAGAGTAGGCGTGAGGTAAAGGAAGAGCTTGACCAGGGACTCCGTCACATGGCCAAAGGAAACTTCGACGGTGCGATTGAGAGCTTCACGCGCGCCATTGAACTTGGATCCCATCAGGAAGCGCGGGGTCTATCGGGCGAAATCGGAAGACTCAATCTAGGCAATCCTTCAACATCAGCAGCGATCGTCTTCATCGATCCACTTACGTCCGTGGCTTATAGCAATCGTGCGGCGGCGCGGGTCCGGAAAGGAGATCTGGCTGGCGCCCTCGCGGACTGTGACCGCGCGATAGCGATCAATTCCGGCTTGGCTGACGCTTACCAGAATCGCGGCTGGATACGCTGGGCCACAGGAGATCTTGAGGGTGCGATATCCGACTTTGACCGGGTAGTCAGCATCTCGCCGCGCCATGCTAAGGGATACGATCTCCGCGGCTCCGTACGGATTGATCAAGGCGAATTTCGCAAAGCGCTCAAAGATCTCGATCAAGCGGTCAGTCTGAATCCACGCGATCCGAAGACCTTCTGCGATCGTGGGCAAGCTCGGCACCTTTTCAAAAATATTCGCGGAGCGCTGGAGGATTTTGACATGGCTGCGAAACTGAATCCTCAACTGGCATGTGCGTCTTACGGACAAGGCCTCGTGCGATTTGACCGGGGCGAGTGGTCCGAGGCAATCGTGTACTTCACCCGGGCGATCGAACGGGACCATGAGTTGGGACTGGCTTATGCGTTGCGCGGACTCGCGCTGAGACGCCTGGGTCGCGACGCCGAAGCAGAAAAGGACATCGCGGATTCTTTGAAACTTGATTTGCGGCTGAAACCGCTGGTTGGTCCGCCTTTGGGGAAAACGCCACCCAAATAGCTTTGAGCTACTCACCACCTGTAGCTTTTCTTGAGCCCCCAGTGCTGAGAACGGAGGACACAGGGCTTTGCTGCAAAAGTCTTTTCCACCTCCGCCAAGCGGGACTGAATTGAAACAGCCCAGCGCTTCAGAGGCTGTGTCAAGACTCGGGTTCCAGCGCCAACGGCGCGAAATGTAATAGCCTGGGCCATCGGCCCAGGTTAAGGTCGTTGTAGGATCCAAGCGCTGAAAGCTCGAAATAACGTCAGCGCCACTAGTGCTGTCTTCGTTTAACGATTCTATTTCACGCCTTGAGCGCTTTATAAGTCTTCCTTTACGCTCACCTGGGGCGTTGCCCCAGACTATTACATTTCGCGCCGTTGGCGCTTGTTCACCGACTTTGGAGCAAAGCCAATCGTGCCGTGTTCGGTGATTTGTGGTTAACTCTCTCCAACTGCTCAACGTCTAATGCACAAACGAAGTCCCTTTGAGCAGAAGTTGAGAAAAAGCGCCATGCCCCGAAATTCTGAGAATCCCAAAGTACTGCTGCTCTGCTCAATCGTTTTGGTGATGCTCGCCTGCTGCATCCCGCTCGCGGCTCAATCAAAATTATCCGTTCCGGCCAAACTTCCCGCAGCCGACAAAATCATCGACAACTATCTGAAGGCCATCGGCGGTAAGAAGCGGGCCCTCGCGGTTCGGGATGCGACTTCCGAATGGACCATCAGGCTGCAGGACCGGGTGCAGGGAAAAGCCAGGCTTCAGCTTAAACAGCCGGGCGCAATGCGTTCGGAAATGACTTTTGGTAATGGCAGAATAATCTCAGCGGCGACCCCCCGCTCAGCCTGGGTGCACGGGCTTACCGGTCCACCGCGCACCCTGACCGGTCCCGAGGCCGCCGCGGCCAAGCTGCAGGCCGCGCTCGACACCGCGCATCTGGTCGAATACAAAAAGGCCAACGTCATGGCGCGCGTTTTGGATCTGATTGAATCGCCCCTCGGGCCGGCCTACCGAGTCGAATTCTCCACCCGCGGCGGCGGCCGCCTGAGATACCTCTTCAGTATCAAGAGTAGTTTATTGATCGGGATCGATGACGAGGCGCGCAAGACAAGCAGTTGGTTCGAAGACTACCGGCTGGAAGGAAACCTGCTCGAGCCCCACACCCTCAGAATCAATCTCGGCGGGACCGGCGAGCTCCAGCTTACGCTCGATCGCATCAGCTACAACGTCGGCCTCAGCGCGGCGATCTTCGATCCGCCCGGGGCCGCGGAAGCCCTGGATGTGGTTGCGCTGTTGCGTGAAGTTTCAAAAAACCAGGAAGAGGTGGAAAAGCGCTTCAACGAGTATTCTTTTGTGCAAAAGGAAACGGATCGTGAAATCGACAGCAAAGGCGTGATCAAGAAAGAGACCGTGCGCGTGTCCGAGTTATATCCGATCCCCAATCGCCCGGCCATTGAAAAACTGATCAGTGAAAACGGGGTCCCGCTGACAGCAGAACGCGCGGCCAAAGAAGAGAAACGCGTGCTGGAAGAATTCGAGAAAGCCGAGCGCGACAAAGACAAAGATGCCAGGAAGGCTGATGAGCGCAAGGCCGAACGGGAGCGCAAACGTTCTGAGGGAGACGATGATGACCCGGAGATTTCCCGGTTCCTGAAGGTCTGCGAGTTCATCTCGCCGCGGCATGAACAGTTTCAGAATCGAGACTCGATCGTTTTCGATTTTCGGGTCAGACCGGGATTCAAACCTGCAAATCGACAAGAGAGCCTTATCGCAAAACTGGTCGGCGTGATGTGGATTGATCCTGTCGACAAACAGGTGATGCGGCTGGAAGCGCGTCTGGCGGAAGGATTCAAGATGGCGGGAGGGTTACTGCTTTCGCTCCGGCCCGGCGCCGGCCTCTCTATGGAACAGACGCGGATGAGTGACGGCGTTTGGTTCCCGCGGTTAACCGAGATCAATCTGTCGGTGAAGGTGATGTTGTTCGGGGGCGGCGATATCAACAAGTCGATCGAGTGGAGCGACTATAAGCACTTTTCGGCCGATGTCAGCGGCTACAAGATTGGCTCGCCTGAGAGCGCGGATCCTGCCAAAAAAAACCCCTGACCCGCTGACGGTCGGCCTTCTAACACAGCGGCGTAGCCGCGAAGTGGAGTTTGGTGAACGCCGCTATGCTGCGCACCCTCACCCCTTGCCCCTCGCCCCTCGCCCAAATGGGAGAGGGGAAATCCCGATCGTCAAAAAGCGATGATCGTCTGGACCATCGGCACCCAGCCGTTCATACCTGCGGTATACGGAGTAAACGACCCGGTGTAAGGCGATTTGTTAACCCGCATCAGCTCGACGTTGAGCCACAGACGTTCGGTCGGAAGGAAATGCCATTTGACGCCGCCGGCGTATTCATAAGAGTTCCCAAACTGTCCAAAGACCTGAGAGCCGCGGGCATACACAAGCACCTTTTTAGGAATGACAAAGTAACTGGCCGACAGCTCATAGCCGTGGTCGAAAGTCGATGTGATCGGCATAGGCCCGTCAGCTACGAAATTGCTTAGCCAACGCAGGTAGTATTGCCCGTTGACGGCCAGCCCGTTGTACTTGATGCCGCCGTCGATGGCCCACAGTTTATAGGTGGCCTTGTCGAGGGTCACACCCGGCGCAAAAGCCCCGGTCGAGAAGGTGAGGACGCCGTCGGAATTGTACAGCGAAGTATTCTCAGGACTTGATTGATCGAGATTTGAAAAGCGGTCTTCGCGGGATCTGGTAAATGAGGTACCAACTCGAATGCGAGTTTTCTTTTTGGCGAAATAATCATCGTACATGTTGACCGATTTGCCGGTTGCACCGTAGTTTCCCAACGGCTCCCACCAAAGACTTCCGGAAAAAAGCAGATGCGTATCAATTTTGGCTGAGGAGATGTTCAGGGTATTAAGACCGTTACCGACGAACGCCTGATAATTCAGATTCTTCGCGATCTCTCCAAAGGCCCATACGCCCTGGGTGAATCCGGGGCGGAAGAAGTTGTCCGCCATACTCCGGTCGATGGCGGTGTAAAAGGGGAATGTGTTAACCATCGATCGGCTTCCTGGAACACCCGTGTAACCACCCATGAGCGTGAACTTCCTGTTGAATTGCCAGCCAATGTTCCCGGCCACGAACATCGAGGCGGACCCAAGTGACGTCCAGACCATCAAGCTATATCGCATCCTCTTGTCGAAGATGTAGCCGCCCAAAATAAACATCGAGCGATTTACCGTAATATCGTTGCGTCGATGGACCTCGTGGACATTGCCCAGATGGTCGGTGAAAGCTTCGTTGCTATCCAGGGTATTGAGATAGCGGATCTGCGTATTGTTGTTGAAAGTCAGCAGGAACGGCACCTTAGCGTCGTCGGGAGTTTTCCAAATGATGATTCCGTCCTGGTAACGCTCGTCGTTTGTCTGTGGTGCCGTTTGAACGGAAGTACTTGCTGGATCAGTCACCGCCGGCAGGGTATTCAACGCGTCATTCGCTGCCGAGGCATCGAATGTCGAGCCCCGATCAAGACGACGCTGCAAACGCTCGACCTGTTCCAGCAGTGTCTTTTGCTGCTTCTCTATCCTGCGAAGCAGTTCGCGAACCGCGGCGTTCTCTGCTTTCACGGCGTCGAATTCGTCCTTCAGTTCGTCTCGCTTAGGCTCCTCAGCCGCGACTTTGTTTTCCGGGTTTCCCGGACGGGGCTCCTGAGCAGCGGCAATTCCTTTATCCGTGCTCTTTTGCTTGTTTGCCGGAGACTGTCCCGAGGCAGAAGTCGCGAAGAATGCTAACGCCAATGCGACTGAGAGCTTGATGTATGCGCGGTTTATCGACATGTACCGGGCAGCGATCTGGTTGCGGCGATCACGTAGGGGGGCACCAACTAGCCCTACTTTATTCCTCCGGAGCAAGGCGATAACTCGCAAAACTGACAGGGTGTCTTTGAACTTTACGGTTGGACTTCTAACACGGCGGCGTAGCCGCGAAGTGGTTTGCGCCAATGATTCACACCGGGCTTTAGCCCGGTGATCGGCGGTACAAAGAGATGTGTGAACCGTTTTGACGGAACTTACATACTTAACTCACCTAGGCCGCAGAACCGATCGATACAACTACTCCATAGTAGACGTGAACCTTAAACAAAGCTGCGGAGCAGCGGTCAGAATTAAGCCCAAGGCGAGGCTTTGCGAGCCTTGGGTCAACGACCTCTTTAAGGCGATCGAGCCCCGAAGGGGCGACCGCGGGGACTGGCAATCAGAGGGAGCCCCCGTTACGAACTCTCTGTCGCTGCTTCGCGGCTCTCCAAATCTAACTATCATGACCCAAGGCTCGCAAAGCCTCGCCTTGGGCTTAACTCTGACCGCTGCTCTGCAGCTTTGTTGCATGTTCACCTCTCTGTCGTGATTGCGATCCAATCGGTATGACAGGTGAGTCAATTATGTGATTACCTTTGAAACGGTTTTTATCATTCACGACTCTCGGTCACCGGGCTGAGGCCCGGTGTGAATGAGACGTGACGCTAGACTTTTGAGGCTGAGGAAGGAAACACTCCGGAGGAGTGCATAGCTGGTTACTGAATCATCGGATCGCATGCGAACACGATTACTGCATAAGTCCGTTTCAGCTTTTGAAGCGCAGAGTTCTCTCGTTGCTGGATGTCCAGGTAGTCTGCGGGCGGATTGCCCCAACACGAAGGCCGAAAGAATCGGATCTCCCGGCGCTTTGCATCAACGAGTTTATGGTTGCGGCATTGCGCCTTCATTTGAATCAGCGTCTTCTCTACTGTGACATTTCCCTTTGTTGTTTTGCGGTAGGTGACCACGTCATCTAAATGCACATCTTTCGGAAGGCACTCAAACCTGGATTTGTGACTCGAGTTTGGTTGGGGCGTCGCCATCGCTGCCTCGTATTTCAGCGCGCGCCCGCTCCCTGCGAGTGCTGCCCCAAGTAACAGCCAGACAAAGCAAGTCAAAAGCAGCTTCCAACTTATAGATTGGCGTCGCATCGGTGAAGAGATTTTTCGCCTTCGCGAGATCGAAGTCTGTGGCATCCTCAAACTCCCTGGATTAGATCAAACTATCAGTCAGAACCCCTGGTTCAAGCGGTGTCATCATATCTCAGATAAGGTTGTGGGAGTACGAGGCAGCGTTCGCAGAACCAGGGAAAGAGCTGAGGGTTGCTATGTCTCCTGAGTTTTGGCAGCATTCGACTCGATGCGCGGAACCGCAGAACAAGAGAAGTTCTCCAGACTCTGGCTCTGCCACGCCGATGCGCGTTAGGTCTCTGACTCACCGGTAACCTTGCTTTTGTTATGGCGGTCCAAAGGGACGGCGTGACGGCAAGTCGTAGACTCGCCGCGCATCGGCGTGGCAGAGCCATTAGCTAAAAAGCCTCCCGAATTTTTAGTAGTGTCTTACTTTGCGGTTTTTCTTTGCGGCTTTGCGCCTTTGCGTGAGTGTCTCGGATGAAAAGGCTATGTTCACGCAAAGACGCCAAGGCGCAAAGATACGCAAAGTCAAACTAAGACACTACTTCAAATTGCCCTGGCTCGCCTAATCCTTCCCAACTGTAATATGCTCGCCGTCGATCATGCCCGAAGCCCACACCTTCCTTCTTCCCTGGGAGAGCTTCTACGTCATCGTGGGTTCTTCCGGCGCGGCGCTGACCGGTTTGCAGTTTGTGGTGGTGGCGCTGATCACTGAGTCGACCAGACGAAATACCAGCCGCGAGTTGGCTGCCTTCGGCACGCCGACCGTACTGCATTTCTGCGCGGTGCTGCTCATGTCCGCCATCCTCAGCGCGCCCTGGCACGATCTTTCGAGTGTGGCTTTTGCTCTCGGTGCCTGTGCAGTCTTGGGTCTGGCGTACTGCGTGATCACTTTCCGACGCGCGCGGCGGACCACTGAATACCAGCCAGTCCTCTCAGACTGGATCTGGCACACAATCCTCCCCACAATCGCTTACGCTGCCCTGCTGCTCTCGGCCATCCTGCTGCCGCGCTCTCCCGAGCGCACACTTTTTCTGGTAGCGGCCGGGGCGCTGCTTTTGTTGTTTATCGGAATTCACAACGCCTGGGACACCGCCACCTACGTCGTGCTGCACGCCCTGCCAAAACAGAAAAAGAAGAAGTGATCTTTGGAGTGCGGCGACTAGTCGCCGCTTTCGAATCAGAAATCGTCGTGGATGTTTAACTTGTCGGTCTTGAAGCTGTAGATTGTTTTGACCATGGCTAGTGGGGCTACTCGTTCAAACCATGCCGCGGAACACCAGCGATACTGATTGGCCATATTCACCAAGCCATGCTTCACAGGATTCTGGTGAACATAGTTCAACCGGGCGAGGTAAGAACGCTCGTAGGTAAGGTTCGTGTCCCAAAAGTTGAACCACACCGTTCGGCCGACCGTCGCGTCTATCTGATTGAGTTCCCGAGCCGAATTAGCATGAAGATGCTTCAGGAATTTTCTCAGACTTGCTGATTCCTCATTGCGGCGGGCGACAAAGTGGTAGTGATTAGCAAAGACCGCCCAAGCCTCGAGTTGCCATTGATACTGTTTCGAAAGCGAGAGTAATTGCCGTTCGAGCAACGTTAACTTGTCTGCACCGGCAAAGAGATGGTTCTTGTAAAGCGTCGCGGCCGTGACCATATAAATGCCACGTGAGTCAAAGCGATGGACCGGAGCGTGGGGCCAATCTGGAGACATTTTCACCACCAATCATAATTGGCGGATCAAGTAAAAATATTTGCAAGCTCTTTGGAGTGCGGCGACTGGTCGCCGCTTTTCGAAAGCGCTGACAAGTCAGCGCACTCCAAAACTGGTTCGTCAGCCTTACGCCGGATTCGGCAGCGGCGCCGTGCTCGTCTTCCCGCAGCTGCTATAATTCACGCCCGACAAAGACCGCCAATCCATCCGGCTAGACGCATGCGAGCGCAATTACTTTCTCATTTACCCTGGTTTGTTTCGGCGGTAACAAAGCTCTCTGGAATTCGCCGCGTGTCGCTGCTTGGCTCAATTACCACCAACAAAGCTAATCCCAAAGATATCGACTTTCTGGTTGAGGTCGAAGAGGAAACGGACCTCGAACCACTGGCCCGCCTGGGCCGGAAGCTGCAAGGCCGAGTCCAACAAATGAATCGCGGCGTGGATATTTTTCTGACTAACCCCCAGGGCCACTACATCGGTCGCACCTGCCATTGGAAGGAATGCGCGCCAGGGAAACGTAGGAAGTGTGACGCGCTGAATTGTGGCAAGCGAGAGTTTCTCCATGACGATTTGGCCGCGGTCACGCTTTCTGACGAGACGGTGCGATCGGCCCTGGAGTTGTGGCCAAAGTTGGAGCGTCGGACAGGACTACCCGATGATCTTGAAAGCGTTCTCGATCAACTGGAATTCTGACTAGCTTCCTCTCCTCATGTTCTGACGTCTCCGGGGCATTTCGAGGTCAGTACCACCTGCGGTAGCAGGTGGGTTGCTGATCGGAGAGCGCGCGGAGCGCGCGACAGCATAAAGCCCGGGGCGTAAGCCCCGGGACACGGATCACATAAGGTGCCAAGCCCGCGGAGCGGGCGACAGCGTGTCAGAACCCCGAGCGGTAGCGACGGGATCAAGAATCGCTCATTGAATGAAGAATCCGCGCCGATCCGGTCGCTGTCGCTCCCGGTTCTGACACTTGGCGAACGGAGGAGGAGGAGGGCTGTCGCTCCGCTCAGTGACCAGGCCTTTCCCTTTTTTGAATGCTCAATTGCGATTTACTATGCTACGAACATGATGCACCGAAGCCTGCTGCTTATCCTTCTACTCGCCTGCCAGGCTTCCGCCGAAACCATATTCAAAGTGGGTATGATCACTCGCGACTTCATCGACGAGCATCGCCGGAACTGGCAAGGCACGGCGCCGCGCCCGCTGCGAACTGCAATCTGGTATCCGGCAAACCCAACCAACATAAAAGAAGAAACGATTTTCGGCGGTCCGCCGGACAGAGAGGTCTTCGCGCCGGTAACGGTCGCGGGCGGCGCTAGCGTCTCCAACACGAAACGGCAACTTCCGCTCGTGCTTCTGTCTCACGGCACCGGAGGCTCGGCCGTCCAGATGATGTGGCTGGGATTCTACCTGGCGTCGCGTGGCTACATCGTCGCCGCCATCAACCATCATGGCAATACTGCGTCAGAAAAACAGCCGGCCGCGCCCGGGTTCCTGCTTTATTGGGAGCGGGCCCGCGATTTGTCGGTCCTCTTGGACAAGCTGCTCGCCGATCCGCTGTTCGGCCCGCGCATCGACCGCGGACGCATCGGCGCGGCCGGTTTTTCCCTGGGCGGTTACACTGTCATCTCGATCGCCGGCGGACAATTCAGTCAGGCGCAGTTTGATTCCTTCTGCCGCTCTCCGCAGAGAGACTTCACCTGCGAGCCGCAACCTGAATTTCCCGACGCGCCCAAACTATTTGCCGAGCTCAAAAAGACCGACGCGCCGACTCCAGAGTCCATCGTCGTCCAGGAATCATTGCGTCATGCCGGCGACTCTTACCGTGACCGCAGGATCTCACGCGTGTTAGCAGTGGCTCCGGCATTGGGCAGCGGCTTCACTAAAGCAGGACTTGGTAAGATCAACATCCCCGTCTTCATCGTCGTGGGCCAGGCCGATAGAGTAACGCCGCCGGCCACCAACGCCGAAAACTATGCCCGGCTCATCAGCGGAGCAAAGCTGACAATCCTTCCCGGAGAGATCGGCCACTACACATTTCTGGCCGAATGCAACGAGCACGGCCGTAGCATCCTGGACCTCTGTCGCGACCCCGCGTCAATCAACCGCGCCCAGGTCCACCAACAAGTGGCCCAGTTGGCGTTTGACTTTTTTGACCAAGGTTGGAGGCGCAAGTGACTTGCACGGCCTGTCGGTATTGAGTGCGAGCCGGCGCGGACCGACGGCATGATTTGTAACGCAAACTGTTAGTTTGCGATGAAACTTGCGTTACGAATCAGGCCACTGCCGCTTTAACGGGTGATGAAGCGAGATCAGTACCACCTACCATAGCAGGTGGGTTGATCTTTACCGATTGCGCCACTCGCGGCTTTGCCGCCGCATACTGCGGTAAGCCTCCGGCTTACCCGGCGACTCTCCCTTATTAAAATGTTGAGGCTACTTCTCAACCAATTACACCTGACTCTCAACACGACGTCTATTGGAAGTACCGCACGATCTCCGAACCGATCCATTCTCCCACCGGGACCGACACCCCATTACCAATCATCCGATAAGCATCATTATCACTGCCAACAAAACTAAATGAGTCGGGAACTCCTTGCAGCCGTGCATACTCTCGAACCGTGTAAGGCCGTACGCCGTGCCGAAACCTCTTGTCGGCAACTAACCTCGTACTCAAATCTTTCGCGTAATGCGCCACGCAGGTTGGAGCGATGTCGCCGCGCTCCGGATCACTTATGATTGGCCGGTCCCGGTACGCTCCGGCAAGCCGCCGGCTAACATAGTCCGGAATGTGCGGATCAGGGTTGGGTTCAAGTATCTCTGCGAGTGTAAGGGCCCTTGCGGCCGCCGGCTGGCGCCAAAGGAAGTACCTTCGACTTCCAATAATGATTAACCGGTCTCTCTTCTGCGGCAACCAAGTCGAAGACTTCACCGGACAAGCAACATGCACATAATAATCAGGCAGCTTCGTCATCGCTTCCATCACCACCGGAAATTTCTTCATCCCCGGAACATTCTCGACGACGTAAAGCTCCGGCCTGCGAATGGCCACGTGCCGGAAGAAATGCAGGAACAAATCATCACCGGTGCGGACGCCATGAAGGTCGGCGATTGGTGAGTATCTGGTGCAAGGATAAGTTGCCACCATGACTTGGCACTTCTTCTCCGACTCAACCAGCTTGGTTTTGATGTCGCACTGAATAACTTCGTGACCGAAGTTACGACGCATCGTGTCGCAACATAAAGGGTCAATCTCGAAGCTTTGCTGTAGGGTCAGGCCACTGGCCGCGAGACCGATGTCCATGAGGCCGGCGCCCGAGAAATAGCTGTTAGTGAGTATCTCAATCATCCGCAGAGTCTGCGGATACTACCCAGGCTTTTCAAAACGCGCAATGTAAAAAATGTTGCAAGACCCGCAGGGCTAAATAGTGATAAAACCGATGTCTTGAAGGTAATTGAAAGTTGGATCGTAGAACTCCGGCATGCGAGTGGGATCATTAGGATCGCCCGTAGGTACCACGATCACCATGCCTTGGCGGGCGCGAGTAAGGAGAACTCTATAGGCATTCTTTTGATAGAGTTGTCGCTCTGGCTTGTTGATTCGATTCCAGCACTTTCCAACAAACTTCTTGTGTTCCCATCCATGTGGTGTGTACCTAAAATCTGCGTCCCATGTCACACATGCCCAATCCAACTCTAAACCCTGAACGTCGAACTGCGTTGCGACATCTTCGAGATAGAACGATGAGCGCACATCTTCTGGCCCATTGAGAAACCATAGCGCAGGTTCAATCGTATACTTCACGTTTAGTGCTAACGGTTTTAGTCGTTCCGCCCAAGAGGAAGCGACGATTCCATACCGTTCTGTGCCGCGGGCTCGTTCGCGCAGCCAGTGCTTAGCCTTCGTCAAGTCACGCGTGAGTACCATGGGGTATTGCTCAGAGACGTTGGTCAGAGTCGTGCGCGCTTGCCGAACTTCGAGATCGAGCAACTGCTTGACCAGTAGCGAGACATTCTCAGCGCGGAATGAGCGCATTGAAACCGCTAGGTGCAGTTCATCTCTGATTGTTACGTGCTCGCGGGTCTGCAAGGACTCCAAAGCATGACCGGCGGCGTATTCGCTATCCGAAAGTCGCGACGAAACGTAGACTCGCCAGTGGGGAAACGCACGATTCAACGCCTCAATCCATTCGCTTATTCCCGCTTCGCCCGTGTTAATTTCCTGACCGCCGCCAACCAAACAAACGACAACGGCCCAATCGAGGTGACGATCAAGACATGAGATAAGAAACTCCGGCTCAGATTGACTGAAGTTTGCATGCTTTTTTCTCGTCTTCATGAAGCTAGCCGTCTTTCTCAAGTTCCAAGCGCGTTGGGCTTCATCGAAGAGAGTTACATGCTCTTTTGGCGGACCTGAATCGATTATGTACTCATCCCGAAAGTGGTGAACATTCTGAATAAACAGGCTCACTTCCCTCTCCGCTTCTCTCTTCGTCGCTTTCTTGTTCGACTTTTTGCGTTCACGAACACGGTCTCGCGCTAGCGCCTCTCGCAAAACAGTGACAAGGGGTTCATTTCCCGACAAAAACACGCTGTACAATTCGTTAGAGTCATCCCGCCGTTGGGTCGCAATGTTCAAACCAACCAAAGTCTTTCCGGCTCCGGGAACACCAGTCACAAAGCAAACAGCTTTGAAACAGTCGGCTCTTGCCGCTTCAATAATGTCTGAGATGGCGGCGGAAGTTGCCGTCAGATTAATCGCAGCTGCATCACTTCTAGAGATATCAGCAACCGAGTGATGGTTGTAGAGCGCCATTGCCGCTTCAATAATTGTTGGGGTAGGCGAGTATCTGCCTCCTTCCCATTCGGCCACGTTTATCGCGCCGCCGCCGGTGAATTCGGTGACGCGTCGCAGAGTCGAGCCAAGCAGTGCAACCGTGGAACGCATCGGAGCAAGAACTTTGTCATTATGTACGGTCGTTGTAATGCTTGGCGCGGATTCTGTTGCGTTAGTGGCAACTACAATCGGAGCAATAAACAGATCACGACTCGACTCGTGAAAGTTCTTCAAATCGACTGCGTAATCGTACGCTTGATTCATGGCGTACGACGTGAAGTGATTCTCCCCGATCTTGAATTCCAGAACGAACAGCGCCGAACCAATCAACAAGACTGTGTCTATTCGCTTGCCCATGCGAGGAATCGAATATTCGAAATAGATCTGACCATCGAAGTCATGAAGAACGTCTTTGAGGATCGCGATCTCTTGCAACCACGCATCGAGCTGAGTCGGCTCGATCGCGAAGCCGCTGTTGCGAGTAAGCGCGCCGAGGATCTCGTCTGCGGAAATATCGAGGAATTGCGTGATTGATGAGGAGTAATAGTCTCGCTTCATATGATCGCTACGAGCGCACAGCGATATCGAGGAGCGCTCGTTTTATGCCACATTGAGCAAAATCCTGCAATCGTCGTAGGAGGTTGCGGAACTCGTTCAGCGTAATCCCATGCGATCTACGGGCCTCGCCCAAAAGCCAAATCGCCGCTGTCGAGGCCCACTGCGAGCTCGACGTGGGGCAGCGATTCGCGCGTTCCGGTAAGGAAGTTACTCGCACCATGGCTCGGCCACGCTGATGCGCGGCAAGTCTAGGACTTGCCGTGAGGCCCATTACTCTTCTGGTGGTCTACGACCGCCAACCCGGCCGCAGACCCGGAAGGAGGGTCCCTTTTCGGTAGGTTAAAGACTTACCGCGCATCAGAGTGGCCCAAGCCACAGCGAGCAGGCTGTCATTGCTGCAGAATCGTGACACGGTGGTTGCGCTCAGAAAAGGCGCTTATCGCCGGCTACTGGCTGTAAAAGCCGTGAGGAATTCGCGCTTCGCGCTCAATGCGGACGGGACGTCCGCGTTCCCAGCGTGCTCACTTCTCATCCCCCGGATGGTACGAGGCTTCTAGGTTCGCGCGGATCTCTTTGAGGGTGAACCAGGCCGGCTTGAATTCTCCTCGTGCGTACAACTCGGCTTGATCGGTGTAATGCCGGCTTTTGGGATCGCCGCTTGACCCGAAGGTGTGAATTGACAAGGCGCGCACGGTGGGGCCGAACTCGACCACGCTCACGTATGTCGCGCCGGCTACTCCGTAGAAGCGTTTTTGTCCGGGCGCCGGTCCGGCGGCGAAGGTGAATACAGCGCCGTCATTACCGCCGACTCCGGGGATGGGAAGACTCGGGCGCGCATCATCGAACTGTTCGCCCTGGCTTTCATCGCGGCGCTGGAGGCGGTTTAGTTCACCCCAGGTTACTTGCCATTTGCCAAAGCGCTCGACAAGACCATCGAGCGCCGCGTTGAGCGCTGCGGCCCGGGCTTCGGCTGTTACCGGCGTTTGCGTTATCCGGCCGATGCGCTCGCGCCAGCGGTTGAAGAGCGTCATGGCTACTGAGTCGTTGGTGGCGCGATGGTCCCAGGCTGTGAGGAGATTGTGGGCTGTCCGCAGATTACGCAGATTTTCTTCAGACCCTTTAAGGTGTTCTTTCAGCTCTGCAAGCCAGACAGGCAGCAGTTCGTCGGCCATGATTACGCGGGTATCAAATGCGGTGCGCGTCCAGCTCTCAAAGGTCCAGGGCGCGGCGGTTGAAAGAATGCGACGCGCGATGCGGCCGCGAGGGTTGTCGCCTTCCTGAACCATGTATTTGGGAAAACGCGCCGGGTCAGGATTACCTTCGCTCGTCAAAAGAAAAGGGGTCGTGTTGCAGTTTTGCATCCAGCCAGTTTTTGGATTAGTCAGCTGCGGCAGCTCGTCGATGGTGTGAAAGCCTTGCCACTCAGTCGCTGGATCGCTGCCATCCAGAGGCTTAGTCCAATCGAATTTCGGATCACGACGCGGCACGGCGCCGTTATACAAGTAGTAAATGTTGCCCTGCGTGTCGGCGTACATCACATTTCCAAACAGCATCTTCTGTGGTTTCAGCGCCGCTTTGAATTGAACCAAATTTCGCGCTCGAGTCATCTCGTACCACTCGCGCAGCCATCCGTCCTCTTCAAATCGCGCCATGTGAATGGCCTGGAGCTTGCCGTCGCGTTTCGCCACAATCGGTCCATGATGGGTCTTGATCATTTTGAAGCTTTTGACTTCGAAACCTGTGGCCGTCTTCACGCGAATCTCTTCAACTCGCTCAGTCGCGAGCCGATATTCGCCGCCATATCGATAAGCAAGAGGCCGCGCCGGATCGTCAAACGTCTCGGCGTACACGTCCTCCAGATCGGCCGCATTGTCAGTGCTCACCCAACCGAGGTCGGCGTTATGTCCGACGTAGGGAAAGGGAAATCCGAAACGGGTGTAGCCGGTAAAGTTCCATCCTTCGTCACTGTGCACGTGACCCTCGTAGACCTGGCCCGGCCCAAAGAAGGGGAGGTGTGGATTAATCAAGAGCATCGCGTGGCCGGTTGTGCTCTTCGCCGGCGCGATTACCCATCCATTCGAACCGACGTTGTCCGCGAGTGCGCGGTCGATTTCCGCGGTCTCTACCTCAAGCGGCAGGTTACGGTCGCGCGCAAAGCCGCTCTGAAAATAGTTGAAGCGGATGAAAGCGAGCGTGTACCACGGCTCGATCTTCGTGAGCAGCCGCGGGCGCACTTCCGTATGACGAGTCAGGTAGTAATTGAATCCGGCGGCGAAGGCGTCACACAGCGCGCGCATCTTCGGATCCAAACGGGCGTATTCTTCCCGCGCCAGCCGCGGAATCTCGAGCGCGTGATTGAGGCGATCGTCGTTCAAAGACCGCTCTCCGTATAACTCAGAAGCACGACCGAGCGCCAGAATGAAATTCTCTTCGACGCGCCAGAAATTATCCTCAGCCTGAGCATAGGCAAAACCGAATACGGTACTCGCGTCGGTGCTGCCAAAAACGTGAGGCACACCGTAGGTGTCGCGATAGATCGTGACCATGGTCCGGAGCCGGTCCGCGTCAGACGAGGTTGAACTTGTGCGGAGGGATTTCTGCCCGGCGAATATTGAGGGACAAATTAAGAGGAGGAGAAGAACTTTGGTCCACTTCATGCGCCAATCGTAATTCGTGAATCGTAAATAGGAAAGCGAAAATCATCCACAGATTACGCAGATTACACAGATAACAAAATACAGTTAAGAAATTTGAATGTTCTTATCTGTGTAATCTGTGGATGACTTTGATTGATTTTTCATTTCGCTTCAGCCATCTTGTGCTCGATGAAGGATGAACATGAAACTTTTGATTTGCAGCCTCGCCTGGTCGGCGAGTTAATCGAAGTCAGGCCGTTGGCGGCTGATGATTGGGAAGGCTTGTTCGCGGTGGCTTCGGACCCTCTGATTTGGGAGCAGCATCCGGCGAGTGATCGGTATCGGGAGGATGTGTTTAGAGAGTTCTTTCGCGAGGCTTTGGAAACCGGGAGCGCGTTTGTGGTTATTGATCGGAAGACGGGGGAGATGATTGGGTCTTCGCGCTACTTTGGATTTGACAGGTCGGAGAGTGTGGTTGAGATTGGGTGGACGTTTCTGGCGCGCGCTTACTGGGGTGGGAATTACAACGGGGAATTGAAGCGACTAATGCTGGACCATGCGTTCAGGTTTGTTGAGCGAGTTGTGTTTGTGATTGGGGTGACGAATTTTCGATCGCAGAAGGCGGTGGAGAAGATCGGCGGCGTCAGGGTGGGGCGGCGAGACAAGGTTGTTCCTCGGGGGGTTGTTGAGAGCTTTGTGTATGAGATTAGAAGATGAGTTTTCCGCAGATTACGCAGATTACGCAGATTGCCCAGAAGAAAGCTCAGGAATAGTTCAATTCATGGAGAGATCTCAAATCACTTTGCCATGAATTCTTATCTGTGTAATCTGCGCAATCTGCGGAAAAGAAAATGCCGCGATTGGCGGTGTCAGGGTGGGGCGGCGAGACAAGGTTGTTCCTCGGGGGGTTGTTGAGAGCTTTGTGTATGAGATTCGAGGATGAGTTTTCCGCAGATTACGCAGAAGAAGCTCAGGAATAGTTCAATTCATGGAGAGATCTCAAATCACTTTGCCATGAATTCTTATCTGTGTAATCTGCGTAATCTGCGGATAAAAAATGCCGCGACATCACGTCGCGGCATCTCCTTTAGACCATAATTATTTTCAACTCATTCAGGGCCGGCCAAAGATTGTGCCGAGAATGCTGCCACCGCGATTGCCTGTGTTGCCGTAGCTGCCGTTTCCATTACCCGCGTACTGTCGATAGCCTTGTGCGTAGCCCTGCTCGAAGCCGCTGCGAAAGGCCTGCGAAGAAGCGTTCTTCCAGAAGTGTGATCTCTGCGGGCTGTAGCTCTGCTGACGCTGCGCGTCGCTGGCGCCGGTGCTTAGACCATTCTGATAACCCTGGTTTGCTTCGACCTGGCTGCCGTTACCATAGCTGCCGTAGTTACCGTAGGCGCCATTGTTTCCATAGTTGCCGTAGTTACCATAGTTACCGTAGTTGCCACTATTTCCATAGTTGCCGTTGTTGCGATTATCGCGACGGGCGCGTTCAATACGTTCGCGCTCAATACGTGCGCGCTCCGCACGCTCTCGCCGCCAATCACGGTTCTGACTCTGGTTGTTCGACCATGTATCGTCGCGATCACGCCGGCTCTCCTGCCGTCGAATGTCACGGTCGCGATACTGCGCCTGGACGGTCATCCCGGCCGCGGCGGAAATTGCGAATATGAATGCGAGCGTTAAGATAGCGCCGCCAATCTTTGTGTTTAATTTTTTCATCAAGTGTTCTCCCTTACTCGAAAGCAAGGGCAATGCCTGTTCCCTCGAAAAGCGATGTTGATTTGAAGGAGTTAGCGGTGAAGTGTCGGGCGCGTCTTCCCGTTTGGTATGGAGATGGCGCGGGAGTAGACGTTTCGAGGGAGGTTCCTGGCGAAGTATTCTCGTTTTTGGTGAGGGGGATTAGTGTCACCAGGTCGCTAGCGCTTCCGACCTCTTGAGGATAGTGAAGGGAAGATCCAAAGCGCCGTCGCCGCTTACGCTCTGCCGGCACACTCCAAAATTGTGTCGCCCGGAAAAAGGAGTCTGTCGGAGAAAATTGATCTCCGTGCCTCTGTGCGATCTCTGTGCCTCTGTGGTGAGTGTTTTCTCGAGTAGTTTCACCACAGAGACACAGAGATTTTCACAGAGGCACAGAGAAACGCCTTCTTCCGACCGACTCTAAAGCGGCTGTGGAAATCTTTGGTTTGTGATCCCCGGGCTTACGAGCCCGTGTCAAAACCTGCGTAGGGGCGTCTCTATGTGGGCGCCCTCTTGCGTTTTCGCCCGGAATGTTCGCATTCAAGCGACGGGGCGCCCACGGAGAGACGCCCCTACAGAGTTTTGACTAGGGGAGGGCGCAGCTACGAGTCGATACCCCAAAAAAAACGCGCGGGCTGAAAGCCCGCGCACACAGGTAATTTGCATTTCTCTTTGCCGTAGCTGCGCCCCGCCCCCAGCCCCTCCCAAAAGGGAGGGAGCACATGCCGGTCTACAAGCCTAAGGCTTCTTACCTTTGCCTTTGCCGCCGCCCTGACCCTTACCCTGGTCGCCTGGCTGGGCTGCTGGTGATTTTTGCTTGCGTTCCTTTGGAGCTCCGGTCGTCTGCGGCTTCGCCTCAGACTTGGCCGGCTTGCCTACTCGTTCTCCCTGCGCTTGCGGTTGTTGAGCCTTGCGCTGGGCTTTATCCTGACCGGGCCCCTGGGCTTTCTGTTGACCAGGCTGTTGCGCAGGCTGCTTAGAGCGATCCGCCTTCTCCTGATCACGCGTATCTTTTCGTTGCTGCTGCTCAAGCTGACGCGTCTGCTTCTCTGCGGCCTTATTGTCTTTATTATCTTTCCTGGCTTCGCCGTTCACGCGGCCCATTTCCTGTCTGCGTCCGGTATCTGCCTGCCGCTCTTGCTGGCGCTCGTCTCTAACCTTGAACTCATGATTCCTGGCCTGGTCGGAAACACGTTCGACGCGCATCGACTTGGCCCGGTCCTTCTGAAACTTCGACTCTCTGACATCGTTACCCACAAACACCCGTGTGTCGTAAAGTTTCTTCGCGATGCCCGGCGGCAAGTCCATCTTGCCGCGGCCCCAGGCGGAATGAATGACTGCGTTTCGAAGCGGAGTCAGGGTCAAAGGATCGAGCGTTGACGTCACTCCCACCAACCTCTGCTGGTCAATCCTTTGGAGTATGCGCCGATCGATCGGGCGACCCCAGGCATCCACCGGCACAACGGTCACTGCCCCAGGTATGCCAAGATTGATAAGTCGTGCGGGCGCCAGGCTCGTCTGAGATAGATAACGTGGCTGCCAGTTCTCGTCATAATAACGCGGCACATAACTGTCGCCCGGACCAAGCGGCACCCAGCCCATTTGGTTTTTGTCCAGGGAAACGAATGCCACCAGGGCCGGCGCATACGAAGGCGTGGTGTTCACTGCCTCAGGAACCCAGTACCACTGGTTATTCACGTTGGCCCAACGTCCGTAGTGATAAGGCGCATAGCCCCAGGGCTCACTGGAAACCCAGGTCGGCCCATAAGTATTGCTACTGGTCCACTGACCCTGCTGATAAGGGACCCAGCCGGCTTCTACCCGCGGCCGCCAGGCATAGCCATAGCTGCCAACATTCTGCCAGTCGCCGTAAGAATCGAGGTCGTTGAGACCCGGAATGTTTGAACTCGCATACTTATAGCTCACGTTGCGCTGGTAAGGATCGTAATAAGAGGGGTCATTAAGATAAGTATCGTAATTACTGTAACGACCGTCGTAGGAATTCGGATATTGGTAGCGGTAGTAATCATCCACCTGATATCCGGCATCCTGATGATTCAATTTCGAGAGGGCGACCTCGGCAGCCGCCTGACCGAGCAGGGTAAGCATTTCGCCTTTATTGATTGCCCCTGAACCGTTTTGTCCAACTACCCGCGCCAGTCCGCTCAGCACTGAGACGAGCACGCCGCCATTGCGATCGAAGCCGACGTTATAAAGCCCCGGCTGAGCAAAGTCTATCGAACCGTTGGGCGTAGCGACTTCAAATAGTTCATTAGGCTGTAAGTACCCAACGTCGAACATGGCTGAGCCGTCGCGGAGCGCCAGCTGTGTGCGGCGGTCACCGAGCGACACTATGTCGAGCGAAGTGTTTTCGTCGAGCCGCGCAAAATTGCGTCCGCTAAAAGCGAGCGAAGTGCGCGACTTGTCACGTGTGTAAATCCGATCTCCTTCTGAGAAAGGTTGATTCGCCGTCGCGGCGGTCCACTGGGTGTTAGCATCAGTGGCGTTATTGTTGCGGTCATCACTGAAGGCGACCTCGCCTTCGATACGCTGTATGCGCGCCGCGTAAGGTAGCGCGTCAGCCTCTACCGTCTGTTCATGTTTTGCGTAGAACCACACTCCCAAGCCGGCGATGACGGCGAACAGTGCTGCGATAATCGTGCCGTGCGGCCATAGTTTAATCCTGCTCATAAAACTCTCCTTCTGCGAAATCCAATTGATGTTTTCGGTTAAATCCTCTGGTTTGCTCACGCTTTCAGCGAAATGGTGCGGACTGTCCCGCGGTGTGCTAACTAGGAGGGCATTCTGGCGGAGCTGACAAAGCGAGGAGCTAGAGACTTATACACGACTGTCTCAGTAGGCGTCTGTGGGTTAGCACACATAGCGGCCCTCGCTGGTCATTACACTTCTTAAGAACCGTGTTGATTCAATACTCAGAATACCTTCGTAAAGGATTGCGGCAAGGAGCGTGCCCGTGTTCGACGAGCTTCGAGCGCATAAGAGTTGAGGAAGTCATATATGGTCAGAATCAAAGCAATAGTCGGAGAGATGCTGAACCGACATGGTTTAGGGACACTCTTGCAAGGAGATTAGTGAAGAAGGAATTCCGAAGCGAGGAGAGACCGCGCACTACCTGAGGGTGTTTACAGTCCTAATGAGATGGTAGGCACGAAATATTTGTAGACTCGAAGGAATCTTTAACGTTCTTAGCGGCTTTGCCTCAAAAATATTTTCGTCCTCGTCCGCGAAGCGGACTGAAAGAGAGAATAGCCCAGCGCTTCACAGCGTGTCAGAACCGCGAGCGGTAGCGACCGGATCAGGAAGTCTCCTCGAATCAAAAAGGGAACCTCGCGGATAGGATTACAGCGAACCGCCGAGATGAATTTCGCGGCTCTTCCTGATCCGGTCGCTACCGCTCGCGGTTCTGACACAGCCCACGACTATGAGGGCGACTATGAGAGGCCGGTGAGATTTCCCGAACCTCCGGGTGCCAGCAGTCGCCCAACCAACAGGTGCAGGCGGTCAAAATCCACAGGTTTGGTGAGAAAACCGGAAACTCCCACATCAGACGCCGCGCGTTGAAATCCTTCAGTTCCATGCGCCGTAACCGCGATCACGGGCACATTTCGCAACGCTTCTATTTCGCGCAGGCGGCGTGTGGCGCCCAGGCCATCCAACCGCGGCATACTAATGTCCATCAGGATTAGGTTAGGCGAAGTGCAACAGGCGACACTGATTGCCTCTTCACCATTAGTCGCAGTCACAACTCGATAACCCTGCTGCTGCAGAGCCAAACTGAGCATCGCCACGTTATCCGCAGAGTCGTCTACGACCAGGATCAGAAACTGGTTCACGGGTTCCGGTTCATCGCGCAGGGAGGCGCGGGCAGGTGCGCTGGCTGCATCTTCAGTTTGCGACTCAAGGTTGGGTAGAGCGGTGGTGGCGCGCGGATCTTTGTATTCCATAGCTCAGGATTATAAGACACGAGACGCTGCAGGTCGCGTCCCTCGCGCGCGATACGGGATCCTATCCGCAGATTACGCAGATTACGCAGAAGGAAGAGCCACGAAGACGGAGAAAACGAAAAACATTAGTTAGATAGATCTCAAAACTCTTGTTTGCATGAATTCTGATCTGCGTAATCTGTGTAATCTGCGGATGGCTTTTACCCTCGCAACTGGCGCAGCCGCTCTATCGCTTTCCCCAGCGAACGTTTGCTTTTGAGCATCGGGGCCCAGAGGTCACCAACTTCTCTGATGCGCTCGGGCATTGTTCGCAAACCAAACGTGCGTGGTCCAACCTCGCCGCGTTCGATCTCTTCCCAGGTGCATGGCGCCGAAACGGGCGCGCCGGGTTTGGCGCGGACGGTATAGGCGGCGGCAAAGGTTGCGCTGTAGCCGTTGCGGCCGGTGTCAATCAGAATGCGACCGCCGCGATCGGCCTTGCTGAACTCCTGGGTCAGATGTTTTGGATCGAGACCGACCAGATGTCGCCCGACCTCATGAGAAAAACGCGCCACCATACCGAAGTCTGCTTTGCCATCGAGTGGCACCGCGATGTGAAAGCCTTTCGAACCTGAAGTCTTCACCCAACTCTTCAGGCCCAACTCGAGAAGCAGATCGCGGAGTCTCAGGGCCGCGGCACGCAGAACGTCCGGCTCCTCATCGTTCGCCGGATCAAAATCGAAGACACAAATGTCCGGGTAAAAAAGGCGCGGAGCCCGCGATGGCCAGACGTGGATCGTTATGCTGTTCTGGTTAGCCAGCCAGAGCAGGGAGCGCGTGTCGTTAGCGAGGGGATGATGCACGGTCCCATCTTTCTTGGGGACTTCGACGCGTTTCAGCCAGGGAGGGAAACCCTTTGACACGTCCTTCTGGAAAAAGCCGGGCGCGTTGATGCCTCGGTGGTAACGCTCCATCGTGATGGGACGGCGACGCAGATGCGGAAGCATCACCGGCGCGATGGCTTCGTAGTATGAGGCGAGCTCGCCCTTGGTGATGCCATCTTCGGGAAAGAGCAGCTTGTCAGGATGCGTGATCAAAACTTTATCCACAGATTGCGCAGACTACACAGATTAGGCAGAAGAAAAAACCACGAAGACGCAGAAACGAAAAAGATGCAGTTAGATAGACCTTAAAACTTCTTTTGTTGCCTGAATCCTAATCTGTGTAATCTGTGGATGACTTCACTCGCGCACCACTTCGCGCGGATCTTTATCGGTGCGCACGCCGAGCAGACGAGGGTGACGGAGTTTGCCGTGGCCGGTCCATTGGATGAAGCCCACCTGCACCACAATCTCTGGTTTGACCCAGTGAGCGCGCAGGCGCGGCAAGCCTTTCGCTTTCGTGAATGGCGGCTTTGGTATTTCGATTTGATCGAGTTGCGCGCGCAAATCAAGCAGGAGCTTCGTATCAAAGCCGGTGCCGATCTTGCCGGCAAAAGCAAAGTCATCACCCTCGTAGTAGCCAACCAAAAGCGCGCCGAGGCCGACTCGCTTGCCCTGCGGATCGGTGAAGCCACCGACGACGAACTCCTGCGCTAACTCGCATTTCATCTTCAGCCAATTGGGTGAGCGGCGCGATTCATAGATTGAACCGCGGCGCTTGGCGATTACGCCTTCCCAGCCTTCTCTTTCCGCCCGTTTCCAGGGGGCGTCGTCATCGAGAGGCTCGACGCGCTGCATTGGAGGTGACAGCGGCAGTTTGCTGAGCAGGGCCTGGCGCTCTTCGATGGGCAGTGTCCTGACATCGCGGCCATCGATCCAGAGGATGTCGAAGATGTCGTAATTAAAGGGGCCGTGCCAGGTGATCTCGCCGTCGAGGATCAATTCCTGGTGCGGTAGTTTCGCGATGGCCTTTGAGAGCGTGGGAATGTTTTGCGGCAGTTGATTGCGTGAGTAGAGGCGAACGTCTGCGCCGTTCTTGTAAGCGAGCAGGCGTATGCCGTCGAACTTTCGTTCGAAGATCCATTCGGGTCCGGTGAAGCGCTCCTGCGTGAGCGTGGCGGCCATGGGTCGGATCCATTCGGGGAACTCCGGCATGGGAATATTTTATCCGCAGATTACGCAGATTACACAGATGGAAATCAAGTGAATGACAGGGATGGCATTCACGATCAGAACCTGACGGTTGCCAGGACCCAGATAGGGTTTCTATTTTTTCCCCAATCGGTGAAATCTGCGTAATCTGTGGATAAATTCTCCTACCCTATTTGCATTGCGCGCTTTCAGCGCTACGCCGATTGGTGGTATAAGCCTCTCCACGTCAGGCGTCAGGAGACTCGACATGAAAAAAGGCACCGCGACATTATTTGCTTTGTCCTTGCTACTGCTTTGGGCCGGCAGTTCGACAACCTCGAAGACAATCGTTACCGGTAAACCCGGAAACATCGCCGATGGCATGTACACGATCGTCGGCGAAGCCAGCAAGCGCTGTCTGGAAGTGCCAAACAACTCGTGCGGGTCAGCGATTCCTCTACAGACATTTGATTGCGACCGCACGGATGCGAGTAATAACCAAAAGTTCAATATCGTCAGTGATGGCACCGGTAATTACACCATCTCGCCGGTGCATAGCGATTTGTGCCTTGAGGTCGCCGCGGAAAAATATCGCGACCACATTCCAGTCATTCAGGCTGAATGCATTCCCGGTAAGGCGAGCCAAAAGTGGTCGATGTCCCAGTACGGCCTCAACCTGGAAATCCGCGACGTGCAGAGCAATCATTGTCTGGATGTCGAGCGCAAAGCCACTGCGAACTATTCTCCCGTCAACCTGCAAGCCTGCAGCAACGGCACTAACCAGCGTTGGCGACTGAACAAGGCGACGATTAACGTGGAGACGGGCGTTATCTGCCGATCTTCACCTGCTCATCCGGAACGTGAATGTACGGGAATGAATGACCAGCAAAAATCAGTAAACCTTGGTAAGACCCTGACCAAAGCCCGATGCGAGGATGTTTGCAAAGTGAACCGCATGGCTAGTTGCCAGTGGGGCGGGGGAAAGTAGGGAAGTCGAACCGAACCGCAACCCAACGGAGTCTGTCAGAAAAAGGATTTTCTCTATGTAACTCTGTGGAATCTCCGAGATCGCACAGAGAACCACAGAGTTTGTTTTTCCCGACAGACTCAACGGGGCCTGGCTCCGTAGGAGCAGAATGTTTATAGGTACCGAGAGCACTAAGTAGTGCAAGCTCCGTAGGAGCGAAACAAGTATTCCACCCACGTTGCGCTCCTACGGAGCTGTGAATCTGGACGGCCCCGGTATCTATAAACATTTCATCCCTGCGGGATTAGAGTGTCCACGAAACCTAACTAAAAACCAGAAGTTTGGCTGAAGATTCTGATGATGCCGCGCCCAACTGTTCGCTGAGTTCCGTACGGCTGGTTGAAACTATTTCCCAAGATAGTTATTGTCGTAATCACATAACCCCTAATCTTAAGACTGAGCATTACAAGTCCGGACATTTTCAATGAAAGGATTTCGGCATGGTTTACAAATCGCTAGTGCTATCAGCTGTCATTCTAACTTTACTCCTGGTACCTGCGGGGGTTGTCGCTCAAAAGGAAAAATCCTGCTTCACTGCGGAAGCGCGGGCCCAGGCCGAGCGGTCTGCAAAGGTCTGGCGCGCGCCTGACCCCGGCTACAATCCGGTGCTTGGCTACAATCCCAGCGTGGGACCGCGAAAGGGTTCACCGCCGGTTGATGACAACGGGCTCGCCAAACCGATTAACTGCGTCGCGAATAAGGATGAGACACCGGGCGCCGGCACGACCCCGAAATTTCATTGCTCAGTCCCCGGAAATGTCGACGATAACGGCGAGCTGATTCGTTACAAAGTGAAGCCGCACTTCAAGGGACAGTCAAAAGACAAAATGAATGGTGAGATATTTGGCGAGTTTCTTTCTTCGCGCTTTTCGAAAGCGATGGGTTTCTTTGCTGACGATGAATGGGTCGCTGATGTAACTTGTCCCGATTGTGAAAAGAGTTTAACCAGGGCTTTTCAGGGTGCCAGTTGGTCGCCTTTTCAACCCGCGGCCGGAATTGAAATGTCTCTGGGCCGGGGGATCGACGTCAAGTGCAACGACAAAGACTCGGGACCTTTGGCCGGCACGCTGCAGACTTTGGTTCAGAGTGGCGCGCCACGCGCTGAGATTGACGCGTTCAAGATCTGGCTGGCCTTTATCGATCACGGCGACACGAAGACGGACAATCATAAATTTGCCTGCCTCGACTCAAAGAAGAACCCGGACGGCACCCGGATCTGCAAACCGGGCGAGGCGGTGTTTTACGTGAGCGACATGGGTTCAACCTTTGGTTTTTCCGCGTCCAGCGAAAAGAAAGCGACGCTGGACGCGTGGAAAGGTAAGGATCCGATCAAGGTGAGCGGTGGCCGCTGCACGTCAACCGCGAAGAGTATTGGCGATGCCAATGTCAGTGAGGAAGGCCGGCAACTGTTGGCCAAAGGGCTTCAGAAATTACTCGAAGCGGAGCAGCGTGATCAGACAATCACGCGCGTGTTTCGGGCGTCGCGCAACGCTGAACGCGATCAGCCGGCCGAAGCGTGGGCCGCGGAATTTGTGCGGAAGGCGAACACGATCATCAACGCGAGTTGTTCGAATTAGGAGAGTGGCACGGGCGTCCCGCCCGTGAATCACGCGCAGGATGCGCGTGCCACAAAACTCAACGCGAGTTGTTCGAACCAGGAGTGTCAGAACCCAGAGCGGTAGCGACGAGATCAAGAAGTTACCTTCGTATGTTTGATCAGGCCGGTTGGCGCGATTGCTCAGGTTGAACTTTTGATCCGGTCGCTACCGCTCGCGGTTCTGACACGTTATTTTTTATGACCCCCAACAGGAAAAAGGCGTCAACTAAATCATCAAAACCCAAACACTTTCTGGCCTGGTCCGTTTTCAACCAGGACCTGATGCAGCTGGAATTCTTTCGGCGCATCCTTGAGGAAGCAGCCAGCAATTCAGTCCCTCTGCTGGAACGGCTCAAGTTCCTTTCTATCTTTGCCACCAACCTCGATGAGTTCTTTATGGTCCGGGTGTCCGGGATCAAAGAGACGATGGGCGTTGAGGACATCAAGCCCATGCCCGGTGAACTGTCGCCGGTCGAGCAGTTAGAGGAAATTCGGAAACGTGTGTTGCCACTCGTGTTGATGCACGGCCGTTGTTTGCATGAAGAGGTAATCCCCGGTCTGAAACGCGATGGCATCGAGATTGTTCCGTACACATCACTCGGGAAACGCGAAAAACAGGAACTGGCAAAGTACTTCACCAAAAACATCTTTCTGGTATTGACGCCACAGTCGGTCGATCCGGCCCACCCGTTCCCATACATGTCGAACCTGAGCCTGAATATCGGTCTCACTGTCGAGCGCGGTGAAGACGAGATCAGATTTGTGCGAATCAAGGTTCCGCCGGTGATTCCAAGACTGCTGCCTTTGGGCAAAGATGGATCGAAGTTCGCTTTGGTTGAAGAGGTGATCGCCGCGAACGTCGGTGCGTTGTTTCCCAGCATGAAGGCGAGCGCAGGACATTTGTTTCGCGTGACGCGTGATGCAGATGTGGAGATTCGCGATGACAAGGCGGAGGACCTGCTGGCGCTGATCAAGGAATCTTTGCGGGAGCGCCGCTTTGGGCTGCCCGTCCGTCTGGAAGTGTCCGCCACGATGCCCGGTGAAATGGTCGAGTATCTGACTCAGTCACTGCAGCTTGCCGCGGATGATGTCTATACGATCGATGGCGTCCTGAACGTGCCGGACTTGATGGGGCTCTACGCTCTTGACCGGCCTGAACTAAAGGATAAACCGCTGCAAGCCACGGTGCCTTCAATGCTGCGGCGGAAGGAGACGCTCTTTGATTCGATCAAACAACAGGACCAGCTGCTCCATCATCCCTACACTTCTTTCACCACCGTTACTGATTTCATTTCACAGGCGGCGCACGACGAAAAGGTCCTGGCGATCAAAATCTGCCTCTATCGCACGGGGCAGAATTCTCCGATTCCAAAAGCGCTAATCGAAGCCAGCGAGCGGGGCAAACAAGTCACGGCCGTGGTCGAAATCAAAGCGCGGTTTGACGAAGCCAACAACATCGAATGGGCTGATCGCCTGGCTGAGTCCGGCATCCACGTAGTCTATGGGCACGTGGGGTTGAAGACCCACGGCAAATTGGCACTGGTAGTGAGGCGCGAGGATCACGGACTGCAAACTTACGTGCACATCGCCACCGGCAATTACAATCCAACGACCTCAAAGCTGTACACCGACCTCGGGCTGTTGACTACTGATCCGGATATCGGCGACGACGCGACGGACATTTTCAATTACCTGACCGGGTTCTCGATGCAGAAGGAGTTCACGCGGCTGATGGTGGCGCCGTTGAATCTGCGCGAGCGTATGGTCGCGTTGATCGAGCGCGAGACGGCCCACGCCACGGCCGGACGGCCCGCTCGCATTACGGCCAAGGTCAACCGTTTGACTGATTTGGAAATCATCGAGTCGCTCTATCGTGCTTCGCAGGCCGGCGTCGACATCGATCTAATCGTCAGAGGGGCTTGCATGGTGCGGCCCGGGGTTCCCGGTTTGTCGCAGACGATCAACGTGAGAAGTATTGTGGGACGCTTTCTCGAGCACAGCCGCATTTTTTATTTTGGCAATGGCGGCGAAGAAGAGGTTTATATTGGGTCAGCCGACTGGATGACCAGAAATCTCAGTCGCCGCGTCGAAGTGGTCGCGCCTGTGCTCGATGCTCAATTGCGAAAATTTTTGAAAGATACGGTTTTGGCGGCTTACCTGCGCGATAATGTCCAGGCCCGGATCCTGACTGCGGAAGGAACCTATGAGGTCCCGCAAGTCGGACCGGACGAAGAACTTTTCAATAGTCAAACATTCTTTGAAGGCGATAATAGTTTTCCGGCAGTGGAAAAGAATAATTCGAAGAGGAAACGACTATGGTCAAAAAAATAATTAGTGGGAGCCCCGAACTTCAATACATTCTCAGCGATCTTGGCGCGACGTTCGGGAAGACGGGTGGTTTTATCTCGCGCAGTTGCAACAAGCCTGAGGATTACGCCAAAGCAAAATTCATCGAAGGCGTCGAAGGCAGTCGCGTGAAATTCGCCTACGGCGGCAAGAACTCCGGACTGTTCGATAACATCACGGTCGAGCAGGCGAAATGGATCGGGACCTGGTTGGCACGCTTGAGCGACAAACAACTCAGCGACGCGTTTCGCGCGGCCAATTACACGCCGGAAGAAGTGCAGGTTTTGACCAATGCCACGCGGGCCCGGATTAATCAATTAACGAGTCTTTAGTAGGAGTGTCGGTACGCACGCCTCTGGCGTGCCTCTGTCTGGTCGACATCATTTGAAGCACGCCCGTGGGTGTGCGTACCGACAATTTCAAGTACGCCGGAGGCGTGCGTACCGAAAGGACCGATTCATGAACAGACTGACTGTAGGCCTGCTCGCCACTTTCCTCGTACTCCTGTTGGGAAGCGGTCTGCTCGCTTTCGTTTTGCGAAACCGCACCGTACCCGCAGGGCCGAGTGTCCAACGGACCGAAAATCGATCGGAAAATCCGACCGCCACGCCGGCGCCCGTTGAGAATCGGCCCCTGCTCTGGCAGCTTTTCGGATTTGATTCATCCGCGTCGTCGCCGACCAGTGTGGCCAGTTGGGAATCCACCGCGGCGCGCATTGCGTTGCGATTTTCGCTGGCGGCATTCCTGGCGGCCTTGCTGGCGTTTCGTCCGCGGCGTGGCGTCTCGATGAGCGGCCGCAATCCATATGTGGCGCAGACGCAAATCCTGATGGCGGTCGCCGTGGGCGCCATGATGATGGTTGTTGGCGATAGCGCGGCGCGGGCCTTCGGCATTTTTGCCGCAGCCTCGCTCGTGCGATTTCGCACCAACATTCGCGACCCGAAAGAAATCACCGTGCTGCTCATTTGTCTGGGGGTCGGCCTGGCCGCAGGCGTGGGTCGCTGGGACATGGCGGTCATCCTCACGCTGTTTGTTTTGCTGGCGTTGGCGATTCTGGAGTACTTCGAACAGTCGCAGGTCTTTCGCTCGATGGAAATCATAGTCAAGACCCGCAAGGTTGATCGCACCAATCAGGTGATGCAGCAGGTCTTCTCAAATAATAAACTGGACTCCGAAATGCGAGAGCTTGATCGCGAAGACGAAGGTGATCCGATGGGCAGGATCGTCTACCTCGTCAACCTTAGAACCGGTCTCAGTACAAACCGGCTCAGTGAAGAGATTTTTGCCGCAGACCCCGAAGACGTTGACAGCATTCAGTGGGACCAAAAGGAAAGTAAGACCTACATTTATCGCTAGCATAATTTGGAGTGCGGCGACTCGTCGCCGCTTTCAATACTTTTTCGATGCTAACGCAAAAGCGGCGACGAGTCGCCGCACTCCAAAAGAAAAATGCGGTATCAGGAAATCCAACCGGGTAAATTGCTGGCGGCTTTTATCGAATGTTTCTGGACACTCGAGGGCGAACCCGATCCGTTTGAGAGCACCCCCGAACGAATTCTTCCTGACGGTTGCGTCGAAATCATCCTGAGTTTTGCCGATCGCTTCACCGAAATCGACGAACGCTCAGGCGAGAAACTACAGCCCTCTCACTTTCTGGTTGGCCAGATGACGCGGCCCGTGATCATTAAGCCCACCGGTTCAGTCCGTCTGATCGGGATTCGCTTTCATCCCGGAGGCACCTTTCCGTTCGTCACAATTCCGATGGATGAGACTACTGACCGGATCATAGAGCTGGGTGCAATCGCCGCTGATCTTGAGCGTGAGTTCAAAGCAGCTGCGGATGCCGCTGCCTCACTTCACCTGAAGATTGTGGCGATTGAACAAATGCTCGCAAAGCGTTTGCGCAGACGTGGCCATGACTCCTCGATTGTCGACCTGACAGCCAGGATTGTCAGGTCAGCCGGAAGATTGTCGTTGGACACGCTGGCCGCGGAAGCGGGTATCAGCACTCGGCAATTGCGCCGGAGATTTCTGATGGAAGTCGGTGTGGGCCCAAAACTCTTGTGCCGTTTGCTGCGTTTTCAGCAAGTATTCAGGGCGGTTGACCAGAACTTTGCCGAGTGGGCGGGCATTGCTTTTGAGTGTGGATATTATGACCAGGCGCATCTGATTAATGATTTCCGCCAATTTGCGCAACAGACTCCTTCGGTACTCCTCGCTAATTCGCGTGGCCTGACTGAGGCCTTTACCAGAAAGAATCGGGTGTCCCAGGCTTTGCCGAAAAAATCGATCCAAGCTGGAACGAGCTTTTAAATACTGGGAGCGCGGGCGGCCTCGCCCGCCATGAGCGCAAAGCGCGTACGACTTGCAGCGCCGGTGTCCGATTTTTCCAATATTAGAAACGGCTTCGCGTTTTAGAATCCAATTCCAGTGGCAAGCCGCGGAGCGGCGGAAGATCTGTAGCCCACGGCGTGAGCCGTGGGTAGAAGATACCATTGATACATCAGCCGCGGAGCGGCGTGACAATAGAGCAATGCCGGACTGCAAGGCTGTGGTCCTCTGTGGTGACTAGTGTCAGAACCGCGAGCGGTAGCGGCCGGATCAAGCGATACACTTGAAAACATTTCTTGTTCGCCTCAATTGCGTCTTGATCCGGTCGCTACCGCTCGCGGTTCTGACACGACGCTACGACGAAATCCACAGACTGAAGTCTGTGCTACTTTGATCAGCGATCGACAAAATTGAGGCGAAGACAATTCAATGAACCACAAACATTCCTTTCAAATACTTTTCGCGATGGCCCTGTTGGTGTCGTTTACTCTCATTGGCAGCAGTCGAACTGCAGGTGCGAATCCGAACGCGGCCGGCGGCTGGACTATTGCCGATCTTGGGTGGATTGCGGGCGACTGGCAGACTGACCCAGCGGGCCGAGCTGTTTCCGAGGAGCATTGGACGCGTCCGGCCGGCGGATCGATGATTGGCGTCAGCCGCACGCTCGTCGGCGACCGCACCGCATCATTCGAATTTCTCAGAATTGAAGTGCGCGGTGAATCAATCTTTTACGTCGCCAGTCCCAAAGGCCGTTGTCCGGCGACTGATTTCAAGCTCACTCGACTCTCTGGTCAGGAGGCAGTCTTCGAGAATCCGGAACATGACTTTCCCAAACGACTCATCTATCGCAAGAATTCCGAAGGCGGATTCAGCGCAATCGTCGACGGCGGCGAGGGAACAAAGTCAGAGAAATTCGACTTCAAGGCGATGGCAAAGTAAGCGTGGCACGCGCATCTTGCGCGTGATTCTCACGGGCGGGACGCCCGTGCCACTCTTCCTACTGTTTGGTCTGAGTCTGGTTGGCTGAGACTTTCTTGTTTACGTGGGTCTTCGCGTAATCCGCCACGAAGTCTTTGAAGGCCTGATGACCGAAGCGGGTGTAGAAATCGTACTGCTTCATTTCTTTGTAGACCTGATCAAAATCCCAATCATAAAACTGAAAACGGTAGACAGCCCCCATCGCGCCGGTGCGATGACGACCGCCGGCGCAGTGCACAAAAAACTTACCGGTGGCCGGATCATTGATTGTTTTCAGGAAAGCTTCCGTCGCTTCCGGAGTTGGATACTGCTTGCCAACCATGGGAATGTTTACGTACTTCATTCCCAGGGATTCAACCAGCGGCTGTTCATAACTTTCAGGATCTTCACGCAAGTCGATAATTGTTTTGATCCCCAGGGCGGCTAAATCTTTGTAGTCTTTTTTATCCGGTTGAGCGCCGCGATAGAACCGGTCATCCATCTGGCCAAAGTTTTTTATTTTGACACTAACATTGTTTGCGACAGGCGCGGCTTCCTGGGCGTGGGCCATCGCAGCGAACATGAGAACCGTCACCAAACCCCACCAGCTGCGGAGATATTTCTTTCCAGTCATCATGGGCCTCGTAATAATCATTTCAGCAGGGAATTAAAGATTTTTGGGGCTTCAACGGCCGGCGCAAATGATAGCACTGTGATAGCCGTCGCTCAAGAAAAAGCAAAAACCGTTTGCAGGACGGGCCGGGAGATCAAATTTTGCGCCCAATTTTGAAACACCTTCTCGCTTTTCTTAAATTCCTGAGCTATAAGAATTACTACAGGAGGATTTGAATGGCGTCTCGCACAATTGTTGTTGGCGATATTCATGGCTGCTATGACGAGCTCATGAAATTGCTGAAGAAAGCTAAATTCAAACAGTCAGATCGCGTAGTTTCGGTGGGCGATCTCGTCAGTAAAGGACCCAAAGTCCGTGAAGTACTCGACCTCTTTATGACTGACAAGAGGTTTTCGACCGTTATCGGCAATCATGATCTGATCCTGCGTCGCTACTGGAACGGCGAAAACGTTGAACTAAAATCAGGTCCCAGAGACACCCATAAAAAACTCAGACGCAAGAAAGACAAGTACCTGCAATTCCTGAACGCGTTGCCATTCATGATCGACCTCGATACACATTTGGTTGTGCACGCCGGGCTGCGGCCGAATGTTGAGCTCCACTCACAGACTACTGGTGACCTGACGCGCATACGTGTTTTGGGACCCGATCGTGAAAGTGAAGAAGGCATTCCCTGGTATCACGTCTACAACGGCGACAAGACTGTGATCTTCGGACATTGGCCGGCGGCGGAACCGCGGCGCGGGCCGAAGGCAATCGGCCTCGACACGGGATGCGTCTACGGTTATTCTCTCACGGCTTACATCATTGAAAGCGACGAGTTCGTCAGCGTAACGGCAAAACGCGCCTACAACGAATCCTGACATCCATCATTCCGGTAGTGCCCTGATTTCAGCTTTTCTCTGCGGCCTCTGCGTCTCTGCGGTGACAATACGTTTAATCCACTTCACCGCTGAGACGCAAAGAACGCCGAGATGACGCAGAGTATTTCAAACTCGGGCTTACTCTCATTCCGAGTATCTATCGGCCCGGAAACGAAAAAGTCTGAGGGCCGCGTGCGGCGGAATGCCGGCTTTGCGTGAAGCCATCTCGATCTGCTTGCTGGCGGTATCTATGCCGGGAAGGTTCGGGAGCAAAAGGCCGCGACGGGCGCCGCTTTCATCTTCCACGATCACTCCGAAAAGTTTTGGGTCGAGGTCGTCTGCGGCGCACGCTTCGGGCGGGGAAAGTACATCGACGGAATATTTCAAGTCAGGCAATTCGTCTGCCCGCACCGGAGAAAATCTGGGATCGCTGGTGGCCGAACCGATTGCGTTCAAGATGATTTCTTCGGCCAGCGTGTCTTTCACCGGATCGATCGTCCCGATGCAACCGCGCAGCTCTCCGTCGCGAGTCTTGATCGAAACGAAGCAACCGGCGCGGACCGAAAGCAAATCCGAAACATCCGGGGCGTTGATGATTTTGCCGGTCGTGGCGAAGGCCTCGACCGCGCGGCGAGCGAGGGCCGGTATTTCTGGTTGTGGGACAAAGACCGCGTTTGCAGTTGGCGCGTCCGCGCCGCCAACGAGTTGGGCGACCAGATAACCAACTCCAAAAGGCGCCTCATAATTGATCACTTCGCAATTCTGAGTGCCGCCCTGGGCGACGCCAATGGCCACCAGCATTGAGCGATAGCCGCACTCTCCGGCCATCCGCCGCACCTCCTGGTCGATGTCGACGATTCGACTGGTGGAACAATTGCGGATCGCATCCAAAACTTCTTCATCGAAAAGGTGCGCATCAGGATTGTAACCGGCGGGCGCACCCAGTCTCAGGCGATGACTCAAATCGCCGCTGGCGATGAAGGCGACGCGACGACCGATCTTTTCGATCGACTGACGGATGCATTTTCCAAAGCGGACGTGGTCTTCGTTTGAAAGAAAACTGTATCCCAGTGCAATGACGCGGCCCTGCCAGCCGTTTCGTTGCAGGAAGTACAACGGCACAGCTGTCCCGTGATCTAGATCCTGTCCCCTGGTTCTTAATACAACCAATTCATCTTCGCTGGCGGCGCGGGTAATTTCGTTAAGCAACTCCTCGTCGAGTTCCGCGTGAATTGTCGCCGTGGGTGCGCGGAAATTTGCGAAGTCGCCGTACAGTTGCGGCCCATCGTAGGCAATGAACGCGGCTGCCTGGAGGGGGGCGTGCGGGGAAATGATTACGACCGTCTCTGCTCCGCTGGCGATGATGCGTTCAGTCAGTTCCGCCATGGCATCGATCGAACTGCGTACTTCGGTGATGGCGTCACGGCCCACTTCCGGCACCATGATCGGCGGATGCGGAGCAATTCCGGTAAAGACTAGTGAACTCGTGTGGGCCATAAGACATTAACCACAGAGGACACGGAGGATATGCAGAAAAATTTGCATGGAGATTTTAGCACCGGCGCAAGCGGGTCAGAAGGGCGCTGGTGCAAAGACGATGCGGCTTTGCCGCCTGATGTGCGGAAAGTCTCCGACTTTCCGGACAGCTCAACTCTCCTTCAAGAGGCTGCGCCTTCTCTTCGCGAGGCGTAGCCTCACGCTAATCCGGAGGGGGTTGTGGGCCGCTAAGGCAAAGCCTTACCGCACATCAGGCGGCACAGCCGCACGTTTCTGCGAACGGGTGGACAGGGTGGGCTTCTAAACCGAGATTCGGCGGTTTATGATTAACCGTTGATGGATCGATTCGATGTCCTGATTGTTGGTGCTGGTCCGGCCGGATCATTTGCGGCTGAACGTCTCGCGCGCGCAGGCGTCCGCGTAGCGCTGTTCGATGGCCGCCCGCCGGGAGAACCTAAGGCTTGCGGCGGCGGTGTGACGTCGAAAGCTTTGAAAGCCTGGCCGCATTTGCTCGAAGCGGTGGGCCGAACAATTGATGAACTCGACATGTACTCGCCTTCGGGCAAGCAGCTTCATTTGAAACTGGAAGAACCATTCGCGGTGTATTCGCGAATTACGTTCGATACTTTCCTGCGCGAACGTGCGCGCAAAGCCGGAGCGAAAGTCTTTGCGGAGAAAGTTTCAGCGCGCGGATTCAAGCGAGTCGAGGGAAAGATTCCCGTGGCATCGATAAACCCCGTCGCTATGCTGCGCACCCTCACCCAATCTCTCCCGGAGGGAGAGGAGAAAACGGCTCCGGGTTCTGACACGGAGGGTGGTTGGATCGTGCGTACGCAGAGTGGGGCCGAGTTTCACACAAAGTATCTGGTAGGTGCGGATGGCGCGAACAGCGCGATCGCGAAAAAGCTGGCCGGACCTTTACCGCCTACCGAGATGGAAGTTGCTTTTGGATATCGCGCGCCGTTGCCAAAGTCTGTTGAGGCCGCAACCGTGGTGGCGTTTCTGCCTAAGTGGGTTGGTTACGCGTGGGCCTTTCCGCGCATCGATCATGTATCGTTCGGCATCGCCACCACGCAGGATGCTTTTGATCATGAAAAGCTGGATTCGCTGCTGTGGGATTTTATGGTGAGCTACTACCAGGCGTCACAGGCGGGCAGCTCGAGTCCGCGAATGCAGTTATGGAAGAAAGAGAAGAGTGAGACGCAAATCGAGAAGTTGCGCCAGAGCGCCGAGCGTTACGCCGCGCGCATCCCGGGCCTGGCGCCGCGTACCTGGGACACGCGGAAAGCTTGTGGCGAAGGGTGGGCTTTGTTGGGTGATGCCGCCGGCTTTGCAGATCCGGTAACCGGTGAAGGGATTTACTATGCGATTCGTTCGGCTGAAATCTTTGCCGAGACGTACCTCGCCGGCGAAACGCATAGTAAATCCCTTCACCGGCGTGCGGATTTTGGCGCGGAGCTAAAGCGAGCGTCGCAGATGCGCCGTCGCTTTTACGGAAATTTCTGGGGTGCGCCGTTCACGGATCGCATGATTGAGTTCGCCCGCGGCCACCGCGGCATCCGCAAAGTGCTGGGTCAGCTGGTGGCCGGCGATCAGGGCTACACCAATCTGAAAAAGAAACTCGCGCGCAGTGCGTTGAAGCCTTTGTGATTACTGTTCCACGCGGACGCGGGGCAAGTCCGCAAACTGAGCGATTACTTTGGTGTAGTCGCGCTTTTTGTCCGATGGCTTGGCCACGCCGATGCGCGGCAAGTCTAGGACTTGCCGAAAGGGGCTTCTCAGAGTTCACGGTCTATGACCACCGGGTCGCAGACCCTAAAAGTGGCGGCGTCATTCGGCCAGTCGGAGACTTGCCGCGCATCAATGTGGCAGAGCCATTAGTGGCGGTTTGAAGAGTCACTCCTGCCATGCTGAGAGGTCCGTTTACCAGTCCGCCGAATAAACCTTGAAAGGAGAGCTATTGCTGGAGGTTATCCTGAAAAGCTTTGAGAGTCCTGACGAAACCCGCCGCTTTGAAAAGGGGAAGTTCGAGATCGTGCAAATCGGCGGAATGACCGTGGGCAGAGCCACCTACGAGCCGGGCTGGAAATGGTCCCTGCATGTCGGCCCACTTGCCGGCGCGCCTTTGTGCGCTATCGAACACGTGGGTCTGGTGATTTCGGGCCGGGCAATGGCGGCCATGCAGGATGGGCGCGAAATTGAGCTGAAACCGGGCGAGCTTTTTCATATCCCTCCGGTCCCCCATGACAGTTGGGTGATAGGGGAAGAGCCTTATATTTCGCTGCATTTCCTCGGCGCCGACAGTTACACCAAATAAGACTTGAATCTAGGCGTCTGGAAAATGTAAGCTGGTTTAGATGATTTACTAACAGTCTGCGGCTGACTTGCCCCGGGTTCCACGCTTTGGAGAACGCGCCCCTCCTTCTATAGTGAACCTCAAAGATTGATCTGATGGGAATTCGCGGAACTCTGAATACTATGAGTGTCGCTGACGTGCTCCAGTTTCTGGCGGCAGGTCGTAAGACAGGTACGCTCAAAATCGGCCGCGGCAGCATCATCAAAGAGATCTATCTCGAGGATGGATTGATTGTCGGTTCCACTTCCAACGATCCTAAAGAATTCCTGGGCCAGGTGCTGTTGCATTACGGCAAGATTGATGAGACCCAACTGCAAACAGCCATGGACATCCATCGGCAGTCCGGCGGCAAGCTGGGTACGATCCTGTCCGCCAGAGGATTTGTTTCTGAGGCTGCCATCATGGAGGTGCTGCGGACCCGCACGCTGGAAATCATTTACGACCTGTTCATTTGGGAGGAAGCCGACTTTGAATTTTATGACAGCGAACCGTTGCCTCATGATTTGATTCGCATTCAGGTTAATGCGACGTCCGTCATCATGGACGGCATTTATCGGGTCGATGAATGGTCACGCTACCGCACAGTGATTCCGTCCGATCGAACGTTCTTTGAATTGAAGTCAGGCTGGACGCATTCGATCCGCGAAAGCAACAAAGAGATTCGCGAAGTTCTCTACCATGTTGAGAAGCGTCACACGGCGGCCGAGATTTGCTTCAACCTCCACACCTCTCTGTTCCACACCTACGCAGTGCTCTTTGATCTGGTTGAGAAAGGCGCGATCAAAGTCGCTGGTGAAGCTGAGCCGCCGGCCAGTGAGGCGGCCGCAGATCTTTCCGCACTCAATTTGCAGAAAGCTATTCCCGAGCTGCTTCAGTTGGCGCGAGCGGAATTGAAAGGCAATGACATCGACAATGCGCTGGTCTTCATCTATAGCGCGCTCGAACAGGAGCCCAAAAACACCGAAGCCCATCGCTTGCGCGAAGAAGCAGAACGCGGCTATCTGGCCCAGGTTTATCAGAACGGATTATCGCCACAATCAGTGCCGCGCCTGCTGGCGAGTCTGGAGCAACTGGCGAATCAATACCTCGGCCCGAAGGAAGGATTTGTGCTTTCGCGAATCAACGGCGAGTTGGATATCGCCGGAATTCTGTCGGTCTGCCCGTTTCGCGAAGCGGACAGTTTGCGCATGATTAAGACTTTGATTGATCGTGGGATGATCGGAGTTTAGCCCGCTTGTCTCTCAACTCGTATAACGCTCAATACAATTAGGTTTATTCGCCGAAGCCTTGCTTAATCCCGCGTAGTGGTATAGGCTGCGCTCACCTCGCTTCTTCTCTGACTCTAAAAAACTCCCGAGTGCTCCCAGTCCAAGTACTCACCACCCAAAGGAGGCTGGTTTTGGCTTCCCTCATCCAAGAAAGAAGAAAAAATTCATGTCTAAAATAATCAAAATCCAAGCTACGGCTTGCGATAACGAATTGAGTGTCATTGCATCAACGCCCGCAGGTAGTTCTGAGCTCTTCCACCTCAAGTCCGGATACAACAATCCGGTAAACGACACGGTCATTCCACAGTCGATCCTGCCGGCTGGTGCGTACACCCTGACTGCAGTCGGACTCAACTGGGGCGGTCCCTCGGCGTTCACGGTTGTCCTGACCCCCGACAGCGGGTCCCCCATTACGCTCAGCGGTGGGACCGGCCTGCCTACCGGTGGCGTTTGGAGTGCGTCGGCGCCAATGAACGTGTAGTCATAGGAGTTGCCGGTGTTATTAGAATCCGGCGGCGATCTTTCCGTGGCGGGGGCTGGCCTCCCGCCACGAGAAGTCCAGGCCCCTTCCTTCCGATATTTCGAAGCTGCAATTCATCAATCAAAACATTACTAGAGACTTCCGCTGACCAAGCATATTTGATTACGACTGCAACGGTGGTTCCACAAATCAGGAGACTATCGAAGCAAGACGTTTCTGCACCCTCTCCGCACCCCACAGTGCTAAACTCCTGGCCCCGATGGCCCGTGTTCCATTAACTAAGAATCAACGCCGTGGTTTTCTGGCCGCCTGGGGTGGATGGGTCCTGGATGGCATGGACTCGTTTATCTATGCGCTGGTAATGGTGCCGGCGCTGCGCGAACTTCTGCCGCGTTCGGGAATTCCCGCTAATCAGGCAAGTATCGGTTACTACGGTGGACTGCTGTTCGCCCTGTTCCTGGTTGGCTGGGGATGTTCGCTTGTGTGGGGACCGATCGCGGATCGCTTCGGACGCGTGCGCACGCTGATGCTCACGATTCTTTGTTACTCGATCTTCACGTTCGCGGGTGCGTTCGCCGTGAATGTCTGGATGCTGGCCGCTTTCAGATTGTTAGCCGGTATAGGAATCGGCGGCGAGTGGTCCATGGGCGGTACCTTCATTGCGGAAGAACTTCCTGAGTCGCGGCGAAAGATGGCCGCCGGCTTGATGCACACCGGTTACTACGTTGGAATATTTCTGGCCGCAATCGCGAACTATTTTGTCGGCGCCCGCTATGGCTGGCGCGCGATGTTTTTGATCGGGGGCAGTCCCGCTTTGCTGGTCGGCTTGATCCGTTGGGGCGTTACCGAATCAAAGCGCTGGGAGCATCGGATTGCGGAAGTGGGCAAGGCCTGGACGATGACGAGCGCATTCAGGGCGCTGTTTTCGGAAGAGTATCGCCGGCGCACGCTGCTCAACTCAATTTATCTTTTCATTTCAATCGTTGGCCTGTGGGCTGGTTCAGTTTATGTTCCGGCGTCCGTCGGACAGCTGGCGTTGAGGTCAGGATTCACCGAAAGCGACGGTGTGAAGTTGGCTTCTTATGCGACGATGGTCCTGGCAACCGGAACCATCATCGGATGTCTGCTGTTGCCGATGCTCGCCGAGAAGTTCGGCCGCAGATTAACGTTGGCGATTTACTTCGCTTTGATGGCGTTGTTTATTTCAATCGGGTTTGGCTATGTCTTTTATCTGGAAACACACGCACTGGTCTGGTTCATGATTTGTTTGTTCTGGCTCGGCGTCGGCGGCGCAAACTTTGCGATGTACACGCTGTGGTTGCCGGAGCAATATCGCACTGAATGCCGCGCCAGCGCGTTTGCCTTCGCCACCTCAATCGGACGATTTGGCGGCGCGGGGATAACTTTTCTGGTAGGCGCCGGCGTTGCCTATTATCACTCGATCGGAACACCGGTAGCGCTGACGTCGCTGGCTTTCGTCGTCGGGTTGTTGCTGCTGCCTTTCGGCAAAGAGACGAAGGGCGAGCGGTTGCCGGTGTAGGCGCTGAGGACAACTTAGCGGCTTGCCGCCTGATGTGCGGTAAGGCTCCGCCTTACCGGACCATGACTCTTTTTGAATTTATCGCGAGGCTACGCTTCGCGAACTGGAGGCGGAGCCTCCAAAATAAGAAAAAAGCACGCACGGAAAGTCGGAGACTTTCCGCACATCAGGCGGCAAAGCCGCGGCTCCGGACTCGCGCGATTTACTAAACTCAGTTCTCGCCTTATCATTTCCGGCATCATGGCAGAACAATTTGACAGAACGGCAGTCGTCGCGCTGCTCAACCAGATCCTCGAAACAGAGTTGGCCGGAGTGGTGCGTTACACGCACTACTCGCTGATGGTTTTTGGCCACAGCCGCATTCCCATCGTCAGTTGGTTGCGCGGCGAAGCCAGCACCTGTCTGGAGCACGCCAACACCGCCGGCGAGTTGGTCACGCATCTGGGTGAGCATCCCAGCTTGAAAATCGGAGCGTTGCTGGAAACGACCAAGCACGGCATTAACGACATCCTGATCGAATCGCTGGAGGCGGAAAAGCAAGGCCTCGCGCTCTATAAACAACTGCTCGATCTGGTGCGAGATCGTTCTGTGTTTCTTGAAGAATACGCGCGCAAGATGATCGCCGCAGAAGAGATGCACCTGGGTGAGGTGAACAAGATGCTGCGCAAGCCCGGCGAGATCGAGCGCTTCAAGGAATGAGTTTGGAGTTCCGCCTTCAGGCGGCCGCCTAAAGGCGGAACTCCGAGCACAAATCAGTGAATCACCAATCCGATCCCGATTGTGAAGTTGTGCGCCGTCTTGCCGCTGAAGTTTACGGTAAATGGTCCGGCAATACTCTTCGGGTTCCGGTTACCCGCGAACACCGGATTGTAATCAAACTCAAACACGCGCACGTCGAAGCGTTTGCCGGCGCGCACGTCGATCCCGCCGCCTAGTTTCATCGCAAAACTTGTCTCGCGATCCTCGATGGTGAAATTTGCGAACGGAAAAAGATCCAGATCCTGCGATTGCCGGTTGGTGTAACGAGCAAAGCCAACCAGCGCGTGCGCGAACAGCTTGGCGCGTTTCGAGGTGCTGTTGTTCTTGATCTGCACGCCTCCCAGAAAATGCCAGAGGCGCTCCTGGTTGTCGATTGTTTGGGTTACACCCGGCGGATTGAATCGATCGACATAACTCTGCGACCTGAAATGCCCGGTCACGTTTCCTTTAATCCCGATGTACTTCGTAATGTTGTAGGTTGCGGACGCGTCGAAACCGTTGAAGTTTCGGCGCGAGCAAAAGAAGTCCTGAAAATTCGGTCCGAGCACATCGCCGGTAGCCGTACTGCACAAGTTTGTGAATGTCTGTGTGCCGCCCAGGCCGTTGAAACTTGCCTGGGTGATTGTTGATTCAACCTGGCTGGCCGAGAAGCCGCCATACACTTCTACCTTGTGATAGTCGCTGGTCCTTTGAGCCAATCCCCAAACAGGGCAGGTAAGAACCAGGAGCGACAAAAGCCAAAACTTTCTCATTTGTGAGTTCCTTTCTGAAGTTGATTGATGATGTGGCACGCGCATCTTGCGCGTGATTCACGGGCGGGACGCCCATGCCACTACTACCTATGAGCGCAAAAGCTTGCGCGCGTTTAAGTTCCCATGCCGCGAAATCGAATTGAGGCAGAACAGGACTCTTCCGTCTGCGGTTTCAGTGAAGTGAATCTCTCCGGATTCGGCCCAACGAAAAATTGCACGTTGGCTGGCGTCGGCGATCGCCGCAGCTTCTTCGAGACCGATCAGTTTGACCGGAGCCTCGCACTGGCCACACCAACCGTCGCTGGACGTCTGCGAACGGCGGATTACCACCAGACGCTCAGTCTCGACAGTGATCCTTGCAGTCCTCTTTTTCATGCCCACTGTTTGTTCGGGGCCGTAGTTCGGGAAGCGGTAACGTCGTTTTATGGTTTGCCGTTCCCACGACAGTCGAACGAAGCGAGGTGCTGGTCGTCGGTCAGAACGCAGTCCTGCATTCGCACAAAATCGTCAAAAGCGATGATGGTGTTGACCGCTGATCCGCGGCTGATTAGCTGCACCTTGCCCTGATTGATGAACGAGAAATTGAACGGGTCAGTGGTGACGAATTCATCCTTGAACGTGCCGGTGCCGCGCCAGGTGATTCCAGTGTCACGGCCGGTAGCGGTTACGTCCTGGCGAATCTCGCACTTTTCGATAAACCTGCCGTCCACTCTTTGCTGGTCATGGCAGGTAACGGTCGTCACGTCGGTGACGTCCATCAATTCGTTGGTACACTCATTGGGAAAAACGAATGCCTCACTGAATTGGACTTTGCTGCTTGAATTTCGGGTTTGCGCGCCAGTGGATTTGAAGACTGAACTGGCGACGGCCAGAAGGGCGACGGCCGCAAAAGCTTTTGTAACTCTCCTCATGATTTGCTCCTCTCCGGGGAAATGTTGTTCCCTGCAAAAACTCTGTTTAGAATGCTGCGAACGAACGGGCGGCATAATCCGCGAGGCGCCGGCTAAAAGTCTTCACCGGAGGCTCAATTGTTTCTCAACCGTTTCTCAATCGCCGGATGAGCAAGGAAAACAGGCACTTTTACGAGTTCGGACCGTTTCGCATAGACACTGCCAACCGGCAGCTAATGCGTGATGGTGAAGTCGTGCCGCTCAAGGCAAAGGCCGTCGATACGCTGCTTTTCCTGATCGACAATCGCGGGGACGTGGTTGAGAAGGACGAGTTGATGAAGACGCTCTGGCCCGACAGTTTTGTGGAAGAGTCGAACCTGACCCAGAACGTTTATACGCTGCGAAAAGCCCTGGGCGACGGCGACTATATTGAGACGATTCCCCGTCGTGGCTACCGGTTTGTCGCCGACGTCAGGCAGTCGGATGGCGCGACTTCCGACGTGATCGTCGTCAGAGAGAGAACGAGGGTCAGCTACGAAGCGGAATATGATCCGCCTGATCCGAATGGGCTGAACGATGGTGATTCGAAGACTGCAGTTATCGACCTCAACCCGATCCCCGGCGCGCGGCAGCTATCCGGGGCAGTCCCAAAATCTCAATTATCGCGATGGCTCTGGCTAACCATCGCCACGGTTGCTGCCCTGGCCGTGGTGGTCGGAATCTTTCTATGGCGGCGAAGTTTGCGCGTGGCCTTTGAGAGTGCCAGGCTGGCGAAATTCACCACGACCGGCAAAGCGGTCAAGGTTGCCGTCTCCCCTGATGGGAAATACGTCGCGTTTGTTTTGAACGACGCCGGCCAACAGAGTGTCTGGCTCAGACAACTAGGCACCGGCCAGGAGTTGCAAATTGTTCCCCCCAAACGCACAGACATCTACGGCTTAACTTTCACGCGTGACGGCAACTACGTTTTCTATGTCAGCCAGGAACAAAACATGCTGGGGATGCTTTATCAGGTGCCGAGCCTCGGTGGGCCCAGCGACAGGTTGTTACAGGACGTCGATTCGTCGGTGACTTTTTCACCGGACAACAAGCAGATGGCTTTCATCCGTTTCAGTCCGGGTGCGGCTTCAATCGTGATCGCAAATGTCGATGGCACGAGTGAACGAACACTGGTTACGACGCACACCGGCGACGCCATGAGAATCGCCCCGAATGGCGTACTGCCGCCGTCGTGGTCGCCGGACGGAACCATGATCGCAAGTCCCGTGAGCATCAATTCAGTTCAATGGGATCAAACGATCTATGGCTTTCGCGTGCAGGACGGAGCGCGAGTTGAACTGACCGGGAACCACTGGCCGGCGCTCGGCCGCATAGAATGGTCGCCCGACGGCAAAGGACTGCTGGCCACGATAATCGAAACCGAAGCGACTTCCGAACAACAAATCTGGTTTGTTCCTTATCCCCAAGGCGAGGCGCGCCGCATCACAAACGATCTCACTGATTATCGCGATTTAGGCGTGACGGCCGACGCTCGGACGATTGTGACAATTCAGTCCGAGAAGAAGGCGAACATCTGGTTAGCGCCGACCAGCGATCTGGATCATCCGAGGCAACTGACGACCACCAGCTATGATGGCCTGAACGGCGTGTCCTGGACTCCGGATGGAAAACTTGTCTATACGTCCCAAATCGCCGGTGAGCAAAATCTCTGGATCATGGATCCAAATGGCGGACCCGCTAAGCAACTTACAGCTCATGCCGGCTTCAGCGAACAGCCTGCCGTGTCTCCTGATGGGCGTTACATCGTGTTTCTTTCGAACCGAAACGATCAGGAGCATCTGTGGCGAATTGATATCGACGGCAAGCATCCGATGCAATTGACGCGCGGGACTGGTGACGGGCAACCGACGTTTACTCAAGACGGGCGCACTTTGATCTTTAGATCGTCGAAACCTTCGGGTCTGTTTCGGGTCAGCATTGATGGTGGCGAGCCGGTCCGTCTAACTGACAGGGGTGGTTTCGATCCAAACGTATCGCCGGACGGAAAGTTGATCGCCTGCGGCTATCGTCCGGCGCCGGCCGACAAGAATAGCTTCGCCGTTCTCGGCCTCGAGGGTGGTGCGCCGAAATTGATCAGCGATTGGCCCGCGTTGTTCGGCCGCCTGCGCTGGACGCCTGACGGCACTGCAATCGCCTATGCTGCCCGGCAGGCAGGAGTCGGAAACATTTGGGCGCAGCCGATTGACGGCAGCGCCCCCAGGCAACTGACCCACTGGAATCCGGCTTCAATCTTTTCGTTCGACTGGTCACGCGACGGCAAGTGGCTGGCCTACGCCAGCGGCAGCTTAACGAGTGATGTGGTGGTGATCACTGACGTGCGGCGTTAGGAGCTACTCGGCTCCGCCGACTGATGTGCGGAAGCGCTCCGCCTCCGGGCTGATCTCTCAAAAAGATCCGGGGGCTTTGCCCTGAAGAACTGGGCGCCTCTAAAAAGAATTGAAGACTCTTGCAGCAGAGTCGCAAGGTAGACAGCGATTTGGCCCAACTAACTTAATATGTCGGATAATCAACTGAACAAACCGCAACGCACCATCGATTCGCTGAAACTGCTTCAGGATTGGAGCAAGTGGTTAATCGGTCTCGAGGCCATCGTTTGTATGAGCCTCTGGCCCAAGCTGGCCTCCAAACCGGCGCCGTCGGTTCTGATGTATGCGGGCTGGATGATGTTCTGGGCTTCGATTATCATCGCGGCGATTTTATTGCTCGCGATTTCGTTCTTTGTGCGGCGCGTTGATACTTCGGCCGACCACGACATGAAGAAAGTGTGGCTCATGGTCGGCCTGCAAACGGCGTGCTTTCTCGCTGGGCTGTTTTGTTTTGCCCTGCACCTGATTCTAATTTGGAGTTCAGATTAGGCAACTATGACGATGAGAAAAATGATCCTGGCGGTGGCGCTGATTGCATTCGCGTTTCTTTGTTTTGTCAGCGAAAGGGATTCGCGGGCCGCGTTTGCTGCCGGCCAGGCGCTGCAACCTAACTCTTTGTGCGCGCGGGATGAACGAATCATCTTCAGTTGTCCCGTGAAAAAGCCGGCGAAGATTGTTTCGCTGTGCGCGTCGAAGAATCTCAGCGCGGATCAGGGCTATCTGCAATATCGCTTTGGGCTGCCGGGCAAGATCGAACTCGAGTTTCCCAAAGAGCGCACCGGGACGCAGCAGAAATTCCAGTACACACATTACTTCCGCGCGCAGGTTGATCTGACCGAGATTAGTTTCAGTAACAACGGCTATGAATATCAGATCACCGATGATTACAACGGCGAAGAAAAGCCGGCCCAAAGCACTCAGGGAATAATGGTGACTGCGCCCGGCAAGCCGAAAGAAGTAAGCCTGTCATGTAGAACAAAACCAAAGGCTGATTACAGTGATTTGCAGGCGGTACTGCCGAACGGACAATAGTGTCAGAAGCCCGACCGTCAGGGAGGGCAGGATGGGCTGGGCGGATTTTGAAACGGCTCGGCCGTCTGATGTGCGGAAAGCCTCCGGCTTTCCGGTCCTCGGCTTAGTCTCTTCCGAGGCTATGCCTCGTGATTCATTTGGAGGCGTAGCCTCCAAAGTGTAAAAGCGAGATCCGGAAAGGCAGAGCCTTTCCGCACATCAAGCGGCGAAGCCGCGAACGAAGTGTGCCCTACCTTTCGGTCGGGCTTCCGACACCAACTGATTTTCAAGATGGATCCAACACTCCTCGCAGGCTTAACCGGCATACTGGGCGCCGTCATCGGCTCCTTACTCGGCGGTGTGTTTGCGCTCAAGGCGACCAAGCGTCAGGTCGAAGTGATGCTCGAGCAAATCCGCGAGGACGTGCATGAACGCCTCTACAGTCAAAGCCTGGAGATCATGAAATTCTTTGCCGAGCATCCGGAAGTTTACCCATACTTTTATAACAACAAGCCACTGGCCAAAGCCGCGAATGAGATGGAACGCTTAAGAGTGCTGAGCACCGCGGAAATGGTCTCCGGCTTCATGGAGTTGGTGGCGCTGCAAATCGAACAGCAACCGGCCGAGATCAAGCCTCGTTGGAAAGCCTATATCGCCGACACTTACAATTTGAGCAGCGTCGTCCGTGAGCATCTGGCGTGTTGCGAAGCGTGGTACGCCGATGATTTGCTGCGTTTGCTGCCGGCGAAACCAGCTGAAACCACAGCGCAGCTTTTCAATCAGCCGGCCCGGCGGATCAAATAAGTGCGCCGCGCTACCAAATGAGTGATATTGCGAGTCCGCGAAAGAGCTCGGCTCTTGACCAGTTCGAACCCGGAATAACTGAATTGCCTGCCCCACTCTGAGTCAGTTCGAAAGGTGCATGGGCCAGTTCGTCGTTTCCATAAGAGGTTATGAACGAGACACATTCCTTTGTCCCACCAGCTCTGCGGAATGTCTTCATAGATAATTGCCAGTCCACCGTCGCGCAGCACGCGACGCACTTCGTTCAGCACCAGGGCGGCGTCCTTTGCGTGATGCAGCACGTAACACAGCAGAACCGCGTCGAATGATTTGTCTGGTGCTGGAAATTGTTCGCGGTCGTAATGACGATAACCAATCGGCGCTTCTGTTTTATCCATGACATCGATGCCGGACACGTTCGTGCCCAGCATCGCGCTCAAGTGGTGCGCGATGAAACCATTGCCGCAGCCCACGTCCAGTACGACAGATCCTTTGGGAATTACCCTGGCAATTTCCAGAGCCATGTCGTAAGCGCGGCCGACTTTGCGGCGGCGGCGCTCACGGGCGAGGCGGCGTTTCAATCCATGAAGGATTTGAGTGGCACAGACTTTAGTCTGTGATTCATGGGTTGGAATTTCACAGACTAAAGTCTGTGCCACTTCATTTGGTACTTCACAGACAGGAGTCCGCGCGACGACGTTCATACACCGCTGTTTTAGCAAGGCTAATGCCGGATGCGACTCGTGAGATTTCCGAATGAAAGCACCGTCAGAATCTGCTGGCGCGAGATTTTGCCGACGCGTGACTGCCAAAAAGAAAAGACAAAAGCAAGGACGTGATCGGGTCACCCGGGTCAGTACCATTTGCGTCAGCAAATGGGATCAAGACGCAACTCTTGGTTGGGGATTATCCCATCCGCTTACGCGGACGGTACTGACTTCATCGAAGAATCAGGGATATACTCTGGCCCCCAAAAGACATCATTGGAAAGGAAGTTCTTATGCCGAACTCAAAACCCGCGAGAAGCATCTTCACTTCAATGCTCACGATTGCTGCGCTGATCCTGGTGGCGCTGGGATGCAAATCGCTGTCTATCCCCGGCGCGAAGATGAAGATGTTCGAGGGCACAAACGCGCAGGATGGAGCGGCGAAGGTTAAAGCCAAGCTGGGCGTCGACAAAGTAAAAGTCAGCCGCATCGAAATTCACGACGAACGCATTTCGATTGTCGTGCAGGACCCCACCAAACCGAAAAACTTTGACGAATATACTTATGAGAAAGGGTCTCTCAGTGGGCCGAAGCCGGTGCCGGCTATGACCCTTGGCAATCAGGAGTTGACTGCGGACAAGTCGCGACTGTTTGATCTCGGCGAAGTAAATCTTGGCCTGGTGCCCGACGTCTGTCGTAAGGCTGTGGAGAAATCACAGGTTGAGGAAGGCAAGTGCGAGAACATTTCGATTGATTGGGAGTCGGCCCGGTGGACGCGCAGCAAGGAAGAAAACGACCGGCTGGCCGCCGCCAAGCGTGATGAAATGCAGAAGCAGTTGAAGGCCGGCAAGTACGACGCGATGAAGAGTATCCGCGAGTCTGGCGGTGATTTGGTCGTTACCTGGCGTGTGTGGATTAGAGGGCCGCGGGCCACGAAAGACTTCTGGGTCGATGCGAAAGGCACCGTCTGGGATTACCACTGAGCGAATTGGACTGGAGCGCAAGCGTCCTCGCTTGCTAAGCCCGGGCAACCGAGACGGTTGCGCTCCAGTCAAAGGCACATCATCGTTCCCTGCATCGTCGCGACCAGAGTTCGTTTGTCTTCAGTCAGCGCGAAAACGTCGGCCCGCACGACCGTCAAAGTTTTTCCCGCTTTTATCACTTCGGCCCGAGCCAGGAATTCCTCGCCCTTTGCTGGTCGCAACAGATTTACTTTGAATTCAACACTCAGAACTCCGGCGCCCTCGGGCATCAGCGTAAACGCGGCATAGCCGCACGCCGAGTCAGCGATGGTGGTCACAATGCCCGCGTGCAGGTAACCATGCTGTTGGGTTAAGTCCTGACGATAAGGAAGTGTGATTTCGACGACGCCCGGTTCAATCAGCGTGAGGCTGGCGCCAATCAGTTCCATGATCGATTGCTGCGCAAAGCTGGCTGCTACTTTATCGGCGAAATTTGGATTCGGAGAGTTCAACATATGATGGCTGCCAGCGCGTGGCTATCGTTGCAACTTTACCATTAACGTGGCTGTTTGTTTTGATGGATAGAGCAGAACCAGGTCTCGATTCGTCATCCCGGAATATTTGCCTCCTCGCTGGATTGGGAATAAGCTACCGCCACCTCGCGACTCGACTCGATTCATACTTCCGGTTAATCAATTAAAAAAACACCGGGGCGGAAGGAGACAGACATGTCAATCAATGTTGTAGTAGATATTTCGCATCACAACGGAAACGTTGATCTCACCAAGGCCCAGCAAGCCGGTCTGGTCGGCGTGATTCACAAAGCCACGCAGGGTACCGGCATGTTCGACAACATGTACGACCAAAATCGGAAGAAGGCGCAAGCTGCGGGTTTGCTTTGGGGCGCGTATCACTTCGGATCAGCCGGCGACGGCGCAGCGCAGGCCGATTTTTTTCTCAGCAAAGCAGACCCGGATGATCAAACTTTGCTGGTGCTCGATTACGAACCGAACGGGAATTCGACGATGACCCTGGATCAAGCCCGCGCCTTTGTGCAGCGCATCATAGACGTCAGAGGCAAGGTCCCGGGTCTCTACTCGGGATCGCTCATTAAGCAACAGCTGGGCGGCAAACCGCCAGACCCGCTACTGTCACAGTGTTTTCTCTGGCTCGCGCAGTACGGTCCGCAACCGACAAACATTCCGCAGACGTGGTCCACCTGGACTATGTGGCAATACACAGATGGAGCGGTTGGGCCTCAGCCCCATGCGATCGACGGCATCGGCAATTGCGATCGCGATCAGTTCAACGGAACATTGGAGCAATTGAAACAATTGTGGGGTGTCGCCGCTTGAGACAGCCGGTCGGTAAAACGTATTAGCGAGAAACGTGAGAATCGATCGAAACGCGCGGATCGTCTTTGAGCAGGGTCTGCGCGTTTCGTTTTAATCCGGTGAGTTTCGCTCGTTTCATCGCGCTGCGACGGAAGCGCGCGGCGTAGGTCTCAGGGGTCAATTCCAAAATCTCGGTTAATGACGCGTTAACGTTCTCCTCACGTGGTTCGAAACGCGACTCGGTCGTGGCCGGAGTCATCTGGTTCCACGGACAAACGTCCTGGCAGATATCGCAACCGTATAACCAGCCTTCCAGGCGTTCACTCACGCTAGCGGACATCTCAGCAGCACGCGATTCAATCGTCGCGTGCGAGATGCAGAGGGTCGCATCAACCACATAAGGCTCAGCGATCGCCTCGGTGGGACAGGCATCGAGACAAAGGGTGCAAGTGCCGCACTGGTCGGCAACGGCAATTTCGTCGTATTCGAGTTCCAGGTTCAGCAGCAGCTCACCGAGAAAAACCCATGAGCCGAACTCTCTGGTGATCAGGTTTGTATGTTTGCCGATCCAGCCCAGCCCGGCCCGTTCTGCCCAGGCCTTATCCATGATGGGTTGAATGTCGACACAGATTTTCCCATCCGCATCAGGCCATTGATCTTTGATCCAGACAAGCAGAGCCCGCAGTTTTTCGCCGACCACGTCGTGGTAATCATCGCCCCAGGCGTAGCGTGAGACTTTGCCGGTGGCCTCCCCATCTGAATGCTGGTGCGGCGTGTAGTAATTCAGCGCAACAGCTACCACTGAGCGCGCCTGGGGAAATAGTCTTCGCGGATCGGCACGTTGCGCCGGATCGCGTTCCATCCACTTCATCTCGGCGTGGTACCCGCGCGCCAGCCACTCGCGCAGGTGCGCTGGCGGTTCAGAGAGGACTTCCGCCGGCACAAATCCAACTTTGGAAAAGCCCAACTGCAAGGCTTTCTGCCTGATGGTGTCGGTGATTGAAGTCGATTGTGGGCGGTTACTATTCACGTCGATGCTTTGCTATGCTTTCTGTTTCCAATGGCAGCAGAACTATTACTTGCACCGGAAATATTGTCCAGCGTCGAGCGGGCGCTTGCCGAAGACGTCGGCCCGGGTGACGCGACAACTGAAGGAATTGTTCCGGCCGGCGAGGCCTTAAACGGCAGAATCGTCTCGAAAGAGAGCGGAGTTGTGGCCGGCTTGACCGTCGCGCGCGCGGCGTTTCAACTGTTGGACCAAAAGGTGGATTTTGCGGCTTCCGTGGCGGACGGGGATATTGTCGAGGCGGGTCAGACGATGGCTGAGATTCGCGGATCAGCGCGCGCGATTCTGACCGCGGAGCGAACCGCCTTGAATTTTTTGGGCCGAATGTCAGGAATCGCCACCCGGACACGGCAATTCGTTGAAGAGATTCGAGGGATGAACGCGAGAATTCTCGACACGCGCAAGACAGCCCCGAACCTGCGCGCTTCCGACAAATTGGCCGTGCGGCTCGGCGGCGGTGAAAATCATCGGTTCGGCCTCTATGACATGATTCTGATCAAAGACAATCACATAGATTTTGCCGGCTCAATCACGGCAGCTGTCAGCCGCGCGCGCGCATCGAACAGCTCCCTGACTATTGAAGTCGAGGCTCGCAATCTGGCCGATATGGCTGAAGCGATCGACGCCGGGGTTGGGTGGATCATGCTGGACAACATGACGCTGGATGACATGCGGCGGGCAGTGGTACTGAACAGCGGCCGCGCCAAACTGGAAGCATCGGGAAATGTGAGCCTGAAGAACGTGAGGCAAATCGCTGAGACCGGCGTCGATTACATTTCAGTGGGCGCGTTGACGCATTCAGTGCAGGCCCTGGACGTCAGTCTACAGGTGGTTCGGATGTTATGACCGGGAGCGTTAGCGACCGGGTCGCAGAAAAGGGATTGGCTTTGACGATACCCGGTCGCTACCGCTCCCGGTTCTGACCTCGTTTCAAGTTGCAAATCACGACTGCTTTTGAATAAATAGAATCATGGAAGTAAGCAATACCAGGACAGAACCAAACGGGTATCCGACGGAACAATCTTTGGAATACACACCTGAAGTGGCGGTCGCGACCAAACCCATATTTGAACGGCTGCGAGGCGTCTTGCCTGAAATCGAATGGCCCGTTCACGCGCCCTACGTCGCCGCCATCAATGAACTGAAGGAAAAGCGCAACGCCGTTATCCTCGCCCACAATTACCAGACGCCGGAAATATTTCATGGCGTCGCCGACATCACGGGCGATTCCCTGACACTCGCGCGGGAGGGTGCGAAGACCGATGCGGACGTGATTGTGCTTTGCGGCGTGCACTTTATGGCGGAAACCGCAAAGCTGCTGTCTCCGGAAAAAACGGTTCTCCTTCCTGATCTGGAAGCAGGATGTTCGCTGGCCGCATCGATTACTGCCGAAGACGTTCGCCTGCTGCGACAAAAGTATCCTGGTGTGCCCGTCGTCACCTACGTGAACACCTCGGCCGCGGTCAAAGCGGAATCGGATATCTGTTGCACCTCCGCGAATGCGGTGGAGGTGGTCGAGTCGTTGGGCGTCAACCGGGTGATATTCCTGCCGGACGAATTTCTCGGCCGCTATGTTGCCGGCCAGACCAGCGTCGAGATCATTCTGTGGAAGGGCCACTGCGAAGTTCACGAACGGTTCACGGCTGAGGACGTGCGATCTTACAAGCAACAATTTCCGGATATTGAGGTCCTGGCCCACCCGGAATGCCCGCCTGAGGTTTTGGCGGAAGCGGATTTTGTGGGTTCAACCGCCGGCATGGTCGATCACCTGCACGCGTCACCAACCAGCCGGGTGGTAATGATCACCGAATGCTCGATGTCAGACAACGTCGCAGTTGAATTTCCGGAAATCGAATTCATCAGACCGTGCAATCTTTGTCCGCACATGAAGCAAATCACGCTGCCGAAAGTTCTGCGTTCGTTGCAACGAATGGAATACCAGATCGAAATCGACCCGGCCGTTGCGGCGAGAGCGCGACTCGCCGTCGAGCGTATGGTGGCAATTGGCCGCAAAGTGACTGATTGAACGGTACGCACGCCTCCGTAGTGCTTCGCAGAATTGATTAGTATCGTTAAGAGCACGCCGGAGGCGTGCGTACCGTTTGAACAAAAAAAGGGGCGGCCTTTTCAGGTCGCCCCTTTTGCATTTGTGTGATCGGTCCGGCTTTAGAATTCGAAGCGGACGGCTAATTGCACCTGTCTTTCACGGTACAGCGTGCTGTCGGCGCCGGTGATTGATCCGAAGCCGCTGGCGCCGCCATTGAACGTGAGCGTCGTACCCGAAAGTGAATATAGTGTTGAATTCACTGTCGCGACCTGAGTGCGGTTGAAGAAGTTGAAAGCCTCTGCCAGCACCTCAATCTTGTATTTTTCGCCAATCGGGAACCGGCGAGAGAGTCTCAGATCAAGGTACTGAATCGAAGGCTGTTTGAAGAAGTTACGTGGCGCCAGTGCGAAACGGGTCGAACCGCCCGATCCATTGGGTCCGCCACCCGGCGTCGCGCAAGTCGAGGTTACTCCGCCGCTGGTGCAAGTTGTAAAACCAAACGAAGCCGGAACAATCGAATTGGTGATGGTTCCGGTGTATCGCTGCCCCGAAAACCAGTTCAAGATCGGCGAAATCGTCCAGTTGTTCAGCAAGTGGTAAGCGAACCCATTGTCCTTGTTGCCGTAATGCGTGTTGTAAACCACGTTGAACGCGAACTTATGACGACGGTCAAAGTTCGACAGCGCATTTTCACCCATCTGGTCAAAGGCATTGAACGGTAGGTTGTTCGAGGTGAAGGTCACTGAGCTCTGACCGTTGTCGTACGCCCTCGAAAGTGTGTAGCTGCCCTGGACCTGCAATCCGCCCGTCATACGGCGATTGAATTGCAGCACCAACGCATTGTATTTCGAGAACACGTCACTGCGGATCTCGGTGACTGCCGCATATGCCGGATTTGGCCTGGCGGTCGTAAATGGAGTCGGCTGCGTTGCCCCCAAAAATATCGGCGTTCTATAAATCTGCCCGTCGAATGGCCCACCAGACACGGAGAAATTCACATAACCGGCTGGCGCCGGCAAATTCGTGTCAACGAAGTTCGGCAGGTACTGGCCATAGGCAAACAGATACGACGCTGAGACCACGGTGTTGCGAGCAATTTCACGCTCAACAATCGCATCGAGCTGTTGAATTCTCGGCAACTGGAAATTATTCGCAAAGTACTGGATGGCGCTTGGCACCAGTGATCCGCTGCCCAGCAGGTTCGGATAAGCGGGACCACCAGTGGCGCCCGTTAAGGTCACCTGACGTTGGGCTACCGTCGTACCCACGCCAGTGTTGATGAGCGAGTTATAGACCGTTGAGTTAATTACGCGACCGAAGTAAACACCATAACCGCCACGGATGGATGTTTTGCCGTCGCCCTTCACGTCATAAGCAAAACCCAAACGCGGTCCGAAGTTGTTCTTGTCGCTGACCCGGTTACCGGTCTGCGGCAGTGCGGGATTGATTCGCGCTGCGGTGTTGGTCGGATTTGACTGGTACTCGTACCGGATTCCGAGATTCAACGTCAACTTCGGTGTGATGCGCCAGTCATCCTGCGCAAACACGTTAAAGTCCGTGGTGTTCATCGTCAGACCCAGTACACCCAGTCCCTGATTAAAGTTACCGCCATAGCAGAGGCCCGGCGCGCGGGTGCTGCTATAGCAAAGATTGGTTCCGGGCAACGCTCCGCGGAAGTTGGTGTAGTCGATGATGAAATCATTGAGTCCACCAAAGTAGCCGACTGCGTTAACGCCACCGGTGTAATTGAACTCGCCGCCTGAGAAGCGCAGGTTATTGATGATGTCTTTGACGAAGTTAATGTCACCACCAAATTTGACCGTGTGGTTACCAGTCGTATAAGTCATCGTGTCGGCGAATTGATTGCGGCGCTCATCAGGAAAAGCCACGCGCTCGAGGAATTCCGGGATGCCGAACGAGAATCCGTTTGTCAGGAACGTCTGTGGCGAGCGTCCACCTACGGAATTGGTTGGTTCGCCGGCAAGCGGCGGCTGGCTGAACTGGAATTCATTGTCGCGGCCCCACTGATAACGAGCTTCGTTCAGCAGGTGAGACGAAATGGTCGAAGCCAGACGCAGGGTCAACCAGTCAATGTTCACAAAGTCGTTGCCAAAGTTGTCACGGGCACGCGTGTTGATGGCCTGAGTCTGAATGCCGGCCGGTGAATTCCAACGGAGGTTGTTGTAAGTAACTGTAAGGGTGTTGCTGCCATTGATGTGCCAGTCAATCTTCGGCAGGAACAATCTCTGGTTACCTTTACGTGGTACCTCGCCAGAGATGCTCTGCAGGAAGTTGAGCGCCTGATCTACCTGGGCATTCGTTAAACCCTTGCCCGTCGCCAGCGTGCCAGTTCGGGCGGCGTTGGCGGTTCCGGCAAATGCCGGGCAGGCAGCCAGGGTCACCGCGGCACCATTCGCGGTCGTCAGCGCGCATCTGTCAGCGCGATTCAGAAAGTCTAAAGAGGTGAACGTGGAAACACCGGGGAAGTTACGGCGCTGCTCGTCATAGCTGAAGAAAAAGAACGCCTTGTCCTTCACGATTGGTCCGCCGATGGTGCCGCCGAACTGGTAGCGCACGTCCTCGGGCTTGAAGGCTACCGGCGTAAACACACCGCCGATGTTCTGAGTAATGAAGCTGCGTGGGTTTCGGGTTCCCCACTTGTTGTTGCGGTCATAAAGGAACGCGCCACCGTGAAACTCGTTGGTGCCTGATTTGGTAACGGCGTTCGTGACACCGCCGGCTGAGCGGCCATATTCGGCAGAGTAGCTCGAGGTATTTACCTGAAACTCTTTGATCGCTGCCTGGCTGATGGAATAGCTGATACGAGTTCGGCCACGCTCTTCGGCGAAGAAGGCCTGGTTGTTATCGCCGCCATCAACCGTGCTGTTATTCAAAAGGCCCGAGATGCCGCGAAAACTGATCAGACCAAAAGTCCCGTCCGGAACTGCGCCGGGTGTCAGGATCGCAAAGTTTGACCAGCGGCGGCCGTTAATCGGCGTTTCGTTGATCGTGATCTGATTGACGTTGGTCGAAAAATCTTGCTGGGTGGTGTTAATGACGGGCGCTTCTGCCGTCACCTGCACCGTTCCGGATACTTGCTGGAGAGACACGCTGACCGGAAGCTCAGTTGCACGTCCCACTTCGACGGTGACGCGTTCAGCTGTGAACGCCGAGAAACCCGACGCGTTGACGATCACTGAATAGCTGCCGGGATCAAGGTTGGCTACCTTGAAGCCCCCGTTGTCATCGGTAGTCGCGGTCGCTTCTTTGTTTGTACCGAGATTCTTTACGGTAACTGTAGCACCGGCGATAACCTCTTTATTGGGGTTGGTGACGGTGCCGCTAATGGCGCCTGTCGTCGTCGATTGAGCCATCGCGCCGATAGCGCAGATCGTCATAACGAGAGTTGCAAAACCCAATCTTAGAAATTTACTCATAACAGGAGAACTCCTTAAAGAAAGTGAAAATCGTTTCAGACCATTGTGCGCGAGTCAGCGCACGTTAATTGAGACCAAATGAGACTGTCTGAACTGCGTTTTTTGTAGGACTAACTGCGAATAAGTGCAAGAGGCGGTTTTCTATCACGACGAGCATCCAGTGTGCAAGGAAAAACCATGTTAATTGGCCATTAGAACGCTGCCGTACAGTTTGGAATCCACTCTGAAAAACACAAAAAAAAGAGGCGGCAAACTTAAATGCCGCCTCTCTGGTTTATGCGAAACGTTCAGCTTTAAAACTCAAACCGAACGCCGAGTTGAATCTGCCGCTCGCGGAAGAAGAAGCCATTCGAAAGATCGCTTGGCGTTCCGAAAGTCGGATCGAAGGTTGCGTTGCAGGCGCCGGCCGCGCAGGCAATATTGTAGATCCGGTTGTTAACGGCGGTTACCTGCGTACGGTTGAAGATATTGAAGAACTCGCCGAGTACTTCAATCTTGGCATCCTCTTTTATCGTAAACCGGCGCGAGACTCTCAGATCGACGTACTTGGTCGCCGGCATGTGGTAGGCGTTGTTTGGCGTGTAGGAAAAACGGAGCGAACCGTTTGAACCGTTGACGCCACCGTTTGGACTAGCGCCGAAAACGCTCGAAGTAGCGGTGCTGCTGGTGACCGCCGTGTAGCGAGCGCCGGAGAACATGTTAACGATGGGCGCGATGGTCCATCCGTTAAGAATCGCACTGGCCGCCTTGTTGTCCTTCAAGCTGGTGAAGTTGGTGTTGTAGACGACGCTGGCGACAAATTTGTGCCGGCGATCGTAAGGTGACAGACCGTTTTCTCCCTGCGCATCGAACGGATTAAAGAGCGAAGAAAAGCCCGGCGTAAAGGTTGCCGAACTCTGAGATCCGCCGTTGTCCTGCGCCCTCGACAGCGTATAGCTGCTTTGGAATTGCAGACCGTTGGTTAAGCGGCGGTTCGCCTGGAGCACCAGCGCGTGGTACTTGGTGGAAACGCTATCCCGAATTTCCAGGATGTTACCGAAAGCAGTGTTCGGCCTGGTTCCGGTGAAATATGGGAAGACCCAGTTTACACCGGCAAACGGACCATCCACGACATTGATTCTGCCGGTGCCCGTCGGCGGATTGAGATTGGTATCCACGAAAGTGGTCAAATGACTTCCAAAGCTGAAGAGATAAGAAGCGGAGACCATTGTGTTGTGACCGACCTCACGTTCAATCACTATGTCACCCTGATGAATCATCGGGTTTTGAAAACCATTCCGGTAGTAATTGACCGCGGCCGTTCCCGCCGGCGCAGTGGCCAGAATGTTCGGGAAGATAGGCGCAACCGTGTTGCCGATTGCCGCAATCGCTGGCGTCGGGCAGGTGGTATTGCCGGGAAGACCGGGAGCAACTCCGCCCACGGTAGGACAAACGGCGGGCACGGAACTGACTGCCTGGCCGGTTGATAGCCCGGTATTGATCAGAGCATTAATCATGATCGTGCCGTTAATGCGTCCGTAATAGAGGCCCCAACCGCCGCGCAAGCTGGTCTTGCCATCGCCCGTGACATCCCACGCGAAACCGACGCGCGGACCAAAGTTGTTCTTATCGCTCGGTTGGTTTGCTGTTTGTGGCAGCGCCGCGTTGATTAGGATCGGCGGGGGAAACTTTTCGTATTCCCACCGCACACCGAGGTTTAGGGTCAACCGTTGCGTCATGCGCCAGTCATCCTGAAGGAATAAAGCGTAGTCCGTGGTTTTCTCCTGAAAGCGAGACTGACCAAAACCTTGCGCATAGTTGCTGGTATAGCACTTCCCGGCGAGTCTGGTGACATTGACTGGATTCGCCTGCGTCGCGCAGGTGACGCCGGCGGTGCGCAAAGCTCCTGCCGAGGTGAAGTTCACATAGTCAACGATGAAGTCGTTGATATTGGAATACGTATAAGAACCGCCGCCCGTAAACAGGTTGTCGTCGATGTCCCTGACACGATTGATGTCCACGCCGAATTTGAGGGTGTGACTTCCCGAGGAGTAGGTCGCAGTATCGGCGAATTGAAATCGTCGCTCATCCGGCAGCGCAAGGCGATCCAACGACGTCGCTTTGCCAAACGTCAGGCCATTAGTCAACGCGACCTGGGGAGAAAAGCCGTTAGAAGTGGTCGGTTGACCAGGCAGCGGCGGCTGGGCAAACTGGGTGTCCAGTTCATCCGCCCAAAGGAAACGGAACTCATTCAGGAAATGGCTGGAAATCGCTGATGAGAGACGCAGGTTGAGCGAATCAGATTCGACAAAGTCGTCTCCGAATCCGGCACGATCACGAGTTACGGTTGCGCCCGTCTGCACACCTGCGGGTGAAGCCCAGCGCAAGCGATTGTAGGTGGCGGTGAAGGTGTTGTTCTGCGTGATGCGCCAGTCCAACTTTGGCAGAAACAGTTTTTGATCGCCCCGGCGCGGGGTCTCACCCGTCATGCTGTTGATAAAGTTCAATGCTCCATCAACCTGGGCAGTGCTTAAGCCTCTGGCGGTCAGAGTCGTGCGGTTGACCGTGGTGAGATAGTTGGCGGTGCTGAATACCGCAACACCAGGAAAATCTCGTTTCTGCTGGTCGTAGCTGAAGAAAAAGAATGCTTTGTCCTTCACGATGGGGCCGCCCACAGCACCACCGAATTGGTATCGAACGTCCTTCGGTTTAAGCGCCTCTCGGCCGACAACGCCGTTGTTAAAAGTACTGATAAAGCTATTCGGATTCCGGGCGCCCCAGGCGTTGTTCCGATCAAAGAAGAACGCCGAACCGTGAAACTCGTTGGTGCCGGACTTGGTCACGGCGTTGATGACTCCGCCGGCGGAACGGCCATACTCAGCCGAGAAGTTCGAGGTGTTCACCTGGAACTCGCGAATTGCCGCCTGGCTAATCACATAACCAATGCGGGTGCGGCCGCGCTCTTCAGAAAAGAAGGCCTGGTTGTTGTCGCCGCCGTCAATCGTACTGTTGTTGAGCAGGCCCGAGATGCCGCGAAAACTGATCAAACCAAACGTTCCGTCTGGAACCGCGCCTGGTGTCAGAATTGCAAAGTTGGACCAACGACGGCCATTGGCCGGAAGGTTATTGAGCGAGACTTGATTGACGTTCGTTGAGAAGTCCTGCTGACTCGTATTAATAACCGGAGCTTCAGCGGTAACCTGAACAGTGTTGACGGTACCCTGCAAACCTACAGGCACGTCGAGCGTAGTCGCACGTCCCACTTCAACCACGACGTTTTCGTTGGTGAACGGCGCGAAACCGGAAGCGTTCACGGACAGGGTGTAGGTCCCTGGTTCTAAATTGGTTATCTTGAACGAGCCATTATCATCGCTCGTGGCGGATGTTTCTTTACTTGTTCCATTATTCTTCGCGGTCACAGTTGCACCCGCGATTACTTCTTTGTTGGGATTGGTGACCGTACCGTTAATACCACCGGTCACGGTTCCCTGCGCCATGGCACCGACAGTGCACATCACCAGGACGGCCAGGGACGCAAACGCAGCTTTTAGAAATTTAGTCATAACAGGAGAACTCCTTAAGGAAAATCAGATTCGTTTTAGACCATTGTGCGCTGGATGGCGCACGTTAACTGAGACCATTGAGAACTGTCTGAACTGTTGCTTTCGTAGGGTTAACTGCGAATAAAAGTTGAAGGCGGTTTCTATCACGATGAACATTGACTGTGCGGGCGTAATATCGGCAAAAATGTTGTCTAACGATACTCGCGCTCGACTTAATTCCCGTAAACGGACTCCCACGTGTGTGGAGGGCGAATTTCCGCAAGAATTGTGCCTTAGCGACTGTGCAAGGTCGATTTCGTTCAGCGCATCATTTTCCTCCAAAATCACGATATTAATTCGGGATTAACATGAAAAACGCGGACGAGATTTTGGATATCTATGAAAATCTAGACGGTCGGTTCCCTCCTCAGAGGTAATACCAATTTTTGGGGTAACCAATAAAAAATCGAGAGAAGAAACGACGAACCGGATTCTGCTCCTGACTCGCCTACACTCGCTCGCAAATAATTGCGATCCCCTGACCTCGCCGATGCAGGCGATCGCCAACCCGTATCGACCGCCGCGGCGACGCAACTCACGCAACCGAATCAACACCAACCGCGTGCGCGTCGCACCCAGGGATGACCCAGCGCGATCGCTCCACAGTTTACGTTAGTTCTGTCGCGATCGAGACCCAACTCCTGCTCAACCGCGAGGTACTGAGCTTTACTTCAGGCTAAAGCTTCTTCACGGCAAACCAGAATTGTGTATCGCGCATCAATTAGCCGGACAAACTTTCCGCTCTTGCAAGCGCGCCTATTGCGTTCGTTTCGATAATGCGTCTCCTGTTGACGCGCTAACAAACTTTTCACTTTCCTGGAGGCAAGCCCATGAAACGCACTCTCCTTCTGGTTGTAGTCTGTTCTCTTTCGTTCAGCGCTTTCGCGCAGACGCGGCGCCGTGTCTCGCTTGCGAGGCCCGCGTCAACGACGCAGCCACAAGCAATCAAACCAAATGCGCAAACGTTGCCGATTCGCCGGGTGATTCTCTACAGCAACGGCGTCGCATACATCGAGCGGCGCGGCGCAGTAACCGGGCACGCTGAGATCGATCTCTCGTTCAAGCAATCGCAGGTCGACGACGTTTTGAAATCGATGGTCGTGCTGGACCTGGGCCAGGGACGCATCGGCGCGGTCAGCTACAACTCGAGCGCACCGCCGTCCGCACGCATGGCCGACATTCCTTTTTCGATCGAAGCCGGAACTGCGAGTGGAAACAAGGGAGGCCTGGCGGGAGTCTTGTCACAACTTCAGGGCGCGCGAGTGGTGGTCGCCACTGCTAACCGCACGGTGACCGGATCGATCCTGACCATTGAAGAGCGTAAGTCTCAGCTTGATGCAAACAAGCCGGCCCAGACTTCACACGCGTTGGTGATTGCCTCCGAGGGCGGCGAGTTGACGAGTTTTGATCTGACCGAGGTGCGCTCAATCAAACTGATCGACGAAGGCACGCGACGCGATGTGTCGGAATTTGCGAATGCTACAGCTTCGGCGCGCCGGCGGGACGCCAAGACGATCGTAGTCACCTCGGACGGCGCAGGTTCGCGCGAAATGCTGGTGAGTTACATCATCGCCGCGCCGATTTGGAAGACAACGTACCGCGTCGTGCTCGACTCAACCGGGAAGCCTTTCTTTCAGGGCTGGGCCATTGTCGATAACGTCAGCGAAGAGGACTGGAACAACGTCTCTCTGTCGCTGGTTTCGGGCTCGCCCGTGTCGTTCATCCAGCCGATTCAGAAACCCTTCTATCGTTATCGTCCGGTGGTTGGCATGCCTGAGGATTTGAAGCTGTCACCGCAAACTTATGAAGACAACGAAGGCAGCGCCGCGGGGACCGTGAGCGGCCGAGTCACAGACGTAAACGGAGCCACGGTCGCCAGCGCGTCGGTGATTATTACGAATACGGCCACGAACCAATCATTCAACACCAGCACCTCGAGTGATGGGATGTTTCAATCTCAAACTCTGGCGCCGGGAAATTATCAGGTGACCATAAACTCTCCAGGCTTTAAGCGTTATGTAATTACTAACGTTAGGGTCAGCGGTAATCTGCCTGCATATGCTAACGCCACACTTGAAGTGGGAAGCGTTTCAGAGGCAGTGACCGTTACTTCATCAGCAAGCCAATTCTCAAACTTCCCAACCCAGCGAACAGCACAGGGCCTTGGTTTCAGCGGCGGCCGGAACGGGACCGTCAACGGTTTGTACGCTCTTACGCCTAATTTGGCGAACAATGCTCTGGCTGATCGCATAAACCTCAGCGACGCAATCACGCGGCCTGACTCGGGCGTGGAAACTGCCGCAACCGGCAGCGAAGTCGGTGACCTGTTTGAGTATCGGATCGAGCAACCCGTGACGGTGCCGCGCGATCGTTCGGCTCTGATTCCGATCCTGCAAACGCGTATGGAAGGCGAGCGCGTCTCGATCTACAACGAAGGCAATCGACGTGATCGCGCGATGGGCGGAATGTTGCTCAAGAACACTTCGTCGCTGACGCTCGAGGGTGGAGCGTTGACCGTGATCGATGGCGACGCTTACGCGGGTGAAGCATTAATGGAACGGCTGAAGCCCGGTGAGGAGCGTCTGATCTCGTTCGCACTCGACCTCGGCACTCTGGTGAATGCCAGCATCAAAGAGGATCGCGCGCCCGCTTTCATGGTGCGCGCTATCAACGGAGTCTTTCAGGCCCATTACTATCAGACCAGCAAGAAGATTTACACGCTCACAAACCAGACAGACAAACCTCGTGTCGTCTTTATCGAGTATCCGCTGCGTCAGGATTGGGCGCTCACGGATGACACGGCCAAGCCGGACGCGAAGACTGCGCGTTACTATCGCTTTCGCGTTCCGCTCGGGCCGCACCAGAAAGTCGAATTGCCCGTGACTGAGCGCCGCGCCCTGATGGACAGCTATGCCTTGATGAATTTTTCACGCCCCGACCTTGAATTATTTATCGCGCGCAATTACATCGACGCCGCGACGCGGGCAACATTGGAAAAGATCCTTGACGTGAAGAGCCGGATGACGATGACGGACTCGCGCATTGAGGCGATCGACAAAGAAGTGGTCGAGATTGGCGAAGACCAGGGCCGCTTGCGCGATAACATCAAAGCGTTGACGGCAACCGCCGAAGCGAGGCAATTGATTTCACGCTACGTGTCGAAAGCTGATACGCAGGAGACGCGACTTGAGCAACTGAACAAAGACAAGAAGACGTTGAATGATGAACGCGCTGGTCTGCAAGTTGAATTGGAAGCAATGATTCGGGGACTGGCGGTCGATCGCAAGCTCGAGCGCTAAGGCAAGCGGGCGTGGATCACCGTAAGTGCAGAATACACACCAACGCAAAACGTCTGTTTTTTCGAGGATCGCTCAGCCTAATGAACGCGCCGACAGCTTATCGCGCACACCTCGTGTTTGTAAGACGATATTCGATGCGGAGGACGTCAACCTTTTCCCGACGCCAGCCAGGTCTCGAGTCGGTCTGCGTAGGTTCGGCTGGAACGGTGTTTGGATCCGTCGGACAGTTTTAGAATGTACTCGTGGTTCTCGATAGATCGAAGCGACTGAATGCGGTTCGTTCTTACGATTCGGGAACGATGAATGCGAAGAAAACTCTGCGGGTCAAGTTTTTGTTCGAGCGAAGCCATAGTCTCGCGCAGTAAGTGGGAGCAGTTGCGAGTGTGGAGTTCGGCGTAGTCTCCCGCAGCTCCAATCCACTCGATGTCCTCCACTAATACGATTTGGACACGAGGACCAGTTCGTATAGCGAAGCGCGAAGTATATTGCTCGGAATCCCGACCGAGCAATTTCAGAATCCGCTCGGCGGCCAACTCCTTCGAAGCTGAATTCAGGAGTTTCCGAACGCGATCCACGGCTACGGAGAAGCGTGCGTCATCAATTGGCTTAAGCAGATAATCCAGGGCGTGGGCCTCGAATGCGCGCAGTGCGTGCTCCTCATAAGCGGTGATGAAAACGATGCTCGGTATTTTGTCTTTCGGTAAGGCGCGCAGCACCTCAAAACCGTCCATGCCGGGCATCTGAACGTCGAGGAAAACAACATCAGGTGAAAGCTCAAGGATCTTCGCGACGGCCGACAACCCGGCATTACACTCTCCTACTATCTCGACATCCTTAAACCTGCGTAGCCTCAGGAGCACGCCTCGGCGAGCCAGGGGCTCATCGTCGACAATCAACGCGCGCACGTCAGTCCTCTTTCGCAATTCCTGAAAGGTAATTCCACAGTTACCTCGCACCCTCCCGACTCAGGCCATCCCAGATCAAACCGGTGGTCCGTGCCATAAAGCGCTTTCAGACGCGCTGCGGTATTGGTCAGGCCGATTCCACTCCCAGGTTTGTGCTGCTGCGCCGAGAACGCAGTGCCACGGTTACCCGAATTCTTGACCACGATCTGCAACTGAGTCTTGTTAAGTTTGCTGTGAATTGCGATTACTCCACCCTCCACCTGAGTCGCGATACCGTGTCGCACCGCATTTTCTACGAGCGGCTGCAGCAGCATGTTCGGAACGAGGGCATCGAAAGTTTCGGCAGAGATTGATAAATCAACCCGCAACCGATTCCCGAGCCTTGTCTGTTCGATTGCCAGATACCGTTGCGCTGAAGCAATCTCCAGCGAGAGCGGCACCTCCGGCAGGGCCTCACTATCCAGGGTAGTGCGTAACAGTTCACCTATCTGCGCCAGCATCAGGGTTGCGGCCGGGGCATTCCCTTCCAGAACAAGCGTGGAGACGGCATTCAGAGAATTAAACAAAAAGTGTGGATTCAACTGATAGCGCAAGGCGCTGAGCCTGGCTTCGCGGGCCTCAGCTTCGGCGCGCAGCATTCGTTCTCTCTCCATCGCCGATTGCCGCCACTGCTTGATGCTGAAATACAGACTGCACCACAGCAGGAGAACGACCGAATACTGCACGGAAGTGCCCAGCCAGTCTGCCCAATCTATTTTCTGAAAGCTTGAGCTGACCACCTCGAGAACAAAAGCTGCGCTTATTCCCACCAGCAGTGACCATGCGAATGCGCGAGCTTCCAGGGCAAACCACCCGAGTGAGCGTCGCAGGAGCGATCGGCAAACAGGACGCAGCAGGCAACTGGCGAAAAACATCGTTGCAACGAACAAGGTATCATCTCGCAACACTCCCGCTTGTTTCATGTAAGGAAGTGAGGCCACTAAGACCAGGAGATAGAAGCCGCCCCATCCGATTATTTGAAACTGCCAGAACGACGCGACGTGTAGTTCCTTGCGATTTAACACGAGCGGCATTCTAACTCAGATAGCCAGGTCGTTGGCCACGGTCTGGCGCGCAAATCAAGCGGCTCATCGCATAGTTCAATCTCCCGGCAGATAACCGCTACCTGTTCCGGCCGGAGTGCGTTAGCTTCATGGACAAAATTGCGAGTAGCACCGGGAGATTTTCAAAATGAATAGAGCTTATCTGGGCATCGTTTCCTGCCTGCTTGTTCTTTTCTTTCTGGTAAACCAATCCGTCGCTTGCACGACTTTCTGCCTGAAGCACAACGGCGAAATTCTGTTCGGCAGAAACTACGATTACAACATCGGCGACGCCCTGATCTTCGTCAACAAACGCGGCGTAGCGAAAACCGCAAGTATTGGCGACTCGCCAAATTCCGCGAAATGGGTTTCCAGATACGGCAGCATTACCTTCAATCAATACGGGCGGGAAAATCCGAACGGCGGAATGAATGAGATGGGGTTGGTGGTCGAAGAAATGTGGCTCGACGAGACGGAATACCCGAAAGACGATTCGCGTCCGACCCTGGGCACTCAGGAATGGATTCAGTATTTGCTCGACAGCTCAGCGACAACGACCGAAGCTCTCAAGAATGCTGCAGGCGTTCGGATCATCGATTTCGTTAAGGTTCATTACCTGGTCAGCGATAAGGCCGGGAACACAGCCTCGGTGGAATTCCTGAAAGGCAAAATGGTTGTGCATACGGGTGAACAACTGGCCGTGCCGACTCTGGCCAACAACACCTACGAAGAATCTCTGAGTTATGCGAAACATACCGATCCGGAGAAAGCGAAATCCGGCACTTCGCTTGACCTGTTCACCCGCGCCGCACATAAGACGGAGGAATTTGACAAGCAGGCGCTAAGCGAGCGGCAAGCGGTGGCCTATGCTTTTGAAGTCTTGAGTGATGTGGCCCGAAAGAACTGGACGCAATGGAGCATTGTTTATGACCAGAAGCGCGGCAAGATCTACTTTCGCACCCTGCAAAGTCCGGAAATCAAATCGATCGACACAGCGGCCTTTGATTACTCCTGCGGCACGCCGGTGAAGATGTTCGATATGAACGCCAAAGATGAGGGCGACGTGACCGCAAAATTCACCAATTACACGCGCAAGGCAAACCGCGATTTGATAGAACGCTCGTTTAGCGGGACAGATTTCCTGAAAGACGTTCCCCCGCCGGTAAGGAACTACGTCGCGGTCTATCCGGAAAGTTTTACCTGCGCTAATCAGAAGTCACCATGAGCTGAGAGGCCACACAGCTACCCTTGTGCAAAAGGCTGCGGACCGGAGCAGACCATGGGGTCGATGCGGATTGAAGCGCAAGCGTCCTCACTTGCAATTTGGAGTGCGGCGACTCGTCGCCGCTTTAGATTTGTGTTGCTAATTTCAATGCTTGCTTCCGCGCTAACGCAAAAGCGGCGACGAGTCGCCGCACTCCAAAACCAGGCGCTGTAATTCGCCTAATGCGAAACCTGCGGTCCAAGTGTCGATTCAATTTTGCCCAGCAGTGATGTGAGATCGAGAGGCTTGGAGAAGACCTCTGTGCAGCCGGCTGCCAGTGCATCGTCTTTTACGTCGTGAGTGGCGTAAGCGCTGATCGCAAAGATCGGTGTCCGCGAATGCGCGCGACGTTGCCGAAGCTGCCGCGTCGCTTCGATGCCATCGAGTTCAGGCATCGCCAAATCCATCAGGATCAAATCAGGATTTGCCCGGTTTGCCTGCATCACCCCTTCCTTACCATCTTTGGCCTCGATGACTTTGTAACCTTTGGCCCGCAGCAAGGTCGCCAGGAGCATCCGATTATCGGGATAGTCATCGACAACCAGAATGGTAGAAGACATATTAATCATGGCAGTAATCCCTTCGATCATTGAGATCGCCCAAACAGACACGGCCTCTAATCACAATAGAGGGCGAGGGGTGGAGGAACGTGGCGGTAGTTTAGTCGTTAGTTTGCAGTTGTCTTGCGAGCCAGACGTCCATTGCAACATAACAGCCGTTACGCCGCCTGCGGCGTGCTTTTGGGCTTCGACTTTGATCTGTCGCGGCACGCCGGAGGCGTGCGTACCTAGTCATCTCGAATAGTAATCCAGGCTGTCAGCGAACTCACAAAGGCCAGGACGGCGCCGGCTAGCATGACCCGCTGAAAGCCGTTCACGAAACACTCGTCGATAGCCTGCGCCAGCGCGAACCGCGTTCCTTCCGTGACGTTTGCAGGAATTTCGATCGCAGCAAGTCTGGCGCGCTGTTGGTTCAAAGCCTGCCGGACGTCAGGCGCCAGCGGAATCTCCTCCAGTCGTCGATCGAGGCAGCCGTTGAAAACATGAAACATGATCAGGCCGAACACCGCGATTGCCAGCAAGCCGGCGGTGCGCGAGACGGCATTGCTTACTCCCGAAGCAACTCCGGCGTGGCTCGATTTAACCGAATTCATGACGGTCGTAGTGAGCGGCGCGACACTAATCGCCATGCCCACTCCCAGGACAATGATCGCCGGAAAAAATCCTGTCCAATAATTCGCGCCGGCGCCAGGTCGAATGAAAAGCGCGAATCCCAATCCGGCGACTGTCGGTCCAATCACCAGCGGCAGACGCGATCCGTAGCGCTTTACCAATCCTCCCGACCAGCGCGACAGACCAAACATAATCAGGATGAACGGCAGAGTAGCCGCACCGGCCGCCGTCGCTGAATATTTCTGTACTTGAATCAGATTGAGCGGCAGAAAGAAAAGCGTTCCTGCCAGCGATGAGTACAGAAACAAGGTCAGCAGATTCGCCCCGGTGAAATTCCGCGAGCGAAAGAGGCCGAGAGGCAACATCGGATTCTGCTTGCGAGTTTCGACTAAAACGAAGAGGCCAATCATCACGATTCCGACTGCGAGACTCGCGAGTACAACGGGGTTCAGCCAACCGGAACTTGACGATTCAATCAGGCCGTACACAACAGCGCCCAGACTAAGAGTGGCCAAAGCCGCGCCCAGAAGATCCAGCTTGCCTGAGTCTTCTTCGTCGCGGCTTTCGGGAACAAACACCAGAATCAGCACGATGACTGCGACGGCAATCGGAACGTTGAGAAAGAAAACTGCGCGCCACGAAACATGTTCGATCAACCAGCCACCCATAAGTGGACCCAGCGCAGCGGTGATCGCAGTTGCGCCTGACCAGGTGCCGATCGCTTTGCCGCGTTCATCTTCGGAAAAGGTGGCGCTGATGATGGCCAGACTTCCGGGGACCAGCAGCGCGCCTCCGATGCCTTGCGCCGCGCGCGCGATGATCAATTGATTGATGCTGGGCGCGAGACCGCACCAAACAGAAGCCAGCGCAAAGAGCGCCACGCCGATGGCGTAAATCTTCCTGCGGCCAAAGTGATCGCCGAGCGAGCCGCCCAGTAAAAGCAGCGCCGCCAGAAACAACGTGTAAGCTTCGATCACCCATTGCACGTCGGTGACCGTGGCGTTGAGGTTCTTTTGTAGAGCGGGTAACGCGACATTGACGACAGTGCCGTCAATGAACGCCATGCTGGAACCGAGGATCGTTGCCGCCAGCGTCCAGCGCCGTTGCGCCTGGCCGCATTTGGTGGAGGCAGCTTTGCCCGTGCTAGCTAAGGCTTCGTCGCATGGTGATCTGAGCAGATTCATTGTGGATAGTTGTAACGCAAGCTGTTGTCTCGCGGAAGCGATCCGCAAACGAACAGTTTGCGTTACAAACTGCCGGCTAACTTCGCTACTCTAACGCCGCCACCGAAACTATCAAAAGAAAACGCCGCTCGCTTGCGCGAACGGCGTCGAAAGGTACGCACGCCTCCGGCGTACTAAGTCTGTATGGCAGGCACGCCAGCGGCGTGCGTACCGTCAGTAGCGAACTGTCACCCTGAAGGTTCCGCTGTTGTCGTTGTAGTTGTCATCGTTTACCGCGAGGATCAAACGACCATCCATCGGAACGCTGGTCGACAGATTGCTGCCGACCAAATACGCCGGACTCAAGCTGCCGTTGGTGTTGCGGATGTAGGCGATGAGCGCACCCACGCCGGCGCTGGCGACCGGACGTGCGCTTATTCCGAGCCCGCTGCTGCGTTGCCCATCCGGACCAACCTCACCAACCCGCTGGCCGGCGACGATTGTTCCGGTTGCCGAAATGGTGATCGGTTCACCGGCGCGCACGTCAATCCCGGTGTCCACGCCGCGACTATTACCCGGCACGTCAACGCTGCGCTCGCGTTGGTTGCCGCGATAGCCACCACCGCCCCCGGTGGTGTCACGGTTTCGCGAGCGGATGCCGCCGCCGTCCTCTTCACGTGCGTTCAGATTGCGCTCGCTGCGAATGCTGACGTCGAAACCTCCGCGCGCGTCCGCGAAGGACCCGCGATTCGCCGTCAGGAACAGCCGGCCGTTGCGTTCGGCGGTAAATTCACTATTGCTGCCGAGTTCGATGATCGGCGAGCGTGGGTCATTGCCGATAGCCCCAATCAGCTTGCCTTCGTTGGCGCTGGGCAACGGCGCACTTGGATCGGTTGAACGCAAACCGTCGGGAGTGATCCGGGAACGGCCGACGGTGATGACACCCGTAGCGCTCACCTGGACGCGCTGGCCCCGGCGCACATAAACGCCGCTATCGATCCAGTTGGAATCGAGCGTCACCTGAACATTGCGCGTTTCCGAGCGCGCATCGTCGAGCGAACGTCCTTCGATCTCGATGCGGTCGACTTCTTCCGGACGAAAATATTGCAGGTCGTTGTCTCGTCTGTTTCGATCGACGTTTGCACCGGCGGTCGAGCTTGAATACTGGTTCTCAACGCGCACCACGAAGCGGCCATTAATGAAGCCGAGCAGCGTGCCGCGAATCTGTCGCCCGTCGCGGAGAAAGATCGTGTCCGCGAAAGCAAAACTTACCGAGCTAATTACTATCAGGAAAGCAAGTAGGATTCTTTTCATCGTTTCAGTTCCTTTCCAAGGGAAAAAGGGCAATCTAGTGATCATCGAGAGGGGTTCGCTTCTTTTGCAGGAGAGCTATGAGGGAAGATTAGTAAGCCTTAGCTTATAACGAAGGGAAGAGCAGGGCAAGTGCGGGGTAATGATATACGGAGTCAGTACCACCCTCGTGAGCGGGTCGGATCATCAGATCCGACGGGGTCAAATGATCCCCTCTGCTAACGCAGATGGTACTGACGTCAAGCCTACGTCGTCGGCGCGGCGCTCTTGGTCAGTTCGTCCGCAATTTCATTTGCGTCGAATACCTTGCGCAGCACCTCAATCATCCCGCGAGCGTCGACGGAAATCGCGCGGTTGACTGATTCGTCATAGATGTAGTCACCGACCAGCGATTGGATATTGCCGTCGAAGATCAAGCCGATCAACTCGGCGTTCTTGTTGATCGTCGGCGAGCCTGAGTTGCCGCCGATGATGTCGTCGGTCGTCACAAAGTTGAAAGGAGTCGAGAGATTTACTGCCGACTTCTTCTCCATCCAGCGCGGCGGCAGATTGTAGGGAAATTGAGCTTTGAAATTCGTCGAGCGTTCATAGAGTCCGCCCAGCGTTGTGAACGGCGTCAGCTTCTTGCCGTTTTCCATGTAGCCTTTAACCGTTCCGTATGAAAGGCGCAGAGTGAAAGTGGCATCGGGATAAAGCCTGGTGCCTTCGGTGTCAAAGCGGGCGCGGGCGATTTTTGCATAGTTCGCACGCTCGACGGCGCTGACTTCACTTTCAAAACGCTTCCGCAGTTCGCGCGCTTTCGGATCGATGGTGCGCGCCAAAACAATCATGGGATCGGTTGACGCTTCGATAGCCTTCAAGCCACCGGCCGCCAGCTCTTTCCGGGAGGCAACGTCTTCCAGTTTGGTGCCTTCAATCAATTCTGCGGCCCGGGCTTCCGGCGTCTTGCCGTTCATGATTTGCTTCGCCAACGCGTTGTCCGCCCCTAACAGTTCAATCATGAACGACAACGAATCGGCCAGCTTCAGCTTTTCAAAGTCGTCATGAATCGGCGCCGGTGAGTAGAGTCCCAACTCGAGCGAAGCGCGTCGCGCATCAGTGAACTCGGGTAGTCGCTCACCGTTCGGCTTTTCAGTTTCCGCGGCCATCCGCACCAGCGTGCGCGCGAAATCAAAGAACACGGTATTGAAGCCGCCCGCTTGATCGAAAATCCGCCGCTCTTTTATGTAAGAAGGATAATCGCGGTGCGCTTTGGCAATGGCGTCCCACGCGTCGCCGTACATCTTCTGACGGTTGGGATCGGCGGCGATCGATTTACGGAGCGCGTCTTCTTCGCGCTGCTTGCGATCCAGCAAGGCCTTGTCTTTCAGACCGTCGATCCGGCCGCGATAAACCTTCAAACTGTTTTGAATGCTGTTCAGGTCGTTCTGGGCGCGGCGTGTTTGCTCTTCGCCCATGGTCATATATTTCTTGAGCATCGCTTCGCGCCGCTCCAGCAGACGCAGGATCACGGGGATGCTGGTGTCGCGCAGTTCCTGCAAATGGGCGACTGTGTTTAATCGTGAAGTTGAGCCGGGGTTTCCGGTGACAAACGCGAGGTCTCCTTCTTTCGCTCCGGCGGTTGACCATTTGAAATAGCTGGCGGGACGGACGGGCTGATCGTTTTCATAAACGCGAACCAGCGCCATGTCGATATTGAAGCGCGGGAAATTGAAGTTGTCCGGATCGCCGCCAAAAAAGGCTGCCTGGAATTCAGGCACGAAAACCAAACGCACGTCGGTGTACTTCTTGTAACGATAAAGATTGTATTGACCGCCCTGGTAAAGCGCGATGACGTCAGATCGCAGTCCGGTAGCCTTGGTAGATTCTGCTTCAATTGCCGAAATCTCTTTGCGCCGGGCGGCAAAAGCTTCGACGTCAGACGTCCCGGGTTTGACCGCATCGTTCACGCGCTTCGTCACGTCCTCGATGCTCATCAGCACATTCAGTTCCAGGCTGGGCGCTTTGATTTCCTGCGCACTCGACCGCGCGACGAAACCTTCCTTCGCGAGATCTTTCTCCGGCGTGCTTACCTCGTTAACGATGTCCTCGACGATGTGATAGTTCGTCAGCACGAGTCCGTTCGGCGACACGAACGAGCCGGAACCACCGTTGTTGAAGCGGACCGAAGCGAGTTGGACCTTCTTTAGCCACTCGTCCGTAACGTCAAAGCCATACTTCTTTTTGATCTCTTCCCGCGGAATGTTATTAAAAGGCCACATGCCTTCGTCCATGCGGGCGAAGCCGACTGTCTGGAGAGTGAACAGCGCCACTACCAGGGCGCACAGGAATCTTTTGAATTTCATGCTTACCTCGATGTCTTAATTTGGGAGGAGAAACTTTGCGCAGTACGCCGGAGGCGTACGTACCGAAAACTCTTAGAGCCTTTGCCGTTCATTTTGGATGCCTGAATTAGAAAGGCTCAGCCTGACCATGTCAAGCCGAGCCATTTCGTTTTTGAGTTCGAATGTTTGGCGGCGAGTTAGGCCCCAGGCAAATGTCCGACAAACTTTAGTTTGTCACCAAGTTTCGACAAGCTAAAGCTTGTCGGACATCAAACCGACCCTCTATCGCCGAGGCCTATTCCCGGGTCCCGCGGTCCCGCATATTGATCAGATCGTCGACGCTCAAATTTGAATAGCCGCGCTCCTTCATTTTTTGGATGTAAGACGCATTTACGCCATGATCCCGGAGTCTTATCAGTTGATCCGCGGGCAATCGGTCGTATCCGTGCTGCTTCAGTTCCTCGATAAACTTCGCGTTGACCCCGTGATCTCTCATCTGTCTCAGCTGATCGAGTGGCAGGCGCGAATAACCCAAAGCGTCCAGTTCCTTGATGTACTTGCCGTTGACGCCATGGTCGCGCAGCAGCACCCAATCATCCAGTGAAGATTGAGAATACCCGGCGGCCACCATCTCGTTGATGAAATCCGGCGTGACGCCATGGTCCCGAACGCGAATCAAAGCGTCAGGTTCGAGGTTCTTATAGCCCAAAGCCGCCAGCTCGCCGATGAATTTCAGGTTCACGCCGTGGTCCCTCATCTGCACCAGCTTATCGATCGCCTTGAGCTGATAACCGTAGGACTTCAAGCCCTGGACGTATTCAAAGTTGACGCCATGATTTCCCATCTGCACGAGCTGATCCAGAGTGGGACGTTCGTACCCCTGCGCTTTGAGTTCGTTAATTAACGCAAAGCCGCTGTCGCTCATCGCGAGAGAGAGCAATTGCTCGTCAGTCGGAGAACCGATACCTTGTGAAGTCAGCTGCGACGCAAACCCGCGATCGGGGGTGAAGGTGAAATGGCCGGAGCCGTTGCCTTCTTTGAACCATCCTTCGAAGTTGAAAGTTCCGGCATCGCGTTTCAATTGAAATCGAACGTTCGTACCGCCGGACATCGCCTGATCGCGCGATAGTCCTGATAACGCGGACGGGTCAATGGTGAAGCCGTGACTGCTGTAACCGGTCCCTTTTTCGCTCTTGCGTTGATATCGCATTTCCATATGGACCATGGTTTCGCCGGTCCGAAACTCAACCAGCCATTGACCGGTCCCGAACTCTTGCGGGTTAGAGTAAGTGGTGTCGACGGTCGGATAGCAGGCCCAGAACAGAGCCAGCGACGCCAGCGCGATCATCAGTCTGGTCCGCCGCTTATTCAGGACTCTCGCAAGATTTGTTAAGAAATCAATCCGGCTGGTCATAGGTTTTCCTCCGCGTTGGCTTGAAATGATTTTGCCAGTGACCGTTGGTACGGCCACCGGCGGCGTTTTTCGTTGCAGGGTTACTTCAATTAGTAAGTGATGGTTCCAGCGAGAAAGTTGCAGGAAAGAAAGCATTTCCCTATGCAAGGCTGGGGTCTCTGTGTCGACTAGTGTCAGAACCGCGAGCGGTAGCGACCGGATCAAGAGGCAAGTCGAATAACGAACGTTTTCTTGTGTATCCTATGATCCGGTCGCTACCGCTCGCGGTTCTGACACTTCGGTTTCCGTCATTTACTAATGCCGCCAGCCGATTTACGATTCACCTGGACATGAATAACGAAGAAATCGCCCGTCGTTTCAACCAGATGGGATCGCTGATGGAGGTCCGTGGCGAGGACTCGTTCCGGGTCCGTTCCTACCGCATGGCCGCTGAGGCGATTGAAACCTGGCCCATTGAAATGAAAGTCATCGAAAGCGAGCAGGGCCTGGCCGGGTTGCTGGAGATTCCCGGAGTCGGCAAAGCTTTGGCCGGCAAGATCGTAGAGCTGGTTCAAACCGGGACCTTTGACGCCTGGGACAGGTTGACGGCAGAAACGCCGGCCACCGTCCTTGACCTGCTCGAACTGCCTGGCGTTGGCCCGAAAACGGCGGCGACTCTTCACCAAAAATTCAAAATTGCCTCGCTTGATGACCTGCGGAAATTTACCGAAGGCGGCGGGCTGGAGATGGTCGATGGGATTGGACCAAAGAGCGCCGAAAGAATAAGAGCAAGTCTCGCGCGGGCCAGATGACGCCCGTCCCGTCGCCAAGTGACCAGAATCTAATTAAACAAGGAAGCTGTTAATATAGTACTCAACCACGATTAAGTTCAATTATGTTGCTGGTTAACAGCAGTAGCAAAAAAACTTATTGACTATCATCAGAATCGCACTATGATCTGCCCACACCTAAGGATCTGCTGACTTCCTAATACCGACCCAGTTCAGCGGTTCAATAGACTGGAAAATCTTTTGACGGCTTGAAGAGCCAGGTACCTCCGGCATCCGGTTTGGGTTCGGTGTGGCTTCTCTGGTCGCTTGTTCATCCACCCTTCGGTTACAACTCACGGGAGGTTCTATGCCCCAACGCTTACTCACAATTCTGATCGCCTTTTCACTTCTAATTGTCTTCCCCAGTGCGTTTGCACGGGTCGGATCATCAAAGCGAACGCTCGCTACTTCAACACCAGACAAGTCGAAAACACCAGACAAGTCGAAAAATTCGTCTTGTCCTACCTGCCAGGGCGCTCAGCGGAGTAACGATCCACTAAGTCGGCTCGATAGGTTATCTACGCTCGGCCGGCGCACGCAGGCCAGTCCTTTTTTTGCCGCTTAAGCGATCGATCTTCGATGGGCTATCGGTGAATTTGGTCAAAACGTCCCGCGGCGACCTCGCGTTCGGTGTAGCCGACATTTACCTTCCCGGTGGTCCAACGCCGATTGCGTTTCAGCGCAGTTATGTAAGTGACCGAAAGGAGGACATCGGTTTGGGTGTTGGCTGGTCATTCGGCTTCAGCGACAAGATCAACGTTGCCGGCGACGTGGCGAAGCTGTCAGACGTGAGTGGAACGCTTGAGTTCCGCCGTGTTCCACAAAGCCGGCGTTTTGCCCTGCAATCTGATGAGCCCGGTCTGCATCAACAGTTCGAGATAACCGACTCCACCACAATTACGGAGCGCACTTCGGATGTGACGCGCGTTTATACGAAAATCGGCGATGCCTATCAACTCAGCCGCGTTACGGGATCAAGAGGTATCAGTATTCTCGTAACTCACGATGCGGCCGGAAGGTTAACTCGCGTTGCCAATGATCCCGGTGCCTGGATCGCATTCGAGTGGTCAGAGGGTAGGGATGTGCGTCTGCTTGGCGTGGTAGACAGCTCAGGGCGGCGCATATCTTTTCGTCAAGACGGTGGCCTCTTGCGCACAGTTGTTGATCAGACGGGGGCAGAGTGGACCTATGATTATACGAACAAGGGACTGCGGCAGGCGATCGATCCGATTGGCCGTGTGCTTCTCCGCGCTCGCTATGACAAGTTCGGGCGAGTGGCGGCGGCCGGCGACGCTTTTGGCCTGACTCGCTACGATTATGAATCGCGTCGTACCATCGTCACGGATCCTTTAGGTGCTGTCACTGTTTATGAACAAACGGACCGCGGCGCGGTAGCAAGTGTGACCGACGACGAAGATCGCAGAGTGTCCATGCAATACAATGGGGCAAACCGCTTGGTCAGGGTGTCTGACTCAACTGGCAACGAGATGACATTCAGCCACGATTCAGAAAATCGGCTTGTCAGTCAGTCAACCAACGGCAACGTTGACCGCGCTGTTACTTTTGGCACGGACGGGCAGCCTTCTTCCCTCATGCAGGGGACCGAGCGGACAGATTTGAGCCTTGACGAGCGCGGCCAGATCATCAGTTCGCAAAGTAGTAACTCAGCAAACAGCTATAGTGCCAGGTATGATTCGCGCGGCCAGATCGTGAATCTCAAGTTGGCGAGTCGTGAGGTTTCGTTTGAGTACGACGCAAACGGCAACGAGATAGCCATGAACCATTCGGAGGTCGGCCGCTTCACTTATGCGCGGGACCCGGCTGGTCGCGTCGTGGCGGCGAATTATCCGTCAGGACTTTCGTATTTCAATGAGTAGGCACACTATTACAATTGGACTCCGCTCTTTGATAATGGAAATCCACTAACTGAACAGACAGCAGGCAACGAAGGAGGTGGCAGCCATGTGGAGACTAGGGAGCATTGCATTGCGCGACATATATTTAATTGCAATCTTGTGTTCGGCGCGTGCCTGCTTGCGGCCTCGGGCGCATTTCTTGCCACGTTCGCTGGGTGTTCGCTCACAACTTTTCTAGCAGGCGCACCCGCGTGCTACGTTTTGGCTGATTTAGTTCTTTTACTGGGGGCAGGTGCTTGCGTCATAAACGGAATGGCGTGCTCAAATGGCGAGCAGGATTCATGCCCCTCGTAGGACCAACGCCGCTTGAAAGGTACGAACGAGGGCATGGCTTGTCCATGCCCTCTACTTCTCCAATCGCGATTCGCGGGTGGAATAAAGATAGAAAGGATTTGACGATGAAGTTTCGATCTCTAATTCGAATGGCGTGCTTTGCGATTATTGTGTTGGGGACAAGCTTGTATGTCTATTCTCGTTTGGCGCTCACCAAGTCAAGCGACACAAGCGTTCTCATAGAAAGTGGCTTGTTGATTCCTGTAGTGGCGGGCCTGGCACTGTTAGTGACGTTGAACTTGCGTTATTTTTCGTCCCGATTAGAGCCCAAGTTGGCGGGATTAGGTCATACGGCGTCCTGGTTCTTTGTGCTGGGCTCTTTCGTTGTACTCCTTCTCAACTTTTCGCATATTTGGTTCATCACTCCGATGAGAGTCGTATCCTATTTCCTGGTCGTCTTGATTCTGTCTCTTGCCTTGAATGCCGGCACCTATCTGCATTTCCGCAAGCAGTTGGATCGATCCTGACGGAAGAAACGCGAGCAGCCTGGAGTGAATGGCGAGATGGACCAGGCTAACTTTTGTAGAAAAACACCTGCTTTAGATCTCAATATCTCTTGCGTCCCCGCTGGCACTGGCCTACAATACGTGGCAAGTTCGTCACTGCATTAGGCGCGCGCAGCGTCTCCCCTGCAATGGAAGGTTTGGATTGGATCTGCGCTAGCTCTCTTTCGGGACCAGGCGCAGAGAAAAGTGGATCAGTGAGGGCGAAACCTTTTCTGTCTGCGATTCAACTGCTACTCGCATCCAAGTCGGGCAAAGGTAAAAGGTGTGCCTGCCGATCTCAATCTAAGCTGATCACAATTTCATCGCTTTCAAGGGGGGACAAATGAGATTGCCTCGACAAGCAGCATTGCCGGTCTTGATTCTGTGCGCAATGGTTGCTGCCGCATTGGTTGGAATTGAGCCTTCAACCGCGCAAAAGAAGCCTTCCGAGAAGTCAGCCCCTGAGAAACCGTCACCCTCGCCAGAAAACAAAGAATTGCTAACGGTACAGCCGGTGCCGGCCCAGGCCCCCGCATCGGACCCAAAGTCAGCAACGAAAATTCAATTGCCCGAAGGCGGCGTTGACGACAAGACACCAATCATTACCAACACGGACCTGATCACGTTCAATGTGACCGTCACGGACATCTATGGGCGCTTTGTTTCGGGCCTCGGCAAGGGTGCCTTCACTATCTTTGACGAGAAATCACAGCAGGACATTTCGTTCTTTAGCGACGAGGACGCGCCGGTGTCGGTGGGTATCCTGTTCGACGTTTCGGGTTCGATGAGCGGTGACAAGGTGCGGCGCGCGCGGGACGCTCTGGCCCACTTCGTGCAGACCAGCCACGATCGCGACGAGTATTTTCTCATCGGTTTCAACTCGCGCGCCCAGCTGCTGATGGACCGCACGCGTGACGGTAACGCCGTGCTCGACAAACTGACATTCGTTCAGACCAAGAATAATACGGCGCTTTACGATGCCTGCTATTTGGGAGTCGAGCGCGTCCAGCGTGGCACCCATCCAAAGCGAGCGCTGCTTCTGATCAGCGATGGCCAGGACAATAACTCGCGCTATACCTTTGGCGAGTTGCGGCGGGTGCTGAAAGAATCGGACGTGACGCTCTACGCGATCGGCATCCTGGGCGGCAGCGACATGGGCAGCGCGCTGGGTATGGAAGGCCAGGGCATTCTCGATGAGCTGGCGGGAGTTTCCGGCGGCAAGGCCTTCTATCCGAACAGCGCCGCGGAAATGGATGACATCTTCGAGCAAATTGCGCTTGAGCTTCGTCACCAGTACTCGATCGGCTACCGTCCCGCTAACTTTGTGAGCAACGGCAAGTGGCACAAGATCAAGGTTACGGTGCATCCGCCGCGTGGCCTGCCCCGCCTGTTCGTTCGGAGCCGCGAGGGTTACTACGCCATCGCAAATCCGAAGTAAGTTTGGCGAGCGCCGGTACGCACGCCTCCGGCGTGCGGCTCCAACGGTCGAGGTTCAGCACGCCAGAGGCGTGCGTACCGGCAACGTCAACCCAGCCTAATTGCATCTCTTATCCGGCTTGTTCTCTCCTGAGCCCGAAAATCGTTTGACTTTGGTCATTTATTCATAGAAGGTTTATGAGAGATGGGACGTGGGACTGTGCAAATTCTTAAAGCTCTACGAAACGCTATTGTGGCTCTGGCGGCTTTTATCGCCGCAATTTCCTTGATGATTGGCAGCGCTTCACGCGCTCAGCAACCGGATTCGCGCCCTCGCCAAACCGGTACGGCCACACCTTCGCCGACCGCAACTCCGACCCAGACTGGTCCCGGTCGTCGCGTGGCGCCGCAACTGGGAGCCCCGCCCCCGCCGCCGATTTTGAGACCAAAGCCGACGCCGACGCCTGATCCGACAACAGCGGAAATCAGCGAGAATGACATTCTAAAAATCAATACGGAACTGGTAACGCTGCATGTGCGCGTTATCGATCGCAACAACCATCCCATCAATCGGCTCGGGAAAGACGAATTTAAAGTGCTCGAAGACGGCGTGCCGCAACAGATTTTTTCCTTCACGGAAGAAGAGGTTCCCGTCATCTACGGTTTGGCGGTTGATACGTCAGGTTCAGTCAGACCACAGTTCCAGCAAATCATCGACGCGGCCAAGACCATCATCAACAGCAATAAGAAGGGCGACGAAAGTTTCATCGAACGGTTTATCAGCAGCGACAAGATTGAAACGGTCCAGGACTTTACAGCCAGCAAAGATTTACTGCTGGATGGTCTCGACACGCTTTATGTCGAAGGCGGCCAGACCGCCGTGGTCGATGGTGTTTATCTCGCCGCCGAGCACGTCGCTGAATACAAGAAAGGTGGCGACGACGATCGCCGTCGCCGGGCCCTGATTGTGGTTACCGACGGTGAGGACCGCGCCAGTTACTATCAGGAGACCCAACTCTTCCAGCGTCTGCGCGAAGAAGATGTGCAGATTTTCGTGATTGGATTCGTTAATGAACTGGATGCAGAAAAGGGGCTGATTAGAAAGAGTCCGCGCGATAAGGCCGTGGCCTTGATCAACCGCCTGGCCACGGATACCGGTGGGCGCGCTTTCTTCCCGCAGTCGATCTCTGAACTACCGCAGATTGCCAACGAGATTGTGCGCGACCTGCGCACCCAATACGTGATCAGTTACGATCCTACGAACAAAGCTCACGACGGAACCTATCGCTCAATCAAAGTTACCGTCGCGCAGCCCGGCGGCGAAAGAAGAATCGCACTCACCCGTAACGGACGAAACGCAGGTTTGCCAGGTTCCCCAAAGCCGGCCAAGGCGACGCCTACTCCGGCCAATAACAATGCCCGGCAACCCGCAAACAACACCCCGCGCAAGTCTCCGTAGTACTACCCCTACACTCTGGTCCTAACAGCTGGCAGCTCTGATCCGAAGCCGGGCCGCAGCGCTGATCCGACCTTCTCCGGTCTCAAATCTTTTTCATGAAACTTGGACTATAATGCCGCCGCTTTGCCAGTCCCGTCGTCTTAAGAGGGGAGCCGCCATGCCTTTCGACCCGAATTTCCTGGCCGGCATCAAGATGTTCGAACTGTTTGACGAAGACGATCGTGTCGCGCTCGCCAGGATAGTCGATGAGTACCGAAACGGTGTTAAATCACTGCGGTGAAAAACAAGGAGCATAATATCTTGGATCGCTGGGATCCTGAGCCACGATGGCCGGCTTTTATTGCTATCCTTGCGGTGGGTGGCCTATATGCGGCGCTCCCGAGTTATCTCATCGTCGGTCCACATTGGCTTTTTCCGGCAATTGTTTTAGCGCTACTCGTGCCCACAATCATTTCGCATGGCACCGGTCATCACCGGATCAACAGGTTCTTTGGCTTCGCAGTGTCCGTAGTGCTGACGCTTGGAATGTTCGCCTCGGTTGGCTTATTGATCCGCGCCCTGCCGGCACATAAAGAGACTCCCACGGAGCTTTTGCTTTCGGCCTCGTCTCTCTGGTTTACCAATATCCTGGTCTTTGCCTTGTGGTACTGGCGGCTGGATGCCGGCGGGCCTCATGGGCGCGACAAACGATTCGGCCATCCTGAAGGAGCCTTCCTCTTTCCGCAGATGACGATGACTGATGAAGCGAGAACCGCAGCTGACGAGCACGGATGGTCGCCGAATTTCGCAGACTACCTATTTCTAGCGTTCAATACCAGCACCGCATTTTCGCCGACAGATTCGCCTGTGCTGGCTCGATGGGCAAAACTCTTGATGATTCTGCAATCAATGGTCTCACTAACCGTCCTCGTGTTATTGGCGGCGCGGGCTGTCAATATCCTGTGAGCAGACGCTTCCAGATTCAACAAAACGTAGATTACTCTGTTCGCTATCCCTCTGGTTTAAGGAGAGTCTAAATTGAAAAAGAATGCGCTAATGCGTTTCTCGCTAACGCTGATGGTCGCAATTTCCGCCGGGACTAATTCTTCGGGTCAACAACCGGCGGTGGTTCGGGAGAACACCCCGCCGGCGATTAGCCCGGCAACTCAAACGCCAACCGGACCAGGTCAGGTCCCGCCGCAGCTGCCACCCTACAACGACTATCCGTATGGCAGCACGACGATGAAGAATCGCACGCTGTCAGTCGAGCAGGCGGTGACGCTGGCACTTGATAACGCCGCGAGTTTGCGGGTGGCGCAGTTTGACGAGCAAATCGCCGGCGAAGACGTCAAGCAGGCACGGGCCGGGCTGCTTCCTCAAATCAACATGCCGCTGACTTACTGGGGCACGACGCCTTCTACGGTCCGGCAGCCCGGTGATCCGTTGACTTTCAGTTTTGCCGCGTCGAGCGCCATCAACGAAAGCCTGGGATTCTTGAGCGTGAGCGGCACAATCGATGTCGCCGGCAAACTGCGCGCCGAATTGCAACGCTCGCGGGCGTTACTCGCAGCGGCGCATGCCGGGACTGCGGCGGCGCGCCGAAACCTGGTGCTCGCTACGATCGACACGTACTACAGTCTCGCGTTAACGCGGCAGCGACGCCGTCTGGCTGACGAAGCACTGGCACTGGCGGAGGGTCTTGCCAGTGTCACCGAAGAACAGCAGAAACGTGGCGCTGCCTCAGAAACTGACGTTCTGCGCACTCGCTCGGCCGCGCGTTCGCGTCGGGACGAGTTTGCCCAGGCCCAGCTTGCCGAATCATTAGCGATGAGCCAGTTGAGAGTATTGACCGGACTGGACTACGCAACCTACATCACGACCGCCCGGCTCTCAGACAGCGCGCCGCAGTTGATGGACCTTCTAGGTTACCGGGAAGATACCATTATGTTACGCCCTGAACTCGCCCAGCTCGACGCGCAAAAGCGCGCCGCTATCGCAGACGCCCGCGCGGCGCGGCGCGAACGTTGGCCGCAGTTGACCTACTCGCTGAATGGTGGCTTTGATGCTGCTAATTTTAAACCTTTGGGACGGTATTCCGGTGGCGACGCCATCATCACCCTCAATGTTCCCATCTTCAATTTCGGGGCGAGCAAGAGCCGCGCGACACAGGCCGAGTTACGCGCCCGATCGATCGACATCCAACGGGACAATCAGGTGTTACAACTCAAGCAGGAGTTCTACGCGGCCCGCGCGGGTGCACTGTCAGCGATGGATCGCACCCGATTCGCGTCGCAGGCGGCGGTCGCAGCTCAGGAGAACCTGACCTTGACCTTTGCACGCTATAATGCAAACAAAGCGACCCTGCTGGAAGTACTCGATGCGGAGTCGGACTATAATTCGACCCGACTGGAGTATTACCAGGCGATCGTCGACTACCAGTCCGCGCGCGCGCGGCTTGAACTTGATCCGACTCAAGTGTTTGGCAAGCAGGCTGCTCCCGTAATTCCGTCCGGGGTTAAAGCCCCACCACCCTGCGGTCTCAGCCGCGAACAAGCGCCAAAGATTGACCGATTTTATCTGGGGATGACCGAGAGCCAGGTAAAGCAGCTGGTGCCCGGCCTCCAGATCAGTGCGGCTAACGAGTTGGGCGTGTCTAACGTCGAATTGAAAACGGCTGAGATAGTCAACCTGGCTGGTCCCGGTTCATTTTTCGAGGGCGTCGAAAGCCTTGCTCTCAAATTCACGGATGGCCGATTGTCTTATCTCCGAGTGGCATATCCCGTAACCAACAAATGGACCAGCAAGAGTGAGTTTCTTTCAGTGATGGCGCCAAAGTTTTCTGTGCGGGCGGATTGGAAGCCCTTCTATGACTGGCGAAACAAGGACGTGCGCGACCCCGAGGATCTGGGCGATCTGGCCATCGAGTGCGAAGGTTTTCGCCTGGCCCTGGGGATTGGTATCGAAGAGGTCGGAGGGAATCAGACTCCGCATTATGACCTCGATGATCTGGCGGCCGCGGAGGTCGTTCGGCAACGTGAGGAGCAGCGCAGACTGCGCGAAGAGCAGAAGAAAGTCAAACCGTAAGCGCGCTGCCGTTTAAAATTGCTCGATCGGCGCAATGGGCCCACGCGGGCACTTGCGCGCAGCGCCGTCTTTGAGTACATCGAAATCTGGTACCACCGTCAGCGTCGTCATTCGACTGTTGATTACCTCAGTCCGTGGCAATACGAGCAACGGATCCTGAGTGCGGCTGCCCAACCATCTGTCCACTTAATCAGGGCAAGTCCACAGAGGTTGCCGCAGAGACAGAGAAACGCGCAGGACACTACTGAGTCGAGGGTCTTCTTGCCGCTCCGCAAGCCATGGGGCTCCGCATGGCGACACGCCTAGCGGGCTAACTTGATCAGCCAGGCATTATCTGGGGTGGAAGTTGCCGGACAGTCGCTCGCCATTTTCTCACCAATCACGATAAAACCGCGCGGAATCAGAAATCCTTTGCAGACCGTTTCTTTCGCGGCCGGAAGCTTTACTCTCCAGGCGTTGGTTGATTGAGAACTATCGGTACTGCTCGAGCAGACCGCGGAGTTCACTTCGCCAACGACTGCGTATCCGCTGGGTATGGTTGAGGCGCGGGCCTCGGCTCCATTCCACCAAATGAAGCCCTTGCAGACGGTTTCGCTGGGCCCGGGTTTTCTGATGAACCAGGCATTCGTCTGATCGTTGGGCCGCTTGCTCTGCGGACACTTTGAGTCGTAGCCTTCCTTGACCAAAGCGTAATCGCCGGGCACGAATGGACCCTTGCACATCCAACGAGCGGTTAATGGCTTTTTGTCCTCGAAAGATTTCCTGGATTCGGGTTCAATATCAGAGATCGAAGCGACAACAGGATTTTTGACGTCGTAGTTGACCGTTCCACTTTTGCCAAACAAATAACCGGCGCGAGCACCACGCACGACTAACCACGGTTGGTTCACGCGCACTTCGACGCGGCGGACCTCTCCCGTCTTGCCGGGCTTTGGGTAATAGCCAAGACTATATTCGTTATGAAGTTCATCCGCGATGCTCGCAATTGCTGCGTCAAGCTTGCTCACATCGGCAGCCGGATAAACTGACGTCCCGGTGAGATCGCTAATTTGATGAAGGTAGGCATCGGCGCGCTGATAATCGACGCGACTGAAGCCACTTCCTTCCGGCGGCTGCCGGCGAACACGTCCATTCTGACTGGACACCCTGGCATAGGTGCTGAACTGAACTGCGTATACCTGCACGTCAGATTTGGCGATGTCGTTAATGTTAGCCTGGTAGCTGGCGTTACGGCTCGCGTTGTCAACACCGTCAGTCAAAAGGACTATCGCTCTTCGCCCCTTGATGTCGGCCAGTTCGTGTCTGAGCGCAAAATCGAATGCATCGTACAGACGTGTGGCCCCGCCAGCTTGGATATTTGAGATCGCCTGTCGCAGCTCTTCCTTGTTGTTGGTTGGCCCGACGATCGTCTTAAGGTCATCAGTAGGGGAAATGACCAGCGCCCGATCATTCGTTCGCAGCTGATCAACCAGAGCGATGGCAGCATCCAGAATGTTTCGTAAATCAAAAGTCGTGGAGCGACTGTTGTCGATCAATAGCGCGATGGTAAAGGGCTCGTCGACGGCGGCAAAATAAGCCAACTGCTGCTCCACGCCATCTTCAAAGACATGAAAATCCTGGCGGCGCAGAGTCGGGACGTACTGGCGGTCGCGCCCGACAACCAGGGCGGACGAAGTCACTAAATTAGTATTCACTTTGATGACATCGTCTTCGGCTATTTCGTCTCCTCTCGGAGTTGGCGAGGGTGTTGATGATGCGGGCCGAGCTGGTGGTCTGGCCGGTTCCTGCGCGAAGGCAAACGCTATTAACAACAGAAATAGCAGAACGACGGTGGCAACAGACAGGATGGCGCTGCGCACGAATTAAGCTCCCTGACCGTCGGGGTTTGTCTTAAGGAAAACGATCTAATTCGGGATGCGCGAATAATAACACCCTTTTGAAATTCTCCGCGCCACCTCGGCGCTCTCCGGAATCGCTGCATTGGCTCTGCCACTCTGATGCGCGGCAAGTCTCTGACTTGCCGTTATGATCATTTACTCAAACGGGTCTATGACCGTGCAGGTCGCAGACCCTGAAAAGAAAGGAAGCGCGCGCCCGGCAAGTCGCAGACTTGCCGCGCATCGGAGTGGCAGAGCCATTGAGGCAAAACTCGACTGGCCACAGCCGTGAAGGCGTTTAGCTTTGAGTGGTCGCCGTGACTGTTGAGACTGTTTGTTCGCGAAGTTGAGCCACCTGACCAAGAATAGTTTCATCCATCGAAGTGGCACCGTTGGTGGCCATCCATTGCATCATCGAAGACAGAAATAACTCTTTCATGTAGGCGAACGAGAAGCCTTCGGTCTGCTCGATTACCGCTGCGAGTGTCCCTTCTGCAAGACGCAATTCAGACGGCAGTTCTCTGAACCAGATCTCCACATAAGCGCGACGTTCAGCGGCGGCCGGAAGATCGAAATAGTAACGGCGATCAAACCGGCTCGGCCGGTTAAGAATCGCCGGATCCAAACGCTCCGGATGGTTGGTAGTGGCCAGAACCACAATTCCCGTATTGGCGGCAAATCCGTCAAGCTCATTGAGGAAGAATGACCGGCTTCCGTCATCGATCATTGAGTCGAGATCTTCCAGCACAACCAGGCACGGCGCTACTGATCGCGCCCTGGCAAAAACCAGGGCTAGGTTTTCCTGGTCCGTCGCATACTCAGATTTGAAGCCCTTCACGTAAAGGCATGGCCGTGCGAGTTGATTGACCAGCGCTTTCAGCGTATGGGTCTTGCCATTTCCCGGAGGGCCAATGAACAAGACCCCGCGCTTCCACGGTATGCGGTAACGCTCATAGAGGTCGCGCGAAAGAAAGAATTGAGCGAAGTCGTTTTGGATCTCCTGCTTCAGCCTGTCAGGCAGCACCAGGTTGTCGAAAGTCGCGATTTTGATCGCGTCGAAAAGCTCCTTGTTCTTGGTCCACTCGCCATCCTGAAAGACCAGCCCCTCGCCGCGAACTTCCGACGACCAGTCACAGACTGCGGCGAAAAATTCTTCGGCCAACTTTCTCTCGCCGGCGATGATCCAGTGATGACGCGAGCGATAGCAGCTCTGCGACCAGGTGACCAGAACCACGTCTAACAATTGTCCGTGCCAGAGCACGTTGAGCCAGGAGTTCTGAATCGACTGGCTTGGCCGCTTTCCGGGCCCTTCCCAGTCCGTCCTGATGTGGTTGAAAAGAGATGTCTCGTGAACCACTGAGCACTTTTCGGCACGCACGAACGCTTCCAGATCGAATGATCCGCTCTCGCCTTCGATAATCACTTTTGCCGGATGCAGCTTCGCCAGTTCGCGCCCGATGTGGTACGCGATGTAGTCGTTCGGCTTGTCCAAAGCATCCGTGATGAAATTCTCTAAGCCCATAAAAGTAGAAAACAATTGCGACGACAAGATTTGATGAAACGCGTGCTCTGCCATTGAGCTATGGCCCCGCAAATGTTGGAACCACCGGGACTCGAACCCGGAACCTCGTGTTGATAGACATGTAGTTTCACCGGCATTCGTCGCAGTCTTTACCGTTTCCTAGAAAGTACAAAATCTCCAAACCAATCAGAAGACATAAATTTGAAGTGACAAGGATTAGGGAAGACTTCATGTTCGGAGTCACACCGAACGACCTTCCGACGTTTTGCCGGAGGCTCCATTTACTGAGCTAATGTAGCCCTCACCAGCATTCACTCCTCAAGATTCAAAAAGGGGTGACAAGTTTTGAAAAGACAATCGAGCACGGTGACGTGGACCGCTGGAGCTATCACACCCCACAAAGCTCAGGTTGGTGATGTAGTCTTTCCGGCATTCACCCCGAGTGTCAGAACCGCCTGCGGTAGCGGGCGGTTTTACGTTATTACACGGCATCATTAGATTTAGAGATCAACCGCCCGCTACCGCAGGCGGTTCTGACCTCAAATCAATGGCGACAAAATCGGTGAGAGGATCCCACGAGACGCAAATCAGGTGGGACGGGATTCGAACCCTTAGCTTTCGCTTTGCCATGTACTCCACACCAGCATTCGCCAAATTTGGTTATGAGGTCAGTACCGGGAGCGGTAGCGACCGGGTCCCAGATCCCATAACAAGATCCTTGACCAGTCGTGACCCGGTCGCTACCGCTCCCGGTACTGACTCCAGTCTTACAACGCCACCGATTCGATCACTCCGATCCAGTGGTTCGGGTTAAGTTCACCGCGAGCGAACTCCGAGATCACCGCAAAAACCTGATCCGAGAATCCGCCGATGTTGAGAATGTCCTCGCGCTCCGCAGCCTGCACCGTGCGATAAGGCTGCACGTCGATACAAGCCAGACGAGCGGTAGGATTGCGTTGCTTGAACACGTTCCATTCCCGCATCGTTGCTGTACCGCGGCCAGCGCCGGCATCAACCCACGACTCGTAATCTGAAATAAAGATCACGAGCTCGCCCTTCGCCTTGCGCGCATTCAGTAGCGCGAGCGGCGCACTGCAATTAGTTCCACCGCCGCCAATCGCAGCCAGCCGCGCTGCGTTAGTCATCACGCTGTCGCGCGAGTTCAGTTTGACCTTGACCACATCACACTCGAACGGCAGCACTTCGGCATGCGGGTTCTGGCGCAGTACCGCAGCCGCAACCAGCGCCGCCACGTCGATACAACGCACCGCTGTGGTAGCACCCTTGCGGAAACCGGTTACCGGCGAAGACATCGAACCCGAAACATCCGGGCAGACATAAACGCGTCCGTCGATCGAAGGCACGTTCGCGATGGCGATCTCCATTGCATCCTGGAGTGCATCGCTGACTTCCTTCGGGATGGAGGCGTTTGCGCTAGCCATCATGTAAGCGACCATCAGCTGGTACGGAAACACTCGGGCCCGGGCGATTGCCTTTACGTCGCGAAGACGTTCGGCAATTAGCTCAGTCACGCCTTCCTGACCAAACACACCATGACGCGCGAAGGTGTTCAGGTTCATGCGAGTCATCTGCCACGGCGCGCGCCGCGCGATCGCAGTCCACTCCGCAGTCCCCAGCTCCAGCGCAGTCAGCATCTGGAATGGCACGTCAGGCACGGTGCGCACGCCTTCTGCGTGCTTAACCAGATCAGCCTTAAACGCCTCAAACTCGCGAGCAATTTCCGGCAGCGCATCGGCCGCATATTCGCGTCCGATGAAGTAACCGAACAGCGCTTCGCGCGCGGGATCTACGGGCTTGGGGTGGACCATCTTCACGATATCAGTCAGCGAAGGGTCCTGGCCCACGTTGGCCTTGAACAGCGTCTCGGGATCACGAGCGTCGAGCCACTCGCGCACCAGACGCCTGGGCGCCGAGCCCAAAGACTTGCGGCCCACTGCCCCCGAACGCATGATTTGCACAAAGTTGCGCAGCATCTTTGCGTTATCGATCACGCGCGGGAACACACGCCCGAGCAGCTCGCGGTCCTTCACCGACAGCACGGCGCAAAGCAGCGCCGGCATGTCCTTCATGAAAGCGCGTTCGCGACAGAACACCGCAGTCTTAGCGATGAACTCGGCGTCGATTTCAGCGCACAGCTCAAGCACGTTTGCCAGTTGTTCGTCGGCACCGGCGTAAAAAGTTGTGTTCAGACAACCGGTCGCAGCGTACTGCGCCAGTTGTGCCGCTGGCGAAAGAGCGTACGCCGGAGCGCGCTCTTCGTTGATGGCGTTAGTCGCCGGAGTCAGCTTGCCCATTAGCGACTTGAATAGATTCTTGTTTGCCATTGTTCGTTTACCTCCCTTAAAGCAGCCGTCTGACATCCGCAGAGGGTTGCGCCAATACCTGGGCTGAGTCTTCATAAATTATGTAGCCCACGGTTTGTGACTTGATCATCCGCACCAATACCTCGTTTCGTTTGAGCACGTTGGCGAGACGCCACGCGTGCTTAACGTGCTCGTGAGCCTCCGACTTGAACCAACAGATCGAGCGTCGAGCGCGCCAGGGCTTTCGCCGCCGATGTTCGAACGGTCCATTCAAATGCAGACGAAACCAACGCATTAGATCGGCCAACTCGTCATAGTCGTGGTCAGAAAGCCTTCCATCGTCGATCAAATCGAAAGCAGCACAGAACAAACCCGCCGGCACGTGCGAGTCATTATCGATTTCGCTGCTGACAAAACGAACGAACATAAGTGTTTACTCGGCAACCGATTTACCTTTTGCGTTTTTATGAAGCGAGTGATTTGCTCCGTACGAGCGAGATATTTATAGCGACAGGATCGTATTTTGATTCTGAGCTCCTTTAGGAGCGGAATGTGTCGCTCCTAAGGGAGCTTTAGGCATCTGTATCGAAGGTTCCATAAACATCTCGTCCCTAACGCTACGAATTGAAGAGAATCAAGGAATTGGCTGCGGGAGAAGGAGTCGAACCTTCATCTTCGAGTTCAAAGCCCGACGTGCTGCCAGTTGCACCATCCCGCAAAGCAGCATCCCAAGTCCAAAGTCCCAAGTCCTTTTTTCATTTGAGACTTTGGACCTTAGACATTGGACTTGGGACATTGAACGTTGGTCGCGGTGGCAGGAATTGAACCGACATCGCTCGATTATCAATCGAGTGCTCTGGCCGTTGAGCTACACCGCGGAATTTGGTCTTAGGTTTTAGGTCTTTGGATTTTGTTTTCGAGGAGTCTCAGTTCATCACTTAATCATTGGAGAAAAGAACAAAGCCCAAAGTCCAAAGTCCTGTTCCTTGGTTGACCCGACGGGGCTCAAACCCGCACCTCACGGCTTAAAAGGCCGCCGCTCTGTCACTCGAGCTCCGGGCCAATAACATGTGTCCAAAGTCAAACGTCCAAAGTCCAATGTCTGGTCAGCAAATCGGACGTTGGACGTTGGACGTTGGACATTAGACGTTGGACTGGGTCTGGCTGTGGCGGAAGGATTCGAACCTTCGCATGGCCGCATTAACAGTGCGGTGCCTTACCAACTTGGCTACGCCACAAAATTAGTTACTGGTTGCAGTTTTGGGTTGAGTTCAAAGGCTAACTAACTCGAAACTCGCAAACCCGAAACTCGAAGCATGCGAAGCATGGCTGCGGCGACGAGACTCGAACTCGCATCATCTCGTTTACAAGACGAGCGCTCTGGATCCATTTGAGCTACACCGCATCAGTGGCACAGACTTCAGTCTGTGGTTGTTCAACGAAGTCGTGCCTTTGATTGTGAAATCACAGACTGAAATCTGTGCTACTTAATTTGGTGGACCGGAAGGGATTCAAACCCTCACATGAAGTTTGCAGGACTTCTATGCTGTCGTTACATCACCAGCCCGAAAATTTGGTGGCTGTGGGTGGAGTCGAACCACCAACCTCGCGCTTATGAGACGCTTGCTCTGCCGTTTGAGCTACACAGCCCTTAATGATTGTGGAAGCCCGCGGAGGAATTGAACCTCGTGCCTTTCCACCCAGCTCTTGCAGGTTCGGTTTAGAAGACCGACGCCGGGAACGCGGGCCAGATCGTGGAGGCGATGGTGAGATTCGCGCCGAACACACTGCTGCTTACGGGACAGCCGCTCTGCCAGTTGGAGCTACATCGCCAAACACTTGGTCGGGGCGTGAGGCCGACGACGCCTCTTCGAACTCCACGCTCCCAGGCAGTCACCGTTCTGCCGGGATGAGTCACGCCCCGATAAAACTAGTCCAAAGTCGCAAAGTCCAAGGTTCAAAGTCTGTTCTCCAGGCGATGACTTTGGACTTTTGACGTGGGACTCTGGACGTCGAATTGGTGCCCAAGGAAGGACTTAAACCTTCAACCTCTGGTTTGTAGGACCAGCGCTCCATCAGTTGAGCTACTCGGGCGAGTCTTGTCAGGACCGGAAGAGGTAGCGACCGGGCCATACCTCTAAACTGCCGGCCCGCCCGCTACCGCAGGCGGTTCTGACATGGTGGTCGGAGTTGGAATCGAACCAACCTTTCGGGCTTTTCAGACCCGCGCTAATCCGTCTCAGCTATCCGACCGAGGAGTGGTCTTAGGTCTTTGCAACTTTGGTCTTTGGACCGGGACCGCTGATCCAGATTTTCTTCAAAGACCGAAGATCAAAGACCTAAGACCGTCTTTCACGATGCACCTTCTCCATGACGTCACGATCGTCGTGCACGTCCATGAAGAGGTACTTGCGCCATTCAGCCCGCGCTTCCGCATAGTGACAAAGCACCACCCGTTCGAGCTTCACGCGCAGTGCCGTCTGCGAAGTCAGCAGAGGCATGCGTGCTTCGGCCGGAGTGCGGTTGGCCTTGCGGTTGTTGCAGGCGATACACGCCGTGACGATGTTCACCGGCGAGTTATCTCCGCCCCGCGAACGCGGCAGGATGTGATCGAGCGTTAGCTCGCCCACACCCTTCTTGGCACCGCAGTACTGGCAGCGGAACTTGTCGCGCATGTAAATTCTCAGGCGCTTCATGCCCGACTGCTCGCGGCGACGGCGCACGTTGATGTAAGTGCGCCGGCGAATTACCGACGGCACGGGAAACTCACCATGCGCCGAACGAAGCACGCGGTCGCCGTCGAATTCTTCGACGAAGACTGTGTTCTTGAACGTCATGATGATGGCGCGCGCGACACTGACGGTGCCGAGCGGCTCATAAGTCTGGTTGAGCAGCAAAACTCTGCCGTTGAGTGCCATGACCCGGCACCTCCTTTCTTTAAGATTGGTCCAATGTCCAAGTCCAAGGACCAAGGTCGGTGGTCAAGAACCTGGGACGTTGGACGTTGGACATTGGACAGTTCGTTGGAGCGCGCGGTGAGACTCGAACTCACGATTAACGGATTTGCAATCCGCCGCCTTGGCCGCTTGGCGACGCGCGCCTAATGTCCGACGAGCTTTAGCTTGTCGATGTCTTATTGAAATAGACTTTTTTTCTGAAAGAGCGACAAACTGAAGTTTGTCGGACATCTTTTTTGGAACGGAAGGAGAGATTCGAACTCTCGAATCGAGTTTGGAAGACTCGCATGTTTCCAGCTACATCACTCCCGCGTTGTTTGGAATGTTTGGAGTCCCGCCTTCAGGCGGAAATGGTTAAGCAGGGAGGCCGCCTAAAGGCGGAACTCCAAACTTTGGTTGTGGGGTGAGATTTTGTTGAGAATGCGCAGGTTGGACAACCTGCGCTACATCTGGAACTCCTGGCAGGATTCGAACCCGCAACCTCGACGTTCGAAGCGTCGCGCTCATCCGGTTGAGCTACAGGAGCAAAGAGAATTGATTCAATGATTCATTGATCCAATGAATCAATAGGTACTGGTCGGGGAGGACAGAATTGAACTGTCGCCACGAGTTCCCAGGACTCGGATGCTTGCGTTACACCACACCCCGAAAGAAAGTCCAAGGTGTCAAGTCCAATGTCCAAAGTCTGTTTTTTTATGACGTTGGACTTTGGACGTTCAACCTTGGACTCAGCCTTTAACGCAGACCACTTGCTTGATCTCGGCAACGACCTGAACCAGGTCTTCCTGGTTCTTCATCACCGCTTCAATCGATTTGTAGGCGCCGGGAATTTCATCCAGTACGCCCTGGTCTTTACGACATTCAACGCCGGCGGTCTGCTTCGCGAGATCTTCACGAGTGAAGTGACGCTTCGCAGCTCCGCGCGACATCTTACGACCGGCACCGTGAGAGCAGGAGTTAAAACTCTCAGGTGTGCCGCGTCCCTTGACGATGAACGATTTCGCGCCCATCGATCCGGGAATGATGCCGTAAGCGCCTTTGTCGGCGTTGATTGCGCCCTTGCGTGTGACGAAAACTTTTTCGCCATAGTGCTCTTCGAGCGCAACGTAGTTGTGATGACAGTTGACCTGAACCTCAGGCCGAAACGGCTGGCGATGATTGAACATCTTGTTAAAGACCTTCAACAGACGGGCCATCATGATCTCGCGGTTTTTCATCGCGTACGTTTGCGCCCACTTCAGGTCTTTCCAGTAAGCAGCAAACTCAGGCGTACCCTGAATGAAGTAAGCCAGATCAGGCGCCGGAAGTTCGGAGAGTTTCCACAGCGACTTGGCGGTCGCAATGTGACGCTCAGCCAACTCTTTGCCGATGTTGCGCGAACCCGAGTGCAGCATCAACCAGACGAAGTTTTCAGTGTCGAGACAAACTTCGATGAAATGGTTGCCGCCACCCAGCGTGCCCAGTTGCTTCATCGCCTTCGCTTTGCGATCGTGAACTCCTTCATGAAGTTCGCTGAAGTCGTTCCAGCCGTCCCAGTACGAAGATTCGTCAACCGATTCTTTGTACGCGTTGAAGCCGACGGGAATTGCTTCTTCGATCGCCAGGCGCAGGTCCTTCAACTTGCCGTCGAGAATTCCGCTCTTAAATGGCGTCTTTACCGCCATCATGCCGCAGCCGATATCCACGCCGACCGTGGCGGGAATGACTGCCTCTTTAGTGGCGACCACGGAACCAACCATGCTGCCCTTGCCCAGATGGGCGTCGGGCATCAGCGCGACGTGCCGGAACAAACATGGCAGGCGCGAAACGTTTCGCAGCATCGATTGTTCTTCAATACTGAATTCATGATTGGCCCACGAGAGAATCTCGCTGTGAGCACCTCCGATTGGTAGCTTTTCGTAAGGCATTTCGGTTTCTCCTTTCTCAAGAATGTCCGACAAACTTTAGTTTGTCGATCTCGTGTTGATTAGTGCGTGTGTCGGTCTTCAGTAACGACAAACTGAAGTTTGTCGGACTTTAGGATTGGTGCGCCAGGTGAGACTCGAACTCACATTCCCCTGCTTAAGAGGCAGGTGCCTTGATCCGGTTTAGCTACTGGCGCGAAAATGTGGGAATTGATTTACGAGATCAGGCAATGGCCGCTTCCAGGAGCTGAATGTGTGGTCGCGCTGCGCGCGATTCGCACTCGAGTTCGATTGCGTCACGCACCTGGTTGATGATTTCAGCCATCAGGTTGATCTTCCGGAGACTGTTGGCGCGGTTCGCCGGATCGTTCAAACTAAAATCGAACGAGACTCGACGGGAACAATCGGCGAGATCCAGCTGGATAACCGCCCACTTCCATCCTTGTTCGTTTTCATCGGGAATCGCTTGCGTATCTTCAACCACCGCGATGATGAAAGCAGCGGCTTCGGTGTCTTCGTTGAGAAATTCACGCCGACGAACGTGATAGCGTGATACTCCTTCCGTGCTCATTGAATTCTTTCCTTTCTAAGTCACCGTAATTGCGGTGACGGATTTGTTTGTTACTTCATGTTGGCGCCCTCCTGGTGGATGATTTGCCTCGCTTCATTTGATCATTCTCCTTTCCGGATTAGATTCTGGCGGAACTGAACGGACTCGAACCGTCATCGGCCTGATCGACAATCAGGTGCCTCACCTCTCGGCCACAGTTCCGAACATTGATGATTGCCGATTGCCAATTTCGTTTGCGGCTCCGGTGTTGTCATTCGACAATCGGCAATGGGAAATCGGCAATGATTTGGGTGGGTCGAAGGGAGTTGAACCCTCACTGGCCGCAGTCACAGTGCGGTGCTCTGCCAATTGAGCTACGACCCACGCAGAAGAGTAATAAGACGACTGAGATTACATCGTCTGATGACAGCGCTTCGAGCATTATGGAGTGCTTTGCGGGCACTCTTTCTCTCGACATCCACCAAACCCCTCACGGTAGCCTGGTACGCTGTCGGCATCGCCATTTTTAAAGGTCGGGCCATCGACCTGTCATTCATGTGCTCTCTCTGCGCTTCCATTTTCGTTGACCTCGCGGGCCATTCACGGGCGCCAGCCCGTTACGAGAATGTAGACACAAACCGACTTCGCCTTGCGGGCTACGTCAGGGCTCGATTGACTTTCGTCTCGAGCATTAGATGACTTTCACACATGACCGAGGCAGTCTTTGCGTTTGGCATACATAACGGGAGTTGAACCCGCGACCGTCTGCTTTAAAGGCAGATGCTCTACCACTGAGCTATACGCACGATGTGCAACCTACTGTGACGTGCTGCCTCGGTTGCTACGCAATCTTTTGGATCGCGTAATACAACACGCCGCGTTCCTTTCGTCTCGCGAACTACTCAGAAGTCTTTCACGACCGGCGTCAAGTTTTGACCTTGCCGCTGACCGTTCAAACTGCGCCCGAGCCCTTGATCGCGAAAATCTCGGACAGATGGCGCTACCCTTTCTCATACAGATTGGCTGGTTGGTTTTGCAGTGGGGCCGGCACCACCCGTTACTCTCCGCTTACCTGTGTTCCCTTGCGGGCACATCGGCAAGCGTCCTTTCCACTACGCCAGCTTCATCGTCACCTCCACTGGTTTGGTCCAATGAAGGGCACCTCGCGGTGCTGAGCAGGCTTGCATAGACGAACCGTTTCCGGCGCAGGCATGTAGGGTGCTTCTGCTTTGGCCACCTCGCGATGGTTATTCTCATTGAGGCTATGCCCCCAAGACTTGATTAATGTTTGGCAGGGATGACGAGACTCGAACTCGCAAATCAGCTGATTGAAAATCAGCCCGCTTTCCATTTCGCGTTCATCCCCGTGATTTTGGTGCGCGCGGAGAGATTTGAACTCATCACTAAGCTGATTTTGAGTCAGCCGCCTCTTCCAATTGGGCTACACGCGCGTGGCACTTAATTTGGTACCGGCGGAGGGATTCGAACCCACACTGTCTAGTTCCTAAGACTAGCGCCTCCTCCCGATTGGGCTACGCCGGCATGGTCTTGTCCAAAGTTCGACATTGGACTTTGGACGTCTTTGGTGGACCTGGCACGATTTGAACGTGCGACCTCGACCTTCGCAGCATCGCGCTCTTCGATCCGCTGAGCTACAGGTCCACATCATTGTTGATTTTCAATTGCCGATTGCCGATTTGATGGTTTAGTTTCGCCAGGTAATCAGAGACCGCAATAGAAAAACTGGCGGAGATGGAGCGATTCGAACGCTCAAAGGATTTCTCCCGGCACCTTAGCGGGGTGCTGCCATACCAGTTAGGCGACATCTCCAAAGTGGCGGAAGGCTACGGAGTCGAACCGTACACGGTTATTAGCCGCCGCAGTTTTCAAGACTGTTTGACTCACTCTACTGTCGGGCCTTCCATAAAAGTTGGCAGGGACGCTCGGATTTGAACCGAGAGCTTCGATTCTGGAGACCGACGGTTTGCCGATTAGCCTACATCCCTAAAGAAATTTTGGTGCATGTGGCAGGACTCGCACCTGCGAAGTCGGGACGGACGCTCGATCTCGAAGGAGATGTGCTTTTGCTGGTCAGGCCACACATGCGGATTGAAATTTCAAATCTCAAATTTCAGATCTGAAATCTGAGATCTCAAATCTGAGATCTCACACACTGAGATTTCAAATCTAAGATCCATCGTGTTAAAAAATAGATGAAGGCAGAGAGAACACTGCTCCGAACACACTTCGAGGCACACTTCTCCTGAGGATGGCAATCTCGCGGACTCTCGCAAAGGACCGAGGTCGTCATCCGTTTAGAAGGCTCCCTGCCTTCATCTCTCGCAGAATTAGTGGCACAGACGTCAGTCTGTGATTCTTCCACGCTCAATCAGCTAAAAAACGATCACAGACTAAAGTCTGTGCCACTTCGCAAAAGGTATTTCGATTGTCAAAAAACTGAAAGAGCGGGCTTTAAGCCTCCCAGGGAAGCTGCCCGCTCCTACAATTCTCGCGAATTTTGCTTTGAGATTTGGGAGCGGGAGTCCGCTCCCGCGAATTAATGCCTGAGTGGACGACTATCTATGGACGTTTGCCGTCCGAGTCTGCCGCCAAAATTATTGGTCGCTAACAAACTCATACCTGACGCACAGACGCCTCCGTACATGGCGCCACTCGGCTGCCATTTGGCGGTCGGCTCTCTGTGTTTCCTGCTCATCAACATTGGATTTACCTACTCACCATGCGCGATCGTCGTCACGCGCGAATCGTCTTGTATAAAGTATCTAGCGCGATCCTGTCAAGAACTTTTTCGTGGAAAATGTTTTTAGCAATGCGATCGCATAGCTTCGATTGCTCTATTGAGAAAATGAGTTGCCCTGCATCGCGGAAAAAAACCAGCGCAATACTTTCTTGTTGGAAAAGTCATTTGTCGCGCGTTACTTTTTAAAGAGAGCGTGCTAATTTTAGACGAACATTCCCCTATAAAACTTTGTCCCCAATCATAATTTCCTGAAGCGATCCTGCGCAATCGTTTCGGAAAGGACGGAAGCATGTTCGTTAATCGCAGATTGCTGTTGAAGGCTTTCCTTCTGATTCTTGCCGTCGTTGCAGCCGGGATGGGTTTGACGGCGCATGGACCAGTTGAGGGCGGGACGAGCAGAACAACTGTCGCTGACGGTTTAGCAGCATGGGCAGATGTCTATTCAGTTTTGATCTCACCCCGGTGCATCAATTGTCACACCGCCACCAACTATCCGCAGCAAGGTGACGATCGCCACCGCCACTTTGCGAATGTCATCCGCGGTCGCGGGGGTCGAGGCGTTCCGGGGTTGGTTTGCCTGAGTTGCCACCAGGACCAAAACGCCGACAGCACGGGCGTCCCCGGTGGGCCAGGCTGGCACCTGGCGCCCTTGTCAATGAAATGGCAGGACACAAATGATTTGCCGCTATCCAGCGCGGAGGTTTGTCGCGCAGTTACTGACCGCTCAAAAAACGAAAACATGGACGGAAGGGCGTTGCTGAAACACCATGAGGAGGCGGCGTTGGTTCTGTGGGCCTGGAATCCGGGACGCCGGCCAGACGGCACGATGCGAACGATGCCGCCCTTGACGCATGCGCAATTTGTCGCCGCCACTCGCACCTGGGTCGAGGCCGGCACCCCTTGCCCGCCGGCAAAATAGGAGATCAGTCATGGCCACGTATCAACTCACTGTTAACGGACAGCGCAAGCAGGTAAACGTCGATCCTTCGACGCCGCTGCTTTGGGTCTTGCGCGAAGACCTGAAAATGACCGGAACGAAATACGGCTGCGGCATCAGCGCTTGTGGCGCGTGTACCGTGCACCTAAATGGCGTGGCGACCCGCTCGTGTGTGGTGCCGGTATCGCTGGTCGGAGATCGGCCAATCGTGACCATCGAAGGTGTCGGGAATGATCCGGTCGGCCGGGTGGTGCAGAACGCCTGGGTGGCAAAAGACGTGGTCCAGTGCGGCTATTGTCAAAGCGGGCAAATTATGAGCGCAGTGGCGCTGCTTAGGGCCACGCCAAAACCGACTGATGAAAATATTGAGGAATCGATGGGCGGAAATCTTTGCAGGTGCGCGACTTATGTGCGCATTCGCGAAGCCATCAAAAACGCTTCGCAGAAACTAAAGTAGAGGAGGCGAGTCATGAGAGCAGCCATGAAACTTCAAAAAGATTTGCATCTCGACCGGCGCAGCTTTCTGCGCGTCTCTTCTGTCGCAGCCGGCGGCCTGCTGGTGGCGCTGTATTTCGATCTCCCTGCAACGCTGTCCCAGGGGAATCAGCCCCCAAAGATTTATCCGCCGGACGCGTTTGTGCACATCAGGCCGGACGGCAAAATCATGATCACGGTTAATCGTCTCGAGTTCGGTCAGGGAGTTCACACCGCTTTACCGATGGTGCTTGCTGATGAGATGGATGCCGATTGGTCGCAGGTTATTGCGGAGCTCGCGCCGGCTGCGGAAGTCTACAAAGATCCGGTCTTCGGCATTCAGATGGTGGGCGGTTCGGGTTCAATTGCCCATTCGTTCCAGCAGTATCGCGAATTGGGAGCAAAGGTGCGCGCGATGTTGATTGCGGCCGCGGCAGATCGCTGGCGTGTGACACCGGAGCAGTGCCGGACCGAAGCAAGTATCGTCCATGGACCAAACAACCAGGCGGCAAAGTATGCGGACCTGGCGAACGATGCTGCGCGCAAGCCCGTGCCCGAGAAGGTGACCCTCAAGAATCCATCTGAGTTTCGGATCATCGGAAAGGCTGTCCCGCGCCTCGATAGCCGATCAAAATGCGATGGATCGCAAAAATTTGGTCTGGACCTCGATCTGCCGGGAATGAAAATCGCTGTAGTTGCACATCCGCCGGTGTTCGGCGGTAAGGTGAAGAGCGTCAACGACACTGAGGCGCGCAAAGTTGAAGGCGTGCGTGACGTATTCGAGATTCCGCTGGTGAAGGGCAGTGGCGTTGCGGTGGTGGCCGATAAGTTTTGGCCGGCCAAACAGGCGCGCGATCTTCTAAAGATCGATTGGGATCTTTCAGGGATTGAACATCCGGACAGCGCGCAACTGTGGACGAAGTATCACGAGTTGGCGCGCACTCGCGGGAACGTGGCGGTCACACGCGGCGATGAAAAGTTGATCGATCAAATCGCCGCGCCGAATCGAATCGTAGCGGAATTTGAATTTCCTTATCTGGCGCACGCGCCGATGGAACCACTGAACACGACTGTTAGATTTGACGGAGATGCGGCCGAGGCCTGGGTTCCTTCTCAGTTTCAGACGATGGACCAGATGGCTATCGGAGAGGTCCTGGGTCTAAAACCCGAGCAGGTTACTTTCCACACTGAATTTGCCGGCGGGGGTTTTGGCCGGCGGGCAACCATCGATGCACATGTGCCGCGCGAAGCGGCCCTGATTGCCAAGCGCCTGCGCGGCACGCCGGTCAAACTCATCTGGACGCGCGAAGACGATGTCCGCGGCGGCTACTATCGCCCGATGCACGCGCATCGAGTCGAAGTCGGCATTGGTCCGGACGGAATGCCGGCAGCATGGCGGCATGTCGTGGTCGGACAATCGCTCGTCGCCGGCACTCCGTTCGAAGGCATGTTGATTAAGAACGGAGTCGACGAAACTGCGGTCGAGGGCACGTCTGACACGAGTTACGTCATTCCTAACTTTCACGTCTCGGCACATCACCCGGTGGTGAATGTGCCCGTGCTTTGGTGGCGTTCGGTCGGGCATACGCACAATGCTTTCGTGATGGAAACGTTAATCGATGAGTTGGCCACACGCGCCAAAATGGGTGCGATCGCTTACCGGCGCAAGTTGCTGAAGCCAGAAGCGAAAAAATTGCGCGCCGTGTTGGATCTGTTGGATGAAAAGAGCGCTATTTATTGGCGCAATAGGTTGCCTCCTCAGGGACACGCCATCGGGATGGCTTGTCATGAATCGTTCGAAACTGCGGTGGCTTGCGAGGTTGAAGTCTCAATCGAAAACAAGCGACCCAGGATTCATCACGCGACGGTAGCCGTTCATTGCGGCATGGCGGTGAACCCTCTGACGATTGAGAGTCAGTTCCAGGGCGGCCTCGGATTTGGACTGACCCAATTGGTTGGGCAGGGTGCGATCACGCTCAAAGACGGTCGCGTGGAACAAAGAAATTTTGATGGATACACGCCGCCGTACATCGCTGATGTTCCGGTTAACGTCGACGTGTACATTGTGCCGAGCACCGAAGCGCCGACGGGTTGTGGCGAACCTCCAGTTCCGGTCATCGCGCCGGCCGTAGTCAATGCGCTAGCGAAGTTGACCGGGAAACGTTATCGAAGTCTGCCGCTGGTGAGTATTTGATTTGAGCCGCGGCGAAAGACCTATAGCCCATGGCGTGCCGGTGTGTCAGAACCGCGAGCGGTAGCGACCGGATCAGGAAGACCTGCGAAATTCATTTCGGCCCGGTTCGCTGAAATCCTTTTCCGCGAGGGTTGGTTTTTGATTCGAGGAGACAGTGCCGTAAATCGCGGTACGAACTAAACTACAATTGACAGCGTTTGTTTATTCTTCCTGATCCGGTCGCTACCGCTCGCGGTTCTGACACACCCTGTACCGCGCAGGCCATCCAGATCTTTCGCCGCTCCGCGGCTGGTTAGCGCTTGCCGTTTCCATTTGGGCGGCCTCGCAAACTTTTCTTGCGCACGATCTCAACCGAGCAATGCGCGCGCGTAGCCACAGCGCCCGCGACGCTGCCCAGCAGAAATCTTTCGAGGCGACTAGTTAAGCCCGTCGCGCCCAGGAAGATGCAGTCAGCTCGCCACTCTTCGGCAAATTTCACCAGTTCGTGTTTTGGATCCCCGATCTTAACGACCGGCTCCGCTCGCAGACCTTTAGCTCTCAAGCGCGAGGCCGCAGCGCTGGCCAAGTTCCGCGACTTTTCACTCTCTTTGCAGTTGACTGACTGTCTAACCGCGGGAATGAATTCTCCAACGACCGTGGGCTCGAGCGGTTGATCGACGACGACCACGCGCACTTCGCTTTTTTCCGGCCAGTTGCGCGCGGCCACTTGTGCAAGTGTTGCATGCGCATTCCGCGATCCATCAAGACCGACGATCAGGCGCACGGGGAAATCAGGTTCATCGATCTTTCCGCGGGCGACGCGAACTGAGCAGCGAGCTTCATTGAGCAACCATTGCGAAATGCTGCCGAGAAAGAATCGTCCCAGCGCCGTGCGCCCGTGTGAACCAACGACGATCAGATCGGCATCCCACTCTCGGGCTTTCGAAAAGATTTCCCAGTTCGGCGAACCCCAGACGGCTTCCTGCTTCACGGTCCATTCGGGGAAGTTTGCCCGGAAACGCGCCGCAGCTTTTGCCGCCAATGCTTCGGCGTCTTCGACCGCTGCTGAGCCGGCCATATATTTGCGCTCGAGACCGATAGGTCCTTTTGCGGTTACGGCCAATTCGACAATTTCCAATGAAGAAGGCGGCGGTGGCGGCAACCAAACTTCGGCCACGCTGATCACCATCGCTTCACCTTTCACGGGCAGACCGGCATGAGTCAGATCGTCGAGCGCGGCCTCTGCGCAACGTGAGCCATCATAGGCAATTAGTAATTTCATGATATTCTTCACCTACTCATCAGACCCTGAAATTCACGGCAAGCTTCATACCGATTAAGAACACCTTAAAGCATTCAGGTTCAGGTTTAGCCGTGCCAGTCTCGATGAGCAGAAATCCGCAGTCAAAGCCCAAAACTCCGCACTGCGGCTCTTTCTCGATTTCAGAAAACGCACTGTCCTGCTGGCACGGATCGTGCCCGTTTTGAGAGGGGACGTGTAAGGAGGCAAAGACACGATGGAACGCATGCGAGCAACGGTCTTTCACGGCAAAGACCAGATTCGAGTTGAAGAAGTTGAGCGGCCGCGGGCGGGTGCGGGCGAGGCAGTTATTCGCGTGACGCTGACTACAATTTGCGGAACGGATCTGCACATAGTTCGCGGCGAGTATCCGGTCCGGGAAGGTTTGATTATCGGGCACGAGCCGGTCGGCGTGATCGAAGAGTTGGGTCCCGGCCTCAGTGGGTACCGGATCGGCGATCGCGTACTCGTCGGCGCGATCACTCCCTGCGGCCAGTGCCGCGCCTGCCTGTCCGGTCATCTTTCACAGTGCGGACACGGCGAAGGCTACGAGGCGCTGGGTGGATGGCGCTTCGGCAACACCATTAACGGCGCGCAAGCTGAATATTTGCTGGTGCCGCACGCGCAGGCAAACCTGGCAAAGATTCCGGATGAGCTTACCGATGAGCAGGTTGTGCTGCTGGCGGACATTGCCTCTACCGGATTCAGCGGTGCTGAATCCGGACAGATCAAAATCGGTGACAGCGTGGTTGTCTTCGCCCAGGGCCCAATCGGTTTGTGCGCCACCGCGGGCGCGCGATTGATGGGGGCCGCCCTGGTCATTGGCGTCGATGGAGATGCCAACCGCTTGTCGATGGCCCGCCGCATGGGAGCAGACTTCGTCCTCGACTATCGGGAATGTGACGTGGTAGATGAAGTGAAGAAATTAACCGGAGGCGGCGCTGACGTGACGATCGAAGCGCTCGGAACGCAGGCAACTTTTGAAAGTGCTTTACGCTGTCTGCGCCCCGGCGGCACGCTTTCCAGTCTTGGTGTTTATTCTGGAAAACTGCAGGTTCCTTATGACGCCTTCGCGGCCGGCATTGGCGATCACCGTATCGTGACGACTTTGTGTCCCGGGGGAAAGGAACGTATGCGACGCTTGATGGAGATCGTTCGCCGCGGCCGCGTGGATCTGACGCCACTCCTGACTCATACGTTCTCGCTTGACGAGATCGCTGCAGGTTATGAACTGTTCGGCGAACGGCGCGATGGCGTACTGAAGGTAGCGATCAAACCATAACCGAAAGTGCGCAGGTCGGGTATCTTCAATGCTGGCTTCAACCGAGGAACTGCTGAAAGCGGGACTCTCAAACTCAGAAGCTGAAGCACGTCTACTCGAACACGGTCCGAATGCGCTTCCCGAGGCGCCACCAGTTTCTGTGTGGCGCCGCCTGCTCGAACAATTCCGCAGTCCGCTAATTTACATTTTGCTTTTTGCACTGGCCGCCGATCTGGTCATTTGGGGCATCGAGGGTCGGGCCACCTGGCCGGTTGAATCGTTCGCGATCGGTTTGATTCTGCTTTTAAATGCCGGGCTCGGTGTTTACCAGGAACGCAAAGCTGAAGCGGCGCTGGCCCACTTGAAGGCGCTGGCCGAGTTGTCCGTTTGGGTCGTGCGAGATCAGCAGGTAGTGCGACTGCCGTCAACCCAGCTCGTCCCCGGCGATCTGGTGCGCATCGAAGCGGGCGAGCGAGTTCCTGCCGACGGAAATTTGGTTGAGGTCCACGGCATTCTGGTCGACGAGTCGATAGTTACGGGCGAATCTTTTCCGGTTGAAAAAGCGATTGGTGACCAGGTGCTAAGCGCAACGCTTTTGGAGCGCGGCAAAGGTTACATGGAAGTTCGTCGCACCGGCGCCGAGAGCACTGCCGGCGGTCTCGCGGTGATGATTGGAGCCATCGAGGCAGAGAAAACGCCGCTCGAAAAACGACTGGCTGTTTTTGGTGGGCAAATCGCACGCTGGATCCTGGTGCTGACAGCGGTAATCGTCGGTGGCGGGATTTTTGTCGAAGGATTGGCCAGAATCGGTCACGTGTTTCTTTTCGCCGTCGCGCTCGCAGTCGCGATCGTACCTGAAGGATTGCCGGCGGTGCTGACGTTGACGCTCGCGCTGGGCGTTGAACGGATGGCCCGAAAGAAAGCTGTAGTCCGTAAGTTGAGCGCTGTCGAAGCACTCGGCTCGATCACGGTAATCGCGACGGACAAGACCGGCACGCTTACTGAGAACCAGATGCACGTCAAGGATCTTGACACCAGCGACACCGAACGTGCTTTGCGGGCGATGACTCTGGCAAATGACGCCGAGTATGGAATAGGCGCCGGAGATCCGCTCGAGTTAGCGCTACTTAATTACGTCGCCGACCAGCGTGTCCCCATCGCCGAACTGGTTCGCACAACTCCGCGTCTCGGGCTCCTGGCGTTCGACAGCTCACACAAATTCATGCGCGTCACGGTGAAGGAAGACGGTCTACCGGTCAGTTATTTGAAAGGCGCGCCGGAAGTCCTCCTGGAGCGAAGCCAATTGTCAGAAGCTGAGCGTCGCAGTTGGCAGGAAAAAGCCGAGGGCTATGCGGCCGAAGGTTTTCGCGTGCTGGCGCTGGCATGGCGTCGGGGCGAAGGTGAAGACGATTTGGCGTTTTTGGGATTGGCGATGCTCTGGGATCCACCACGCGCTGAAGTTCCGGAAGCGATCAAGCAAGCACGCGATGCCGGTATCCGCGTTGTCATGATAACTGGTGATCACCCGGCCACTGCCCTCGCGGTCGCGAACGAAGTCGGGATTCCCGCGGGTCGCGTCATGACCGGTGTCGATCTCGAAACGTTGTCGCCGTCGGAAATTGGCCGCGCCGTGAAGGAGGCAAACGTCTTTGCCCGGGTGGCGCCGCAGGACAAGCTGCGTCTGGTTGAAGCCTTGAAAGCCAATGGCGACATTGTGGCGGTCACCGGCGACGGCGTTAATGACGCGCCGGCCCTGAAACGGTCGGACGTCGGCGTGGCGATGGGACAGCGCGGCAGCGATGTCTCGCGCGAAGTTGCCGATCTGGTTTTGCTCGACGACAACTTCGCCACGATCGTGGCCGCCATCAAAGAAGGCCGCAACATCTACGAGAACATTCAAAAGTTCATTCGGTTTCTTTTCTGTGCGAACTTTGCGCTCACTTTGATCGTCGTCCTGGGGGCAATTGGATCGCTTTTTCTGAATTTGCGCGATGCCAGTGGTGGCCTGTTGCTACCGTTGACTGCGATGCAACTGCTCTGGATCAACGTGATTACCAATGGCCCTCCGGCGTTGGCGTTGGGTTTGGATCAAAATCAGGACCTGATGCAGCAAGCACCGCGTGATCCTCGCTCACCGATACTCGACCCGGTATCGTTCCGCTTCATAATCATCGCCGGAACGATTTCGGGTTTGATCGGCTTGCTGATACTGATCGTGCTTCCGCGGAATGGCTACGGCGTTGAAGCGTCGCGCACGCTGCTGTTTCTTTATGCCTCGATTAGTCAACTACTGCTGGCCTATTCCTCCCGTCGCATCGTCAACATCCCGCGCCTGAACGTGGCGCTCCACCTGACGGTTCTTCTGTGCCTGAGTGCGCAACTGTTGACCGTATTGTTGCCGGGTCTGCGCACGTTGTTGGGTTTGGAGAGGTTGGATCTGGTCGCCCTCAGTTGGGTAGCGGTCGCGGTCGCGATTAGTTGCGGAGCCGCTGAGATCTACAGCCGCATCGCGGTTTCGTTGGCTACCCGGACCGGCGCGTTTCTACTGATGGAAAATGTGCCATGGCTGCGGCGCGTCCTGATTGGAATGATCGGCCTTACGATAGTACTGATTGGCGTTGCAATGCTGGTCTTGCCGGGTCCGGGATTACTGGGAATCGTCCTGGGATTGGGGATCCTCGCAACTGAGTTTGTCTGGGCGCGGGCTTTGTTGAAAAAGGCGCGGTCCGCGATTGCCCGGAAGGATACGCTCAAAGGATCTCGCGAATCTTAGACCGGGGTAGAGTGCGTGATTTCTCAACCACAGCCCGGAACTTATCGGGGAATATGCCCCGAGTTGCTGCGCAGAATTTCGCAGCGTCTCGGTCTCAACACGCAAACATAACGATTTGGTTGGCGGCAATTCGCGGCCTGAGGTTTGCTGTCGTCGTAATCTGAAATTGAAAATGAATTTCAATTTTGCTAAAAAGGGAGAGAAGTATTAGATGACGCTGGACATGATCCCAAAGAACGTAATGGCGCGCGTGACCTCCGTGACTGCGACAGACGCTCATGGTCTGCGGTTGATGGAGATGGGTGTGGTGCCGGGGGCGCCGGTACGAGTGGTCAAGGCGGCGCCGCTGGGCGATCCGATCCATGTCTGCGTGCGCGACTATCACCTCGCATTGCGCAGGGCTGAAGCCAAGTCAATAACCGTAACCCTGCACGAATCTTCCGATCTTGACTAACTCTTTCCATAAGCTGACGGTACGTTTCTGGCGTGTTTGAAGTGAGATCACAGAGATAGGACGCCTCTGCCGTGCGTACCGATTGTCGATGAGCGCAATTGCCAAAACGCTGAATCATTGCACTCCTGATCCGTCCCCAGTCGACGGAGCACACTCGTTAACCATAGCTTTAGCGGGGAACCCGAACGCGGGCAAAACCAGTCTCTTCAATTCGCTCACCGGTCTCAGACAAAAAGTCGCGAATTATCCCGGCGTAACGGTTGAGAGCAAGTCCGGGCTGTGGCCGCTGTCGCCAATGATGCCGCCGGCCCGAGTGATCGATCTGCCCGGCCTTTATAGTTTGGATGCGACTTCCCTGGACGAAGAGATCGCGCGCGACATTCTGCTGGGGCGCGCAACCAACATCGCGACTCCCGATGTGATCGTGGTGGCGGTCGATGCTACCAATCTGGTTCGTAATCTTTATCTGGCGTCACAGCTCATCGATACCGGACAGCGCGTCGTGATCGCTTTGACGATGTTTGATCGCGCCGAACGCAGCCAATTGATCATCGATGCCGAAAAGCTGGGTGACGCTCTTGGGGTTGCGGTGGTGCCGGTAGTAGCGAAACGCCGGCGCGGTTTGGCAGAGTTGTCGAAAGCAGTTCTCGCGGCAATGACTCAAGGTGTTTCGGCGATCAAGTCGGTGGAATTGAGTCAGGAAGTCGATCAGGCCAGCCGTCATTCCAGATTAATCAAACGTTACGCCTTCATCGAGCGAATTGTCTCTGATACGGCCGAGACCGGCGATCACCGAAGTCCGAATTTTAGCGAGAAAATCGATCGGGTGGTTACGCATAGAATCTTTGGTCCGGTAATTCTTTTGCTGGTCATGCTGCTGGTCTTTCAGACAATCTTTTCGTGGGCCAGCCTGCCGATGAATCTGATTGATCAGGTGTTTAGCGCGCTCGCCGGCGCCGTGCGGACCTATTTGCCGGCCGGCATTCTTACGGATCTTCTGGCTGATGGAATCATCGCCGGTGTCGGAGGGGTCCTGGCTTTCCTGCCGCAAATCCTGATGCTGTTTTTCTTCATTTCAATTCTGGAAGACAGCGGTTACATGGCGCGAGCAGCGTTTCTCACGGATCGAATAATGCGCGCCGTCGGCTTGCACGGTAAGGCCTTTGTGCCATTGCTGAGCAGCTTTGCCTGCGCCGTGCCGGGAATCATGGCCACGCGCACGATCGAAAATCCCAAGGATCGAATCGCGACCATCATGATTGCGCCTTTCATGAGTTGCTCGGCGCGTCTGCCGGTTTACACGCTGATGATTGCCGCGTTCTTTTCCGGGCAAAAAGTTTTGGGAGTGATCTCGGTCGGTGCGCTGATCATTCTGGGCATGTACCTGCTGGGCATCGCCGTCGCAGTGGTAGTCGCCTGGATCATGAAGCGGACGATTCTGAAGGCGCCGGCGCCGCCGTTTGTGATGGAACTCCCCGCCTACCGGATGCCCAGTGTTGGCAACGTCGCGCATTCCTTATTCAGTCGCAGCACCGTCTTTCTCAAACGTGCGGGCACGGTGATTCTGGCAATCTCAATTTTGTTGTGGGCCCTGGTTGCGTTTCCCCGCGCAGGTAGCGGCCAACCCGGGAATCCGGCGGACGCCGCGAGTGTGCAGGTCCAAAACAGTTTTGCCGGCCGCGCTGGACGTCTGATCGAACCGGCAATTCGGCCGTTAGGCTTTGACTGGAAAATTGGCATCGGCCTGATTTCGTCTTTCGCGGCGCGCGAGACGATTATCTCGACGCTCAGTATTGTCTACAACGTCGGTGACGATTCAGATACGAATTCATCCTCGTTGGTTGATGCTTTGAAGAACGCGAAACGCGCCGATGGCTCGCCCGTCTGGACACCGCTCACCGGCCTTTCCTTAATGATTTTCTTTCTGCTAGCCTGTCAATGCATGTCGACGGTGGCCATCGTTCGCCGGGAAACGAACTCATGGAGGTGGCCGGCGTTTATGGTCACTTACATGCTGGCGTTGGCTTATGTAGCCTCGTTCGTAACCTATCAGGGGGGCCAACTGCTCGGTTTCAGTTAGAGACAATCTTCGGCCAAATCTGAACCCCTCACGTCTAATATTCCGCCCGGCTTAAAAAGCTGGCGTCAGAATGGATCATTCAAGGAGAATCAGATGGTCTTACACAGGAAACTTACGGTCTCAGCGTTAATCCTCAGCCTCGGCGCATGCAGCGCTACCGCATTGGCCCAGCAGACGCAGTCAAGCACGCCGGGGGCTGCGACTCCGCAAACGAGAAGTGCAGGTTTAGAGCGACGAGGTGGGCGTGGGAGCGCCAGAATCGGCAGGCAGCGCGCGCTTGCCCAAATCAATCTCACCGACGCACAAAAGCAACAGGTTCACACAATCATTCAGAACCAGGCGCAGAACACCCAAACACAGCGCGAAGAGCTGCGCCAATTAATGCAGCAATGGCGTACCGGCACTTTGACTCCGGAAGGCCAGGCCCGTGCGAAAGAGCTGCGTCAGCAGTTGAGGGAATCAAGAAAAGGTGTGCACACACAAATGCAGAACGTGCTCACGGCGGAACAGAAAGCCAAGCTCCAGGAGATGCGAGAACTGCGCCGGGCGAATCACCAAAAATTCGGGCGCCGGAGACCGCCATCGGACTAGCCAGAACAATCTTCAGTCTGATCAAAAAGCGCCGCCAGAGAGTTATCTCGGCGGCGCAAATTTTTTACGGCAATAACTCGCTCGTTAGGTAAGGCCCAGAGTATGTCGAAGCGCGCGATCAATTTCACTGGTATCGCTGACGTTGCCGATGGTTCGATCAATCTCCATTTCGCGAATTGTTGCCAGATTGTCGGTCATGACAACCGAATCCATTAGAATCCCCGATTCACGACCTTGAATGGAATTTCGAACCAGGGCGACACGACTCGGATGACCGCTCCTCGTCATATTGCTGGTAATCATCGCGACGATGTTTTGGGCGAGGCCGGTGTTTAGGGTGTTTCCCTGGATAATGAGCGCTGGGCGGCGTTTCGCAGTGCGAAGATTTGAGTCGGGAAAGAGCACGAGCACGACATCGCCGCGCTTATAGGGCATCGTAAGCCCCCATCTCAGGGCGGTCCCAATCTTCGGCGAAGGTTTGTAAGCGAGACCGAAGGTTGGCCGCATCAATCTCGTCAATTCCTCGAGTCGACAAATCTATCGAATTCTTTGACATGAAGGTCACAATCACGCGCGCTTCATCAACGTCAGTTGGAGTCTCCAGCAACTCAATCTTGCCGTTCCGGTAGATTCCTTCGATGCTCTTAGAATCGGTCGACACATGTGAAGTCTAACCTAACGACCTTAAGAGTCAAAAAGAAAACTTCGAAACGAGAAGAGAAGCCTACCAACAGCGGATGCTCGACTGGCACAAAAGTTTTTAGCAAACCCAGTTAAACTCTATTCGTTGCCGAACATAACTTATAATGTCACGACAGATTATCTTACGAGTCTCAAGGAACTAGCATTGAAGTACAACCTTGAAAATCTTCACTGGCGTGAATTTGAAAGGCTGGTGATCTTCTATCTAAAGCAAAAGATTGGCGAAGGACTCTGGAGCTTCGACGGGACTCAAGACATGGGTCGCGACGCGGCATTCAATGGCAAAGCAAATGAGTACCCGTCGAAAAGTGACCCTTGGAGTGGTAATTGGATTTTTCAATCCAAGCATCGGACGACTAGGCGAAAGACGTTGCAGCAGGTAGAGAAGGATCTGATTCGAAGCCTCAAAGCTGAGTTGAAAAAGATCTTTGTAAAGCACTCTTTCGCTCAATCAAATAACAAAAGACAAGCGCCTTTTGCTCCTCTCCATCGCTGTATCTCGAAGCAGCGAAGCATGCCAAGTCGAGAAAAGTTTTCTCGCGCTGTTGGAGGATTGTCGCCTTGCACCATCGATTGTATTCGAGCAGTTCATTGATGAACTTGATGGAAGCATAGTAACCAAACGTGATTATCTTGATTCCAGCGAACTTGAATATTACCACCCGTCCATGTTCGACGTAATAGTCGGAATATGCGGGGGAGATCGATACTACCGGAACCTAATGCTTGCGCACGTGAACGCTGAATTACTTTGGTTGTTGACTCTGCGTAAGGCGGAGAGAGGTTCGAATAAGATTCAAGTTCTTGCAGATGAGTTTCAAAGGTTGATACGAGGAATCACCAGTCTCTTGGATGAGGCAGATTTAAGGACGGCCACTGTCATTACGCGGTGGGCTACTTCAATAAGCAACGAACTTGCATACAACCTTTCCTTGAAAAACGAAATACGTGACTTGAAGAATCTTCTAAACGAACGAACAAGTACACGAGAGTTTTGTGATTTGCACATCTCGGAGCCCATTCAACACTGGATTGACTTTCTCGATCGCGGTCAACTTTTGGGCCGGCGTCTTGACTCGAAGTACGTCCGGAGTGTTGAAGGCGCTAACAGAGACTACTCGAAAACCGAATATTACAAGCTCTTGTTTCTCCTCGAGAGTTCCTCGGCCGGCTTCCTTGAATCAACCATTGACAGCGGTGTCATGGCCAACTTCGTCAACCTTCTCACCAAACGTGTTAGGGGCTTAAATCTCGGATTGAATATCCGTGAAGGGCGACCAAAAACTGATGAAGATTGGCTCCCAATCTTTTACGAGCTTGATGACATGATACGAAAGATGAAGAAGTCCTATGCCGGAAGACAGATTCTAGAAAACAAGTTCGTTGATGATTGGGAGCATGTAAAGCGTCATAGCGAATTTGCAAGAAATCGACATAACGGAATGGTCAAGTCTGGTTACTGGAAATCAAAGCCACGAATCGGGGCTCACACATCAATCTTGGGTTGGATCCTCCTGAACTAATTCTTTGTCAAGTCTCACTACTCATCAAAACACGTATAGCAAACGCGCTTGATAGCTTCGTACCCGAGCAGTTCAACTTCCGGCGTCAGGTAATCAGATCCGGCGCGCTCTTCGCGCAGCAGATCGGTCGTCAGGTATTTTTTGTTGTCGTCAGCAAAAACTGTCGTCACCACCGCGTCGTCACCCAGTTGATCCTGGACCATCAGCGCGCCGATGAAGTTTGCTCCCGACGAAATTCCCACGCCCAGGCCCATGGTGGCGGCCAGTTTCTGGGCCATCAAAATTGCGTCACCATCGTGAACGCTCACGACCGAATCAAGCTGGTCCAACTGCAGAATCGAGGGGATGAATTCATCTGAAATTCCCTGGATGCGATGAAGACCCACCTTGTGCCCGACTGTGAGCGTGGGCGATTCAGCCGGTTGCAGCGGATGCAATTTGATTGCCGGATTGCGTTCACGCAGAAACTTTCCGACGCCCATAATGGTGCCGCCCGTGCCGACGCCGGCGACAAACGCATCGGGCTGCCTCGAGTGAAAGTAAAGCTGCCACCAGATCTCCGGACCGGTGGTTTTCTCGTGAGCCTCGACGTTGGCTTCGTTCGCAAACTGCGCCGGCAGAAAGATATGAGGCTTTTCCTCAGCCAACTCTTCAGTCATCCTAATGCTGCCGAGAAACCCGCCCTGGTCCCTGCGCACCGGAATGATTTTGGCCCCGAGACTTTTTATTAACGAGATGCGCTCCTGTGACATCCAGTCCGGCATGTAGATAACCACCTGATGGCCCAACGCGCGGCCGATGGCCGCAAATGAAATTCCGGTATTCCCGCTGGTCGCTTCGGCGATCGTGTCACCCGGATGGAGCCGTTCTTCCTGATAAGCCTTCTTCAAAATATGGAAGGCCATCCGGTCCTTAATGCTGCCGGTCAGGTTCATATGCTCGGCCTTGGCATAGACCACGCGCTCTTTGCCGCGATACAAAACCCGAATCGCGAGCAGCGGAGTGTTGCCGATCATATGTTTCAATTGCTGACCGCGAGTTGGCGAAGTCGACGGCAGGCCCGTCGTTAACCCATTCGTCCGAGTGCCAGGTGACTGAATTGTAGTGAACTGATTTTGCATTGATTAGACCTGGAAGTTCTACCGGCTGCGTTTGATTGATTCGGTCTCGGCCTGTGTCTGACAGTTAAGGCAAAGCGACAGCGCCGGATCGGCCGCCAGCCTTTTCGCATTGATCAGCTCATCACACTCGAGACAACGACCGTAACCGCCATCCATTAAGCGATCCTGGGCATCGTTCAAATCGCGCAGCCGTTCCTCGAGAGTCTCGCGATGCTGCCATTCAAGGTCCCGGACGGGCGATTCTGAGGGTTCGAACTCCTGCAAACCTCCGGCACTCTCCTGGACCAGCGGGCCGTCGAACAGAATCTCGCGTTCGACTTCTTCCTTTTCGGCTTGTAATAGCTCCCACATTTCGCCGGCGCCGGCGACGAATTGCGAGCCACCCAACGCCTCTACGGTCTGAAGCAAAACTCCATCCATGATTCTCACCTCTTGATGGTTTGATAAGACAAACCTGCGATGCGAACTGAGCAAGAGTCATTCCCTGCAAAACCTCATCGCCAATCGCCAGAGTTCGGTGACCGGAGCTTGATTACTGCGACCTTTCCCACGCCGGATGCGGAACATTCCGCAATCTCGAGGCTCGTTTCCGGCTTTTGTGAGCAAACTCAGACTACCCGAGGTCGGCACATCGGTTGCACACAGGCTTCATAGTCCTTACGTCGATGTCGGACTGAGAATCATCCTGTTTAGTGAGGAGATCATTATGAAGAGTCTAATCTTATTAGCTGCGCTGCTGTTCGCGGTCACGCTCAGCAGCAGTTCACTGGTCGCCAGCAAGGCCGCGCCCGGCGGCAAGAAGCAAGCAGTGACAGTGTTTACTGAGCCGACGCTGCTCATGGGCGTAGTCCTCAAAGGCGAATACCTGTTTGTTCACGACGACGCGGCGATGGCTCGCGGCGAAGCCTGCACGTTCGTCTACAAAGGCAACGCGCCGGTGGCCGGCAAATTGGTCGTTTCGTTCCATTGCGTCCCGGCAGAACGCACCAAGGCCGGCACTTTTACCGTGCGTATGTCCGCGGTTTCAGGCTTCCAGGAAGTGACTGAATATCAGTTCAGCGGCGAGACGGAAGCGCACACAGTACCGGCCGGCAAGTAAGTTTTGGCCCGGCAATTCGGCCGACGACAGGGACCTCCGCCCGGCGGACAGGTCCATTGTCGTTTGTGTGAGGCCTTCTTTAGTGATTTGAAAAACTGTGCTGGCGCGGTCCGGGCAGTGAAGAAAGTGAGTTGTGATGATGAACACCAGCACCTTGTCGATCACCGACAATCGCACCGGCAAACAGTACGAGGTCCCAATTGAAAACGAATCGATCAGAGCCACCGATCTCCGAAAGATCAAAGTGGCGGATGACGACGCCGGACTGATGACCTACGACCCGGCGTTTATGAACACCGCTTCGTGCAAGAGCCGGATCACTTTCATTGATGGTGACAAGGGCATTCTCGAATATCGAGGTTATCCGATTGAAGAGCTCGCTGTGAAAAGCAGCTACCTTGAAGTTGCCTACCTTTTGTTGCACGGCCAGCTGCCGACTGAGGAGCAGCTGAAAGATTGGACCTGGAACATAACGCATCACACTTTCATCAACGAGAGCATCAAGAAGGTCATGGATGGCTTTCACTACAACGCACACCCGATGGGCATGTTCATCTCGACCCTGGGCGCTCTCGGCACTTTCTATCCTGATGCCAAGGACATTTTCAATAGCGAGGCGCGCCGGAAACAGATCTACCGGCTGATCGCCAAGGTGCCGACCATCGCAGCGTTTGCATACCGGCATAACGTGGGCCTGCCTTACGCGTATCCCGATAACGATCTGAGCTATGAAGGTAATTTCCTGAACATGATGTTCAGGACGACTGAGTCCAAATTCGAGCCGCATCCTGTGCTCGAGCAAGCGCTCAGTGTGCTGTTCATTTTACACGCAGACCACGAACAGAATTGCAGCACCAACGCGATGCGCAGCATCGGCAGCGCGCACACTGATCCGTTTTCAGCCCTGGCCGGGGCGGCCGCGGCTCTCTATGGCCCGCTCCACGGCGGCGCAAATGAGATGGTGCTGAGGATGCTCAAGGAGATTGGTTCCATCAACAACGTGCCTGCATACATCAAGCGCGTCAAGGCCGGCGAGTTCCGCCTGATGGGATTCGGCCACCGCGTTTACAAGAACTACGATCCGCGCGCACGGATAATTAAAGAAAACGCGTATCGGGTATTCGAAGTCACCGGTAGAGATCCTCTGCTCGACATCGCGCTCGAACTCGAAAGGATCGCTTTGGAAGATGATTACTTCGTTTCGCGCAAGCTTTATCCGAACGTTGATTTCTATTCGGGAATCATTTACCAGGCGATGAAATTCCCGGTAGATATGTTCCCGGTGCTGTTTGCGATTCCCCGCACGGCCGGCTGGCTGGCCCAATGGGCCGAGATGCTCGGCGACGGCGATCAAAAGATCGCGCGTCCACGTCAGGTTTATCTCGGCGAACGCACGCGCGCTTATATGCCGCTCGCCGAGCGCAACGGCAGGATTGACTTCGCCATGGCCTGAGGTAAAAAGATGAGTGCCACACAGCTTGCTACTAACATGACAGTTCGCATGGCAGAACAGTTGGGCCTCACCGGCCACCGCCTGCTTGACGATCCTTTGCTCAACGAAGGCAGTGCCTTTCCGGAACCCGAACGGCGCCGCCTTAATCTGCTCGGTCTGCTGCCTTATCACTGCTCAACAGTCGAAGAGCAACTGACTCGCGTTTACGCAAACTACCAACGTAAAGACAACGATCTCGAGCGCTACATTTTTCTCACCGGACTTCAGGATCGTAACGAGACGCTTTTCTACCGGCTGCTGCGTGAGCACATTACCGAGATGATGCCCATCATCTACACGCCGGTGGTGGGCGAAGGTTGCCGTCGATACAGTCACGTCTTCCGGCGCCCGCGCGGGCTTTACATTTCTTATCCTTACCGCGATGAAATATCAGCGCTGCTCGACAATGCACCGACGAAGGACGTGGAAGTCATCGTAGTTACGGATGGCGAGCGCATTCTGGGATTGGGCGACCTGGGTGTGGGCGGCATGGGAATTCCGGTCGGCAAGCTTTCGCTGTACACCTTGTGCGCGGGAATTCATCCCTCAACCACGCTGCCGATTTTGCTGGATGTGGGCACCGACAATCAGGAGTTGCTGGACGATCCGCTCTATCTTGGCTGGCGTCATAATCGGATACGCGGCCAGGAATACGAGCAATTTATCGAAGCGTTTGTTACCGCTGTAAGTCATAAGTTTCCCAACGTCCTGCTGCAATGGGAAGATTTTTCCAAGCATAATGCGCCCAGAATCCTGGAGCGTTATCGCAATCGCTTATGCACTTTCAATGATGACATTCAGGGCACCGGAGCGGTGACGGTGGCTGGCCTGCTGGCGGCTTCTCGTTTGATAGGATCAAAATTCAGTGAGAATCGGATCGCCATTCTCGGCGCCGGTTCGTCGGCTTTCGGCATCAGCGATCAGATTGTGGCGGCGATGGCCCGCGAAGGTGTTGCGGCTGAAGAAGCCAGGAAATCGCTTTGGCTGATCGACAGCAAAGGCCTGGTACACGATCAACGAGAACTCGATGAAGCTTTCAAGAAGAAATATGCTCAACCATTCGCACGCACCGCCGCCTGGAAGCTCGACGATCCTGCACGGGTGCAGTTCGCTGACGTGGTTCGCAACGTGCGGCCGACGATTTTGCTCGGTACCTCGGCGCAACCTGGCGCCTTTACCGAAGAAATCGTCCGCGAGATGGCTCGCCACGTCGAACGCCCGATAATCTTTCCGCTTTCCAATCCAACTTCGAAAAGCGAAGCGACGCCAGTCGATCTTTTCCGCTGGACGAACGAAAAGGCTTTGATCGCAAGCGGCAGCCCTTTCTCACCGATCTTGTCCGATGGTCGAATGGTGCGCATTGGACAGTGCAATAACTCGTTTATCTTTCCGGGTGTCGGTCTCGGCGTGATCGCTTCCGGCGCTTGCCGCGTGATCGATTCAATGTTCACCGCGGCGGCCGAAGTTCTCAGCGAGTTCGCTCCTTCAGCAAGAGATAAAAGCGGCGCTCTCTATCCGGTGCTCGAGGATGTCCGCACCATCTCTCGCAAAGTCGCCCTGGCCGTCGGGCTGGAAGCGCAGAAAGCCGGATTGGCGCCGCAGACCGACGTGGCCACGCTGGAAGAGAAAGTTTCGCGGAAGATGTGGGGTCTTAACTACTGAGTGGCGCGCGACCGTCCTCGCTAACGTTTGCCAGCGAGGACGCTTGCGCTCCAGTCGAGTCTGAGCAAACTTTCCCACGGATTGAGTAAAAGGCCTCAAAGGCAGTTGATCGACGGCCAGATTGAGCAAAGTTCCCGGCGTTTCCGAAACTGAGCGTGTCGGCACAGTCATTGCTCAAACCTTTGATCGAGGTACAGAGATTCCGAATCCTGTTACAGATTATGAGAATCGAACGCATCCTTTGTCCTACCGACCTGACGCCTGATTCGAAAGCAGCTTTGCGCTATGCGGTGGCGCTGGCGCACGCGTACGACGCGCAACTTATTCAGATGTACTGCCAGGACAGTTCTGACAATCCGGGTACTCTCAAGGGCAAGCCCGCCGATTTGCTCGAGGCGGCGATGCACGAGCATGCGAACCAGAAGGACCTGAAGGCGCTGGGTTGGAAATCAATCATCGTGAGTTGTGACGATCCGGGGGATTGCATCACCAGAGAAGCTTCGCGACATAGAGCGGACTTGATCATCATGCGATCGCGGCGGCGCCCTCATCGGGCGGCACTGCTGGGATCGGTGGCTGAATCCGTTTGCCGCACCGCTCCCTGTCCCGTACTGGTAATGCATGCCGACGAGCGTGATTGGATCAACGAAAGCGAGCGGAAAATTGGTTTGCAGAAACTCCTGGTCGCCTATGATTTTTCGGATCACTCCGAATTGGCGCTCAAGCTGGGCCTCTCAGTCGCGCAGGAGTATCAGGCGGAACTTCACCTGCTGCACGTTCTGCCACCGTTCACCCTGGACGAACCCGAGATTTCCTGGTATCCGATGGGCAAGGAAGGCGTCTATCACAAAGCGGCGCGTCGTTTGCAGAAAGCGGTACCGGACGAGGCGCACTTGTGGTGCCGGATAAAGAACGTAATCTGCGAGGGCCAGCCTTATCGCGAGATCATTCACTACGCGCAACGAAACGAAATCGATCTGGTTTGCCTGGGCGCGCAAGGCGCGGGATTTGGACTGATGACGTTGTTCGGCTCAAACGTCGATCGCGTTTTGCGCCAGGCGCCGTGTCCGGTGCTGGTCGCGCGCCCGCTGAAACACATCAGAAAATCCACGAGTGAATTGGTTGAACGAGCTTTGCCCGAAAAGTCGACCTTGTCAGATCGAGCTGGTGAATGCTGGGAACGCGGACGTCCCCGTCCGCACCGTTTGTTGTAATCACCGAAACCGTTCGCGCTTCGCGCTCAATGCGGACGAGGACGTCCGCGCTCCCAGCTAGTACGCGACTTGTTCTAACCAGCGCTAATCATCAAGCAACTCTCCGCCAAAAACGGACTGTCCACCCAGACTAATGTAAAATCCATAAACCGCCAGTGCCAGACAGAGGATTACTCCGATCACAAAATCAATGGCGTACCATGCGCCAAACTCGGTCGTTATCGGATAGAACACCCAGAGGTGCGCGAAGAACATTGTGGCGCACAGTCCGAGTAGCCCAAATCGATAGAGAATAAATAAACTGATCGCAGCTCCGAACATGACTGAGGGAACTCCCGCCCAGGTCATTTGGCCGACGAGTGTGCCAAACACGGTCAGTAGGATCCAGAGAGCCCCAAGTGCCAGCCATTCGCGACGCAAGATCACCACGAACAGCAAGAGTAGAAACAACCCGATGAACGACAGAAACAAACCAGCCGTTAGTTGCGAGGCAAATCGTAACCAAAAGAACGAACCAACAATTGCACTGCCCGGGTTTGAAACGAGATCAAAGGGACGACCGATGCTTCGCAGGATCGGAGCAGTCAGAGCAGTAGTCAGGATAATAATTCCACCTGCCGCCGCCCCGATCAGAATGTCACGTCCAACCAAAGGATCTCGATAATCTCCGCGCAGCAGGCGGTTCCAGCTAACGATACGTCGCGGCCAACGGCGGCGGACGAACGGCTCGAGGGCGATATAGAGTAACCAAAGGTAGAAGGCTGAAAAGATGGCAATCGCCACGGCCGTGATGAACAGAGAGAACTCATTACCAATAAATCCATTGTGATGCTCTTCGAAAAGCCAGACGAGCATTCGCACCACAAAGTAAGCAAAAGCGAGATGGGTGGCGCCGGATAGATCTCCTCGGCCGAGTCGCAGGTTGCTGCGCGCCAACATCGCGCTGCCAATCAGCGCAATTAGGAAAACTGCAATTATCCCAAAGGTGAAAAAGCGTTCGCTGCCGCTCTCTGGGGCCGACTGCTGACGCGAAGGTTGATCCCAGGGATAAATTGTCTCGAAGTAGATCGGCTTTCCACGAAACGACGCGGCTTCGACGTGAACCTTGTTTTCCGGTCGCCTGGGATCAACTCCGTCCCAGGCGGCCCGGGCGTCGTAGGCGTGTAATGGAATCCAGGTGGAAGGCGCAGGTGTGAAACTGGCAAGGTCGAGCCCGGCTTCGCGAAAGGCCACCGACCAATCCGGGGCACCCTGCTTTTCATCAGCAGCCTCGCGTTGTGGAGGCACGCGCACAAACCAGTGGAGGTGGCCCTCCATATCGAGGTACATGCTCGTCATGCCTGAGACGTCAAGCGCCGGATTATCTACGGTAATGTCGCCGCCGCTGTTGATGAAATAACGGGGGCTTTGCCGGTACCAGAAGCGATAGGGCCCGGGCGATTCAGTGCGCAGTCGATCCCAACGAGTAGTCGATTTGTCGCGGGCGTCTATGTATCGAAAATAGTTGTCACTGAGCATGATGCCGTCGGCGCTGTCCACCGGCGGATCTGTGTAGCCAAGTTTGGCGATGACCTCACGCGCCCGAGCGCGCAGGACTTCGGGCGATTGGTTAAGTGGCGCCAGTCGATAGATAAAAGAGTATTTCGTTAGCCACGAAGTCAGTAAGACGGTCAACACAAATACGGCGAGCAGCGCAATACCGATTGCGGGTTTCAGAACACCTTCCATGGGCGCTGCTGCGACCATTTCCGGCGACGGTGTCTCGCCGGCCGCCAGGGCAGCGGCCAGAGGATCGCCACCGGGTAAACCAGCCGCAACCTGCAAAGCCGACGAAGGCCTTTGATCAGGATCTCTTTGAATGCAGTGATCGATTATTTTCTCGATTTGCGGATCGAGTTCTTTTACCAGTGAGGTCGGTGTCGTGGGGGTCGCGTCGCTGCGCCGCAACTTAATCAGTTCATGAAGTGATGGCGCATCAAACGCGCGTTTGCCGGTGAACAATTCATAGAACACCAGGCCCAGTGAATAGATATCACTCTGAACTGTTTGCTGTTTGCCTTCGATTTGTTCCGGAGACATATAGGCGGGTGTGCCGGCGCGGATTTCTTCTTCGGCGAATTCATCGGTCAAACCGCCGAGTCCGAAGTCCAGTATCCGGGCATTGCCCTCGCCATCGATCATTATGTTGGCCGGCTTCAGATCGCGGTGCAGAAAACCAACGTCATGGGCGGCAGCCAGTCCCGCGCAAATTTGCCGCGCGAGTTGCAGCGCTTTGTCTTCCGGCAGGCGGCCAATGCGGCGCAGCAGGGAAGATAGTTCTTCACCCTTGATGAATTCCATCGAGAGGAAATGACGGCCATCAACCTCGCCAATGTCGTAAACGCGGCAAACGTTTTTGTGCGAAACCTGACGCGCGACACGCACTTCGCGATGAAAACGCCCGAGCGCCACGCTGTCGCTTAGCAAATGATCAGGAAGAAACTTCAGCGCTACCGGCTGGGCCAGCTTCAAATCATCCGCCCGATAGACTTCACCCATTCCGCCTTTGCCGAGCAGGCCCACAATGCGATAGCGGTCGGCGAGAATGGTTCCCGGCACAAAGCGCGCATCGTCGATGGAATCGAACGAGGTGAATGATCGTCTGTCGCCGGATTTGTTTGGCGGTGAATCAAGCTTCTGAGTCGCCTCGTCGTACGAGAAGCCGCAGGCCGGACAAGATGAGTCGCCTAAGGGAATACTTCTCTGACAACGAGGACACTTCATTGGCGGCGGATTGTATCAAATGACGGTGAGCACAAGGCAGCGACTTTATTCGTCGCGTTGAGATCAATCCCGGGAACTCAACCCTTAACGCCACAGGGGGAGCGCTGGAAAACCGTTCCGCCTGATTTTCTTAGGCAGGATGTTAATCAATGAAGCGGTGCTTTTCGCGATAGCGGTGGAGCAGTTCTTCGAGAAAACCTTCGTAGGTGAAGGTGGCCAAATCATATTGCGGGCGCAGTTTGAATAGGATTGGCATCGATACCCGCCAGGCCATCCATTGCCGCGGATAGGTTTTCAACTCTGAGCGACGACGCAAGAAACTTTCAACTACTGAAATCTCACGTTCAGTCAGTTTATTAACGTCGGCGGTGAATTTCACCGGGGCGAAGGATCGGCGCAGCGCCGCGTCCGAAACTGGAGAAGCAAAGACCTCGTCGAAGGCCGGTGCTTCCGATTCGCGTTCGCGCACCACGACTGTGCCGGCGACCAAATCGCCGACGCGCTGATCGCGTTCGGTGGCAAAAACTGAAACCAGGCCGACCGAATAAAATGGCGGCACGATGAAATCAATTACCCTGATCAGGTTTCGAATCATTGCTTCAAAGAAAGAAATTGGCCGGCCGTCTTCGCGAATGACCCGCAGCTTCAGCCAGCGCTTACCCGGAGTCTGACCGCTCCACAGCCACTCGAAGATCGCGAAGTAACCGTTGATGATTAGGAACTGGATAATTACCAGCAAGGCAATGACCCACTTTGGGGCGCTGGCCAGGCGCGAACCAAAATCTGCGGCGTCCGAAATGATGAGAAAAGTGATCACCATCGCCACCAGCACAATGATTTGAATTGTGTGATCAATGGCGCAAGCGATGAAACGATTCCCGATCGAGGCCAGGGCAAAGTGCAAGGGCACGCGTTCAGGCGTTTCGATTATCAGGGTGTCGTCTGAAGTGATTGCGGCGGACATTCTGGTTTTACGGCAACGGTTCAATTCGTCTTAGCGGTTGCAGTGTTCTGGCACGGTTCCAATCTTCCATCAACTCATCGCGGTGTAATTCAGTCCATTGTCTCACTAAACTGCGGGCGCCCAATGGCAATGATCCGGCGATGATTTTCAGCCGTCAAAATATCGATCAGCGCTTCGTTATTTCCGTAGGACCGTGAAAGTGTGGAGGAGGATGGTCGTCCCAGAAAACCCTGATGATGATGCCGTAAAAACGACACAATTCAGGCATGGGGTTGTTCGCGTTGCAGTTCCGGAAACAAGTCCTCTGGTGACTTATGCGTGAGTTCGAGGTAAAGCGAATTGGCACAAAGTTCGATCTCATCGTCCCATTGGATCTCACGATGGTTCCCCAGGCGCACGTTCTCGAAAACCCGATAGTCGTTCCAAACGCGAAAGACGCCTTTCCCGGCGAGTCTCGATAGGTCAACCTCACCATTCGTGCCATCCGCGAATTCGAGGTAAATGTGATATCCCGGCCGCGCCTCAACACGGATCGGCCTGATAAGTTCGTCCACATGACGCAGTATTAGGCCTAACGTTCCAACCAGTCAAGGTTTAGAACCGATGACGTCTTTGTTAAGAACCAGTGTCACTGCTTCAGGATAAAGTTGATGCTCTTGAACCAGAATTCTCGCTGACAAACTCTCGGCCGTATCATCTTTATTGACCGGCACTTCGCGCTGAGCAATTATCGGCCCGCCATCCAGAGTTTCATCAACATAGTGGACCGTGCAGCCGCTCACCCTGGCGCCATGATCGATTGCCTGTTGCTGGGCATCGAGTCCGGGAAACAAAGGCAGCAGGCTGGGATGGATATTCAGAATCCGCCGCGGAAAAGCCGCCAGAAACTCTCTCGAGAGCAGGCGCATGTAACCTGCGAGACAAACAAGATCTACGTTTCTCGCTTTTAACTCGGTCACCATTTCGCGGTCGTGTTCTGCTCTTGGCCGGCCACTCCTCTCGATGACGAGCGTTTCGATTCCGCGCTCGCCGGCTTTCAGCAGGCCGGCGGCGTTCGCCTGGTCGCTGATTACCACCGCCACCTCGGCGTTGGGTATCGTTTCGTTGCGAACTGCGTCGGCCAGGGCAATCATGTTTGAACCACGACCGGAAATCAGAATTCCGATTCGAGCTCTGCCGCGGGCATTACTTTGCATATCGTTTCGCAGCGGTAAGATGGAAACGCATCAGCGCGAAGTTCCGCCTGGGCTCAGGAGACGTCTTCTGTCGATGGTTTTTCATGTTTCGTGCCAGCTAACTGCGCGCAGCAGGGTTTTTGACCTCCAGGCGGAAGACATCTATCAGCCTGGGGTTCAAATCGCGACCGTCATATTTGCGCGCTTCGCCGGGAACAGGTTTTCCGATCATGCTGACCTCATCGAGCGCAATCACGTACCCGGTAATTCCTTTTTTGTCGATGCGAAAACGAATGAATTGTTTGAACTCTTCGATACGGGCAGCTCCGCCGACTTCGTTGTTGTGTCCGTTGAAAATGAAACACACAGCCAGGTACCACCCGAACCACAAACAGCACATGACCGCGCCGACTGCCGCGGCGAGGAAAGAAGGCCACAGCCCCGACCATCCATTCCATGATGGATTGGCGAAAGGCGCGCGAAGCTGTAAGTACGAAGTCAGCCAGGGTAAAACCAGAACGAGGCCGCCCAGAAGAACCCAGAAGAACGCCAGGCCGGCCTTGCTGTTTTTTTTCAAACAGGCCGTTCCAATAGGAATCGAGAGAAATACGATCGCCCCGGCGACGATCCACGTAACCCAATCGCCACGCCTGATCAGCAAAAGCGGGATCGCCAATTGCAAAACCGCATGCCAAAATCCAAATAGTGCAGTGCCAATGTATCTTACCGGTTTTGACACGCCGCGATTCTTGAGTAGCTCTCCACCGATTAGGAAAGGCAAGAACCACAGCAGAAAAAAGACCCCAACGAGAGTAACAATAAACGCGATATCCGAAATCAAAAAGGCGGCTGGATTGTTCTTGCCGAAGAACCAGAATCCCATGGCCAGACTCAACACAGCGATAGCTGTGAGAACCCACGGTAGTATCCAGTCGAAATTGTCGATGTAGGCCTTGTGGCCCTTTTTGAATAAGTATTCGCTGTAGCGAACGCTGAGCATTATTGCCGCCACCGCCCAGATAATTGAGAAAAGCACCAGCAAGCTGTTGACGAATGGGCTGATGTGTCCTCGGTATGGATTGAGCGTCAACAGCCCAAGAAACACGGCGAGGCTGGTAGGCGTCAAAATGCCAACTAGCCACTTATTCGGTTCGGCGTGAATCTCAGGATCAGTTTTCCGGGGCTTGATACGTTTTTCGCCGCCTTCGATTACCTCTTCGCTCGGTTGGGCCTCAGCACCGAGTGAATCCTGATCCGTAGTCCCGAAGATTCTGTTACTAAAGATGAAAGTAAGAAGGGTAGCGATCAGAGCAGCCAGGACCAGCAGCGTTCCGATTTGAAAGTCTGCGGGCCAATCACCAAGGTCACTGATGCTGGTGAGAAAGAAATATTTCGTATTTTCCGGGCGACAAGGCCCGGGCGGCAGCCACTTGTCCGAAATACCAGTCCACCGCCAGATGAAAAAAGAATTCACTTCTCCGCACGCACTTTGATTCAAGGCCTCCGAAATTTTCGTTGCGGAATTCGACGGAACGGAAAGCGCACCCGCGGTAATCGTCTCGCGGTCCATCTGTAGGACCCAGGCAACCGGCCTGAGATTGCTCAGAAACTGGCGGTTGCTCGGTGTGACGAAGGCGCCGAAATAGATAATAAACGCGATGATCGCGCCTGCGAGCCAAACATAGCCGCCACCCCAGATGTTCCAGAATTTGAAGATGCGTTCAGCGACCGCGTCACGAGATTTGGTTTCGGATGGATAAAGAATCTGTTCCTGCAGCTGATCGTCGTATGTGGTCGAAGGATGGTGAAAGGCGCCACCCAAACCGGAAACGACCGATGCATAGCTTTCGGCGCTTTCGCGAGGAGCTTTCGCATCGGCGCGACTCTGCTCGGCAGGCGGAGCTTTGGGTCCCCAATAACGGGCGTATTGGTGCACGTCGCCTGAAAGTTCCAGGCGGCACTGTCCCGGGTCGATCTTGCTGTCACCAGTGGTGGAAAGATCATAAGTACCGTCATCGAACTTCTTGTCGGGCAGGAATGGCTGGCTCAATCCCAGCTGACCAATCGCATCGGCAGCCTTGTAATCTTCCTTTTCAGCGATCTTCCCGTGGAACGTTGTGGGTGAGCACGTCGCGATGATCAGCTTCGCCGGTGGCTCGATGTCGTCTGGCGCGTCGGACTTCTTGGCGCCCAATCGGCGGAAGAATCTTTGTTGCCGCCGGTCGATTTGCCCCACCTCAGTGTCAAGCCCCCAGAACCACCATCCGAAAGGAAGTTGCACGGCCACGTAACTCGCTTCCTGAACGCGGCGAAATCCTGCCACCCCCAGTTGCGCCCGATCTATGTTGGCGGCGTCTTCGCCAGGTATTGGTTCGTCTCTGGTCGGCTGGCGGAACTGTCTGCGGAAACCATCGAGCTGATCGTAATAATCATGATTTCCGGGTATGCCGAATACCGGGCGGGCAGGCCCTTCCCGGGAAATGCCGTCGTTCCTGGCCAGGTCTTCATAGGCCCACTCGAAAGGCTGATGAAAACGGCTGGCTAAGGTCATGTAGTCCGCTGCGTGATACGCCGTGTCGCCGCCGATAAAGAGAAACTCTCCGCGCGGCAAGGATGTCTCGAATCCCTCGTGGCCTGCTTTCAACTTGATCTCGCGCTCGCCGGCAGTCGCAGGAAGCTCTGTAACTAAGTTTTTCACCCAAAGATTACTCAGGCATAAATACGCGAGACTGTACATCGCTCTGGTGCCGTCACCTGCGTCTGCCAGGTAATCGAACCAAAACTCATCTCGTCCGTTCCAAAAAGCCTCGTTTCCAATTGCGGGATCTGCCGCCTCTTGCGGGTGCGCCCGTTCGTAAGCCACCCGCCACAATTTCAACGACTCAATGGGATCAGGATCAGGATAGACACTGGCCTGCATCCAATCTCGCGGATCGAGTTTTTTCCCGTACGCCGCGTAGAGCAGGATGCCTTTCACGCTGCCGATGAGCTGTCGCCCAAGCAACCAGGCGACTGGTTTCGAGTGCTTTCGGTCAGGGGTTGCGGCTGGAGTTTGATTCGACATGAGGAGCCACCTTTCTTGTGAGAATGCAAGGTTAAGAGAATAACCTTCTGGACGCTGTTGCGCGTCTGGCTAAGGACAAGGAAACCGGGGGCCTCAGGGCTGCGCAACACTTAGCTTCGAGGGGAAAGCAAAGCGAACCGTCACTCACGATCAAGCCGCGACCCTCGCCTCAATTGGCCCTGTGCCGAGTCGAGACGTATATCAGCCTTAGCCGATTTTGTAAAGAATCTTAAGCTCGAATAATTCGGGAATTGCCTACGAGTCAGCATCGCCAAGAATCTGGCCGAGGTGATGTTTCAAGTGCACCACGTAATCCGTCATCAAGTATTCAAGCGTAACCGGCTCGTTCGCGCTCACAGTTTCAAAAGCAATTGTTTGCAGACTGTGCTGCGTGCAGGGCGTGGTTAACTTTTCCCTCGGCACTGAGCTCATCACATGCACCAGGTGAAGGTTGTATGCGCGCCATAAATCGACAAGCTGGGGCCATGGTTCGTTTTGGTATTGCTGGACGCGCACCCAGCCGTCCTGTTCATAGCCGGGAAACAACAAGTCGTCTTTGAGCTGCGCCAGCACAAACCGCGCGTGATTGTTGGTGGCCGAATCGATCAAATGACCGATGATCTGTTTTGCCGACCAATGATCTTCTGCACTGGGTTGCCGGCTTTGCGCTTCGCTGATTTGCATGAGTCGCGCATTCGCGGACTCAATTGTTTGTTTGAAATCTTCCAGCCAGTGTTCCATGGGAATTTTTCTTATTAATCTAACGAAACTGTTTTCTCGCCTTTGGTGACTCGACCAATCTCATGAGATGTCTTGATAACCGTTTTGATCTCGGAGGCGTCATGCGGAGTGCAAACGATGACCATGCCTATGCCCATATTGAAAGTACGAAACATTTCGCGTTCGTCGATTTTGCCGATCCGCTGCATGATTTCGAAGATTGGCAAAACGGGCCAGGACCCGCGTTTGATCTCTACCGCCGTTCCTGCAGGCAGAATACGCGGAATATTTTCCAGCAAGCCGCCGCCGGTGATGTGTGCGAGTCCTTTGATTACTCCCGCGTCGAGAAGGCCATCCAGATTGGGTAGATAACTAACGTGCGATTTCAAAAGCGCCTGGCCGATAGTCTCGCCAAGCTGATCGAGATGAGTATCAGCAGTGTAGCCGGCGACTTCGAAGAATAGTTTGCGGGCCAGCGAATAGCCATTTGTGTGCAAACCAACTGAAGGCAATCCGAGCACGACATCGCCCGGTGCAATCGTCTTTCCGTCAATGATCTTTTCCCGATCAACCACGCCGACGATGAATCCCGCGACGTCATATTCACCGTCCCCATAAAAGCCGGGCATTTCGGCTGTTTCACCGCCGAGTAAGACACATCCGTTTTCCCGGCAACCATTGGTGATGCCTTCAATGATGCCGGCGACTGTGTCGGGCGCGAGCTTGCCGGTGGCCACGTAATCCAAAAAGAACAAGGGCCGCGCGCCTTGAACCAGGATGTCGTTAACGCAATGATTGACCAGGTCGCGTCCAATGGTGTTGTGGATTCCGGTCGCGAACGCAATCTTCAGTTTGGTGCCCACGCCGTCGGCAGATGCGACCAGCACAGGTTGCTGCATCTTCGGAAACGCGCCATCAAACATGCCGCCGAAGCTGCCAATCTCTGAAAGAGTGCGCGCGTTGAAAGTTGTGCGCGCGAGTTCTTTGATTTTCTCAGTCGCGCGATTAGCGGCGTCTATGTCGACTCCGGCCGACGCATAGGTTGCAGGTTGTGTCATCAGTTCGAAACGTAATTGCGGCTTGCCGCCTGATGTGCGGAAAGGCTCTGCCTTTCCGGCGATCACAAAATGAATCTGAGGCTCTGCCTCAGCGAAGACGAGGCGTAGCCGCGACGAAAATCAAAAGTTCCTTCACCGGTAAGGCCGAGCCTTACCGCACATCAGGCGGCAAAGCCGCGCACGAATTATTTTTTCTTTGGTTTCTCAGTCTTCGGTTTCGGCGGCGGTCCAAAATCTCCGTAAGCGATAAAGCCCGTGCGCGACGCGTCGTCCTTTTGCGCTTCCCGGCCGGCCCAAACATCTGCCGTAGGTTCTTTCGCTCCCTTGATCTCGTAAAAGCGGGACGAGTCGGCGCGCCCTTTGGTCGTAATCGTGATTTCACCTTGCAGGTCCGTGCGATACACCTTGGCGTTAGCGGCTTTCAGCCGATCGAGCACGGACTGTGCCGGGTGACCATAACGGTTCCACCCACCATCGGAAATGATTGCGGCCTCAGGCTGCACGCGCTTCAGAAAATGTTCCGACGTCGCATATTTCGATCCGTGATGCGCGATCTTGATTACTCGTGCTTTCAACGAATTCTGTTCGAGATCTTTTCCGATCAACCTGTCTTCAGTCTGACTTTCGGCGTCGCCCATAAAGAGCATGGTAAAGTCACCATAATCCAGACGCAGGACAATCGAATTGGCATTGGTGTCGTTGCCGCCGGTCTTCATCTGGTCTTTGGTAAAGAAGGGTTCGGTCGGCGCCAGGACTGTCAAGTACGCGCCACCGCCCAGGTCGTACTTCTTTCCTGCTTCCGCTTTCTCGTGCTGCGCGCCGGACTTCTCCAAAGCCTCTCTGTACTCGTCAAAGAAGCTGGTCACAGTCTTGGCCCGGTTCTTCTTTGCCGGCGTCGGCGTCGGTTTCGGTTTCGCGCCTTTCTTTGTTGGCGGCGCAGGCGGCGCGGGTGTGGAGAGATCTACGCCGTTGTCGATCACCGTCCCGACCTTGATTCCATTCATCACTTCATCGGCGCCGCCGATATGATCAGGATGAGGATGCGTAGCAATGAAGTAGTCGAGCTTTTCAATTTTGTAGCGCTTCAACGCTTCCAGGATGATCTTGCCTTTACCGGCGTCGCCGGCATCGATCAAAACGGACTTGCCTCCGGGCGCGACAATCAGAATTGAATCGCCTTCGATTGGCCCGACGTCGAGCACGTGCACTTGCAGTTCACCCGTAGGTTTTGGAGGCAGCGAACGCAGCCGGGGCAAACCCCATTTCCAAAATGCCGCGCCGCCGGCGCCCAGCAGAACCACGAGCACCGCGATTGCGCAACCACATCCTCTGGTCGAACGCTTCATGGTTTCCTCAGCTTCAGAGGTATGATTAGCGGACCCTTTTCGCGATCGTCTTTATTGGCGACAGCCTTCACTTTGGGAACGATATCATGCTGGCCGCGAGAATACGCCCGGAGAGCCTTTTCGGCATCGACAGCGCGCCAGATCGTTTCGCTTCCGATTACTTCATCGATGGCGAGAAAAACCCGATCTCCTGTTTGGGCTTTTTCCTTGAGGTGAAGCTTAAACTGAAAGGTCTTGATTGAATAGGCGGCGAGTTCTGTCTCTTCGGACCAGGTCGCGCGCGTTCGCAGTTTTCCGGCAGAGTCGACGGTCATGAGAATCAAACGCAGCCCGAGTAACGGTTCTCCGGATCGATTCGCGACTGCGCAATGCAATGAGTGGCTATCCTGACCCTTGAACAACTTTGGTTCATCGACGCGGGCGGGAAGATCCAGCACATCGAAGAAAGAAACGGGGTCAGGTTTTTCCTGGGTAGTTTCGCTCTGCGCATTCAATGTGACCAGCAGAGCTGCACAAAGAGTCGCCGGCGCCACCAACTTGAATCTACCTTTACGCATTGACTTTCGGAGTATGCGACGCGAGGGATTATCAGCGCAAGCTTATCCGAACTTGATCCGTTCCAACACCATCAATCCAATCGATACCAGGGCCAGCACGTACATCACCGGGTGGATTTCGCGGCGGCGTCCGACCATCAGATACAAACCTACGTGCGAAATAAATCCCCAGAGGATTCCCTGTGTGATTGAGAACGTCAGCGGAATCAAGACCAGAGTCAGAAATGCGGGTACGGCTTCTTCAATCTTTGAAAAATTGATTTGGTTAACGCTGCGGAACATCGCAGCGCCCACCAGAATCAGTACGGCGGCGGTCGCGAAGGGCGGCACCATCCCGGCCAGCGGCGCGATAAACAGACATGGCAGAAAGCAAAGCGCGGTGACCACCGAAGTCCTGCCGGTTCGCCCGCCCATACTGATCCCTGCAATGCTCTCGATATAAGCAGTGCCGGATGAAGTGCCGGCCAGGCCCGCACCCATGGTTGCCAGCGAATCGACAATCAATCCCTGTCGCAGGTTTCGCGGGTGACCATCTTCGTCAAGCAAGTCGCCCGCGTGCGCCACCCCGATGAACGTCGAGATCGAATCGAAGAGATCGGTAAAAAGAATCGCGATGATCGACGGTATCAAGCTCAATTTCAGCGCACCCCAAATATCGAGTTTGAAAAACACCGTCTTGAAATCCGGCAGAGTCAGCATGCGCGGCGGCGCCGTAACCAGACCGAAAGCCCAGGCGACCAACGTGACGACCACGATCGCGCTGAGAAACGCAAACGGATTTTTCCGGGACATCAGAAAAATTGAGATCGCTACGCCCAGGATTGTGAGCAGCGCCGGTTTCCCGAGCGTGCCGATTCTTACAAAAGTAATCGGATCGGCAGCGACAAAGCCGGCGTTCTTCAGTCCAATGAAGGTGAGAAAAATTCCGATGCCGACCGCGGCCGCGATTCTGATCTCGCGCGGGATGGCCCGGGCGATCGATTCGCGAATCGGCGTAACTGAAATCAGCAGAAAGAAAACGCCGGCCCAAAAAATGATTCCCAGGGCCGTCTGCCAGGGCACGCCTTTACCCAGGATGATCGCATAAGTAAAAAACGCATTGATGCCCATGCCCGGCGCGACCGCAAAGGGCAACTTCGCATAAAGGCCCATCAGCAACGTCATCGTGAAGCAGATGAGCACGGTGGCGGTCAGGACGCCGCTGAAAGCCATGCCCGTTTTGCCGTCGGCCGAGATGATTTGCGGATTGACCACCACGATGTAGGACATCGTGAAAAACGTGGTGATGCCGGCGATGGCTTCGGTTTTTAGATCGGGCTTTTGAGTCGCGTTCGCGTCCATTCCAGTTGGCGAAGTGATTCAGATCCAAACTACGCTCCGGGTTTTTCCTTCACGGAGAAGTCCTCGGTTCCCGGCCAATTTGATCCAGCGTTTGCCGGAGAAGTTGAGGCGACACTGACGCATTAAAGCCGAAAAAAGTTTTTCGCACAGTGCCTCGGACAATTATGAAGGTGTCCGGCAACACACTGCGGCCGTTCACCGCTCGCAACAGAGAATCGCCAAAGTTTTCAGTATCCCAAACGACCTGGAAGTTGACTCCCTGATCTCGAACAAACTTGCGAACTGCGTCGAGGTCCGGATCGTTCTTCTGAGAGACAAGTCCAATCACCTCGATCGGGTGCCCCACGTAACTCCGCTTCAAATCGATCAGGTCGGGCAGGTTCATCCGGCAGGGACCACACCACGAGGCAAACAAATTCAGCACGATGGTTCGATTTGAATAATCTGAAAGCTTCAGCTGGCGACCATCAATCGTAGTGAATTCGCGATCGAGAATGCTCGAGGGCAAGCTCACTACTGATTGGGTTGGCGCATTCTGATCTTGCGCCTGAGCCCAGGCAAAACAAGAGAGAAGGACGATACCGGCCACTGCTACTTTTCGTTTTCGCGATTGCATCTCGACGTCTCACTAACACGGCCGGTACGTTGGCTTCCTCGTATAGTTGCCGTTGTCGTCGTAATAGGCGCGATTCACACAGCGCTCAAGCTGATACTGCGAGCCATCGTAACGGTAAGTTCGCAGAATGGTTTCGTTCGCTGAAGCATGACTCTCGCTGATAACGTCACGATAACCTTTCAATGATTTTTGTCCGGCTCTCACTTTGGTGGATCCGGTTCCACTCAAAAGCAGTTCATAACGATTTCCGGTTTTTCGATAAATCCAGAACAGGCAGTTCTGGGCGCCGCAGAGGCAAAGACCCGAACCTCTGACCAGAATCTGACTGGTGCGATCGGCGGCAAGCTGAATTGATTGGACATCAACTGCCTTGCCCAGGCCACCATCTGTTAGAACACAATTGCGATCTTCTTTATCGAGGATTTCCAGCAGGGCAGTTGGGGCGCTCAAGTGGCGGCGGCTCTGGCCCTGGCTCGCGCCGGGCAGGAGAGAAAACAGCGAGAAGGTTATGAGAATTCCGATCGATTTCATCTCGGTACGCACGTCTCTGGCGTGCAATAGCGGCGCCCCCCAGCACGCCAGAGGCGTGCGTACCAAACAGCACGCCAGAGGCGTGCACACCTAATTCAAGATCGCTCGCAGAGCTTTCAAAGCAGTCTCGATTCCGGTCCGCGAAACATCGAAATGCGTGACCATGCGAATCGATGTTCCAAAGCCCGAGGCGAGTACGTTGTGCTCACGCAGTTGAGCGCAGATTGCATCGGCCGACCGGCCCGTCCCCGCCACATCAAAGATGACAATGTTGGTGGCCACCTTCTCGGGGTCGATCTTCACGCCGGGAAGTTCAGCCAGACCTTCGGCCAGGATCTTTGCGTTGGCATGATCTTCCGGCAGGCGCTTGGGCGTCTCTTCCAGGGCAATCAAACCGGCAGCTGCCAGCACGCCGGCTTGTCGCATGCCGCCGCCGAGCACTTTGCGCACCACGCGCGCTTCATCGATGAAGGCTTTGGTCCCGAGCAGCATCGATCCGACCGGAGCACCCAACCCTTTCGACAGACAAAACATCACGGAATCAACCGGACGCGTAAGGTTCGCAACGGACTCATTCAGCGCTGTCGCCGCATTGAAAATTCGCGCGCCGTCCAGGTGGACCGGCAAATTATTTTCGTGCGCCCGGGTGCAGATGTCTTCGGCGCGTTCGCGGGTGAGCAGTGATCCACCTGCCAGATTGTGAGAATTCTCCAGGGCGATTAGCCCGGTCGGCGCGACATAGTACGCGGTGTTGTGGTGCAGCGCGCCGGCGATTTCGTCCCAGGTGAGAATGCCGCTGCCGTCGTTGCTCTTGACGGGCCGCGCCAAAACCCCGGCGAACGCGGACATGGTGGCCATCTCGAAATTGTAGATGTGTCCTCGTTCTTCGATGATCACTTCCTGGCCGTGCCGGGTGTGAATCTTTACCGCCGCCTGATTTCCCATCGAGCCGGTGGGGACAAAGATGGCCGCTTCTTTTTCAAAGATTTCGGCGGCGCGTTCCTGCAGACGATTTACAGTTGGGTCTTCACCGTAAACATCGTCGCCGACTTCAGCCTCGGCCATGGCCCGACGCATCGCGGGTGTGGGTTTGGTGACGGTATCGCTGCGCAGATCGATCATAAGTTTTGTGGCACAGACTTCAGTCCGTGATCTGTAAAAAACCGCGAGCACAGACTGAAATCTGTGCCACCTGGAACGCGGCAAACTTTATCACAAATCGTTAAGGCCCTTGAGTTGGAAAGTCGGTTAGAGTGTTAGTTTCGTTTAAGGAGTTTGACTACCGGCTTTGGCCAGGCATTGATGAGCGTTTAAGGTGTCGCCGTTCTCTTCCTTGAGCATGCGGCAATCACCCTGGAAGACGGCGCCGGGTTTGATCGAAAGTGCGGGCGTGGAAATGTTGCCGGTGACTTCCGCGCCTGATCCAACCTCGACCCGCTGGTGGCCGACCACGTCGCCGACGACTATGCCGCTGATAACGCACACACCAACATTGATCTCGGCTTCTACCCTGGCGGATCCATCGACGATCAAAGTCCCTTTTGAAGAGGAGATTCTGCCCGCCACATGTCCATTAACGCGCAGCATGTCTTTAAAGTTGAGTTCGCCATTCAGGTCCGGGGTGGGATCGGGCGATCCATTCCGGGGCCGCTGCTTGATTGTCAGCACGCTACCGGCAGCTCCCAGCTGGCCTGTGATAATCCCATCAACCGTCATCAACCCGCGAAAGGTTGCTTCGCCGGTGATGACCGGAACCCTGGCCTGAAAGCTGGCGCCTTTCCGCGTCGGGGTTGGAAATTGCCGAACCGCGTGATTGTCGATGCGTCTTGGTCCGGGCGCCGGCAAACTGGCGCTGGCGGGGAGGCGACCGTCTAACGGAGTAACGGTACTTGGCTCTGGTTGCAGAGCGGGCTTTGCAGCAGACATCGATACTCTCCACAGAAACCCGTCGGGGGGGCCGGGGCATCTATATAAAATTTGGTTGTCCGTGGGAAGCTGCTCGCCGCCGATCTTCCGCCGAGCGAGCCCATTCGAGAAAACACCACCTTGAAGTAGGCGCACCTTACCACAGCTAAAGCAGATGGTTCAAGCCATTTCGCCGGGAAGTGCTGACCTAATTTGATTTGCTTAGGACAGCCAGGCGACCCTCACGAAGCAACCGCTTCGTACTTTCTCTGACCCTCAACCAACGTGCCGGCTTCCGAACCCTATGGAGTCTGTCGGAGAAAGCCGTTTCTCTGTGCCTCTGTGAAAATCTCTGTGTCTCTGTGGTGAAATTACTCGAGAAAACACTCACCACAGAGGCACAGAGATCGCACAGAGGCACGGAGATCAATTTCTCCGACAGACTCTATGAGGGTAGCGAAATGGAGGGTGTTGCCCCAATTCGAATGACTCTTCCGTAGCCCAGGCGTTTCGAGGCCGTGTCAGAACCGCGAGCGGTAGCGACCGGATTAGGAAGAGTCACGAAATTCATCTCGGCCCGCTTCGCTGTAATCCTTTCCGCGAGGTTCGTTTTTGATTCGAGGAGACTTCATGATCCGGTCGCTACCGCTCGCGGTTCTGACACGCCCTGTTTCTCACCCCAGGCGTAAACGCCTAGGCTAGAGAAACGCCACGATGAAATTAGGTACTACTCCAACCTGACATGTTCTTGTCAGCATTAACTCCGGCGTGGCATCCTTGATTGAAAATGTTCATTGATAGCAAAACCAAAACCCGTTTACTGCGCCGGATGGGCGAAGCGATCGAAGACTTTCGCATGATCGAGGATGGCGATCGGGTCATGGTCTGTATCTCCGGCGGTAAGGACAGTCATGTGCTGCTCGATCTGCTGCTCGACGTGCAGAAACGTGCGCCGGTTAGTTTCGATCTGCTGGCTGTTAATCTTGATCAGAAACAGCCGAACTTTCCGGCAGACGTGCTGCCCAAATATCTCACGGACCGCGGCGTGCCGTTTCGGATCGTCGAACGCGATACTTATTCAATTGTGAAAAGACTCGTTCCGGAAGGAAAAACTTTCTGCGCGGTTTGTTCGCGGCTGCGACGCGGCATTCTTTACAACATCGCGGTCGAAGAGGGTTGTTCGAAGATCGCTCTGGGCCATCATGCCGACGACATCATCACGACCTTTATGCTGAACCTTTTCTATGTCGGAAAGTTGAAGGCAATGCCGCCGGTGCTGCGCTCTGACGATGGCCGCAACACGGTCATCCGGCCGCTGGCTTACTGTCGCGAAACCGACCTTGCCGAATTTGCGGCTGAGGCTCAGTTCCCGATCATTCCCTGCGACCTGTGCGGTTCGCAATCAAACCTGAAACGGGCGCGGATGAAGCGTCTGATTGAAGATCTGGAAAAAGAAATCCCGAATGTCCGGGCTTCGATGCTGACGGCGCTGGGCAATGCGGTGCCGACGCATTTGCTCGATCCCGATCTTTTCGATTTCAAGAAACTCTCAGCAGGTTCCGGGGACGTCGCCGCAGAGTTGGATTTTGCTTTGGGTCACACCGACATCGAACCGGCGCTCGTGGCCATAGCTAATTAGCCACGAAAAGGCACAAAAGAAAAACCAGGAATCACTTGCTAAGGTTTTGTGCGTTTTGCACCTCTTTGTGGCTATGTGTCTGAATCGAAGATTGAATCTGAGCATCCACTAGTACTCTTGGTTAGAGTTATGCCCAGTTGCCTTGTAACTGCAATTCGGGTGACTGTTGGATGAACGGAAATCCCATGGATCAGAGAACACCGGGCGGAACTAAGCTGAATCGACTGCCCGCGCTGGCCGTTTGTGTCTTGATTCTGCTGACCGCCACCTCTGTGTCTGCCCAGCATCCTACGCTCGTAAGCTTTAACAGTGCCGGCACTGGGAGCGCCAATGCCCGTTCCGGCGATTTCGGGCGTTATCGTATCAGCGCTGATGGCCGATATGTTCTGTTTTACAGCGAGGCGAGCGACATCGTCCCCCTTGGAGCGACCCGCGCGAGCGATCTCTTTGTCCGTGACCTCCAAACGGGGACGACCAGGATGGTGAGTATTAATGCCGCAGGTACGGCCTCCAGCGGAGTGTCGTCCTTCGGGCTCATTAGCGACAATGGTCGCTACGTCGCTTTCACCAGCTTCGCTAACAACGTCACGACCAATGACACCAATTCCTCGCCTGATGTTTTTCTGCGCGATCTTCAAACGAACACCACGCGGCTGGTTAGCATTAACGGGGCCGGGACGGCAAGCGGGGCGCTCGGCGGCTCAGAGCTTATCGACTTTACTCCTGATGGGCGGTTCATAACTTTTTCGAGCCAGGCACAAGACTTAACTTCCCAACCTGACGGCAACGGGCTGGGTACAGATATCTATGTTCGGGACACGTTGAATAATGTAACGACGCTCGTGTCCATCAACTTAGCGGGAACCGCTTCGGGCAACGGCTCCTGCTTCGGTGGTTCAATCAGCGCCGATGGTCGTTACGTGGTTTTCACCAGCGAGGCCAGCAATTTGGTCGCGAATGATACCAGTACTCGCGATGCTTTTGTGCGCGACGTGCAGACAGGAACGACGACTCGTATCAGCACCAACGCGGCCGGAACGGCAGGAGGCAACAACCAGTCCAGCGGCGGTGTTATCGATGCGGGCGGCCGCTTCATCGTCTTCTTTACCAACGCGACGGATCTCTCGACGCTTCCGGACACAAACAACCTTGCCGACATCTTTATCTACGATTTGCAGAGCCGGAGTAACAGGCTGATCACCAGTAATGTTGCGGGGACGGCGACCGGCAATGGTTTAGCATCTGGGTTTTCCAACCACGGCGTTACGTTCACAATTAGCCGCGATGCCCGTTTCGTCAGCTTCATGAGCCAATCGGGAAACTTAGTCAGCAACGATACAAACGAAAACGGTGATGACGTCTTTCTTTATGACACGACGACCCATGTCAAATCGCTGATTAGCGTAAACCTGGCAGGCAATAGTGGAACAACCGGCGGTTCGTCCGACCCGTTCATCTCTGCTGACGGCCGCTTTGTAGCCTTTGACAGCTTTGCCAACGATCTCGTTAGCACGCCCGATGAGACAAACGGTTTCACCTCGGATGTTTTTGTGCGCGATGTCGTGGCCGGAAAGACCTATCTGGCCAGCATCAATAATGCCGGGTCCAGAACCGGGAACGGCTTCTCTATCCAACCGGGCATCAGCGTTAATGGTACGCGAATAGTGTTTTCCAGCCGCGCCAGTAATCTTATTGGCAACGACTTGAACGGTGTGGCCGAAGATGTTTTCATTTTTGATATTCCTGGTAGTACCGGCCCGGTCCTGCTTACAGAAGGCAACACTCAGCGGGCGATCGCGCTCGACTCCGTGACGCAGATACGCGATCCATTTTCGCTCATGACCGCGTTGAATTTCAGTTCAGATCAACGCACGCGTATCTCCCTGTTCGTCTGGCAATTACCACTCGGGCCCGGTGACGAGGCCTCAACCATTCTGGTTCAGGCGGAAGATGCGCAGGGCAATCTCTATGTCCTCCCGGTTGAATTCCTGGGGTCGATTTCGAGCCCAGGCGAAGTGAGTCAAGTGATCGTCAAATTGCCGGGAAGTGCGGCAGCGGGAGACATGTGGTTGACGATCACCCTAAAAGGTTTGAGCACCAACAGAGCTTTCATCACAATTAAGCCGTGAATATGGCTGGATATGCAACGGATGGCAGGTCACCGGGATGTTGACCGACAGATCGAAGAGAATCTGGTGTCCGAGTCGAGAATGTTAATTTGCATCAGTCGATCGTAATGGAAAGCTCCGATGGGCACCGAGTGCTTTTCATTTCACAATTGCGTGATGCTTAAGCTGACGCCTTCAGCCGCCGTCGCAGGTAATGCTGCCCAAAAACGGTGCCCAGAATCAGGCTCAATCCCAGCAGGGCCAGCACGAACGGAAACAGCACCGAGTCTTTGAACACCGTCCAGGCCAGATGACCGAGGTAAGCGTAGACTCCCAAAACGCCGAATACCATAAAGACTGTGCGTTTCAACTTGATTGCCAGCGCCATCAGGCCCAGGTTGATGGCCAGATACACCAGCCGTCTCAATTCCGAGCCTGAGTCCATCGTCGTCAAACCGCCCCAGAAACCCATTAGCCCAAACAGGTAACACCAGAAGGCGAAGTCTTCGCCCGTGGGGGCCTCGCGCTGTCTCAAAAATCGATCCAGTCCAAAGCCGACCAGGATCGTGAAGAGGCCGACCAGGACGCTAACCCATTTGGTCGAGTCTGAATCGAGAGAGTTCTGTCGGAAGACCCAGGCCGCAAGATCCATCGAAAGAAACCAGAAGCAGAAGGCCATCGGCGCGGTGAGAAAGCTGAATCTGACAAACTTGAGCGCAAAAGCGGCGGCCGCGATCGTGGCCAGCTCCATGACCACCCACGAACCGTGAATCAACGGATAGAAATCCTTATAAGCACCGGGATCGTCGGCGGGCCAAAAGCCGGTCATCCTTTCGATTGAATAGATCAACAGCGGGGTCAGGCTAACCGCCACGGTAACCAGGAGGCCACCCGCCACGACGTAGCCCTGACGTCGCAACCAGAATCCCGTACTTGCGGTAATGCTTATGTAGATGATTGCCGTAATGCAGATTCCGCTCGCCCCCAGCACATCCCATTTGTCACCGAGAAACCAGGCGCATGCTGAAATCATTAACAGGGCGCCGAAGTAATAGAGCACGGTGACGAGATTGAAGGCTTTTGCCTTTTCCGGAGCGGGAGGCAAGGGCGGGTCAGCCAGCAGCGTGCCCTTGAATCGTTGATCATAAGCCCAATGGATCAATCGGTCCGCATCGCTTTGAGAAATTACCCCTTCAGCACCAGCGCGATTTATGTCTGCCGCTGAGAGTATAATTTCCGACGGATCAGGCTGAGGCTGTTGTGACATGGGGGCCACTCCTTTTGTAGAGTCGCCGCGATTCTAATCCAACGCCTGGCTTTTGTCTCTGAGTATCAATTGAGGGTGGTGCCCAATTTGTAGGGGCGTCCCTCCGTGGGCGCCCGCTTATTGTCTGCGACGTCAGAAGGCCGGGCGTCCACGGAGGGACGCCCCTACAATTGGGCCACTACAAAACTGAGTGTGCGTATGCCGGCGACAACCAAAAAGCGCGAACTCGACCTGAAAGACTTCCCTCCCGGGACAGTCACTGAATTCACGACGCTGGTCTGTCTCGCCTGTATCTTCGACATCTTCACCAAGCAACTCGGCCTGGCGCCGCGCACAGCCTTTTCCGAAATCAAACGTCACACACCGACGACTGAGGAACTCACGAGCCGAAGCGCGACGCGTCCTTACTTTGACAGCGACGAAAAGCATCCACACTGTCCTTACTGTAGTTCGGCGAAACGCTGGCTCGCGCGCTTTGACACTTACTGCGTCGAAGGCGGCAAGTCGACTGACGCTGCTCGCCGGGCGTTGATCAAAAAGCTGCCCACCACGGGCGATCAATTCGTCGTCGTCGAAAAGAAGTCCGATTCACGCGCGGTGCTGTTTGAATGGCTGGATACCCTGGGTCTGAATTTGGATTTGAGCGACGAACGCTGGCTGCCCGACGTGACGCGAAAATATCTGGAACGTCGTGAACCAAAAACAAATTGGGAAGAAGTCTTCGAACCGATACGCGCTGTTCGTCGCTCAAATCGTCTTACTGATGGCTGGGAGATCGACGGCGCGCGGTTGTTTCTGGCGCCGAAGATTTATGGCGAAGCGATCCTGATTCAGTATCTGGTCAGCCGTTCGCATACACACGGCGGACTGACACTCGAAGGCCGTCTGACTTTGATGGAATTGATTCGGCGTCTGCGTTACATCGGCTATCTGGATCAAATCGGAATCAACGAGCGCGAGCCAGGCGAGGTCTTCGAGAAGTTGATCCATCACCTGGCCGCCAATCACGACTGGTCAAAAGCAGGTTTTGGAGCCGCTCGCGGTAACGAGCGAGTCGCAGCTTCGAAAAAGAAGACAAGCAAGAAGTCCGCAAAGAAGTCCTCCCGGTCCAGCGCCGTAAAAGCAGCATTGCCCGAACCGGAAGAAATCATCACTGAACCGGTTAAGCTTCATTACCTCATCGACCGCCGCGATTTTCTGGATAAAGTGAAGAGCGTTTACGCGAGCTACGCGAGCTGAGTCAATTCTCTTGCCAGGGCGAACGCCGGTGCTGATATACTCCCGCAACTGACGCCGCAACGATTAGTAATTGCCCGGAGTAACCGGGATAGTCAGTGTTCCAATCACCTCGTCCTGGAGGTCGCGGGTTCCCTCACCGGGAGGCATTTATGACCCCCATTCACAAATTCGAGAACCAGGTCTTCATTAGTTACGCACACATCGACAACGCCCGGTTCACCGAAATCGAAAAGGGCTGGATAGACCTTTTACACGAAGCGCTGGACTGGCGGCTGCCGCAATTGATGGGCGCCCCGGTAAAGATCTGGCGCGATCGAAAGTTGGGTGGCAACGACGTGTTCGACGGTACGATTCATACCGAACTTTCGCGCTCTGCCACCCTGCTGACGGTGGTATCACCGCGGTACTTCCTCTCGCAATCGTGCCGGGAAGAGCTTGATGGTTTCTTCCAGGCAGCGGAGCAAAACGGCGGTGTTCGTAGGGGCGATAAACATCGAGTCTTCAAAGTAATGAAGACATATGTGCCCCTCGAAGAGCATCCAGCTGAACTACGCGAAATGCTTGGCTACGAGTTTTACGCCATCGATCAGGCTTCGGGACGTTTTCGCGAGTACGACAACGAAATCGGACCGCGCGGTGAAAAAGACAAAAGGTACTGGGACCGTCTGGAGGATCTGGCGCAGGACATTTGTTTGCTGTTGAAGCGAATGGGTCAAGGTCAAGAGACGACTCTAACCGAGCGAATTGGTGGCGCCACAATTTACCTGGCGGAAGCCTCTTCTGACCTCGGCGACGAAAGGGACAAGGTAAAGCGCGAGTTGCAGCAATACGGCCACGAGGTGCTGCCCGATAAGGCCCTGCCGCTCCAGGTGCCGCTGCTTCAGGACGCCGTTCGCCAATACCTCCAGCGCAGCCGGCTCTCGGTCCATTTGATTGGCGAGAATTACGGGATCATACCGGAGATGGAGACCGATCGCTCGATTGTCCGTCTGCAGGAAGAGCTCGCGGTCGAACGCGGTGATGACGAACAGTTCTCCAGACTGATATGGCTGCCGCCAGGTTTGCAGCCGAAAGACGAACGGCAGAAGAAGTTCGTGATTGATTTGCAGAACAGTTTCACTTCCAGCAATGGATCCGAGTTGCTGCAAGTGAAACTCGAGGACCTGAAGTCGATCATTCAAGCGAAGCTGACGCAAAAGTTAAAACCTCCGGCTGCGCCGGCTGAGGAAACCGGCGCCGTTCGGGTTTATCTAATTTGCGATCAGTCCGATGTTGATGCGGTGAGCCCGTTGCAGAAATACCTGTTCGCGCGGCGCTGTGAAGTAACGCTGCCCTTGTCTGAGGGAAGTGAAACCGAAGTCATCCAGGATCACAAAGAGAACCTTTTACTGTGTGATGCGGTCATGATTTTCCAGGGCCGCGCCAGCGAAGGCTGGCTGCGCATGAAACTGCGCGAGCTAATCAAGCTGCCGGGCTATGGACGGACGGACCCGCTGCGCGGAAAAGCAGTCTACATCGCCTCGCCTGAGTCTCCGCAAAAGGATCGCTTCCAAATGCACGAAGCACTGGTTATCAGGAATTACGCCCAGTTCAATCCCGAACTTGTCGAACCATTCGTGGCTAAACTTAGACAAGCGAGAGGAGGGTCGTTATGAGCACACAAATCACTGAGACCTTCGCGGAAATCGGAATTCCGCCAAACCCTTTTCCCGGTTTGCGTCCATTTGAGTTTGATGAAAGCCATCTTTTCTTCGGACGTGACGGCCAAAGTGAACGGTTGATTGCCAAGCTCAGCCGCACACATTTTCTGGCGGTGGTCGGCACTTCGGGCAGCGGCAAATCGTCGCTGGTGCGGGCGGGGTTCCTGCCGGCGCTCCACGGCGGCTTTATGACCACTGCGGGTTCGACGTGGCGCGTCGCGATCATGCGCCCCGGCAATGATCCGATTGGTAATCTGGCGCGGGCCCTCAATGCTCAAGACGTTTTCGGATCAGAGATTGAAGAGAACGTAACGATTCAGGCGGCCCTGGCTGAAGCTACCTTGCGGCGCGGCGCGCGCGGACTGGTTGATGCTGTGCGCCAGGCGGTCATGCCCGACAACGAGAACCTGCTGGTCGTCGTTGATCAGTTCGAGGAGATTTTCCGTTTCGCCAGAGTCACCGAGGACAAAGAATATGGTAACGAGGCTGCCGGCTTCGTCAAACTGCTTTTGGAAGCCGCCAACCAACGAGAGATTCCAATCTATGTCGTGCTGACCATGCGCTCGGATTATCTCGGTGACTGCTCGCAGTTCTGGGATCTGCCGGAAGCGATTAATGAAAGTCAGTATTTGATTCCCCGCCTGACTCGCGATCAACTTCGCGAAGCGATCACCGGTCCGGTGGCCGTCGGCGGCGCCAAGATTACGCCCCGCCTGGTGAATCGTCTGCTGAACGATGTCGGCGACAATCAGGATCAACTGCCGGTGCTGCAACACCTGTTGATGCGCATGTGGGATGAGTGGAAAGCGCCGGGCCCTGGCAAGGACAGTCGCGGTTCCGCGCACAACCAGACACATGAAGGAGACGCGATCGACCTTTGTTGTTATGAAGCTGTGGGTGGAATGAGCCAGGCGCTTTCACTTCACGCCGACGAAGCCTTCCACGGGCTGCCCGATGATCGCCATCGTGCAGTTGCCGAAAAAGTTTTCAAAGCTTTAACCGAAAAAGGGCCTGACAATCGCGAAGTCCGCCGCCCAATTACGGTGGGTGAACTTAGCGCGGTTACCGGAGCGACGGCCGCGGAAGTCATTACCGTGGTCGAAGCCTTTCGTCAGCCGGGCAGGTCCTTCGTGATGGCGCCGGCCGACGCCGGATTGAAGCCGGAATCGTTGATCGATCTCTCGCACGAGAGTTTGATTCGAGGCTGGGTTCGCCTGAAGGAGTGGGTAGAGGAAGAGGCTCGCTCCGCGCGCACCTATCAACGTCTGGCCAGCACGGCAGTGTTGCATCAGGCCGGAGAAGAAGCGCTGTTACAGGATCCGGCCCTTCAGGTCGCCCTCGACTGGCGCGACGCGAATCGGCCGAACGCAGCATGGGCGCGCCGCTATCATCCCGCCTTTGACGTGGCCATGAATTATCTGGAAGCCAGCGTCGCCGCGCGTGACGCAGAGATGCGCGAGCGTGAGCGGCAGAGCCGCCGCGACGTCAGTTACAAGCGGACCAGGCTGGTCGCCCTGCTGTTGGCATTGTCGGTGTTGCTCGCACTCGGCTCGGCCGTCTATGCGTTTCGCCAGGGCTCGAACGCCGAAAAGGCGCGGGCCGTGGCGGTACAAAAGTCGCAAGAGGCGTTGGACCAGAAACGCGTCGCGGTTGAGCAAAGCGAGCGGGCCAACGATCAAGCTGCTAATGCAAAGAGGCAGAGTAATGAAGCCATCAGACAGGGCATGCTTGCCGCAGTAGCGTCTAAGAAGGCGGATGAACAGCGCATACTCGCCCAAAGTGAAAAGAAGAGAGCGGATGAACTGCGCGCCCTGGCTGAAATTGAAAAGCGAAAGGCTACCGTGCAGGCGTTCCTGGCGAAGGATAATGCGTACCGCGCCGATCAGTTGGCGGAAAAGAACCGGCAACTACTCTATCCGGCGGACATCAACCTCGCGCAGCAGGCCTACGAAGCGAACAATCTCGAGCGCGGCAGCGAACTGCTCGACCTTCACACTGCCGAGCACGGCGACCAGCCGGGTTACGAATGGTCGTATCTCTGGAGGCTCTTACACCCAGAGCGCGAAAGTCTTGGCACGATGACCGGCGGAAGACTTCCCGTAACAGTATCGAAGGACGGAAGAATCGCCGTCGCCAAAGGACCAACAGTCGAGCTCAGAAATCCGGCCGGCAGTGAACGGCAGACTTTGACCCTCTCGGACGAGGGAGAAAAAGTAAGGGTCACATCGCTGGCTCTCACCGCGGATGGTAAGACTCTGGCCGTCGCGGAGTCTTCCATTTCGGGGATCAAGTTCTTTGATACTGCAACGAATAAACAATCAGGATTGCTCAAAAAGTGGGCCGACCAAATCTTCTTCGCACCGGACGGGAAGACATTCGTCACGGGCGGACTGGGTGCTGACCTCACGATTTGGGATTATTCATCGCTGCACGAGAAGGGAAAGATTGGCGCTGACTACCAACATTTGTTCTTTGCGCACTCGCCAGACGGCCAATTCGTTTTGACCATGTCAGTTTTGCAGGCCGACATCCAGTCTGGAAAGGAGGCCGTCCATTCCGCGTTGATCTGGGACGCAGCTACCGGCAAGCAAGTAGGCAAGTTGCTGGAAGAAGAGTTGCGGAAGCAACCAACTCTACCCAGTGCGGCTGCTTTCTCTCCCGACAATAAACAGGTTGCGTTAGCGAGCCGTTCCTTCGTGCTGGTTCTTGATGTGGCCTCAGGTATTCTTGTGTCCTCTATGGAGGGTCGCCGGGAATTGGTTACTGCGCTGGCGTTCTCGCCCGACAATAGGGTTTTGGCTGCCGGATATAACGACGGAGCAATAACCCTGACCAGCATCGACCAGCCCTCGATGGGTATGCGGCAGGAATTGTTAGCTACCCTCAAGGGTCAAGCCGGGGCCATTGACAGCTTGAGCTTCGCCGATGGACAGTTTCTGGTTAGCAGGGACCGTGGTGAGCTGAACGGTTCGAACGGCGGCACCATCTGGAACGTCGGCTCGTTGATCGCTGAGCGAACGCCACGAATGCTGCCGCTTTCAGAACCGGGACAACTGGTCTACTCGCCTGACGGGCGTCTGATAGCTGCCCCCGCCAACTCAAACAACGTGAGAGTTCTCGAGGCGGACAGTCTCAAAGAGCTCTCACCGTTCATGGGCCACAAAAGCACGGTCCGGGCAGCCGATTTTTCGCCGGACGGCAAACTGCTGGCCTCAGCGAGTGACGACAAAACAGTCAGAATCTGGGACGTTGCGACGCGCGCGCAAATTGGCCCGGCACATTCACACACGAATGGATCATTCTCAGTCGCCTTTTCACCGAACGGTAAGTTGCTCGTATCTGCTTGTTTGAGCGGCGAGGTGAAGTTGTGGAACGTTGTAACCGGAGCCGAGGTGGCAACATTCGGGACTGGTGAAAACGAGCGTCCAGATGACGCGCTAATCCAGGTGGCTTTTTCCGCAGACGGGCAACGAATCGTTCTGCGCTATCGCGAACGCCTCGAATTGCGGGATCTCACATTATCGAAGCAACTGGCTGGTTTTACGCCGCAGAAGACTGAGGCAATTCGCTCGATGGCTGTTTCACGGGAGCGTGGCATTCTCGCCATTGGTGTGTCCGACAACAGGATTCAGCTACTGGATGACGCCGAGCTCAAGGTCAAAGATACTCTCAAGGGACACGCTGAGAGTGTCGACGCGCTTGGTTTTTCGAAAGACGGAACCAGATTGGCGAGTGGTGATGGCTCGGGACTGGTTAAAGTCTGGGACATACGCGCTGACCGAGAGTTGCTGACCTTCCAGCAGAGCCCATACGGCATGAAGTCCGTGGCCTTCGCACCCGACGGCCTGACGCTGGCTAGTTTGGATGGCTTGAACTATTTGAGATTCTATCGCGCTGCAACGGAGGCGCAGGTAGCTGCTCAGAAAAACCGATAGCGCATGGCTTCGAAATCCCACGCCAGCGAGATCAAAGCAAGGTGCTTTTAGCTTTTACGACGGCTGATAATATCGACAATAGCACGCATTAGTTCTGGTGGTTTATCGATCTGCTTGAGAGCGTCAGACGCGGCACTATGAACGATTTCAACTCGCTCACGAGTCGCTTCAATCCCATAAATCGCCGGATAAGTAGCTTTGCGCGAACGCTCGTCCTTGCCCGGAGTCTTGCCGAGATCTTCCGCGGTCGCAGTAACGTCCAAAAGATCGTCGGTGATCTGAAACAGCAAGCCGAGGTTGGTAGCGTATTCGGTAATCGCCGTCAGTTCATCTTCGGTTGCGCCGGCGATCATTGCGCCGCAACGTCCGGCGGCACGAATCAGTGCGCCGGTCTTGTGTTGGTGAATGCGTTCCAGTTCCTCGCCGCTTACGGCGCGTGATTCAGCGGCGAGATCCAGAGCCTGTCCCGCGACCATTCCGAAAGGTGTTCCCGCTGCCCGCGTTATTTCAGAAATCAACTTAACCCGCAGCGAAGCATCGAGCTCTGCATCCTCGGCAATGGTTTGAAACGCCAGCGCCTGCAATGCGTCGCCGGCGAGAATCGCCGTGGCTTCGTCGAACTTCACGTGACAAGTCGCGCGGCCACGACGCAATTCATCATCATCCATTGACGGCAGGTCATCGTGAATCAGCGAATAGGTGTGAATCATCTCCAGCGCGCAGGCGGTGCGAATCAAATGCTCGTTGGTCGCGCCGAAGGCCTGGCCGACAGCAAGTAACAACGCCGGCCGGAAGCGCTTGCCACCGGCAAAGACGCTCCAGCGAATCGCTTTATGAATTCGCGTCGGTTCGTCGGTTTCTTTCGGGAGCAGTTGGTCGAGTTCCGCATCGATCAGGGGACGGCAGGAAGCCAGAAATTCGCGCGCGTCAGATGCAATCGGAGTATTAACCACAGAGGACCGTAGAGAAGAATTAAGAAGCAGCTTCGTCCGACACGTCGCTTTCAGGTTCAAGGGGTCTCACGGCGGGCCGGCCCTGATTGTCGCGCATGAGAATTTCAATGCGGCGTTCAGCCTGGCTCAGACGTTCCTGACAGTCGCGCGAGAGCTTTACGCCCTGCTCAAACAGCTCGAGGCTTTTTTCCAAAGGCAGCTCACCCTGTTCGAGTTCACGGACGATGCGCTCGAGTTCTTCGAGGGACGATTCAAAAGTTTTTGGTTTGTCGTTCGGCATCCAGTGGCACAGACTTTAGTCTGTGGAATTAGTTAGCGCAAGAAGCTTCTGCGATCGTGTCAGAACCGCGAGCGGTAGCGACCGGATCAGGCGATACACTTGAAAACGTTCGTTGTTCGACTCAATTGCAACTTGATCCGGTCGTTACCGCTCCCGGTTCTGACTCGACTGCTACTTTCCCCACTTATCCAATTGCTTGCGAATTTCGTCCTGCACCTGCGTTCCATTCGCCGGCAGGCTCTTGACGACGGCGTCGGCAACCATCTTGGCCAACTTCTCATCCTGGACGGCGACGACGCGCCAGCGATTATCTTCGGACTGCATGGTAAGTTTAATCACTTCGTTCTTGATATTCACGGTCGCCGAAGCGGTGTTGTTTTCCTGCTTGATGTCGGCAAAGTAGGGAACGCCCAGGGCCACCAAGAAGAGCGGTTTTCCTTTGGCCACCTCGGTCAAGCCGCGAAGTTCATTAATCAATTGTTCGTGGATCGTCTGTTTGAGTTTGGCTGAAACCGCCGCATTGACGGCATCGGTTTGAGCAGACGAAAGTGAGGCCGCCAGCGACCCGGACATCTTTTCGCGAACCTGTGAGACAAAATCAGCGCTGATCTTGTCGGTATCGATCATCTTGTCGAAAGTCGCAGTGTCGTTGCGTTGCACCGCGTCAACCATCACTGCGAGCGAATAAGCCGGACCATTTTGGAAGTTTCGCCACCAAAAATATCCTCCGGTGCCCAGGCCCCCGACGATCAGCAACAGGACTACGGCGAGAATCAGCAGCACCCTGCCTAATCTGCCTCGCTTTCTGGGCCGGGGCGAATCCATGTTGATAACGATACGATTGCGTTTCATTCGACGTTCGTCCCTTCGACGCGACAATCCAGACTGCCCTTCCAAAGCCGCAGCCGCACTTCATCGCCGGCTTTCATGGTGCTCGCTTCGCGAACTACCTGGCCTTGCCGATCATGCGCGATCGCATATCCGCGCTCCAAAACTTTCAAGGGTGACATTGCGTCCAGAGCGGCAGCAGCCACCCCTAATTGTTGCCGGGCGGTTTTCAGCCGGTTATCGATCCCGGCATCCCGCGCTTTGTTAAGTGATTCGAAACGGGCGCGTGCCGCTGACGCAGCCGAGCGCAGACGTGCCGGCGCTAAGCTATGTGCCGCTGCCGTTAACTGACGATGATAAGTTTGCAGGCCACTGGTCATCGCGGTCTGCATTCGATAGTCAGCAGCATCGATCGCATTAGCAGCACTCCGAACTCGCGCGTTGACTGCATCGAATGCCGGTGAAAGTGCCAGCTCGTGCACTTCGTTGCGCGCGCCGGCAATTCGATAGCGCATTGAGCGCGCCAGGGTCCCGGTTAAAGCTGCCAGTCGTGAGCATAACTCAGCTTCGTGCGCGGCCACGATTTCGGCGGCGGCTGAAGGCGTCGGCGCCCGCAGGTCCGCCGCAAAATCGGCGATCGTGAAATCTGTTTCATGACCAACGGCCGAGATGACTGGAATCGCCGAGTTCCGAATTGCGCGCGCTACCACCTCTTCGTTAAAGGCCCAAAGATCTTCGATCGATCCGCCACCCCGCCCGACAATTATCACGTCGATGCCGGCCTCGGAACCGCCTGCGCGCAAAGCTTGCTGATGATGTTCGTTGAGAAACTTTATTGCCCGGACGATCTCGTGCGGCGCAATGTCCCCCTGCACCCGCGCGAATGCCAACAAGATGTGGACCGTGCGCGTGCGTCTGGAAAGGACATTCAGAATGTCGCGCAGCGCCGCGCCGTTGGCGGAAGTCACCACCCCGACCCGGCGCGGAAATACCGGTATCGCGCGCTTCAACTCCGGCGCGAATAAGCCCTCAGCCTGAAGACGTGCTTTGGTTTGCTCAAAGGCGAGTTGCAAAGCGCCTGCGCCAACCGGCTCGAGCGAGTCAGCAATCAGTTGGTATTCGCCTTTCGGCTCGTAGACGCTCAGGCGGCCGCGCGCGCGCACCTGCATTCCATCCTCGAGACGAAAGCGTATTCGCTGATTGCTGCTGCGATAGCAAACGGATCGCAGTTGGGCGAATTCATCTTTGAGCGTGAAGTACCAGTGTCCGGAACTGTGGGCGCGAAAATTCGAAATTTCGCCTTCAACCCAGACACTCGCAAATCGCTTTTCCAGCGTGCCGCGAATTTGCGAGGTTAATTCTGAGACGCTGACCGGGCGGCGTTCTGTTTCGTCGAACAGAGATGCGAGTAAAGGTTGCGACATTGAGATCGTCTGAATGCAGGGAATGCTAACACCGGATTAGGGTCAAAGCCATGCAATAGCCGTTGATCGAATATAAGGTCAGGCATAGATCCCCGGTTTGGTTTCCCGGTTTTCGACTGAGCGCCAACCTCCAAAATTTTGAAGTTGTTCCGCTTCGACATGAATCCCGTAGGGATGAAATGTTTATAGATACGTAGCCATAGTGGTTTCCCAGCTCCGTAGGAGCGCAATGTTGTGGTGACTTTGTTTCGCTCCTACGGAGCTTGTCCTGTTTATAAACCGGCACCTATAAACATTCTGCTCCTATGGAGCTTAAGCGTGTTTTGGCAGTCCGCAGTATCTTTTTGAACCAAGACAGGCAACATTCCCCACTGAGCCGCTGTGAATCGCAAGAGGGCGGAGCAACACTTTTTTCCTCATGAAAATCCGGGGGCCATCAGATTCATTATCCTCGCCGGATTCTTAATCAGCTGGCCGCTCATCCATTCGTTTGCTGCTTCTCGCAGTTCACGTCCCCGATCACCGCCAATCATTTCACCCAAACGATGACGCGCGACGACAGCATAGAGTGTCATGTCCGCTGTCTCGAATTCTTTCAAGGCTTTTTCGAGCAGTGTTACCGCTGAGTCAACGTCGCCACGCCGATGTGCAATACCCGCGCGAATCAGCGCCGCGTAGGGATCGGCGTAGATCATGTTCTCTCTCGCGATTCTGTTGGCCACCGCCTCGGCGATTTTTAGCCGTGCTACGCGGTTCTCGCCGACGGCACTGGCCAGGGCCAGGCGCCCACGCAGTTGCATCGCGTCGATACGTAATCCCTGAATGCGCAGCAACATCGATTTTTCCAAAGGCTTCAGCTGACCTTCGATGTGTTTCCAGGCAACTTCATAATCACCCGTGTACACCTCGATCTGGGCGAGGGCGACCAGCGAAGTGTAATGCTGCAAATGAAAACCCTTACGCGGCCAACTGGTCATCGCCGCAATAACTTCGTCGCGCGCGCGGTCAGGATCATCAGCCGCCAACCAGATCGCGTTGAGGCGCGTTCGCAAGTCCGTGGCCGCGAACAAATTGCCTTGCTCCAAAGCCGCCGAGAGAAGTTGCGGCACCCGCCGCGAAACCTCCACGACGTCGCCCAGGTAGAGCAGCGCAGTCAGCATGAAGCGGTTGGCGATCGTAATTTCCCAGGTCACACCCGTGCATTGATCGCGCAGGATTTCCGTGCTGCGCTCGCAGTACTCGGCCGCATCTTTCCAATGACCCAAAAGATACGAACTCAACCCGCGCGCCCAGAGGGCCATGCCGATCGAATGCGGATTGCCGGCGCGCTTCGCCAGCTCTTCAGTCTGTTCCAAAAGCTGAGCCACACGTTCGCTGGCCGATCCGCCGCGGGCCGCGGTTTGGCTCACTTCAAAAGCCATCGCGCGCGCCAGGCGTGAAATTTCGCCCGCGCGCAAGGCGAGCAGCAGGTGCAGACTTTGAAAGTCAGCGCCGCGAATCAGATCGACGACGCCCAGGCCGGCGGCCACGGCCCAGCAAATATCGATACGCAACAAGTCGGTTTCCGGAACATCAGCCGCGTCGCGCTCTGCGAAATTCAGACCGCGCAAACGAATCCACAAGCGCCGCCGGGCCAGTGAAACCAGCGCGCTCTTTGGTCCTTTCGCCAATTTCAGGCCAACCGCTTCGAGCACGACTCGATAGACTGCGAGCCCTTCCTCGATGTGTCCACCCATCAGCAATTGGGCGCCCGCGCGCTGCCGCAGTTCGAGCGCGCGTCGCGCTGAAGTTGCTTTGGCGGCCTCGAGAAATTCCGTCGCGGCTTCGGCCGGCCGGCCGGCATTGGCCAGCGCATCACCCAAGCCGATTTTCAATTCGACGACATTAAGAGCGTCGGGCTTCAGATCGATGGCGCGGCGGAAATAAAGCGCGGCCCGATCGAAAGCGAGTGTGCCGGCCGCCTTCTGGGCAGCGGTCTGAGCGTGCAACACCGCGCGATCTTTTTCGCCGGCGCCCAGATAGTCTTCATACAAGCTTTCAGGGTCGTCGAGTCCGCGCGCTTCGATCGCCTGGGCCAGGCGCCGATGAATTTGCCGGCGCTCGTGATCATCGAGTAGCGCAGCTAGTGTCTCGCCGATGCGATCGTGATACAGCTCGACGCCATAGCCGGTACCGCCGCTGCGTACGAATTGATTGACGCGCAGTGTCGTCAATAATTGAAGCGGATCGCCACGCAGACCCGCGGCGCTGAGCGCGACTTCCTCGTTCACCGGGCGGCGCGCGACTGCCAGCACATTCAGCAGCGCGCGTGAGCCTTGCGGCAGCTGCCGGATACGCTCTTCAAGCATTGTCGTCAGCGAAATGCCGGCGGTGGCCGCACGCTCGTTCATCATTCCGTAATGCGTCAATTGCTCGAGCAGGAAGGGACTGCCGCCGGCTTCGGTGACGATTGAGTCAATGAAAAGCTCGTCCGAAAAACCGGCGAGCTTGAAAAGCGAACGAGTGAGGTCGCGTGCTTCGCCGGCAGCCAGTGGTCCCAACTGAATTTCACGACATTGGTCCGTGCCCGACTGCAACAACATTTGTTTGAGGAAGGGTTGCTCGTCGATGTCTTCACTGCGGAAGCTCGTAATCAGCAACAACGGCGGCGCATCCGGGGGCTGCAAAAGCTCTTCCAGTAGAAAAATGCTGTCGGCATCGGCCCACTGCAAATCGTCGATATAAATAATCAGCGGCTTCTGCCCGGCGAGACGGGTGAGTATCTCGCGCAACGCGCCAAAGGCCTGGCGGCGCATCGTGAAGAGATCGATCGTCTCAGGCTGATTTGGGCGGGCATCAAAGATCGCATCGACCTGGAGCATGACCGGGAAGACGCGCGAGAGCGCCGACCGATTGCGTGGCATCAGGCTTTCGGCTTTGGCGCGCCGCATTGAAGCGAGGTGCTTGCTCAGACTATCAACGACACCGTCCAGACCCTTGTAGGGAACCGATTCCCGTTCGTAGCAACGCCCCTGGAGAACGACCGCATTGCGTGTTTTCGCCTTCACCTGATCGAGAAAAGTTCGGACCAGGGTCGACTTTCCCATGCCCGAATTTCCGTGGAGGTAAACGGTCACCGTTTGACCATCGCGGGTCGCGCGAAAGGCACGTTCCAGTTCGGCCAGCTGCCGCTCACGTCCGACGAATGAATCTTCGACGGTCCCGGACAAGGTCCGGGGAAGAAGTTTGGACGAAGTTCGCACGCCGAGCGCGCGCAGTATTTCATGGCCCCCCGGTCTGGTCTCGGGCCGGCGACGCAGCAGCCTGGTGCAGAGATCGTTCAGGTCGCGCGGGATGTCGGGATTGATTTCTCTGGCTTGAATTGGCTCCTGCGTCTGTTTGCGCGTCATGATCTCGAAGAACCTGCCGCGGAAGGGCAGCCGGCCGGTCAGGGCCTGGTAGAGCATCACGCCCACGCTGTACCAATCGCTGGCTTTCGAAATCCTGGTTTGTGCGCCCTGCTCCGGAGACATGTAATCCGGCGTGCCGGCCAGAAGCGTTTCGTGCATGTCGGGATTGATGTCCTCAACCAGGCCAAAGTCCAGCAGGACCACGCGGCCCTCGTCAGTCACCAGCACATTCGACGGTTTTATGTCGCGATGCAGCTTGCCCATTTCGTGAAGGGTGTGGACGCCTTCAGCGAGTTGGCGCAAAGCCGCGCGCAGACGTGCTTCATCCAATCGATGGTTCGCATCGATGAAGGGCGCTTGATCGTCCATGGCCGTCATCGCGCTATCACGCACGGCCGCGGGATCAAAAATCTCTGTGTCCGCGGCCGAGTCGTACGACGGCGGCGCCGCAGTTTGCGGCGCGGGCAGAGTGGTATCAGCGGAAGTTTTTGGCGCCCTGGCACTTTCCGGGCGCACATACTCAATGAAGGTCACTCCCTGAACCAGCTCCATCGTGAAAAACCAGTCCTGCCCATTCGAAGTGAGTTCATACAGCGTCACTAAATTGGGATGAGAGACATCAGAGAGGGTGCGAAACTCGCGCTTGAAACGATAGATGTGCGAGGCTTCAGCGCGGGTCAACGTTTTAAGGGCGACGACCTTGTCCATCTGGCGGTCATGGGCTTCATAGACGACGCCCATGCCGCCCGAACCCAGACAGCGGTGCAGCGTGAAACGCTCGGTCCCGATAAACTCTTTGGCGGGCTTTACCACGAGGAAATTTCTCGGATGATCGAGCTGTTAGCTTAAGCTCGAACTAACAATTTGAGTTACCTCTGTTGACAGATGAGCAATTGTGCCTTACATGATTTGCGCAATCAAATGTTTGGAGTTCCGCGTTCACGCGGAGTTCCGAACACGACACGTTCCACTTTAGTTCGAACTCCGAATGGACTGTCCGGAGAAGGGAGTGCCAATGGACTGGCGCGTAACGTTGACGACTTTTGGAATTATTTTTCTGGCTGAGCTGGGCGACAAGACTCAAATCGCCGCCATGACGATGGCCGCCCAGAAGAACCGGCCGTGGGAAGTTTTCCTCGGGGCGTCGCTCGCGCTGGTCGCAGTCTCAGCGATTGGCGTGGTGATTGGAAGTGTTTTAGGCCATTATTTGCCGGTTGATTGGATTAAGCGTGTGGCCGGCGCGGCGTTTATTGTGATCGGAGTGTTGGTTTTGACCGGGAAGTTTTAGCGGTGGGAATCGTCCCGCGCGCGCCAGTGTCAGAAGCCGCGCGTAAGCAGGGGCTCACGTTGGTTGAAGGTACTACAAATATGACGCTCCTGACGGAGTTTAAGAAGACAAGGCACGAACAACCTGCTAATAATCAGGCCTTCCCTGACGGTCGGACTTCTGACACTTAACGACAATGCCACAGACCAGACACGTCGAACGACACTTCACTGCGGGCGAGACCATTCGCGACGTGGTGATTGGAATGTCGGATGGACTCACCGTTCCCTTCGCTCTGGCCGCGGGGCTGACGGGCGCCATCGACCACGCCGGCATTATCGTCACAGCGGGTTTTGCGGAAATAGCGGCCGGCGCCATCGCCATGGGCCTGGGTGGTTATCTCGCTGCCAAAAGCGACGCTGAGCATTACGCAAAGGAACGCGAACGTGAACACCGGGAAGTGATTGAAATACCCGAAGAGGAAAAGCGTGAAGTGGCGCAGGTGCTGCACACCTACGGTTTGACTAAAGAGGAGAGCACACCGATCGTGGAAGCCCTCTCGAAACATCCGAAGAAGTGGGTTGATTTCATGATGCGGTTCGAGCTCGGTCTGGAGAAACCAGATCCTAAGCGCGCGTTTATCAGCGCCTTCACCATCGCGGCGTCTTACATCGCCGGCGGTCTAATCCCGCTGGCGCCCTACGTCGTTACTGCTTATATGAAGAACATGAGGGTGGGAACCGCGCTGCTTTTTTCGGTCGGGCTCACGTTGATCGCCTTGTTCGTGTTCGGCTTTGTCAAAGGTCGCTTCACCGGCACCCGGCCGCTCCGCAGCGCTTTGCAAACGGCTCTGATTGGCAGTGTGGCCGCGGGCGCTGCGTTTTTGATCGCGCGATTGATTTCGTAAGAGATCACACGATGCACTTTGAGATTCTGGGAAGAATTACTGAAATTGAAACTATAGCTGCGGGGCCGAGTGTTAGAATTCGAGGTGTTTTGCGCAAAAGATACGGAATAGGGCGTTGGCGAAAGTTGAAAGGAATTGCCAACGTTCGTCTTTCTGATGGTACGATCGCCTTGCCGAGGTCCACTGGTTTGAAGCACATGGAATCGGCAAGAGAAAAATGCGAATCAAACGGTATTTGGATTAGGAAAATGGCCAGGAAGAATGATAAGGAACGCAAGTTCGCCGTCTGTATTAACTCAGACGATTCAGACTTGTTGACTCCGCGCAGGATTTACCAGGTGCTGCCTGACGAGAGTGCCGCGAAATCAAATTACATTCGAGTCATCGACAACGAAGGTGAAGATTACCTCTACCCCGCCGATTATTTTTTGTTTATTGAGCTACCGCGAAAAATTGAGTTGGCGCTACTTAAAGCTGCATAGCAGACCGCGTACTGCCGCAACAACTCCTGATGGAATCCGCAGATCGCGTGTCCTCCTTGAAGAATGATCATCTTTGAGACCCTCAAATCGTACGGCGCTGAAAGATGGCTACCACGCACTGGTCAACGATGCGGAGAGAAAGCGAACGTGCGGGAGTGAGGCTCAAGCGACCGTTGGAGGCCGCTGAATTAAGCACGGAAGGGAGAACTGTGTTATGAACAAGCTCACTTTGACCCAAGCGATGGCTGATTACCATGCGGTTCGTCGAGGCGTATACGACTATTCAGCTAACAGCAAAAAAGACGGTTCCTTGGTTGTCAGTTGTTGGGGACAATTGTTGAAAGACTTGGGTAACGGAGTTTTGGCGGTATGAAGTTACTGACTTGTCGAAATGGACCAGTAACCCTGGCAGCAGAAATCTATTCAAGAAACATTTATCAGTCGCTCTAAGTGAAGGTCGGCCCGTGAGACTCATAATTGCGAAGGAAAAAGATTTTCCTCGTCCAGAGATCGCCGGAACTGATGGCAGGAAAATTCGAAAAGAATATTTTGCGCAAAGAGATCGTGTTGGCAAGGTAGTCATTTTCGACGGGAAACGAGTCAGGATTGGTTTCAAGAAGGCTTCAACCTCTGAAACCTGAAGAGACCGATTTGCCCTATGAAACTTCACGTCGGCACCAGCGGCTACAGTTACAAAGAGTGGAAGGGCAACTTCTATCCCGAAGATCTGCCGGCGAAAGAGATGCTTTCGTACTACTCGCGGCGACTGCCCGCGGTCGAAATCAACAACACGTTCTATCGCTTACCTCAACCGAGCATGATCGAGAATTGGCGCGATCAAGTACCGGCCACGTTCCGCTTTTCGATCAAAGCTACGCAGCGCATTACGCACATCAAGCGGCTGAAGAACTGTGCCGACGAAACGAAGTACCTTCTGGATACGGCGGCGCTGATGGGAGAACGGCTCGGCGTGGTTTTGTTTCAGCTGCCGCCGAATTCAAAAAAGGATTCCGAACGGCTGAAGGATTTTCTGGGGTTGCTGCCGCGCGACAACCGAGCAGCTTTCGAGTTTCGTCACGAGAGCTGGTTTGACGATGAGACTTTAGAACTGCTTCGGGCGAACGATTGCGCGCTGGTAGTCTCTGACACCGATGAAAAACCTCTGGAGGAGATCATCAGCACGGCAAAGTGGGGCTACCTGCGCCTGCGCAAGACTAATTACGAACCGCAGGACCTGGCTGATTGGATGAAGCGCGTGCAGGAACAGAAATGGAAAGATGCCTTCGTCTTTTTCAAGCATGAAGATGAAGGCGTTGGGCCCAAACTGGCAGCGCAGTTTATCAAGCTGAGTGAATCGGACTTTTAACCTAGGGAAGTAATCGTCATGATTTCTCTGGTTTCATCTTACCTTCTGCCAGTCCTCGTCTTAATAGCGGCATCAGGCAATGGACGCCCCCAGGCTCAGCCAGACCTGGCTCGGCTCCAGAATGACCTCGCTGTGCGATATTTCGAGGCCGACCCGCACATGGCTTTAACAAAGTATTATTTAAACCGCGGGGATCGCCGCGAAGCGTTTTTCGTCCTCGAAACGGCGCGGCGTGGAATCCTGGAAGAGGCTGTTTTTGATCGGGCTTTTCAGATCGAATTCGAAGGTTTTGATACCAGTAAGACCACCGAAGAGAAGTTGCTTTCGCAGCTGAATCAACAGCCCAACTCAGCCGACCTCCAGTTCCGTCTGGCCGATATTTACATTTCACGAGCTGATTATGAGAAGGCCACGGCCTTACTCGTCCCCGCCTTAAAAGAACATCCTGAAGATTATCGATTCACGGCCGGGCTGGCCGGCATTCTCAGTATTCAGGGAAAGAGGGAGGATGCTAAACGAGTGGTAGATGAGTACGTGAAGAGATATCCGGAATCTGCAACAGGCTACGGATTACGTGCCGCCACCCTTCATGAAACCGAGCCTCGAAGTGTGCAGCCGCTCCTCGAACAAGCAATCGCCAAATATCCTGACGACGGGGATTTGATGTTCAAGTTGGGGATGATCGTACAGGAAACCGGCAATCTGGATAAGGCCGAAGCCGCCTTTGTAAAGGCTGCCGCGCTGGCGCCTAAGTCGGTAACTATTCAATCGTGGGTAGGACGCTTCCTTTTCAAAGTGAGGAAGGATGAAGCGCGAGCATTGCCCTATTATTTAAACGCCTATTTCTTATCACCTCATGCCTATGAAACCGAATACGTAGAATCGCGAATTCGGAACATCTATTTTGCTCAGGCTCAGGCCAGCTTCCAAATCTAAAAACGAAGCCTCTAACTGATCTGCTCAACGATCAGAATCCGCACATAGTAGGGCTAGCCCTGGGTCAAATGGAGAAACGGTGGAAGCCAGACTACGTTGATCCCGTCACAGCCTTAATGGGTCATGAAGATCAGGGTGTGCGTTGGGATGCCACGCAACTCTTGAAGAATAAAGTTGACACGTCATTCGACCCGAAGCTGAGAGCTCTTTTGAAGGACAACGATTTGCGCAAGAGAGGGCTTGCTGCATACATCGCGGTTTATCGTTGGAAAAGCGCCAGCTTCCCATTAATGGATGAGCTGTTGGCTGATAACGCCGAGTTGCTTAGGTACGATGCGTTGTCCGCATTGATTCTGGAAGGTGGGGCAGCGGGAAAGCAGTACGCGTTGGCTCACGCGTCGAGTGAGAAACATCCGATGCTGCAAAAACTACTTGAACACGCCAGGCAAAAGACGACAGAACCGTAGCGTCACACAAAAACACGACTGCGCGCCGCGTCCCTAAGACGAGCGCGCAGTCTTGACCATCGTTCACGGACGACTTTACTTAATCTTTATACCAGCCCCAACACGCATGTTGTTCTGATGTGAGCTATTAAAGAACGTCGGCAGGTAATCAACCTGGACCACGCGAATGTCGAAGTGCTCGCCGGCATGTACGTCGAGACCACCGCCGAGGGCCATCGCAAACGAGGTCTCGGCCTTCGTCGACGGAACCAACGCATCGTTAAAGTTGACTCGCATATGCGTGATACCAGCCATGGCGTGCACAAACGGCGTCACGCCTGAGAGCCGCCAGTTGTACCGTGGTCCAATCAACACATCGTAGCGCTGGACGCTGGCGGGAAATGCCCGGCCGGTCTTCAGATTCACATAATCTGAAGTGTCATAGGTGCCGGTGAAGCTGGTCGCGATCCCTATATTTCGCGTTATGTTCTGATTGAACTCAGCATAGAACCCGTTATAGCTCTGATACTTCTCGTCAAAACGCACCGTGACGCCGTTGAAGGCGGCCTGGCCGTTTCTGTCGAAAGTCGCAGCGTTGTTGCTGGCGCGCTCGAAAGCGTATCCACCAACAAATTCATAACGGGAGTAGTCCCTATCTTGGGCAAGAACGGCTGGGGCGGAAAGTAAAGCCACCAGGAGCAAGAGAAAGAATCGGCTCATCCGAAAGACCTCCTTGTCGGTTCACGTGCAGGAAACTATAGTTTACGAATACAGTAATACTACCAAAGCCAAAAAATTCCCAGATTTTTGAGGCGATTAAGCCTTTTTTTATAAAGACGCGTAATTAGCCCCCCTTCTTATTGCGAATGACCCTTTTTCGACAAGTACTAATCGGCTCGCTAACAGCCTTGTGCCTGGTCTCGGTGGCCGCAGGCCAGGCTATAAACGATCCGCTCAAGGAAGCCCAAAGATTGACGCGGGTGGCCCAGGTCGCGGAACAGCAGACCCGCTATATCGACGCCATCAAGGCATACGAAACCATCGCTCTCATAGCCAAAGGCTCGCCTAAAATCGCCGCTTCGGCAATCCTGAATGCCGGCAATATCTACATGAGGATTGGCAAGCTTGCCGACGCGGTGGCTTCTTTTCGCAATTCCCTGGCGCTCGATGCCAACTCGGCCGCGGCCCAGAACAACCTGGGCGAGGCTCTCGGAGAACTGAAACAATACCAGGCGGCGCTCAAGGCTTTTCAGCAGGCGATCGCGCTCGACAGCGGTTACATAAAGGCCCGCTACAACATGGGCGTGACTTACGACAAGCTGGGCCAACTGAAATACGCGGAATTTGTGTACCGGATTCTGATTCGCGATCATCCGGATTTCGCGCTGGCCTATGACGGCATGGCCGTCACGCTCTCAAAATCGGGCCGCTCGCGCGAAGCCATTCCCTTTCATCAGAAAGCCACGACCCTGAGTCCGAACGACCCTTCCTTTCACTTCAACTTTGCCATCAGCTATCTAATGCTTGGAGATGTGAAGAACGCGCAGGAGCAACAGCAGCAACTTCAGGCAATCGATCCGAATATGGCCCAGCACCTGGCCACAGCGATCGCGCGGCGCCGCTAGTAAGGCAGAAACCCGACCGTCAGGGAGGGTGCCTGCTCAGCGACTATTCGACCAACCAACTGAGGAAGCACCCTCCCTTACGGTCGGGTTTCTGCAAGATCTGGATTAGAAATTTCCCTGGCACTCTTCGTGACTGCAATCGCAATCGAGTTCGATTGTGTCGCCGGTACCTTCGCACGACGCGCTGCAATACTTTTGGCCTGGCTCAGGTTTGCAAGTGCACGGTGGGTTCTTACATTTTTCTACGTCAGCCATGATGCCTCCTTGGTCTCGCTTACAAAGTTTATTGGAAAACGGGGCGCGAGCTTAACACAACCAGCGCGCGATTGGTATTCGCGGTTTGCCGAAACTCGGACCTGCCGGATAACATCACCGACGCACTTCATTCAGTAACTCAGGAGGACCTATCAGTGGAAGGACAAACCGCTCCGGCAAAGGAAATTCCCCCACCGATTCAGATGCTGCAAATCATCTCTGGTTTTTGGGTGGCGCGCTGCGTCTATGTTGTCGCGAAACTGGCTATTGCGGATCTAATCAAAGATGAAGCGAAGACGGCTGACGAGTTAGCCACAGCCACCGGCACTCATGGCCCATCGCTCTTTCGAGTATTAAGGGCGCTGGCCGCCGTCGGCGTAATCACACAGGACAGGGATAACCGTTTTGGTGGGACCCCGCTGTCTCAGACGCTCTGCTCGGGTCCCGGGTCGATCCGCGCTTTCGCGATGACTGAACTCGGCGAAGAACATTACCCGGCCTGGGGCGAGTTGCTTTACAGCGTGCGCACCGGCGGCATTGCTTTCGACAAGGCTTTCGGCGAGCCAATTTGGGAATTCTTTGCCAAGAATGTTGAGAACGCTCAGATTTTCAATGACGCCATGAGCGGCATGACCGCGCTGGCAAACGAAGCGGTGCATGCGGCCTATGAGTTCGCCGGCGTTAACACGATTATGGATGTAGGCGGCGGACATGGCGGATTGATAACAGGGATTCTGAAAAAAAACCCGAGCATGCGCGGAATTTTGTTCGACGCTCCTCAGGTGATCGAAGGAGCAAAGACCTCGATCCAAAGTTCGGGTGTTGCCGAGCGTTGCGCACTGGTGAGCGGCGACTTCTTCAAGTCTGTTCCTGAAGGTGGCGATGCGATCGTGATGAAATGGATCATTCACGATTGGAACGATGAACAGTCCGTGGCAATCATGAAGAACTGCCATCGCGCTCTGCCGGAAAACGGGAAACTGATTCTGATTGAAGCAGTGGTTCCGGCAACCAGTGAACCGCACTTCAGCAAGTTCATCGATCTGAACATGCTGGTTATCACCGGTGGTCGCGAACGGACGCAGGAAGAGTTTCGAGATTTGTACGAAGCATCAGGATTTAAGTTAACGCGCATCGTGCCCAGCCAATCACCGTTTAGCGTGATTGAAGGTGTGAAAGTTTAGGGAGAGGGCCAGAACAACCTGGCCCCTTTTTGGGGATGAGGAACATCGCGCACTGGCAGTCCTACTTCACCACGAACCTCGCCGGCGCGACGATCGCCCGCGCCTCCGGGTTGTAGTAGTCATAAACCGTCGAGCCAGCCGGCTGCGCTTTCAAACCAAAGCGGAAATTTTTAAGTTAACTTTGTGTTAAGGACTCTGCCGCAGTTTGCAGAGCGTCATCGAGCGCCGCAACGTTCTTTCCACCGCCCTGGGCCATGTCCGGTTTGCCGCCGCCGCGCCCATCGATCATTTCGCAGGCCTTGCGCATAAGGGCGTTCATGTCGCCGGAGGTTTCAGATGAGCGCGCAAAAACCAAACGCGCCGTGTCACCTTCGCGCGATCCGAGTAGAGCGACAACGTTCGGATGTGTGATTAAGGCGAGACCGAGATGTTTGAGTGAATCGGCGGAGCGATCATCGAAGGTCCTGGTTACTATTGTTACTGCGCTGTCGCTGACGGTCGGGCTACTGCCCCGTAGCAGCTCTTCAGCTTCAACGCGACAGGCAATCTCATCCAGTTCCCGAACGCGACGCGTCAGTTTTTTGTTCTCATCAATCAACTTTGCCACGAGTCCGGGCGAATCTTCACGGGCCGCGCTGAATAACGCTGCCACCTCGGCGTTGGTTCGGTTCGCCTTACGATAATCCGCGAGCACGCGCACTCCAGCCATGAATTGAATTCGCGCCAGTCCTTTTGCGCGCACCCACGAGCGCACCGCAATACAGCCGACTTCGCCGGTCGATTGTGCGTGCGTGCCGCCGCACGGCGTTAGATCAAAATCCGCGATTTGAATCACTCGTAGATCGCCTGCGCGGGCGGGCTCTTTGCGTAAAGGAAGAGCAGCCGCGGCTTCTGAAGTGACTTGTTGAATTTCAATGGACCGCGCGTCCCAGATAATTTGATTGGCGAGATCGACCGCCTGTTCAATCTTTTCGTTCGTAGGATTGTCGATCGCGACGTCAATTTCGCATTCATGTTCGAGCACGCGAAAGCTCTGTGTGCGCGCGTCGAACAGGCTGACAAAGGCGGCCGAAAGGATGTGCTGACCGGTGTGCTGCTGGATATGATCGAGCCGTCGCAGCCAATCAACCCGGCCGTGAATTGAATCGCCGATCTCGGGCGTCGGACCCTGAATGACATGCAGAACGCCGTCATCTTCAGCATCGATGCAATCAACGACGCGCGCCTCTCCGAGCGCGCCGGTATCGTTGGGCTGACCGCCGCCGGTGGGATAAAACGCGGTGCGATCAAGAATGACGGCGATTGCGCCATCGTCGCGTTCGCTCAGATCGACTACGCGGGCGTCGAATTCGAGCAAACGCGAATCGCGGTAATAGAGTCTTTCAGTTGCGCTCATTGCGATTGCGATGTTATCAAATGCGAGAACCAAAGAGCGAAGAAGGAGAAGAGGAAATCGACAGGATTTACATGATTGACATAATTAAGAAAGAACTTTTCGTTTTCGCTTTATCTTGTCAATCCTGTTAATCCTGTCTATTCAGTTTCATCTATAACTCATGAAGAAATTTAGATCTTTCATCGCCCGCACGTCGTCCGCAGTTTTGCTGCTCCTGGCATTGGGCCTCTCGGCTCTGGCCCAGGACCGCCCGCCTGAGATCAAATACTGGCTGGCAATGTCGCAACCTGGTTCTCATCTGTTTGAAGTCACGATTGAAGTCACTATTGGAGTCAATGGGCCGCGGGATGAAACGCTAAAGTCGATGGATTTTCAAATGCCCAAATGGTCGCCCGGCCGTTATGCCGTTTTTGATTTTGCCAAGAATGTTCAGGAAGTTAAGGCCCGCGCAGCATGTCCTGCCGGTCTGGATTGCACGACTCCTGATCTCGCGGTGACGCGCGTGGACGATCAAACCTGGCGCGCTGAGTTGGGAAGTTTCCGGCCCGCGGGGGCGTCCCTGATGTTCAGCTACAAAGTTTTTGCCAACGATCTGTCCGGCACTTTTTCTCAACTTGACGCGCGCCATGCGAATCTTAACGGCGGCAACCTCTTCATGTACCTCGTCAATCACAAACAGGATCCAGTGGCCCTGTCGATCAATGCGCCCAGGGGTTGGCGCATCGTCAACGGCCGGACCGAAAAGAAGGACCAGAGCGAATTTCAGTTTGCGAATTGGGACATCATGACTGACACCCCGACTGAGATCGCACCCGACTGGACCGATGATGAATTCAAAGTTGACGGAAAAACCTATCACGTCGTGGTCCATTCGTTGGGAAAGGAAGCCGGCAATCGTCCCGCGCTGGTTCGCGACCTGGAGAAAATCGTGCGCGCCGAAACCGCCATGTGGGGGCCGCCGGAATTCGACTCGTACACTTTTCTGTTTCATTTCGCGAACGATCAGCATTCCAGCGACGGCATGGAACACCTCACCTCAACGCAAATCATTATGCCCGGCGCGTTGGCTGACAAGGACATGCTGGCGGAAACGCTTGACGCTGCCGCGCACGAGTTCTTTCACGTCTGGAATGTGAAACGTCTGCGGCCAATTGAGCTGGGGCCCTGGGATTTCACGCGTCCGGCCAACACGCGCGGGCTCTGGATCGCCGAAGGCATCACCAACTATTACGGCCACCTGATGCAGAGACGGGCCGGGTTATGGACCGACGCGAAACTGTTCAGCGAGCTCAGGGATCAGATTGCCGAAGTGGAAAACTCTCCGGGCAGCAAGCTGATGAGTGCCGAAGAGTCTTCGCTCTCGGCCCCATTCATCGACGACGCTCCGCACGCGCAGCAGACAAATCTCGCGAACACTTCAGTCAGCTACTACCCCAAGGGCGAAGCAGTCGGCCTGGCGCTCGATCTGCTTATTCGCGGGAAAACGAATGGCAAGGCGTCGCTCGACAGTGTGATGCGGCGCATGTACGAAGATTTCTATTTGAAGAGTCCTCAGGCGACCTACTACCTGCGCGGTCGCGGGTATACGGCCCAGGATTTTGAAAAAGTTGTGGCGGAAGTTGCGGGCACTGACATGAGCGATTTCTTCCAGCGCCACGTTCGCGGCGTCGAGCCGCCGCCATATGAAGAAGCTTTCGCTCAGGTGGGATTGCGTTTTGTACGCACTCCGCGCGCGCCAGTAACTCTCGGCATAACCGCTGATGAGAACGAGGTCGTAAATTTCAAGATTGCCGCCGTTAGATCAGGTTCACCCGCAGCCGAAGCCGGTCTGGAAGTCGGCGATGCCATCACCTCGTTCGGAGGAAACAAGTTTACTTCCGTGAATTTTTCGAAAGTGCTGGCACGTTACCAGCCCGGCGATCGGGTGCAGGTAAGTTTCCTGCGCGGCGGTCGGCCGGTGACGAAAAGCATCACTCTGGGTGCACCGCTATTGTTCGATTACAAAATCGAAGAAAACCCGAATGCTTCGGTCGAAGCGAAGGCGTTAAGAGCAGCGTGGTTGAACGGAAAGTAAGTCCTCCACAGATTACGCTGATTGAGGTCAGTACCGGGAGCGGTAGCGACCGGGTAAAGTACGTTGTTCTGCTCGTCGGATATACCCGGTCGCTACCGCTCCCGGTACTGACTCCAATTAATCTGCGGATTATTGTTTCACCAGTCGCGACGCGATTACTTTCGCCGCGGTCGCGCCGGCGCCCACTGCTCCCGCGATCGTCGGCGCTAAAGGATTCGCCACGTCGCCAATCGCAAACACATTCGTAACGCTCGTTTCCTGCTGTGGATCCACGATTACATAGTTCCGCTCATCGAGTTCCAATTGCCCCCGCACAAAGTCGGTGTTTGGCTCAAATCCAATTCTGATCAGCACGCCCTGCACGGCCATTTGAAATGGTTTGATGGCTCCGGCGCGTTCAATCTCGACCGCTTCAACCCGGTCACCGCCAATAATTCGATGCACGATTGATTCCGGAAAAACCGTGACGCAATGGTTCGTGGGCAGCGCTTCGGTGAACTCGCGCCGCGCGCGCATCTTTCGGCCCCGATGCACGAGCGTGACTGTGGGACAAACCTCAGCCAGCATCAAAGCATTTTCCGCTGCGGCATCACCGCCGCCTATGACGCAGACATCTTTGCCGGCGAACTGATCTCGATCATGCGCGCCTGATTCGATAATGCCGCGACCGGCAAATTCCGTTTCGCCGGGAATGCCCAGCCGTCGCCGCCGCAAACCCGTGGCCATAATCATCGCAATCGATTGCAGCTGTTCACCGCTCTTCAACGTGACGCGCTTTGCTTTCAGGTCCACTCTTTCGATCTCAACGTTTGTCCAGAGATCGAACTCGCCGTCACCGTTGTGTTCGACAAATCGGTCGCGCAGTTCCGTGCCATTCTTTGCGTGCAGACCGAGGTAGTTGTCGATTGGATTATGAACTGAGAGTAGCTGCCCGCCGACCTCTTCAGCCTGTTCCAGCACCAGCGTGTCGAGACCCAGCTCATCACACCAACGCGCCGCAGACAATCCCGCCGGACCAGCTCCAATAATCAAAACATCGTTCATCTTCTGTAACGCAAACTGTTAGTTTGCGATTTCAATAGACAGGATTAACAGGATTTACAAGATTAAGAGTGAAAAATAATCCTTCTTGTAATTCTGTTAAGCATGTAAATCCTGTCAATTGCTTTGCTCCTTCGCAAGCCAACTGCTTGCGTTTCTAATTCGGATCGGGCGGTTGATAAAGATTCGGAATGCTCGCGATCACCGCATCTGAAATCGGTTTCAACTTCAGCTGTTCAATCAGAAAGTGAATGCGATCGCGCCGCGCCTCAGCGTTCAGCGAATGCTCGGCGTCGTAGATTTTCAGTTCTTTCGGCTCGCTGACCACCGCAAGGTACTCGCGCGCGCGATCGGCATTCAGAAATTTTTCCCGCGAGCCGTACTGCAGAAACACGAAGGCCGGCGAGGCGTGCGAGACGTACTTACCCATGTCGGTCCAACTGTATTTGGCCATGTAGGCGTCGAATTTTTCCGGGCCGACCTTTTGTCGATAGTTTTGAAACTCTTTCGATCGCAGATTGACTTCGTCTGACATCGGGCCAGCCATCAAAACGAATGCTTTCAAACGCTTGTCCAGCCCGCTCAGGAACGCACCCACCTCGGCATTATAACTGTGTCCCACATAGGCGATGCGCTGGCGGTCGACGTCACGCCGCGCCGACACCAAATCGACGCCCCGGCGCATATCGACAACGGCTTGCACCATATTGACCACCTGTTGCTCATTCAGTGGTGCTTTACTGCTAACGTAACCGGGACGCGCAATTGGTCCATCGGTTAGCAAAGAGATGACCCCGGCAGGCGCCAGGGCAATCGCTTCATCGAGGAACTCTCGGCGATTGCGCATCGAAGAGTTTTCCCAATACCAGTGACCCCAGACGATCGCTGCAAAAGGCCCGCGACCTTTCGGCACGACCAGGTAAGCGGGGACGACCCCGCCTTTCGGACTCGCATAAGTAAGGTCGTAAACGGTAGCCAGTGCCCGATGCTGCACTCCGATGTTTTTGATTTCGAGCGGCGCTTTTTGATCGTAGTCGAAATGGCGGAGCATTTCCGGATCCTGGGCCCGCCCGAAGGTGGCGCAGAGCACGAGAAGGCCGATCGGCAAAACGTTTCGCATAATGCGTCTCACGATCCCCATGATTTACCTTCCTTACCGCAAATTCTTCCGATTGACAATACAACAGCCGCGGTGCGACGCTGACCGCGCCAGAAGGAAAATGAAAATGCCCCTGACATTTATCGCACCAGGACAGCCGTTGATAGTTACCTTTCTATCAACCATTCTGCTGTTCGCCTGCACCGGAATCGCAGCCCAGGACCAAAGTCGCGGAAAGATCGATCAATTTGGAAGCGTCAATGCCGAAGATGCGATGGCGCGTCTCGATCGGTTTGCGGTCGAGCTGCAATCGCATCCGGAATCGCGCGGGATCATTGTAGCTTCGAATACTATTAGTCACAGCGCACCTCGCGGGACGTTTCTGCGGCTCGCCCACGGGTATCGAAATTATCTGGTTAAGTTGCGCGGAGTCGAAGCAGATAGAATTAGCGTGGTTGAAGGCGAGCGAAAACCCGAAACCAGATTTGAGCTTTGGACGCTGCCACGCAACGAGCTTTCGAGCATAAGCGAAGAGGCTATCGCTCCGGAACCGCCGGCGCCGCAGCTATTTGATTCGTTACCCACGGGGCCGGAACTGCAATGCGTGGGCTATATGCCGATGGCGTTGTATAAGTTGGATGAGGGCTTACGAATTTTGCGCGGTGTCCTCAGATACCATTCCCGCGCCAAAGTCTGGATTGTGGTTCATCCACGAACCAGAGACACGACGGCAGCTGCGCAAGGGATTGTAACCAGAAGTCGCCAGCTGCTGATCAAAGAGGGCGTGAAAGCCGAGCGAATTCTGACGGCCTTAGGATCGCCGAGATCATTAACCTGCGGCGACGTAAATCTGTGGATCGTTCCGGCAAACAGCACCAAAGCAGATGAGGCGGGTTACTATTCGCAAATGATGAGCGACGCTGAGTCAGCTAAATACACCTTACGCCGCGTCGAGTTCAGCGGCAACGAACACATTCGCGATGCGGTTCTGAGAAAGCAATTAGTACATCAGGAAGGCGATTTGTTTTCGCGAAAGTTACTCGACGAGAGCTTGAAGAGTCTCAGCAGCATCAGAGAAATCTACCCGGTCACGCTCGCTGACGTCGTGGCTCGACTCGATCGAGAGGAAAAACTTATCGATCTCACGATCGCTTTTCGCGAACGTCGGCGCCGCTGAGAAAGAAGCGGTACGCCCGCTTCCCGCGTGCGGCCACTGAGTCTTGTGATAATGCACGCCGGAGGCGTGCGTACCTATAAGAAAGGAGGCATCGAGATGCGTCTGACTGAGATGGTTTCGTGCTCTGGTTGAGCGGCCAAGCTGGCGCCTAAGGTCCTCGCTCAGGTGCTGAGCGGGCTTGAGAGACAACCCAACGATCCGAATCTGCTGGTCGGTTTCGACAAGGCGGACGACGCCGGAGTGTATCGACTGCGCGATGATCTGGCCCTGGTGCAGACGCTCGATTTCTTCACCCCGATTGTCGACGACCCGTTCGATTACGGACGCATCGCGGCGCTTAACTCAATCAACGACGTTTGGGCCATGGGCGGCACGCCGGTCACCGCGATGGCGATTACCTGCTTTCCCAAGAAGGGTGTCGACTTCGAGATTCTCAAAGAGATTATGCGCGGCGGCTTGTCGGTGCTGACGGAGAACAAAGTTGCGCTCGTTGGCGGTCACAGCGTCGATAACGAACAGATCATGTTCGGCTATTCCGTGACCGGAGTGATCGACCCGAATCATGTGGCGACGAATGCCGGCGCCAAACCTGGTGACGTGATCATCCTGACCAAGCCAATCGGTACCGGAGTTATTTCGACCGGTATCAAACGGGCCCAGGCTTCGCCTGAAGTCATCGCCGAATCAATCGCGACCATGATGACGCCCGGGAACTATGCGGCGGAGGCAATTGCGAAGTTTGATTTGAAAGGCGCGACGGACGTCACGGGCTTCGCTTTGCTCGGCCATGCGTGGGAGATGGCCTGCGCCAGCAACGTGACGATCGAAATTGATTCGGCACGTGTGCCTTTGATCAACGGAGCGTTGGAATTGGCTGTGTCCGGAATGCTGACTGGAGCCGATAGGACCAATCGCGAATACGTTGGTGAAGATGTCGAGATTGCGCCGGGAATCGATCCGAATCTGGTGAAGCTGCTCTATGATCCGCAGACAGCCGGAGGGCTATTGTTGGCGATTGCCGAAAACAAAGCCAATGATTTATTGGTCGAGTTACGCCGCAATTATCTGAGGGCGGAGATCATTGGGCGGGTCATGGCACAGGGTTCCGCCTCGATTATCGTGAGCTGAACTCCAGAAAGTGAGATGAGGTATGAAGCAAGGGGCCAAAGAGTTCTTTGTGTTTGTGGTGATGCCCTTCCAAGAGAAGTTTGCTGACATTTATGAAGTTGGCATAAAACCCGCCTGCATAGAGGCTGGAGCAACTTGCGAGCGGGTGGACGAGCAAATGTTCTTGGAGAACATACTTTCGCGAATCTATGGTCAAATAAAAGATGCAGACGTGATCGTCGCCGAAGTCACCGGTCGTACTCCCAATGTGTTGTATGAAACCGGCTATGCGCACGGATTGGGCAAGCGCGTAATCTTTCTTACTCAAAACGTAAAAGACATCCCTTTCGACCTAATGCACTATCCTCACATCGTTTACGGCAAAAGCATCGCCACTCTAAAAAGGAAATTAGAAGAAAAAGTTCGTTGGTGTATTCAGAATCCTCCGGAACATCCATTAACCGTAGGTGCCGCCGAGAGCGAGCTATCGCGGATGGCAAAGCACATAACTAACTACTTGCGCGGAAAGAAATGGACAATGGTTAGTTTCTGGAGGATTAGAGAGAACATCAATCCTAACTATTCCGATGAACTGCTGCTGGAGTTGATCGACAAGTCTCCAGATACTTTTCGTCGAGTAAAGATGAAGGGCGGGAAACCTGGCATCGGACTTGTGAATGCTCTCCCCCAGGATTCGTAAGCGCGGTTACCAAGATCGAGTGTTGCAGCGTGCATTCGTCTGTCGCCCGCTCGCGGACTCACAAATAAGTTTCTTCACCATAGGGCGTAGCCCGAACCGACTGTCTATCACCCAATTCGAAGGTTCATTGAAGGCGGCTTTGCTGCAAAAGTCTTTCCACCTCCGCGAAGCGCGACTGAATGGAAATAGCCTAGCGCTTCAGAGGCTGTGTAAAAACTCCGAGTTCCAGCGCCAAAGGCGCGAAATGTTGTACAGACCGGAGACATAGGTAACAGCCTGGGCCATCGGCCCAGGTTGACGTAGTTGCAGGATCCAAGCGCTGAAAGCGCGAAATAACGTCAGCGCTACTAGTGCGGTCTTCGTTTAACGATTCTATTTCGCGCTTTCAGCGCTTTCTAAATCTGGCTTGCCGCTCACCTGGGGCGTTGCCCCAGGCTATTACATTTCGCGCCGTTGGCGCTTGCTCGCCGACTTTTGCAGCAAAGCCGTTGAAGGCATCTTCTTGGATGCGCCAAGCGGTGGCGAGTATGATAAGGACGCTCGTCTTGAAAAATATCTCAATGGTTTCGCGCAATAAACATCAGTTTGTAATTTGTGTCCGGAATGAAGGCTACCTTGCCTCGCTCGAACTATGGAAGATTTATCGAGTAGTTCCCGACGAGAAAGCCGCAAAGGATGAATTGATAAGGATTATTGACGAATCAGGCGAGGATTATCTTTACGACCAGAACTGGTTTGTTACGATCAAGCTACCGCAAGCAGTCAAGAAGGCTTTGCTGGCCCCTTCCTGAACATTACATGCTCATATCAGCCACCACTTCAACAAGCAGAGTCGAAAACCTGGGCGATCTCTACCAATCTGTCCGCGCCCGCACGCTCGAGATAGTCGCCCCGCTGGAAATCGAAGACTACGTCATTCAAACGGCGGAATTCATGAGCCCACCGCGCTGGCATATCGGGCACACGTCCTGGTTTTTTGAGACGGTGCTGCAAAAGTTTCAGCCGGGATACAAGACTTACTCAGACGAGTTTCTCTTCTACTTCAATTCTTATTACGAAGGGTTCGGTGCGCGTATTGAGCGGCCGAAGCGGGGCACCCGCTCGCGTCCGACGGTGCGCGAGACTAAGCAATATCGCGCGCATATCGACGAACAGATGACCAGGTTCATCGAACGGGTTTCTGAACGCGACGATGCGGAAGAGATCTGGTCGATCGTGCGGCTCGGGCTTGAGCACGAGATGCAGCATCAGGAGTTGCTGGTTTACGACATCAAGCATCTTTTGTGCGATCAGTTTGATGCGCCGATGAAACCTGCGCCGCCATCTGTTGAGACGGTTAGCGGGATGGCTGAGATCGGAGGTGGACTGTTCGAGCTGGGTGTCAACGAAAGCGGCGACAAGTCGCCGCCCTCCAAAAAGGACGATTTCGCCTGGGACAACGAAAGACCCCAGCACAAGGCTTATCTCGAAGACTTCGCCATCGATCGGGCGCTGGTCAGTGTGGGTGAATATCTTGAATTCATGAACGCGGGAGGCTATCAGGATTTTCGCTGGTGGCATTCGGCCGGATGGGAGAAGGTAACGACGGAGCAGTGGCAAGCGCCGCTTTACTGGGAACAGCATGAAGGCGAATGGATGATTCGCGATTTTGGCGGGCTGCATCGCGCAATCGATAAGGTGAACGAGCCGGTTTCGCATGTGAGTTTTCTCGAAGCGTCTGCTTATGCCAAATGGGCGGGCAAACGTCTGCCGACTGAAGCGGAATGGGAAAAGGCCGCGACCTTTTCACCGGCTACAGGTGCAAAGCAAACATTTCCCTGGGGTGAGGAAGAACCCGACGAGACCAGAGGCAATCTGTTTGAAAATGGGCTTTGGGCTGTCGCTCCGATGGGCGCGTTTCCCAAAGGCGCAAATGCTTACAATTGTCAGCAGATGATCGGTGATGTCTGGGAATGGACGACTTCAGACTACACGCCTTATCCTGGATTCAAATCAGACTTTGACGAGTACAACGACAAGTGGTTCGTGGGCCAGAAGGTCCTGCGCGGCGGTTCGTTCGCGACCCCGCGTTCGCACATTCGCTCGACCTATCGAAACTTTTTTTATCCGCATGAGCGTTGGATGATTGCGGGGTTCAGATGTGCGAAGTAACGCAAACTGTTAGTTTGCGTTCCGTCGGTAGCTCCATTTCCAGTCTTGCCACTGACTCACGTAACCCGCCTTAACTGGGTTATTCAATACGTAAGCTATGATCCTCGTCCACTCTTCGTGATCGCGAACGAAATGGTCGCAACTCTCGTGTGCCCAGAACTCTCTTTCACGTCCAAGCAAGCGATTGCACTTATATGCGGTGAAGCCTTTCAGTGACTGCATAATCGATGCCAGGGAATGATAGCTTTCATTTTCGCCATTCGTTTCATCCTCTAATGGCAATGGGTTGAAAACCACATGAGCATGATTTGGCATGATTGAAAACGCGTCGAGGCGGTAAACTTTTCCATCTCGATAATGAAGGCTATCAGCAATTTGCTGAGCGATAGGTTCATCCCTCAACCATGTGGGACCGTAAGAAGCGCCATCCAACACTGACTCAAATTTTGTGAACCGTCTTCTGTCGAAATCCGATTTTACGTCAGTAATGAGCGGCGTTTGTTTGCTCAAGATGCTCCAGCCATTTGCGCTCTTGCTGCCACTGGTCAACAACAGACTTTGGCAGCGAGCCTGCCAGGCGAAACGTGACGAAGAAGGTTGCGCCCGCGGGTTGAAGGTGAGGCAAGTTGCGTCGATACGATTGTTGGTAATCGAACTGACTCACTGGAATCAGCCTCGCACAGTTGGTTAACAAGCCTGCAACTTATGGTTCGCAAACTAACAGTTTGCGTTACGAGCACCTACAAACTCACCAGCAATTGCTGCGTGTCGTCATCCCAGCGCCACTGAGATTCTCTGCCCTGCAGGTGCACTCCGCCTAACCACATATCAATTCCATTCTTGATTACGAAATCTTCGGCGCCGGCCAGGACGGCTTCGCCTCGTTCGGTGATTTCAAACGCAGACAGGAGCATTTGCAAAGGGTCAGGGGCCGAGTTGCCGCCGTTCTGCTGTTTGAGCAGCGGCACCTGCGCCGTCGCCAATCGTCGCATGGCCAAATAAAACTGCGCATCGCCAAAGCCGTATGCCGGCTCGCGACGCATGAAGGCGGGAAAGAGCGATTTGAATCCCGGGTAACCGGCGACCACGAGTTCCAGGCCAAGGTTTTCGATTCGGCCCAGCCCATTGCGAGTCGAAGGAAACCGCAGCATGTGTTTTGTGAGAGCGTCTCGCAGAAATGGCAGCGCCGAAAGATCCGATCCCAGCAGCGAGATTAGCTGTAACGCATCAGGAGCAGAGTAGGCGCGCCAGGCTTTTGAGCCGAGTTCCAGTTGGGCCGGGGTGATCTCCTGTCGTAGCGGCCAGAGCGAAGCCAGTTGCATGTCATTCAATTGGCCCAGGCCATGAAAAAATTTGACGCCGGGAAACTCATCAATGGAAATCAGACTCAACTTTGTCTTGCCGAGATCTCTCTGGGCGAACCAGTCCAGCAGATAGATCAAATGAACCTGGCAGAATAGATCGTGCTCGAACCACAGGACGACCTCTTCATGGTCCAGGAAACTCTCGATTGCCGCATGCTGGTAGCGTAATTCAGACTCGACTTTCTCAATGGGCACGGCATAGGCTTCGGCGAGGTGGGTGGCCCTGACTTTAATGAATTCTGATTTCGGCAAACCGCCGGGAGCCGGACCACAGATCAGCGCCTCGCGCCAGGCGATGTGGTCACCGGGAATACCGGCCTCTCTCGCGGTGCCGGCAGTCGAATCACCGTTGTGAATGTGAAGCATGGGACTCTAAAAACACTAAAACCGAGAATTGGGCTCGCATTCTAGCACTTGCCACTGGAAAATCACGTGGCGGCAAAAGCTCGCCATTAGATCATGAGATCGAATACAATCGGCCCCGGCATGCAGGCTTCGAGCCTGCTTATTAGTAAACAGACCCCAAATGACCATCGAGCTTCTCGTCGATTTCAAAGAGTTTTGGCCCAAACTGCGCGCCGATCTGCAAACGGCACGGCAGTCAGTCCTGGTCCAGACCTTTGCTTTCGAAGGAGACAGCGTCGGCCAGGATCTCGCCGCGGCCCTGCTCAGTTCACCTGCCCAGCGGAAGCAAATTCTTGCCGACTCGTTCACGCGCGTAGTGCTCAGTGATCACTTTCGGTTCTGGCCGGCAAACCTTTTGGATGAGGGGTTGAAGCGCGAAGCGCGCGATACGGCTTTGATGATCTCGCGTTTGCAACGGGGCGGCATCACGATCAAGTACACCAATCCTTACGGCGTCGCACCGCGAAAACTCTTAAGCCGAAATCACAAGAAACTTATTGTCATCGGCGAGGACATTGCCTACGTCGGTGGTATTAACTTCAGCGAGCACAATGCGGACTGGCACGACATGATGTTTCGCATCGAAGATCGTGAGGCAGTAGCATTTCTGCGACAGGATTTTCTGGAGACCTGGCAGGGCAGGGATTCCCACCAACACGGCCAGTTTGATGGTCTGGAAATCCTCAGCGCGGACGGGCGGAACAACCGCGCGTCTTTTCAGCGAGTTGTCGATTTGATTGATGAAGCCGAGCGATCGATCTTCGTCCAGAGTCCGTACATTACTTTTCCTTTTTACGAACGGCTGCGGGCAGCGACTCGCCGGGGCGTGGCGGTAACGATCATCACGCCGGCAGAAAACAATTGGCGGCTGTTTGCAAATTACGCGCGGTTGGAATCCGCCCGCTCGGAAATTGACCTGCGACTGTTCCAGGGCGGAATGAGCCACCTGAAGGCCATGCTCATCGATGATGAGTACTTAATCGCCGGCTCGTCGAATTTTGATTACTTAAGTTATCGCATTCATCAGGAGTTGATCGCCGTGATCACCCGACCATCGGTGATAGCCGATTTTCGCGAACGAGTGGTGATTGCCGATTTGGCCAACTCTAAACCCGCTCCCTGTGACGCCGGCGCCATCAGCAAGCAGTGGCTAAGTTGGAAAACGCGGCTCCTGGATGCGGCGATCGAAGTATTGACTTAAGGCCCGCGCGGAGTTGGGTAGCCTAATGAAAAAGCTGCACTGCATCATGCTCGGCTTATTCATCGTGATGGTGTCGAGCTTTGTCACCAGCGTGACGGATCTGGCGATGGCCCAATCGCCGCCACCAACTCAACCAGCAACGACAGCCCTCCCTTCTTATCCTTTGAAATTTGGCGCTTTTGAAGCGCGGTTCGATCCCGGCGGGACCTACACGCTGAAAGGCCAGGGCTGGCCGGCTTTGAACGGCACGTGGACGAGCACGGGTAACGAAGTCACTCTGTCGATGTCCGGAGGTCCGGGCGGCTGCGATGGGCCGGGGCGGTACCAGTCTCGAATGAACGGGAAGCACCTGAACCTCGTGCTCGTCGCGGACGACTGCAAGGTGCGCCAGATGATTCTGGATCGAAGTGACTGGGCGCCGAACGACGAGGCCAGGGTAATTCCCACGCGCAACATCATCCGGACGGGCGGCGCTCGCGCGCCTTCACGGGTTGCTTCAAATTCCGGGAAAGGCTGGCCGTCGTTCCGCGGACCTCAGGCTTCGGGCATCTCCGAGGGCCAGAATCTTCCTGAAAAATGGAATGCCAAAACGGGCGAGAACATCCTGTGGCGCACTCCAATTCCAGGACTCGCGCATTCAAGTCCGGTGGTTTGGGGAAATCGAATATTCGTCACCAGCGCCGTCAGCAGTGATCCCAAAGCTACTTTCCGTCCAGGCTTGTACGGAGATGGTGACGCATCCAAAGATCGCTCGCAACATCGCTGGATGCTCTATGCGATCGACAAAGACAGCGGGAAGATTGTCTGGGAAAAAACTGCCCATCAGGGCGAGCCGCTCGACAAGCGTCACATCAAATCAACCTATGCCAATTCTACGCCTGCGACTGACGGAAGAATTGTGGTGACGTGGTTCGGTTCGCAGGGTGTCTACGCCTACGACTTCAACGGACGCTTTCTTTGGAAGGTCGATCTGGGCCGGGTCGACATGGGCGCCTACGATATACCGAGCCTCGAGTGGGGCCCAGCCAGCTCGCCGATCATCTGGAATGATCTGGTGATCGTCCAGTGTGACACCCAGGCTGATTCCTTTTTGCTGGCGCTCGATGCCGCCACAGGTAAGACTGTCTGGAAGACCGTCCGTGATGAACTGCCATCCTGGGGCACGCCAACGGTGGTGCAAACCTCAGCCGGACCGCAGTTGGTTACGAACGCGTCGAACTTCATAAGAGCTTACGATCCGCGCACCGGAAAAGAGTTGTGGCGGCTCGGGCGCAGTTCAAAGATCACTGCTCCGACACCCATCTTTGCCGACGACTTGATCGTGGTAGCCAGTGGCCGTGGACCGGAACGGCCCATTTTTGTGGTGCGGCCAAGCGCCCGCGGCGATCTGACGCTGGCGGAAGGCAAGACCAGCAGCGAGTCGGTCGTGTGGAGCCGCACCGGACGCGGGTCGTACATGCCGACGCCGCTCATCTACAACGGAATTCTCTACGTCCTGGGGAATAATGGACTGTTCGACGCTTACAATTTGACAACCGGTGCAGAGGTTTATCGCCAACGACTGCCGACAGTCGGCAGCGGCTACAGCGCGTCACCGGTGGCGGCCGACGGCAAGATCTATCTGTCGAACGAAGACGGCGAGATGCTGGTGATCGGCGCCGGGGACAAGTTCACGCATCTGGCGACGAATTCGATGGGCGAGTTGCTGATGGCGACTCCGGCTTTATCTGAAGGAGTGATGTACGTGCGCTCGTCGAATAGTCTGTTTGCGATCGGCCGGAAGCGTTGACGCGGTAGGCAGGCATCTTGCCTGCTGCTCTTCCCGAGTCTCAAATTCTATCTTCAGCTTGTTCGCGAGCGTGATAGGACGAGCGAGTCAGCGGACTCGACTGCACGTGATTGAACCCCATCGACATTCCGATCTCTCGCCAGCGATTGAATTCTTCCGGAGTCACATAGCGCTCGACCGGTAGGCGTCGCGCATGCGGTTGCAGGTACTGGCCGATCGTCATGATGTCGCACGAGACGCTGCGTAGATCCTTCATCAAATCGACCACTTCATCGAAGGTTTCACCGAGGCCGACCATGATGCCGCTCTTGGTGAGCATTTGACTTTGATCTCGATCGCGTCGCGCCGCCGCGCGCTGCAGTAGAGTCATCGACTGTTGATAATCGGCATCGGGACGGACCCGGCGATAAAGCCGCGCGATCGTCTCAGTGTTGTGATTAAGGACGTCAGGCTGAGCGTCGAGCACGGTATTGAGCGCGTCTTCGTCGCCGTTGAAATCGGGAATCAGGACTTCGACTTTGCATTCGGGATTGAGTGCCCGTACCTGGCGAATTGTCTCGGCCCAATGGGCGGCGCCGCCGTCAGGCAAGTCATCGCGATTTACCGAGGTGATCACGGTATGAGCAAGATCGAGGTGCTTCACAGCTTCGGCGACGTGGCGCGGCTCGTCCGTGTCGAGCGCCACGGGCGCGCCCTTGCCAACCGCACAGAAACCGCAGTGCCGTGTGCAAATATCGCCGCCAAGCATAAAAGTTGCCGTCCGATCAGCCCAGCATTCGAAGATGTTCGGACACCGTGCTTCCTGACAGACCGTGTGCAGCTTCAACCCCTCAATCAATTTCAGCAGATGATTGTGGTTGGTTGGATCGCCGATACGAATCCGCAGCCATTCAGGTTTTGGCTGACGGGGTTTTGGGTTCAGGACTGTAAGTTCGCGTGACAACGGTTGACCTCTCTAATTCAAAAACATTCTAGCATTCGATGGGTTGGGTTCGGTATTTGTGCGAGAGGTTTCACGTCTGAGTTGCAGGTCAATGAGGTCAGTACCGGGAGCGGTAGCGATCGCGTAGGCGTCTGACTGTCACGCGCTTGGCTTACCCGGTCGCTACCGCTCCCAGTACTGACTCCGTGACCCATCCGTACGCGCAAACTAGGCAGTACTCATTACCTGGCTCTACTATGATGTCCAGCCATGACCCACGCCGGAGTTTACATACATATTCCCTTCTGCCGTTCGCGCTGTTCCTATTGCGACTTTGCTACGGGAATGTACGAAGGCGCGCTGGCCGAACGGTACGTGGCCGCCGTCATTTCAGAGATCGAGAGTTGGCGCGAGGTCGCAGCGCCTTCGCCAGTTGATACGGTCTATTTCGGGGGCGGGACTCCGTCTCTGCTCGCACCGGCGCAAATAGAAAGCATTCTGACGGCAGTACGGTCGCGCTTTGAGATAGTCGCAGGCGCCGAAATAACTCTCGAAATAAACCCCGGCGATGGCGGTGCCAGTGCGGCTGCGAAACAACAGAACTTTTCCGAGTTGCGCGGGCTCGGTGTCAATCGCGCCAGCTTTGGCGCGCAGACTTTCGATGGACGCGACCTGAAACAACTGGGCCGGACCCACAGCGCGGATGATATCCCGAAGACTTTTCAGCAGTTGCGCGATGCGGGATTTGCGAACCTTAACTTTGATCTGATCGCAGGATTGCCTGGACAGACGCTGGCCGGTTGGCAGCGAAATCTTGAACAGGCCCTGACGCTGCGGCCTGAACATCTGTCCCTCTATCTGCTGGACGTGCACGAAGGCACGCCTCTCGCCGATCAAATCCGCGCCGGAATGCGCCCCAAACCTGACGATGATTTAGCCGGCGAAATGTACGCGACAATGATCGAACAAGTTTGCGCTGCCGGCTACGAACATTACGAGATCTCGAATTTCTGTCGGCCGGGATTTGCCTCCAGACACAATACGAAATACTGGGCGGACGCGCCTTACTATGGGTTCGGCAACTCAGCGCATTCGTATGATGGCCATCGGCGGCGTTGGGCCAACGAACGCGACACAATGAAATACCTCCGAATGATCGAGAAAGGTGAATCGCCGATTGTCGAACGCACGGAACTGAGCGAGGCGGACGCCCGTTCCGAATCGATCTTTCTGGGATTGCGACTGATGCGCGGACTTGATCTGAAGAGTTACCAGGCGAGATTCGGAATGGACTTGCGCGAACAATATGACGGCGAGTTAAGGCGATTGATGGATGCAGGACTAATCGAGATCGGCGGCGGAGTGTTGATGTTGACGTCGCGCGGCGCCGTACTCTCGAATGAAGTGTTTATGGCGCTGGCTTAAAGCGCCGTAGGCGCGAAATATTTATAGAAAGAAGTGCTGTTTTGTATTTCTCTTAGCTCCGTAAGGAGCGGCATACGGTGTGTCGCTCCTGACGGAGCTTAATTCGTGATGTGAAAGTGTTGACTATAAGTATTTCGCTTCTAACGGAGCTGCCACTAAATCTCGTGGCTCAGCAATCCATCCCTTAACTTCGGTTCAAACCAGGTTGATTTGGGCGGCATGATTTGTCCGGCGTCCGAGACCTTCAGCAAATCATCAATCGTCGTCGGATACAGCGAGAAAGCCACCGCCGCTTTCCCTTCTTTCACCAGACGCTCGAGCTCCTCGGTGCCGCGAATGCCACCGACAAAATCAATTCGCTTGTCGGTGCGCACATCCTTAATACCCAAAATCGGATCGAGCAAACGCTCCTGCAGGATACTGACATCAAGAGATTCCACCACGCCCGAAGGTTGTTCGACATCATCGCGCAAACCGAGGCCATACCAACGGCCATCGAGATACATACTCCAACGGCCGCGCTCGGTTGGCGTTGGCGAAGCATTCTCCGTGATCGCAAAGTTTGCTTTCACTGCCGCAACAAAATCGTCCTTTGAGAGTCCATTCAGATCCCGCACGATCCGGTTGTACGGCAGGATGCGCAGTTGATTATCCGGAAACAGCACGCACTGAAAGAAGTTGTATTCTTCAGTGCCGATGAAGGAAAAGCCATGTTCTTTCAAGTCAGCGCGCGCGCGACTGGCACTCGCCGCGCGATGATGACCGTCGGCGATGTAAAGACAGGGAACTTCTTTGAAAGCGGCTACCAAGGGATCGTAAGTCGGCACGCGCCAGATCGTATGATGAATATCGTCGTTCGCGACAAAGTCGTAGAGCGGAGGATTGCCGGCCAGAGCTTCCGCCACCAGTGAATCAATCTGCTCCTGGGCGCGATAAGTCAGAAACACAGGGCCTGTCTGTGCGCGCAGCACCAAGATGTGACGCGTGCGATCGTCCTCTTTATCGCGCCGGGTACGCTCGTGTTTGCGAATGATGTCCTCATCGTATTCATCAATTGAGCAACAGGCGACAATTCCCGTCTGTACCTGTGCGCCCATTTTCAATCGATAAACATAAAGGCTGGGTGTTTCCTCGCTTTCGAGCGGGCATCCTTTTTTCAATTCTTCAAAATTCGTCGCCGCCTTCGCATAAACTTCATCGCTGTAGGTGGGCGTGTCGTCAGGTAAATCGATCTCCGGACGCGACACGTGCAGAAAGCTCCAGGGATTTCCCGAAGCCAGCTCGCGCGCCTCGGCGGTATTGACGACGTCGTAAGGAACTGCGGCAACCTGCGCGGCGCGCTCAGCCGGCGGACGAAGAGCATTAAAGGGACGAATAATGGCCATGCGATCTCCCGACTATTCAAGCTATTTGAGATTGGTTAAGACTAACCGTCGGGATATCATTTGGCAAAGAACGAATGGAGAAAATTATGAGTGAGATGGAGAGAATTTTGGATCAGTTGAAGCGCGCGTATGAGGGTGACGCCTGGCATGGACCGTCGGTTCGTGAAGTGCTCGACGGAATCACGGCCGCCCAGGCGCACGCGCGACCGCTCGAAAACGCGCACAGTATTTGGGAATTGGTCCAGCACATTGCCGTCTGGGAAGACGTCGGGCGCAGGCGTCTGACTGGTGATCGCGCCCAGATCGCGATCTCATCCCCGGAGGACTGGCCGCCGCCGGAAGACACGAGCGACGCTGCCTGGGAACAGGCCAAGGCGGCACTCGAACGTGGACATCAGGCACTGGTTGAGGCAATCTCAAGCACGCCGGAATCGCGTCTGGACGAACCCATCTTCGAGGGCATGTCGACGGTTTACGTGACGCTGCATGGAGTGATCCAGCACGATCTGTATCATGCGGGACAGATTGCGATTTTGAAGAAGGCGATAAGCTGAATCCGCAGATTACGCAGATTAACTGGAGTCAGTACCGGGAGCGGTAGCGACCCGGGTATATCCGACGAGCAAGGACGACTAACCTACCCGGTCGCTACCGCTCCCGGTACTGACCTCAATCTGCGTAATCTGCGGATAAATCAAACCGGTTCTCTGCCAAACTCTTTCAGCAGCGGCGTCAGGTTCTCAATCACCATTTCATGTGCGGCGCCGTTGGTGGCGACAATCCCGTTTCGATTATCAACCCGAACACCGTTATATCTGAGCGGTTGCCCGAACAGATCAGTCAGACGCCCCCCAGCTTCGATCAGGATTATTTCCGGACCGCAGGTGTCCCATTGTTTCGTGCTCGGCGAAAGATGCAGATAAAGATCTGCCAGCTGTTCCGTTATCAATCCGATTTTCACACCGACTGAACCACGTCGCACCTCGTCTTTGAATCCAAACCTGCTGACGACCAGCTCCATCCGCGGGCTTCGATGAGAGCGGCTCGAAGCCAAAACCATCTGATGCGGCGCGACTACTTTGGATACCGACATGCGAGCCGCGCTTTGGTCCGGTGTTTCAATCCATGAACCGGCGCCGCGCGCGGCCCGGTAAAGAACGTCGCGGACCGGTTGATAAACCACCCCGGCGACGCTTTCTCCATTAACCGCCAACCCGATTTGGACCGCGAAATCGCCGTCACGTTGGATGAAATTCTTGGTTCCATCCATCGGGTCGATCATCCACACACGATCCTTGTCCAGGCGCCGTTCAGTGTCCGCAGACTCTTCCGCCAGAATTCCGTCGTCGGGGAACTCGACAGCCAAACGTCCCACGATCAAATCATTTGCTTCGCGATCAGCTGCGGTAACTTCCTCGAGTTCTTTGTTCGCGTTGACCTTTTGTTCGACCAGAAAGGGGCTGTGGTAATGCCGGAGCAGGATTGCCCCCGCATCGCGCGCGAGTTCAGTCACTACTTCCAGTTCGCGTGCAAACGGAAGTTCCTGGTTAATTGGATTCATCTTCAGCTTCGATTTCGTGTGCCGCCTCGCGCACAGTCTCCAACGTGAGATCGATGTCGGCGCGCGTCGTGCGAAAGTTTATGATGCAGGCCCGCAAGGCAAACTGCCCGCGCAACATCGCGTTTGAAAGATAAGCCCGGCCACCGCGTTGCACGCGATGCATGATTCGTTCGTTCAGCCGATTCAACTGAAGGTCGAGGTGTTCATGGCCGTTGGCCGAATGCGTTGCTTCGATCTGGGCGCGCAGTTTGGCGGGCACATACCGAAAACAGCAAATGCTCAGTTGCACCGGTGCCAGCAACTCCAGATCCGGCTCAGCTTTAACCCGCTCGGCCATGTAATGCGCCATGGCAATGTCGTCCCGAATCGCCTCCATTAAACGAGCAGCGCCGTAATATTTGAGCGTCAGCCACACTTTGAGCGCGCGGAATCGACGCGACAGCTCAATGCCATAGTCCCAGAAAGCAAAGCTTTCTGTTTCCGCCAGCTCATGGACCTTGATGTAATCGGCTTCGGTCACGAAAGCTTTGCGCGCGGTGGCGCCGTCGTGAAACAGCAAGCAGCCGCAATCGACCGGGGTATACAGCCATTTGTGCGGGTCGAGCGAGATGGAGTCAGCCAGCTCGAGGCCGGCAAACACCGTCCGGCATTCTTCGACCATCGCAGCCGGTGCGCCATATGCGCCGTCGATGTGAAACCAGAGATCGTTTTCGCGAGCAATGCGGGCAATCTCAGAAAGTGAATCAATGGCGCCTGTGGCTGCGGTCCCTGCGCTGCCGATCACGCAAAACGGTTTGAATCCTGCACGTCTATCCTGATCGATCGCAGAGCTCAAGGCCGTGGTGTCGAGGCAAAAGCGTCCGTCGCTGGGCAGCAGACGGACGCAGTCCTGGCCCAGGCCGAGAATATCAGCCGCTTTGGTGACGGAAAGATGGACCTGATCCGAAGCATAGACAGTCATTGGCGCCGTCGTGCCGCGAATTCCCACTTGCGCCACCGGAACGTCAGCCTTCGCGCGATGCGCAATCAACAAAGCGTTGAGATTGGCCATCGAGCCGCCGCTGGTCAAAAGTCCCTGCGCCTGTCCGTCATATCCGATCAAGGAACCGAGCCAACGCACCACGGTTCTTTCCACTTCCGTTGCCGCCGGCGACGAGCGCCAGGAGGTCACGCTGGCGTTAAGGCTTGAAGCCAGAAGATCGGCAAACGCACCGGCCGGGGTTGAAGGTGAAGCAACATAGCCGAAGAAACGCGGGTGCCCGTTATGACGAATGCCATCGATGACGGCGCCACAATCGGCCAGAATTTTCTTGAGCGGCTCTTTGGCCAGGGGAGGAGGCGCGTCAAACCTCGCTTTAATTTGCTCGCCGGTAATGTTCGGAAAGACCGGGCCTTCCGTTACGTTCGCAAAATAGTCTGTTGCCAGGCGGACGAATTCTGTGGCTAATTCGCGTAAAGATTCGTCGTCGATATCCAGAGACGATTCGCGCACCTTTGATTCCTTGCCTGGTTGAGACAGAGCCATTTTCGATCAGCCGAAAAGATTAATGGAGTTCATCAAACTAACACATCAATAACGTTTGCAGGTAGTGGATCAATTTTAATGTCCGACAAGCTTTAGCTTGTCGAAACCTGGCGACAAACTAAAGTTTGTCGGATATTTGTTTTCAAATTGACCCGCTACGAGTTTGGCGTGGCAGGCGCATCTTGCGCGTGATTTCACGGGCGGGACGCCCGTGCCACCCTCTGGATCGACTGCTTGCGGCTGACCACTCCGGCACGTATAGTCTTCACGTTCATATATCAAAGTTCGGATTCGGAGACCTTCGCCGCAATGCCAATTGAGGGCTGCGCTTCGTCGCAGGGGACCGTACGCTATCGCGATCGTTTCAGAGAGATCGCCGCGGACAGCTACTTTCGATCGTGTCAGGAGCTTCAGGTGTCATCGGTTGGCATCGGCACCTATCTCGGCAATGCTGACGAAGAAACTGATCGGCGTTACACCGAGGCCATCGTGCGCGCGGTTGAACTGGGCGCGAATGTGGTAGACAGCGCCGCAAATTATCGCTTTCAACGCAGCGAGCGATCGATTGGCGGCGCCTTGAACGAACTTACTCAGCGCGGCTTTGCGCGCCAAGAGATCGTGGTTTGCACTAAGGGCGGATACCTCCCGTTCGACGGGGCGCCTCCCCGGGACGTGCGGCAATACGTCGAAGAAAATTTTATTGAAACCGGAATTGCCGGTTGGGGAGACATTGCCGGCGGCTCGCATTGCATGACGCCGCGCTATCTCGAAAACCAGCTGCAACAGTCGCTGCGCAATATGAATCTCGACTGTGTGGACGTCTATTACGTTCACAATCCGGAATCACAACTATCGGCAGTTGCCCCGAACGAGTTTTGGAATCGCCTGCGCGCCGCCTTTGAGTTTCTGGAGCAGGCAGTGGTTCAGGGTGCGATTAAGAGTTACGGAGTCGCCACCTGGAACGGGTTCCGTGAAGAGCCCGACACGCGTGGTTATCATTCGTTGGAAACCATGGTCGAACTGGCGCGCGAGCTGGCCGGTGACGACCATCACTTTCGTTTTATTCAATTGCCGCTAAACCTGGCGATGCCGGAAGCGCTGTTTTTTCAAAACCAAAAACTGGGTGACGAATATGTGAGCGTGACTGAGGCGGCCCAGGCCTTCGGCGTGAATGTAATCGCCAGCGGCTCAATCCTGCAGGGAGAAGTTGCGCGCGGCTTGCCCGAAGCGATTCGTGCGGCGCTCGGTTCCCTGGATACTGACGCGCAAACGGGCATTCAATTCGTGCGTTCAGCACCCGGCGTCACCACCGCGCTGGTGGGCATGAGCCGGGTGGCACATGTTGAAGAGAATTTGCAACTGGTCGCGGTTGAGACGGCACCGCCGGACGATCTTTTTAAGGTGTTCGATCAGGAAGAGTGATTGGGAGTGCGGCGGCCGGGTCAGTACCACCGGCGGTAGGGGCTGGCTTAATTGAGCGAGTTCGAGATTTGAGATTCCAGATTCCAGATTCCAGATTCCAGATTCGAAACTCCAGATTTGAGATTCAAGATTTGAAATTATGCGAATCCTAATCGCTGACAAATTCGAAGAGTCCGGCCGCATTGGCTTGCGGCGGATCGGTTGCGAAATCTCTTTCCAACCGGATCTGAAAGATGAAGCGCTGGCCGCAGCGATTGGTAAAGAACAGCCCGACGTCCTAATCGTCCGCGGCACGAAAGTCACTGAACCGATGCTGGCTGCCGGACCTTTGAAGTTGGTCGTGCGGGCCGGCGCCGGTTACAACACGATCGACGTGGCCGGCGCTTCGCGCCGCGGAATTTATGTCGCGAATTGTCCGGGCAAGAATTCAATCGCCGTGGCCGAGCTGGCTTTCGCCTTGATCCTGGCATTGGATCGGCGCATCGCCGACAACGTGATCGCTTTGCGCGCCGGCGAATGGAACAAGAAAGAGTTTTCCAAAGCTCGCGGATTGTTCGGTCGGACGTTGGGGTTAGTGGGTCTGGGCAGAATTGGTCAGGAGATGATTCCGCGAGCGCGTGCCTTCGGCATGCCGGTCGTGGCCTGGAGCCGCAGTCTCACGCCGGAGATGGCTGAGCAGTTGGGCGTCGAACAAAAAGAGACCCCGCTCGAAGTGGCGCGGACCGCGGACATCGTCAGCGTACACGTCGCGCTCAAGCCCGACACGCGGATGATGATTGGAGCCGAGTTCTTCGACGCGATGCAGGAGGGCGCGTATCTGATCAACACCTCGCGCGGCGAGACCGTGGATCAAGCGGCTCTGGTGGCGGCGATTCATACAAAAGGAATTCGCGCAGGTCTGGACGTGTTTGCGATCGAGCCAACTTCCGGAGTCGCGGATTTCGAGGATCCCATCGGCAACGAAACGCGCGTGTATGGCACGCATCACATCGGCGCCTCGACCGATCAGGCACAGGAGGCGATCGCGGCTGAGACAGTGCGCATCGTTAAATCTTTCAAGGAAACGGGACAAGTGCCGAATGTCGTCAACCTCGCCGCCCGCACACCCGCCACGCATCGTCTGGTGGTGCGCCATCGCGATCGGCCCGGCGTGCTGGCGCAGGTGCTCGAGGCCATCAAAGCCGAACACATCAATGTGCAGGAAATGGAGAACATCGTTTTTGAAGGCGCCGAGGCGGCGGTGGCGCGAATCAATTTGGATAAGGCGCCGTCGGGCGGGACGTTGGATCAACTGCGGGCGGGGAATGAAGACATAATTGAACTGAACGTTTTGGAGATTAACTAAGATGTCGTTCGTAACCATCTTCAATTCCGCCGTCCGGTTTTTGCCGGCGACGATGTGTGTACTGGTCACTTTGGTGGTTGGATCAGACACCGCGAAGGCGCAAGAGTGGCAAGTCAGTTGTCATGACATTGGCGTCCTTGGAGCCGTTAAGATGCCGGGTCGTTTTGAATTCCAGGCGCGCACGCGATTAGTTGAAGTTTTGAAAAGAGCGGGCGGACCAACCGGACGTGCCGGAAAAGTCGTTAGCGTGATTCACACTTGTAGTTGTTTGCCCTGCGCTGATGGTGAAGCGAAGCCGTTCGTCAAAACCGAATACAATTTGTCCGCGGCGATTGAAGGAAAGGAACACGCGAATCCTGATGTCGTGCCGGGCGACATAGTAATCGTCCCGGAAACCGAGTCAGTTTTTGTGATCGCACATGGCTCTTCCGCGAGTCTGGCTTATCGAGAAGGCGTGACGTTAACGCAAGCAATCGCGCCGGTGGTCCGAGCTGCCAGGCTTAGTGACCAGATGAGGGTTCGAATTCAACGTGACCCTTTGGCCGGTCCGCGACCGGAACCATTCATTCTCAGTCTGAAAGCGGTGCTTGATCATCAAAGCGAAGATCCGGTACTGGAACCGCGCGACATTATTGAAATCTCTGACGAGGCTGGAAATTTTCGCTCTCGTTTGCCGCCCACGATTTTCCGGGATTCACCCTTGATTTATCCGAGCGGTAAACCCCCGCTGGTCCATCGCAGGTCATCGAACAGCTAATGAACATCACTCTCATCACCGGAGCCTCTTCGGGAATTGGCGAAGCCTTCGCGCGCAAGCTGGCCGCGCGCGGACACAATCTCCTGCTGGTCTCGCGTTCGGAAGAGAAGTTGATGATGGTGTGCAATGAAGTTGGCCGCAGCCATAACATTCGCGCGGAATACTTTGCCGTGGATCTTTCCCGGCCCGACGCGCCCAAGCGTTTGTTTGAAGAAACGCGGAAGCGGGATCTGGAAATCGATCTGCTGATTAACAATGCCGGATTTGGATCGATGGGCGATTTCGCGAAGCTCGATCTCGAGCGCGAACTCAACATGATCGACTTGAACATCCGGTCGCTGGTCGAATTAACGTATCGATTCCTTCAGCCGATGCGCGAAAGAAAAAGCGGCGCGATCATGAACGTCGCCTCGACCGCTGCGTTTCAGCCGGTGCCGTTTATGGGCACTTACGCGGCGACGAAAGCGTTCGTCCTTTCGTTCTCTGAAGCCTTGTGGGAAGAGAATCGAACTTATGGAATCAAGGTGATGGCGCTGTGTCCGGGCGTCACTGAAACAAATTTTTTCGAAGCATCGAGCATGCAACGCCCACCGGCGCGGACTTCGCAGACACCCGAAGAAGTCGTGGACGTAGGTTTGCGAGCTCTGGCGCGCGGCAAGAGTTCGGTAATTTCCGGCTGGACCAACCGTTTGTTGGTGGAGACCGAACGAGTGGTGTCGCGAAAATTCGTGCTGCGCGCTGCGGGAGCGGTGATGCGGTCACATAACGAGAAAGGATGAGGTACGCACGCCTCCGGCGTGGCCGCAACGGTAACGCTTTAGGTCACGCCAGAGGCGTGCGTACCGAACTGTCATGACTGAAAGAATCTTTAATTTTAGCGCCGGTCCGGCCATCATTCCGGTTCCGGTTTTGGAGGAAGCCCAACGCGATATGTTGTCACTGCCCGGCGTCGGCATGTCGGTAATGGAGATTAGCCATCGTTCGAAGACCTTCGACGAAATCATCCAGGGCGCCGAAACAGGTTTGCGTGAGCTGCTCAACATTCCCAAAGAATATTCCGTGCTGTTTCTTCAGGGTGGCGCGAGTCTGCAATTCGCCATGGTGCCGATGAATTTTCTTTCGCTTGATGCGAGCGCCGATTACATCATTACCGGCAGTTGGGGCAAGAAGGCGGTAAAGGAAGCTTTGAAATTCGGAGCGGCGGACATTGCCGCGAATATGGCTGACGGTGGCTTTACCCGCGTGCCAAATCAGGACGAACTGCAACTGAACCCGCGCGCCGCCTACGTTCACATGACTTCCAACGAGACGATTGAAGGCGTCGAGTTCAAAACCGAACCTGAAGTAGGTGACGTGCCGCTGGTGGCGGACATGTCTTCGAATATTCTTTCCAGGCCGATTCCCGTCGACAAATATGGACTCATCTATGCGGGGGCGCAGAAGAACATGGGACCCAGCGGGGTCACGGTCGTAATCATTCGCGAGGACCTTTTGCCGCGCGTGCGCGAAGGTCTGGCCACCATGCTGGACTACAATACGCACGTGAAGGACAAATCGCTTCACAACACACCGAACACCTGGGGAATTTACATACTGAATCTCGTGTGCAAGTGGCTGAAAGAAAAAGGCGGCCTGGAGGGCATGCAGCAGGAGAACGAAGCCAAGGCGAAGTTGATTTATGATGCGATTGATGCCAGCGACTTTTATCGCGGTCATGCCGATGCGGATTCGCGCTCGATGATGAATGTGACGTTCCGCCTACCGTCTGAAGATCTCGAGAAGAAATTCGCGAGCGAAGCAACTGCCGCGGGCCTGGACGGATTGAAGGGGCACCGCTCGGTGGGCGGCATTCGGGCCTCGATTTATAATGCTTTTCCGCGCGCAGGTTGCCAAGCATTGGTCGCGTTCATGCAGGATTTCGAACGCGGAAACGGCTGACGGATTTGTGGCACAGACTTTAGTCTGTGCGCGGTACGCACGCCTCTGGCGTGCCGCTGCGAGGTAGCAGGTTTTAGCACGCCAGAGGCGTGCGTACCGATCAGAGACTTAAAGTCTGTGCCACCTTTATTCTTATGAACCTGCCAGAAGTCTTAGCTGAGCTGCGCGATCTGAACGAACCGGTTCCCAAACCTCTCAGACTGCCGACTGAAACAGAAGTTGAGTTGGCGGAGAGTGCTCTCGGCGTAAAGTTCCCGGACGATTACCGGCGTTACCTGCTCGAGGCGGGCGACGTCGTTTTCGGCGCCCTGGAGCCGGCCGTGGTCACGCCCGACGCCGGATATTTGAGTCTCGTCGAGGTTGCAGAGTCAGCGTGGGACGAGATGGATGTGCCGCGCGACCTCTTGCCATTCTGCGAAGACAACGGCGATTACTATTGCCTGGCGACGGACGGCACGGTCAGATTCTGGTCGCACAATGGATCCACTGACGAAAGCTGGCCTGACCTGGCGAGCTGGATTAAACAAGTATGGATTGAGCATGGCTGAGCATGGTACGCACGCCTCGGGCGTGCTCACCTCAGAAAAAGAGGCACGCCAGAGGCGTGCGTACCGATGAAGGAGACATCGAATGGGATTGAATGAACGACGTAAGATTAAAGAACTGCAGGACACGACGCTGCCCGAACGCGTTAAGGAGATCGAAGAGATTTGCGGCAAAGCCATTCCTTACGAAGTCGATTGGGACAGTTTGGCTGACGACGCGGAAGGCCTGAACTTTCTTGATAATCTCTCGTGTCACCGTTTGAATATGGCTTTGCGCACGATCTGTGTTGACGATATGGGCAAGGAGGCGGTGCGCGATGCGTTGAACCTGGTCAAGCTCAGCAACGTTAAAGACAAAGCGCAGATGAAGATTAGCTTCGACGGCGGTGTGTTGGAAATGCATTGTGCCTACGCTTTGCGCACCGACGGGATGTACAGTGACAACGAGATTCGCGAGGTCTTGATGTCAAAGCTGTAGTTTTGTATTGAGCAGCTCGTCCTTGAACGGCAAAAAGGGAACCGAGGTCTGTGATGGAAAACAAGTTGGACAAGCAAGTGCGATTTCTCAAAAGCTATTCGGTCGTTGCTACTTTGGCTGGCGCGCTTTTTCTGCTGACAGCGTTCACCTTGCAAAAAGCAAAGCAGAACTTTGAAGAAATCAACGTCCAGAGAATCAACGTACTCAAAACATGAAACCCCTGGTCACTTCGATATTGTTACTGACGGCAATCGCGACGGCGGCAATCGGCATTCGATCGCCCGACGGTCCGGTCCAGAACGACCTCACCCTGCCTCAGGAAAAGCATCTTCGCAATATCAAACAACTGACTTTTGGCGGAGAGAATGCTGAAGCTTACTTTTCCGCCGACGGGAAGAAACTGATTTTTCAATCGACGCGCGACGGCCGTGAATGCGATCAGATTTACACGATGAACATCGACGGATCGGACGTGAAGATGGTTTCGACCGGCGACGGCCGCACGACCTGCTCGTATTTTCTTCCCGGCGACAAACGCATTCTTTATTCATCGACGCACCTGGGCGCGAAGCAATGCCCGCCGCGGCCGGATTTCTCTCAGGGCTATGTCTGGGCCGTCTATGACACGTTCGATATTTTCATCGCCAATCCGGACGGATCGAACGTGAAGCAACTGACCAGCACGCCCGGCTACGATGCTGAGACGACGATCAATCGACAGGGCAAGTTGGTCTTCACGTCAAAGCGTGACGGGGACCTGGATATCTACACCATGGACGCCAACGGAAAAAACGTGAAGCGGCTGACGAATGAGCTTGGTTACGACGGCGGACCGTTCTGGTCTTATGACGGAAAGCAGATCGTCTACAGGGCTTATCATCCGCAGACTGAAAAAGAGAAAGCGGATTACACGTCTCTGCTGAAACAGAATTTGATTCGACCGACGGTGCTGGACATTTGGGTGATGAACGCAGACGGATCGAATAAGCGTCAGGTAACGAAACTCAACAAGGCCAGTTTTGCGCCTTACTTCTTTCCCGACGGCAAGCGCATAATCTTTTCGTCGAACAATGCCGACCCGAAGGGCCGTGATTTCGATCTCTACATGATTAACGTCGACGGGACCGGAATCGAGAGAATCACTTTCAACAATACCTTCGACGGCTTTCCGATGTTTTCGCCTGACGGGAAGAAGCTGGTGTTCGCTTCGAACCGCAATGCTGCCAAGCAGGGTGACACTAATATTTTTATTGCGGATTGGGTTGAGTAATGGCAATGGATATCAAGAAAGCCTTTAAGGCAGCTTCACTAACCATGATACTCGGACTTGGTGTGACTGGTTCGACGCAATCCAGCGGCTCCGCCCGACCCTTCGACGAATTTGGAGATATAAAATGCGAAGATGAAATGGCCCGCCTGGATAACTTCGCCATTCAACTCCAAAACGATCCCTCCACGAAGGGCTTGATAGTCTTTTATGGTGGACGGCGATTCAGAGGACAACTGCCGAAACAAGGTGAGGCCGCAGCGCGCGCGGCTCGCCTGAAACCGTATTTGGTTGAGCGACGCGGCATCCCAACTGATCAGGTGATGATTGTTGGTTGGGGATACACTGAGGAATGGCATGTCCAGCTTTGGATCATTCCACGAGGTGCGTCGATACCGGATCGAGATATCACTTTTCCGTTCAAAGACATCAAGTTTCGCAAAGGTAAGCTGAATCCGCGCGACTATCGATGTGAGATTTAGCAGGTGAAGTATGACTACAAAACGACGCCAACTTCTGAGTTTAGTCTGGTTGATTGCGCTGGTCGCGAGCGGACTCGCGCAACAACCTCAGCAAACCACCAGCGTCAATCGGCTGAGACAAGCCGTCGAATACCTCGCTTCAGATGCGCTCGAAGGAAGACGCACCGGCACGCCGGGCGCGAATGGCGCGGCGCACTACATTGCCGGCGAATTCAGTCTGCTTGGTCTGCGGCCGGGGATGGAGATTGCGCGGCCCGCACGCACGCGAGGTGAAAATCGATCGCGCTACCTGCAATCGTTTCCGTATGTAGCGTCGGTTGCCTTGGGTCCACACAACCTCGTTTCCTTGAATCCGCAAGGCGACACCACGCCAATCGCGGTTGGCGAAGACTGGATGCCGTTGGGCCTCTCCTCGAACGGGTCGCTCAAGTCAGCCGAAATAGTTTTCGCCGGTTATGGAATTTCATCAGCAGAATTGAAGTACAACGATTATGGGGTGTCGAACGCGAAGGATCGCGTAGCGATTGTATTTGCCGGAACGCCCGACGGTGAGAATCCGCACGGTCAGTTTCTTCAGGCGGGACAGATTCGGTTTAAGACTGCGGCGGCGCGCGCGGCTGGAGCGCGAGCCCTCATCATCATCACGGATGAAGAAAGACTGAAGGAAGATCGCCTGACGCATCTTTCCTACGACAATGCGGGTGAAGCCGGAATTCCCGTCATTGTAATTTCAAGAAATCTGGCGGCGAGAATTCTCGGCGCCGCGGACGCTAACTTACTTGAATTCGTCAAAGTCGCGGACGCGAGAACCTCGGCAGGTGCACCGCAGCGAGAGCCAGTCAAAGGACGAACACTTGGCTTGGACGTCAACGTTAATCACCTTGAATCGCCTTCATACAATATCATCGGCATCCTGCCCGGCAGCGATCCTAAATTGAAGGACGAGGCGATCGTCATCGGCGCGCATTACGATCACCTGGGTCGCGGTGGCGAAGGCAGTCTGGCGCCGCGGGAAGGTGAAATTCATCACGGCGCCGATGACAACGCCTCGGGCACGGCCGCACTCATTGAACTGGCCCGCCGGCTTTCAACTCAAAGACCAAAGCCGCGCCGCACCATCGTCTTCATCGCTTTCAGTGGTGAAGAGGAGGGGCTGATTGGATCGAGTTACTACGTGAATCATCCAGTGGTGCCGCTCGCGAAGACTATCGCCATGATCAATATGGACATGATTGGTCGTTTGCGGGATCAGAAATTGATGATTGGCGGCATCGGCACGGCGCCGGAATGGCGGGCGATGGTTGAGGGCCAGAACTCGCCTGAGAATATGGCAAACGCAGCCCTCAACGGGACTATCACCCCGCCAGGCTTTGCAAACCTGAAGGTCAATTTGGACCCAAAGCTGACGCCGGTCGGTTATCCCGTCGTCATCGGGGCCAACGGCCGGCGGGTGGTTATAGCCGACGCGGCGAACACGCCGATGGAAGCCGCGAAGCCGTTCACGCTCTCGCTCAATGAAGATGGCTACGGACCGAGCGATCACTCCTCTTTCTACAGCAAACAAATCCCGGTGCTCTTTTTCTTTACCGGAACACACAACGATTATCACAAGCCTTCGGATACGTCTGACAAAATCAACTATGAGGGCGAAGCGAAGATCGTTTCATTCGTCGAGCGCATCATTCGCGATCTTGATAAAAGCGACAAGCGGCCAACCTACGCCGTCGCCAAAAGCGAGTCTCAGGGGCGCAGTGGCGGGTTCCGCGTCTACCTCGGCACGATTCCGAACTACGCTGATTCGAGTGACGGGTTACTGCTCGATGGAGTGCGCGACGCATCGCCGGCAGCCAAAGCCGGAATCAAGGCCGGCGATAAGATCGTTAAGATAGCCGGGCACGACGTGAAGAATGTTTACGATTACACCTACGCCCTGGGTGAGATGAAAGGCGGACAGGAATACGAGATTGAGGTCGTGCGCGGCACCGAACGACTAAAGCTGAAGATTACACCTGAGTCGCGGAAGTAATTTGGAGTGCGCCGGCAGAGCGAAGCGGCGACGGCGCTTTGGATTGCGCTGTTGTGTGTAGCAAGCAAGCGCGAGGGAGGCGCTCAAAACAGCTTTAGATCGGTCGCAATTAATTCCGTTTTCTGATCAATCCAAAGCGCCGTCGCCGCTTCGCTCTGCCGGCGCATTCCAAAACAAAAAGGCAAAGTTCGAACTCGACGCTTAAGCGCCATTCGACTTTGCCTTTTGAACCTGGCTTGGAAAACAAGAACGCAATCCCGACAAATCGGGACGCCATAACTTACCAGCGCGGCTCGCGGTCGTTGCGGCTGGGCCGGCGATCACGATCTTTGTCGCGCCGTCCACCACCGCCACCGTAACCACCACCACCACCACCGCCACCGCCGTAGCCACCGCCGCCGCGATTGCCACCGCCACCGTAACCACCGCCACCACCGGGTCCGCGATCGGTTCTTGGGCGAGCTTCATTCACGGTCAGATTGCGACCGCCAAAATCCTTTCCGTTAAGTTGTTCAATTGCCGCGGCGGCCTCTTCGGGAGTGGCCATCTCGACAAAACCAAAGCCGCGCGAGCGGCCCGTCATGCGATCTTCCACGACTGATGCTGATTCGACACTACCCGATTGGGCGAAATGATCCTTCAGTTCGTCGCTGGTTGTCTGGAACGGTAGGTTCCCGACGTAAAGTTTCGTAGCCATCCTGATTCTACCTCTTATGCTATGGGAAGCTCGGACGGGTCTTCATCCGAAGGCGTACCTTCGCGGTGGAACGCGACGCATCCGGTGCTCTGGCTTTTGCGAGAGCGGCTCCTAACAAGTTGACAACTAACCTCACTCTCTCTTCAGCCGAACGTCGTCGCCTTCCATCACGGACCGGCGCCATCAGCAGTGTGGCGCGAGAGCAGGACTAAACGCGCGCAAGTATGACAGGGCATCGCGTCTAAAGGCAAGCCATATTTAGGGGTGATGGGTACAGCAAATATAGAGGTTTGAGGTTTCTGGCCGGGCCGCCTTTCCTCTGAAACATTGAGGAAAACCGAAAGTTATTAGAATCGCCGGCGCCGGCGTTCAGTTCGCTGAAAAGCAGCTGCGAACAATTTGGGAACGCTCAAAATGCGAATTTCGGCGCCGCCGTAACGCAGAATTCCGGCAACTGCCCGGGCGTCCTGGCCGCTGTCGGCGATGGCCTCGATATCGTTGTCAAAAATCGTTATGGTGCTGCCAAAAGATTCAGCCGCGAGCGCCAATTGTTCGTCCCCGCGCAGCGCGACGACGCAGGGAACTTCCGTCGGCCAGGCGAGACGCTCACCGGTCAACAGCGCTACCGGATCAAGGGCCGTCAGCATTCGACCGCGTACACACAAAATACCGAGGACCCCGGGCGGGGAGTGCGGCAAGGCCGCCACATGTTTCGAATCGGCGGTGCCTTCTACTTCCTCCGCGAACACGGCGAACGTTTGCCCGCCGGCCCCAAAGGAAAATAGGTCTCGGAGTTGCGGTTCGTCGGGCGGCAAGGTCTCTGGCTCAGGGATGTTCATCTCTGTCGATGCTCGGGCATGAAAACATGAGAGTCAAAGGGTGTCAATGCATTCGGTACGCACGCCTCTGGCGTGCTAAGAGCTTGCCACTTTTGCGACGGCACGCCAGAGGCGTGCGTGCCGGCTCTGTGATACATTCGCGTGCACATCAAAGAATCGGGGGCCGACTGTAATGGACGATTTTGATCTCTATCGCGCGGAAATGAATGAGAAACTTCTGGGCAGTGGGCACCTCGGCATCAAACGCTTTTTCGCTCTGGATACGCAAGCTTATGAAGATGGCGCCCTGGACAAAAAGACCAAAGAGCTAATGGGCTTGACTGGTTCCATTGTCCTGCGCTGCGACGACTGCATCACTTATCACATCAAACAATGCGCTGATGCCGGGGTGACGCACGCACAATTTATGGACGCCTTCAACGTCGCGCTGGTGGTAGGCGGTTCGATTACGATTCCGCATCTGAGAAGAGCGGTCGATAAGTTGGAGCAGGTTCTGGCGAACCAATAATTTGAACCACAGAAGTCACAGAGGAATGCAGAGATACAGAAGAAAGATATTTTGGCTCCTTTGCCTTTCTCTGTGTCCTCTGTGGTTAATGTTTCATTCGCTGCTCTCAAGTGCTTCATCGAAAGGGTTGGAAATGCCTCTGCAGCAAGGTGCAAAGATTCGCGCTCCGGAGCTGACCGGAGATCGTGGTTGGCTGAATACCGACAAGCCTCTCTCACTCGCCGGGCTAAAAGGCAAAGTCGTCCTCCTGGATTTCTGGACTTATGGCTGCATCAACTGCATTCACATCATTCCTGATCTCAAAAAACTGGAAAAGAAGTATCCGAACGAGTTGGTCGTCATCGGCGTTCATTCAGCAAAATTCGAGAACGAAAAAGACACTGAAAACATTCGCCGGATCATTCTTCGTTACGAGATCGAACATCCGATCGTCAACGACGCCGACTTCAGGATTTGGAACGCTTACGCCGTCAAAGCGTGGCCCACGCGATATCTGATCGATCCCGCGGGCTACTTGATCGGCAAACTCTCTGGCGAAGGTGAATATGAAGCTCTCGACAAAGTCATCGGCGATACGATCGCTGAGTTTCGCAAGCGCGGAGAGCTGAACGAAGCACCGCTAAAACTGGTTCTGGAAAAGGCTAAAGTCGGTGACCTGCCGCTCGCTTTTCCCGGCAAGATCGTCGCTGATGAAAAGAGCAACCGTCTGTTCATCGCTGATTCTGATCACAATCGCATCGTAGTCGCGCGGCTCGACGGCACCTTGCTCGAGACAATCGGGACCGGCACGCATGGCGCTGACGACGGCGCTTTCGATCGCGCAACGTTCTTTCGGCCGCAGGGATTGGCGCTGGATGGCGAGACGCTTTACGTGGCCGATACTGAGAACCATCTGATTCGCCAGATCGATTTGAAGTCGAAAGCAGTGACCACCATTGCTGGGACCGGCACGCAAATGCGCAAACACGGCAGCACCGGACCGGCGCGAACTGTGGCCTTGAATTCGCCGTGGGATTTGCAACTTGCGGGGCGAACGCTCTACATCGCAATGGCCGGCCCACATCAGATTTGGAAGCTGGAACTGGACAAGCAGGAAATATCAACGTTCGCCGGCTCAGGCCGTGAAGCTCGCGTGGATGGGCCCCTGATCGGCCCGCCCTTCGGACTGCCGGACGGAACTCCTCCCGGATCGGCCTTTGCTCAGCCATCGGCGCTGGCCACTGACGGCAAAACTCTGTTTGTGTCCGACGCCGAAGCGAACATCATTCGCGCGATTAGTCTGGGCACCGGCGCCAAAGTGCGCACCGTGGCCGGTGGCGACCTTTTTGATTTCGGCGACAAAGACGGGCTCGGCGACGAGGTGCGGCTCCAGCATCCGCTGGGACTGGCGCGCTGGAATGGCAAGCTCCTGATTGCCGACACCTACAATCATCGAATCAAGTTGTTGGATCCTGCTTCGCGCGAGGTGCGGGCCTTTGCGGGTTCGGGAAAGCCCGGACAGGAGGATGGGAACAAACCTTCATTTTACGAGCCGGGCGGGTTGGCCGTAACCACGGACAAACTTTACGTCGCCGATACCAACAATCATGCGATTCGCGTTGTCGATCTGAAAACGAAGGAGACGAAGACTCTTCCCATCAAGGGATTGCAACCACCCGCGTCGAATCAAACTGCGACGAACGAGGAGGTTGCACCTAACGCCGAAGAGATCCAACTTCCCTTGCAGAGAGTTCGCTCCGGAGACGCCGCAATAGTGCTCAATATTGAACTGCCGGCGGGTTATCATCTTAACCCGAGCGCGCCGCAACGCTATTCGTTTTCCATTGGAATTGCGAAAGAGGACGCTAAAAGCGCTCCCCTGACCAAAAGCAAAACTGAGAAAGGACTTTCTCTCCCTATTCGAATTCCTTTTAGTTCGGTAATCGATGTGTCCGGGGAACATGTGTCGTTTAATCTTCAGACGTCATTTACGTTTGTTTACTGCCGTGATGACAATACGGGAACGTGTCGTATTAAGACGTTCAAGTGGCGGGCGCCGGTCGAGGTTGTGAATGACGCGACCGTTCCTAATGAGGTCAGGCTAAACGCAAAAGTTCCGGCCGACTGAAGCAGCGGACTGGAGCGCAAGCGTCCTCGCTTGCCCATTTCCAGCGCGAATCCACTGAATGCAAGCGAGGACGCTTGCGCTCCAGTCGTGCTATCACTTGCTATCGCACTTCCAAATGCCCTCCCTTACGGTCCGGCTTCCGACACCCAACTTGCCCTGTTAGCGAACCGCTAGTAACATCAGTACTTCCCTCAAAATTCATATTGAAGGAGTCACACTGTGGCTGAGAAACCATTTCTGACCGACATCAAAACGTTGCGTGAACGCGCGCGCAAACACATTGAACAGGGCGCGGTGACCGAAGGCTATAGCGCCGATCGCGAGACCGTGATCAAAGTTCTGAACGAAGCGCTGGCCACCGAGATCGTCTGCGTTTTGCGTTACCGGCGACATTACTTTATGGCCTCAGGGATTAATGCTGAGGGCGTCGCCGCTGAATTCCTGCAACACTCGAATGACGAACAGGGACACGCCGATCAAATTGCCCAGCGAATTGTGCAATTGGGTGGCGCACCGAACTTCAATCCTGAAGGTTTGCTGACGCGCAGTCACGCCGAGTACGTCGAAGGCGAAACGCTGACCGACATGATCAAGGAAGATTTGGTTGCCGAGCGGATCGCGATCGATAGTTATCGTGACATCATTCAATATCTCGGTAATGACGATCCGACCAGCCGGCGGCTCATGGAAACGATCCTGGCGGTTGAAGAAGAGCACGCTGACGATCTCGTAAGTTTGCTGGGAGAACTCGGAAACTAGTCTTTGGAGTGCGGCGACTTGTCGCCGCTTTCCCCTCGGCGTTCAAACTCCGTGATTATCGAGAATCAAAATAAAGCGGCGCCAAGCCGCCGCACTCCAAATTTCCTTGCCTGACACTCCACCAAATTATGCGGGCCGGCCGAGCGTTTGTCGTAACTGTGGGGCACTAATCGGCGCGGGCGAAACCAGTTGTCTCGTTTGTGGCGCGGCCATGACGCCGGCCGCGGCGCGTCCTTTGCCGCTGCACGAGCGATACAACCTGAGTTATGCACGCGCGGTCCTATCGCGTCCGTACATATTCACGATCGTTTTTCTGGTCCTGAACTTTTTTGTCTTTCTGCTGATGTGGCAAGCCAGCGGGATGTCGACGGTGGTCCTGTGGACCGGCTTCCCGGAACCGATCCTGTACGCTTTTGGCGCGAAGACGAATTACTTGATCCGATACAACCATGAGTGGTGGCGGTTGTTAACGCCAATCTTCATTCATATGAACCTGCCCCACTTGCTGATCAACATGTACAGCCTTTGGGTAATTGGCCCCTGGGTAGAAAAGCTTTATGGCTCGGCCAGGTTCGTAGTGTTTTGGGTGACGACTGGTATTGCTGGCGTGCTTGCTAGTTATCTGACCGTGATTCCCGGATCGCATCCCGGCGTCATTGGCAGTTTTTTGATCAAGAATCATGATTTTCCTTCAGCGGGCGCCTCGGGTGCGTTGTTTGGGATGGTCGGCGTGCTCTTCGTTTTTGGAGTGAAATACCGGCGCGAGTTGCCTGAAGGTTTCAAACGAGCGTTTGGAACAGGGTTGTTGCCCATCATTTTGCTGAATTTGGTGATTGGATTTGTCGGTCGCGGAATCATCGACAATGCTGCGCACCTGGGTGGATTACTTTCCGGAGCGGCGCTGGCATCGGTGGTGAGTTACAAACGCCCGGGTCAATCGACCGGCATGACGATCGCGTGGCGAGTAGCGCAGGTTATCTGTCTGCTGGTGATCGCCGTCTGTTTCTTTATGGTCGCGCGCGATTTTGATATCGCTTTATAGGAATCTATCCACAGATTACGCAGATTGAATTAGTCACAAAACAAGCGAAGAAGGCATAAAGACATATTCGGACTGATTCGTCCTTTGGTGCCTTCTTGTGGCTGCATTTCTTAATCTGTGAAATCTGCGTAATCTGTGGATCAAAGGAGAGAACATGGAAATCAAAAAAGTTGGCGTGCTCGGCTGTGGTTTGATGGGCGCGGGCATTGCGCAGACAGCCGCGATGGCTGGGTTCGAGACCACTGTGCGAGAAGTTTCAGCAGAGCTTTTGCAGAAAGGCTTCGCCTCAATCGAAAAGTCGCTCGAGAGATTTGCCGACAAAGGCACGCTTACAGCGGAACAGCAGAAGGCTGGGCGCGATCGCTTGTTTGGCACCACGACGTTCGACGACCTGGCGGATTGCGACATCATCATCGAAGCTATCATTGAGAATCTCGACGAGAAGCAAACGACCTATAAAGCGCTGGACGCGCTTTGCAAGCCGGAAACAATTTTCGCGTCGAATACTTCTTCGTTATCGATCACGCAGATGATGGTGGCGACATCAGCCGCGCGGCAACAGCGCTTCATCGGCATGCACTTCTTCAATCCCGTGCCGATTATGAAATTGGTTGAGGTGGTCCGCACGATTCTTACCGACGCAGATGTTTATGAAGAGGCCGTCGCCTTTGGCAAGCAGCTGGGCAAGGTTCCCGTGCGCGCCAGCGACAAGACCGGCTTCATCGTCAACCGTTTGTTGGTTCCTTACATGCTCGATTCGATTCGCGCGCTGGAAGAAGGCGTGGGTTCGATCGTCGATATCGATAACGCAATGAAACTCGGTTGCGGGTACCCGATGGGACCGCTCACGCTCGGCGATTTCGTCGGGCTCGATACGACCTATTACATCGCTGAGATCATGTTCAATGAATTTCGCGAGAAGCGCTTTGCGCCGCCAACACTTTTGAAGCGCATGGTCCTGGCGGGTTTGTACGGCCGCAAATCAGGTCGAGGCTTTTACGACTACACGAAAGACCCGAAGAACCCGACGCCAATGAATTTGGTTTGATCGAAACTGGCCGCGGATGAACGCGGATAGACACGGATCAGAAAAAAAATTAGCCACGAAAAGGCACAAGAATCACAAAAAAGGAAACCTCATTTCTGTTTGTGCCTTTTGTGCTTTTTTGTGGCCGTCCTTGTTCTTATCCGCGATAATCTGCGTTCATCCGCGGCTAACTCACTTCGCCTGCTCAACAAAATCCTTCGTGCGCGGGTCTCGGGGCGAATTCAAAATCTGATCAGTCTCGCCGAATTCGATCACCTCACCCGCCTCCATGTAGAGCAATTGATCCGCGAGTCCATCGAGAAATCCGATCGAGTGCGACACCACCACCATCGTATGCCCGCGTTCGACGAAGCCGCGCAAAAGCGAACGCAGGCCGGCGCTGCGTTTCGGATCAAGCGCGCTGGTCGGCTCGTCAAACATCAAAAGCGCCGGGTGCATAGCGAGGGCGCGGGCGATCGCCACACGTTGCTGCTCGCCTCCGGAAAGCGATTCCGGATAGCGGCGGGCCTTCTCTTTCAATCCCACTGATTCCAGCAACTGGTACGCTTCTTTTTCAGCTTCCATGCGCGGCACTTGTTGCACATGGGTCGGTGCTTCGATGACGTTGCCAAGGACAGTGAGGTGCGGAAACAAATAGAGATGCTGAAACACTGTGCCGACTTTGCGTCTCAGTTCATTGACGCGTCGATGGTATTCGTGTTTTGAAAGATTCGGTTCCAGCCGCAGGCCATCCGCTTCGATCACGCCGCCGTCAATTCGTTCCAGACCGTTCAAACAGCGTAAGAGCGTGGTCTTGCCACTGCCGGACCCGCCAATAATCCCGAGCACCGTTTGCGGCGGAACCTCGAACGACACGCCCCGCAGGATGTGTGCGCCGTTTCGGTTCTTGATGAGATTGGTTACGCGAATCATTGATTTGTGGCACAGACTTCAGTCTGTGATTTCCATCGACACAACACGGACTGAAGTCTGGCCACTTGTTATGCAACTTCGCTTTCCACAGCTTCAATCGCATCTCGTCTTTGCAAACGCCGTTCAAGTCTCCGCGCCAGGTGGGCCATCGGCAAACTCATCGCCAGGTAATACAACGAGACGGCCACGCCCAACAGCAGGAATTGTCCCGAAGCATTTGCTAATTCCCGATACGCCGTGGCCAGTTCCCAAACTGAAATTGCGTAAGCAGTCGAAGTATCTTTGAACAGCGAGACGAAATCATTGGTCATCGGCGGCAACGCGATGCGAAATGCCTGCGGCAAAATAATTCGACGGAAGGCGAGCAGCGGGCTCATGCCGAGCAGGTAAGACGCCTCCCACTGTCCGCGCGGAATTGCTTCCAGTGCGGCGCGATAAACCTGTGACTCGTACGCGGCATAGTTCAGTCCCAAACCGATTAGCGCCGTAAGCCAGCCCGGCATCGCCAGTCCAATAGTGGGCAAACCAAAATAAAGAAAGAGCAACTGGACCAGAACCGGCGTGCCGCGAAAGAACTCGACATAGACGGTGCACAGCCATTGAACCACACGCGGGCCTTTCCATTGGCCGATTGCCAGAAACATTCCCAGCACGAGCGCGATGACCATCGATCCAAATGCGATCAAGACGGTTACGACGGCTGCGCGCGCCAGGCGCCAAATTGCTTCGCGCCAATTGAAAACCGCGGACGTTATATCGTAACCGGCTTCGGTGTTTTTTTGTTCGGCTTTCCCGGGAGTTCGCAGTTCAAGTTGCGCGTCGTTCCACAAGCCCCATTTGCGCAGGATAGTTTCCAGCGTGCCGTCGTTGGTGATCTTGTCGATGGCAGTATCAACCTCGGACTTGAGCGATTCATCACCCTTGCGCAGGCCAATGTTGTAAGTGCCGCGAAAGAAGGGTTCGGTAGCGCGCTTGAGCTTCGGGTTCTTGCTGACATAAAACACTTCGGCCGGCACGTCCATGATCACGGCATCGATCCGCTTTAGTTCGAGATCCCGGTAGGCCGCAATCGGATCTGCATAGCCCTTCATCGGAATTCGCTCTTTTTCCAGAAGGCGTGACGCTGCTGTATTGCCGAGGGTCCCGACCGTCCGGTTCTGGCAGTCGGCGAGCGAGTGAATCTGTTGCTCGTCGCTGCGAACGGTCAGCGCCAGCTGAAAAATATAATAGGGCTTGCTGAAGAGAATCTGTTTTTGCCGATCGGCGGTCGGCTCCAGGCCGTTGACGATTACATCGAATGACTTGCGCTGGAGGGCTGAGACCAGCGTCTCCCAGTCAGAAGGGACGAACTCGGCTGGGCGCCCCATGGCCGCGGCCAACGCGTCCACGATCTCTTTTTCATATCCGACGTATTGATCGGGATGGCTGGGATCGTTGTAGACGTACGGTGCGCCGCCGCTGGGATCGGCGCCCCAGCGTAGAGGCTTCTGGGCGAAGGCGGAGCCGAGCAACAACAACAGGACCGCTGGTATCCGCGAGAGAGCAAATAGTTTTTGCAGGCGACGATGTTGCATCAGGGCGATCGAGCGACCAAGGTCGTGTCATTGTAGCGTGAATCGAGCCGCGGAGCGGCGGAAGATCTGTAGCCCATGGCGCGAGCCGTGGGTAGAAGGCGATGTTTGATACACCAGCCGCAGAGCGGCGATACATTGGAGGCAGTAACGATTATGTTTCGCCCCTCCAGGGCTGTTCTTCCTGTTGCTCTGAGCCCATGGCTCACGCCATGGGCTACAGATCTTTCGCCGCTCCGCGGCTATCACCAAATACCAGCGACAATCTTGTTGATGCCCGCGGGCATCGTGTAGCATGTCGCTGCTCTGATTCAAACTTTTCGCGCTTGATACGGACGTAGCGGCCACGCTCGGAAAAAATATGTGCACAGACAGAAGAGATTTCCTGCGTTCCACGGCTGGCGTGGTGGGCGCAACACTCATGGGAAGCAGATTCGCCTTCGCTGATACGGCCAACGCCGAGGCAATTCAAGAGCGACAGGAAATTCCGGAACTCATCAGGCGCTTGCCAAAGATGACCCAGGGGATCGTTCCGATCACCGATGACGAGCGCTGGGCACGTATCGGCAAAGCTCAGAGCCTGATGAGCGATCAAAAGATTGATGCCATTTACATAGAACCCGGCTCGACGATGTTCTACTACACTGGCATGCGCTGGACCACCAGCGAGCGCATGCTCGCTTTGATAATTCCGCAGCGCGGAGAACTTGCCTGGGTCTGCCCAAAGTTTGAAGAAGAGCGCGCGCGCGAGCTGATCAAATTCGGCAAGGACATACGCACCTGGGAGGAAGACGAAAGCCCCTATCGTCGCGTCGCGGAAATCTTTCGCGATCGCGGCCTGCGCACGGGCCGCGTGGGTATCGAAGAGCGGGTCCGCTTCTTTCTGTTCGATGGAATTCGACAGGAAGCGCGGAGATTGGAATTTGTTAGCGCCACCCCCGTCACTGCCGGCTGTCGTATGTACAAATCACCGGCGGAAATCGCTCTGATGCAGAAAGCTAACGACCTTACGCTGGTCGCGTACCGGGCCACCTGGGCCACGATGCGCGACGAAATGCCGCAGGCTGAATTTGCCAACAACTGCGCGACCGCATTTCGCAATCTTGGCGTCCAGGGTGGTGTGTTTTGCAGCTTTGGCAAGTACACCGCGTTCCCGCACGGCAGCAGCACGCCGCAGACTTTGCAGGAAGGCGACGTCGTGCTGATGGATGGCGGTTGCACCGTCGAGGGTTATGCCTCAGACATCACGCGCACGTTTGTCTTTGGCAAGCCGACGCAACGTCAGCGCGACATTTGGAATCTCGAACGAAGAGCGCAGGATGCTGGGTTTGCGGCCGCAAAGGTCGGGGCGCCGTGCGAAGCGGTTGATGCGGCGGCGCGCAAAGTGATCACTGACGCGGGGTTTGGACCCGACTACAGAGTGCCGGGACTTCCGCATCGCACCGGTCACGGTATCGGGCTCGACGGCCACGAGTGGACGAACTTTGTGCGCGGCAACAAGACCCCGATTAGGCCCTGGATGTGTTTTAGCGACGAGCCGACAGTGGTAATTTACGGTGAGTTTGGAATTCGTCTCGAAGATTGTCTTTACATCACTGAAAACGGTCCGAAGTTTTTTACTCGGCAGAGTCCATCGATCGATAAGCCGTTCGGGTAATCGCGTGCCGCGTAGCTGGTTTGACCCAAGGCTGCAAAACTACCTCTATAGTTGACTCACCTCAGCAACCCGAAGGGTTGCAAAGAAAGTAGCCGGTGGTCGGAGTCCGCGGAGACCACCGGGAATGCGATATCAATTAGGTCGCACCCCGGAGGAGTCTGTCGGAAAATTAGTCTCTGTGGACCTCTGTGGAATCTCGGTGCCTCTGTGGTGAAATTACTCAGAGAAATCAACCACAGAGGCACCGAGATCGCACAGAGAACCACAGAGTTTGGTTTTCCCGACAGACTCCTTCGGGGTGCGGTCATGACCAATGACTTTTCCGGTGGTCTCCGCGGACTCCGACCACCGGCTACTTTCTGGCAACCCTTCGGGTTGCGCTGAGGTGAGTCAACTATATGAATGCCTTTGCGAGCCTTGGGTAATGGTTCGTTGGATTCAGCGAGCCCCGATAGCGCGACAGAGAGCTCGTAAATCAGAGTCCCGCTTATTACCAGTCATGGCGATTCACCATCCGCCCTCAAACGCCCTCAACTCTTCTTCGAGCTGCCATTGTAGTTTGGCCTTCTCGCTACCATTGACGTATTGCTGACAGCCGTTTGAGCTGAGCTTCATCGCAGCCACGTCCTGAGCGCACTGGGTTACGGCAACAAACTTTCGCGCATCGCTCCATAAACTAGCTCCGGAAATAAACGCGTACTGAAGACTATTGCGCGCCATCATCTTCAATTGTAAGTAACCGAGACCCTGATCCTGCACGGCCCGCAGGTACTCGCGCGAAATTTCCGAACGCGAGACGCCTTCATCATCAGTCGCCAGCGCGACCGGTACACCATATTTCAGATAAGTGGCGAGCGGGTGTTGCGGCCCGCTCACGCCCAGAATCGAATCGTTGCTCGACAAGCAAATCTCGACCATCACGTTGCCGCGGGCCATTTGTTCCATCAAAGCAGCCGCGCCTTTCTCGTGCATGATGTCAACGCCATGGCCAATCCGATTGGCTTGCGCCGTCGTGACTGAGTCGCGAATGTGAAAGGTCAAACCTTCCGGCGGAACGATGCCGGGCACCAGCTCACCCGCATGCAGACTCAGGTGCGCACGCGGATACATCGGCCGCAGAGACTGGAGCATCTGCATGTGCACCGAAAAGTTCTGCATCGACGCCGCTCCGTCTTCGGCCTGCACCAGATTCAAGGCGACGACTTTTGAATTGGGATCGTTCGCCAGCGCAAAACCTGTGACCATTTGCGCGAAGACCGGCCCCAGGGCTGAACCACGTGAAACCTGCGCGATGTAGCGAATAACGACTTTGCAACCGGGGGCTTCCTGCGCTGTTCCGCACTTCAAGATGCTGTCTTTCTCCGATTCAGCGTCGTTCAGGTTCTTAATCGCCAGCGGCACTGCCGCGTCGATTCCGTTAGCTTTCAATTTGCTCAAAGTGCTTGCCGCATTTCCATCCCACCCGACTTTGGTTCCGATCTGACTTGAAAGCACACCTGTCGATGTGCCGTCTGGAGTCAGCATCAACTCCAGATACAGAACGTTTCCGTGCGCGGCCCGGGTGACTGCTTCGGCGAGCATCTCTCCATTTTGGTTGTAAGTAGCCACGCCGAATTTGCCGAACGTATTAAAGAAATGATCGTGCCCGCTATCTCCAGAGAGCTGCCAGTTGTGCATGGACCAGGCGTCGATTATCTGCTGAAAGAGAACGGAATTCGTGAGGGCGTTCGCTACCGGAACCTGACCTGTCGTGCAGGGCGGCAGCGACGCGGTCCAGGTCGTGGTGTTCACACAATCGCCGGCGGCCGCCGCCCATTGAATATAAGACTCGGCGTAAATAGTGCCCGACAGGTGACTGTGCAGGTCAGCGCCTTTGGGCATCTGCAAAAGAAACGCGAACAGCCTGGGCGGCGAACTGCGGATTGAATCAAAGTGTTGAGCTGTGCGCGCAGTTGGGCCTGCTGCCTGGGCCACGATTGTGACTGCGTAAAAAAGAATCGTCGCCAAAACTGCGGCAGCGTGCCGGAGCCACGGATGTCGGGTAATTTGTTTCTGCAACGGTTTACTCCTGTGCTACGGATTGTGAGGTCGCGTCATTCTATGCGACAAGGCAACGACAGTCCATGCGTTTTTGACTTCCAAGTGGAAGTTCATAGTACCGATGCAAGCTGGCAAGGTGGCAGCGTCCCGCCCGTGAATCACGCGCAAGATGCGCGTGCCACATTCAATTTTCAAATTGACAAAGCTGCTGGATGGGCATAGAAGATGTCGCTACTTTCTTCGGCAGGAGGCTTCATGCGCGTCAGGCTAACTATATTTCTTTTGATATTGATGTTAACGGTTCTCACTTTTCAGCCATCACGTGCATCCCGCGCTCATGCGCCCAGGGCATTCACCGCCTACCTTTACGTCGAAGTCGAAACCAAGGTCTATCGCAAAGGCATTGAGATCAGCAGCGAGAACCCGGAGGAGCGGCGTTGGTATTTTTCAGATGTGGTGGAGCAGCCGGAAGATGTGCCCTCGTATTCGCTCGTCAAGCAGAAATTCATGCCGTATTTCAGTCGTAACGTGATGGACCCATTCGAAGCTCGTGGCTTTTCGCTCGATTACGGCGAGCAGGACGTGAAGGTCTGTGGCGAGACTTCCAGAGCTAATTACGAAACCAGAGCAGAAGCCGTAGCTGAGCGCGAGAAAGAGATCGAATACCGAAAGAACCAGAGCGGTAACATCTATTCGTTCGAGCTCACCTGGGGACCAGCCAAAGGCGAAGAGACCAGCAAGCCCAAGCTGATCTATCGCGACAAAGAACAGCCGAACTACGGCGCCGCGAAATAGATCAGCACCCTCTTATCTTGGAGTGCGGTGACTCGTCACCGCTTTCGATTCCGATCAGTCACAAGCTAGACTCCTAAGCGGCGACGGCTGACTGGAGCGCAAGCGTCCTCGCTTGCCCAACACAAGCTTCGGGTTTCGCTGAATGCAAGCGAGGACGCTTGCGCTCCAGTCAAGTCGCCGCACTCCAAATGCTCAACTTTGCTATTCAGACCGCGCGCGACGCGGGAAGTATCCTGGCGGAACGCTTTGGCCGCAAGATCGAAATCGCCAACAAGAGCGAGATCGACCTGGTCACGGAATCGGACCTTGCCTCCGAACGTCTCATCATCGATCGAATCAAAACTTATTATCCTCGGCACGCAATTCTGGCCGAAGAATCAGGCGCGAGCGAACCCGTCGATCGTGAAAGCGGAACGGACTGGCGCTGGATCATCGACCCGCTTGATGGCACGACGAACTATGCGCATGGCTATCCCTGCTTCTGCGTTTCGATCGGACTCGAGTGCCAGGGCCGCATGGAACTGGGGGTGGTTTACGATCCGCTCCGCGACGAAATGTTTTCGGCAGAGCGTGGTCAGGGCGCGGCCCTGAACGGCCGTCGCATACGCGTCTCGTCCACGCCGACGCTGGCCAGCGCTTTGCTATGCACCGGCTTTCCCTACGACGTGCGCGAGCGCAGCGAATTTGCGCGGCATTTTTCAAACTTCATCATGGCGGCCCAGGGCGTACGCCGCGATGGCGCTGCCGCTCTCGACCTGGCTTACGTGGCTGCCGGTCGCTTCGATGGGTTCTGGGAAGAAGGTCTGAAGCCCTGGGACGTGGCCGCCGGTGCATTAATGATTGAAGAGGCCGGCGGTCGAGTTTCGAACTATGCAAACGGGCCGATGGACATTTTTACGCCGCCCCTCCTGGCCAGTAATGGCTTGATTCATGAAGAGATGATGCGGGTGCTGAGGGCGTGACTCGATGAATGGGTTTTGCCGCGGATGAACGCAGATAGACGCGGATCTAACAGCACCAGTCACAAAGAGCACCAAACCAAAAAAAACCAGGGCTGATTGAACTGAGCTCGACTCCTCCGTTGAGTTCTTTGTGTGTCTATCTGCGTTCATCCGTGGCTGATTCTCTTGAGAGAGGATCCTGGAGCGATGATTGAACAATTTCTGTGAGCCGTGCCGTCTCGCGTCGGGCGCATCCGCGGGTGTCCTCGTCGTCGCAGGGAGCGACATGTATCGGCGGGTGATAAGTGATCTCGATTTGACTGCCTAACCTCGGCAGTCGATGAGTGCTGGGCCAGACGCGTTCACCGCCGCGGATGGTGACTGGCAGGATTGGCACTCCGGCCTCTAACGCCATACGCACCGCGCCGGCTTTAAATTTCTTGGTGGTGCCGTCCGCATTGCCGCGGCCGCCCTCGGGGAAAATCATGACGGCGCCACCCTCGCTGATCCACTGCAAAGAACGCCGAATCGGTGCGGGATCGGTCCCCTCCAACTGCAAAGGCCAGGCGCCAAACGCGCGCAGAAAGAAACCGACTATCGGCCAGCTAAATGCGGCATCCCATGCGAGAAATCTGACCGGACGTTTCACCATGCAACAGACCCAGAATGGATCGACGTAGGTCTGGTGATTCGCCGCGATAATTAGACCACCGTCCAGAGGAATATTTTCAATCTGGCGCCAACGAACGCGCCAGAACAGCCGGCTCAGTACGGCGACGATTGGCCGAATCAGGTTAAGAATCCATTGCGGGAGCGTCCAGGGATAAGGACGCGATCCATTCCGCGGCGGAGTTTCCTGGGTGTTGGTTGCGCTCAAAAGCAGTTAGTTGTCGGCACTAACTTAAGAAAAAGGTGCCAAATTCAGGGCGTTATGATTGCCGAGGTCGTATTTGACCAAGCCAGGCCTCAGGTATTTCTCGTTCGCCCAGTTGATCGTCATTCCATCTTTCGCATTGCTTACAGTCAAAGCCACGGTACTCAATCACTTCTGATTTCGTCAAACCGATCTGGTTCCTGCCGCCACAATCCGGAAACGAACAGCGCCGCTCAATTTCGATCAGCAAAGGTTCACGCGGAAAATGAAGATTTACCTGACGTTTCGTATTCATCAACTGAAGGTATCAAAGTGGCCATTCCCCGCCGACGAATTGCAGATGCAGTCGGGTAATACGGTCGGACGCGACACGATGACTACGAACGACAGCAACTAATGAGACGTTGAATTGCTGGCTGCTCACTCTGACAAAGCGGCCCACTTCGAGCTGCAGCGTCGTGAACACCGATGCGCCGATGGGGCTGATATTTTCTGTGACGGTGTGCTCGCTTTCGGCGAAAGCTCCGTTATCCGCAAACACGTCGATGGTGACTTCGATCGGAATACTGAGCCGCGACTCTTTGCGGTTTTCTGAGACGTCAACATCTGTGAGCAGTTCATCAGATTCCTCGCGAATCATCCAAAGGCCGGAAGACCTGGCAGCAATTTGGTAGCGTCGCGCCGGATCGCTCGTGAATGATCGCGGCGGATGTTTGCCCACAAACGCGACCCCGAATTCGACCAGCGATCCTCGCTCAGTTTCGGGATCAAGCAGCCTGACGTTCGTCACTAGCGACCAGACTCGATACTGATCCTCGACGTAATCGAAACAGCGGAGTTGACGCGGCATTGCCAGAGTCAGGTGCAATAAGCGGCCCTCCTCAGTCGGGCGCTTGAGCCTCAAGCGGGCGCCGAAGGGAGTGACATCTACCAGGTGCGACATCTCATGCCATTCATAGTCGGCAGTCTCACGGCAATGGACGCGCACCGGCAGCGCGAGCTTAACTCGCTCGCGCAAACGCCGCGATTTCTCCTCAGATTCTTTAACTTCGTTCGACACGAAAGCCTCACACAAAAACCGCTCAAGGGGATGTGACAATCGTGATTTCAGATCGACGTGGAAGCCGCATATTTATTGGCTTTCACATCGTTTTAGGGCTTGGTAAATTTAGCTTTGTGCGTTAAAATAACTGGGAAATTTGACCGCATGAATTACGGCTGCCCCGAAGTCGAAATAACATCCAAAGCATCAAGAATTCGTGTCACAAAATTCAGTTAGAGAGGGCCACCCTGTCGCTGCTGCTTTGTCGAACTATGGGAGTAGCGCGGATTGTAACGGAAAGGTTTGATTAATGGAAACCATTGAGCGAGAACACGTAAGTATTGAAGAAGAAATGCGGCGGTCCTATCTGGACTATGCGATGTCGGTGATCATCGGCCGCGCCTTGCCGGACGTCCGCGACGGTCTCAAGCCGGTGCACCGGCGCGTGCTCTGGGCCATGCACGAACTCGGGAATGCATACAATAAGGCTTACAAGAAAAGCGCGCGCGTAGTCGGCGATGTCATCGGTAAATACCACCCGCATGGCGACACTGCGGTTTACGACACGATTGTGCGCATGGCCCAGGATTTTTCCATGCGCTATCCGCTCATCGACGGGCAGGGGAATTTTGGATCGGTGGATGGCGATGCGCCGGCGGCAATGCGTTACACCGAAGTTCGCATGGCGCGGCTCGCCAACGAGCTGCTCGCCGACATCGAAAAAGAGACGGTCGCGACTCAGCCAAACTATGACGAATCACTGAGCGAGCCAAAGGTGCTGCCGACGCGTATCCCGAATCTGCTGATTAACGGCTCGGACGGAATTGCGGTGGGTATGGCCACGAAAATTCCGCCGCACAACCTCACGGAAATTGTTGATGCGACCATCGCGGTAATTCGCGAACCGGAAATTGATATCGAAAAATTATTGAAGATCGTCAAAGGTCCGGATTTCCCGACCGGCGGCTTTCTCTGCGGGCGAGAAGAGATTCGCAACTCGTATTTAACTGGCCGCGGCATTCTGCAAATGCGCGCCAAGGCCACCATCGATCGTATTGGTCGCGGCTCGCACGAACGCGACGCGGTGATCATTACTGAGATTCCCTTTCAGGTTAACAAAGCGAGGCTGATCGAGCGCATCGCTGAATTAGCAAATGAAAAGAAGCTGGAAGGCATCTCGGAAGTTCGCGACGAGTCCGATCGCCAGGGCATGCGCATCGTCGTCGAGCTGAAACGCGACGCCGTGCCTCAGGTCGTCCTCAACAAGCTCTTCAAACTGACGCCAATGCAGTCCAGCTTTGGCGTGATCAATCTCGCGATCGTCAATGGCCAGCCGCGCGTTTTGAACTTAAAGCAGATGTTGGAATGCTTCGTCGACTTTCGTCGCGAAGTTGTGCGCCGCCGCACTGAGTACGATCTCCGCAAAGCCAGGGCGCGAGCTCACATTCTCGAGGGTCTGACCAAGGCGATCGACGCCCTTGATTACATCGTCACGCTGATTCGCAACTCGCGTTCGGTTGACGAAGCCCGGACCTGGCTGACCGGTGAGTTGACAACGACCAGCGAGGTGAAGGCGTGGAAGGGTATTCCTGCAAACGAGCCGCTCAACAAGTATTTGCCGAAGCTTAAGAAAGCAATGGAGGGCCTGTCCTTTTCAGAGATTCAGGCGCAGGCGATTCTCGATTTGCAGTTGCGTCGGCTGTCGGCGCTCGAGCGACAGAAGATCGTTGACGAGTACGAATCAATTATCAAACTGATTGCTGAGCTTGAAGAGATTCTCGCGAACGAGCAGTCGTTGCGTCGGGTAATCATCGAAGAACTCGAACAGGTGAAGAAAGAATTTGGCGACGCCCGGCGAACCGAGATTACCGACCTGGGCACCGAATATACGATTGAAGATTTGATAGCCGATGAAGAAGTGGCGATCACCATAACTAAGAACGGTTACATCAAGCGAACTCCGGTAACCACCTACCAGCGGCAGGGCCGCGGCGGCAAGGGCCGGTTCGGGGCGATGGCCAAGAATGATGATTATGTCGAGCATCTATTCATCGCCTCGACCCACGCGTACTTGATGGTCTTTACCGACGATGGATTGGTTTACAAGATGAAGGTGCACGAGGTCCCCGATGCGGCGGCGGCCTCCCGCGGGAAAGCCGTCGTGAACCTGATTCAAATTTCTACGGACCGCAAACTCGCCGGTGTGGTGCCGGTGCGTGAATTCGAAGAAGGCCGTTATGTGCTCATGGTTACGCGCAAAGGCGTGATTAAGAAAACATCTCTGGCTGATTTTCAGAACATTCGCTCGAACGGGATTATCGCCATCAACATCGACGAAGGCGACGAGTTGCTGGACGTGGTCCTGACCGACGGCACCAAGCGAATCTTCATTGCGACTCACAATGGATTTGCGATTCGCTTTGACGAGAAGAACGCGCGGTCGATGGGACGCGCCACTCGCGGCACTCGCGGCATCGATCTGCGCAAAGATGATTTCGTAGTCTCCCTCTGCGCGGTTTCATCAGATGATAATGAAAAGATGCTCTCGGTTTCCGAGCAAGGTTATGGTAAGCAGACTCCCATTTCGACGTACCGGCTGCAGTCGCGCGGCGGCAAGGGCGTCATCAACATGAAGACTACTGACAAGACCGGCAAGGTCGTCGCCGTCTTCCCGGTTGATGACGAATCCGAGATTATGATCATCACGCAGCAAGCGAAGTTGATTCGTCTCGAAGCCGACAAGATTCGCAAAACCGGCCGCAGCGCCCAGGGCGTGCGCCTGATTAAGACTGATGAAGGCGACATGGTGACGAGCGCGTCGTTGGTTGAGGCGGCGGCTGAGGATGAGACGGAAGAGGTGTAACAGAATCCGCAGACTACGCTGAATATATCCTATGAAATCTGGGTAATCTGCGGATGACTACGGGGCGCCTTCGCCTTCGACCCAAATCTCACCGTCTGCAAAAACTTCCTTCTTCCAAATCGGCACGGTGCGTTTGAGTTCGCGAATGGCCCATTCGCAAGCTGCAAACGCAGCGCGTCGATGCGGCGCGCTGACGGCGATTACGACACTGGTTTCGCCAATCTCCAGACGGCCGGTGCGATGGACGATACCGATGTGAGCGATTTCAAATTTCTCATGCACCTGATCGCCTAAACGCTTCAACTCGCTCAAAGCCATCGGTGCGTAAGCTTCGTAAACCAGGTAGAGCGTCCGCCTTCCTTTGGTCCATTCACGGGCGTAACCGTCGAGTGTGACGGTCGCGCCGCATTGTGGCAGCACGACCCGGCGAGCCGTCGTGCCAACGTCGATCACGTCCGTGGTTAGTTCGAAGAAGTCATGAGATTGAGCCTCACAGACTGAAGTCTGTGCCACTTCAGTCCCACCGCTGACTGGGGGAAACAAGGCGAGCTCGTCGCCGTCATGAATCTCTGTTTCAGGTTGCGCGTATTCCTGATTCACGGCGAGCAAGAGCGAGTTTCCAAAGCGTTGCAACTCAGGATACCGGGCCAGAATCTGCGGCCGAGCCGACTCAGCATTGGCGGGTGAATTCAGTGAGACGTCGATCTCTTCATGTCCGGCGGCGTCACGCGCGCCGCCGAAAAAGAGAACCCGTACTGTAATTGTTGATTTGTTTAGTGGCACAGACTTCAGTCTGTGATTCGCCGTGGTTAGGCGGATCACAGAACTACTCAAGCTCGATCTTTTTCCCACCGTGACCGTTGCCCTTGGCAATGGAATGCAGGCGCGCTCGTTCTTCATAATTACTCACTACGCGGGCCAGCAAGTCGCGCAGACGATTGAGACGCTCGGAAGTCGAACGCAGCTCAAGCAGTTCCTGTTTCGTTTCAACTTCAATTTCCAATGCCGCCGCCACCAAAAATGATAATTTCTGTGGATCGGTGTCGCTGATATCAGGAAGGTTGCCGCGCTCATCGTTCATCACACGGATCGAATTTGCCACGCGCATGAACATCCTGGCCACGTCATGCGAGTTGGAAGTAAGGGCCGACTCGTTTTCATCTTCATCCTCAAAATAATTCGCGCGCACAACCAGATAAGAATCGCCGCGTTCAATGTACGACTCGACCTGGTAACGAATTACACCCACGGCGAGAATGTTGGATCGGCCATCCGGCAAGGCCTGGGTCTCAGTCACCTCAGCAACACAGCCAATGTGTCCGGCCGGCGGAGTCTCTTTACCGGAACTCGCGTCGAGGAAGGACAACCCGAAAAGATTGTCAGTCGCGCGAATATCGGAAAGCATTTTTCGATAGCGTTCCTCGAAGATGTGGAGCGGCATCGGCATTCCGGGAAACAACACGACCGGCAAAGGGAAAATTGGCAATTCCTTCACGCCGTGCACTTTGTCCATGGCTTCGCTCATCGCTTCGAATGCTTTGACTGGTGTAGATTAGCATTATCGCAGACGAGTTATCAGAAGTCAGTAGCTGCTCGCCTTAAGCCATCGCGCCTGCTGTGCTAATCTGAACTACAGCTGATTTACTGCAATTTTCTTGCGGAGGAAGCCATGTCAGATCTGGCCGAGCGTGAGTGTGTTCCCTGTCGCGGGGGCGTCCCGCCACTGAAGGGTGAAGAAATCAAAGAGCTTTCAGCCCAACTTGATGGATGGCAGATTATCAATGAACATCATCTGCAAAAGGCTTACACATTTAAGAATTTTCGTGAATCGCTCGACTTGGTTAATCGCGTCGGCGAACTGGCGGAAGAGCAGGGCCATCATCCCGATATTTGTTTCGGCTGGGGTAAAGCCGAGATTACAATCTGGACGCACAAAATCGACGGGCTGACGGAAAGTGATTTCGTTCTGGCCGCAAAAATCGATAGGCTCTAAGAATCGAGGAGTAAGGCTGCTTGAGGCCCTCTAATGCCCAAAGGCAAGAAAAAGGGCAACTGACAGAATACGCCCCGGCATCGTACTGAGCGTCGAGCAAGCCTCAGTCAGCAATTCAATGCAAATGACCAAGACCAAATGCCTAATCCTGGCCATCACCACGCTAATGTCGTTTTATGCGGCTTTTGGCCAGCAGCCAAAGCCAAGTCCGACCCCGACCCCCGATCCGGGCCAGGAGACACTGAAAGTCAATATCCGGCGGGTCCGTCTGCCCATCACGGTTACCGATAACAAGAAGCAGTTTGTTACCGGCTTAACACAGAACGACTTTGTAATAATGGAGGACAAAGTCCCACAACAGATCGAATCATTTACCAGCGAGCAGAACAACGTGCTGCCGCTTTATGTGGGCGTGCTGATGGATACGTCTCCGTCGACGGCGGGCAAATTAAAGTTCGAACAGGAATCGGCGATGAATTTTATCCAGACGGTAATCCGTCCGCGCCGGGATCGCGTGCTTTTTGCCACCTTCGATCATGAGGTTACTTTGCGACAGGACTTCACTGACCGTTTGGAGCTTTTGGATCGAGCGGTTTTCGGGGTCAAGAAGACCGGAAACAAGACCGCGCTCTACGACGCCGTCTGGCAATTCTGTGATGAGAAAATGCGCTCGGCCCAGGGACGGCGAGTGATTGTAGTGATCACGGACGGCGACGATACTTATAGTCGCGCCGAGCTTAAGGACGCGATCGATATTGCGCAGCGAACCGAGACGACTATTTTTGCAATCTCAACCAAGGCAGGTTTATCCGGCACTGTGCCAGGCGTGGAAGCCGGCCAGGTGCAGGACCATGGAGACAGGAGCCTCGAGCGTCTCTGCGAAGAGACGGGCGGCGTGGCTTTTTTTACCGGCGATATGCTGGCGCTCGAGCGATCGTTCGGCCGGATTGCGAACGAACTGCGTACGCAATACCTGATTACATACAAACCGACGAATGATCAGTACGACGGCAGTTATCGCAAGGTTGAAGTCAAACTGATCAATGGCAACGAAAAATTCAGGTTGCGCACCAAACGAGGTTACACAGCCGTAACCGATAGCGTTACACCAAAGTGAGCATGAAAACGCGAAACGTCCGAAAAATGGTTGTTTTCAACGCTGTGCTGGCGATTGCGCTGGGCGTTGGTTTTTCCAGCAGGTCATTCGTGCAGAATGACGTTTCGCACGCACAAGCGCCAAGCAGCCTGGCTCTGCCCAGTCCGACGCCTCCGAAGAAGGAAGACGACGTTACCCTTAATTCCGACGATGTGGTTCGCGTTGAGACAAATCTCACGAATGTATTTTTCACTGCGGCGGACAAACAAAAGCGATTTGTCAGCACCCTGAAGAAAGAGGACATACGCATCCTTGAAGATGGAGTGCCCCAGGAGATTTTTGCTTTTCAGCCCAACAGTGATTTGCCGCTCTCGATCGCAATTCTGATCGACTGTAGCGGATCCGAAGAGCGGACTTTGCCGATGGAGAAAGATGCAGCCCGCTCGTTTCTTGAATCGGTTCTGCGTCCGGAAAAAGACGAAGCGGCCGTAGTAACTTTTACCGGAGAAGTTACTTTGGAACAGGGATTGACCGGCAATATGGGACGACTGCGACGGGCTATCGATGAAGTCCGATTTGTGCCGCCCGCAGGCTACCTTGGTGGTGGAGTCGTAGTCGGAGGAACTCCGCCGATTTCCGGGACTCAACAGATTTTAGCGGGCTCGACGGCCATTTGGGACGCCATTTGGGCTACGTCCAACGAATTGCTTTCAGCTAGTGCCGAACACACACGCCGCGCCATGATCCTGCTGACTGATGGACAAGACACCATTAGTCAGGTGCGCATGCAGGAAGCTATCAATCGGGCCCTCAAGGCCGACGCGCTCATCTACTCTATTGGCATCGGCGATCGTTACGAGTTTGGAATAAACGAAGCAGCGCTCAAGAAGATCAGCGAACAGACCGGCGGACGCGCTTTTTTCCCGAACAACGAACGAGATTTGACCAACGCCTTCGCGCAAATTGAACGAGACATGCGAGAGCGCTATCTGATTGCGTACTCCTCGTCAAACAAGATGCGGGACGGATCTTACCGTAAGGTCAGCATCGAAATCGTCAATCCAGCGGTTCGCAGAGACAACCTCAAACTGAACTACCGGCCTGGGTACTTTGCCAAAACATCCGTGCCAGAAGCTTCGCCAACCACGAAAAAGCCCTGATTCTGCCCATATTTAAGTGGTGACAATCGGGTTTTGTCTCTGATATACTCTGTTGAACTCAGGGCCTGAGAGGTCTTGAGTGCTCTCGTCTCTCCGAGATCGTTGCTCCTCCAATCCGCGATCTCGATTCCATCCTTCGGCTGTGAACCTTTCCATGACTAGATTTACGGAGAACCCTGCGACAGTACTGATCGTCAATGACGACCAGATACAACTGGACCTGTTGCGGGATCTTTTGGAACCTGAGGGCTACCGCACTTTCTGCGCGCTTAGTGCGCGCCGTGCGCTTGAGATCACCGCCGCTGTGCGCATGGACATCATCATCAGCGATGTAGTGATGCCCGAGATGAGCGGGATGGAGTTGTGCCGCCGGTTGAAGAGGGATTCGCACACTTCCGGCATTCCCATTCTGTTGGTGAGCGCGGTCCGCAAGGAAGACGCGGCGATGTTGGAGGGCTTTGAAGCCGGCGCGGACGAGTACCTGGAAATTCCCTTCCGTCATGAAGAGTTGCTGATCAAGGTGGCCCGCCTGGCGGAGCGTCATCGCGTCGAACGCCGTTATCGCGACATTGTCGAACAAGCGGCCGACATCATCTACACGCGAGACATGGACGGATGTATCAGGAGCATTAATGAGGCCGGAGCAAGATTCTTTGGTCGCCCGGCTTTTGAATTGAGTGGCCAACCGCTAAGCCTTTTGATCGGCGAAGAAGCTGCCGAGCGGGACATCGCTGCTATGAAGGAGATCAAATCCTTCGAGCCCATTCGTTTTACAGATTGTCAGCAGAACGCCGTTGGTGAGCTGCGGCACCTCGAAGGAATCGTCACACTGGAGCGTGACTCGCACGGCGAATACGTGGGCGTCCGCGGTGTTGTCCGCGATGTCTCTGAGCGACGTCAGGCGGAGATGGCCCTGGAAAGACAGAACGAAGAATATCGCCTCCTGTTCGATTCCAATCCGTGTCCGATGTACGTCTGTGAAGCGAAGACGCTCGCCTTTGTTGCCGTTAACCAGGCCGCGATCGATCACTACGGTTACTCGCGTGAAGAGTTTCTGGAAATGACCACGCTGGAGATGCGTACGACTGACGATGTTCCGGCGCTGCTCGGCCACCTGACAAACAATCCGTCGCTTACCCATGGTTCGGGATCGTGGAAGCACAAAAAGAAAGACGGCTCAATCATCGATGTTGACGTTAACTGGCACAGACTGGATTTTGTTGGCCGGCCAGCTTACCTGGTGATGGCGAATGACGTGACCGAGAAGAAGCGCGCCGAGGTGGCTGTGTTTGAGAGCGAGGAGCGCTACCGCGAACTGTTCGAAAACGCCAATGACATTATCTACACGCATGACCTGAAAGGTAACTTCACATCACTTAACAAGACTGGCGAACGTGTTACCGGCTACCGGCGAGAAGAAGCGTTGAAGATGAACATCGCCGATGTGCTCTCCCCCGAATCGATGGAGACCGCGCGCCAGATGCTCACGCTGAAATCGGAGGCCAGAATTTCCACGGTTTATGAGCTGGAAATTGTCGCCAAAGATGGCCGCCCGGTTCAATTGGAAGTTAGTACCCGTTTGATTTACGTCGAGGGCAAGCCCGTAGGAGTTCAGGGCATTGCGCGCGACATCACCGAACGCAAGGCAGCGGAAGTGTCCATGACCCAGCAGGCCGAGCGGGCGGCATTAATCAATCGCATCTCACAGGCGGTTCGTCGCACTCTGGACGTTTCTGAAGTCTTTCAGACTGCCGTTCACGAATTGGGTGAGCACCTCGGGGTCGATCGCTGTTCGTTGTACATGAAGGATGAAAAAGCAGGACGCGTCACCAACGCCGCGGAGTTTCATGTGTCCGACGTTGAACCTGCCGGGACAGATTTTGACTTGCCGCGGGTCAAGCTCCTGAACGAGTGGATGCAAAAACACGATGTGATGGCGTTTGACGATATCGCGGGAAATGAACAGAGTAGTCGTCTTTACGACGGGGTCGTCAAGCGAGACGTGAAATCAATCATGTACGTCGGCGTGACGGTAGGAACTGAATTGTTAGGCGCCTTTGCGCTGTCAACGACGAAGCAGATCCGCCATTGGAGTGAAGCAGACATCGAAGTCGCCAAAGCCGCGGCCGATCAAACGGGCATCGCCCTGCGTCAGGCTCGCCTCTATCAAAAGGCCGAGAGCACCTCAATGCGCGAAGCGCTGGTCAATAAACTCGGTAACGCTATTCGCGCATCGCTCAGTCTAACCTCGGTCTTGAATACGGCCACCAGGGAATTGGGCTCTGCGCTTTCTGCTTCGGGCGTCGAGGTTCGTCTTTACAATGCGGACGGCGACCAGTCCGCTGCGCGTGGAAAATACGTTGCGGATGGCGCGCGGGATGTCAGTCAGTTCGACGCGCTCTATGACAATTTACTGCGTGAGCAGTTCTTAAAATCTCAATCGGCCGTTGTGATTCGCGATGCTCAGGCATACGCCGAAGGCTCGGTAGAATTTGCCAGATGTGTTCGCGAACGCGCCAAGGCCGCTGGAATTCGATCACAAATCGATTACCCCTTGACCGTAAATGGCGAATTTCGCGCGGTCATCTCAATTCACCAGACTGACACCATTCGTCGTTGGTCAGAAGACGAAATGTTGCTGGTCGAAGCGGTGGCTTCACAACTCGCAACCGGAATTGCGCAAGCCGAGCTTTTTGAAATGGTGGCGCGGGCCAAGAAGGAGTGGGAATCGACTTTTGACGCGATGTCGGACGGTATTTTTATTTTCGATAAAGATGGCAGGTTGGTTCGGGTGAATCGCGCCGGAGCGGCAATGGATAACGCACCGCCGGAATCGCTACTGGGAAATCAGTGCTGCAACATCCTGCGCACAAGCTCGGATGACGCTGCCTGCATCGTGGAAGAATCGTTACGGCAGTCAAAGAGTATTAACCTCGAGATAGTTCCGCAGCACATGAATCGGCCCGTGCTGGTAACGGTTGAGCCGGTTTTGGACGAGCGTAGCCAAACAGTCGGCGCGGTCTGCACGGCGCGAGATCTTTCCGAATTGCGCAAAGTGGAAGCCGTCGCGCGTGAACGGCAATCGTTGCTGAAAAACATCATGGAGAGCGCGCGCGAGGCCATCTACGCGCTGGACCGCGAAGGCCGGTACAAGTGGTGCAACCAGGCACTGCTGGAGATGACCGGCTACAAACTCGAAGAGATTATTGGCCATAGCTACCTGGAGCGCACCCACGAAGACGACCGCGACATGCGTCGCGAGAAATTTGCCGCCGCGCTTCGTGGTGAACCACTTAGTTTTGAATCGCGATACGTTGCGCATGACGGCGACGTCAAGTTTGCCCTGGTCAACTCTGCCCCGATCATCGTCGATGGTCAGACCACCGGAGTGCTGGGTATCGCGCATGACATCACCGAGCAAAAACAGGAACGGGATCGCGCCGCGCGCGCGGATAAACTCCGTGCTTTAGGCCAACTCGCGTCAGGTGTGGCCCACGATTTCAATAATTCGCTGGCTGCCATCCTGGGCCGGGCGCAATTAATCCTGCGCCGAGTGCAGGATGAAGAGCTGATTCGCAGTCTCGGTATCATTGTCACGGCTGCTGAAGACGCCGCCTCGACCGTTCGTCGTATTCAGACGTTTGCGCGCAAGTCTTTGGGCGCAGAACAGGAGCTGCTGGACGTCAGCGGTCTCTTGCGTGACGCGATCGAAATAACCCGTACGCGTTGGGAGAACGAGGCCCGTGCGGGCGGACTGAACATTGACGTCACCCTGAGTGCTGAGGACGAGTCGTTCACTCTCGGCAATGCGTCTGAGTTGCGTGAAGTATTTGTGAATCTAATCGTCAACGCGGTCGATGCCATGCCGGAGGGCGGCAGCCTGAAGATTTGCTGCGTGCGAAATGGCGACCGGTTGCGACTTCGATTTGCGGACACCGGCACGGGCATGAAGGATGATGTGCGCGAGAAGATCTTTGAGCCCTTCTATACGACCAAGGGCGTGCTTGGCACGGGTCTCGGCCTGGCGGTGAGTTACGGAATTATCGAACGTCATAACGGACTGATCACGGTTGAATCTGAACTTGGTAAAGGCACAACCTTCCACATCGACCTTCCCGTGGCCGAGATTTGCGTGGCCACCCAGAGCGACGCGCGAACGATTGAACAGACTGAGTCTCTTTCAATTCTGGTAATCGACGATGAAGAATTTGTCAGAGAAACCCTCGGCGAAATGCTCGCGGACCTCAAACACCGGGTGGTCACCGTCGATAGTGGTCGCGCCGGCATCGAAAGACTCGGCGCCCAGAAATTCGACGCGGTGTTCACGGATCTCGCTATGCCGGAAATGGACGGATGGGAAACAGCGCGCGAAATCCGCAAGCAGTTTCCGGCATTACCCGTGGTTCTGGTCACCGGCTATGGTGCGACCGCCCAGCCTCCTTCGGGCGAGCTTGATTTAGTTGATGGAATTATTGGTAAACCTTTTGATTTTGATCAGGTGACCGCCACGCTGGTCAGGGTTTGTGGCCGGTCCGAAGAGGTGAAGGCCGAACCGGAACCGGTCCTGGTGGCTTAGTAACTTTCCGGCCTCACGGAAATCCCAAATCCCCTTTCGCCCCACCATCCCAAATCAATCGCTGGCCCAATTGTTCATTCAGATGATTCAGATTTGCGGCCACCAGGATCAGGGCTGACTGTAAAGCCTGGATCGAATCGTGCCCGCGAGCTGTTTGAGTATCCTGGCTGCCGATCCCAATCAACTGAAACGGGCATTGAAAGTCCGGCGAATCTGGTGAGGGTTGAGGTTTTCCGACGACTACGCTGATAGCTATCTTTTGGTGCGTCTCATCAAAATAATACAAGTGACGCGTGGCGATTATTTCTCCGATGATCCGGACACTCATCGCGCGTTGCCATTTGGCTGATGCACCTTCCATTGAAAGCTCCGCCTCGGTAAGAGAAACCACGCTCCATTCCATTCCAGTTAATCATCGCGCCTTTGCATTGATACGGGTGGGGATGATCCACGCTTGCGATTCGGCCTTGCCTTCGCCTACGTCAATCCAACCGGACAAGTGATTGATGACCATCGGGGCGGCATCCGAAGACTTGCTTTCGACGCGAGCAAAACCTTGAGTTGATTTGTGCATTGTAGTTGTCGTTGAGTTAGTCATGATCTTGTCCTTTCTGTGGGTACCTGTTTTTAAGTGAGTTTATTTAGTTGACGCTCATCAAACCTGCGCTGGCGGTAAATCCTACGCCAAAGCCCACGACCATTGCGGGGCCCGCCCATTCCTTTTTGTTGGCCAGCATGAAACCGGTCGAAGCGCTGGAAAGGTTTCCGTAATTCTCGAGCACGTCGTACGACTTGGAAACGCGGGTCGAGTCGGTATCGATATGAAGCTGTGAGCAAACGCCATCAAGAATCTTTTTGCTGCCGGTGTGAATCAGGCAATCGTCAACCTGGCTCATGTCAGAGACGGGCGAGCTGGGATTGTCCAGCACGTTGTTTACGGTCGTGACGGCATAGTGGGCGCCACGGGCCGGAACTGCGGGACGCATGAAGTACTGCGGCTTGCCATTCAGTGCCGGGTGATTGCTGTGGCTCACCATCGTCAGCAGGTTCATGTCTTCCGGCGCGTCATTGGTCAGGTGCGAGATCGGGCCGAACGCTGGCTTGCCGGAGACATCCTGGCCGAGGAGCAGCGCCACGGCGCCGTCACCGAACAACATTGATTGAATCGCCAGGGTGGTTTCAGTGCGTTGTTGTTCAAATTCGGCATCGGTGAACTTGTTGCTCTTGCGCATGCGAGCGATTTCGCGGAAGCCCCAGTATTCGTCACGAACCAGAGGAGCTACGAAAGGCGTGTGCGCTTCAGACATCAGGACGATGGCCATTTTTCCGGGGTTCGCAGCCAGGTACCATTGCGCAACTTCGACTGACTTCAGCATCACTGAGCAACCCTGCGACTGCATGCTGACCGTGCTCATCGAGCGGGGCAGCAAACCGTGCGTCCGTCCCATCACCTCGGAAGCCAGGCAGGGCAGCATCTGATCCGGGGTATTGGTGGCTGCAACCAGCAAGCCAATCTGCGACGGGTCGCCGCCCCATTCCTCGATGCACTTGCGGGTCGCGTCGACGCCGAGGTCGGTGGTCGAGCTGGTCATGTGCGCGGGGGCACCGCCCAAAAAGTCGCCGTAATTTTCCATTGCCGAGTAGCGGTTCTCTACGCCGAGCGAACAAATCGAATTAATCAGTTCGGGCGAGAGCTTGTGCATCATCGCAGCTACCAACTCGGTGGTGCTGACTTTGTTTTCTGGGGTTGCGGTGCTTGCTTGTACCAGGCTAATCATTTTGTTAACTCCTGCTTTCCTTCTAGCGACTTTGAATGACCAGTTCCTTTACAACAGTCGTGCCACGGATGGCCAAACCCTCGACGAACACACCTAACTCCAACTATTTATATACTTACGTGGGCTTATGTAGTCCAAAGAATGACACGTAAGTTGTGATCAGAAAAGTGAGTACCGGATATCCATGTCCTGGGACGAAATGGGATCCAGCCCCGTAATGTCAGGGCGTAACGTTGGTTTCGTGAATAAATGGCCGGAAAGTAGACAGGTTGAGGAGGAGTGGATACTCACTAACGATTTCGCAGGAACTGGTAACCAAGTATCCACTGTTCACCGAGTATCCGGCGGGGCGGCTTTGCCTAAGAAGTCGGGTTTTAGGGGTACTTTTTAGGCAGGCGAAAGACTTTTTGGGCCACAATGCTTTTCCTGGGCTAATCAGGCGTCATTCGAGGCACTACAAACCCAATCCATAGCAACTACTTTTCAATCCTTCAGGGGATGCCGAAGATTTTCCAATCCCCGCACGCGGCTGGGCTGCCAGTGATCCAGCTTTCAGGTTGTATGGGTGACAAGAAGATATATAAGTAGACCCACTTCGAAAATCGGCAGCGTTAACAACCAGCAAGACATTAGAACTATTGCCAGTGCAAAGTTCTTTCCGTCAATATTGTCCTCAGTACGTGGCTCTAATAGGAATTTTAAGGAGGGAAAAAGCATAAAGAGCTGCATGATGCCGAAGAACATTAGTGTCCACCCCAACCCAATCGTCCGCATGCTATTGAATGTTACGTAGCGCTCTTCGGCGAAAATAAACCAGAGAGGATTGGAAAGGTATTGTTTTAAGCCCGTAAAAACTTCGCGGCCTAGAGTAGCTCCTCCTAGGAGATACAAACCCCTAAAAAACTGGAAAGCTCCCAAAGTTGACATTGCCCTAGTGAGGAACCCTGGTCGTGATATCGACTTCCCTCTGACGGTTTCAAAACTCGCCACAACGAGGCTCAACACGCTCAGCAGAATATTCTTATTAATCTGTTCAAAGAACGACGAAATGCCCCCATCGCAAAGCGCCACAAACAAATCAACTATCCAGAAACTTAGCGAGAGGAAAGCGCCACGAATCAGAACCGCGCTTTCAATCGGTAGAGTGGCGAGCATCTCGATAAGATGGCGTGTGCGCGAATCAAAAAAGGCCGCCAGCCGATCAAAGCTCTTGCCCGCTCTAAAGGCGCGCATTCTTTTAAGAAATCGATCTGCGAATGCAAAGGCGTTAAAACAAATGAAGAGTAGAAGGAATCCGGCAGCTCCAATAGGCTCTGTATGGTGACTCGCCAGTCCCGCACCGACAAGAACGATACTAACGATGAGCGGGGAAGCCAGAACAACGAGTAACTTCTGGGTTGAAGTCATAGGTAACGGCTGCTGGTTCCTGAGTTGTCGGCTATGTCAAAGAGGGTCTTCAAGACGACTATTGAAACCTTGGGCCGCTCTGACCCAATTTCCAGTGATTCACATTTGCACTCAGTCTGACACTCTCAACAGTGTTTGATAACTCTCACTGATAGTCTGAAGCATTTGGTTGCGGACAATATAGTCATAAGGACTACGCTCAAACCGATCTACGGCGTTTGCAATAACAAGATGCCTTTTGAGAGATTCGGCAATACGCGTCTTCCATTCGTCCCCGAAGAAACCCTGGCCCCGACTACAGGAAACATTAATTACGAACTGATGAAGCTCTACGTAGAGCTGAGGACTTGCTTCTTGAATAAGTGGATCCGTTAGCGCATCTAATAACCATGGGCCTGCGACCGGGAACGGAATGGAGATCGAACAATTACACGAAAACATATATGAAGAAACGTGCACCTTGAGATCGAAGCTGATGCGCCATAGTGGTCGTTCTTTTGTCAGCGGGGGTCTGGCGGGATCAGTCATTGCAAATGTCACGAAACGCGTAGGTTCTGAATCATCACCAGTCCTTACTTGCTTTGTGATCTTCTTGATTGTTGGAACGATCAACGATTCGCCTTCCATGGTCTGCAAAATATGAGGGTAAATCTGTTCGAGCAGTATCTCGTCGATCGCTTCGACCGCACGAGGATCTATTAAGAAGACGGTCCCTGACTCATGATCTGGAGTCTTCGTTATTCGCAAGATCCGAACGTCACTCGCATCCTGAAGATGCGGAACCCACGATTCAGTTCTCTCGTCTAGCCGCTTCCTCAGCTCCTGATACGCCCAGTGTTCAGTCTTACGTTTGGCCATTTGAGTCACGTGACCTTCAACTGATATGGCATCCAAAGAAAAGCGGGTGAGCCCCTCCCACAAGGCCCACCCTAAGGCCACGTGTCCTCACCCCACGCGACCACTTCGCCCACCGGGGAGGCGGGCGCAGACGAATCTTATTTTCAAGCCGGCGGAAAATCAATTCGTTCTTGCCCGCCTGATCGAAAGTGCGAGCCTTGACCAAACTAGCGTGTCTAATTACGGGAGAATTTGATTTCGCGGGATGACTTACAAAACAGTTCTGCTTCTTTCTTCATTAGCTTTTCTTGCCGTGTCTTTGCTCTTGCCTGCACCGCTGCCTGCATATGTGGTAAGAATAGCGAGATTGGATCCTCAGGTTCACGCCGCTCATCAATGTAGTAAAGGAACTGTTCGTTACCGTGTTCTACAAGGGCGAGATAAGATGAGACTCTCGCCGCACCATCGCTGCCGAGAAAGGAATTAGACAATTCGTGTAAGGCAGGTCGCTTCAGACGCATCGCCAGGGCCCGATCGGCAAAGTAACGAATCATGCCAACCGCCGAATATGTCATTCGCCGAATCTCCTTCTCATCGCTATCCCAAAAACCCAGCGAATGCACACCACAGGCCTGTCCCCACTCATTAGACATTCCCTTTAGCTCCTCGTAAAGCGTTAGTCGATCCTTGCGATCTAAGTAGATTAGATCTTCACCGACCGATTCCCGCATCCATAGATCTTCATCACACGTGAGGCGCTTCAAGAACGGAAGCAAAAGCGATGGATTGCATCTATGACTCCGGATTAGTTTTCGTAAGAGTGTAGCCAAGCGCGTGCGGGCACTACTCTCAAGCCCATCTTGATCATACAAACGCGTGGCCTCGATGAGCAGCTTGTTGGGATCGCAGTTAGCAAGAACTCCAAAGGCCCAACGCTGCTGTGCAGTGTCATATCCAACACGAGTATTCTCCAGCCAGTCATCTAGAATGGTCCTAGCCCACGACTCGTCATAAAACTCGCCCACCGCCTCCAGAAGATCGCCTCGCTCCCAAGGCGTCCACTCGTTATGTCTGGTTGTGCCCTTGAGGTATTTCACAATCGAAGGATCTTTTAGGCGAGCTGCTGCACGAATTAGCCCTGCGCCTCTTTTCGGACCGAACCGTTCAATCGCCTTTATGATCTGGCCTGAAGCCGCCGAAAACTTGAGTCTCACTAACGAAGAAGCAGATGCTTCGGCGACGGAAACAGAATCGGTTGTTTCCAACAAATGAACTAGTAAAGCTGCGACATTCGGCTCTCTTGACCAACCAAGAAAATTTGCAGAGTTAATCCTGACTTCTTCGTTGTCATCCAACACCGTCTTCTCAAACAAACTCCCAAACGACGGTGCATCAAAAAATCCAAGTCCTTCAACAAAAAAGTTTCTGGCGTATTCGTTGGTTTTGGGATCTTTCGCGAGCGCCATTAGCCGGTTCGTGTTTACTAATCCCCGTTGCAGCAGAACTCGAAGGACATCGGAAGAAAAGTCTGGGTCAATTCTCGGATTCCATACGATCGTATCCACGACTTCGTCGGCTCCTCGCGCAGTCCCGCAAGTCCCCAGTGCTCGAATCACATGATACAACTCAGGAGTCGGCGACTCGCTGTTCGCCTCAGCCGTTCGGATACTTCGTAGCTTATTTAACAGCGCTTCTTCGGCCGCCACATCGCCGGAGATCCAAAGAACATCACTTAGCTCACGCAGGAAATCCCATTCGGCATGTTCCAGCAATCTCGCCGCGTTTTTCGCAAACTGCTGAACTTGGCATTTAGCCAGCGTCTGCAATACTGCGCTCTCGTCTGCATAACTCCTCTCTACCTCGGCCTCCGCTTCGCCGGGTGTAAGATATCTTGATACGAGTGCGTCGACGCCAGCTTTTCCTACAACGTTTTCTATTCGTTGTGTCAATCTAACCAATTCCCGCAGGTCTTCTGGCCGCCAAAGAGTATTCAGAACATCAAGCAAATCAGAAGGCCTCAGTGTGGGTTCGGACTTCGGCAGTTCACGGAGCAACTGAGTGAGAAGTAAATTAGGAAGTCCGTTTATTGAAAGACTGCCAATCTCCCTCAAGGCGTCACGTGGTTCCAGCTTCCCGCGTCCTCTGACGCTCGATGAGATAACGTCACTGACGATTCGATTTGCCAAGAGAGTTCCGCTCAAGGACAATGCGGATAGCAGCCTCTTCATTCCAAATCCGCTATTAAACGGATGGGGTTCCATGCCATCCCATCTCTGCAAAGCTCCGAATAGCTCATTCACGACGGCCGAGTCAGGTAGTGATGAAAAGAACTCAGCTGCCATTGCGACCACTTCCTGATTGTTTAGCTTTAGGGCTTCGGCTGCGTGTATCACTTGTTTGTGATCCCGCAACCCGGCAGCGGCAGAAAGCGCCGCCTTCAGCAACTCAAAATTTCCGGATAAGCCTTCTGTCAGACACTCGTTTAATGTGTCCGATACGCTCCCGCTGCGCCTGCCTACTCGCTTTAAGGCAAAGAGGGCTTGTCGCCGCTTTTCTGTAGAGTTCTTCGGATCTCCAGCAACGAGCAGTAATGGTTCAACCGCTCCTTCCCCAATACACATTAGGGCTTCGAGTATTCGCTCTCTCAGCTCGGATCGATACGAATCGTTAGGATCCCGTTGTAGTAGAGAAATGATTTCATCAAAGGTGCTCGGGTTCTTAATTCGTCCAAGTACTTCAATGATGGCACTTCTTTGCCGTCGTCCCTGCCAAAGGTGCTCACCAAAAGGTTCGTGAAAATCGGGCGGTCGCTTTCCTTCCCAGTTGGGAAGTAGTTCAGCTTGCAGACCGTTAAGCCGCTTCAGAGAAGCTAGAAGAGCGGGAACAGCTCGGTCACCCATTTCTACGAGCGCATCCTTTAGCATTTGCGGTCCGCGAAGAGCGCCTTGCCTGTCAGCTAATGCCGCTATCAACACATCAACGACACCGTGCCAATCTTCCGCATCATTTTGATCATGCGCATGCGTCCAATAGTAATGAACCAGAAGTGCACTCTGAACATCCTCCTTTCTCAGAGCCTCAGAAGCGATCCAATTTACAAGTTCGGTTGGCTTAGGATGAATTTGTACAAGTGTCCTAATAACCTCTGACCAATGAATATCGAAGGGCCTATCCCCTAGCACGGTTGCATAGTCGTCCTTACGCTCAATTAACTGAACACTCAGCGCACGACCGGCAAGATACTCACGAAAGTTCGAATGTGCCCAGTCACAGACATTTCCGAGTTCGGTAAATACACCACTCCGCCTTCCCAGAACTGTGACTAACTTTTTGGCTTGCGCAACGGCTTGTGGTACGGGTGTTCCGAACGTGTCTTTCAAATAACCCGCTAATTTGTTACTTAGCACAACTGAAGATCGATCGTCGGGTTGTTCGGTCATCTGCAACGCCAATTGATCTAGAATGACCGGAATAAGTTCCTCCAAGTCGCCCAAGTCCTCTTTAAGTCCAAGCGTCCCTGCCTGATCCAACCACACCTGGACAAACCTCTCGTATAAAGAGGCCTTGTTCTTGACCAATAGGCGGTCACGCTCAAAAACGATCGCGGCTGTCCGAAACAGCAGCGGATTTCCTGCGAACTCTTCCGCCTCTAAGCGTTTGATCTCATTCAAAAAATCATCACCAGCCGAACCAAAACAACTGTGCGCGAATTCTTTTTGCTGCTTTGGCGTAAAGCCTAGCGCTTCGTAGGCCGTGAGTTTCGACTCAAGCTGTTGAAGATCGCCGGGCCGTGACGTTATAGCGATGCGATGTCCTTGATCTTTGAATGTCTCTAACATTGTTGACAGTTTCGATATCACGGCTAAACGTTGAGCACTGGCGACCTCATCAAGTCCATCAAACAGTAAGAACCAAGGCGCTTGAGCTTCATTCGACCAGGAAGAAAAGAAACCGTCTGGCAGTTCACCCGGTAATAACAGTTCACCAGCTTTATAGATGGCGTGTGTTAAGCCATTTTCAAGAACCGCCTGCTGTTTGGTTGCAAAGGCAGACAGTCGAATGAGCATCGGCAAGTAACGTTTTTTTGATCCTAATAACTCGGGTGAGTGCCACGCATGTCTTGCAAGTTCCCGTAGTAACGTCGACTTGCCGGCACCAGCGGGTGCGATGAACATGACATTTAGCTCATCCTTCTCGTTAATTACGGAAGCTAAAACCCCTGGGCTTCTTTCCTTATCGTTTTTTGGATACTTGCGGCGTAACCACAAAGGAATGTGCGGAACTTCTGCCAAGCCTTGAAAAGAGATGTAAGGGTCCGTTTCGGCCAGCACCTTCACAGCAGCGAGATATTGCTCCAGACTCAAGGAGGTGCTCGGAACAACTGTTCCATCCCGGCCGTCGGGTGTGGGTAACGATTCGATTAAGGCACGCGCATAGCCCGCTGCGACGATGGCGGCATATTCTTGCCAAATATCATTCTTTCCAGAATCACAGTAATCGGAGATTCCGCGCACCACTAAATAACCCTTTTCAGCTAGCCAAGCTGCGTCCGCTATTCCGGCGCTCTCCATTTCAACGGCTCTTACGCGAAATTTTTCGCGAAGATAATCCCGCCTCAACGGATTCTTTAGAAGCACGTTCGCTGAAGCGATCTTTCCGCTGAATAAACGGGGTTGTCCTGGAACTCTTGCAGGGTCGTCTGGGTGCTTTACTACTTTTGTTGGATCAAGCGTATCCAGCAGGACGTCAGTTTCATCGGGCGGACGTAGAACACTCAATCGCTTGCACGCATCGCTTATGTATTTAATCCAAGGCTTGTCGCCACCCCATGCGGCCACTGTTAGGTCCTGGACTGCACCTACTAAAGTTGCTCCAGGTGATCGCGTAATGTCGCGCTCCTTAAATTCAAAATGGGTCTCGCCATCAACAACCTGAGCGATGTCCTTACCAAAGTCGTACTGTCTCACTCCGCCTTCATCGGATACCACTATATCCCCTAAACGCACATGCTCTTCGACTTTGGCAGGATTTGGCACACCTCCGGCAATCCCCACCATTATTACGAATCGGATTGTCTGAAAATGTTGAAAGAGTAATGTAGTCCGCACGGCGGCGATGTTGGTTCCCATGCCGGCTCGACACAGAACTATTGTGTGTTTTCTTCCATCTCGAGCAGGAACTTCGCCAATGTAATAGTGCCCTCCCCCGCCTGACCCAGGAACATCAACCTCTGTGGGAGATTCGAGCAGCGCAATGACAGCCGCGCATTCCTTTTCCAGTGCCGTAATGATTCCGATCCTTGGTTCGACCATAGATGGTTTGGTCACAAGCCCAGCAAGAGAGCAAAAAAAGGCGGTGAGCAAGTTGACACGATAATAGTGCTACTCGTCTGAAAAATTAAGGCCCTGCCGGCGCGAACCGACAGAGCCTTTGAAAACCAAACGCGATTGCTCACGTTAGGTCTCCGGTAAACGCCATTGTGAGTCAATCGCCAGGAGAAAGGCAAGACTCAAATGGAAACGGAACAGCTTTCAGCAAGAGAACTTCGAGCATTGGAGATTGCGGCGAAATCGAAACTCGTCCGCGCTAATGATGGACGCTGGTTTGTCCCGTCACAATCCGGGAAAAGTGGCATGAGCCAAGGCGGAAGCTACTATGTTGTAAAACCCGATCCGGCCAGACCGCATTGTACTTGTCCAGACTTTGAATCCCGGCAGATGCGGTGCAAACACATCTTCGCGGTCGAATACACGATTCAACGAGAAGAGACCGCCGACGGCGAAACCGTAGTTACCGAGACACTGAAAGTCAGTCGTAAAACCTACTCCCAAGATTGGCCAGCTTATAACAAAGCACAGACTGATGAGAAAGCTCTATTTCAGCGATTGCTGCACCAGCTATGTCTGGGAATAGATCAGCCGTCACAAGCCATGGGGCGACCGCGTGTGCCGTTGCAGGATATGATCTTCAGCTCAGCGTTTAAGGTCTATTCGACAGTGTCAGCCCGCCGCTTCATGACTGACCTGCGAGAAGCGTTTGCCAAGGGCTATATTTCGAAACTTCCTTGCTACAACACGATCTTCAATTACTTCGAAAGCGAAATCCTAACACCCCACTTAGGCCTGCTAATCCAAGAGAGTTCATTGCCCTTGCGCGCGCTCGAATCTTCCTTCGCGGTTGACTCGTCCGGTTTCTCGACTTCCAAATTCGTTCAGTGGGTTCAGGCAAAGCATTACAATCCAAAACTAATGGAGAAACGTGAGTGGTTGAAGGTTCACCTCATGTGTGGCGTAAAGACCAATGTCGTTACCGCCATTCGGATTACGGATCGGTACGGCGCCGACTCACCTCAATTCAAACCCTTAGTGGATGAAACCGGCGAGAACTTCACGATGGCTGCAGTGTCGGCCGACAAGGCTTATTTATCGTCTGCCAACCTTCAAACAGTTTTGGACCACAATGCCATGCCGTTCATACCCTTCAAAGCGAACAGTAGCGCGAAATGGACTACAAATCCCGTATGGCAGCGGATGTATCACTACTTCTCTTATAACCAAAGATATTTTCTGCAGCGATATCACGAACGGAGCAACGTTGAGTCAACGTTCAGCATGATTAAGCGAAAGTTCGGGGACTCTCTGCGAAGCAAAACAAAAACGGCTCAGGTGAATGAAGCGCTATGCAAGATTCTCTGCCACAACTTGTGTTGCTTGATCCAGAGCATGTTTGAATTCCAAGTCCAACCGGACTTCTGGCAAGAGGAGGAGTTGACACCAACACAGGGGTTGGAACGACTCTAAACTGCTCTTAAACCAATATTCTTCAGAACGTAGAGGAAGGCTGACAACTGATTTCAAACAAGCCATTACTTTCTTGCTTCGAGGCAATTCTAGATTTCGACAATTTGAACGCAGGAAGGAAAACTGGAGGAGAAGTGATCTGCTGCCGCCCGGAACCAAAAGACGGCGCTTAATGTTTAGTATTGGGTTGTGGGGTGGGCTTGGACAAATTTGGGTGGTATTTCTCTCTACATTTATTAAGATGCTCCTCGAAAATTAAGAGGCTATCAGGAATGATTTCCATGATTGATACTGCCTGGAAAAGATAGTGTTTGGTCCATTCCTCGTTAGGGAAGTCCTCGTCGGCTGAAAGACATATTCCACTTTTTGGGCCTTTTTCCCCAATTCCAACGCACATCACGGCATTCCGCGGGTTTTGCCCTTTTGCGAACTCACATTCATAATTACTGTCGAGGTGAATGATCGGCGGTGTTCCTTCCTGCGTAATCGCATGGCCATTTTGAAGCCCCTGCCTCGCCGACCAACTCGCGGGCTCTTTATCCTTGAGATCTCTGCGCCATAGCACGACATTGTTCGACGTAACCGCGCAAGCAGCTATGGAGTTCCGTTGGTTTGAATCAAGCACGCCCGGAAAACAATCCTCCTCGCTTCCAGACTTTGCCACCTTAACGACGTAAAGGTCACCGGTGTTTGGATCTGGGTATTGTCTCCAAAACGATATCGAACCGCCGCTCTTCACCAGACCTCGATTACTCATGTCCGTTATCAAATAAGTGGCGAAGACGGTTAGCGCTTGCCGGGCCATAACACCAGATGATCTCCTTTCTTCATCAGTCGAGACTTTTGTTTGTAATAACTCAATTGTGTTGCGCAAAGAACTCATCGCGGAATCATTCTGGAAATTTGCCAAGTTCTGGTGATCGTGTGATGCCATTTGGAGCAGTTTTTCAGCATCTCCTAGTTGGTCAGACGACCGCCACGTTGACCATCCAAGTAGCCCAAGAAAGAATAGCGCAATAATGATTGTGACAATCCAAACTCGCTGAATCGTGTTCGTTAGCTCTCTTAATTGACTTGCTCTTTCCGTCGATCGTGCGAGAAGTCTCCAAACACCCTGTACTGCTTCTGTCTGAGGAATGAGATTGAAGGTCCATCGGTAGAGTGATTCCGGTGGCCTAAAATTTACTGCCACAATCGGTTTGTGCGAGTTATCGATACCCCAGTTGTTTACCGTGTCGTTAGGCTCGCGACCTCGATGAATTTCGTCCGTGCAGAAAAAATAGACACCCTCGGACGTCCTGAGCGCGTTCTTCAGACCAGGTTTATCAAAGTTAGAAGAGGAGTAGATGAACTGTCTTATTTCAACAATATCGGGCGTGTATTGGGTTCTTATTTGCTCAAAAGTTTCCAGAGTCGAACGGTCACAAATAACCAAGATCTCCGGGCCCGCGCCCTGATGTTCCTGTCCTTTCTGGGGGAGAAGCTGCTTAAATACACTTTGCCATAAGTCGCTTGGCGCCGGCAGTGGGTCGGTAGTCCCGAAAGCTCTTGAGGCTTTTACTGCAAGACAGAGAATCCAAACAAGACAGCCAAAGAAGAGACCACCAAATATGATTCGAGTTGGCTGAGACAGCGGCGGCACTGGCGATAGGAGAACCGCGGTGAGCGCCAGAATTACGATGAACGGAATGTAATGAACATAATAAGCGAAACCCCTAGCGTCTTTGATGACCGCAGGCTGTTTGTTCAACTTGTTCGCAATTGCACGCGCAATGGATTCTTCATTTTCCGGAGGCCATTCCAAATATTCCGTAGTCGGCAACAGACCGGGGATATCTGTCTTATCCAGTCTGACTGGCAGAATGTAATCCTTTTCTCGATTCTTAATCTTTCGTGCCCTAGCTGCCTCAAGTTCAATCTCCGTCCATTGATTAAGATAATCTTTCGAGATCAAGACTACGCAGTACCTACTCTGATTTTGAAAAATATCAGTTAACTTCAAGTGGAGGTCAGTGCCCAGTCCCTCGCCTCTTTCAAATCGGTAGTAATAGACCGAAACTTCGAGTCGTTTAAGCGCCGAAGCCAAGGCCTCAGCTTGGAGACTGTCCTCATGGGCAAATGAAATAGCGACGTCGTACTTTCTTTTGGGAGTGACTGGTTGCATACGAGACGGAGGATCAGTTTGATCGCAGCGTGGCCCTAGTCAGGGATACATACCAAAGATCCGACTGGCGGAAATAATAGTTGAACAGTCTGGTAGGGTCAACAAAAAGTACTTGTCCAAGACTACGTTGCGATCTGACCTCGCACGATTCAATTCATAAATCTGTAGGCGAGACATGTGTTCAGGCTGCGCGGTTCATTAAGACATCCATTTCGCTGAAGTTTTTGAAGCCACCACAATCTTAGTTAGTCCTTGAAAGCCCCGCTCGAACAAGTGAGACACAACGGCCAGCCCTGGAAGGAAATCAAAACTTCGCCCTTAGTTCGGGTGGTAAATCATATGGAAGCGGAAAGGTCTCTAATGCGTGCTCAACGCCGTTCTGCCAAATCTGTTTGTGCAACTGTCCCTGCTCGATCCAAATCTCATGTCCACTCTTGAGCCATTTCCTTGGAAGAGGATTTCTAGCTAATGGATTATGAATAACCATAAAACCCTCACTAAGTGGTTTGGGAATTCGATGACGCCAACTCCAAAATCCTTCCTTGGAGACAATCAAGGCGGAGATAGTCGAGAACTCCTCCCTGAAAAACATGTCAGTAGGAACTGATGTGGACACTTGGCGCCGAAATTCATAATGGAATCCATTTATTGAAATCGGTGCTGACAACCCTTTTCTGTCATGAAGTTGTAGGGCTACGCAGCGCCCGTAACCGAACAGCACCTTAACAATGAGAGGTATGTGGTTTTCGGTGTGTTGATGGTCGTACTGAGCAAACGAAGTTTTGTGAACATTCAAGCCGACAACGCATGCCTCGTCTTGCTTAACAGTACCATTCGCCAAATAGTCATTGAACTTTTTTCTCTTCGCATCAATGCTGTTTGCCCAGCGCCAGATGATATTGTCTTCGGGTGGAGCACCCCATTCATTTAACAAGACTTCTGGGACCTTAGAAGTAGGCTGACCTGTCGTGCGGGGCTTCTGGCCATCAGTAGATACGACAGCTTCAACCCATACGCGTGGATTCGTAAGCCTGAAATCAGGGCCTTTCTCACCTTTTGCTTCTAGAACTAGACCGCTCTCAGCTAAAGCACAACCCAAATACATTTCCCAGATGCGCGTAAAAGGTTGTGCCCTCATCCCAGCAATGAACTTGCGTGGTTCCGTCACGAAGGGCGAGTACCGTGCCCAGAGATCGTCGAGAAAATCCTTAACCGTGGCAGCAACCAGCAGGTTCTGGAGTTCAGCGTCGTCGGTTTCGAATGTGGAATCGAACAGCGAGGTCATTGTCACATGAAATGTGGACTGAGATTATTTGTGATCTCTATCTGATCCAGAGCATGTTCGAATTTGAAATTAAGCCCGACTTTTGGCAAGAGTAGCGCTACGATTAGTAGTCGTCTCCCATGAAGTCACTTCGTTTCTCGCGCTCGATCCCATCGCGCGTCCTCTGGATTAGTTGCTCAATGTGCTGCCGATGACGAAGCAATTCAACTGTACTGAGAATCGGTAGTAACGACTCTAAGAACTCCATGCGCTTTTGCAGTCTCGGCACTGCGCTACCCCAGTAAACTCCTACGTCAGAGCTTGTCGGCAGGCGCGAGAAAGTTTCGTAGTCCTTGTTATTCAGTACGAATGTTTCAAACATTCGCGTGCGCCGCTCAGGCCTTAACGCGCTGATTACTTCGAATAGCACTCCCATTAAACGCCTGTCATCGCTGCGCCGGCGAATCACATCATCCAGAAAATCATCCTGACGTTTATGCAAGTCGTCTATGTCCGGTGTTTCCTTTTGGAGAACAAAGAAATTTAGAAGGTAAGGGTCATATATGAATCGCTTCTTTTCACACTCCGTAACTGCGTCAACGATCTGTTCCATGGCCCTCATAAAGTCGCCTCGTCGCCATATGAAAGCGTAATCTCGTGAATCATCGCGCCGGCTGGGTCGATCGACTCTTTCATGGAGTTGCAACACCCACTCGCGTGCAAAATTCGGATCAAGGTCCAACAGCTGATTGAAAAACTCGCCCTTGAAGTCCTCATGATCATCGGCCTCGCTAGCATCAAAATATGCTTGTTTTATTAAATCAATTTCCTCACCAAACAACTCAACCATCCTACGCCCCGTCTCTGCGCGTTCAGTAAAGATCCCGCTCAAAGTGTGGCCAATCTTTGGCTCGGCCTTGGCTCTTGAGACGAGGATGCGAGTAATTCGTATGATGACGTCCTTATCTAATGGTAAAAATTTAAGAAGATGATCCAAGCCGTACGGAATATCTTCGGAGAGCGCGGACTCGTATAGATTATATAGTTGTTGGAGTCTTGCTTCTGTCAGGCTATCTTCTGGAAGAACCATAAAGTACGCGAAGAGCCATGAGACACGTTGAGGAAAACGTGCTGAATCAATAATGCCATACGCTCGATCCGCTCCGGTCAACTCAACAAGTTTTGCTACGAAACCCCAAGGAGGCAGTCCCAGAGAATTGCCGTTGTTGATGTAGTCCTGAAATACTCTGAGAAACAGCGTTCCATCACGTTCAGCTAGATCAAGCAGAACGTGCGTAACGCTCATTCTGACCTGGTACTCGAATTGACTGCCGTCTGAAGTCTTGCTGATCTCAACGCAGCGATCGAAAAATTGGGCAAAGTCTGCTTGATTAAAACCTTGCGTATACGCGGCCAGTCGCTGACGCTGCAACGTCTCATACTCTTTCCAACCCAAATCGCTTCGTTCTCTCCGGTCAACAAGAACCAATTCTGACAGCGTGAAAAGCTCATTAGTGAATTTCTCCCGAAGACTCGAGGGTATGTCTAAGCCCACTCGCTCCATCATGTCCAAATAATCTTGAACTACCAGGCAGTGACTGTACGTCGAAGGATTCAACGACGATTCGAAGAATCCAAATATTTGCTCTGAATCGACCCTGATAATTTCAACATCGGCGACCAAGTAACCGGATTTGCTGTGCCGACTTATTAGCTCTAGAGCTGCTTCGCTCAACACTGGGGATGAGTACAAAACAAAGATGCGCTGCCACAGCGTTCTTCGAAGCTCCAGAAAGTGAGTCGATGCCGGAACGTCAAAGTTGATTATGGCAAGTGATCTACCACTTCTGCTCTCAGATGTCTGGAAGTGGGTCTGTAATAGCGGCCCAGCGATAGTAAGAAACAATCGCGAGAACAACTCATTCGCAGCCTCGCCTGTTCTGCTCCAAACTGAATCCACAGTTTCACGCTCGACGACGAATCCATTCATGTGCGAATAGGGATCAACTCCGTAATGCTCTTCGAGCGTTCTTATTACCAGTGAAACTTCTGCCGGCTTCTTCTCCAAGTAGTCGAGTATTAGCGAAAGAGCGGTTTTCAGTGAAAGCTCCCCACTAGAGCCAAAATTATCCAGTATTCCAAGGATGCTGGGAGACGGCGGTAGGGAGTTGCTTTGCGCGAATGACAAGTCCTTGATTGGGATTGGTTCCGCTGCTAATGCATCGATTTTCTCTTTCAAGTAGATCAGGGTGTCAGTTTGCTTCACATACCAAAATACATCGAGCAGAGCCATCAGCCCTTCTTCGTCTCCTCGTTCACGTCGCGCCTGACACGCCCGATCAACGTGAGGCCGCAGCGTTTCAATTACTGCCTTCGAATCGAACGCACTAAGAACCGGGTTCAGGGCGTCGATCAGGCGGTGCCTATAACCGGGGAAAAAGCGTTCCAGTATGATTTCAAGGTCTAAAACACAATCTCGAAAAGCGGCAACGTAAAAGAGATAGGTGGACAATACTTGGTCAGAAATGCGCACGATGTCACTGTCATACATGTCGACGATTTCCATTTCATGAAGTCGCGTCGCGGCCTCCCAAAACTCGTCGGCATCAATCTGGAAGTTGTCGGTAATCGCCTCCATCATCTGAGCATTCGAGCGAATAATGGTCCTGAAGAATGCGATTATCCCAGCCACAAGAATGATTTTGGGATCTCCGAGTTCCTTTAAATCCTTGCGCACCGACTCAAAGTACTTATCGTACAGACTTGAAACATCCGCGATGCTCTGCAGAGTGTTGGCTTCCTCTGCTATTCGTGCAGCCATCATTGCCAATCGTGCGTTGCCTTGCGCTACTCTCGCGATTCGATCCAAGTAATATTCATTTTTTATGGATGAGTTGTCCCTGACTAGGTCTTTGATCTGATCTTCTGTGAATGATTGAAGCTCAACCCGTGTTGGCGCCCCGGCGAGCTCTGCGGCCTGAAGAGCAGAAGTGAGTGCATAATCGCGGACCGTCGCGATGAGCCGAATTTTCTGATCCGATCGCTGTTCTGTGAGGATTTGAACTGCATATTCGAAGCGACTTATACGATTCGTATCATCGACGAAGATCAAAAAGTGACCCGGTTCACTAAAGTGGACCCTGATGTCTTCGAAAAGGTCGGCTCTCTTATTAAAGATACAAAGTACGCGAACATCATGATTGTCTTTTTCATAGCGGGCACAACATTCAAGAGCAACCCGAGTCTTCCCAACCCCGGGGCGTCCAGAAACTAATACCAAATCATTCTGTGAAAGAGCTTTCCTAACCTCTTCCAACTGCTCCTCGCGGAATTTGAAAATTGTGTCTAGTGGCGTCGCAAACCCGCGTTTGTTGTAAGCAGTGATGAATTCGTCGATAGGAACTATCTGTCCAGTGTCAACTACGACGTGTAAAAGATCTCGCGCTAAACCTGGGTACTTTTGATAAAGGTCATATGCCATTTCGCCTGGGCCATAGATTGATAGCAGAACGCCCTGAAGACGGCATTGCTCTACTAACTCATGCTCCTCTTTCGGCGTAAGGCGTGAATTGTGACAGAGTATAATTTCATGGATACGACTCACCGGAATGCCGGTCTTATTCTCGTTTAGACACTTGGCGATGTCCCCTGCAAACTTCGCGGCGAGACCTTCTTGCTGAGTTGAATATTCCGCAAAGTCGTAATTTCCATCCGCTCGCTTAATTAACGTATCAGGAGTGCCGGTTGCTACCTTATCAGCTCCAAGTACAACGCCAATCCGGTTAATGGGATCGGCCCTACGCTTCTTCAAATACAAGTCACACAGCCGCTGAAACCCAGCGGGATCAATCGAATGCAGTTCCCCTTCTATTTGGGTGACCTTCGACATCGGTCTTCCGTTTTACTTCAACCCGGCTCGATTCTGGCGATATAGCTGAGCAGCTAAAAGGGCTAAGCTGTATTACCTACGGACCTGAATAAGGAATTCTCAGGTGAGATTGGGAGTTCCCCCTGTTAAGATTTAGACTTTCCTTTCCTGGACTTACATAGGAATTGAGCATAAACGCATAAGCCTTTAGTCGGTCTGACGATGAGCACATATCCGCTGTTAAGCGAGCAGTCCGAAACAAATGCACCCGCGCGAACCCTTCCGAAATCATTTCCGCCGCGCCAGAAATTTCCGAGTCTGACCTAAGACTGATTCCTATCGTTCTGGCTTTTTCAAGCGCGTTCGTGGCTTGCTGTGACTTGTTCTCTCGACCGAAAAACGTCGCGACGGTAACAAAGGCTTTCAAGCGCGCGTTGTCATCGCTGATTTTGGATGCCGATACAAAAGCGGCGTCTATAACGCGGTCGGCGATCGATCGTAGGCGGTTAAGAGCAGCAACGTCTTCGCTTTTCAAGTGTTCGGGCGTTGGGGTCGCCAATACTACAGTCTCATTGCTTGGATACCACTTATTGTTCGGAGAGAATGATGACAATGCCACGGTCAGGAAATTTGCCATCGACGAAAGCAGAGCGTACTTCACTTGTTCGTCCGCGTTCTTGTCTATGCCATTCAAGATTGCTGAAAGTTGATTTTCTGCGGTGTCTCCGTCGGCAACTGCGATCATTGTTGGCAACAAGATGAATAATCCTGTCAGGGTCTGATCGTCCTCTTCAGAATCTCCGGACATTTTGTAAACGGAAATGAATTCCACTAGTTCGTGAAGGCAGCGTTCTGCAGCGTCTTTGTCTCCGGCCTCTAATAACGCTGATGCAATCAACCCATTAGACATCGTCCGAAGTGCCGGATCGCTAACAGGTGTAGTCAGAAGCTTGTTAAGAAGTTGTTTGCCTTCCTCTTTTTTCCCTGAATTGACGAGAACCTCGGCGACCTGTGCAAGCGCAAGTGTTTGCTGGTCTGCCGCGCTGATTTCAGGTTCTGCATTTATCTTTGGCCATGCCTTCATTTGTTGCCGGGCTTTCACAATGTCGGCTTGTACTGAAGGTATGAAGTCGTCCACGCGAATGCGACGAACTGTTCTTATAGCGTCATCAACTCGTCCTTGTTGTGCGACTCCAACAGCAAGCTCAGATAAAGCTTCGTCTCTAAAGTCGTCCTGAATGATCTTGGGTATCAGAAGCTCTGCTTCAGTTGTTTTTCCTTCTTTACATAACTCCTTTACTAACTCCGCTAGGACGGCTGAACGGGAACTAAAATTGTTGATGCTTAAGGCGATATTTAGGGCTCTCTCAGTATTCTTTAGTCGTATGTTCGCGTGTGTTATTTCCTCCAATATCTCGTCCTTCGTACCGGCACTCTTGAAGAAAGACACCAACGCCATCGCCTCATCTATCCGGTCAGCTTGAAGAAGGCTCCTGAGCACCAACGACAGGTTTGCTTCCTTCTCAACATCGAAACCATCCTGTCCTACATTAATTGCCTCCTTAAAAGCGTTATCGGCTTCGTGAGTGAGATTCGCGCGTTGCATCGCAACGGCGACAGTAGATATTGCTGCAGCAGTCCGGTTATTCTTTACGTTACGCGCACTCGATAGCGCCAGATCAAAGAACTCGCGCCCCTTATCAGCTCGACCATTTCCGAAACTAGTCTCCGCGGCGGTTAGAAAGATCTCAACTCGAAGTGCTTCGTCATCAACTCGTTCTATTATGGTCGGCACCAAATCGACACGATTTGCGCGAACCACCGCGTCAGTCCAATCAAGAATGATGTCCGAAGAGCCGGAAGTATTCGACGCAGTTTGTGCGACTGGTGCGTCAGCGAACAAACGGCGAATCTGGTAGTTATCACTTCGTATGTATGCAATCCAAGCGACGGTTGGAATGCTCATGCCCAATATAACGAGAAGAGTCTTTGCGGCGAATGCCCGTATATTGTTCCGCAGGAGTTGACGCTCCTCGGGTCTACTCGCAAACCGCCACAATTTGAAAGCCTCTGAGACTCTTATTGATTGGGAGAATAGTCGTTTTAGACCAGAAGATGCCCAGCCCTTTGAATCGACAACTTGAGAACCCCGTTCGCGATCGACAAAAAATTTTAACCGCTCCCTGGCATCCCTTTCCCTTTGAAGTATGGGTTCCGGGATCTCGTCTAGTACTTGAACCAAATGCTCATGCATCAGTTCATAGGCAGGGAGATTGCTAGTATCCTTACTAGGTACTTCTCTAACAAGATATCGCTCAGCCAATGAGCGCAGAATACTTTCTGTAAGAGCTACCGAACTCCTTATTGACTCCGCTACGCTTTTTGCTGTGAAGCTTCCGACCAATTCGGTTGGACGTAACGCTTGCAACGCCAGCAGCGCGAGGTCTCCGGTTGCTCCCGTCTGACGCCAAACGTAGTTCTTAGCATCTTCGATATATAAGCGCAGCAGGCCTAGCTTCCCTCCCTGTTTGGCCAGTTCAGAAGCAGAAAATGCCTCAGGCCCGATATCTTCAATGATCGTTCCGACTATCTGAAGCTCGACAGGAAGTATCGTCTTCTCCTCACCAAAATACCTACGCTGATCTTGCGGCGCTCGAAGTAAATCTCGCACGAGACTTCGATTGAAATCATCAATTAGCTGATCCCGAGCTAAGTCTCCCTTCAAAGGTTGGAGGAGGCCGTTCAAAACAGTTTCGGCTTGATACTCGTTAAAAGGCTGCAGGGTATAGTAGTTCTTGAGTACCAAAGTCTGTTGTGCGATATCGATTTCCCGACAACATCGCATCAACAGGTCCAAGTAGTCATTGCGAATTGCAATAACCAACCGGATGGTGTTGTTCTCGATCGCTGTTTTTAGCGATAACAGAAAAGCCCAACGGAGATCTTCCGCTGCCGCGAGAAATAGATGTTCGAACTGATCTAGAATTACCAGTGTTGGTAGCTTGGCTCCAGCGGAAGTTCCTTGATTGTCGGCAAGGCCTTCTTGAGCGCCTGAGTTGGAAGCCGCGGAAAGGTCTCCGTTATTCTTTGAATAGCTTCCGTTTCGCAGCAGTTCGGCGACATCAATTGGAAAATGAAGTTCATGCAGATTTAATTTATGAATGATGAAATCGTCGAAAAGAAGCGGCATAAGGCCGGCTTGTATCAATGAAGATTTTCCACAACCGGACTCGCCTTCTATGACCGTGAAGGGTTCTCGTTGTAATCGTCGACGACATTCCTCAATATCAGCGCGTCTCCCAAAGAACCGATCAGAATCTTGCTCGGTGTACGGTCTGGGCCCGCGAAACATTCGAGGAAGATCCGATGGGAGAGGACTCCTTCCCGCCGAAACTCGAACAAGAAAGGCCGCGAAGCGAGAAAATCGGAGACTAAGCAGAACTATTGATAGGCACCCCAGGAAAACTATCGCCAGCCAACGCCATTGTTGAGATGAGAACACACCAGGAATTCTGTCAACAGGCATTCCCGCTTGCTTCATAGCATTAATCAGAACTATGACTCCGGACCCTATAGACAAAGTAAGGCTAATGGCCGAAGTGCGGATGCGCTGGAACAGGCGGAAATTGCGCTCGCTCATCATAATTCTTATCTTGAACAGCGATATGTCAGATGAGAATGTGACATTATCTTGTAAGTTCGGAACGCTCTTACCTATTTTCTCCGGCTGAATCGACCAAAGCGTAGCTGGCGGCCCCGGTAGACCGGCTGTACTCGGAGAGAATTGTCGCGTACACCATTAGCCTGTCATTCGATGAGCAATCTGAAACCATGAGCCGAGCCTCCCGAAATCTGTGCTGATGCGCTAGCTGTTGGGCCACTTCCGCTGTCAGCTCGGATCGGTGAGCGTCATTGTTTATGTTTACAACTACTTCACGGAGTTTCGAGAGAGCTGTGCTCTTGTTCTCGATGTTTGGCACCAATTCCAACTCACGAAGCAAATGATTTAGAGAGTAGTATCTCTGATCGTTTTCCTTAATCGATTCTAAGGCGGCGACTGCATCGTCGAACAACCCAATCTGTATTAACCCTTTCGCTATCGAAGCAATCGCTAGATAACGATCTGTATAATCACGAGCTTTGTTTGATTCGATGAGAGCAGCCCTCAAAGTCTCTCCAATTCCGCTCGTGTCTCTTAGTTCAATTTGCTCCTCCGCTATTTCTAACAAATTCAATCCCTTTTCTTTCGGCTCACGGATCTGATATGCGCACAGCAACGCTTCATTCAGCGTGGATTTCGCAGCGGCGAATTGGTTCGATTCTTTAAAGCTCTTGGCTGCTACGATGAATGAGGACGCTTTGAAATCGTTGTTTCGGCTTGCGCGAATAATCGGCAATACTTCAGTAGCTCTGCCAGCGCCGACCAGTGATTCAATTAAATAATAGAACCTATCAGTAATCATTCCTGGCGGGAGAGCACGGCTAGCTGATACCGTGCTCCGCGGCTTCGTCACGCTACGCGGCAAATCTGAGTACGCGGAAGAGCGAATACTTTCCTCGTCATCAGTGAGATTATTGCTATGGCTGCCAGCAGCCTCAACGGCTCGATCTAACAGCGACGACGATTGCTGATTCTGGCCTACGTCCTCAAATAGTTTGGCCAGAACTATGAGACGATTTGCACGACTGATGTCATTTTGAATCGCGAGCGCGACAGGAACTTCCTGTCTGAGGATCTCATCAGCATCATTAGTCCTACCACTCTTGATTAGAGCCTTGGCAACAGCTATAGCTAATTGGGAACGATGAGTTTGGTTGTCAACAGAATTAACAATTGCCATTGCGCTCTCAATTCTGTTATGTAAAACCATCGCCTCGGCAATGTCCTCAACAGCCTGTTCGTGGTCTTCTTCGCCCTTTGCAAGTCTTGCAGCCGCAAAGGCCGCATCGAAGTTGCCCTTCTCAGTCAGCACTCTAATGACATGACCTAATCCGACGGGATATTCAAAGTCGATGAGCTTCGCAGCCTTGAGGCACATATCTATGTCGTCAAGCTCTACAAACCCCCTTCCGATATCCAAAATTGTGCGATTATCAATATCTCGAGGTCTTTTATTGATTTTCTGTAACGCCGTCACGAGTAGCGAGTGCGCGTCCGACTTCATTCCGACTTTCATCATTAGGTTTGCCAATGCCACAAAATCTGTTGGATACGTAGACTCGTCGCGCTGAAATTCCGGATTGCTCTTAAATCGAGAAAACTTGGCATTCGCTTTAGCTAATAAAACCTTCGCATCGTCGCTCCTTCCAAGCTTAAGCAGAACACCGACCAACCGCGCCAGATGTGTTTCTCCAAATCCGCTACCAGCCAATGTGCTGGTATCAGTCACAGAGTCGCTAATAAGTGCTTCATTCACGATCTGATTTGCCAGTTCGCTTCTGCCCGCCGAAAATAACGCGTCCGCAACTTCCACGAATTCGAAGGAGCTTGGCTCCGTTTTTTGACATGCCGCTTGAGCCGCATCCAGTGCTCTATCAGCATCAGCGCCTCGCCCAAACTTTCGTAGCATATTCGAGAGTCGCACTAATGATTCCGCACGCTTGGCATGATCCACGATCTCAGGACTGGCAGCCGTCGCTTCGTCTAATAGCCGCGATGCTTCAGTCTCTTTGCCGCTGGCGAGGAGATCCTCAGACAATGCTACAGATGCTTCAAGTCTTGCCTGTGGATCCTGAATTCGACTAACTACATCGATTGCTGCGGCAGGTCGGTTGGCGATTACCAGAGCACTTGCCCAATCGATTAGACTACTGGAAAATTTCTGCCCAAATCGCGGTAAGTTTTGGCCGGCGACCGGCGGATCGACCTGTTGAATTGGCGCCTCACTAAGTATTCTGCGGATTTGATAAGCGTCAGTCCGAATCCAGGCCGACCAGGTGATGGTAAAAATTAGTATAGGAATTGAAACAAACAGAATGCGAATAATAAACGAACGCAAGCTTCTTCTCACAATCCATCTTGAGGCACTGTCTGATGCGAATTTCCTTAATCTGAGCGCGTCAAAGAAAGACAAGGGTTGAGATAGAAGGTCTCTAGTTTTCCTTACGGCCCAAGAAGTCCTACTATTTGCTCGATAGAAGACCCTCGAGTTCTCGCGTTCCGCGAAGAACCGAAGTTGCTCCTCGGCGTCTCGTAACCGTTGCAAGATCGGATCTGGCGCATCCGCCAAAATCTGCACTAGATGTTCGTGCATCAATTCATAGGACGGACCACTGCCGTTCTCTACGAGAAGTCTAACCAAGTATTTCTCAGCAAAAGCGTCCAATACTGCTTTTATATAACGCGCTGACAATTTGGTCTCCCTGGCGATAGACTCTGGTGTTCGAGACCATTTGGTCATTGAAGGTGAGATCAATTTCCTGAGAACGATTAAGGACTTCTCTCCGGTAATTCCCGTCTTTCTCCAAACGTATTCCTTGGCATCCTCAATGAAGCGCCGGTACAAACCCAACTTCCCTCCTAATCGACGAAAATCACTTTCTGAAAAGTGGTCGGCACCCATTTTTTCCAGGACCATGCAAACAGTTTGTAACTCGACGGGAAGGATCGAGGGCCGGTCTGCACGAGAAACGCGTTTGTCGATTGGCGGCCGTAATAAGTCTTTTGTGAGCGCCCTATTAAAATTATCGACGCGCTGGATTAGAAGAGCATTACCGCGGACCACCGGCGCAAAAATATTCTCCAAAACTCCTTGGGCCTGCGCGGGTTGAAACGATCGGAGTGTATGGTAATTCCCTAAGTCTAGCGTTTTGCCTTGCGGGTCTACTTCAACAAATGCCTTCACGAGTAAATCTAAGAAGTCACTTCGCAAGGCAACTACTAGTCGAAGGTCCTCCATTTCAATAAGACTTTTCAGTGTGCGAAGAAATTCGATCTGAACAGATTTCGGCACTGTAACGAATAGCTCCTCGAACTGATCAATGAAGATAATGAACGGTGCGGTGCCAACTGAATGAAATGATCGGGAAATCTGCAGGTTCCGCGCTTGGGTTTCGTCATTGAGTGCTGATCGAGGTAATGAATGATGAGGGTTATAAGGTTCTTGTCGAACAGCCGCGAACAGTTTGCCATAAGGGTCGTTGGCAATCCGGCACTCCACGACTCGAAAATGACTCCGCGCCTTTGGAACTAACGCCGCATTAAGAAGAGAAGACTTCCCGCATCCAGACTCACCGTCGAGAACAAACAGTCTCTTCGAGACTATTCTCTCCCAGCACTGATCAATATCTGCACGACGACCATGAAAGACTGATTGATCTTCGCTGTTGTAAGGCACCGGACCTCTAAACAACCGCGGCAAATCGCCGGGCACGTCTGGCGGTGCTACTGCAAGCGTCAATAAAACTGAGATTATTCTGGGAAATCGTAAGCTAAGAGTGAATAACGCAACTAGGCTGCCGAGTACGATAATTATCCAGCGTGAGGCTGGGCCCACTGGAATTTGTGGCAGTTCTGGCAGAGAGACGCCTAATTCCTTTGCTGCTTCGAGCGCCGCAAAGAAAAGAACCACAATCGAGATGAAAAAACTAAGATGAGAGGTTCCGAGATGTAGCAGTGACCTAAGCGCTTTGCGGGAGATGATGCCATTCTTATCTGAAATTGGTGAGAGGGCCATTTCTAAAATAACGCAATCCGCTTGTTATCTTTTAAGCGGGCTACGCGTACTGACTTAAAGAGCAAACCCCGATTTACGCAGAGGATATTGCACGCTTTGATCCAAATTTCAAGCCATAACAATTAATTTCCTGTGTCCACAGACGGAAATGGAACTGCCTAACCAACAGCGTGACGGGTTGTTTCGCTTTTGACTACGAAGCCTTAGCCTGATCGTTCTGAGCCCAAAATTCCGGCTCTAAATCCATTTGAAACATACAGTCATTGATTACACAAAGATTGTGGCACAGTACCTTGCATAGAGCTTCATTGACTTGAGCTGTATACGTTCTGCTCCGGAGATATTCACCAAACTTCCGCTTGATCATCGAAAAGACACTTTCCACATTACTGCGCTGGTGGTAATGCTCGTAGAACCAACTGAGATTCATCGAGAACAAGTGATATAAGAACTTCCATAAGGGATCTCTCGTTCGGTGCTCGGGATTAGCATTGTTTTTGAACGGAGAAAAAAGAATACCCTTACCCTTCGACACAAGCCGCATGTTCTCCAGGCTCGAATATGCCTTATCTGCCAAGACTTCTCTTATTTCAAAATTCGCTGCCGTCGTTTTGTATAAGAGCTTGAAAAAAGGACTATCCCCAGCATTTCCCTTACTAACCTCCACTGCGGTTACTATCTTAGTTACAACGCCGCACATCACGTGAACTTTAATCCAGGACCTTCTCTCGGCCAGCTTGTGCTTTTCAAAACGGGTTCCCATCCACGGTCCTAAACGTCGTATTGAAAACCCGGTCGAGTCGACCGCGAAGACTGTTTCTACACCGGCCATGACCTTGCTGCTTTCAACAACTAAGTCCCGCAAGTGCGGTGTTATTGTTTCTAATTCGAAGTAATGAAGAATCGAGTTATAGCAGGGCACCTTCGATATAAGACCGCCCTCATGTAAGCGCCCCAACTGGTCCACAAATTTACGAGCTGGTTGCTTAGAATAGACTTTCAATACCATCGCAAACAGCATGTCAGCCATGGTAAATGCGGGCCGTCCAAACGGCTGGGTCGGCTCATTGACGCCCGCACACAACTCGTGGAGCAGGTCTGGAAACTTGGCCGGTTCATGAACTTGTGACGCGTTGTATTTTGGCCACTTCCGCGGTCGCAATAACATCGAGGGGCTCCGATGGGTTTATCGAGAAGCGAATCGAAGATGACGTTATTCCCGAAATCCGAGTTGGCCATCCATGAGCACGGATTCAGGACTTCTCATCGAACCAGAGAAAGTGTTGGCGTTGAACCAGCCTTCGCAACCGCCGCATCGTTTCCTTGATTATCCTGCCATTCCACAAGTTCCCAATATCCAAAATGGCCTGGTTCTTTCTTCCAGATAAACCAGTCTGGTCGCCTCATCATCGCTGCTCGAAAGGAATCAGACGGATATCGCGCCCGCGATTTTACGTTTCCTCTTATTAACGTTTCGACCAGCTCGCTATGAGTAATTCTGTGACCGATGGCGCGCAGGCACTTGAGAGCAGCTGCGGCAGGTGCCATGCCGCGAAAAGCGTTCCTAGGCAGAAGACTCGCCTTCACCATGTCATCGGTATTGTCAGCACGACCATTGTTCGCTGTGAGAGACGCGGCCGGCACGATCCCGAGCAACTCTTGTAGCCCACGAGCTGTCTTTTGCAATGAAACTTTTTTGACTTCTAACCTTTCTAGTTCCGAGGTAAGCCTTTCAGCTTCCTCTGCTGCGGACGTTATGTCCTGTTCGACCTCTGCTAAAGCTAATGGCAACAAACTTACAGCTTCACTCATAAAACGTCTCCTTTCTTCGTACACGCACGATCACATGACGACGCGCGTCGCCAACACCCCTTGCCCCAAGGGAAGGTGAGTGCCAAAATGGAGACGCGTTCACGCGCTGTCTCCTGGCTCACCAGCCCGGAGATATCTGCTTCGCTAATCACGCGACGCAGCGTTCAGAAAGTAGCAATGACTGACCTGCAATCAGTCGTAGTTACGATTAAGGACAAGAACGGTCACTAGCCAAGCCTAACGAGCGGTTGGTGACCGTTTCTACTATTCAACGGCTACGTAAGAGCCGCGCACGGAACTGACGGCACCCCGTTTCTTTAATCTCATCAAGATGGTATGGAGATAAGCTGGCTTGATGTTCAGGCCACGAGCTTCCATCGCCTTGGAAATATCTTTTGGACGAATCCCAAGGGCGCCCGTTCGGCGGATCAAGGTCATGACCGCTGACGTTTGATCACTCTCTTTCCCAGCCATCTCAAACGGCGCTAGTGCGCGCTGGTCGGAGGATTGCTGCAAAGCGAGAAGCTGTTCGCATGTCAACAAGTCATTTGCCGCCTTCGTGTATTCCGCAATTGCGCGATCCTTCAATTTTCTTTTCTCTTCGAGCTGCCGTCTCAGCACTTTCAAGTCAGCCTCAATCTGCTGCGTCCCATAGTCTTGGAGAAACTGAATGGCATTGGTTTGCATGTGATACAGCCTACTAGTATCTGATACGCTCTATCAAGAGAAATATATGCGGCTGATACTCTCGCAATGAGGTGTATCAGGAGGACTATGAACGTCTGGAACTCGTGCTGGATTAGGTTGCGTGGGCAACGGCCCGTTGCTATCCTGCGCACGGTTATTAATGCTTGCCTGCTCTTCAATCCTCGCGCCGCGCCGCGTAAAGGATTAGAAAGGCCTCAGCACGTGCCGCTTTTTATCGGTAAACAAGAAACCGCTCTTCTCTTATTCCTGCAAGATAGTGAACGTCGGCTTGATCCAATTCGGATCATGAAAGGCATGTTCATATTCAGCATGGAAGCCCCCGAAAAGTGGCTCGCCACCTACGAGCGTTATCAGTTCATCCCATACTCGTGGGGTCCCTATTCCAAGGCTTTGGACGATTCGTTGAATCGACTTGTGCAAGACGGGTACATCAAGATCTCGAAAATGGCTGGGAAGTCTTGGGACTATTACTATCTTTCTGACAAAGGCAGAGAAGAGGCGCAGAAACTCGCAAAGACGCTTCCGCCTGACGCCAGAACTTACCTGCGAAAAGTCCGCGATTTCGTGCTGAGAGTTGATTTCACGACGCTGTTGGACACTGTGTACAAAAAGTACCCTGAGTATGCGACCAAGAGCGTCTTCAAACGATCGTGACAAGGTATGACCCTCATCGTCGCACTCGCCTGTAGTGATGGTCTCGTAATGGCGGCTGACAGCGCCAGCACTGATAGCCTTAGCGGAACAAAACAAATAGTCACCAAGATCCAACAAATCGGCGATCGACCTATTCTTTTCGGCGGTGCCGGCGACGCCGGCTTAATTCAGAAGATTGTTGAGAGACTTGATGGCTTGCGAATCCGCCCATCGACAAATTTCATGTCAACTCGGCGACGAATCAGACAAGCCTGTCTTCCAGAAATGAGTGAAGCAGTCCGAACTCACGTTCGCCACCTCATGCGTGGATACGAGACTCCTCCCACAGCAATTCTGCTGTTTGGCTGTGTTCACGATAACAAACCGCACATTATCGAAATCGAGGCCGACGGACGAGATACCGAGTATGATCAGAACCTTGGTTGTTTCCAAGCCATAGGCAGTGGAAAGACCTTCGCCCAAGCTATGATACGACCGCACCTGACACGCGAGCGGGACCTGGCACTCGGCAAAATTATTGCGTACAGGGTAATCGAGGATTCCATCGAGCTGTCAGCGGGAGGACTCGCTAAACCAATTCGCCTTTATACTCTCACACTGGACGAATCGTTCACTGAGCTGGATAGTAACGAATTGAACAATCTGGGCAACCTCTGTAAGCTCTGGCGCGAAATTGAAGGAGAAGCGCTCGGAAGGCTAGTAACACCGCTGCAAAATCAAACTCCTGCGATTATCCCCGAACCTTAATTGCAGTTTCGTCTTTTTTACTGAACCCATCGCAACGGTCAGCCACCTAACGAAACCCATCCTCAGGGGGAACAACAAGCGTCGCGCCACTCTATCATCGCTTCGGCATTCTCAGATCGTCGTCAATTAACACATCTGTAGAGATTCCGACTAGACGAGCATATTTGAGCAGCACTGGCAACGGCGGTTCTCTGGTGCCCAACTCATATTGAGAAACTGCCGAGTAATCCACCTTCAACCCCAAAGCCTTGCTCATTTCAGTCTGAGACATTCCCAGCATCTGCGTACGAATCGTTCGCAATTTCTTCCCCAGATACTTCGGCTGCGGCCGCGCCTTCGATCCCATCAGTTGAATCCTCCCGATGGATCGAAAGTTTTGTGCTTGTGCCTATGGGCAATTGCCCTTAGAATGCGGGTTGCGGAAGAGGAAGCCCGGACAAAGCGAACCGTCCGAGCGAAGGTCATTACCTAGTGTGACCTCGCGCATGCATATACCGGCTGGGCTCATAGGATATGAGAGTGCTGCGAACTAAGCAATACTCCCTTGTCACCGACCGTTAAAAGCAGCCACGTCGCCTAATCCGTCAACTCTCTCCTGACAAAATAACGGGAGGGCCTCATGCCTACGGAAGAAAAGCAAACATCTTTCTGGAATCTCGCAGTAACTGGCAAGATCGGAGCGCGAAACATCCTCGAAACACTTAGACGCAATCCCAGCGCACATACTACATTCGCTGCTCTCCTATACCTCGTCGTGGTTCTCGGGCTAATCCCCGGTATATCCGCTCAATCACAAAGCCAAGCCGACGAATGCCAGGACATTCAAAAGCACATTAAGAAAGAGCAAGATCGTTTCAAAGGCGCTACCACGATTCGGCTCGATGAAATGCTGCTCAGTGAGAAACCAGGCGAAAAACTCACTCTTCAGATTGAACTGAGCTTCAGCAGTGAGAAAGAAACGAGGCCCAAAGATGTGAAACTAATCTTCAAATCACAAGCGCCGCGTCTTCGGCTCTACCAAGGACAGGAGGCGATCTTTCTGACAGACGGGAACAGAATTAGATCCATCACCGCAACAGACGATGTAGCTGACCAATTTGGCATGAGTACGCGGTTCGAAAAAAAGAATGTCGTCGTTGCATACGAAGACTTCGCAAAGATCGCAAACGCTGAAACCGTTGAAATGCAGTTAGGAGCCGTAGAGATCAAGTTCGATAAGAAGGTTCAGAAGGCCTTGCACGGATTCATCTCGTGTGGATTCAAAACATAAGAGTGGTTCCCGAGTCTGGCCACGCCCTGAGGGAGACTCAAGATGTCCGACGAACAGAAACGAAAACGGTTCTGGACAATAATAATAGCCGGAGTGGTCGTGTGGATCGTTATTGTGCCTGTAGTCGCTGCAGCCGTCCTTGCATTCGTCCGTTACCGCCATGAAAGCGCAAAACCCTCGACAAAGCCTGTTCCAAACCTAGTAGGGCTCGATCCTCAATCGGGAGAAGTCAAAGCTCGAGATGCCGGATTCTCAATGAATGTGATGGGAAAAGACTGGGACTTGCCCGAAGCACCGTGCACCGTAGGCACAATAACTAAGCAAGAACCACATCCAGGTGAATCTGTCCCGTTCCAACAGATTGGAGTAGTAACTTGCATCGAAGATCCCGATAAGAAATTTTGGGAGGATCAGAGAAAAAAACTTTCGGACAGTCAGAAAGAACGTCACCGTTAGTTTCTTCGGCGGCTCCATCAGTACAAGTTCAAAATATTACGAGTCGCTTCCAGCAAACAGTAATCCGAGGCCAATGATGGCGAGACCTCCTAACACAAAGGCTTTCGCATTGTCATTGGCCTTCTTCTCGACAACCTTAATTGCTTGAGCCACCCCACGTGCTGTAGGTCGTTCCACTGGATTTGCGCTAGTCATCCGAAGCAGTAGAGCTTTTAGCTCACTGTTAAATATCCACGATTTGTTCAATGCGGACACCTCGCGGGAGCCGGTGAGAAGTTCGATACCGGTGATACCAAGGGAATAGATATCACATGCTTGCGTGAACACCGGATTCGGACCATAAAGTTCTGGCGCAATATAACCAATCGTGCCACACGCATGCCGAGTTAGATTGCTGCCATGTGGTTGGGGTAGACGACCAAATCCAAAGTCGCCAAGTTTAATGGTCAGTTGGCCGTTCCGGTTCTCACCAATAAAGATGTTTGCCGGCTTTATGTCGCGGTGAAATCCACGTGCTTGATGAATTGCTTGTAATCCAAGGGCCGCGTGCTGAATTGCGTAGAATACGTTGATTTCCGACGGTCCAAACAATCCACGATTTGTGATCCAATCCTGAAGAGTCCCATGCTTGCAATATTCCAAAATGATGCACGGATTGCTCAAATCAAGATTGGCGTCGATGATATCCACAACGTGCTCGTGTAATAGCAGCGAGTAAAGCATGTCCGCTTCTCTAATGAATCGTTGCCGATTCTCCCACGAAGGGGTAATCAGCGACTTCACGACAACCTCTCTTCTTAATACCTTGTCGAACAGAACAGAAACGTTCCCGAACCCCCCGCTGGGAAGCTGCTTTATGAAGTCATATCGTTGATGCATTAGTGTTCCTTTCTTCTTTGCAACCGGCCATTTTCATGAACATTGTTTGAACAGTCATGAGCGTTTTACCAATTTCAGGTCCGGATGCTTGAAGTTGGCGCTCCGCAGCTTCGTCAAAATCGTTCTGAAGCTGATTTAAAATCTGCGAAAGGGTCTGATCGATCATTGGACCAAAGCCATTTCGACGAAGGGCGAGATCTACCCAAACCATAATGCGGCCAAAGTTAAAGACTACTTTCATCTTTTCCGGCTGTAAGCGCCATGACTCCGGCAGAAACGGGGAAAGCAGTTCGACGATGCGTTTAAAGACCAATAGGATCTGTCGACCTGTTTGCAGATCCCGCTGCACAGTCTGAAGCTCTTCATTTGCGCAGTCCTGAGTCACAGCCAAGAGAACGGGCAATGAAAGGTATCTATTAATAAAGAGAGCATCCTTAAATATATTATTGTTCTCCGTGACGAGATCTCGATTGACTTCCGTACTGATTCCTAGATGCTCCCGACAACGTTGTCCAAACGATAGCTCCCATTCTTTGAGTTTCGTTACGCCGTCTTCGTATGGCTCATCCCAAAATGCGTACTTCGGATTAGCGATGATATTAACCACAACTGCCAGACTCTCCTCGGGCATATCAAAAAAGCGGATCCTTCGTCTAATGACTGGATGAATCTTGGCCACTTGCTCGTCGATAAGGTCCTCGATCGCTTCGGTCCCGTCTTCCTTAACGCTGAAGTCTTCTGCTGCCTTAAGAAGCGGCGCCATCAAAGCCGGGCGAACCCGATACAGTGGAATATCAAACCCCATTTGCCATAGCGGAAGGTACAAGTCTTCCAAACGGCTGTAAGTCTTGAGCAGATCTGATAACGCTACAGCTTGATCCAACACCTTCCGTGAAGTCCAAAAGCATTTTTCGCGGCCACAGCCTCGGCCCTGTCCGGACCCGCCGCCATCGAATGGCGGCAGCAGTTCTGACTTCCTCCAAAGGGCTACTCGAGTCTCCGACGCGTCGTCGTAACCGAGCGACCGTAGATCGTCGATCAATTGCTCCTGGGTTAAGATCAGTTGTTGGTTCAAACTCATTTAAGTAATCCTCCGCTAATCGTGAGTACACTACCACAACGCAGTTTTAGGGTCCCGGAAGATCGCTTGAATTTGTAAAAAACCGCCGAAACTCCGCAAATGCTGACGAAATTCTTAATTCAATATGGGGTCGCTACAGGTGTGAGTATTTCCCTTTTCCAAGACCGGACCGCCGCTGCCTATATTTCAAGATTGACAGGCGGTCTTCCCAGTCACCTGACTTGGAGATCGTATAATGATTTGAGGGATGACAAAGTCCAGGTTCACTATTACGACTACTGAGTACGAGCGGCGACGACATGTGTTCGAGACATATCGTTGGATCAATTCCGTCGTTGCCCAAATGGAGAAAGAGCCAAACTTCGACGAAATCTATTTCGTGCGGACCGGGCTCGTAAAACGACTCATTGAGGAAGCAATTCCTCTAACATATTTAGGCTTGCATCTTGTTCGCATTGCGGACGACGTCTTCCTCCAGTTCTATACCGATGGTCGTGCCTACGATGGTCAACTCGAAGTCATAGGCTTCAATAACTTCGGTTTCAAGGTTGAAGTCACGACGACGGAGAACGACCAATCTACCTTACGGCGCCAAGCACTATCCCGCAACGGAACAGTTTGGCTTGATGGAACGGTAACGCGCGATCAAACTGACGGGAGAAAAATAATATCGGCGCCAACGATGGTCGATCTCTCAAAAAAGGAAGATCAATGCATGGAACTGGCGTTTGAACGATTCTTACGCAAAGCCAACTCCGGTCGATACGATGAGAATACGGCGATTCTTGTTGCGATAACAATGAACCGCGTGATTTCAATGCGTCGACGAGGTGAGCTTCTAAAGAGATCTCGCGAATGGTTGCGCGCAAATCCAACCGTTTACGGAGTCTATTACTGCTACCAAAGAGACGGCATTATCGACGCAGCACGGGCATCCGACCGCGAGGTTTGATTCTCGTTGAAGTCCGCTGGATTAAGATCGCCAATTCAAAGCTATGCAAGCCAACACAGATCCACACATCATAAACATCTCCGATCTCAAAATAATCTCGGATGGCTTAAGCCGACTCTATCAGACGGTCCAGCAAGTCAATTCATTCTTGAATAGGCCTGAAGTTCGGGAACGCATTCGCTTATTCTTCGAAAACCTAAAACAGATACCAGAAGAAACAAAACGCTTTCTGCGTGACCTGGCATATCGAGGCTGGTTTCTTACAGATGAAATGACGGCCAACGAACTGGCCGTGTTTTTCAACCTTAATACGTCGCAAAATTCAGGCGATGAAGGTGAGATCGATGAGCACATGGCGGCGATCGTGGAACGTTATATTCACAATATAGAAAACAAGCTCTATGAAAGGTTTCCAACACGCAGGCCTATCCTCGAAGCGGCATTCGGAGCACACGAGCAAGGAGAATACATTCTTTCAATTCCTGTTTTTCTTGCGCAGACCGACGGCATCGGCGCCGAACTACTTAATGGCGTATCTCCTTTTAGTCGGAAAACAGTAGCCGGCGGAGTATTCGCGACCACGGCTGAGATAAACACACTAGCTGCTCAAGTCGATACGCTATTGATTGATCCCCTCGGATTGCCTATGGGGATTACCGCGAATACCACCTCCCCTGAACGACTACAACACCCGCACCTTTATAATCGGCACGAAGTGCTACACGGTATCTCAGTTGATTACGGGAGTAAGATAAACAGCCTGAAGGCGATATCGATGCTCGGACACATAGCGACAATTGTCTACGATGTCGTACGAGAGTATCGCGCCGTTTTGGAATCAGCGTCGGCACCTGACTAACCTCGGCTAAATTTGAATTTGCATCACTGGTCGAGAGTGTTTTTTGGCATCGTATGTCACCCTGGTCTCAATCCTGTAACCCTTCGCCAAAAAAAGGGCCATCGAAAGTAGAGGTCTACGGGCGATGTATGGCGCCGGGAGGCCTAATGCGAAAGAGCAAATTCACAAATCATTACTATCCTGAAAGCCGTCGGGGCCACGTGGCGCGCCTACAGTGCCCACCGCTTCGATTTTCCGATTCTCAAGACCAATGGGAAACGTTAGTTTTGCCTAGAGAGCTCGGGCAGTTAATAGCGTTTTCTTCTTCGAAATCGGCTTGGTCTAGTAAGATACATTCATGACGGACGAATCAAAGAAGGTGTACGAATTGCTGGCGAAAGATCACCCCACCGTGGATGAATTTAAGGTCCTGTTGGAACACGTTGCGCCTGGAGTTCTGGCAAAGAGATTCTTGGCTTCTGGTCTGCCGTATGTGTTCAAAGACAAACCTCACAAGTATCTAGCTTTTCGAGAGGCCATCGGAAACATTTTTAGCGTTCTTCCTCAGAATGTAGCTGTCATGGGTTCGGCACGGTTCGGATTTAGCACGTCACCTCACAAGCAGACTCAAAAAGGCGCGAAGCTATTGGGACCGGATTCGGACATGGATCTTGTGATCATTTCACACGAGCTCTATACACAAGCGACGGAATCTTTTGTCAGATACGTATTCGACGGTCTGCGTGGCCATTTGGATCTCAGGTCGAATGCCAAGAACGAGGCAGAGAAGGTTTCCGTGTCGAAGGAACTAATGCTCGCCTTTCGTCGACGCGCGAAAGCTCTATTCTTTGGATATGTGAGCCCGAGTGACTTACCAGACGGTTCTCAGGAGAAACAGCACTTTTATGACATGCAACGTGAGGCCGCAACCCAACTCTTCGGAACTGCCCCTCCAGGACCAATAAATCGTATCGGTGCTCGTATCTATAGGGACTGGGACTCAGCCGAGCGGTCGTACGAGTTCTCGTTTAAGAGGCTTACAGAGGCGCTGGGCTTGAGCTATGAAGAGCATACTGAGTTGGAAGACGAAGATGTCATCTGAGGATCCGGCTTTCGCGCACAGGCATTGCTGCCAAATATCGCAGTCTATTCGTCGGAGAATAGTTTATGAGTGCGAAGATGGTGGAGAACGAGTATCGGCCTCCGGAGCCCCCGGTGGACTTTGTGATTATTACCGCGCTCCCACAGGAACGAGACGCCGTCCTTTCAAAACTCCCTGGCACACATGTACTCGATAAGGGTCAACGGGACCTCCACACCTACTACGCCGCCCGCGTAAGGACCCGCCGGCAGGATCAATCGGAGTACAACGTTATCGTCACATGCCTCGCGAGGTTGGGACCCATAACCGCTACCGCCCAGACGGTCTCCGTCGTCACCAGATGGCGGCCCCGCTACGTGCTTCTGGTAGGCATCGCGTGCGGAATCCGAGGCCTAGTTGGGCACGGCGATGTGCTCATAGCATCCCAGGTCGCCGACTACACCATCGGAAAACAAGAAGGGGGTTCGCGGAAGATCAACTGGGACGTGTATCCATGCGGTGTCTCGCTCTTAGACAGCGCAAATAGCGTGGAGGATGGCTGGAAAACCGGGATTGGGGTGGACCGCCCAGGAAAGGGTGAGCCAGTTCGTGAGAAGGGCGTTGTCGCCTCCGGCGGAGATGTCATTCAAGACGATGAAATCATCGCGACCTACTCCAAGTCGTGGCCGAAGCTGATTGGTATCGAAATGGAATCGGGCGGAGTCGCCGCTGGCGTTCACCAGACTCCAGAACGGCCCGAGTTTCTGATGATCAAGAGCGTGTCGGACTTCGGGAAGGACAAGCACGACCCAGAAGTCACTCCATGGCGGGAGTACGCTTGCCACACCGCGGCGGCGTTCGCGGTGGACGTCATTAAGAGCGGTCCTTCACCGAGTCAGGCGGTCACGCGAGGTGGCGAGGCCGCGCGCGAAGCCGAAGAGAAGCGTCGCGATGGGGAGCGGCAATGGGAGTACGTGCTTTCCCATCCGTTCAAGACGCTGGAGTGGTTTCTGCTCCTCAAGGCGGACATTGGGCGTTCGCTGTTCGACCGGATCATTCACGAGACCACTTTAACGTTTGATCGCAGCACGACTATTCGTCTCGGAAGTCTGGTCTCGAAGCCAACGCCAGATGAGCCCGACAACGAGAGGCACCGGGACTACGGCTTCCGCTTCTGGCAGACCTATCAACCCGAGGCTGGCTACTGGGTGTCTAGGCGCGGTGCCGCCGAGCTGGGAAAAAACGACTTGGTCTCGGGAGTTTCGGGTGCGGTTCCGTGGTCCGCTCTCAGCATCCAAGGCGTAGAGTCACTCCGTGATCTGTCCAAGTTCGTTGAAGTCGGTATTTCACTACCGAGCTATGCATACCAGGCGGGCGTCGTCGAGTATCAGTTGACCTTCTCCGGCGACACACTTTCCTTCGATATTAAGCTTTCCGAAGAGGCCACTTTGGCAGCACTCCATGAGTTTTCGTGGACACAACAGTTGCTCAAAGCGCAAAAGGGCCGGGGTAACGATGACGTCTTCGCGCATCTCGGAACGAGCTTCGCCGGTGGCCAACTGCTCGACAAATTCTTCAAGCAGTGGATGCGCCGCTGGCAGGATGTGCAAGAGCCGAGATCGCCATTCAGGGGTCGCATTGGTCGCTCGGGACAATCCGGGCAAAGCATTCACTTTTTTCCAAACGAGCCAAAGTCATTTCGCGGCAGCGAGGAAGAGAAAGACTACATTTTCACCATTCCTGGTGACAGGGAGGCCGAGTTCAAGTCAAGGGTCGCGGGCCTGGAGGAGAAGACGCGGAGCAGCGAGGCCGATGAGGCCTCGTTCGTGGAGTTAGCTTCTCTATATGGTGCACAGGGGAGATTACCCGAAGGAATCGAATTACTTCAGCGTGCCGCGAACGTCGGTCTAGGTGGACGTGATATCCATAGAGTCTGGGGCCAGATTCTCAGTCGGATGGCTCGGCACGCAGAGGCTGTGGAACATCTTGAACGTGCCGTCTCAATAGACGTCACGTGCGCTGAGAGCCGAATCAGACTGGCTCTGGCTCTCTCCGACGCGGGCCGAGAACTCGAAGCCATTCCAGAGTTCCGAACTGCTTTTGAGTTGGAACCGAGGAACCCTCAATACCAGCGGAATCTCGCGTACTCCTTGGCGCGAGCAGGCGTAGAGGCGGAGGAGGCCGTCGCATTGCTTGAGCAGCACGTTGCAGCGACTCCTAATGATAGCGCGGCTATGACCGCGCTCGCGACGCTTCTGGAAAGGGTCGGTCGGCGAGATGACGCCTACGTTATGTTTGAGCGGTCAACAAAGGCTTCGGGCGCAGATGCTAATACTTTCGTGCATCATGGTCTCTCGGAGGCCAGAGCGGGCAATCAGCAAGGCGCCGTGGCCGCATTCCAGAGGGCGCTCGAACTGAAGAAGGATTCAGAGACCTTCGTTCTGCTTGGCGGATCGTTCGTAGGACTCAATCGCTTCGAGGAAGCTGAGAACGCCTTCCGGGAAGGGCACCAGCTGGACCCTGACCATCAGAGGTGTTTGGCGCAACTGGGCGCGACCCTCGGCAGGCGAGGGGCTGTCGACGAAGCGCTTCCGTTGCTAGAAAAGGCTGTTGCACTCGACCCTAAAGACGAGCAGTCGCAGGGAAATCTCAAGATTCTTAAGAGCAAACGGAAGGGCGGCTGGCTGAAGAGGCTCGGCATTTTCCGGTAGCCTCAATCGCGTTCTCGGCGCTTCATCATTTGTGAAGCGCAGCTTCATGTCCGCCTCCGAAAGTGCTTCTCCGAATATTGGCCAACACACCTTCAGTCACCTAATTAGAAGTGATCGCTCCACGGAGCAGTCTCTGACCATTCGAAATAGTGAATGTAGCTTCGCAGTTCCCGGTGAGACTATTCGCATCCCTGACTCTATTTTCATTGCTGAGGCAGGAACTGAGTCATTCGATCTCTAACGGAAACTGATGAAGAACCTTTTCCAGAATTCCTTACACATCTCCTGCGAGTTCGGACAACTAACGGCCTAACTGGCTTAACACCAACCGTCCTAATATTGCGTTATCTACCGCAAGTCCGGCTACGATACTTTTTGGGCAAGCTAAAGACTTTTTGGGCAAACGCGACTTTCTGGGCAAAGCCCGGCGGGGCGGCGGGGCGGCGGGGCGGCGGTCCGGCGGGGCAGCTTGGCTGCAAAAGTCGGCGAACAAGCGCCAACGGCGCGAAATGTAATAGCCTGGGGCAACGCCCCAGGTGAGCGTCAAGTCAGATTTAGAAAGCGCTGAAGGCGCGAAATAGAACCGGTTAAACGGAAGACAGCATTATTGGCGCTGGCGTTATTTCGCGCTTTCAGCGCTTGGATCCTGCAACTACCTCAACCTGGGCCGATGGCCCAGGCTGTTACATTTTCGCGCCTTTGGCGCTGGAACTCCGAGTTTTGACACGGCCTGCCATTTCCATTCAGTCCCGCTTCCGGAGCTGGAAAAGACTTTTGCAGCAAAGCCCGGCGGGGCGGCGGGGCGGCGGTGCGCCGGGTGCGGCGGTGCGGCGGGTGCGCCGGTGCGCGGCGGTGTTGGCGTTGCGGCGTTGCGGCGGGACGTCGGGACGGCGGGACGGCCGAGTGGGGTTGGGGCTTGGCTTCGTAAATGCGATGCGGTGCGATTTATGAGGAGGACTCAAAGTAGCCAACCCGGGTTTGGTTCTCGCGCGTTGGGATTACTTAGATTCAAGTCGCAATTTAGCTGCAACGATGCTGCGTTTGGTCGCATCGAAGAATTCCCGGCACTTCCGGATAAGCTACCCCGACCTCGATAGCACGCCCGGCATTCCGAAATATCAATAAAACAAAGGCGGATGCGATGAGAAAAAGTCTTATTATCCTCTCAGGAATACTTGTGTGCGCGCTCAACACGTTGGGCAATGTCTCGCAACCAAACACCACAAGACTGCAGCCTCAAGGAGGCATCCTGCCACGACGCCTTTCGCCTGCTGAGATAACGCTTCACATAACTGAGGCCCGTCAATTATTGCAGTCATCTTTATCGGTCTCATCCGATTCTGTCGGATTGGCCGTACTTGATTCGGAGCTTGGGAAATTGGACGTTGTTTCGTTACCCAAGACTGATTTCCTGACCAAAGACACCGTTCTTTCCACTAATACAAGTCTGGGCCGAAAGGTTCAGGTGGAAATAATCAGAGCGAACGGCGTCAATACCGCTTTGGTCGTGACCGACATCAACCGGGGTCAACCACTGGTGCCGCTGTTAGTGCAATTTCCAATTGTAAAAAATGGTGGAATCAGTGAAGTTGCCTATTACACTTCAGCTCATCCCGCGTTGCTATCGGCGGAGTTGACTGACGCTGGCCAAAATTACGTTCGCACAAAGTTGGGCTTGGCCGCTGCGAGACTCGCCGTTAAGGGTATATCCATCCCGAATGACATTGTGAACGTGGCCGAACATCTGTGCATAGTTGAGCATACGGATCACAAGAGGTTCATGAATGAGAAGCAAAGCGAACTCTTTCCCGAGATACTTTCGCTTTACGCGCTGAACCAGGCAGGCACTTACAGATATTCCGTTAGCACCGCGGGCGCGGGCGGCATGATCCAAATGATCCCCAGAACCTACGAAGCGATTCGCCAACAGCATTCGAGCGTTGCCCTGAATCCGGATTTCGTGAGCGGAATGCGCGACCACTCTAATGCTCTCGAGGCGATGCTCCTTTACATGAATGATACCTGGAATGACCTGGCGAAACGGTCAGAGGTACAAGCGGCGCTTGACAGTGGCATTGCCCACAAAGCCGAACTCCTCGCAGCAGGCTACAACTCAAATCCGGCACGCCTGCCCAGCTATCTGAAAGAGGGCGGGGCTGAGTGGCGGACCCTCATCCCCGCGGAAACGCAGATGTATCTCGCGATTTACAGTTCCGTGGACGAGAATCTGAATCTCAACGACCGTGAAGCAGTTGCTGATAACGTTAGTTCGGCGGTTGACGGTTTCGCAGCCGGTTCACTTCCGATCTTTTTCTGGATTCACGAGTCTTTGCTAAAGACCACGGGGTTCCCTTTGTTTCCCTAGCAGGCTGATGAAAAACTAATTCCTAGCCACAGAGGCACAGAGACACAGAGGACGATGAAAATAGAAACCTGGATATGCAATAGCATTTCTGATTATTTCTGTCCCCCTTTTCTCAGTGACTCTGTGTCTCTGTGGCCGAATTTCCTTCTTTCAGCAACCTGCCAGGATCAGCCTTCCCCAGGCTGAAGATCCTATTCGGCGTGGGTTCGAACCTCGACCCGCACCGCCGGCGTTTGGTGGAGAGACCGATTTCTCGGCAGCAGCCTATCGATTGCGGCCGCCAGGCTATGGTCCAACTCTTCCGGATTGGCGGTCACAATCAGCGATGTCCCATCGTCAGAAAACGCGCGCGCGAGTGAGGCTGCGAAGTAAAAGGCACGGCCCAACAGCTTATCAAACAACGATGAACGAACCTCGTAAATAAAAGACGGCCGGTGGTCGATGCAAAGATACAGATTCGAGACTTCTCCGAGTAGCAACCCATGGTTGGTAATGACCTTAACTCCGATCAGGTTTTGCTTTGCCTGGGGCAGAGTCTTGAGCGGCGAAGCGTCAACTAACACCAGCGAGTGGTCTCCTTCCAGCATAACTGCAGCCGGCCCGATTTCCTGAACGTCAAGTACGCTTGCGAGTGCATAACTCTGATCCACTCTCTGCACAGAAAACCCGGCCAGCTGTCCCGATAAAGGATCTGCGAGCAGATCCGCAACGCGGCCCAAAGTGTTAGCCGTCTCCAGTGAAACAACAGCGCGGCCGATGAGCTTTTCGATATTTTCGACGTTTTCCATTGCGTAACTCCTGTGGATTTAAAACGTCCGCCTGAGGAGAGAAGAAGCGACAGAGTTTAAGGGCCCGGGTCGGCGTGTCCCACCGTCTGCGCCCTTTTCTTTCATTCTTCCGCGCGAAACCCGTGAATTAATTCCAGACGGTCCCTAAGCGTTTTGGAGATCGAGCAACAGACATGCCACTTGACTGACCTGTCCAATTCTCCCGCAGTTGGGCAATTTTGACGGCGTGAGATCCAGCTTGCTGTTCTACTCCAATGCAGTTCGTGACGCCTTGAAAAGGGTTGCTGAGAGATGCTCAAGGCGTGCGCACGGGCGCGCGAACAAAGGTCGCCGCTTCGCCGGTTTGGCCGATCAGCTGGCGCGGCCTGGCTGAGGAGTTAAAGAAACTTTGTGGTGTGAGCTGGAATCGCTCGCCTTAATTCGTCAGGTGCTCGATGCAGTCGATCGGGCACAGCTCGACGCACTTCGGCTCGTCGTAAAAATCTACGCACTCGACGCAGGTGTTCGCGTCAATCTCGTAGGTGTCCTCACCGACGCGCACGGATTCGGTGGGGCATTCGGGTCGGCAGGCATCACAGTTTATGCAGTCTTCAGTAATTGTATAAGCCATTAAGAATCTCCCTTGATATCAAAAGCAAGAATTGCCGTCGCGGTTGCTGCAACGAATATGCCAATCTGTGGAAGAGGAAATTGCGCGGGAAACGCCCCATGATTCCCGAAGCGGCTGGGGAAATTCGTTCAGGCTGTGGGAAAAACCGCAGGGTTGAGGAATCACAACCGCGGAGTCACGGGCGGGACTTCCGTGCCACAGCGAATCTTTCAATCGCGGTTCGCCGGTGATCGTAGTAGTATCCCGCGACTCGGCTCTTCAAAAATGCTAAATCTCAAAGTCAGATTATTCGCACTCGTACTCATTCTGCTGTTCGCCGGGATGACTTATTACAACTGGCATCAGCTGCATAGCGAAGGTAAGTATTCACTGAAAATGGCCGCCTTTGGTCCGGTAGGCATAGTCGGAGGATTGTTTCTCCTCGTCTTGCCTTCCAAAGTGGGGAAGCCGCAAACGCTGGTGGACAAACTCACCGTACTCGCCGTTTTGATTCTCGGACTGGCCGCCGGATTGGTGAATTGGTATCTGATGGATCCCGGTTACTTCGGAAGGTGAGTGACGCGTTATGGCTTTCGCTCGAAGGGCGGAGGGGGCAGAGCCATTCTGCCAATAGCGCTCTCCCCGATGCTGCCAAAATAAAGTTGGCCCTTGTGCTCGACGACGTTGGCGATCTGGGTGAAGGATTGGGCTGAAGGGTCCTGAAGATTGCGAACGACTTTGCCGTTCAGGTCGAGCGCGAGCGCAAACGCGAAGCGCTTGATATTCGGTTGCAGGAATGAAGGCAGCCGCCAGACGACTTTGCGCAGAAACGGGTGCGGCATTAGGAAGTCCAGACCCCGGTCACGCCCGTTAACCAAAGCCAGCCAAAAAGTATCCTTCCCGTTTGAGGAAATACCGTCGGGAAACCCGGGTAAATTGTCGATGAAGACGTCGGACTGTCCCTGTTTCGGCCCAGTCAGCCAATACCGGAGCACCCGATATGAGCTGGTGTCGTTCACCAGCACGAAAGATTGATCCGGACTCACAGCCACGCCATTGGCGAAATACAAATCGTTTAGTAAAACGCGTGTCTGCTTTGTGCGCGGATCGTAGGCGAGAAAACGGCCGTTGGGTTGATGCTCAAGCACATCTGCTTTGAGTTGCGTCACCGGAAACTTGTACGACGCATCGGTGAAATAGATGGTTCCATCGGCAGCAGCATCCAGATCGTTAGTGCAACGGAAAGGAACTCTGTCTGCTTCTGTGCTGAGCGTAGTCACCGTCCCATCAGCGGCTATCGAGAGCAAGCCTTTGATGGCATCGGCGACGATTAGGTTTCGATCGTGATCGAAGATGAGGCCCAGCGGGCGCCCGTGCGTGTTAGCAAAAACCTCGGGGCGCGTGCCGTCCGGCTGGAGCCGAAATATCTGGCCATCGGCAGTGCCGCAATACAAACGATCCTGCCCATCGATGGCGACGTCCTCCGGGCCGAACGCGTTAACGGGAAGTTTTTCAATCTTAGTCAGTTCGGAATTCTGCGCGTATTGACCGGTGAACTCCGGCGCCGGAGGCGGTGTCCAGGCAGCGGGATTGATGGGAACCGGCCAGGTTAGCAAATAGGCGAGGAGCACGACCACGAGCAAAATGCCCACTCGGAGAATGAATCGTTTCATGAATTGCGCTTCCGGCGTACCCTGAAGCTAATCAGCACGCCGGAGGCGTGCGTACCGAAAATTACCGCTCGCCGCGCGCAGCCTGCACCTCAGTTTGCAGTTCTACCGCGAGCTTTCGAATGCCAGGCTGTCCCATTGGTTCAAGCCAGCGCAATGCTTCGTCAAGGACGCGCCGCTGATGTTCGGGCCAGTTCGGATTACCGGCAACGCTGCCGAGTTTCCCTTCATAGAAACCGGCGCGCGATGGGCGTACTTTCTCAATGGTCTGTCGATCAACGGCGAGGCAGACAGTAGGTATGCCCGCCATTTCAATGGCGCGAGCCGCAAGCCCGATCGATTGATGACAAAGATTAGAGGCCGGCACGAGCAGGACTCCCTGCACGTCGTAATGCTTCAACCTCACGACAAGCTTTGGCAAAGTAGTTTCAACAAAGGTGGCCGCATCAGGAATGTATCCACAGAAGCTCCAAAAAACTGAGTTCAGTTGGCCGATCACACGATTGGCCTGGTACTCGAGCAAGCGGGCGAGCGGGACCTCGACGTTTATGTCCTGCTGAATGAAGCTTTCGTCGTAGCCGCGACCGGCAAATTGCAAATCGCGCGCATTGATTTCAGTTGGAATCTCGCGAAAAGAAGAATCGCCATCCTTTGCCGTTCGATCAAAGGGTTCAGTGCCGTCAATATAAGCGCCGGCCGAACTAATCAACGCAAGATTCATCATCGGTAACGAGCGACGAGCCGGAGTAAACGGCGCTCTGCTGTTTTCGATAAACGGATAGCCGTTGAGATTATCGCCGCCGGCCTTTGACGACCAGGACTGATATTGATTGCGCCAGCGATCGATTTGTTCAATTATTTCCACGTTGAGAGTTTTCCCTAAAATCTGGAGTCGCGCCTGCCGGGACGCGTCGTTATGACAAAAGCCAACAGCCCGGCAATCATCGCGACCATCATTACCCGAACCGAATACCTGTGCAGCGAATCAAAAGCCATGCGTCGCGGATCGATTGGTGAAACCTGATCGATCTGAGCACCCATGGCTCGTCGCAATTCAAGCATGCGGGCTGAGATTACGAAATGACTTACGGCAGTCATAATAGCCATTATCGCCAGCGAAATCACCTCAGCCCAACGGGCCAGCCGGCTTTTATGGCGATTGACGAAGAACGCCGTCACGAAGAGAAATAAAGCAATCTCAAATCCGCCCTGGTTAATGATCGCCAGCAGTCGCGTCACGATCGAACCCGCCAGTTCGTTTGCGTTTGCCAGCCCGGCTCCGCGCAGGACGCTGAAGAGTGCCGGCGCGACCGCCGCGCCAAAGAAAATAGCGGCCCCGAGCCAAAGCCCGAGCAATAACATGCGCAATTGTCTGACTATTGCTGTCATTGTGGTCGCTTCCGGATAGTTGATCAGTCTGATGTCCGATAAGCTTTAGCTTGTCGAAACTTGGCGACAAACTTTAGGAAGCTCTGAATAAGTTTCCTCAAGTTAGTCGATAACCAAGTTAAAATGTCGGCAGCTCAGCCAAAGGAGAACTGCCGAATGAGTCAACCAACATTTGCCGCGCTGGCCTATGCGAACAAGAAGAAGAAAACTCGGCGCGAAATATTTCTTGCAGAGATGGAGCAGGTAGTGCCTTGGGCCGAGTTGCTC